>Ga0316228_1000005_pt1 | contig 504653 bp, 499 predicted proteins | sample TBH18021metaG_FD_206005 | JGI IMG/M metagenome (GOLD analysis project Ga0316228, IMG submission 206005) | Freshwater microbial communities from Trout Bog Lake, Wisconsin, USA - TBH18021 | ecosystem: Environmental > Aquatic > Freshwater > Lake > Hypolimnion/Profundal zone | place: USA... | reverse complement strand
TCGGGTCGCGGTAGGGCTTCACGACCTTGGACTGGCCGGGCATCAGCATCCGCATGAAGTCCTTGGCCTCGCGGTAGGCGTCCTCGCCGGCGACCAGAACCTCGTCCAGATCCTTGTTGTAGAGGTCACGGATGGCGCGCTTGATCAGCGAGCCCTCCTCGTAGACCAAAGCCGGGGCCATCGAGGTCAGCGTCAGCTCGCGGACCGATTCCCACAGGCGCATCAGGTACTCGAAGTCCCGGGCGATCTCGGGCTTGGAGCGCGAGGCGCCGGCGGTGCGCAGGATGACGCCCATCCCCTCGGGCACCTCCAGATCCTGCACGACCTCCTTGAGGCGCTTGCGGTCGGCCGCCGAGGTGATCTTGCGGGAGATGCCGCCGCCGCGGCCGGTGTTGGGCATCAGCACCGAGTAGCGGCCGGCGAGCGACAGGTAGGTGGTGAGCGCCGCACCCTTCGTGCCGCGCTCCTCCTTGACCACCTGCACCAGGATGATCTGGCGGCGCTTGATCACCTCCTGGATCTTGTACTGGCGGCGGTAGTGGCGCGGACGCTCGGGGATCTCGGCCAGCGCGTCGCCGTTGCCGCCGACCTGGGCGATCCGGGGCTCGGCGTCGGGATCGTCGGATTCCTCGTCCGAATCGTCATCCTCGTCGGACTCGTCCTCGTCGTCCTCATCATCCTCGTCGTCGTCGGATTCGTCCTCCTCGGACTCGTCCTCATCCGACAGCTCGTCGAGCTCGCCGACGGCCGGGCCGCTGCGGCTAGACGCCTCCGCGACATCCTCCGCGACGGTCTCGGCCGGCTCCTCGGCCACGGTCAGGGCCTCGGCCACGGCGATCCGGGCCTCGGGCTCGGCCGGGTCGTCCTGGTCGGTGGCGGACTCCTCGGCCTGCGCCGCGACCGGAGCGGACTCGACGGCTTCGGTCGCCGGCTCGGTGTGGGACTCGGCGTGGGACTCGGCGATATCCCCGGCTGCGCTTTCGGACGCGAGGGCCTCCTGCACCGCCTCGGGATTCTCGGCGAGCGTATCGGGCATGCCGGCCGGCGCGATCCCGGCCTCCGGGGGCGTCTCGGCGTGATCGGCGACCTGACCCGCGTCACCCTCGGGCAGACCCTCGACCTGCGCGGCCTCGTGCGCGTCCTCGGCACTCACCGTCTCGTCGGTGGTGCGGGCGCGGGCCTCGGCGCGGCGGCCGCGGGAGCGGCGGGGCGAGCGGCGGCGGCGCTCCTCGCGCTCGCGGTGCTCCTCCGCGTCGCGGGCCTCCTCCTCCAGGAGGGCCTGCCGGTCGGCCAGCGGGATCTGGTAGTAGTCGGGGTGGATCTCGTTGAAGGCCAGGAAGCCGTGGCGGTTGCCGCCATACTCCACGAAGGCCGCCTGGAGCGACGGCTCCACGCGGGTGACCTTGGCGAGGTAGATGTTGCCGCGCAGCTGGCGCCGGTTGGCGGCTTCGAAGTCGAACTCCTCGACCCTAGACCCTTGGACCGTGACGACCCGGGTCTCCTCCGGGTGCATCGCGTCGATCAGCATTTTGTTGGCCATGTCGGACTCTCGGCATGGCGGCCGACGTCGTTCTCCGTGCCCGTGGTCCCGGCGGCGCCTCGCCCGACGTCAATGCTGTCGGGCGCAGTGCCGGCCTCGTCACCGAGGCGGATGGGTTCGAGGGGAAATTGCCGTCAACCGCCGGTCGGCGCAAAGGGCGCCTGGGGTTGAACTTGGCCGGGTCGACGAACGGACCGGCGCGACGCACCTTCTGCGCCGCCGGGGCACGCGCAGCTTTATGCTGGGCTGTGCGTCCGTCCATCGTGGTCCCGACCTCGCGAAATGCTCTCGGCCGGATCGGACCGGCCGTGAATTCCTGGGGTGCGGCGGAGGATCCACCGCGACGTGCGACACCTGTCCGATCGGGGACGACACCCGTCGCCGCCAGACGGGCCGACAGGGCCCGCCGCGACACCGCCGCCGCGTTCCTGAGGAATTCGGCTGCGTCCGCGGGCCGTTGCGGCGACCGGCGGGACCGGAAAGGGGTCGGTATCATTACAGACCGCTGCGCGGATTTGGCAAGGGTCAACCGTGAATAGATGTCACGGGGGTGTCACGGGATGCGTCTGCTCTTGGACGGGTCATCCAACCCATTCCCTCATCCTGAGGTGCCGGAGCGAAGCGAAGGCCTCGAAGGAGCCCTCCAGGGATCGCGCGGCCGGCTGGAGGCCTCCTTCGAGGCTCGCTGCGCTCGCACCTCAGGATGAGGTGGAGGGTCGGATCACTCCGCCGCCTCCAGCCGCGGCGCCACCCCGGCCAGCGCCGCAGGCTTCGGGCCGCCGGTCGCCCAATCGAGCAGCTCCACCGTGTGGACGATCGGGATGTCGGTGCCTTTCCCGATCTGGGTGGCGCAGCCGATATTGCCGGTGGCGATCACGTCGGGGCGGATACGCTCGATGTTGGCGACCTTCCGGGCGCGCAGCTTGGCGGCGAGTTCCGGCTGCAGGATGTTGTAGGTCCCCGCCGAGCCGCAACAGATATGGCCCTCGGGCACGTCCTTCACGGTGAAGCCCGCGCGCTTCAGCAGCGTCTTGGGCTCCAGGCGGATGCCCTGGCCGTGCTGCATCGAGCAGGCCGAGTGATAGGCCACCACGAGATCGGTCTCGGCCACGGGGGCGAGATCGAGCAGCGCGAGATACTCGGTGACGTCCTTGGCGAGCGCCGACACCCGCTTCGCCTTCTCGGCATAGGCCGGGTCGTCACGGAACATGAAGCCGTAGTCTTTTATGGTCGTGCCGCAGCCCGAAGCCGTCACCAGGATCGCGTCGAGCCCCTTGGCGATCTCGGCATCCCAGGCGTCGATCGCCTGCTTGGCGAGCGCATGGGCCGACTCCGTCTTGCCCATGTGGTGGGTGAGCGCGCCGCAGCAGCCCTCCTGCGCGTGGACCACCTCGACCCCGTGCCGGTTGAGCAGGCGGATCGCCGCCGCGTTGAAGTCGGGCCGCAGCACGCTCTGGGCGCAGCCGCGCAGCAGGGCGACGCGCTTGGAGGCTGTCCCGGTCGCCGCCGGGAAGCGGCCGGGCCGGTTGGTCGGCTCCCGGGGCGGCGTGCCGGAAGGGGCGAGGTCGAGCATCGCGGCGAGCCGGTTGCCGACCCGCGGCAGCCGGGCCACCAGGCCGCGGAACGGGGCGCCGATCTTGGCGGCCGCCAGCGCGAGGCGGAAGCGGTTCGGATAGGGCAGGACCTGCGCCAGCAGCGCCCGCAGGAACCGGTCGTCGGCGGGGCGCGCGTAGGTCTCCTCGATATGCGTCCGGGCGTGATCGACGAGGTGCATGTAGTGCACGCCCGAGGGACAGGTCGTCATGCAGGACAGGCAGGAGAGGCAGCGGTCGACATGCTTGACCACCTCCTGCGAGGCGGGCTTGCCGCCCTCCAGCATGTCCTTGATCAGGTAGATGCGGCCGCGCGGGGAATCGAGCTCGTCGCCGAGCAGCAGGTAGGTCGGACAGGTCGCCGTGCAGAAGCCGCAATGCACGCAGGTCCGCAGGATCTTTTCGGACGCCGCCATGGCGGGGTCGGCGAGTTGGGCGGGGGCGAAATTGGTCTGCACGGTCTCTTCCTGCCTACTCTCTACTTCCTGCCCGCTCTCCTCGCCCCTGCGGCTCCGAGCCACACAGGTTTGAGGCGCGCGGCTCATGACGGAACGCGACGGGCCCCCTCTCCCGGGCGGGGGAGGTTTGGGGTGAGGGTTGAGAACGCTCAGGATGGGTCACGCGATCGATGCGCCGACGCGGCACGCCTCATTCTGTCAGTTCTCGTCCCTCACCCTGTCCCTCTGCCGCCCGGGAGAGGGGACCCGCGCTCCTCCGTGCTGGCGGGCGCGCCCCGCCGAGACTGCAAAACGTGTGTCGCCCGAACCTCTTGCAGGCAGGGGAATTACAGGCCTGCGTACATCCGGCCCGGGTTGAGCAGGCCGTTCGGATCGTGCGCCACCTTGATGCCCGCGGTGAGCCGCATCAGCGGCTCGGCGAGCGGCTCGAACACCGGGACCGCCGCGCGCACGGCGTCGGGCGCGCGCACCAGGGTCGCGTGGCCGCCCTGCGCCCGTACGGCCTTGCGGACCGCATCCGCGCCGGCATCGCCCTGCGCGCCGGTGGCGAGCCAGATCAGGCCGCCGCCCCAATCGAAGAACCAGCGCGCGTCCCGCTCGGCCGCCACCGCGGCCGCCACCGCCGGCCCGTGGGTCGGCGCCGTGGAGATCCGCCAGAGCGCCGCGTCCCGGGGCTCGGCGAGCGGCGTCGCGTCGCGCACCGACCGCCAGAGGGCGGCGCCGGCCTCGCCGTCGATGATCTCGGGCTGGCCGTAGCGCTTCAGCAGGCGCCGCAGCTCGCCGGTGCGGTAGTCGATCGACTCCGAAAACCCTTCGCAGCGCATGAGCGTGCGCGCCTCCGCGGCCCCGATCCCGGCCGGCAGGTGCGCGGCCCCGGTCAGCTCGAAGGGCGAGCCCAGAGCCTCCGACAGGGCGGTGACCGCCCGGGCATCGTCGAGGCCGGAGAAGACCAGGGTGGCGATGCGCTCGCTCGCCGGCAGGACCTTGAAGGTCACCTCGGTGAGGAGCCCGAGGGTGCCGTGCGCGCCGGCCATCAGCTTCACGAGGTCGAGCCCGGTGACGTTCTTCATCACCCGCCCGCCCGACTTGATCGCCTCGCCCCGTCCGTTGACGAAGCGCACGCCGATCAGGCTGTCCCGGGCCGCGCCGGCATTGATCCGCCGGGGGCCGGCATTGTTGATCGCCGCGACTGCCCCGAAGGTCGGCGCGCCGCCGGTCCCGTAGAGGCCGCGCAGGTCCATCGGCTCGAAGGGCAGCATCTGGCCCTTTGAGGCGAGCAGCGCCTCGACCTCGGCGAGCGGCGTCCCGGCCCGGGCCGCCACCACCATCTCGGCGGGCTCGTAGAGCGTCACGCCGGTGAGCTTCTTCGCCGAGAGCGTCGCGCTGTCCTGCGCGGGGCGCCCGAGACCCGCGGCGGTGCCGCCGCCTTCGAGCCGCAGGCGCTCGCCGCGCCCGGCCGCCGCCCGCACGATCTCCGCGGCCTCGGCCTCGGTGCCGGGCTCGTAGACGCCCATCGTTTCCGCCCCGGTCTTGTTTGGATCCATTCCACGACGGGTGTCGCCGGAACGGCCGCAGGATTCAAGCGCAGGTGGAGTCGCGGGGTTTCACCGGGTGGTTTTCCTTGCGGAGCGGCTTCGGCCTTACTCCGCCGCGACCGCCCGGGCCGGACGCAGCCGGGCGCCGACCTGACGGCGCAGCCCGGCGATGTCAAAGATCCAGACCAGGGCCCCGTAGAGGATCATCCCGGCCGGGACCAAGACCGCCAGCGCGAGGGCGGGGGAGAGATGGCGGAAGGGTGCCAGCGTCAGGCCCATCGCGGTGCAGGCGAGCGTTGCCGCGCCGATCGAACCCCAGGGCAGGCGAATCCGCTCCGGGCCCGTGAGGGCGCGCCAGCCGAGCCACAGGGCGGCCGCCGCGAGCCCGGCGGTCTGCGCCAGCGCGACCCCGATCCCCCCGAGCCGGTCCGGCAGGATCAGCAGCCCGGCCCCGTTGACCGCGAGCCCGACCAGGGCGGCGGCGATCACCGGCAGGGTGCGGCGGCGGATCTGGAACACCGGGTTGAGGGCGTAGAACATCATGGTCAGGCAGAACAGGCCCGGCATCAGCGCGACGCTGTAGCTCTCGAACGGGCCGCGATAGGCGTCGGGCACCACCAGGGCCTGGAGGGCCGGCAGCACGGCCCAGAAGCCGACCGCGCAGGGTGCCAGCAGCGCGAACACCATCCCGGCATTGTCGGCGACCTGTGCCTCGGCGGCGGCGCGGCCGTGCCGCTCCTCGGCCTGGACGGCGAACTGGAACAGCAGCAGGTCGAGGGCGGTGCCGAGCGTCATCATGGCGCGCGATGTGACATCGGCGGCGAGCGCGAAATAGCCGGCCTCCGCGAAGCCGGCGTGGCCCGCGACCGCCCCCCGATTGACGAAGGCGAGGCATTGATAGGCGGTGTTGGCGGCGATCAGCGGCAATCCGTATCTGGCGAAGACCCGCCAGGTCGCCGACAGGCGCGGCGGCTCGAACGGCGTGCGCGGATCGCGCAGGGGATGGCGCAGCAGGAGGACCGCCAGGAACTGGCTCAGGCCTGCCGCCGCCAGCACCCAGGCCGGCTGCGGCAGCCACCATGCGGCCGCCGCCATCAGCGCGAAGGCCAGCACGTTCTTCACCGCGACGAGGCCGAGATAAAGCTTCCCGTCGAACCGGGCCCGGGCCAAAGCCGCGTGATAGTCGAACACGCCGATCCCGAGGGCCGCGAGTCCCGTGCCGCACAGGATTGCTTCGCGCCCGTCCGCGCCGCCGGCGAAGCCGAAGGCCCCGCACAGGGCGGCCGCGGCGAGCAGCAGCAGACCGATGCGCAGATAGGCCCGGTCGAGCCCATGGCGGATCCAGGGTTCGTCCACCCGAACCCGCCCCGAATAGAAGCGCGTTGCCGAGAGGCGAAGCCACTCGAACAACACCGTGTTGAGCACGATCGCCCCGGTGGTCGCCAGGGCGAAGCGTCCGAAATCGGCCGGCCCGAGCAGCTTGGCGATCAGCAGGCCGAGGACGAAGTTCAGCCCCGCATTGATGACGAAGGCGGCGATCACGGCCATGGACGAAGTCTCACGAGCGGCGGGGTCTCCCGGGATAATCCCGAAGACCTAACGCGAGACTTGTAAAACTCCTCTAACCCGGCAGGATCGGGGCAGGCAGACTGAGGCTACAGCGCGCGCTCGTAGCGCCACGCCTCCATGCCGTCCTCATAATAGTCGGGCCGCACCGCGAAGCGGGTATAGCCCCGGCGCTCGTAGAGCCGGATGCCGGCGCCGTTGTCGGCCCGGACCTCGAGCCGCAGGCGATCGCAACCGTTGCCGCGCGCCTGCGCCTCCGCGGCGTCGAGGAGCTTGCCGCCGAGCCCGAGGCCGCCGCGATTCGGTGCCACCGCGATCGAGGCCAGCCGCGCGATCCGGCTGCTGCGCCGCCGCTCCAGCACCGCCGCGCCGACCAGCACCGGATTCGGATCCCCGTCCGGCGGGTCGATCAGCGCGGCCAGCACGTCCATGGTGGGCGACAGGATCGCGTGGCGGATCGCCCGGCGCTCGGCCCGGTCGGTGGCGAAGGCGGCGTGTTCCAGGGCGACGAGGGCATCGAGATCGGCGAGCGTGGCGGTGCGGATCGCCGGCTCGGGGAGCCCGGCGCCCACCGGGTTGCGGAGCGGAGCGCTCACGCCTGTGCCGTCACGGTGGATCTGCTCGGCCCGCCCATCGCTCACCCGCCCGGATACGCCACCCCGCCGTCAGATGCCTGCTTCCGTTGCACTTGGGAAGCCCGCCCGGGCGCCCGGCCTGCGCTGTTTTTGCAACGGCCGGCCCCGCGTGTGGATGACGGGTGAAAAACCCAGTCCCCCAGGTTGTATCGCCCTTGCCGGCGGGGGGCGTTCCCCATATATGCGCCTTGCCCAATTTCGCACGTGCCTGTGGCCGCGTGTCGGTTGGTGGGCATCCGGTCAACTGCCGGACAGCCGCCAGGGGTCTTAAAGGATCGATGGTCGCAAGGGTGGATCCCTACGGCCGGCATCCAGGTGGCAACACCGGACCCCGACAACAACCGGCAGCCGGAGGCGAAACCGGCGAACCCCGCTCTCCACGGGGGACGCAGCTTAAAGCAACGACGAACGGGCTTTTTTGGTCTCGTCGGCCCTCCACAGGCCGGCACCGAAGAGGCTTGTTTCTCTTTGCCCGGCGTGCGGTGGGGGTCCTCCCTTCCAATCCACGGCAGCTTCCGGGTGCTCTGCGCCCGCTCTGACGCACGTGTCTCCAACACGCGTGGGTCCGCGCGACGCATCGCCCCCTGACGCCGGCGGCCTGTCAGGCCGTCACACTCGCTCGACAGCGCGCCCCGCGATGGGCGCTCGCGAACCCGTGCCGGGAGACGACTATGACCGACCGCATCCGTGACTACCTGCGCGTGCGCCGCGACCTCGGTCAGGACGAGGGCCCCGTGATGGTCCTCGATCTCGACGTCGTGCGCGACAACTACACTGCCTTCGCGCGCTCCCTGCCGGACACAAGGGTGTTCTACGCCGTGAAGGCGAACCCGGCGCCGGAGATCCTGCGCCTGCTCGCCGAGATGGGCTCGTGCTTCGACACCGCCTCGGTGGCCGAGATGGAGATGGTGCTGGCCGCCGGCGCCACCGCCGACCGGATCTCCTTCGGCAACACCATCAAGAAGGAGCGCTGCATCGGCCGCGCGCTGAAGCTCGGCATCCGCCTGTTCGCGGTCGATTGCCAGGCTGAGGTGGAGAAGATCGCCCGGGCCTCCGAGGCGATGGGGGTGCCGACCGGCGAGATCCGGGTGTTCTGCCGCATTCTGTGCGACGGCGCGGGCGCCGACTGGCCGCTCTCCCGCAAGTTCGGCTGCGTGCCCGAGATGGCCGCCGACGTGCTGGAGCACGCCCACCGCCAGGGGCTGGAGGCCTACGGCATCTCGTTCCATGTCGGCTCGCAGCAGGGCAACACCGAGGCCTGGGACGGGGCGCTCGGCTCCGCGGCGGCGGTCTTTCACGAGTGCGCGGAGCGCGGCATCGGCCTGTCGATGGTCAATCTCGGCGGCGGCTTCCCGACCCAGTACCTCAAGGCGGTGCCGGGCGTGGAGAGCTACGGCGAGGCGATCTTCCGCGGTCTGACCAAGCATTTCGGCAACCGGATCCCCGAGACGATCATCGAGCCGGGCCGCGGCATGGTCGGCAATGCCGGCCTGATCGAGGCTGAAGTTGTTCTTGTGTCGCGCAAGTCCGCGGAGGCCGACGAGGTCCGCTGGGTCTACCTCGACATCGGCAAGTTCGGCGGACTGGCCGAGACCATGGACGAGGCGATCCGTTACCCGATCCGCACCGCGCGGGACGGGGAGGCGACCGAGCCCTGCGTCATCGCCGGCCCGACCTGCGACTCGGTCGACGTGCTCTACGAGCGGCAGCTCTACCCGCTGCCGGTCTCGCTCTCGATCGGCGACAAGGTGCTGATCGAGGGTGCGGGCGCCTACACCACCACCTACGCGGCGGTGGCGTTCAACGGCTTCCCCCCCCTTCAGCAGATCGTGATCTGATCGTGCGTCGCCCGGGATTCTCCGGGCGGCGCCTTCCAAGACCGCTTCCGGCGGGTCGCTGGCGGCATGATGGGGACGTCCGGGCTTCGTTCGTCCGGAACCATCCTGCGGTCATGCGGCGTTAAGGGCCGCTGTCGTTTCTGCGGACGCGTCGGCCAGCCCTGATCGCCCACCGGGACGATCCTTCGCTTCTCCCGCATGTCGGCCCCGGGGAGGGGAGTGTCATGATCGAGATCCGCGCGGAGCACCTGCATGACGTCCCGGCGCGCGAGCGCCTGCTCGACGCGTGCTTTCCCGGCAATCGACGCGCCAAGACCTCGGAGCGCCTGCGTGAGGGGCGCCTGCCGGCCCGCGGCCTCGCCTTCGCGGCGACCCGGCGCGGCCGCCTCGTCGGCACCCTGCGGCTCTGGCACGTCGAGACCGGCGATGCGCGCCCGGCACTGCTGCTCGGGCCGCTGGCGGTCGATCCGGCGATCCAGGGCCAGGGGCTCGGCTCGGTGATGATGCAGGCGGCCCTCGGCCGGGCCGAATCGCTCGGCCACGGCGCGGTGCTGCTGGTCGGCGACGCGCCCTATTACGCCCGCTTCGGCTTCGACCGGGCGCTGGCGGAGGGCCTGACCCTGCCCGGGCCGTTCGAGCGCGCGCGCTTCCTCGGGCTGGAACTGCGGGCCGGGGCGCTGGCGGGCGCCGAGGGCCTCGTCCGGGCGACCGGCGTGCTGTCGCCGGTCGAAGCGGTGGCGAACGACGCGCAGGTCGCGCGACGACGCGCTGCTTGAGCGGGGGATCGGGTTTCCAAAGGGCTGAAGTCCTTTGGCGGGTGCTCAGAGCAGAGCCCTGAGAGAGGCCAGGGCTCTGCCCTGGACCCGCGAAAGGTCTCAACCTTTCGAAACCAAGACTGAGGCTGTGCGAAGCTGTCGGCTTGAACGCAGCCCCGGCATGCGCCCGATGGCGGCCGCATCCACGGCCCTGGCCGGCCTCATGCATTGCGCCGAACGGTCGCGATCCCGCATAGACGGTCCGCCGGCCTCCGGAGAAGGTTGCTCGACCGATGCAGATCGCCACGCCCTACCTGATGTTCCTGGGCGACGTGCCCGACACGCTGGCGGCCAAGACCGCCTATGGGATCAAGGATTGGCGCCCCGAATGGTGCGTCGGCCAGATGCGCCTGCCGGGCTGCGCCGCCGATCTCGGCATCCCCGACATGACCCTGCCCGAAGCCCTGGCGAAGGGCTGCCGGACCCTGGTGATCGGCGTCGTGAACGCCGGCGGCGTGCTGCCGGACCATTGGGTGAAGGAGATCGTGGCGGCGATCGAGGCCGGGCTCGATGTGGCGAGCGGCCTGCACGTGAAGCTCGGCGCGGTCCCGGCCATCGCGGAGGCCGCCGCCCGGCGCGGGCGCCAGCTCCACGACGTCCGCCACACTGACGAGCGCTTCCCAACCGGCAAGGGCACCAAGCGGACGGGCCGGCGCCTGCTCACCGTCGGCACCGATTGCTCGGTCGGCAAGAAGTACACCGTGCTGGCCCTGGAGCGCGGCATGCGCGAGCGCGGCCTCGATGCCGATTTCTGCGCCACCGGCCAGACCGGCGTGTTCATCTCCGGCAAGGGCGTCGCCATCGACGCCGTGGTGGCCGACTTCATCTCCGGCGCCGTCGAGACGATCTCGCCGGACGCCGCACCGAATCACTGGGACCTGATCGAGGGCCAGGGCTCGCTCTTCCACCCGTCCTTCGCGGGGGTGAGCCTCGGCCTGCTGCACGGCGCTCAGCCCGACGCCTTCGTGGTCTGCCACGAGCCGACCCGCACCGCGATGCGCGGCGTGCAGCACCCGCTCCCGACCGTCCGGCAGGTGATCGACCTGACCGTGCGGCTCGGCCGCCTGACCAACCCGGGCATCAAACCGGTCGGCATCGCGATCAACACGCAGGCGCTGCGCGAAGGCGAGGCCCGGAGCTTCCTCGACGCGATCGGGGACGAGCACGGCCTGCCGGCCACCGACCCGGTGCGCTTCGGCGTGGATGGGCTGGTGGACCGGATCGTCGCCGACTTCCCGGAAGCCTGACATGGCCCGCCGCCTGACCCTCGCCGTCGAGCGCTTCCCGATCGCCGGCGCCTTCACGATCTCCCGCGGCAGCCGCACGGAGATCGCCGTGGTGGTGGCCACCATCACGGACGCGAACGGGGTCGGGCGCGGCGAATGCGTGCCCTATCCGCGCTACGGCGAGAGCGTCGAGAGCGTCAGCGCCCTGATCGAGGGGCAGGCCGAGGCGATCGCGGCCGGGGTCGGGCGCGACGAACTCATGACCCGCATGAAGGCCGGGGCCGCGCGCAACGCCCTCGATTGCGCGCTGTTCGACCTCGAAGCCAAGCTCCAGGGTCGCCCCGCCTGGGCCATCGCCGGGCTCCCCGAGCCCCGGCCGGCGATCACCGCCTACACGCTGAGCCTCGGCACGCCGGACAGCATGGAGGAGGCCGCCCGCAAGGCGGCGCATCGCCCGCTCCTGAAGGTGAAGCTCGGCGGGGCAGGGGATCCCGAGCGCATCGCCGCCGTACGGGAGGGGGCGCCCGACTCCCGGCTGATCGTCGATGCCAACGAGGCGTGGCGGCCGGAGAACCTGGAAGCGAATCTCGCCGCCTGCCTGAAGGCCGGCGTCGCGCTGATCGAGCAGCCGCTGCCCGCCGACGCCGACGCGCTGCTGGCCGAGATCCCGCATCCGGTCCCGGTCTGCGCCGACGAGAGCCTGCACGACCGCGCCGGGCTCGACGCGCTCGCGGGCCGCTACGATGCGATCAACATCAAGCTCGACAAGACCGGCGGCCTGACCGAGGCAGTGCTCCTCACCCGTGAGGCGAAGGCGCGGGGGCTCTCGATCATGGTCGGCTGCATGCTCGGCACCTCGCTCGGCATGGCGCCCGCGGCCTTGCTGGCGAACGACGCGGATTTCGTCGATCTCGACGGGCCGCTGCTGCTCGCCCGCGATCGCGAGCCGCCGCTGCGCTACGACGGCAGCCTGATGCACCCGCCTACGCCGGAGCTGTGGGGATAGGATTCGCCCCACCTGTCACCCACGGGGCCTCACACCAGCGTTGGGATTAGGTATACCAGAAGGCTTGCCTTCCGCCCGCCCGGCTGCCATCCATCGCGAGTGCGATGGGGGCTTGGCGTGGACGCGCTGTTCCCAGCAGCCAGACAACACACAGCAAGTCTTAATGCTGGGGAGGAACGACGTGGCCAAGAACATCCTGATCCTGGGGGCCTCCTACGGCTCGCTCCTGGGCACCAAGCTCCTGATGGCCGGTCACAACGTGACCCTGGTCTGCCGGCGCAAGACCGCCGACCTGATCAACCGCGAGGGCACCGAGGTCCGCATCAAGCTCCGTGACGAGAAGGAGCACCGGGCGATCCACTCGCGCGACCTGCCCGGCAAGGTCGACGCGATGCCCCCGGAGGATGTCGACGTCTCGCGCTACGACCTCGTCGGTCTCGCGATGCAGGAGCCGCAGTACAACAACCACACGATCCGCGTGCTGATGATCAAGATCGCGGCGGCGAAGCTGCCGTGCCTGTCGATCATGAACATGCCGCCGCTGCCCTACCTCAAGCGGATCCCGGGCCTCGCGGCCATGGATCTTGAGGACGCCTACACCAATGCCGGCGTGTGGGACCGGTTCGAGCCGGGCCTCGTGTCGTTGTGCTCTCCTGATCCCCAGGCGTTCCGGCCGCCGGAGGAGGAGGCCAACGTCCTTCACGTCGGGCTGCCGACGAACTTCAAGGCCGCGACCTTCGCGGACGAGGCGCACAATCGCCTGCTCCGGGAACTGGAGGCCGACATCGACGCCGTGCGCCTCGACGGGCAGGACGTGCCGGTAAAGCTCAAGGTGTTCGACTCGCTGTTCGTGCCGCTTGCCAAGTGGTCGATGCTGCTCACCGGCAATTACCGCTGCATCACGCCCGGCGAGCCGCAATCGATCCACGACGCGGTGCACGGCGATCTCGCCCGCTCGCGGGCGATCTACGACCATGTCGACGGGATTGCCCGGAAGCTCGGTGCCGATCCGGCCGACCAAGTGCCGTTCGAGAAATACGCCAAGGCGGCCGAGAGCCTGCTCAAGCCCTCCTCGGCAGCGCGCGCGGTGGCGAACGGCGCCCCCTATATCGAGCGGGTCGATCTGCTGGTGAAGCTGATTTCGCACCAGCTCGGTGATCCCAGCGATGAGATCGACCGCACGGTCGCGACCGTCGACCGGAAGCTCGACGAGCGCATCATCGAGGGCTGAGCGGCCCCGTTACGCGCGCGCCGTGCGGAGCGCCGCGCGGCGTTGTGCTCTGCACGCCGTCATCACGAGCGGAGCGAAGTGATCCAGGGCGGCGCGACATAGGTCGACGTGGCGCTTCTGGACTGCTTCGCGCTCGCTCGCAAAGACGGGCGGGGAGCCTTCACATCACTCCGCCAACTCCAAAAAATGCCGCCCCTGACGGTCGTCGATCTCGATGATCCAGAGATCGGAATCGAAGCGGATCTCCTTGGTCAGGCGCTCCTCCACGTCGAGCGGGCTGCCGCCGGTGACCAGGGCGGTGAAGCGGCGGTCGCCGCTGTCCTCGGCCTCGAACAGGGCCTGTGGCGCCGGTCCGTAGAGGTCGGCGCCGCCGTCGAGGCGATCGACCTTCACGAAGATCGCGCCCGCCTCCGCGGCGCCGCGTCGGCGCAGCACCGCCGGGATGCCCGCCACGTTGAGGCGGCGCAGATGGGCCGAGACCCAGAAATCGGAACGCAGGCGCATCAAAGGAGCCTCCCGGGAACGCGCCGGGATGCGCGATCTGGTGCCTCCTGGCAACGCGCGGCGCCGGGGCGGTGCACGGTCCGGCGCCTCAAATAATCCTTCGATAAATTTCGAATTATTCGGGATTAAATTTGAAATCAATGCTGTGTTTTACCGCACATCCACAGTATTTTCTGCTGTTTAACTGAGCAAAAGCCGAAAGGGGAAGCATCAGCGGACGATTCAAGGAGCCGTTCCATGCAGAGACGAACCTCGCGCCTCACGGTGATCGCCGCCTGTCTGTGTCTGCTGACCGTGTCGTCGAGCGCGCCTTCGCAGACGCTCATGGACCTGATGGCAGGGCGGCCTGCCGCATCCTGCCCGCGCTACCAGCAGACTCCGCGCGATCCGTGCAACATCGTGGTCCACCGCCCGGGTGGGAACCCGACCCAGGACATGACCGGTTCGATCGGCCATGCGAAGTCCTGGCAAGCCAATGGCGGGCCGCGCTGCAAGACGATCTGCCGCTTCACCGGCTCGCAATACTGAACCGGATGATCCGAATTCGCGCCGGATCGCGTCCGGCGCGGATTTCCAACTGGAACGTCTCAGCCGTGGCTCGCGCGGGCCATCAGCTCGCGCAGGGTCCGGCCCGTGGCCTCGCCGGTCACCGGCAGCTTGGCGCTGCGCTCGAACTTCTCGATCGCCGCGCGGGTGCCCGGGCCCATCGCGCCGTCGGGCTTGACCGGATAGCCGAGCTTGGACAGCGCCTTCTGGGCCCGCAGGACCGGATCGGACTCCGCCTCGGCCTTCTTGGCAGGCTCCTTGGCAGTCTCCTTGGCAGATCCCTTGGCGGTCTCTTTGACGGCTGGTTTCGCGGCGAGCCGGACTGGGGCGGCCTTCGGGGTCACCGAAGCGGTGGTCTCGTCGGCGCGGATCAGTTCGCCGATCGTGTCTCGGGGTGCTGGCTTGGCGGCGGCCTTCTCGGGTTCGGAGCGAACCGGATCCCGCGCGATCTCACGCACCGGCTCCCGGGCGGCCGGGGCGGCCTCACGCGCCGGCGGCGCCTTCTGGGTGAGCTTGGGCAGGATCGGCGCCGGATGGCGGCCGGCCTGGTAGCCGAGGGCGTTGACGCAGATGAAGCCGGCCGCCCCCAGACCCACGAGGCTACTGAGGACGGTGCCGGGGCTGTTGCGGCAGGTGGTGCCCGTGGCCTTCAGCGCGCCGACGAGGACGGACCGCCAATTCCCCTGAACCGCGCCGCGCCGCGCGGCCGGGCGGCGTGCCCGGCCGGCTTCGCCCGGCACGGTGATCTCGCGGTAGCCTGACATCCTGTCTCCTTCCGAGGGATCTTGTGCCGGGGGATCGTGCTCAGCCGGCGCGGCGCAGCGCCGAACCCGATCGGAGGCTCGGCTCTGCGTTCGGCTCCGCGTCGAACAGGCCGAGCGGCAGGCGCACGACCCGACGCGGCACGGCGGCCCCCCGCACGGCGGTGTGGATCGGGGCGGGGCCGCAGGGGGCCTCGGGCGATCGGCACAGACGGGGCAGGGTCACGGTCACGATGGTGCCGGCCTGCGGCGCGCTCTCGATCCGCATCGCGCCGCCATGCAGGCCGACCAGCCCCTGCACCACCGAGAGACCGAGCCCGGTCCCCTCGTGCTGGCGCTTGTAGTCGCCGGCCCCGGCCTGGAAGAACGGCGTGCCGAGCTTCGACAGGTCCTCTGCGCCGATCCCGCAGCCGGTATCGGTGACGACGATGTCGAGGCCGTCCACGCCGCGGCGCAGGGACAGGTCGACCCGGCCACCGCGTGGGGTGAACTTCACGGCGTTCGAGACGAGGTTGATCAGGATCTGCCGGCAGGCGCCGGGATCGGCGGTGATCTCGACCGGACCCGAGGCGGAGATCGCCAGGGTGACGCCGGCGGCCTCCGCCCGGAGGCGCATCAGGTCGCAGCAGGAGCGGAGCAGGCCCGCGATGTCGAAGGCCTCCGGCGCGTAGTCGAAATTGCCGCTCTGGATTCGGCTCATGTCGAGGAGCGTATTGACGACGCCAAGGAGGTGATGTCCGGAGGCACCGATGATCCCGGCATAATCCCGCGCCTGATCGGCGCTGAGGCTCGGGGCCCCTTCACCCGCCAGCACCTCGGAGAAGCCGATGATCGCGTTGAGCGGCGTGCGCAGCTCGTGGGTGACATTGGCCAGGAAACGGCCCTTGATGGCATCGGCCCGCTCGGCCTCAGCGCGGGCGCGCTCCAGTTCCTCGGCGTGGCGGTGATGCTCGGTCATGTCGCGGGTCACCGCCACCACCGCGGTGGCGGCGTGCGGGCCGTTCGCGATCCGATGGGCGCGCATCTCGGCGTGGATCAGGCGTGCGCCGTCGGCCCGGCCGGCCTCGACATGGAGGCGCAGCGGCACGGTGGCGGGATGTCCGGTCGCCGCGACGTCGCTCACCGCCTTGAGGAAGGCCGGCCGGTCGGCCACGTGGACGCGCTCCAGGAGGCCGTGGCCGTGCAGGCGCGCCGGGTCGCTGCCGAGCAGCCGGGTCGCCGACACGGAGGCGTCCACGACGCGGCCGTTGCGGTCGTGCCAGGTCACGAGGTCGTCGATGGCCGAGAGCAGCAGCCGGTCCCGGGCCTCGTTGTCGCGCAGCCGCTCGCGCCACGCGCCCTCGTTGCGCTTGTGCTCCAGGGCCTGGGCGGCGACGTGGCCGATCGCCGTGAGCGCGAAGGCCGGCAGGGCGAGGCCGGCGGAGATGTCCATGATGGGCAGGGCGTCGGCGAAGGCGCCGAGGCCGGCCACCGCCAGCACGCCGAGGACCGCCATGGCGGCTGCCGCCATCGTGGCGCGCAGGGATCCGGAGATCAGCGCCTCCACGGGGATCGCCACCAGCCAGACCGCGGCCGGGGATTCGGCGCCCCCCGTGACGCTCGCCAGCGCCACCACGATCCCTGTCAGCCCCGCCGCCGAGACCGCGTGGGCGAGCCAGAGGGAGCCGGTGCGCACGAGCAGCACGGCGGCGAAGACCGGCAGCAGCAGGCTCGCGATCGTCAGCACCTCGACGCCCGAGGGCACGCCGCGCCAGAGCAGGTAGGGCGGCAGCCCGACCATCATCACGGCGCCCGTGGCGAGGCGCGAGACCAGGAAGCGCTGGTGGCGGGACCGGGCGGTCGCGTCGTCGGCCGCGGAGGCGTGAACCAGCCCCGCGAGACGGTCGTCGATCAGGGAAGTCAGGACTTTTTTAATGGGCAAGGCTGGCACACGCCGCGATGTATGCGTTTCCGCATCCCTCGCGCCTCCGGTTCGACTTCGAACGACTACCGGACGGTCGCAGAGCCGGCTTAAACGAGTGTTGCGCGACTGGTCAGAACGATCAGGATGCTTTCCGCAAGGTAACCAACCGCATTCGGATAAGCTTCATTCACCATCGCGCGCGAAAGCCCGGACCGGTTGAGGGCCGGTTCACGAAACCCGTTGAAGTCTTCCGATCACGCAACGTCCTGAAAGGCGGTCTCCGGCTTCCGGGGGCGATGCCTTCCACACCGAGCGAGGAAGACGAGCCATGAGCCTCCTGCTGCGCGCCGTGCTGGTGATCGGTGTGCTCTCGTATCTGGCGCTGATGCGGAACGGTGCCGACCCGGCCGCCGAGGCGCGCAAGCTCACGGGGTCGCTGCCGAGTGCCGCTACGGTGCTGCCTGCGGCCCTCGACGCCGTGCCCCCTGAAAGCCGCGAGCGTGTCGCCAAATCCGTGCTCGCCCGCGGCCTGATGGCGGAACTGAGCCGCCGGGCCGCCGAACCCCCGGCCTCGACCGACACCCTGGAAGAAGCCGACCGTCAGCCGACCTGGCGGGGCGTCGAGGGGCGCTAGAGCCGTGTCCGGCTGGGTTGAATCGTTGGGGGTAGCGGGCAGTCTGCGGATCTGATTCGCTGTTGGGCTTTCCGAGGAGGTCGGGATGCCGTCAGCGCTATCGGTGGATCTGCGAGAACGCGTGATCGCGGCGATCGAAGCGGGAGCTTCGCGCCGACAAGCAGCTCGGCGCTTCGGTATCGGCCCATCCAGCGCGATCCGCTGGCATGAACGCTTCCAGGCGGAGGGCGCGATCGCACCCCGGCCCTCGTGCGGGCAGCGACCCGCACCGGCCATCGAAGCGCACGCTGAGCGGATCCTTCAGATCGATCGGGAGCGGCCGCAGGCCTTCCTGCACGAGGTGCGTGATCTCCTGGCCGAACAGGGGGTCCGCACGAGCGTCAGCGGGCTGTGGCGGTTCTTCGCCCGGCATCGGATCACCCGTAAAAAGGGGCTGTCTACGCGGCCGAGCAGGAGCGTTCGGACGTGAGAGCCGCACGGGAGGCGTGGTTCGAGAGCCAACTCGACCTCGACCCCGATGCTGTCGTCTTCCTCGACGAGACGGCGACCGCCACGAACATGGCCCGCACCTACGGTCGGGCTCCACGCGGCGAACGCTGCCGGCTCCTCGTGCCTCAGGGCCATTACAAGACCACCACCGTCACCGCCGCCCTGCGTACCAGCGGCTTGGTCGCCACCACCCTGTTCGACGGGGCCACCAACGGCGCGCGCTTCCGCGCCTACGTCACCGACATCCTGGTCCCAGTGCTGAAGCCCGGCGACACCGTCATCCTCGACAACCTGCAATCCCACAAAGTCGTCGGCGTGCGCGAAGCCATCGAGGCGGCCGGCGCGCGGCTCCTTTACCTCCCGGCCTACTCGCCCGACTTCAACCCGATCGAGCAGGCCTTCTCAAAGCTTAAGGCGCTGCTGCGCACCGCCGCGGCCCGAACCGTCCCAGACCTTTGGGCGGCCATCGCCCGGGCCTTCGCAGCCTTCACCCCAGCTGAATGCCGTAACTACATCACCGCCGCCGGATACGACGCTTATGACCCAACCTAAACGGCAACAGCTCTAGCAGGCTGCTGCGGATACCGTCCGTCTTGGCGCGCGGAGCGAAGCAATCCAGCGATGCCACGCTGCAGAATGTCTCGCCGCCCCGGGTTGCTTCGCTCCGCGCGCAAAGACGGGAGCGTGTCAGGACTGACCGCGTTCCGCTAACCCGCCTCCGCGCTGCGGGTGCGCCCCGGCAGGGCCGTGCGCTGCGCGGGGGCGCCGCTCTGGCGCAGCTTCGCCTCCGGGCCGTGCAGCGGCTGGTGGGCTTCGCTGCGCCCGCGCTCGGCCAGCGGCCGGTCGAGGATCGCCGCGACGAGGTCCCGCGCCGCCGGCCGGCTCACGGTGCGGAACAGGCGGACGAGGTCGGCCACGCGCTCGGCGGAGCGCGCCACGCCCTGGTTGAGCGTGAGGAAGATGTAGACGGCCTCTTCCTCGTGCAGGCCGGCCGCGCGCAGGCCCAGGGTCAGGAGGTCGTAGCGGGCGCCCGGATCGGCGACCACGGCGAGGAAGTCGCGCGGCAGACCCAACCCGTCCGCCAGAGCTGCCACGAAGGCCGCGACGTCCTGCGCGGCCGAGAGCTTGGTGAGGGATTCGCCGAGGTCGCGCGGTGGCGGCGGGCAGGGGCGCAGGGCGGCGGTCGCCTCCACGCTCCGGCCGATCACCGCGCGGCGCATCGGATCGGCGTGCAGGTAGAGCGGTACGAGATCGGAGGCCGAGACGTCGGGGCGGATCAGCAGCAGGCGGGCGAGGTCCGCGGCCGCGCGACCCCGGCCCACGAGTCGGGCCATGGCTGCCCCGCGCAGGGTGATGCCGAGATTGGCAGCCAGGGCCTTGTCGATCTCAGGACGGCCTTCGCGGGAGAGTTCGTCCACGGCCTCGCGGCTCAGCCCGGCCCGGGCGGCGATGCGGATCGCGATGTCGGAGCCGTCGGCCAGGGCTGCCGCAACCAGGGAGCGGGTCAGGGCCGGGGCGAACTCCACCACCGCGTCGCGGGCGGCGCCGCCGCGCAGCGCGAGCGCTTCCAGAACCGCCGGCGGCGTGTCGGGACAGGAGGCAAGCTTCCGGGCGACCACCCGGGCCGTCTCTTCGTCTACCGTGGGGATCAGCCCGCAGGCCAGGGATTCGAAGATCTCGGTCGCGGCGCGGTCGCGGCTTGGCGCCCGGACGAACAGGTCGGTCTGCACCCGCAGGATCACGGGCTTGAGATCGAGATTCTCGATGCGTGAGAGTTCGAGGAGCCCGGACAGGTCCGGCGGAGCATCGACGGATGGGGGCATGGACGATCGGTTTACGCAAGACTGCAGTAAGCTGACGCTAACCGCATCGACGTGAATCGACCTTTAAGGCGCCCCCCGGGCGACCGTGCCGTCCTGCATCATCGGGGCCGAATTCACGGATCTCTCGGAGGCTGGCGAGATCTGCACGATTGCTTCGACACCCGCCTAGCCCTTGCGGCGAGGGTCTCCGCAGGTTCGATGTCCCGGCAGACTTCCTGCGGCAGGATGAGGCGCAGGCCCCCGCTCCCAAGCGGGCGTGTCGGTTCACACCTCTCCACCCGACACTCAACCCCTTCACAAGAAAACGCTTTTCTCTCCCCACAAGCTTGAGCGGTCCCGGGCAGGCCCGGGATCGCCAGGGGAGGAGAGCGCGTCGGCGAAGATGTGTAACCATCGCAGCCCGCTCGGGGGAGGGGGGCTGTCGTGCGAGACGTAAGCCGATCCACGGCCGTCAAAGCGTCAGCCAGAGGCCGCCGCCGAGCGCCACCGCCGCCAGCACGATGAAGCCGATATAGGTGGGCAGGACCCAGCTCTGCTTCTGGTGCACGTAGCCGGTCTTCGTTTTCTCCGACGGGGCCCGCTCGTTCTGCCGGGCCAGCCGGACCTCCTGCGAGGTCGGCGGTGTCCCGCCCGCTTCCTCGCAGGTCCCCAAGGGCGCCGCCCCGACATCCAAGTGCGGAGTCTTGTCGGCGGTGCGACCGCTGTCGATGTCGCCCTTGAGCTGCGCTGAGGTCGGGGTCTCGGAATCCGGCGGCGGATCGACGGACAGGTTCGCGGGCGGTGGCGGGGTCTCGGAACGCAAGGTCATGGGCGGGGCTCCAGCTTGATTCGGTCAACGCCTGGAAACGCCGTCGGCTGCGGTCAGGATGTCGCGGGTTTCACGCCTCGCCGGATCCGCGCTTCAGAAGCGGGCGCCCATAGAGCTGCGCCTCGTCGGTAAAGCCTGCGGCCTCACAGAAGGCGCGCAGGGCATGCTGGTCCGGTCCCACACGCAGAAGCAGGCGGTCGCAGCCCGCTTGACGCGCCGCCCGCCCCGCCGCCTTCAGGAGCACCCGCCCGATGCCGCGGCGCCGGGATTCTGCCGCCACCATCAGGGTCGTGATCAGGCCGAAGGGCCGCGGCGCGTCGAGGGTGCGGACGGGGGCCAGGGCGATGAAGCCGCTTGGGGGGCCCCATTCCACGGCGACGAGAACGGTGCCGCCGTTCCGCTGCAGATCCTCGAGCCGGGCCGCCAGATCCGCCGCGCCGACCGGGGCGCCGTCCGCGCCCAGCAGGGCCGCGAGGCCGGCCGTGTCGGAGCCCATGGCCGTCCGGATCTCGAGCCCGTACCGATTGCCCAAGCGCGACTCCCGAATGATCGCCCGTCAGACCCGGCGCCAGCCCGGCTGCGACGGGTCGACCAGCCGATAATTGACCGGTGCCATGCCGCAGATGGCGATGATGGCAGGCTCCCGTCCGTCTCGGACCACGCCGTCGTAATGCGGCGTCCCCGCGACCCTGCGGACGAAGCTGCCGGTCTTCACGGGAACACATGCGGCGGGGTCGAAATCCGCCCCGCTGTTGCACCACCACGTGCCGGACAGGACCATGCAGAACCGGTCGCTGGTGTAGGTGTGCGGTGCGCTCATGTAGCCCGGCCACCAGCGGATCAGGGTATAGTACAGGCCGGTGCCGTTCAGATCCCCGGTGAGATTGCACCGATCGACACTCCGCTCGGGATAATCCTTCGAGGGCACCCACGGGAGATCCTCAGGGGCACGGATGATCGTCTGCTCCGGATTGAGTGGGCTGCCCTGAACGGCGCTTGCCAGGAGAAGCGGGAGCGTCCCGAGGAGCGAGGCTGCCAGCAGGTCGCGCCGGCTCGCCTCCGCCGGAAGGTGCGTGTCCGTCATTGGGGGTTCGTCCCTCGCACCGCCGGCCTGCCCGGCGGCATCCGCTCCTGCAACGCCGGGCTGCCGGATTGGTCCCGCAGCAGAGTCCCGCATCGTCTCCATCGCGCCCCCGGGTCGGGGCTGGCGCGGGGTGGAACGCGTCGGGCCCGAGCGGACTTGCTCCGCAGGTTCGACAGAGGGCGCAGTATGGCAGATCGGGTGCGGGATCGATCCCCGGACGGGCCGGATGACGGGGATCCGCCGGAAACCGGTCGTCCGAAGCGGCCGGACCGGGGGGGCGAGGACCGGGGCGAGCCCAGCGAGCGCCAAAAGGCCGAGACCGAGATCGCCGCCGGCGATGTGGCCGACGACCTCGCCGATTTCGCCTGACGGGTCTGGCCATCGGGCGACCCGGTCTCAACGGCCCGGGCTCTGTGCGGGATCGGCGCCGCGTCCTGTCGCGGCGCCGCTCATTCGATGCCGGCTCGGCGGTGCGGCTTCGGTCAGGCCGATTCCTTGGCCTTGCGCGGACGGCTCGCGCGCTTCGGCTTCTCGGTGGTGTCCTCGGCCGGCTCCTCGACCGCCGCGGACTTGCGGCGCTGCTGGCCGAGGCCAAGGCTGCGGGCGAGCTCGGAACGCTGGGCCGAATAGCTGGCCGCCGTCGACGGATAGTCCCGCGGCAGGCCGAAACGCTCGCGATACTGCTCGATCGTCAGGCCGTTGCGCGAGAGATGCCGCTTGAGCGTCTTGTACGGCTTGCCATCGATGAAGGAGACCAGCGCGTCCGGGGTCACCGACTTGCGGATCTGAGCCGGCGTGGGCTTGTCGGCCGCCTCGGTGACGACCGCCGCGGGGGCGGACAGCTTGGCCAGGGCAGCGTGGACGCCCGCGAGCAGGCCCGGCAGCTCACTGATCGGCACGGAATTGTTCGAGACATAGGCCGAGACGATGTCCGAGGCCTGCTCGATAAAGGTCTGTTGCTGTTCCGTGGCGTTGTCGTCCATCGATGATTCTCTCTATGTGGTGGTGGTGAGACGGTTCTAACGTCTCTGCAGCAAAATCAAGTCGTCGTCGAGCATTTCCCTACAGAATGCGCCGGCCGTTAACACGCATATTGTTCAAGCCGCCGGTGCAGCTGAAATCGTTTCCGGTGAAATGCCCCAGGTGGAATGGGCACTTTCACGAGTTCCCGCTCCACGGCGTCGTCCCTGCGGTCCTCCCATCGGCGCCAAGCCGGTCCCTTCCTCTCAGAAGATCGGTTCCCCATCTGACGAGACGCGTGAAACCTCGCCGTGCGCCCGATCGCACAGAAGTTTTGCGCCCCGGGGGACGGGTAAGATCTCGCTGTGCTCATCGGCGCCGGATCCGCGGGGCTTTCGAGCAAGGATTTCGCGGCGGGGATTTGGGCCTGTGCGGCGCCTGGGCCATAACGGGCGCGGCGGGGTGGTATCGGGGCGATGGCGTGGATCAGGAACCGGAACCCGGGACCGTCTTCGGGGCTCACATCCCGTTCGTGCGGTTCTGCGGGATCGAGGCCCTGGACGTGCACGAGGGGCGCACGCGGCTGCGGCTCGCGCTGCGTCCGGAGCATGCCAACAACCTCGGCATCGCCCATGGGGGCGTGCTCTGCACCCTGCTCGACGTCGCCCTCGGGACGGCCGCGCGCCTGAGGGCCGGCCGGCCGGTGGTGACCCTCGACATGCAGACCCGGTTCCTCAGCCCCGGCCGCGGCGTGCTCAGCGCGGAAGGGCGCGTGACGCGGGCTGGGCGCTCGGTGATCTTCTGCGAGGCTGAGATCCGCGACTCGGCCGGGGAGCTTGTGGCGACCGCCACCGGCCTGCTGAAGCCGGTGGGCGATCCGCCCCCGGCCGCCGGCTCGGCTGAGGCGGGCGCGCCGCCGTGATGCCGGGGAGCCGTTCGAGGGCGACGCGGACGGGCCCGGCTCTTGAGCCGCGTTCCGGTCGGTGCGAATTGACGGCCGCCTGACGGGGTGGGAAAGCCTCTGCCATGACCATGTCGGACGACGCGCGCGCAGCCCTGACTGCGCCTCCCTCCGAGGCCGATGTGACGGCCCTGAAATCCGAGGCCGCCGCCTGGTTCGAGACCCTGCGCGACCGGATCCTGGCGGCCTTCGAGACCCTCGAGGCGGAGGCCGAGGGGCCGTTCCACCCGGACGCGCCGAACGGCGCCGGCACCTTCGTGAAGACGCCGTGGGACCGCACCGATCATACCGGCCGGCCCGGCGGCGGTGGCGTCATGGCGATGCTGAAGGGACGGGTCTTCGAGAAGGCGGGGGTGCACATCTCGACGGTCCACGGCGAGTTCGCTCCGGAATTCCGCGCCCAGATGCCCGGGGCGACCGAGGACCCGCGCTTCTTCGCCACCGGGATCTCGCTGATCGCCCATCCCTGGAACCCGCACGTGCCGACCGTGCACATGAACACCCGCTTCGTCGCGACGACCCGGGCGTGGTTCGGGGGCGGGGCCGATCTCACCCCGGTGCTGGAGCGGCGGCGCACCCAGGACGACCCGGACAGCCGCCATTTCCATGCCTGCCTGAAGCGAGCCTGCGAGGCGCATGGCCGCGACCATGACCGCTACAAGACGTGGTGCGACGAATACTTCTACCTCAAGCACCGTGACGAGCCCCGCGGCATCGGCGGAATCTTTTACGATTATGTCTGGAGCGGCGACCCCAAGGCTGACCTCGCCTACACGCGCGACGTGGGCCAAGCCTTCCTGGAGGCGTACCCGAAGATCGTCCGGGACAATCGCGGCACGGCCTGGACCGAGGCCGACCGCACCGAGCAGCAGGTTCGGCGCGGGCGCTACGTGGAGTTCAACCTGCTCTACGATCGGGGCACGATCTTCGGCCTGAAGACCGGCGGCAACGTCGCCTCGATCCTGTCCTCGATGCCGCCGACCGTGCGCTGGCCGTGATGGGGCTGTCATGAGCGCGGGGCTGCCCGCGGCCTATGCCCCACAGCAGGATGCGGCGCTCAAGGCCATCGCCGCGTGGCGGCGGGACGGGGGATCCCAGGTCTTCCGGCTGTTCGGTTATGCCGGCACCGGCAAGACCACGCTCGCCCGGCGGATCGCCGAGGATGTCGACGGCACCGTGGTGTACGGCGCCTTCACCGGCAAGGCCGCGTCGGTGATGCGCCAGAAGGGCTGCTACGACGCCGCCACGATCCACTCGCTGATCTACCGCACCAAGGAGGCGGAGGAGGGCGGCCCGACCTTCACGCTGAACCGGTCCGGCCCCGCCGCCAAGGCAGACCTGATCATCATCGACGAGTGCTCGATGGTCGATTCCGACCTCGGCAACGACCTCCTGTCGTTCGAGCGGCCGGTACTGGTGCTGGGCGACCCGGCGCAATTGCCGCCAGTGCGCGGCGGCGGCTTCTTCACCGAGGCCGAGCCCGACGTGATGCTCACCGAGGTCCACCGGCAGGCCAAGGACGACCCGATCGTCCGCATGGCGATGACGATCCGCGAGGGCGGCCGGCTGGACCTGGGCACCTACGGGCAGAGCCGGGTGGTCTCGCGCCGTGCCCTCGATCCGGCCGAGGTGCTGGAATGCGATCAGGTTCTGGTCGGGCTCAACAAGACCCGCCGGCTTTACAATGCTCGGCTCCGGGAACTCGCCGGCCACACCGATCCGATGCCGGCGATCGGCGAGAAGCTGGTCTGCCTGCGCAACGACCGGGTAAAGGGCCTGCTCAACGGCTCGACCTGGACGGTGCAGGCCCTGCGCGCGCCGCCGCGGCCGGACCTGATCCGGCTCGACGTGGTGCCGGAGGACGATCCGGGGCTGCGCCGGAAGCCGACCGACATCAAGGTGCTGCGCGCGATGATCGCTGGCTCCGACGAGGAGATCCCGCTGTTCCTGCGGCGCGAGACCGACGAGTTCACCTACGGCTACGCGCTGACGGTGCACAAGGCGCAAGGCTCGCAGTGGGACCGGGTGACGTTGTTCGACGAGTCCTACGCCTTCCGGGAGCATCGCGCCCGCTGGCTTTACACTGGCCTGACCCGCGCCGCACAGGCGATCACCGTGGTGGTCTGACCCGGCCAAGATGCCCGACATCGCTTGTGAAGCCGGGCCGCCCGTGCTAGGCACCGCCCGTCTCATCGAGGCACCTTGCGGAGAGGTGGCAGAGCGGTTGAATGCACCGCACTCGAAATGCGGCATGCCTGCAAGGGCATCGGGGGTTCGAATCCCCCCCTCTCCGCCACGGACAGCTTAAACCACGGACTCCGCTTGCGTATTGGCCCTGAATTGGGTCTTTCTGCCGTCGTGATGGCACATGCGGTCGGGCAAGCGATGGCTCGACTGTGGCGGGCTCTGTCGCAGACGCGCGGCGTTCAGCCGGCGTAGACCATAGAGCCTTTAACGCGCTGGCCGGCTGCAGAGGTCAGCACTCATCGGACAGACCGTTGACCGGTATCGGCGCGACCCGTTGAGCGACCGCGGCGTCGAGGATTGTTCCTAACGCGTGGATCGAAACGTCGGCGCTCCCTGTCACCGCCGGTCTGCATCGGGACACGGAGCGGTTCGATCGGGTCGAAAAGATCGACGTCACCGAGGGGGCGAGGCGCGGCTCAACACTCCGTCGCGTTCGATGCACGGTCCGGTTTAGGACGACGCCCGGCCTGCAATCCTGATGCACCGAACCCGCAGAGCGAAACTTTTCGTCCGGCTGCCCCGTAAGGCCGCGCGCTACCCCGCTCATCGGGGTTCGGACGGAAGGAAACACGATGCTCATCAAGAACACTGGGCTCACCAACAGCGCCGGCCGCCGCACGGTCAAGGCCCTCGCGCTGACCCTCGCGCTCGGCCTCGGGGCGAGCGGCGCGGCCTATGCCAAGAACCCGATGGTCGGCGGCGCGCCGATGTACGCCCAGAAGACGATCGTCGAGAACGCGGTCAACTCGAAGGATCACACCACCCTGGTCGCCGCCGTGAAGGCCGCTGGCCTGGTCGATACGCTGAACGGTCCGGGCCCCTTCACGGTGTTCGCGCCCACCAATGCCGCTTTCGCCAAGCTGCCGCCGGGCACGGTTGAAAACCTCGTGCAGCCGCAGAACAAGGCCACGCTGACGAAGATCCTGACCTATCACGTCGTCCCGGGCGTCTACACCGCCAAGGACCTGATGGCGCTCGCCAAGAAGGGCGGCGGGCAGGGCGTGCTGACCACCGTCGAGGGCGAGCCGCTCGCCGTCGAGGTGCAGGGCAAGAAGGTCCTCGTCACCGATCAGAAGGGTAACACCGCCACGGTGACCATCCCGAACGTCATGCAGTCGAACGGCGTCATCCACGTCATCAACGGCGTGCTGATGCCCTGATTCCTGCAAGGGCGCCCGCGGCCTCACGGGGCTGCGGGTGCCCTCGCGCCGCGTGCCGCAGTCCGCGGCCGCATCATTCCGCGAAGAGCTTGCCGGTATAGACGACCGGGCCCGTGGGCTGGCCGGTCGGCGAGCCACCGGGCGGCTCCACCGAGACGGCGATCACCCCATCGGGAGCGGCGCCCGCCGGGAGGTGCACCCGGCTCTGCCCGGCGCCGACGAGCCCGAGCGGCTTCGGCCCCTGCGCGCCGACATACCACAATTCCAGGCTGCGATCCGCGGGCTGCTCGGCGGCGACGGGCCTGACCTGCGCGAGGCCGGTGCGCGTATCCACGCGCACGATGAGCGCCGGCAGCGTGCCGCCGCCCTGGACCACGGCCAGGTAACGGCTGTCCGTCGGCGTGAGCGCCGGTCCGACCACGACGAACAGCGCGAGCCCGGCAGCCAGCAGACCGGCGCCGCCCGCCGCGATCCGCCAGCGCCGGAGCTGCGCGCGCAGAGCCACGATCTGATGCACCTCCGCCTGTCCCGAAACCGGCAGCGCCTTCAGCAGCGCGGCGCGCAGGCGGGACGGCGGGGCCTCGGCCGGAACGACGTCCGCCATCGGGCCGAGGCGATGCTCCCAGGCCTGTATCCGTGCCCGGACGGCCGGATCCCGGGCGGCCTCCCGCTCGACCGCCGCGCGCTCCTGTACGTCGAGCGTCCCCAGGACGTACTCGGCCGCGCGCAGGTCGGGATCGTCGGGATCTGGTGCGCCCGTTCCGGTCACGACACGGTCTCCAGGCAGGTCTTCAGGGACGCGAGGGCCCGGTGGAGCCAGGTCTTGATCGTGTTGACGGGGCGGTCGAAATGGCGGGCCAGTTCCTCGCGCGAGCGCCCTTCGCAATAGGCCAGCACGACGCAATCCCTGTGCAGCGGTTCGAGCCGGCCGAGGCAGGCCGCCAGCGCATCGCGCTCCTGGAACGCGACCGACGCGTCATGCGGATCGATCAGCCGTGCCACCCAATCCTCGCCGCTCGCCAATTCCGGCCCCTGCACCTCGGTCTTCCGGCGCACGCTGTCGATCGCGCGATGACGCGCGATGGTGATCAGCCAGGGCAGCGGCGGCCCGGCCTCCGGCCGATAGCTACCCGCCGCCTGCCAGATCCGCATGTAGACGTCCTGGAGCACGTCTTCGGCCAAGGCCCGGTCGCGCTGGATACGCAGGATCAGCCCGTAAAGTTTCGGGCTGGTGAGATCGTACAGTTCGGCAAGCCGGTCCGCCTCTCCGTGGGCAATTCCAGCCAGCAGCCGGCGCAGCGTGGCGTCGTCGGCCAAGATAGCTCCCCGCAAACTCCGAGGCGCCCTCCCTCAGGCGCCCACCTGGGTGCTGCTTTAGACCAAGCTGTGTGAGCGTGACGATACCTTCCGTGCGAAAGTGGGCGTATCCGGATGTGAAGAAGAGCCGTTCCGGCCGTTCGAGACCGCGCATCCGACCCGCCGACCCGCAGGCTACTTCTCGCGGAACGCCCTTCGCGCCTGATCGACGAGGGCCTTTGTCAGATACGACAGGACCGTCCGGTCGGCCGTCCGGATGAACGCCTCCACGGGCATGCCGGGCATCAACTTGGCGCCGTCGAGCTTGGCGAGCTCGTCCTTCGTCACCCCCAGTCGGACGAGGTAGTAGAAGCTTCCGGTGCGCTTGTCCTCGCTGACGTCGGCGGCGATCCGCGTGACGCGACCGCTGAGTTCCGGCGTCGTCCGCTGATCGAAGCTCGGGAAGCGCAGGCCCGCGGCCTGGCCGGTCTGGAGCCGATCGATGTCCTGCGGCGCGACGCGGACTTCCGCGACGAGCGAATCCGCGGTGGGGACGATGAGCATGATCGGCTCACCCGGGGCGATCACGCCGCCGCGGGTATGGACTGCGAGTTCGTGCACGTAGCCGGTCTGTGGCGCGTGGATCTCGATGCGCTGGAGCTGGTCGAAGGCGGTGATCTTCTGCTCCATCAGGGTCGCGGTCTTGGCACGGTTCTCGGCCAGCTCCTTGCCCACCTCGCTGCGTAGGTTCTGTTCGAGCTGGAGGACCTGCAACTCGGTCTCGGAAACCTTGCCCCGGGTCTGGGCGATGCTGGCCACGAGGACGCCGCGCTCGCCCTTGAGCCGGGACATGTCGCGCTGGAGGCTGGTGAGCCGCGTCAGCTGGATCAGGTTCTTCTTCCAGAGTTCCTCGACGCCCGCGTATTCCCGGCCGATGATCGCGGTCTCCTGCTCCTTCGCGGCGGCCTGCTCGACCAAGCCCTTGATCTCCTCGTTGAGCTGGCCGATCCGCTCGCGCAGCTGCGCCTTCTGGCCCTGGAGCGCGTCGCGGCGGAAGCGGAACAGCTTGCGCTCCCCGTCGATGATCCGCCCGACCCCAGGCCCCGCCGCTTCGAGTTCGGCTGGAATGACGAGGTCCGGGCGGCCGTCGCGCTCCGCCTCCAGGCGGGCGTTGCGGGCGGCGATCTCCCACAGGCTCTTGGTGACGCTGTCGTAGGTGGCCCGCGCCGCCGTCGCGTCCAGGCGCACCAGCAGGTCGCCCGCCCGAACGCGGTCCCCCTCCTGGATCGGCAAGTCGGCCACGACGCCGCCGGTGGGATGCTGGACCTTCTTGATGTTGCTTTCGACGACGAGGGAGCCCGTCGCGATGATGGCGCCCGACAATTCCGTGGTCCCGGTCCAGGCGCCCACCCCCGTGGCCACGGCGACCACGGCGGCGACGCCCGCGATATGCCGGCGCAGGGAGCGGCGCGTCCCGGAGGTCGGGTCGGCGTCCGGCGCGGTGGAGTCGTGTCCCGTCGTCATGCGACCCTCGTGGGTGTCTGCCGGGTCAGGGCGCCGAGCTTCGCCAGGACCTCGTCGCGCGGTCCGTGCAACTGCACGCGCCCGTCGCCGAGGACGAGGATCCGATCGACCGCCGCCAGGGCGCTGGGCCGGTGCGCGATCACCACCACGATCCCGCCGCGGGCGCGCACGCCCTGGACGGCCGCCGACAGGGCGCGGTCGCCGTCGACGTCGAGGTTGGAGTTCGGCTCGTCGAGGACGACCAGGAAGGGATCCCCGTAGAGCGCCCGCGCCAGGGCGATCCGCTGGCGCTGACCACCCGAAAGGCCGAGCCCGCCCGCGCCGATCCGGGCGTCGTAGCCGCCGGGCAACCGGAGCACGACCTCGTGGACGCCGGCGGCCTTGGCGGCCGCCAGCAGGGCCTCCGGTTCGGGGGCGGGATCGAAGCGGGTGATGTTCTCGCCGATCGTGCCGTCGAACATCTCGGTATCCTGCGGCAGGTAGCCGACGGCGCGCCCGAGGGCGTCGGGCTCCCACTGGTCGAGGGCGGCGCCGTCGAGGCGGATCACGCCGCGGCTCGGCCGCGCCAGCCCGACCAGGGCCCGGGCGAAGGTCGATTTGCCCGAGCCACTGGCCCCGATGACGCCCAGAGCGCTGCCGGGGGCGAGGGCGACGTTCACGTCGTGCAGCACGAGCGTGTCGGTGCCCGGTATGGCGATCGAGAGGGCGGTCACCCGCAGGCTCTCGCGTGGGGCCGGCAGGGGCGTCGGGGCGGGCGGCTCCCGCAGGGGCAGGAAGGCGACGAGGCGGCCCCAGGCCTGCCGGGCGGCGGTGAACGATTTCCAGTTGGCGATGGCGAGATCGACCGGTGCCAGCGCCCGCGCCGACAGGATCGTGGCGGCGAGCATCACGCCGGCGGTCGCCTCCTCGCGCACGACGAGGTAGGCGCCCAATCCGAGAATGCCGGATTGCAGCAGCGTGCGCAGCAGGCGCGCGGTGGTGCCGAAGCCGATGGCGAGGTCGTTGCCGTAGGTCGCCACGTCGAGGTTCCGGCGGGTCCGGACCTGCCAGCGAGCCGCGATACGGGAGCGCATTCCGAGCGCCGAGAGCAGCGGCGCGGTCCGGTGCGCCATGTCGGTGAGGGACCGGCGGTCGCCGGCGGCCCGGACGGCCTCCTGCGTCGTGGCGGCCGAGGCCCAGTCGGTCAGGATCGTCAGCACGCAAAGGAACAGGGCGCCCCCGGCGATCGCCGTCCCGAGCCAGGGATGAAACAGGAAGCAGACCGCGATGTAGAGCGGCACCCAGGGCAGGTCGAAGAAGGCGCTCACCGCCATGCTCGACACGAAGCCGCGCACGGTATCGAGGTCGCGCAGGGCCTGGGGACCCTCGTCGCTGCGCGGCATTTCGGAGCCGCGGGCGAGCAGGGTACGGAAGATCCGATGGCCGAGGCGCTCGTCGATAAGGCGGCCGAACCGCGCCAGGATCCGCGCGCGGAAGATCTCGAGGATGCTCTGGATCACCAGCAGCATGAGGGTGATGCCGGCCAAGCCCACCAGCGTCGCGATGCTGCGGCTCGGCAACACCCGGTCGTAGACCTGCAGCATGAAGATCGGGGCGGTCAGCATCAGCAGGTTGATGAGGCCGCTGACGAGCATCACCGTGATCAGGCAGGCGCGCCCGGCGCGGGCGGCGGCCCAGAATTCGCGACGCCTCGCAAGGCGCAGCACGCGCTCGTCGGTCACAGGTTCTCCCCCGGTTGCTCGGTGTGGCGCGGCGCCGTCGATGGGGCCCCCGCCGCGGATGCGGCGGGGGCCCTCGGCCTCACAGGCCGAGCAGGTGCAGCCCGCTCGTGGCCGTGTGCGGGGTCGGGTCGGTGTGCTGGACATCAGCGTGGCCGCCGAGATCGATCGTGGCGATCCCGAGATCGACGCCGGCGCCGTGCGACGCCCCGGCATCGGCCGTGGTCGCCGACGTCACCGGGATGGCGTCGGCCAGATGGCCGACCAGGGAATCCGCGCCGCCGCCGGTCTGCGGCAACTGGATGCTATCGCCGCTCAGCAGATTCGCCGTCGCGAGGCTCGGCTGATCGGCCGCCACCGAGACCGCGCTCACCTGGACGGTGTGGGCCGGCTCGGGGGAGGGCGTCAGGATCGCGGCGTCGGCCACCGGGGTCGCGGTCGTCGGGCCCGCGCCCACCTCGACCAGCGGGTGCGTGCCGGTGCCGGCCTCGCCGGTCGTGCCGCCGGTGAGGCTACCGAGCAGGGAGCCGGTCGTGTCTCCGGTCGTCCCGGACACCACCGAACTCAGCGCCGTGGTGACGGGGCTCAGCACGCCGTCGAGCCCGGTACCCGTTCCCTGGTGGCCGTCTCCGCCTGTGGGGAGGGCATTCGCCACAGAGCCCAGGACGCCGCTGACCGCATCCGCCACATGCCCGGTATCGGTCGCGATCTGACCCAGCGCCGGCGACCCGTTCCCGGCCAGAACGGCGCCGGGCAGGTTGACGGTGTCGGTGATGAGGTTGCTCCCATCCCCGAGCTGGCCCAGGCCCGCCGTGTTCCCGAGGTTGATGACGGAGTGGAGCGGGTCGTTCAGGGCGGGCACGTCGTGGCCGACCTGTTCCAAAGTGCCGTGGACCGTGTCGATCAGCCCGTTGGCAACATCGCCCACCGGCTGGAGCGGGGCGCCGGCTCCGAGGAGGGTGCCGCTCTGGCCCCCGCCGGTCACGGCGCCCAGCAGGCCATCGACTGGGGCGGTGATCGGGGCGAGGAGGCTCCCGACGACCGGAATGCCGGACGCGCCATGTCCGAGCCCACCGACGAGGCCGGTCGCGCCGTCGACGAGGCCGCCTGCGGCGTTCGTCACCGCGCCGAGATCGCCGAGGATCGGTGACACCGTCCCGAGGCCCTGGCCGCCCAGCAGATCGCCGGGCAAGGCCGCGACATCGGTGAGGAGGTTCCCGCTCTCGCCGATATGACCGAGGCCGATGGTCTCGCCGAGGTTGGTCAGGCCGTGAAGGGTGTCGTTCAGCAGGGGAATCTCATGGCCGAGATTCTCCAGGGTCATGTGGAGGTCGAGGACGCCCGTGTTCGCGAGGTTCGTGACCGGGGCGAGCAGCCCGCCCGACCCGAGCAGGCCATCGGCGTTCGCGACCCCGGTGGCGGCGGTGAGCAGCGTGTCGGTTGCGCCGAGGACATGGCCGAGGCCGGACAGGACGGGATCCGCCGAAGCGAGGCCGCCGCCATTCAGGACGGATCCGGGAACCGCGAGGGTGTCGGTCACGAGATTGCCCGGCTCGCCCAGATAGCCGAGGCCGGCGGTCTCGCCGAGGCCCGTGATCGCGTGGATCGGCGCGTTGAGCACCGGGACCGCATGGCCGACATCCTCCAGCGTCGTATGGAGATCGAGGGTGGCCTGATTGAGGATGTCGGTCGCCGGTGTGAGGATGCTGCCGGATCCGACGAGGCCGTTGCCGGCGGCTGGCACGGCCGCCACCGTATCCAGCAGGGTCCCGGCCGCGTCGGTAACATGGCCGGCATCGGTCAGGAGCGGCGCGACAGAGCCGATCCCGCCGGGATTCGCGACGGCGCCCGTCAGGTCGGTGATCAGGTTGCCGGTCTCACCGATATGGCCCAGCCCGGACGTCTCGCCGAGGTTTGTCAGGCCGTGCAGCGGCCCGTTCAGCGGGGCGACTTCGTGGCCGACCGTTTCGAGCTGCGCATGCGTGTCCAGAACGATTGCGTTGGCGGAATCGGCCAGAGCTTCGGGAACGAGTGAGCCGCTGTTGCTGCCGGAATCGGTACCGACCGCTCCCTCGACCAGCGAGGCGATCGGACCGAGGCTCGCAAGCTGGCCCGTCGAGAGGGCCGTGGACGAAAGCAACGCCCCCGGACCGACAATCCATTCGAGCGACCGCGAAGTCGGGCTGAGCACGGCGAGTGGGGATGACGACATGAAAACCTCCGATTTTTATGCGTAACTGCATATGCAATCTTCGGTTGCGGTCGCCTGTACCCGTGGTTAATATCCGATAAGTGCGTTTGTGTCGTTTGCACTCATATTGAATTGGGTTTGTCTGTTTTTATACTGTGTATGAGCGACATGGCGAACGTTATTCTCTCCCCACACGAACCTGTAGCCTCCCGCGGAGAATATCCGTGATGTTGCCGCCGCTCGCCTCTGCACGTCGGACGCATCCAAGCGCCGATGTGCGACCCGGTCTGTGTCGCGGGGATCGCGTCCGGCCGGAGGCAGTCCGTCGGCTCCGGGGAACGTCTGCTGCATGGGGGCCGACATCGATGGCCCGGTTGTTCCGGGACGGAACGTCCGTCGATCGGACGCGCCGGCCCGTCACTTGCGCAGCGGCACGCCCTTCGTGGTGAAGCGCTGGCCGCCCGGACGGTAAACGGGCCGCGGCTGGCCGCCGGTCCGGCCCGCCCCCGTGCCGGTTCCCGGCGGCTGCGAGAACGGAACGAGCTGGTCCGGCCGCGGCCCGATCAGATCCGCCCGGCCCATCTCCCGCAGCGCCTCGCGCAGCAGGGGCCAGTTCTCGGGGTCGTGGTAGCGCAGGAACGCCTTGTGCAGCCGCCGCTGCCGCAGCCCCTTGATCGCCTCGACCGGCTCGCTGCCGCCGCGGCGCACGCCCCGCAGGGTATTGACCTCGGTGTGATACATGGCCGTGGCGGTGGCCATCGGCGAGGGCAGGAACGTCTGGACCTGGTCGGCGCGATAGTTGTTCTTCTTGAGCCAGAGCGCGAGGTGCATCATGTCCTCATCAGTCGTGCCCGGATGCGCCGCGATGAAGTACGGGATCAGGTAGTACTTCTTGCCCGCCTCCTTGGCGGCGGCGTCGAACATCTCCTTGAAGCGGTCGTAGGTGCCGATTCCCGGCTTCATCATCTTGTCGAGGGGGCCGCGCTCGGTGTGCTCGGGCGCGATCTTCAGGCGGCCGCCGACGTGGTGGGTGACGAGCTCCTTGACGTATTCGGGGCTCCTGACCGCGAGGTCGTAGCGCACGCCCGAGGCGACCATCACCTTCTTGACGCCCTTCACCTCGCGCACCTTGCGGTAGAGCCGGATCAGGTCGTCGTGCGAGGTGTTCAGGTTCGGGCAGATATCCGGGAAGACGCAGGAGGGCAGGCGGCACGCCGCCTCGATCTTCGGGTCCTTGCAGGCCATCCGGTACATGTTGGCGGTCGGACCGCCGACATCCGAGATCACGCCCGTGAAGCCCGGGGTCTTGTCGCGGATCCGCTCGATCTCGCGCAGGATCGAGCCCTCCGAGCGGTTCTGGATGACGCGGCCCTCGTGCTCGGTGATCGAGCAGAACGTGCAGCCGCCGAAGCAGCCGCGCATGATCGTCACCGAGAACTTGATCATGTCCCAGGCGGGGATCTTCGCGTCGCCGTAGGACGGGTGCGGCGCGCGGGCGTAAGGTAGGTCGTAGACCGCATCCATCTCGTCGCTGGTCAGCGGGATCGGCGGCGGGTTGAGCCACAGGTCGCGATCGCCGTGGCGCTGGACGAGCGGGCGCGCGTTGCCGGGATTGGCCTCCCGGTGCAGCACGCGCGAGGCGCGGGCATAGGCCTCCTTGTCGTCCTTGACGTCGTCGTAGGCGGGGAGCCGGATCACGGTCTCGCCGGGCCGGCGGGTGGCGGCTTCGTCGGCGGAGTCGAGGTCGTCGGCGACCAGCTCCGTGTAGTGGCTGGGCACGCGGCGGAACAGGGCGACGCCCCGGATCGCGTCGAGCTGGTGCGGCGCCTCACCGGCCGCGAGGCGCTTGGCCACCTCGACCACGGCGCGCTCGGCATTGCCGTAGACCAGCAGGTCCGCCTTGGCATCCGCCAGGATCGAGCGGCGCACCTTGTCGGACCAGTAATCGTAGTGCGCGATGCGCCGCAGCGACGCTTCGATGCCGCCGAGCACAATCGGAACGTCCTTGAAGGCCTCGCGGCAGCGCTGTGTGTAGACGATGGTGCAGCGGTCCGGCCGCCGGCCGCCTTCGCCGCCGGCCGTGTAGGCGTCGTCGTGGCGCAGGCGTCGGTCCGCCGTATAGCGGTTCACCATCGAATCGAGATTGCCGCCTGTGACGCCGAAGAACAGGTTCGGCTTGCCGAGCGCCTTGAACGGCTCCGCCGAGTGCCAGTCGGGCTGGGCGATGATGCCGACCCGGAAGCCCTGTGCTTCGAGAAGCCGGCCGATGATGGCCATGCCGAAGCTCGGATGATCCACGTAGGCATCGCCCGTCACCAGCACGATGTCGCAGGAATCCCAGCCGAGGGCCGTCATCTCGGCGCGGCTCATGGGCAGGAATGGCGCCGCCAGTCCGGTCTGCAGGGGCTTGCAGGCGAGGGGAGCCGGGGGTCGGTCGGCGAAATCTCGGATTTCCATGGGATCCATGCATAGTCTGCCCAGACCCCGAGCTCAACGAATGGCAGCGGGGGCGGGCGTCGCACCTGGATCGGGGTGGGGGCGGCGGATGCCGCGCTCGTCCAGCGCGTCAGACCTCATTGAGGGCGCGGGCGAGCCTGTCGCGCGCGCGACAGACCCGGCTCTTCACCGTGCCGGGCGGGCAGCCGATGACGGCCGCGGCCTCCTCGTAGGACAGGTCGTCGACCGCGATGAGCAGCAGCGCTTCCCGCTGCGCGGCGTCGAGCCGGCCGAGGGCGACCTGCAGATCCCGCACGTCCAGCTTGCCGTCCTGCTCAGCCGGCCTGGAGAGACGGCTCGCATGCGCGCCGTCCGGGTCGGGAACCTCCCAGCGGCGCTTCATCCGGCCGTTGAGGTAGCCATTGCGCAGGATCGTGAAGAGCCACGCCTTCAGCCGTGTTCCGGGCTCGAACCGCCCCCGGTGCTCCCAGGCCTTCAGCAGGGTGAACTGCACGAGGTCGTCGCTCTCGACCGTGTCGCGCGTCAGCGACAATGCGTAGCGGCGCAGGTGCGGCACCGCGGCGATCAGGTCGGTCTTGAAGCCGGCCGTCACCTGCCGGTCGTTCTCGGCGGCATCGAGGGCCGCCGAGAGCCGCTGGAGCACGCGCCCTAGAGGTGAGTCATCCTCTAACTCGACAACTTCTGAATAATATATGCGCAGCCCAGCCCCCAGTGCGCGCTGGGTTGGCGAGAGCACGGGATCGGCTTCCGGGGCAGGTTCCAGCAGTTCGTTAATGTGAGGCACGGCGAGAGATGCTCATGGCTGGCTGGGATCGCCGCGTTTCTTGTCGAGCGGCTTGCCTGGCGAGGCGAGCATTAATCTCTGGTCTCCGCGAGCCGCGTCAATGATGCGCGTATACCAGGAAAATAACGAAATCGCGGGAACCCGCTTGCGCGCAACCAGTTTGTGCCTCGCTGCCGAAATGGCGGCGGCGACACGAAGGGCTGGGGCGAGCATTGACCGCGGGCGTCGACAGGCATGAACTCCGGCAGATCATCGCCGGCCTGAGCGAGGGCGTGATCCTGGTCGAGCCCGACCAGACCATCGCCTACGCCAACGAGGCCGCGCTCGCCATGCACGGGGCCGGCAGCCTGGATGAGCTGGGGCCGACGGTCGACGCCTATCGCGAGCGCTTCTGCCTGCGCTACCGCAATCACGTCATCCCGAACCACTACCCGATCGAGCGTGTCGTCGCCGGCGAGCGCTTTCACGATGTCATCGTCGAGGTCCGGCGCACCGACAGGCCGGAACAGGATTTTGTCCACTCGCTGCGCAGCCTCGTGGCCACGGATCACGAGGGCAAGCCGAGCTGCCTCGCGCTGATCCTCAAGGACGTGACTGACCAGTTCGAGGCCGAGGATCGGTTCGAGACCACCTTCAACGCCAACCCGGCGCCCGCTGTCATCACCCGCCTGTCCGACCTGCGCCACGTCAAGGTCAATCACGGCTTCCTGGAGATGACCGGCTTCACCCGCGATGGCGTGCTCGGGCGCAGCGTCTACGAACTCGACGTGCTGGCCGACGCGCGCAACCGCGACCTCGCGATCTCGCGCCTCAAGGAGGGTGGCACGATCCCGCAGATGGAGGCGTGCCTGCGCCTTCCGGATGGCGGCAGCCGCTTCGTCATCGTGGCCGGTCAGCCGATCGAGGTGGGCGACGAGCGGTGCATGCTGTTCACCTTCGCCGATCTCGAACTGCGCCGGAAGGCCGAGACGGCTCTTCGCCAGAGCGAGGCGCGCTTCGCCAAGGCGTTCCGGCTGACTCCCGTGCCGACCGTGCTGGCCCGGGGCAGCGACTTCCACGTGACGGGCATCAATGAGGCCTTCACCCGCGTCTTCGGCCTGGGTGAGGATCGGGTCATCGGGCACAACCTCGATGCCGCCGGCCTGTGGGTGAACGACAGGCAGCGCGCGGATGTCGAGGGGGCGCTCGAGCGGCACGGATACGTGCTGGGCGCCGAAGTCTGCCTGCGCCACGAGAGTGGGGCGAATCTCGATTGTCTCGTCTCGGCCGAGCGCATCGAGATCGAGGACGATCCCTTCGTGCTTCTGGTGATGCAGGACATCACGGATCGTAAGCACACGGAGCGCGAGTTGTTCGACGCCATCGAGACGGTGATGGCCGACACCTCTTGGTTCAGCCGCGGTCTGATCGAGAAGCTCGCCAACCTGCGCCGGCCGGATATCGGAAGCGTGGACGCCGCCACTCTGAACCTGACGGTGCGCGAGAGGCAGATCCTCAACCTGATCTGCTCGGGCCTCGACGACGAGGCCATCGCGCGCAAGCTCAGCCTGTCGCGCAACACGGTGCGCAATCACGGCGCTGCCCTCTACCGCAAACTCGGTATTCACAAGCGCAGCGAGGCAGTGGTTTGGGGGCGGGAAAACGGATTTCCGCTTCCGTCGACTGGAGCGAAATAACTACGCTACTGGTATAGATTACTCATTGAAGCCGGAGGCTGGCCCATCATCTCACAGTCGGTCCAGGGTTTTCTCGACAGAATGGAGTGCCCATGACCGAAGACAAGAATTCCACTTCTGCCGAGCACCTCAAGGCTTCGGTCAAGGAAGCCCTCGGCAAGCTCACCGGCGACAGCCGGGTCGAGGCCGAGGGGCGGCGGCAGAAGCGTGAGGCCAAGGCCGCAACGGCCTCTGCAACCAAGTCCGCCGGTCCCACCCGGGACTGAGGCGACGTCGAGAAGCGCCTGAACGCGAGGCGCGATCACCAACCCAGACACAGGGAGAACATGATGGTCGATACGGATCGGATCACAGGCGCCGCCAAGGAGTTCGGCGGCAAGGTGCAGGGCGCCGTTGGCGACCTGACCGGCTCCAAGCGGGACTCGGTCGAGGGCCGCGCCCGCGAGGCGGCTGGGCAGGCCGAGGGGCTCTACGGCCAGGCCAAGGATACTGTGCGTGACGCGGCCGAACATGTCGCCGACACCGCCCGCGACATCGGCGGCCGGATCCGCGAGACGGTCGGCGGCATCGTCGGGTCGGACGACGTCGAGGATCGTGCACGCCGCGCCCAGGGCGCTGCGGAAGATCACTATGTCCGTGCCCAGCGCTCGGTGCGCCGCGCCGCTGACGACGCCTCCGATTACGCCGAGGACGCCTACGAGCGCGGCGGCCATTACCTGCGCCGGGGCACGCGCGAGGTGAGCCATCAAGTGGCCGAGTATCCGCTCGCCTCGCTGCTCATTGCCGGCGCCGTCGGCTTCGGCCTGGGCCTGCTCGTCAGCGCGACCCGCGACTGAACCGACACACAATACCGAACGACCAACGACCCGGAGTGAAAGCGTGACCACGATCCAGACCACCACATCCCCCCTAGCCACCACGGCCGCGTCGGCCGATGCCCGCGCCGTGCTGCTCAACGAGGTCTCCTGGGGGGCCATCTTCGCCGGCGCCGTCACGGCCCTCGTGACCCAGGTCATCGTGAACCTCGTGGGCGTCGGCGTCGGCTTGGCCTCGGTGAGCACCACCGCCGCCGACAACCCCTCCGCCTCGAGCGTATCGATGGGCGCCGGTATCTGGTTCGTGGCCTCGGGCATCGTCGCCTCGCTGGCCGGCGGCCTGATCGCCGGCCGTCTCTCGGGCAAGCCGCTGCCGGGTGCGGCGGCCCTGCATGGCTTGGTCTCCTGGGCGGTCACGACGCTCGTCGTGCTGTACCTGCTGACTTCGGCGGCGAGCGGTCTCGTTGGCGGAACGCTCAGCACCGTCTCGGGCGCGCTCGGCGGCGCGGGCAACCTCGTGGGCGGTACCATCCAGACGGCTGCGCAGGCGGCGGCGCCGTCGCTCGCGAAGGTGTCGAACCCGCTCGACGGCATCGAGGACAAGGTCCGGCAGCAGTCGGCCGGCCAGGACCCGCAGGCAGCCAAGGATGCGGCGGTTGCGGCCATCCGTGCCCTCTTCACGGGTGATGCCTCCCAGAAGCAGCAGGCCGAGAGCCGCGCGGCTGATGCGCTCGCCAAGGCGCAGAACATCCCGGTCGATCAGGCCCGCCAGCAGGTCCAGGACTACGAGAAGCAGTACGACCAGGCGGTCGCGACCGCCAAGCAGAAGGCCGAGGCCGCGGCCGTGACGGCGAAGTCGGCCGCTACGCAGGGTGCGTTCTATGCCGCGATCGCCCTCGTCCTCGGTGCGCTGGCCGCCTTCTTCGGCGGTCGCCTCGGCGCCCCGAAGCCGGCGACGCTGCTCGGTGCCTACGAGTCCCGGCGCATCTGAACCCCTTCACCGACCCCCGCCGCACCGGCGGGGGCCTCACCGGCCGGAATGATCGGCCTCACCACGCGAAGCAGGAGTGCATACGATGAGCAGCACCACCGACAAGCTCAAGGGGCTGGCCAACGAGGCCGTCGGCAACGTCAAGCAGGCGGCTGGCAAGGCCACCGGCAACGACAAGCTCGTCGCCGAGGGCAAGGCGCAGGAACTGAAGGGCGAGGCGCAGAAGACGGTCGGCGACGTCAAGGACGGCGCCAAGAACCTCGCCGACAAGATCACCGGCAAGCACTGATCGCCCCGGCGGCGTCGGCTCGGCCGGCGCCGCCTCCAGCCCCCAACGGGGCTCCTTCTCTGCCGAATAGGAGACGATCCCATGAACCGCGACCAGATCCGTGGCGCGTCCCGTCACCTCAAGGGTCGCGCCGAGACCGCCTTCGGCGGTCTGACCGGCGACCCGGCCCGTCAGGTGCGCGGCGCCGTGAACCAGGTGGCGGGCGGTGCCCAGTACGCCTACGGCCGCGCCCGCGACCGGGCCGAGGATCTCATCGACGACGGGCGCCACCTTGCCCACGAGGCGCGGGAGCGCGCCGACGACCTCATCGAGGACGGGCGGCACTATGCTGAAGAGGCCCGCCGCCGGGCGCAGACGCACGGTCGCCGGGCGATCCGCTACGCTGACGCCAACCGGACCACGACGCTCCTGGCCTTCGTCGGTGTTGCCTTTGCGCTGGGCTGGCTCGCCCGGACCTCGCGCTAGAGCGCCCTCCGCCGGAGTGGACACCGGTCCGGCGTAAAAGAGCGCGTCACAACAAGAGCCTGGAGCCGCGCACGATTGCAACGCGATCGGGCACGACCCTGGCCGAACCCGATTCAGGAGATCCCGATGATCCGCAAGCTCCTCACCGCTTTTTTGCTGCCGAAAGTGATTGCCTTCGTCGCACGCCGGTTCAACGGCCGCTCGGCCGCGCCACCGCGCCGGGGGTACTGACCGGTTCGGGTCGCGACGACCTTCGCGCTCGATCCTCGATCCTGACAGCTTTCGTCAATCTACTTGGAGAAGGACGCACCATGAGCAAGGGATATCCCTCGATGACGGCTCTGCTGGGGCTGCTCGCTGTGGCGGGCTACCAGAACAGGGACAAGATCGCCGAGTGGCTCGGCCCCTCTACCCGGGATGCCCATGGGGCGGTCGTGCCACCGGTGGCGCGGACGTCTCCGGTGACGGGGTCGGCGCTACCGTCCAATCTGGAGCGCGTGCTCGGCGGCGTCGGCTCGGCCGGGGTCGGCAGCCTGATCGCGAGCGGTCTCGCCGAACTCGTCGAGCACTTCACCCACGGTGGTCACGGCGAAACCGCGAAGTCCTGGGTCAATCAGGGCGACAACCGGGCCATCGCCGAGGGCGATTTGGAGCGGGCCATCGGACCCGAGACGCTCGACCATCTCACCCAGCAGACCGGCCTCAGCCGTTCCGAGGTTGTCTCGCGCCTGTCGCGTGAGCTGCCCTCGGCGATCGACCGCTACGCGATCGACGGACGCCGCTTCGCCTGACGGCGGACGGCCAGCGCTGGAACAGACCTGCGTTGGCCGGCCGCATGGACGCAGCAGCAACGGAACGCAGTTTCCGATGCCTGCAGCGCGGGCCCTCTCCCACAAAGGAAGCGGACCCGCGCCTCATGCCGCCAAGACGGCAGCCTCGCTGCGCATCGTAGGCAAGGTCACGCACCGTCCGGGCCAGCCTCAGTGGCAGAGCGGCTTGTGTGGAGCCGCGCCGCTCCAGGGCCTCATTCCGACGTGCTCTCGGGGGCCCGAACCGGTTTCCATTTCGGCGGACAGCGCCCTGAGCGCGGTGGCCGCACGACCATCGAGGGCCGGCGCCGCCGATCCTGTTCGCGCCTCAGGGGTAATCGGCACGACATGTTGACCGGCTTGCGTCGCATTCTCGCCACGGCGTTGCTCAGCGCCCTCGTCGGCATCGGCGTGATCCTGGCGCTGCTCGGCCGACGGCCGCAGAAACACGGGACCCGATCTGTCGAGGAGCTTGTTCCGATCGCCGATCCGTCGCCCCCGGCCGGCAAGGCAAAGCGCGGATGGGTCCTCGCTGTCTTGCTGCTCCTGATCGGGCTGACCGGACTCGTCGTCGGGACGCGCGAGTGGCTTGTTGGACCCAAGCCGCAGCCGACCGCCGGTGATCGGGAGCCATCGGTTGCCCTGTCGGCCCCCATTAACCCAACAGGCCGCGCGCCTGTGCTGCACGCGGAGAGGCCGCCCGGGATCGACCCCGTGACCCGGCCGGGTCGGCAGGACGGTCGTGATCCTTCAGGGCTTTCCGGCCCGACCGTGCCGAGCTTCGACATCGTACGCGTCGAGCCCAATGGGGATGCCGTCATCGCGGGGCGGGCCGCGCCGGGCTCGAAAGTTGCAGTGCTCGTCGATGGCAAGCCCGTGACCGACGTCACGGCGGGCGCCGATGGCCAATTCACCGTTACGCCGCAGCTTCCGGCCGGAAGCAGCGAGATCGGGCTGCGCGCGACGGATGCGGCGGGCGCGGCGCATGACTCCGCGGCCAAAGTCGCCGTCGCGGTCGCGCCGGCACGCGATACACGGCCGCTCGTCGCCCTTATGGCGCCGGATACGCCGACCGTCGTCTTGTCGCAGCCGGATCGGCCGGCCGCGCGCCGCCCCGCTTCCGTCGTCGAGCCGGTCCCGCCGGCGCCCCTTGGAGCGAGACCGGGACGGGAGGCCGCGCGGGCTTCGGGACAGGCTGCACCGAGGCCGGGGGATTCCCCCGGCAGCGCCGACGGTGCCAACGCGGCGACGGATGCGCGGGCTGATGCGGCCGGACCGAGCGATGCCGCAGCGCGCCGCACGACGCCGTCCGGCGCGTCGAATTCGGCGGGGTCGTCACGCCCGGCGGACGGGCGCGACGCCGGTCCGGCCGCCACACCGCCCAAGGTCGTCAGCATCGACGCACGGGACGGTGGAGGTCTGTTCGTCTCGGCGCGGGCGGCCTCCGGGGCCAGCCTACGGCTCTATCTGAACGACACGCTGATCGCCCCGGCGACCGTAGGGCGCGACGGGACCGTGACGTTCGCCATCGGCCGGGGTGTGAGGCCCGGAGCCTACCGGGTCCGGCTCGATCTGGTCGATCCCGCAACGGGCAAGGTTCAGGGCCGCGCTGAAGTCCCGTTCTCAGCTCCCGATCATGAGGACGGGATCCGAACCTCCGACCTGCGACAGGATCCGCCGCGCGCGGCCGCCCGGCCGGACGCTCCGGGACCGTCGGCGTCCGGAGACACACAGGGTCGGCGCGAACCGCCTGCAGCCCCGGCAGTTCCGCCGGATTCCTCCAGCACCGGTAGCTTGGCCGCGAACGTCCCACCTCAGGCCAAGCCGGACGTGCCTGAGGTCTATGTTCCCGTGATCGAGACGGCGCGCATCGTGCGGGGTGACAACCTGTGGACGATCAGCCGGCGCACATACGGCGAAGGCGAGCGTTACACGCTGATCTACGACGCCAACCACGACCAGATCCGCGACCCGGACCTCATCTACCCCGGACAGATCCTCGTGCTGCCGAGCCCGGACGCTCCCGGTTCTGAGAGGGGTGGGAAGCGCGACTGACAGGGCGTGGTCCGTCGTGACCGCATAGGGCCGCCGCGATCCCCGCTCTTACGCGTCCGCCTGCGCGGCGCCAGGCTTCGAAGGAAGCGCGGATCCCCTTTTCGGGACGGGGCGGACGAGCGCCGATCATGCCGCCGGCCTGCGCCGAAGGCCGCGATCCAGTCCGGTCAGCCGCCGTCCGTGGGCGATCGTCTCGGCGACGAGGGCCTCGATGTCGCGCGCGTCCGTGCGGTGGTTGACGAGGGCCGCCCGGATCGCCGGCCGCCCGCCGATGCGGGTCAGCGAGGGCGCAACCCGGCCGCCGACATGCAGGGCTTCGACGATGGCGGCGTTGACGTCGTGGCCCGACTCCGCCCGGTAGCCGAAGCACACGATGTTGAGGGCGGCGGGTGCGAGCAGTTCGAGCTCGGGCTCCGCCGCCACGCGGGCGGCGAGGTCCTGCGCCAGATCGCAGCTGCGCTGGACGGCGCGGCCCAGAGCCTCGGTGCCGTGAACCTTCAGCGTCATCCAGACCTTCAGCGCCCGGAAGCCCCGGGACAGGTCGGGACCGAGGTCGCAGGGCCACCACGCGCCTGCCGCGAGGCCGGTCTCGGCCCGGCTCAGATAGGCGGCCTCGCCGGCGAAGGCCGTCCGGAGCCGATGGCCCTCTCGTACCAGGATGCAGCCCGCATCGTAGGGGACCTGCCCCCATTTGTGCCAGTCGAAGGCCACGGAATCCGCCCGCTCCAGGCCGCGCAGTCGCGGCCGCAGGCCCGGCGCCAGAGCCGCCAGCGCGCCGAAGGCCCCGTCGACATGCAGGCTCATCCCTTCCGCCGCGGCGATGTCGGCGAGGGCGTCGAGATCGTCGATGGCTCCGGTATCCACCGTGCCCGCCGTCCCGATGATCAGGAAGGGCAGAGCCCCTGCTGCCCGGTCTGCCGCAATCTGCGCGCGCAGATCCGGAAGGCTGATGCAAAAGGCGTCGTCGACGGGCACGAGGCGGAGGTGGTCGGCACCGATGCCGGCCATGTCGAGGGCCCGCGCCACGCAGCCATGCACGCCCGCCGAGGCATAGGCGGTGAGCTGGCGCCCATCGGCGCGCAGGCCCGCGCGGCGCGACCCTGCGCCCAGGGTCCCGGACCGGGCGACGAGCACCGCGATGAAATTCGCCATCGAGGTTCCGGTCACGAACAGCCCGTCCGCGCCCTCGGGCAGGCCGAGGAGTTCGCGGCTCCAGCCGATCACCTCCCGCTCGATCTCGATCGCCATGTGGTCGCGGCCGCCGACATTCGCGTTGAGGCCGGCCGCCAGCATCTCGGCCAGCATGCCGACGGGCGTCCCGCCGCCCTGCACCCAGCCCATGAAGCCGGGATGCGTGTTGCCGCTGCCATAGGGCAGGATGTCGGTGGCGAATTCGGCGCAGACCTCGGCGAGCGCATCGCCGGCCCGCGGCGGGGCGGACCGGTGCCGCGCCCGCACGGCCTCTGGTGGCGGCTGCCACACGGGTTGGTCGCGCAGCCCGCGCAGGTGGGTACAGAGGAGGCCCAGCATCGCCTCCGCCTGACGCTGGAACGCGTCCCAATCCGGAGGGTCGAGCGTGTCGGTGTGGCCCATGTCGCGCCCCTGGATCCGGCCGGTCCGCGCAGCGCGGGCGGCCTGCGCGAACCAAAGGCCCCGCCATCGTCCGTTCGTGCCCGCTTCGCGTCCCTCGGTAACCTGTTAACCTTGACAGTTTCCTGCCGTCGCGGCCGGGCGTATCCTCGGCCTCCGATGAGGCCGCGCCCGAAGGCCCGGCGGCGGGCGGACCAATTCTGATGAGCGCGGTACATCCCCAGATCCAAGAGGCTCCTGCCGACCCCGTTGGCAGCGCCGCCGCGGCATCGCAGCCGCCCCGGCCGGCGTTCGACACCGCCCGGCCCGACGCCACTGCCCTCGATGCCGGTGCCTTCGCCAAGGTCGTCCGGGCCAGCGGCCTCGGACCGGCGGCCCTGGCCCTGTCCTTCGCGCGGCTTGCCTTCGGACCCGGCAGCCTCGGCTTCTCCGACTTCCTCCGGCTGCGGCTCTACGAACCGGACCTCCGTGCGGCCGGCGGTCTGGAGCGCTTCGTCGGTCAGCGGCGCAATCGCGACCTGTGCGTGACCGCGAATTATCGCCACGACTGGCTCGGGCTGATGTCCGACAAAGTGGCCATGCTCGGCTACCTCGCCGCCCACGGTCTCCCGACGATCCCGATCCGGGCGATCTACGCCCCGCGGCTCGCCGGGGGATCGGCTCGGGTCCTGACCGATCGCCGGACGCTCGAAGCCTTCCTGCTCGATACGAGCCACTATCCCCTGTTCGGCAAGCCGGTGGAGGGGGTGCAGAGCCTGGGGACCATCGGCCTCGCACGGTGCTGGCCGGGCACCCGCATGCTCGAACGGCAGGATGGCAGCCTGCTCCCCCTCGACGAGCTGATGGAGGCCATCGATGCGCGCTATCGCGACGGCTATCTGTTCCAGCCGCTGACGACCCCCGACCCGGCCATCGCCGCCCTGTGCGGCGCCCGCCTCGCGACAATTCGCATCCTGACGCTCGCGAGCGATCAGGGCCCGGTTCTGTTCCGGGCTGCCTGGAAGCTGCCGGCTGGCATCAACGTCGCCGACAATTACTGGCGTGGCGGGAATCTGCTCGGTCAGATCGACCTCGAAACGGGATGCCTCGGGCGTGTGGTCTCGGGGACCGGTCTCGACCTGCGCGAGCACCAGCGCCATCCTGACACCGGGGCGCCCTTCGCCGGGGCCTGCCATCCGCACTGGCAGGCGACCTGCGCTCTGGCGCTCGAAGGCGCGCGCCTGATGCGGCATGTTCCGCTCATCGGCTGGGACATCGCCTGCACGGCCCATGGCCCGGTCATCGTCGAGATGAACGAGACGCCGGACTTCTTCCTGGTGCAGCTTGCCGACCGTAAAGGTGTGCTGGGGCCGGACTTCGACGCGTTCCTCGCCGAGCAGCGCGCCCATGCCTCCACCCACCGGCGCAGGATGCGCAGTCTGATCGACAAATTATGAGCCCGCGATCGACCGAGGCGCCGGACCGGCCGGACCGGCATCCCTGATCCGAGCCCGCCACGGAATCGCAAGCGCACAAGCTCACGCCTCGAAAAATTCGATGTTGCGTCGGTTCTTCTCCGTCGTTGCGCTGGAGCCAACAGCATTGCCTTCGATGTTTCGGTTTGTTAAGCCGGTTAAGTGCCGGATAACATTTACCCGTCATCATGGGATTGCCCCAAGGATCGGTCGTAATCCTTGGGGTCTATTCTTGATACGGCGTCGAATAATCGAATGTTTATGCGTTCGTGTAAAATGTTTGGCTTCCGAGATTTGGTCCGGCGATCGCGTCAGCAGACTACGCGTTGCAAATGCACGGAATCGGGTCGCTTCGACTGCACGCTGATCGTGATTGCGCGCGACGAGGCGCCCTATATCGCCGAATGGCTGGCCTTTCACCGCGCGGTTGGGTTCAGCCGGATCCTCGTCTTCGACCACGCGAGCATGGATGACACGCCCGCGGTCGTTGCCCGGGCGGCGGCGGCCGACCCGGCCATTTCCTTGCACGCCACACCGACCCTGCTGGGGGCGTCGCCGCAGATCGCGGCCTACACCGCTGGCATGGGCTTGGTCCGCACACCCTGGGTGGCCTTCCTCGACGTCGACGAGTTCCTGGTGCCCTGGCGGGACGGTTCGCTGTTCGATTATCTCGCCCGTGTACCGGAGGATGTCTCGGCCGTGCACATCAACTGGCGCTCCTTCGGCTCGTCAGGCTTGGCCGGGCCCGGCTACGGTTTCGTGACCGAGGCGTTCACGCGCTGCGCCCCGCCCGACTGGGCCTATCAGACCCACTACAAGACCCTCGCCCGCTCCGCGCATGTCCGAGCCGTGCAGGTCCATGAAGTTCTGCTTACCGCCGGGCGGCGCACACTCTCGGACTTCACGGATGTCCCGGCCGACGCGACCGGGATGGCGGATCGCATCGTCTATGACGGCATTCAGATCAATCACTACCAGTGCAAGACCTGGGTCGAATTCGTGGCGCGGATGCACCTGCCGAGCGCCGGGAACCCGCGGGGGCCGCGGGTCGACGACCTCGCGCTCCGCTACAACCTGCTCGACCGCAACGAGATCGAGGACCGATCGGCCTCGCTGTTCCGCGAGGCGATGCGCGTGCGATGGGCAGCCCTCACCGGATCGCGCAGGCCGATCCGTGCCCAGGCGGCCGCGGCCCGCGTCTTGAGCCGCCTCATCGGCCGTGGCTTCGATGCGCCCAACCTCGCCGCCTGAAGCGCCGGTTTTCGGATCTCGCGGGGGATTCCGCGGGGGAGGGACTCAGGTCGCTGATCGCCACGATGCGGGCGATGTCGGACGAGGACGTGCCCCGGGCGATCCAGGTGAAGAATTCCGGCTCGCGCCCGGTCAGCGCAGGGCCTTGGGCCTGGTCGGGCGCAGCCGCACCGCCCCGTTGCGGTACGGGGCGCAGAACCGCGACCGGCAGATCGAAAACGATCGGCTTCGGTACGATGTCGTCGCAGCCGAGTCGCCGGGCCGCGATTGGGTTCTCCCGGCTCGCGAAGGCGGTCAGCACCACGAAGGGGATCCGCGAGCCAGACGCGCGCAGGGCTTTAGGCAGGTCGCGGCCGCCTCCTCGACCGACCATTCGGCGTGCGCCGGCGGATCCGGGTGAGACCCGACAAGCTGCACGCGGGTCGAGGTGCGGTTGTCGAGCGGCTCCCGCGTGATCAGCGGGTCGATCAGGGCCGCTCTGGGCGGACAGCGCGTGCGCCGCGTCGAACGGCGCATAGGACGCGAAGGCGGTGCGCGTGGCGGCAAGACCCATCGGATGGCCGCCCGCCGAGAAACCGAGCGCGCTCACGCGTTCCGGGTTCACGCCGAAGCGCCGGGCCGCCAGCCGGATCACGCGCAGGACTTGCTGGGCATTCTGGAGGGGGGCAGCGGGCCGGCGCCCCAGCGTCGCCCGGGAGACGATAGGCGAGCACGAAAGCGGTGATGCCGCGGGCGGCGAGTCATCGGGCGGCTGGACGGGCCTCGCGCTCGACCTCGATGCGTCGGTATCCCCCACCGCCGGCCGCCCGCATCGCCGCGCCGTTGGGGCGGGCGGGGACGAACACCTCAAGGCTCGGCGCGGCGCGCTGCCGTGGCGAGCAGGAGGGATCTACGCGTCACCGGCATGGGGAAGCGACCGAGACGGGCGGTGCTGCGCGATCGTCGCGGGGCCGGACGGCGCCGCCGCGCGGACCGCGTGCACGGCCAAGCTGGCAAAGACCGCGATCAACAGGAGGCGCGCGAGAAGCGACATGGCGCTGGCCTCACGCGTGGCCGGCCGACGGACCCGGGGCCAGGGCACCGCACGGCTGGCAGGGGTCCGACTGAGGTTCAACCCGGCCGGTGCCCTGTCCGGTCAGCGGTCCCACGAGAACATCTCGGGATGGGCGTGCTGCCACGCGGCCCGTTGCTCCTGATGCTGGCCGATCAGGATCCCGAGCTTCACGCAGGCCCTGCGGTCACCCGCGTCGCAGCCCTCGTGCAGGTGGAAGGCGCGCTCGCCGGCCTCGTCGTGGACCACGACCTCCCGGACCACCGGGCGCTCCTCGATCACTTCGCGCACGACGGGACGTTCCTGCACATACACGGGGGGCGGGGGCGCGTAACTCGGCGCCGGGCGGCCCTCGTTGAGCAGGGCGCCGGCCACGACACCGCCGACCACACCGGCCGCCGCGCCGCCGATGATCGCGGCATTGACGCCATCGCGCGCTTGCGCGGGGTGGACGCCCGCAGTGACGGCGAGCGCGGCGAGGCCGGCCAGCGCCGAGCTGGAGCGCAGGAGTGGGACACGCATGGAATCCTCCAGGGCTGTGGGACCGCGCCAAGATGGCACCATGGGTTGGTAAAGCGCCGGTTGCAGATTGGGCCTGGGCCGGACACGCTTCGGTGAGCGAGCCCGCCCGGCCGTTCATGCGGCGGCGCTCACCAGTAGCGGCGCGGACGGTAGAATCCGTAGGGCCGATCATACGGGCGCGGCCGGGAGTAGCCCCAGCCGGGACCGAAGGCGCGCGGCCGACCCCAGCCCCAGTTCGGACGGCAGAGACCCCACGGATTGGGGTGGAAGCCGGGGCCACACCCGAACGCGATGTGTTGCACGGTTGCATCCCCCGCCAAGAATGCGGGGGCCAGCGGAGCGGCGGTCGCCGCGGTGGCAAGTCCAAGACCACTGTCCATCGCAGCAGCCGAAGCGAACGCTCGAATGGGCGTCCTGACAAAACTCCATCGCTGCCAGACGACACGAAGACCGTTCAGGCAATGGCCAAGTTGCGCTCCAGCAGATGCGCGTTGGCTGAACTCAAATTGACCCTTTGAGGGCAAATATAACAATGCGTAATACCGGTGATGAACGCGCCGGATTTACGCAAGCGTGCGCTGACATCTGAGCTCTTCGTTCGACACTGAGAGCCCGTCCGATGAGTGGCCGGGATCGGGTTCACTGGCCGGATTGCGATGAGACCAGAGGCTGTCGAATCCTAATTGTGTCATAATCCGCGATATACTACTCAATACAATCACTGTCGCGCCACGCTCTGTGCAAAATAATACAAATATGAATATATCAAGCATTATCTGTGATATTGCTGACCTGAGACCCGAGGGGCCTGCAATCATTGGCTGCAAAGGCGAGTCTTTTACTTGGTCGACAGTGGCGCGCCAAATCGATGTCACGAAACGGGACTTGCGATCATTCGGCATCGGTGCGAACGATCGCGTGCTCGTTGTGCTTCCCAATGGCCCCGTTACCGCGATTGCTTTCCTCGCAATTTCAAGCGCGGCAATATACGTTCCGATGAACGATCAGTCGAGTTTGGCTGAAATCATCGACTATATTTATCAGACAAAATCAAGGGCAGTCATTGCACATCCGGAGATAGCCCGACAGATCAGGGCGCAAGCTGGAGACTTTATTGAATTTATCGAGCTCGTGCCCTGTGTCTTGAAGGGATACGCATTTGATTTGACATCGACGCTCAGCTGTACGGATGCTGCGGACGATCTTACGTGTTGTGATAACGTGGCCCTGATACTGCCCACTTCCGGTTCGACCGGTAAGCCGAAATTGGTTCCGCTGACGCACGAGACGCTCATTCGATCAGCTGCAGATATGGCTGAGTCGCTGTGCCTTTCTGTCGATGATCGCTGTCTAAATCTGATGCCGCTGTTCCATGTCCACGGCCTGGTCGGCGGATTGCTGGCTCCGATGATCGCTGGAGGTTCGGTAATCTGCGCAGAAAATTCACACCCGAAGCTGTTTTTTTCCGCGCTGGAGCGTATGCGTCCGACTTGGTACACCGCAGTGCCGACTATGCATAATGCCATCGTATCATCGGCACCGAATTACGAGCGTATCGTCAAGCATCACACCCTGAAATTCATACGGTCCTGCTCGGCGCCTCTCGCGAGTAAGCTGTTCCACGATTTGCATCACGTTTTCGGTGTACCGGTCGTCGAAGCTTACGGGATGACTGAGGCGAGCCATCAGGTTGCTAGCAATTCCGTGGTTCCAGGACGACAACAGCCGAATTCGGTCGGCGTGCCGCATGGCAACCTTAAAGTTGCTATTATTGACAGTTGCGGGGAATTTCTCGGCGAATCTGATGTCGGCGAAATCGTGATCAGTGGTCCGACTGTATTCTCGGGATACGACTCGAACGAACCCGCAAACCGCGAGGCCTTCATCGGTGAGTGGTTTCGAACTGGGGATTTGGGCCGTATAGATCGCGCGGGTAATATCTTTATCGTTGGCAGGCTGAAAGATCAGATCAATCGCGGAGGCGAAAAAATCTCTCCAGCGGAAATAGACGCCGCAATTCTATCTTATCCCGGTGTCGCGGAGGTCGCTGTTTTCGGAGTATCACACCCGTCTTTAGGACAGGAGGTGGCTGCCGCGATCGTAGTCTCATTCGGCAGCAAGGTGACCGACCGCGAGCTGCGGGATTATCTATCGTTAAAACTTAGGCCCAGCAAAATTCCGAAGCGGATCTACTTCGTGGCCGACCTGCCAAAAACAGCAAGTGGAAAGATACAGCGGAGGCTTGTGGCGTCGAAGATTGAAGAAGCTGTCGTTTCGCAGTCGTTGGATCAGGATACCCGTGGTCAGGATGCTGGCGGGGAGCTGGAGAAAATCATTGCGATCTGGTCACGCCTTTTAAACATCAACGAGCCGTTCAAGAATGATAACTTCTTCGAAAGTGGCGGCGACTCCCTGCTTCTGGCGCAGCTGGTCTATGAGATTGAGCGGCACTACGGCTGCAACATTTCGCTGCAGGATTTTCTCGCGTGCCCGACCTTAGATCGATTGATGGACATCGTCGAAAAAACGAAGATCATCAGCTTCCGCTTGGAGGCCACGCACGAAGCTCTGGTTATTATCGTCCCAGGCATCGGCGGAAGAACGCTCGAAACCGAAAGATTGAAGACCTATCTTGGAATAAACTATCGGTCTTTGATAGTCGACTATCCGACTCCGGAAGAAATCGTCACAACGGATGGTTCTGTCAAAGAAATTACTGGGCTTATGCTCAAGAAATTTGACTCTATCTTCAGCAATGAGACGCGGTTTTGCCTGCTCGGACACTCGCTCGGCGGGACGATCGCTTGGCAGATGGCCCAAGACCTGAGCAAGCAAGGCAAAGAGATCGATTTTCTCGGCCTGATCGATTCACGGCGTCCCTGTGGAATCAACTGGAAGCGTGGGGCAAAACCTGCGGATGTTAGTTGGCTTCGCTGGTCGATCCATCTTGGCTTCTGCAAATTACCATTCGGCGTGCTCCGGCTGATTGGGGGGATGGCCGAGTATTCCTCGAACCGGCTTCGCAGTCGAATCGCAGTCAGTTTGAGAAAGCATTTATTGGCGCGGGCTGCGGAAAATTACGTCCCGCCTAACTCGATCGTAAGAACTGCACTCTTCAGATGCTCTGAACATCTCGACCAAAGCATTGACTATGGGTGGCGGCAGTATCAACCGGAACTGAAGTTGGTGAGCTTTGAAACGACGCATGCGGGGATCATGCAGCATCCCAACTTCATTCAACTGTGTAACAATATCGAAATGTCGTTGAGGGATGTAATGCGGGGAGTGATTGTCGATCGGCCGGGGAGGGTGAGTTTCGAGGTCGGCATTACGGAAGAAATTGCTGCATGATCCGCGATGACGTGCTGATGCAGACAATCACAACCTCCTTGGTTGAACGGTCAGAGTCCATCGGAGAAGTCGGGTTGATCGGGCGAGGCGTCTGACCTGAACCATAACGGCTGCGGCACACAGGAAGGCTCTTGCGGGGGCGAGGGTCGCTTCCGGATCCCTCCAGGGGTGTCGGTTGCGGCTGATCCAGGCGAAGAACCGTTCAACGACCCGACGGGCGCGGATGAACAGCAAAGCCAACCCGATCCGGCGGCTTGATCACCGCCCACGCGGCATCGGTCGGGTCCGTTTCATAGCGAAGGCCGGCGCCGGACGCGCCGACCGGGCCGGTGCCGACTGCCGCGACGGGCCGGCTTTCCGCGTGCCGCGCCGCCGCTTAAGGAGAGCGCTCGCCCCGCGCATCGCACCGGAGCCCCCATGGCGCGCACCACACCGCTCACGTTCCCTGTCCGCGCCGCCGTCCTGGCGCTCCTGACCCTGGTCGCGGGGAATGCGGCCCGGGCGGACGCCACCCTCGATCGGATCAAAGGCCGGCAGAAGCTCACGGTCGGCATCATCCTGTCGGGGGCGCCGTTCGGCTATATCGACCCGCAGACCCGCGCCGAGAAGGGCTTCAACATCGACCTCGCCCGGGCGCTGGCGGAGAAGCTCGGCGTGAAGGTCGAGCTCGTCACCGTCACGCCGCCCAACCGCGTGCAGTTCCTGCAGCAGGGCAAGGTCGATATCCTGATCGCCAACATGCAGTACACGGAGGACCGCGCGAAGATCCTCGACCACGTGCCGACGCCCTACGACCGCGCCGGGGGCGCTGCGCTCGGCCGCAAGGACAGCGGCATCCACGACTGGACGGACCTCAAGGGCAAGCCGGTCTGCATCTCGCAGGGCTCGAACTATGCGCAGCCCCTCGCCGACACCTACGGCGCCGTGGTGAAGGGGATTCCGAGCCAGCCCGAGTCGATGCTGGCGCTCCAGGGCGGCAACTGCGTGGTCGCGGTCCACGTGGCGCCGACGCTCAAGCTCCTGCTCGCCGACCGCCCGGACGACTGGAAGGACTACGCCATCGTGATCCCCACCGAGCTGGATCCGGCCGATTCCGTGATCTGGCTGCGCAAGGGCGAGCGCGACACCGCGGCGGCCCTCGATGCGGCCGTGCGCGCGCTGCACGGCTCCGGGGCCATGCTGGACATGGCCAAGGCGAACCGTCTGGTCGACCCGACCTTCCTGGAGGAGGAGCAGCGCAAGTTCGCCGCCCAGGCCAAGCCGTGAACCATGCGGTGATCCGGACCCCTCCGGCATGATCGACGCGGCCCTGCAGAGCTTCATCGACGGCGCAGCCACGTTCGGCCTGCACTACGACGTCCTGCTGAGCGGCACCGAGGTCCGGTCGTGGCTCGCCGGGATGGGCACGACGCTGCTGCTCGTCGCCCTGGCGATCCCGCTCAGCCTCGCCGCCGGCATCGCCTTCGCGGCGGCCCTGACCTCGGGGCGCCCGTGGCTCGCCGGGCCGGTGCGGGCCTATGTGGAGCTGACGCGCAACACGCCGACGCTCGTGCAGCTCATGTTCGCGTTCTTCGCCCTGAACATGCTCCTGTCCCGGGCACTCGGCGGAGCGGCCTACAACCCGTTCACGCCGTTCTTCTGGGTGGTGGCGGTGACGGGCCTGCATGTCGCGGCCTTCCACGCGGAGGCCCTGCGCGGCGGGATCGAGGCGGTGCCCGCGCCGCTCGTCGAGGCCGCGCAGGCGACCGGCTTCTCGGGTCTGGAGATCCTGCGCTTCGTGACGCTTCCGCTGGCTCTGCGCACCGCCCTGCCGGCGCTGGTGAACAACCTCGTCAACCTCGTGAAGCTGACCACCATCGGCTCGGCGATCGCCGTGAGCGAGGTCACCTACGCGTCAATCATGATCTGGACGCAGCGCGACAACGTCCTCGAGCTGATGATCGTGATCCTGCTGTTCTTCGGGCTCATCAACCTGACCGTGTCGCGGATCGGTCGCCTGATCGAGCGCCGCCTCGCGGTGCCGGGTTACGGCGGGTGAGCGCCGCCGCGCGTCCCGCCCGTCAGGCAATGCGCGCAGCCTGGCTGTGGCTCGCCGCAGCCGGCGGCGCCATCCTCCTGTGGTGGCTCCTCGATGCGCGGCTGACCCGCGACCTCCGCGACTGGCTGCCCTACCTCGCCTCCGGCTTCGCCATGAACGTCCTGATCAGCGTGCTCGCCATGACGCTGGGGACGCTCGGGGGCATCGTGCTCGGCGCGATGGAACTCTCCGCCGCGCGGCTCGTGCGCGCCCCGGCGGTGGCCTACGTGCAGGTGTTCCGCAACGCGCCCCACCTCGTGCTGATCTTCGCCACCACCTACATTTTCCCCTTCGAGATCGTGGTGGCGGGCAACTACCTGCCGTTCCCCGACTGGCTGAAGGCCGTGCTCGGCCTCGCCATACCCGCCGCCGCCTACGTGGCCGAGATCGCCCGGGGCGCGATCCTGTCCGTCCCGACGACGCAGTGGGACGCCGCCAAGGGCATCGGCCTGTCGCGGGGGCAGACCCTGCGCTGGATCATCCTGCCGCAATGTCTGCGCCGGGCGCTGCCGCCCTGGATGAACCTCTGCGCCTCGATCACCATGAGCACGGCGCTGGCCTCGCTGGTCGGCGTCCACGAGCTGCTCCACGCCGCGACGGATGCCAGCACCGCCGTGCGGCGCGACGACTTCACCATCGCGATCTACCTGACGGTGCTGCTCGCCTTCTTCCTGTTCTGCTACCCGATCTCGCGCCTGACGCGGCGACTCGAACGCCGCCTCGCCCGCCGCTGATTGCCGGACCCCATGGCTCACGACTCCGCAGACCGGCCGATCCTTGTGGACCTTCAGGATGTCCACCTGTCCTTCGGCGCCGTCGCGGTGCTGAAGGGCATCGACCTCACGGTGGCGAAGGGCGATGCTGTCTCGATCATCGGCCCGTCCGGATCGGGCAAGTCTACGATCCTGCGCTGCATCAACGGCCTGGCCCAGCCGCAGGCCGGCCGGATTACCGTGGCGGGCGTACGGGTCGATGCCCTGCGCACGGAGGCTGAGCGGATCGCCCTTCGCAAGCGCATCGGGGTGGTGTTCCAGCAATACAATCTGTTCCCGCATCTCACGGTGCTGGAGAACATCACCCTGGCGCCGGTCCGGATCCTCAAGGTGCCGCGCGCCGAGGCGGAGGGCCACGCCCGGGATCTGCTGGCCCGGGTCCGCCTCGCCGACAAGGTGGCGGCCTATCCGGGCGAACTCTCGGGCGGCCAGCAGCAGCGGGTCGCCATCGCGCGGGCGCTCGCCATGCGGCCGGAACTCGTCCTGTTCGACGAGGTGACCTCGGCCCTCGATCCCGAGATGGTCGGCGAGGTGCTGGGCGTAATCCGCGAGCTCGTGCGCGACGGGCTGACCAGCATTCTGGTCACCCACGAGATGCGCTTCGCCGAGGAGATCAGCGACACGATCGCGTTCACCGAGAATGGCCGCATCGTCGCGCAGGCGCCGCCCGCGGAGCTGTTCTACAAATCTGACAACCCGCGCATCCGCCAGTTCATCGGCGGCTTCCAGGGCTTTCGTGACGCGGTACAGGACCGGGAGGGCATCTGATGCCGGCTTCGCTCACCGCCGCCCTGGCCGAGGCCATCGTGGCGGCCCGCCCGGACGCGGATGCCGCCGCGATGGCGGCGGCACGCCTCGCCCTCATCGACTTTCTCGCCTGCGCCCGCGCGGGCAGCCGGGACCGCACCGTCGCGACCCTGCGGACCGCGATGGGCGACACGTCCGGCCGGTCGCCGGTCATCGGTTCCGTCCGGCCCGCGGAACCGCTCCTCGCCGCCCTGCTCAACGGCTATGCCGGGCACGTGCTCGATTACGACGATGTCCACGCGAGCGTGCGCGGGCACCCCACCACGGTGATCGTGCCGGCGCTGCTGGCGGCCCTCGATCCGGAGGCGCCCCCCTCCGCCGAGGCGTTTCTCGCCGCCTATCTGGTCGGCCTGGAGACGATGGCGCATCTCGGCCGCGCCATCGGCCCCGCCCATTACGAGCGCGGCTTCCACGCCACCGCGACGCTCGGCCCGCTCGGTGCGGCGGCAGCGATCGCGCATCTGCGCCGGCTGCCGGCCGCGACCACCGCGGTCGCCCTCGGCCTCGGCGCCACGCAGGCCGCGGGGCTTCGCCTGCACTTCGGGTTCGACGCCAAGCCGCTCCATGCCGGGCTCGCCGCCCGCAACGGCCTGATGGCGGCCCGCCTCGCCGAGGCCGGCCTGTCCGGTGCTCCCGAGAGCCTCGCCGGCGCCAATGGGTTTCTTGAGGTGTTCGGATTCGGCGAGGCACGGCCCGAGCGCGTGCTCGAAGGCTGGGGGGCGCCCTGGCAGATCCTTCGCCCCGGCCTGACCCTGAAGGCCTTTCCCTGCTGCACGGCGGCCCATCCGGTGGCAGTCGCCGGGCTCGCCTTCCACCGAGACGGCTGGCGGGCTGTGGCGCGGGCGACCCTCACCTTCCCGCCCGGGGGCGACGCCGCCCTGGTGATCCGCGCGCCGCGCACCGGGATCGAGGGCCGCTTCAGCCCCGAATACATCCTGGCCGCCGCCCTGGCGGATGGCGCGGTGCGCCTCGATCATTTCGACGAACGGCCGGTCCGCCCCGACCTCGCGGCCCTCGCCGGTCGGGTCGAGCGCCGGCACGACACGGCCGCGCCGCGCCTGTCCTCCGATCCGGGCACGCGGTTCGTGGTGGTGGAACTCGCCGACGCGCAGGGCCGCACCGCCCAGCGGCGCATCGACGGCCTGCCGGGGCTCGACGACGCGGATACCAAGTTCCGCGACGCCACCGCGGGCTCCGATGCCCTGCAGGCGGTACCGGATCTCGTGCGCACCATGCGCGCGCCCGGCGACCTCGCGCGCCTCCTCCAACTCCTCGCCCAGCCATGAGCCGCCCCATGACGCATGCTCAGACCCCGCAGGCCAACGCGCCGCGCCAGATGCATCTCGGCCTGTTCCTCCAGGGAGCCGGTCATCACGTCTCGGGCTGGCGCCATCCGAACGCGGAAGCGGGCAGCGAGAATTTCGACCTCCTGCGCCGGGTCACCCAGATGGCCGAGGCCGCCAAGTTCGACATGGTCTTCCTGGCGGACGGGCTCACCAGCGCGGTGGACGCCCATCCGTCCATGATCGCCCGGTTCGAGCCGCTGACGCTGCTCAGCGCGCTCGCCATGGTGACGGATCGGATCGGCCTCGCGGCGACCGCCTCGACCACCTACGGCGAGCCCTACCACGTGGCCCGCGCCTTCGCGTCGCTCGATCACCTCAGCGGGGGCCGGGCAGCCTGGAACGTCGTGACCACCTCCTACGCGCGCACCGCCAACAACTTCTCCAAGGCGCACCCGGCGCATGACGAGCGCTACGCGGTCGCCGAGGAGTTCGTGGATGTGGTCTGCGGCCTCTGGGACAGCTGGGACGACGACGCCTTCGTGAAGGACAAGGCCCGCGGGGTCTACGCCGATCCCGCCAAGGTGCGGGTCCTCGACCATGCGGGCCGCTACTTCAACGTGAAGGGCCCGCTCAACATCCCGCGCTCGCCGCAAGGACATCCGATCCTGATCCAGGCGGGCTCGTCTGGCCCCGGGCAGGACCTCGCGGCGCGTCGCGCCGACGTGGTGTTCACCGCCCAGCAGGACATCGCGGAGGCGCAGAGCTTCTACGCAAGCCTCAAGCAGCGGGTCGCCGGCTTCGGGCGCGATCCGGCCTCGGTGGCGGTGATGCCGGGCTTCCTGCCGGTGATCGGCCGAACGCTCGCGGAGGCCAGCGCAAAGCTGATCGAGCTCGACCAGTGGACCCCCATCGCCAGCGCGATGCCGCTCCTAGAGGAACGCGTCGGCCACTCGCTCGCGTCCTACGACCTCGACGGGCCTCTGCCCGACCTGCCGGTCTCGGACCAGCTCCGCAGCCGGGCCGAGCTCCTCACCGCTTTGGCGCGCCGGGAGGGCCTGACCATCCGCCAGCTGGCCCTGCGGGTGGCGGCCGGGCGCGGGCATCACATGATCGTCGGCACGGCGGCGGACGTGGCCGACCGCATGCAGGCGTGGTTCGAGGGCGGCGCGGCGGACGGCTTCAACGTCATGCCGCCCTTCTTCCCCGACGGGCTGGACGACTTCGTGTGCGAGGTGGTGCCGCTGCTCCAAGAGCGCGGCCTGTTCCGGACGGCGTATCAGGGTGAGACCCTGCGGGCCCATCTCGGCCTCGCGCGCCCGGGGCCGGCGGAGCAGGCGTGAGCCGCTCCCGCTCGGTCGGTCAGAACGCCTGGGCGATCCCGGCGAACACCCCGCGGCGTGGGCCATACTGCGCGGCGAAGACGCCGAGCCCGGTGCCGTCGCGGATCTGGTAGATCTTGTCCGTCAGGTTGACGACATCCAGCCGCAGCTGCGCCGGCTTCCACCCTTCGACCAGTTGCACCTCACGCGTCACGCCGAGATTGATCTGATAATAGGCCGGCACATGGCTGGTGTTGGCGAAGCCGGATCGCAGGCCGCTGCCGAAGATTCCGTCCACGCTGAAGCGCGTCCCCTGCCACAGATACGAGAAGCCGGCGGATGCGCTCGTGTTCTGTGCGTGGTCTGTATAGATATAGTGCGTGGCGATGTAGTTGAGTTCGTCTGCGCCGAAGAGATACTGACCCGTATTGATCAGGCGCGCCTTCTGCTGCGCCAGCGCGAGGTTGCCGTAGGCCGAGAAATTGCCGTCGGTATAGGCCGCCTTGATCTCCACACCCTGGTTGTAGGCGCGGGCGTAGTTGAACTCGGTGAGCACGTAGGCTTGCCCGAACTGGCCGTCATCGAGCAGATTGCGGGCGCGCTTGTAATAGGCATCCACGCCGATATCGAGGCCCGGGGCGACCCGCTGCGTGACGCCGATATCGTAGTAATCCGCCCGCTCCGGCTGCACGGGGGAGGCCGACAGGACTTCGGCCTGGTTGGTTGTACCGACCGTCAGGCCGGGATTGACCGGCGCCGAGAACACCTGCTGCGGCGGCGTGAAGTAGCGGGCGTAGCCGGCGTGGAACACGGTGCCGTCGAAGGGGGTCCAGGTCACGCTGGCCCGCGGGCTGACTTGGTTGGCGCTGATGAACTGGTACATCTGGTCGAACCGCAGCCCGGCATTGACGATCACGCGATCGGTGATCTTCCACGCGTCCTGCGCGTAGAGGCTGACCAAGCCGCCCGTCTTGCTCACCCGGTCATTCTGGTTGAACGGCGCGTCGATCGGATTGCCGAACCCGTCGATCGGCAGGACGATATTGTTGTTGTTGTTGAGCGTCTGCTCGGCGCTCGCCGCGAAGCCGAAGCGCAGGGTGTGATCCGGATCGATCCGCCACGCAGTGTCGCTCTGGACGCCGTTCACCAGCGAGGAGCGGTACACGTCCGAGGCGACGCCGTTGAACAGCAGGTTGCCGAGCACGTCGGGTTTGGCGTGCACGGTGCTGTAGCGTTGGAAGTATGAGAGCTGGCTGTCGACATCGCCGACCGACCGCTGCACGGCCACGACGTTGAAGTTCGTGAACTCGTTCTGCCGCTGGTCGATGCGGGCCGAGTTGAAGTCGCTCTGACCGAAAGCGGTGAACGAGGGCGCCACGCCGGGCGTGTTCGGGATCTGGTAGCGTCCGATGAACGTGCCGCCGATATAGGTCAGCCGCGTATCGGGATCGATCTGGGTCGAGACGTAGGAAAATTCGCGTCCTTGGGCCGTATGGTCGTGGACGGGGTTATAGCTCGACGTCGTGTTCTCGATGCCAAGGTTGGATCGGAAGTAGCGCCCGGTGAAGAAGTAGTCGGTGGCGCCGTCGTGGCCACCGTAGACGAAGGTCGGCGTGATCGTCCCGCGCACGCCGCCGTAGAGGCTGACGCTGCCGCCCGCGAAGGCACCGGTCCGGGTCTCGATATCGAGGACGCCCGCCGTGCGCAGGCCATACTGGGCTGGCAGGGCGCCGACGATGAGCGAGGCGCTGCCGATGAAGGCCGGATCGAGAAACTGATTGAACCCCGAGATGCCGTCGGGGATCTGCACGCCGTTGATGCGGTACTGGATGTTGCCGTGCTCGTTCCGGATGTGGAAGCCGCCATTCGCGGCGTTGTCCTGGGTCACGCCGGGAAACTGGAGCAGGAGCTGATTGAACGGCTGGTTGTCGCCCTGCGGCAGTGCCTCGATCGCGCTGCGGTTCAGCGTGGTGACGCTCGCGCCGGCCTTGGTGAAGATCCGGTCGCGCGCCTCGCCGAAGCGGCGCTCCTCGACCGCGGCGGGATTGTCGGCTTCAGACGCGGCCACAGGCGTCGGAGCACCCTGCGCAGCAGTGCCGGGCACGGAGGCATTGTCGCGTGGCGCGGTCACGCTGATCTCGCCGAGATTCACGTTCGCCGCAGCCTGCGCCAGGGCACGATCGACCGTGAGGTCGTAAAGGGCCGCCGCCACGATCGGGCCGGTGAGCAAAGCCACCCGGAAAGAGGGATACATCATCACCAGAGCCTAGTGTTATAGCATTACAAATGCCCCGTTCGCTCATGTCCTGACAAGCGGCCCGCGCATCCCGCTTCCAGGTTGCCGGTCGATGTAACTTTGTTACAACAGCGTCTCGGCTTTCGCCCGACGACCGGGATTGCGTGCGGCCCGTGCAACCTCGGGCAGTCCGTGACGGCGACCGGTCGCATCGCAGCCTGCGATTCCGCCGGTGCATTGTCCGGGGTCCGCCTTATGCGATGTCACGCTGGCGATCGTCTGCGCGGTATGGGCGTCTGGCGACAAGAAGACCGAGGCGTGGGCCCCTTTACGAGACCTGCTCCCGGATCGGCTCGAGGAGAATCTCCAAGAGCCGGGCGACGGCAGGGGGCAACTCGGCCTCCGACTGATGGAGCGTCAGCGGCGCATTCGGGAGCGCCGGCAGGCCGGTGGCGGCCGGATCGAGTAGGCGCAGCGGTCTTCGGCAGGTCGATGGCCGTCCGCGCCGTGCTGCTTCGGCAATGGACTGGTATCCTACGTCATGGACGAGGCAGAGTAGGTTTCGACGGTTGCGCCCGCCGCGGCCGTCCGGTTTGCGGATGGGCCGGCGACGGCCCGTCACGAGCGCCCACGAGGATGCCATGGACGTCACAGCCCGGCCGCATGAGACCCCCGGTGAACAGGCGATCCCCGCCGCGGTTCGGCGGGCCGAGCCGATCGTCTGGCGCAATCCGCACCGCAGAAAGGCCACGTCGGTGCTGGCCGCATCGGCCTTCTCCGAGGCCGACATGCGGTGCGCGGAGGCGCGCTGGCGGCGGTTCGATCCGCTGCTGGCGCAACTGTTCGAGGGTACGCAGGACGGCCGGATCGACTCGCCGCTGCTGCCGGTGCCGTCCGACCTCGCCCGAACCATCCTCGGCAACGCGCCCGGCTCCGTCTGGGTCAAGGCCGATCACGACCTGCCGGTCACCGGCTGCATCAAGGCGCGCGGCGGCGTCTACGAGGTGCTGACCTATGCCGAGACGCTCGCCGGGGCGGCGGGCCTGTTGCGGCCCGGCCTGTCCTACGCAGCGTTCGCGTCCGACGCGTTTCGCGACCTCTTTGCCCGGCACGTCGTTGCGGTCGGCAGTACCGGCAATTTGGGCTTCAGCGTCGGCGTGATGGGGCGCGCCCTCGGCTTTCAGGTCGAGGTGCACATGTCCCACGACGCCAAGGCCTGGAAGAAGCAGCGCCTGCGTGCGCTCGGTGCGTGCGTCGTCGAGCATCCGGGGGATTACGGGCTTGCGGTGGCCGCGGCGCGCGAAGCCTTCCGCGACCGCACCGACGCCCATTTCGTCGATGACGAGGATTCGATCGACCTGTTCCTCGGCTATGCCGCGGCGGCGCTCGACCTGCAGTGCCAGCTCACGGCGGCGGGAATCGCCGTCGACGCGGAGCATCCGCTCTACGTCTACCTGCCCTGCGGCGTCGGTGGCGCACCGGGCGGCGTGGCCTTCGGCCTGACGTTGCTCTTCGGCGATGCGGTGCGCCCGGTCTTCGTCGAGCCCGTGGCTGCGCCCTGCATGCTCGTGCAACTCGCCTCCGGGCTCGACCGTCCGGTCAGCGTCTACGAGGTCGGGCTCGACAACCGGACCGCCGCCGATGGACTGGCCGTCGCGAGCGCCTCCCTGCTGGTCGCCCGCACCGTCGGCGAACTGGTCGAGGCGGTCGTGACCGTCACCGACGCGGATCTGTTTTGCTGGTTGAAGGCCCTCTGGAGCGGGGCGGGGATGCGCCTGGAACCCTCCGCGGCCTCTGGCTTCGCCGCCGTCGGCCGCATCCTCGCCGCTCTCCCCCCATCGGAGAGGGCGCAGGCCAGCCACGTGGTCTGGACGACCGGCGGCGCGCATCTGCCGGATGCGGAATTCGAGGCGGCTCTGGCCCGCGCCTGATCGGATCGTGTCGCATGAGCCGGAGGGTGGGGCGCACGGGCCGGTTGCCCAACGCAAGCTCCTCCCGTCCGGACAGGGCGTCTGACGTGAGAAATCCTATCTTGCCACCGCCGCACAGTTGATCATCTCCGCGACGGCTTCGCCGAAGCGCCTGCGCTTGCTCTGGCCGAGCCCGTCGAGATGGCATCTGATCAACGCCAGTAAGGTCTCGGTGCGCCGGTCGAATGTATCCCCGTCCATGGTAACCGACACCGCGGGTTGAAAGAAAACGTCGGCCGGGACATCCAAAATGCGCGCCATTTCGCCAAGCAGTTCGGAAGGTTTCGATCTCTGCCGGGTCGTGCTCATGGCGCGGGATTTCTCCGATTCAACCCTACTCATCGGGCCCGTCGAACCTCCCCGTCGGCGAAAGTTAATATTCCGAGGATGACGAAGGGTGCTTCAGGGCAAGCTTAACCGCGACTGAAATCTTTGTCATTCGGTTCGGATATTGGTACGCATCCTGACACTCGGATACACCGGGGCAGGGGGGGCGGCACCATGCACATCAAGGTTATCGATGGCTACGTGAAGGATGTGGAACGCCTTCGCGCCGCCCTCGAAGCATCGTGTGTCGTGGGAGCCTGGGAGTGGGATCACGAGCGCGGCGTGGTGGTCTACGATGAGGGCGCGGCAATCCTCTTGACCGGCAACGCGGACCTCGCCGACCGCCCGATCAGCGGTCCGATCGCCATCGCCGCGGTGCATCCGGAGGATCTGACGTGGCTCATGGACCATGTGCTCCACGCGGTGCGATCCGGCGGTCTGGTGCTGGCCGAGTACCGCGTTTGCCGATCGGATGGGACGATTCGATGGCTTCTCAGCCGCGGACGGACGCATCGCGACGCGGACGGGACGCCCGAGCGTTCGCACGGTATCCTGATGGACATCACCGAAATCCGCGACGGCGGTGACCGCTACGTCCTCGGCAAGCCTCCGACGGCCGTCGATCCGTTGGAGCAGGCGGCCGATCTCGCCATCGCGCTCAAGCGGACGCTCACCGACGGAATGCCGGGGGACGTCCGGGCCGCCGCCGATCTGCTGTTGCTCGGATTGGGCCGCGCCCTCGCGCGGAACGGGATCCGGTGAGCCCGGCGCGGCCGCCCGCACCACGATGCACCTGCGGATAAGGCTCGCCGACGCCTTGGCTCCGCTGCGGGAACGCCTGCGGGCAACCGCCGTTGCCCCAGTCGCCCGGGGGCCGAGCGACCGGATACCCCGGCGCCGATCGTGCCCGCCCGACAGGCGAGGTCAGGGACGCGACATGGTCGACACAGACAGGATCACCGGTGCCGCGCGGGAGCTCGGCGGCAAAGTGCAGGGGATGGCCGGCGATATCCTCGGCTCGGATCACGACGCGGTCGCGGGCCGGATCCGCGAGGCGCAGGGCACCGCGCAGAACCTCTACGGCCAAGCCAAGGATGCCGTCCGGCACGCGGCCGACGAGATCTCGGACCATGCCGCCGACGCCTACGATCAGGGGCGCCACTACGCCTGGGAAGGCCACCAGAAGACCGTCGCTTGGCCTCACGCTTCCCTGGTCGTCGCCGGGCTCGTCGGCCTTGGCCTGGGCCTGCTGATCAGCAAGCTCTGATCCGCGCCGCCTGCCCGACGCCACGCCCGGCGGTGCGTCCTTAGGGTATCCTGTGGACAGGCCCTCATCCCGTGCGCGGCGCTTGCGGCCGGGATGCGAGACGCCAGCGCGCGGCGTCACCGCGAAAGAGTCGTCCGGCGCCCGCAGCAATTCCGGCGCGCGGACGGGCTTTTCCAGGCGTCGGGCGTGGATGTGTCCTGGCTCAGGACATCGCCGGTCGCGACCGTGAGCGGTACGTCCACGTTGCGGCGCGAAGCTCTCGCCCGGATCGGCGCTCGCCGGGCCTTCTGCGTCGCCGAGCCGTGTCGGTCCGACCAGTGCGCATCGCGTCCCGGCTGTGCTTGGTGGCGGGATCGTCAACGGGAACGTCGGGCATCAGCCCGCCCTGCGTGGCCGGACAGGTCTCTGCTGTCGAGCGCCTGCCGGTCTGCAGCAGACCCGTCCCCCGCCGCTCCGCCACCGCGGGTGGGTCATGCCCGTCGATCTCGGGCGTGCCGCTACCGACCTCAACCGGCAGGCGCGGCGGTTCGCGTGGACGCTCGGAGACGGCATGCGCTGTCGGATGCCGATCCCCTGACGGGGCGAACAGCCGAGGGTTTGGCGGTGTTGATCTGCTGAGGTCCGACACCGTAATTTTGGCGCCTCGGGAAACACCATGCCCGACACACAACCCCTGACTGGCCGCTACATCCTCGTGGTCGAGGATGAGTATCTGATCGCCAGCGAGATCAAGCGCTGGTTGCTGACCGCGGGCGCGATCGTGGTCGGGCCGGTTCCGAGCGTGAATGGGGCGCTGGACCTGATCGCGGATCACCGCCCCGACGCCGCGGTGCTCGATGTGAACCTCGGCGACCAGGACACGGCCTATCCGATCGCGGACGAACTCGGCGCCCTTGGCGTGCCGTACCTGTTCGCCACCGGGGACGTGAAACTGACCGACGCCACCGTGTACGGCCACCGGCTGCGCCTGGAGAAGCCCTTCGTGAAAGCCGAACTGGTACGGGCCTTGATGAAGCTCGTCGCGACGCCTTGAGGTCCGCGGCGACGGCGGATTGTGCCCGCTTGGTCGGAAGCGCGTCCGTCCCGCGGGTGGATGACAGGCCGCGGGACGGCTGCTACGACCCGACTCGGCACCAGACTCCGTAGCTCAGCTGGATAGAGCAGCCGCCTTCTAAGCGGCAGGTCGTAGGTTCGAGCCCTACCGGGGTCGCCAGCCATTACAATAGGTTAGCGCCGCGCTAACGTGGTGCCTACAATTTCAGGACAGTCCTAGGACAGCCTTGGTACTGAGGGTGGAGCCTCTCACGACTGCGTGATTCGCGGCGTCGGCGTCAGCCGAACATCCGGGGCACGGCATGAAGCAACGCCTTGCCGCCATGGACGCTCAGGTACCTCCCGGCCCAGACGAGGCCGCGCGCGACAACCTGATCCCTCATCCCTTCCGGGCTCCATTCCATCCGCGGGAATGAGAGCGAAAGCGCCGGCGGCGGCGTCGCGGAGCGGCGCCAATGGTGCGCCATGGCGGCAATCGTCATCATCCTAGCCTAGAGCTGTGCCCTTTCAGGTTGGCTCATAGGCATCGTATCCAGCTACGGTGCGGTAGTTTCGGCACTCATCCGGTCGTGACCTGACCGACTGACTTTGGACCGGGCTGATTGAGAGGATCAGCCAGGACCGGAGGACTCGGACATGCGGCGAGGTCAGAAGACGAGTGCGGAGCAGGTCGTGCTGAAGCTGCGCCAGATCGAGGTGCAGACGGCACAAGGCAAAAGCTTAGCGCTGGCGTCCAAGGAGGCGGAGATCTCCGAGCAGAGCACGACCGCTGGCGCAAGGAGTACGGCGGCCTCCAAGTCGACCAGGCCAGGAAGATGAAGGACTTGGAGCGCGAGAACGCGCGGTTGCGCCGGCTCGTGGCGGACCTGTCCCTGGAAAAGCAGGTGTTGGCGGACGTCGCCTCGGGAAACTTGTTGCCCCCGAGCGACGCCGACAGGCAGTGGACGGGATCCGGGAGAAGTACGGCCTCTCGGAACGTCACGCCTGCCGGATCGTCGGCCAGCACCGGGGCACGCAGCGCTACGTGCCCACACTGCCGGCCGACGAGGATGCGCTGACCCGCGCCATCAGCCGTTGAGGCGCGCGAAGATCGAGCGTGCGCGATCCTCCGGGCAGCGGTGACAGAAGTCGCCTAGATGCCAGACTGCGTCGTCAAGGCCGACGGCCTCGTTCCAGCGGGCGATCAGCGTCTCGTCATGCTCCTCGATGGTGGCGAAGGGACGGTTTAGGCCGAGGCGCGGGCCCAGGCAGGCCTGGTGACCCCAGTGCGTGTCCGCGGTGAAAAGTATTCGGGGCGGCATGATGGCCTCGCGGGTTGCGGAGGCCTGGCTCAAGAGGCTCGCGCTCCATGGATCGGGGGCATGCGGGGACGGCCCATGCCATTGCCTGCCGCACGAGCGGCTCCTTCCACCGGGAATCGCGACCCCGCGGAGGCGCGGAGGCGGCGGCACGGTCCGTTTTCGCTGACGGGTCGGCCACCGCGGTTTCCAGCTGTCTTGGAGCGGGGTCGCAGAGGCTCGGGCGCAATGGACCAGCCACAAGAGAGGGACACGTTCGCCGTCGAGGAATGTATGATTGTGGGGACGATGCGTGAGAAGGTGCCAGGGCGCGTCGGGGAGGGCTCGCACCGCGCGCAAAGGACGGGCCGTTCTCGCGCGGCATCTTCCGACCTTGGGCCGCGGCAAGCCGTTCGCGCCGTCAGGCTGCGGCGTTGCAGCCCGGGGCGCCGTGACCGCCTCCTCAAGGCGCTGCCGGGCCCGGTTTCGGCAAGCGCAAGCCAGACGGCGCGACCGCCCCGCCGCCGCGTACCCATGGCGCCGGGGCGGGGGCGAGCCGCCGTGCGAGGGCGTCACCGGGCATCGTCGGCCCCTTCCGCTCCGTTGGGCTCGACGGCCCGGGCGGATGCCGCCCCGATCGTGGCGCGTCCGGCCGCCATCGCAGTCCAAGCATCCTTGAACCGCCCGAGGTGCGGTCGCTCGTTGCGACCGCGCTCCAGGTAGTCGCCAAGCCCGAGGATCGCCCGGTCGTGTTCGGCGGCGTCCGTGCGGCCCGTGAGATGCGCCCAGCGCAAGTAGAGGGCGTAGAGATTGAGACAGTCGGTCTCGCAATACGCTCGGACCCTGCCCGTCTCGCCCGCAGCCATCATTGTCGCGACCTGTGACCCGTGCTCTCCGAGCTTGCCCGGCAGACCGAGCGTGGCCGCCGCCTCGTCCAGCGTCATGCGCGACGCCGCGCCGTGCTCGGACATCGCGTCCATCAGGTCCGTATGCCAGTCGAGGGCGAAGCGGTGCCTATAGCCATCCCATTTCGTCCCGCGACGGAACCAGGCCGGCGCCTCGACGCCGTGGATCATGGACCGGGCGAGGATCGTCGGCATGTCGAAGGCTCTACCGTTCCACGTGACGACCCGGTACCTGCCGGCCTCGAAGAAGCGCCAGAACGCTCCGAGCAGCCGTGCCTCGTCCCAATCGTCCTTGCCTCCGCTGCGGCAGGCCGTGATCGCGTAGCACTCGCGGTGATCGCGGCCGCGGAGGATGTCGGCGGTCACGAAGGAGATCGCGACGACCCGATGCCACGCGTTCTTCGGAAACCGTTCCGCCGGCCATTCGGCGGGGAGCAGCCCGACGTCGGGCACCGTTTCGACGTCCATGACCAAGAGCTCGTCGGGGCGCCCGTCGTCCCTGGGATTGCGGTCGCCGCACGCGCAGACCGCGACCGCCGCGCTGGTGCGGCCCGGGGCCGGGTTCCGCCACGGCGAAGGCGCGAGGGTCGGGCCGAAGGCGAAGCGCGTCTGCATGATGTCCCCCATGTCGCCCTCGCCGGACCTGGGCGGCCCACCGCGGGCAGCCCGGTAACGGGTCGGCGTCCGTCCCCGATCAGTCGCGATCCATGCCAAGCTCGTCTTGGCCGCAGCGCGGCAGGGAACCCCTCAGACGGAGGGCCAAGCCGTCGACGTGATCGGCAAGCTCGCCGAACTCGTCGAACCCGGGGTCGAGTTCGGAATCGTCGAACTCGTGCATCTGGGCGACGAGCGCCCGCGTTGGCATGGCCCGCCGCCGGCCGACGAGTCGCGGGTCCGACGGTCTCCGCCGGGCCGGCCCGCGCCCCCGATCCGCGTCCGGGACCACCCTCGCCGAACTGCGCGCCGTTCCCGGGCGGGAGGCGCGGTCCGCGCGCCGTGCCACTGATTCACCGATCCTCATGCATTCCTCCCTTGTCAGCAGGTTCCGTCGCCGTGCATGCCGGCCGCCTCAGCATCGGTTCGGCCGGACCAGGCGCGGCGCAGCGTCCGCACCGCTGACGGACATGGCGGGCGCAGACCTCCGCGGCCGCTGCCGCCGCTCGCGCGACCGAGCGACCGCGCTCTCCCGATGCATCTCGTCGGAATCGCCCGCAGCCCGGCCGTAGGCCTCGGCGAGGGAGAGCAGCCTCTCGGCCAGCCACCGCTCCGCCGTCGTCGTCCCGGCGGCCATCATGGCGGCCAGGTCCGCCGCCTCGATGCGCGTGGCCGAGGGGTCGGAGGCGACGGCCAGGGCAAGGGCCGCGAGCAGGGTCGCCGTGGCGAGGACCGGATCCTCGTGCCTCCAGGACAGCAGGTCCTCCCGCCCGAGCCGGGCGATGCGCGGGAGCGCCATCGGCAGGACCCGCGTCGCGAAGGGCAAGCGCGGGCCGTGCGCGCTCGACAGCCTCGCCTTCGTCCCGAGGATCGACTGGTCCGTCCCGGCGAGGAACCAGGCCGGGACGGCCGTCCTCCCCCCGGACCCCGCGCTCGCCGCGGCCGCGTCGTAACGGGCGGCCCGGAACGCGCGGGCGGCTGGGACCTGGCCGCCACCGACCGTGATCGCCGCATCGAACCGCGAGCGGACGGCCTCGTCCGCGAGGCAGGCGAGGGGAAGGGCCGCCACGAGGACCGAGCCTGCCTGGTCGGCCAGGGCCGACACGCGCGCGACGTCGAGTGCCTCCTCGCCTTGGGCCGCCCCCACGATCGTGATGCCCTGGGGCGGTCTCGCCCCACCGGCGCCGATGGCCGCCCCGGGCAGCGCCAGGATGGTGGTTCCCTCGGTCTGGGCCAAGCCGGCGCAGGTCAGCCGGGCGCATGTCGCGCCAGCGTCGTCGTCGGAGAAGAAGGCGATCTTGAGCATCTGGTCTCGATCCTTTGCCTGGTTAGATATTACTTTATTTCTCGAACTATCGAACTATAGATGGATCCTTGGCTGCCGTCGCCGGGCGAACCGTTGCGCGATCGACGGTCGCTTTACGCAAGATTACCGGAGCGGCCCGTAATCGACGGACCTCGTAAACCACCGGGAAACCAGTCGGGTGGGCCGGCCGATGATCATTCGTCCCGGTACTGCACTCACGCCGCTCTCGTGTCCCGCCGCGGTGTCGCGAAAGATAAAAAAGAGCTCATTGCCGGCGATAACCGCTCATTTAAGCGCGAGAATTGACGACTTTGGATCATAATGACTCATCGATACAGTCGGCAGCCCAGGGTTAAAGGTTGTGGCGTCGAATTCTCATCTCTTGACATCTCGACCAAGTCAGGCGGGTGCGGACTGAAGGATCGCTCTGGGGAATCCGCGCGCTTCCGCAGCCATCCACCATATCCACAGGTACGGCGACCGGGCGGCGCGGTCCTCCCGAGTCCTCGTCAACCGCTGCGTCCTGACGACGGCTCGGCGGCACGGCCGAGGCGCCGGCCGAGCAGGCGCCGGATCTCGGCGTCCTCGAGGCGCCCGCTGCGGAAAAGCCCGTCCGACACGCGCACCAACTCGCGCCGGTGGATCCGCATCATGTCGAGCGCGCTGTCGTAGGCCGCCGTGAGCCGCGCGTGCACCGCCGCCGCCACCCAGGGCGCCCGCAGCGCGTCCGACGGTTCCGCGTCGGCGAAGGCGACCAGGGGCATCCTCGGCGAGAAACCCAGGCGCGTCTCCATCATGACGGCGAGTCGGGTCGCGTTGGCGAGATCCGTGACTGCGCCGGCCGTGACGTCGCCGAGGACGACCTCCTCGGCCGCGCGCCCCGCAAGCGTCACGGCCAGGCATCCGTCGAGCCGAGCCTCGACGGCGGCCGACAGGCTCGGCTCGATCCCGACGCAGGCCGCGCCACCGTCGGCGTCGATGGACGCGGACAGCGGCCCGACGAAGCCGAGCGCCGCCGCCGCCACGAGGTGGCCCGCCTCGTGGACGGCGATGCGGCGCCTCACCTCCGCAGGCAGGGGAGGCCGCGCGGCCGTGACGACAGCCTCGAGATCGCTCGCGGCGAGCGGCCGCCCCTCGCGCCGTGCCGCGCCCCGCGCGCGCCGCACCACGCCCTCGACGTCCGCGCCGGTCATGCCCGACAGCCGGGAGATGAGATCGGCGGGATCGAAGCCCGGCAGCGCGTCGCCGAGATGCTGGCGCAGGATCTTCGCCGTCGCCGCCGCGTCCGGCGCACCGATCCGGACGTGCCGCTCCAGGCGTCCCGTGCGCAGCAGCGCCGGGTCGAGGCGGTCGGGATGGTTCGTCGTCGCCACGACCACCACGCCCTCCCGCGACACCGCCCCGTCCAGGCATTCCAAGAGCGCATTGACGACTTGGACGGCATAGCCTTGGTAATCTCCCCGGAACGCGCCCCTGTCCCCGAAGGAGTCGACCTCGTCGATCAGCACGACGCACGGAGCCTGCCTGGCGCGTTCGAAGAACGCGCGCATGGCGCCGAGCGTGTGCCCGAGGTGCCCGTCGCGCGCCGACTGCCACTGAGCCAGCGACCCTGCCAGTAGGGGGAGTTCGGCGCTGCGGGCGAGAGCGGCGGCGAAGATAGTCTTTCCGACCCCTGGGGGACCCGAGAGCAGGATCGCTGATTCGAGGTCCGACCAGCGAGGGCTTCCGGTGCCGCCGGCCTTCCAGGCTTGGAGGTCCGACAGCAGGGCAAGGCCCCAATCTCGCGCTTCGCCGTGCCCATGAAGGTCCTTCAGGTGCGGGCCGGTCCCGGCCGGGCCGACCTTCAGCGAGAGGACCTGCTCCAACCGGGCGGCCGACCCGTCGGCGCCGCGCGCGGCGTGGACGCAGAGGGCCAGGTCCTCCGGGTCGCAGATCCCGGCCAAGGCCGGCGGGATGACGTGGCGTGGCGCCTCCCCGGTCGTCGCCTCGATCGCGGATCGGATGTCGTCCTGGCCAAAGGGGGCGAGCGTGATCCGTCGCTCGGCAGCGCGCACGAGGTTCGGGGGCAGCAGCCGCTCCGGATCCTGGGACACGCCGACCACGAGGCGCCCGGAGCGGAGCGCCACCATGACCTCCGCGTTGCGACCGTCGATCGCGGCGGGGCTCGACGAGCCGTCGGAGGCGAGGTAGCAGTCCGGTCCGTCGCCTCCGCGGCCCAGGCTTCGCCCACGCCGGGCCGCCGCGACGTGGCTCCGCACGACCGACATGACGGGCCCGACCCACGGCGCCGAAGGGACCGTCACGACGACCGCCGCCGGGCCGGCCATCGGGAAGGTGCTGGTGCCCCCGAGCGCATCGACGGCGCGGCCGAGGGCGATCGCCGCCCCCGCGCGGTCGGCGAGCGGAGGCGCCGGCCCCACGAGGATCGCGTCGACCGCCGCGCCGAGGTCGTCCTCCTGCACCTCGGCGGCGAGCACGGCTAGGAACGCCCTCGCGGCCGTCCCCCCGGCCGCTGGACGGCGCCCGCGCGCGGCCCGCTTTCGAACTGGTCCGGACGTCACGGACACCTCCCGAGCGAGCCGCGGCCGCCGGTGCTTCGCCGGCCGGCCCAAGCCGCGGCGAGGCGCGCCAGGCGCGGCCGCCCGGGATGCCGCCGTGCCAGGGTCCCGAGCGCGTGGGCAAGGAGCATGGGGGCGGTCGCGTCGCCCTTACGGGCGAGGAGGACCAGATTGCCCATGACGATGTCCGCGAGCGGTTCCTCGAGACGGCCGCGCCGAATCCCGCCGATCGCGGCGGCGGCGGCCGCGGCCGGGTCGCCGGCGCGCGCCGCCGGCCAACCCCGGTCGTCGAGGATGGCGATAGAGGCAAGTGCGCGCTCGAGCGCAGCCACGTCGTCCGGCGCGATGCCGGACGGGTCCCGCTCGCGCCATAGCTGCAGCGGGCAACCGCGGCCGGCCCCGCGCCTGGCGCCGAGCCGGCGTGCCTGTGCGGCGGGCGGCGGGCCGAAACCGTGAAGCTTCATCTGTCCTCCTCCGTATCGTCACCGGGGACGCTAGGCACCCTCGGCCCGGCTGCCGCGAGGCTTCGCTCAGGCCGTCACGACGAGGGCCGGGTCGAAGCCGCCGTAGCCAGGCTCGCCAATCCTCGGGTTCGCCACCACGCGTGTCCTGCCGACCCGGTGGTCGACGCCGCGCGGCACGTTGCCGTGGACCCAGAGGCGGGGTGCGCCCCATGCCTCCGTAGCGGCCGAGGCGTCGGATGCCCGGGACGCGGCCACCCACGCCTCGGCGTGCCAGCCCTCCCAATCCTCCGGCAGCGAGCGCGGGGTCGGGGCGTGACATGTCAGGACCACGGGAACGTCGCCCGGCCGCGCGCAATCGATGCACGCATTCGGGCCCGCGGCGAGGCCCAGGGATCGTATCGCGACGCTCGTCAGCGCGTCCTCGATGAAGGCGCGCGAGCGCGCGTGCATCGCCAGGGCGTCGAGGGGCGACAGCATGCCGTCTCGGCCGACGGGTATCCGCCCGGCCTCGTCCCATGCAGTCCGGGCGGCCACGCGCGCGGACGGGCCCGGCGGCGCGGCCCGCAGCCGCCAATCCGTCCACAAGGTGGCGCCGATGACGACGGTCCCGTCGCCGTGCGGCGGCCCGAAGCGAACCGCGTCGTCCGAGAGCAGGTGGAAGCCGAGACTGTCGGCCAGGTCACGGCCGCGCGCCAAGGCCTCGGCGAACGGGGTGGACGACCGATACTCGACGTTGCCTGGAACCAAGAAGACGGGGCGATCGCCCTGGCGGCCGGCCAGCGCCTCCGACAGCCGCGTGAGCGCCTCGCAAAGCCCCTCGCCGACATTGCCGGCGACCAGCACCGCGTCGCAGTCGGGCGGATCCGGCAGCGCGTAACCGGGCACGCCGTCCAGGCGCAGGTCGGACAGGACCCAGAAGGCCCGGCGCCGAGTTCGATCCCCGCTTGCCGGACGGCGGGCGCCTGCGGCGGGTGCGCCGCCTGGCGCACGGGCGTCGACGCGTGGCTGGGTGGAACGGCTCTGGTCGCAGAGCCGCTCGACTCTGACGGAATCGTCCATGGTTCCTCCGGCGACGTATCGAAAATCGCTCCGCCATGGGTCGTGGCCGGCACGTGGCCTCCGCCGCGGCGTCGCGTGGCCTCCTCGTACCGGGCAGCGAATGACGGGCTCGCGGACACGGCACGGCCCCCCTCCGCGGCTCTCCCAGCTTCGGGTTCAGCTTGCCGTCGGCCGCGCTCATGCGGGGCGGGGCGCTCGCGCTCCCCGTGTCTCCGAAGGCGTGCGCGGGCCTCGCCCGATCGCTAAGACCATATTTCCAGAATAATCAAACTATAGACGAAAGTCGCCGTGCGGTCGAGCCCCACATCGGAGGACGGGTTGTTGATTGCTGTGGGCAATCGAAAGCCGCGGCCCCGGGGGCCGGACCTGTCTGCGCCGGCCCGGTCGCGATGATCGGGTGGCACGGCATTCCAAGGAACGGGGAAGTGGCGCGGCGATGCGGGACGGGGGCGGGGCGCCGGCCGCAAATCTCGGTGGGGAGTGCCGCGGAGGCCATCCTGCGTGGCGTCCTCGGTGTGATAGAATCGACGTCATGGATTCGTACGTCTCCCGTCCGGCCGTCGACGAGATTGGCTCCGCAGCCGCCGGTGCCCCGGCGCGCGCGGCTTCCCGCAAGGCGTCCGGTGCGTACTTCACTCCGGACGCGGTGGCCGCGACGCTCGTCAGATGGGCCGTCCGCCACCGCGAGGACCGCCTTCTGGACCCGTCGTGCGGCGACGGGACATTCGTCGCGGCCCACCCCCGCAGCGTCGGCGTCGAGCTGGATGCCGCGAGCGCCAGCCTCGCACGCCTGCGCGCGCCCCTCGGGGAGATCCACGTCGGCGACTTCTTCGCCTGGGCCGAACGGACCGGGGATCGGTTCGACTGCGCGGCCGGCAACCCGCCCTTCATCCGCTACCAGCGCTTCACCGGCGAGACGCGCGCGCGTGCCTTGCGCGTCTGCCGCGGGCACGGCGCCGAGTTCTCCGGCCTGAGCTCGTCGTGGGCGCCGTTCCTGGTGGCGACGGCGGCGCTGCTGAAGCCGGGCGGGCGCATGGCCTTCGTCATCCCGGCCGAGGCCGGGCATGCGCCCTACGCGGTCCCGTTCCTGGAGTACGTGGTCGGGCACTTCACCACGGTCCACGTCGTCGCGGTCCGCGAGAAGTTCTACCCCGACCTGTCGGAGGACTGCTGGCTGCTGTTCGCGGACGGGTTCGGCGGACGCGCCAGCGAGATCCGCTTCAGCGTGCAGGAACGCTTCGTGCCCTCCGACGAGCCCCCCCGTTCGTTCGAGAGCGTCGACGTCGACGATTGGCGGCAGGCGTGGCGGCATCGCCTGCGGCCGTACCTGATGTCGCCTCCGGCGCGGGAGGCGTACAGGCGCGTCGCGGCCTCGGGGGAGGCCCGGCGGCTCGGCGAGATCGCCTCGGTCGGGATCGGCTACGTGACCGGGGCGAACGACTTCTTCCATCTCCGACCTTCGCAGGCGCGCCGCCTGCGCATCCCGGAGAGATTCCTTTGCCCGACCGTCCGCAACGGCCGCGTCCTGGCGGGCCCCGCCATCTCCGCGGCCGACCTCGCGCGGTGGCGCGCGGCTGACGAGCCGTACCTGCTGCTCGGCCTGCCCAAGGCGGGGGCGCTGCCACCGGCGGTCGGAACCTACCTCGACACCGAGGCCGGGCGGCTCGCGCGGACGGCCTACAAGTGCCGGGTTCGCGAACCCTGGTACTCAGTCCCCGACGTGCAGGTCCCCGACTACCTGCTCTCCTACATGTCCGGCGAGCGACCGAGCCTGGTCCGCAACGACGCCCGCTGCACGGCCACCAACTCGGTCCATTGCGTGCGCCTGCGCCAGCCTGCCTCCCGGCAGCGCCTGGACGCCTGGGGCACGCCGTTCGTGGACCTGAGCTGCGAGGTCGAGGGCCATCCCCTGGGCGGAGGCATGCTCAAGCTCGAGCCGCGCGAGGCTGCCCAGGTGATCCTGCCCGCGCCGGGCCAGGTGCGGGGCCCCGACGAGGAGGCGTGCCGCGAGGCGGTGTCGGTGATGCGGAGGTGGCGCCACCGTGCCGCCTGACCCGACCGCCGCGGGCCCCTCCGCGTGCCGATGGATGGACGAGCGTGACGCGTTCCGCACCTTCGCCACCTCGGAGGAGGCGACCCAGAGCCAACGCCACATCAAGCCGATCCACTGGTACGTCGCCTGCCGCCTCGTCCTCGAGGGCGGGTTCATGCCGGACGAGGTCACGCCGCACCCCCCGTTCCGCGTCGAGGGCCGGGACGGGCGGCGGCTCATCTACGACCCATCGGTCGCCCGTGGCGGCGAACGGACGATCCTCGGGGGGCTGAAGACCAAGGACGTCGACGTCACGGTCCTGAAGCCCGGGCTGGGGCCCGTCCTGGCCGTCTCGTGCAAGGGGGCGATCAAGGCGTTCCGCAACCTGACGAACCGCCTGGAAGAGGCGGTCGGCGATTGCACCAACATCCACATCACCTACCCGGCGCTGGTGGCGGGGTACCTGTTCGCGTTCCGCGCCAACCGGGAGGCGGCCATCGTGGCCGAGGAGGGGGCCGCCGCCGGGGCCCCACCCCGGCGTCAGCTCGCCGCGAACGACATCGCCATCGGACGGGGCGGGGCCCCGGTCGAGGCCATCATGAGGTTCCACTATGCCCTGAGCGAGCTCACGGGCCGGCGCGGCATCCGGGACGACGTCAGCCGGTACGAGAGCGTCGCCCTCGCCCTAGTCGAGCCCGAGGGCGACCGGGCGGGCGAGCCCCTGGATGGCTTCCCGCCCGAGGACAGCCGGATCCGCCTCGGCAACTTCTTCTCGACGCTCTACCTGCGCTACGACGAGCGGTTCGTCTACGGCGCGCCCGACCTGAAGCCGGTCACCCGCAGGCGCTTCTGGGCCGAGGACTCGCCCGCCTTGGCCGCTGGCCCCGGCGGGATCCCGAACCTGCCCGCCGGATATGTTCCGCGCATCGACGAGCCGACGGAGACCCAGGACGGGGATCGCGACGGAGGGACGGAAGGGCGGGGGCCGGAATGACGCGGCCACCGCACCTCATGCCCGGAGGAGGGCGGCCGGCGCCGCGCCCGATCTCGACCGGCCAAGGCCGGCTTGACACCGCGAATGCCAATGGATGAACCCGACGGATGGACGTCGATACCGCCGCAAGCATCCTCGAGGCGTTGGGCAATCCGACTAGACTGCGGATCCTGACCGAGCTCGGGCGCGCCGGGAGTGCCGGGCTCTCAGTCGGCGCGCTCCAGGAGCGCCTCGGCATCGACGCGAAGTCGACGCTGTCCAATCACGTGCGGCACCTCGTTCATGCCGGGCTGGTGACCCAGGAACGCCGTTCGACCACGCTGTTGTGCCGTGCGTCGACCGATCGGGTGGCCGACATGGTCGAGTTCCTGCGTCGGGATTTTATCTGCGCGCGATCATGACGGGACGCTGTCCCTGCCTTGGGGCCCGCGAAGGTCATCGCACCGTGTGAGGTTGCAGCGTGGGATCCCGGCGGTTTGGCGACCATCCTTGAGAACCATCGGATGGAGGCTGGACGATGGCCCGGCGGCCTAAGCGTGAACCGATGCATTCCGGTTCTACCATCCAAAAATCCCTCGCCCTCATTCATAGGGCTCAGAGATATAGATGATTTCCTTCGATCGTGACGGCCTTTTCGTGACCCTCACGTCTTCCAATTCGAGGAGGTCGACCATAAGGCGCTCCTGCGCATATTCGAACTTGTCCTTCATGTATAGCACTCTGATTTTCAGTTCATTCGAACTGCGGAGCTTTTTGCCGTAGCAGTAAGATATCGTGTCCTGAATTTCCTTATTGAGGTTTCTGACAACCAATCTGATCCAAATCGTTCTTCGTCTGAGATCGAGAGGTAAATCGCGAGCAAGATTGTTATCGAATATAAGGGCGGTCTCAAACATTATCATTTTGTCAAAATGCATTCGCGCCGGCGTTCCGTGACTGCAATTCATGTTTGCGAGTATTTCGAAATTTGCCTGGCAATGTCTGATAATGTCCTCGATCTCATCTACAATGATCTTCTTCGAGCGTGACCTGTCCAGTCTCCTGGAGAAGACGTTTGCAATGATCGGCGAGATCGTGGTCCCCGTTGCCGCGACGAGGGCGGCTGTCAGTGCGGCGATCGCGGCTATGATCGGTGGTGATAGAGTCTGTTCTTGGTCGAGGAGGAGTTCCCACATCAGTCAGTCTGCACGTCGGAGGAAAAATCGCCACGGGACGATGCCGCGCTCGCTGTCGGCTGGTTGAGGACCTTGACGTGGGCGCCGGTCATTCGACTGCTCCTCAGGGTCGTTCGGGCCGGCTCGGCCGACCGTCTCCCATGATCTGGCACGTCGGCCCGCCGGCGGGCAATCGAGCCGCTCCGGCGATCAGATGGCGGAGGCCACGCCACGGCGCCGACGGAGGTCTGCTTGGTTGCCTTCGGCCCCTGTCGGCTCCTGTCGGCCGCGCGCGGCCCCCGCGTCCGTAGGCGATGTCGGGAGGTTGCGGGCCCCGGGAGGATCCGTCGTGTTCATCACGGCACCGCGCACCGAAGCGACGCCTCCCCGTCGGGTTCCATCGCCCGTTCCTCCCACGGCGTCGTGCCGCGGCATCGAAGGATCCAGTCAATCGCGAGCCGTCGTTCCCGGCAAGGCTCGCCGATCACAGCTTCGCCTCGGGCGCGTCGAGGCCCGACAACGTCCCGTCGGCCAAGCCTTTGGCCACCGCGAAGCGAGGATGCTGACGAAGGTTCGGCTTGAGGGCCACCGCGTCGTCCAGATCGGCTCTGGCCCGTGTGGCGTCACCCTTCCGGCCATACGCGATGCTGCGCTCGAACAACGCCTCGGACCATCGCGGCTGAGCCGACTACGCATCGTTGAAGTCACCGATCGCCCGCGGCAGGTCGTTGCGCCGTCTCCACATCAGCGCGCGATTGTAGAGCGTCATTGCTCGTACGGCGCGGCTCGATGCAAGGCGAAGCGAGCGAGCGTAGTCCGCCTCCTCGTGCGCGTAATACTTGTAATGTTCGTAGATGCCGGCACGAGCCTGGTAGGCCACGGCCAGATCCGGCTTCAGCTGGATCACCCTGTTCACGTCGGCCAAGGCGCCGCTCCAGTCTTTCAGGTCCACCTTGGCGAGGCTGCGGTCGTAGAGCCCCATCACGGCATCGGGCTCGAGCCGGAGATATTCGTCGTAGTCCGCCACGGCAGCGGCGGCCGCTCCCTTTCCGCGGCGTGCCACTCCGCGGTTGAGGTAGGCTGGCGCGTAGCTCGGATCGAGCCGCAGCGACGCGTCCAGGTCGGACAAGGCCTGATCGTCCTCGCCTCGCTTCGCGTGGCTGATTGCGCGATTGTAGAAGGCAAGAGCGTATCCCGGCTCGATCGCGATAGCCTGATCATAGGCGACGATCGCCTTATCCGGGGCCTCGACGCCGTTGTAGGCGTTGCCTCGCAAGAGGAACGCCTCCTTGTTGCGCGGATCCAGCCGCAACGTCGCGTCCACTTCGGCGAGAGCGCCGGCCATGTCGCCGCGCTCGAACAGCAGGCTCGCTTTCAGCAGATGCAAGTCCGAACGGCGCGGGTCGAGTCGAAGCGCCTCGGCCACATCCGCGAGCGCGGCCCCTGCCTGGCCCAGGCGTTTCAGCACCGCCGCGCGAACGCCCCGGGTTATCGGGTTGCCGGGGGCCAGCGAGATCGCCGCGTCGCAATCCCGCCGTGCCGACTCGTTCTGCCCGCGTCGGAAAAGGACGAAGCAGCGGTTGCCGAGGGCGTTGGCGTCGTAAGGCGCCCGCTTGAGCGCTGCGTCGCAGTCGGCCAGCGCTCGATCGAGGAAGCCGCGCTCCGCCAAGGCCCCGCACCGATTGCCGAGGAGAACCGGCTGGTCGGGAGTCAGCTTCAGCGCTTCCGAGTAGTCCTGGATGGCCTCGTCCAGGCGGCCGAGCGCCTTCTGGGCGACGGCACGCCACCAGAGCGCCTCCGCGCCGGGCCGCCCCCGGTTTAGCGCCTCGCCCAGGTCGCGCACGGCTTCGGCGAGTTGTCCGAGCTTAAGGTGGGCCATGCCGCGGCGGCGGTAGGCCTCCGCGGCATCCGGAGCCGCTCCGCCTTGACGCAGCAGTAGCGTGCATGCGGCGACCTGGGAGGCCCAATCGCCTTGTCCACATCCGGCCGTGGCGATCGCGGGCGCCCGCGATCCAGGATCGGATTCGGCGTCTGACGCGCGGACAGGGTTCCCAGACAGCGCGACGGCCAGGATCGCAATCACCAATGGCTGGCATCGAGTCATCGCGATCCGCCTCTCTGGTCCGCTCGGGCTGTCAGACAACGTACGCCTCGACGCGCGGGTGCCGTTCACCCTAACGCAGCTCGGCCTGTTCGACGACATCAACGACGCGGTCACGGCGACCCGCCCCCCGGCGCAAGACCGGCGGCTACATCAACCTTGAACAGGCGCTGACGCCAGAGCTCGGGCTTTTCGTCCGGGCAAGCCTGAATGACTGGCGCACCGAGGACATCTCGTTCACCGACATCGACCGGAGCTTCTCCGGGGGGCTGTCGCGGAAGGGCGAGGCCTGGGACCGGCCCGACGACATGGTCGGCATCGGCGCCGCGATGAACGGGCTCTCGCCCCCGCACCGGGCCGCCTTAGCGGCCGGCTATCTCGGCCTGCTCATCGGCGACGGGCGCCTCAACTACGGCACTGAGCACGCTCCAGAGCTCCTATGCCCTGAACCTCACGGAATTCATCACTCTGACCTTCGTTCAACAGTTCATCGACAATCCCGGATACAACCGCGACCGCGGGCCCGCGCACTTCCTCGCCTCACGGCTACACCCGGATTTCTAGGTCCTTCACGTCCCTTCCGCACAGGTTGTCAGCCGTATCGCCGCTCCTGAGGTCTCTCATTTAGAGCGTCTTCATATACTCGATCAATGCCATCCGCTCGTCATCGCTCAATGACGAATTACCATAGTCATGCCCGGCATTTGAATTTCCGAGTATTTCCTTCCCGGCATCGTCGCGGGTTCGGAACCGAAACCGTTGGTCGGACGCCGTGCCCTGTGCCTCCAAGCTCAACGGCCGATGATCCGGTGCGCGGACCGGTAGCCCGACGTGGATAGGGTCGAATTCACGTGTCCCGACCATGAACTCGGACAACCGAAAGGGACCGGGCGGAATGCCTGCGTCGGCGGCGACAGTCAGCGGTCGCATTTCGGACGGCAACAGCAGGTCGTAGAGGGTCGGAACAGACCCGTTGTGAAGGTAGGGAGCGGTAGCCCAGATTCCATTCAAGGGGCGGGCCTTGTACGCGAGAAGCGGATCGTCCGCGGTCAAGCACCGCTTCGCGATCGTGCGTTTGCGTGGGTCATCGGGAAAGCCGGCCTCCGGTTTGAGCCTTCCGGGTTCTGCGATGTCGGCGACCGCGATGTCGGCAGGGGGGGTGAAAACGTCCCGCGCCAGCGATCCGAGCAGTGTATCGGCCTTGCCGATGAGCGTGCCGGTGACAAGCGCGGTCAGCAGTCGCGCGCCGGTATCCGTCGCCGCGATCCTTTCACCCTTGAAGATCTTGACCTTGACGCCGTCGAGCAGGCCTGCAGACGCCGAGTAGGCCCAGGCATTGCAAGCCATCCAGATGTCGGTTCCCGCCTCGGCGAACCGAGACATTTTCGCCTCGACGCGTGTCGTGAGATCACTTCGAGGGAGAGGCTGGTGGCAACCTTCGCATTTCCGCTCGAACAGGTCACGCCCGTGCGCGACGAGGGCCCGGTCCGGCTGCTCCAGCGGCCAAGCCGGTGACTTGAGCCGCCCGAGCAAACGCTCGATCTCGACAAGATTGCGAGCTCGGATGCTCGAGCCGAAGCCGTTCAGGGCGAAACTGTCAGCCGCGACATCGCCGAAAACGCCGATTACCTCTCCGGTGTTGCGGCCGAGTGCGCCGAAATCGGTAGGCTCGCCGCCGATGCGCACTGGTGTGCGGTCGTTCTCGGCAATGCCGTTCCATTGGACGCGGTCGTGCTGGGGTGCGTTCCAGATGAAGGGGTAGCTGACCGGCGCATCCGCAGGCCAGGGCTTCACGGAAGAGGCGCCAACCACCAGCGCCACCTTGTTGAGGATGTGCCCGACGGCGTCGAGGCGACCCGGTCCGTATGCCAGCGTCGTCGCACTCTGTTTATCGACGGTACCGCGCCAAGCGATAAAGGCGTCGAGCGCGCCGGATAAGAGGGCGCGCGACCGCTCGTCGGGCCCGGCGCCCACCCGCTTCGCAAAACGGGCGAGCCGGTCGGGATCGTCGCGCGTCTCCCGTAGGGCGGCATCAAGGCTTGCGAGGAATCCTTGGAAATCGGCCTGGGTCGGGCCCCCCTCGATCCGCACGCGCCTGCCGCCGATTGTCAGTTCCGCGGTATGGCAGGCGGCGCAGTTCATGCCGACCCAGGGCTCGTCGTTTCCCTGGCCCTCTTTCCAGCGCAGTCGCGTGACCGCCATCCCGTCGTCGGGCTGGCGGTCGACGGCGAAACCGACGGGCAACGACTTGTCGACAGCGCCAACGGGCAGCAGATAGCCGAAGCGTGCGATATGCGCCGGCTCTAGGAACGGTCCATGGCCGCTGGGCTGCTCGAGAGCGCGTAACCATACGAGGGGAATCAGGCGAGATCCCTGGCTTATGCCGCCCCACCAAGTGCGCTCGGCCGCGGTCCAGCCCTGGTCTAGCGGATCGGAAGCCGGTTCAGGAGCCGGCGCTTGGGCTCGAGCCACCGCCGCGCCGAGTGCCATCGCCAGAACGGCGAGTCCCGTCCAGGGATGCCAAGTCTTCATGCCGACCTCGTTCTACCTGATCCGGAGGCAATTTAATCCCGAGATTTCCTTAAATCGATGATTCGATCAACCCGATGGGGAGGGTTAGATTGAAGAAAGTTTCGATTTGTCCGATGCGCAGAACCAATTTCCGTAACCATCACGCATTCATGTCTCGGTCATTCGAAGAGTCTTTACAAAGAGGCCGACAATAGATCATGAATGCTGCACAGGCAGGCGATCGAGCGCTGCGATCCTATCCTACATGCGAGTTCGCATGCGGTCACGTGCGTCATTCCTGAATCGAGGGTTAGGCCATGCGGGTCAGGATCGCGCTTTACTCGGCGCTCGTCCTCGCGAGCCTGGGTTCGGTACCTTGTCTCGCAGATCAGACCTTCGTGCGGCCGCCTAGCAAGGTCTTGGGCGCTCAACCGAAGGTCGCGGGCAACTCGTATCCTGTCGGTGGCGAGTCATGGCCGGCGACGCTGATCTCGATCCTAGATAATCCCGTCTGGCCCTTGCGCTGCACGTCCACCCTTATCGGTCCGCGCGTGGTGCTCTCCGCCGCCCATTGCATCTCCGAGGACGGTTCGACCATGAGGATCGACCTCGGCACAGGTCCGATCGCGGTCGTTTGCACCCGCCACGGGGACTATGATCCGTTGGATCATTACCGGAACGACGTCGCGCTCTGCTTGGCCCCTGCACCGATCGCCCTGGGCACCGGCGACCGATACGAGCGCGTCAACACTGACGTCGCGGTACCGCCCAAGGGCGCGATCGTCCGCCTCCTGGGCTATGGCTGTACCGTCCCGGGCGGAGCGACCTCGGATTCGCTCTACTCCGGCACGACCCTCGCACAGGATCGGGAGCCGGCGCAGATCAAGCTTGCCGGCGGCGACGGTGCGGTGCTTTGCGAGGGCGACAGTGGTGGAGCGGCCTATGCGGAGACGCCGCCCGCCGGACCTGTGAGACGAGTCGTCCTCGGGGTGAACTCGACGCGGGGTCCCGATTTCCGGTCGTCGACGGTCACCGACCTCGCGGCGCCTCAGATCGCGGATTTCCTGAAGACCTGGTCGAAAGCGAACGGTGTTGCGATCTGCGGCTACGACGCTCCGCCGACGCTCTGCTACCCGTGAGCCGTTGCGAGGACCGCGCGATGGCGCGCCCCCAGATCTGCCTGGCCGCAACGGTTGCCGTCATGGTCCTCGGCATATCGATGCCGTCGTGGGCATTCGACCTGATCGAGGTCGCGATCCCCAAGCAGGCGACGCCGAACGTCACGGTCGCAATCGCCAAGGCCGGCCAGCCGCAGACCGTGCGGACCCAAGCCGGCGACAGCGTACGCAGTGTTGTCTCCGCCCGCTGCGGGCCGGTGGACCCAATCTATTACAGTCTCCTTCGTGATACGAACCCCGGCTTGCCGGCCGCGCCGGACCAACCACTTGCGGCCGGAACGACGGTCGTTCTGCCCGCCTGCGCGCCGCAGCCTGCGCCTGAGGTGCGCGAGATCAAGTCGGGCGAGATGCTCTCGCAACTGTTGCCGTTCAACGTGCTACCGCGGCGGGCAATCGACGTTTCGGCGAGCAGCGCAAGGCGCGAGCGTCTCATCGCCGACGCCTTCTCCAAGCCTCAGCCGGCAACCCAGCCGCTTCCGAACGGCACACTCGCGAACGCGCGCGCCGCAGCGCTGGCGCTCAACGAGATCGTGATCGCCGCGCCGCTCAAGGACGCCGACGATTTCCAGACCGCGGCGGTGCGCGACCCCAACTCCCTGGCTGCCGGGGCGCGGGTGGCGGTACCCGCCCAGCACAGCGTCGCGAAAACCATCGTGCTGCGCGCGGACATATCGCCCGACAGCGCGCTCAAGAGCATCAACGCGGCGGCCGTCTCCGACGGCATCGCGTCGGGCGCTTCCCTGGCCCGACCGGCCTCCGAAGCCAAGCTCGCGATCCCGCTGTCCGGCGGCGAAGCGGCCTGCACTGGCGGTGCCGGGGGTGACGGTTGGCCGTTGCCCCTGCCGCAGATCGAGGAACGTCTCGCCGCGAACGACCGCGAGAGGCCTCAAGGGCTGAAGCGGGAGCGTAACCTCATCTTGGTCTTGGACACTGGCTTCGATTTCCGAGGTGTGGAGCCAGGCTTCCCGGACATGGCCTTTCCGACGGTGCAATCGATGCGCTCGAAGGTCTCGGCCATCGGTCTTCCTGCAGAGGCTTCGTTCACCAAAGCCGGGGTCAATCTTGCGGCTCGGACGACCGGGGGTGGGACCGCCGGAAGCTATCTCGTGGGCGGCAAGGAGATGCGCTGGCACGGGGCTGGGGTGACGTCAGCGGCCCTTGGCAGTCGCGCCCTCGACGGACTCCGCTCTCCGCTCCACGCAGGCGAGATCGCAATCGCCTCGACCATCATGGACGACGGCGACCATCCGCCCTTCAGCTCACCCTCGGCCCTGGGTGGAAGCTTCTCCTATGCCGATGCTATCGGCGCCCGGATCGTCAACTACAGTTTCGCCATCGAGACCGACCCAAACATCGATGACACTATGGTCCGATATGGCCGTAGCGTGATGCTGGTCGCCGCGGCCGGCAATTCCGGAGCTTCGGCGATCGGCACGTGGCCGGCCCGGCTCGGCGGAGATCCGGGCAACGCACGTGGTGGCGTGGTCGTGACTGTCGGCGGACACGAACCTTCCGGCGACATCTGGCCCTCGAGCAACAGGCACGCCAAGCGTGTCGATCTTCTCGCACCGGCCTGCGGCATTCTCGCCTACGGCGGCGAGTTGGTCGGCGGCTCTGCGCGACCGCAGCCGGACACCTTTGCAGGGACCTCGTTCGCGGCGCCTTTGGTCAGCTTCGTGGCCGGTCTCCTGATCGCGGAGGGATTACCTCCGGCCGACGTCAAGACGCGGCTTTTGCTGTCGGCCAGCGTCGACGGGCGTACGATCAACGCCAGCTACTCCGGCGGGCGCCTCAATGCCCCGGTCGCCCTCTCGCTCTACGCCGACGTCCTGAGATACAGATTAAAGAAGGATGACATCGAGCAAATCGCGTACGGCGCGTTCGAGGACGATGCCGCCGCGGTCTCGGTTTGCGGTCAGGCTATGAACCTCGGCAAGCTTCACAAGCTCGCATTCTACGACGAGGGCGGCGAACACAAGGCGCGCTATTGGTGGGCCGAGACGCCCGACACGCTGACGCGCGGCGATTCTGACTGCCTCGCCTCCGAGGCAGCGCTGACTCTCGATTTTAAGACCAAGGACGGCTCGGTTCTGCACGTCGGACCCGACCAGATCGTCGATTATACGCGCCACTATTTTCAAGGCGGCAATTAATATCGAGGGATCGTCATGATCGAGCGCGGTTCGAGTTTCGTCGGTGCCCTGGCCGCGGCCGCCTTGTGGGTCGCGGCCGGCGTGTGGATCGGAGGCGCGGAGGTCGCAGGGGCCGGCGACTACAAGCCTGCGCCAGAAGAGGATGCGCCTGTTGCCGCCCCTGCAGGCCCGTTCCGTCGCCATCTCCTCAAAGTCGCAGCCCACCCCAGCCTGCGTTACACCAACGCTTACGTCGACGGGCTCCTGCGCAGCATCAGCGAAATCATCCAAACGAGGGATTTTGATTGGGATATTGCCTGCGACGTGGATTTCGTGCGCGACGGTGACGTCATTTCGGACAGCCGTCTGGCTTTGTCGGGAACCGATGACGAGTTGATGAACTCCATCGCTGCGGTCGCGCCCGACGCGAACGTGATCGTTGTGGCGAACATCACGGATTGCGCCCACACCGGAGCCGCGGCTGGCTGCGCGCCACTCGTTCCGCTTCGGCGCGACGCCATGGCAGTGATCCACGACGGCAGCCCGCGAGGCTTCATCGTCTGGCTGCACGAGCGTGGGCACGTGAAAAGTCTCGGCCACGTCGCCGAAGGCAGCAGGACGCCAACGGCGCAGGAGCTCGGCCAGACGATGTTTTGGAATCCCCAAGCGTCGTCACGGGGTGTCGTGCAGGCTGCTTGCGACAAGTTCCGCACGCCTTCGCGCACGACGATCGGAATACCCGTGCCCGACATGCAGGTGGCTGCATCAAGTCCGCCCCCGATGCCGACCTATGGCCTCCCTTCTTCCGTGCTGGATATCGTCGTTGGCAGCGCCCTCCCGACAACCGAGGCAGTCGCGCAGCTGACCGATGCCGATCTGGACGCCGTTGAGCGCGTACTTTCTGGCGAGTTCAACGATTACTGGCGCCAACTGCTGTTCATCCTTTCCTATCGTCGCCCCAATTCGCCGAGGACGATCCAGCTAATTCAACGAAGCCTCGGCCTGCCTGCACCGGGGGCGTCCGGCACTCCCGCGGACGAGGCCGCGCGAAAGGCCGTCGTCGCGCGATTCTCCGCGATCTTCATGCTCGGCGTGGTAGGTTATCGGGCCGACGATGCCGCGCCGGCCGCGCGCGTGCTCGCCAACATCGCCGATTCAAGCCTTGTGCCCGTCGCGGCGGATCCTTCGGACACCACTGCGCAGGCGCGGGCAGCCGCACTGGAATCGGCCGCAGTCATCGCCGGCAGGGGCACGGATCGGCTCGGTCAGGATGCAAAGCAGACCCTTGTCGCAATACATCCGATCCTGCTCGGCGACGTTGCCGTAGCCGCCGACCCTGCATTGCCTCAGCAACTCACAGGCAAAGTAGTCGCAATCCGCGATTCGGTGGCGCGTAAGGGTCTAGAGGGTTTTCTCACGTCCGGAGTCCAGTAGCAGGCCACAAATTTATAGTCTTGGTCGAGTGTCCGCGTCCTCCGTCGGGAAGAACCGGTGGTAGTTCCTCACGGCGACGCCGAGGTATATGTGGACCATCACATCGAGGGTCGCAGATAGGCTGCCGACTTCTCACTGCTTGTGCGCGCTAGAGACTCTCTCCCGCACCCGCAGGACGGCCTCCACGGCACGGCGGAGCCGGCGGACGGAACCGCCGCGCCAGCGGGCGCGCAGGGCGGCCCGTTCCACTCCGTCGATCGGCGCATGGAAGCGCGCGTCTAGGCCGGCCTCCTCGGCAAGGCCGGCGAGGACGCCGGGCAGCAACGCGTCGAGGTGCTCCGCCCGCGGCTCGGGGAACCGTACGACCCTCAGGCGGTCGAGCAGCGGGCCCGGCAGGGCCGACGGTTCGTTGGCCGTGCAGATCACGGTCACGAAGGAGATGTCCAGGTCCGTCTGCAGGCTCGGATCGGGGAAGCGGCGGGCGTTCTCCGGATCCAAGGCCTGGAGCATCGAATCCCAGAGGCGTCCGTAGTCGGATCGCGTCGCGGCCTTGTCCACCTCGTCCACCAGGACTATCGGGTTGGCTTGCCGATGCCGGGCTATGGCCATGAACGGCCGGCATGGCTCGGAGGAGTACCAGCGGCGTTCGGTGCCGCCGAACGAGCCGCCCGCGTCGTTCGATCCGTCCACCCGAAAGACGCCGACGCCGAGCGCTTCCCCCAGGCGCCGCACGAAGCGGGTCTTTCCCGCCCCTGGGCGCCCCGCCACGATCATGGGCGGAGCATGGACGTACACCCGCCCGGCGAACGCCCCGAGGACGGCATCGACGGCCTCGGGCGCGTAGGGGAACTCGGCGAGCAGCGCGGACCGGACCGCGGCCAGGTCGGGAGTGACGGCGAGCGGGAGCGCCTTGCCGATCGCGTGCTCGTAACCGCGGGCGATGTCCTTGCTCTTCCCGCTGCCCTTCGGCTCCAAGGCGGCGCAGACGAGGACGTGGCCGGCTGCAACCTCCGGCTCCGGCGGCGGGACGGGCGCCCCCTCGGCCTCTGCCTTCTGCAGCCTCGCGTCCATGGCCTGGATCTCGGACCGGTGCCGGGCCTCCAGCTCCGCCCGGGCGTCATGCGCCGCGGCGAACGTCAGCGGATCGACGCAGGCCCTCCCGACCTCCATCGCCGTCCCGGCCAGGGTGTCGAGCGTCCAGGCGCGGGGCGCACGTCCGCTGGCGATGGCGGACAAGCCGATGACCAGCAGGCTCACGTCCCGGCGCACGCCGTCGAAGGCGTGGTCGATCGCCGCCCGCCAAGCCTCCGGCGTCCCGCAAGGCTCGCCTTCGGACGGCGAGGCCGGGTTTCCATGGGCGTCGAGCAGGGCCCACGGGGGACGCTCGGCCCGGTGGCGCTCGCGGACGCCCGACGAGGCCAGCGCCAGGCCGTGCAGGGCGGCGCCGACCTCGGCCAGCCGATCATGATAGGACCAGGCGGCGCTGGCCGCACGCGGGGCCAACGCCGCGACGCGATCGTAGCCGCCGAGAAGGACGAGGGCCTCGGCGATTTCGCGCAGCGTCGGGTCGTCGTGGGCGGCCGCCGCAAGGTGGAGCGCAGCGAGGCCGCCGGAGGGCTCCCCCGAGGCGGGGGGCGGCCCGTCCCCGACCGCGCTCGTCTCGATCCATCGACCCAGGCCTGCGCTCTCCCCGACGTTCTCGCGCACCCACGCCGCCGTCGTCGCCCCAAGCCCCGGCGCGACGGCGTCGGCGTCGGCCACGAGCTGCTCCGCGAGCTGACCCGTCGCCGCCTCTGGATCGAGGGCTGCCCGCAGGGCCCGGGGTAGGTGCCGAAGAACGATCGCACGCGCGACCTTGGCGGGCACGTCCGTCATGGTGTCCTCCATCTGCAAGGCTGCGGGAACTGTCCGGGGCCGGCTGCCGCCTCAGGCGGGCAGCGCGACGACGAGGGCGGGATCGAAGCCGCCATTCTCGGCGTGGTACCCCTTTGGATTGCACAGGACGCGCGTCGCGCCGACGCGATACGCGCGACTGGCATGGACATGGCCGTGGACCCAGAGATCGCAGCCGAGCTGCGCGACCAGTCCGTCGAGCTGGGAGGCGAAGGCCGGATTGAGCTTGGCGCCGGCGAAGGCCGGGTCGAGCGAGGCCGCCGTCGGCCCATGGTGGGTGACGACCACGCGTCCGCGAGCCTGCGTCCATGCGGGCATGCGAGCGAGGGACTCAAGCCACGCGCGGCTGGCGAGGTGGGTCGCCGCCGCGTCCTCGGGGCGAAACGGCAGGCGCCGCGGCCGACGCTCGCGATCGATCAAGCGATGATCGTTCAACATGTGCCGGGCATCGTCCATGGCAGACGCCACGCACCGGTCGCCGTCGAGCCGGTAATCGGTCCACAGAGTGCAGCCGGCGAACGCGACCCCGTCTATCCAAGTCGCCTCGTCCTCCAGAAAGTCGATACCGAGGCTGGCCGCCACGGATCGGCCGCGCGCCAGCTCGTCCGGCATGCAGCCGCGGTAGTGCTCGTGGTTGCCCGCCACGAACACCACGCGCATGTGCGGTCGGATGGCCCTGGCCAGCCAGGAGAGCGAGCCCTCGATCCCTTCGCCGACGTCGCCCGCGATCACGGCGACGTCGGTGACGGGGATGGACGCCGGCGACCAGGGGACGCCGACGTCGCGGTGCAGGTCGGATAGGATCCAGATGCGCAAGCACGCGACTCCTCGTTCCGCCGACGGACGCCGGCAGGTTGCTACGCGTTGGGGAAGGGATCGGGCCGGGGCGGTGCCGGCCGGCCTACTGCAGGCTGGCGGCAGGGCCGTCCTGGGGCGTACGCAAAACGTACCAGCGCGATAGGGTACGGGCCCAGGTCAGCCGGTCGGTCAGGTAGACTTCGCTCGTCCGGACGCGCCGCCCCTCCGGGATGTCGGGGTGCCCGGACACGCGGCCCTTGAGGATCGGCGTCGCGATGACGTCCTGGGACCAGCCGTCGAGCACCGGGGCTCCGGCGAGGTCGGACTCCGCAGGTCCGAACCCCGCCTCCACCGCCTCCATGTCGTCGGCAAGGTCGCGCAGCCGATCCGCGTGCGTGCGGGTGTCGGCGCCGGCGGCTATCCTCCGGGCCTCGTCGTGGTCGCCCGTGAAGGGGGTGGCCAAGCCAGGTGCCGACGCGGCGGCGGCCTGGCAGATCGCGGCCACCGTCAGCAGGCCGAGGCCAAGGGTCCGCCCATGGATGCCGCGCGACAGGGCCGAAGCCTCGCCCCTGCCGAACGGGGGCAATACCAGCGGCAGCGTCGCGGACGACCCGTCAAGCCGCCCCATGGCCTGGGCGAACCTGGCCGCAGCCGGCGCGCCCCCGGCCCGCCTGCACCCAAGGTACCAAGGGCGCGTGCCGGCCGCCCCACGATCGCTCGCTCGGACGAGGCGCGCGGCCTCGCATTCGTCGAGTTCGTGGGGGCCGACCACAACGATCGCAATGTCGACCGCCTGCCGGATGCCCGCGCGACCGAGGCAGCCGATCGGAAGGTCGGCGACGGCGATCCGTCCACCGATGCCGTGGGCCTCCCGGGCTCGATGCAGTTCGGCCGCGAACCCACGGCGTCCGGGCCTGATCCGGACTAGGTCCAGGCCCGTCGCCGGGCCGGCGGATGGATCTGGCGTCCGCGGTTCGGCGAGGAGCGCGACGCGTTCGCCGAGCGTGGCCAGGGTGGAGGCGGCTAGAAGCGCCACGTGCGAAGCGTCCGTGCGCCCTGTGGCGCCGGCAAAGCCGATCAGCATGCTGGGGTCTCCCGACGCGCGTCGACGCCGGCGCCGTGCGCCGCGGACGTTTGGCATCTAAATTGAGGTAGTCTGAAATATAGCGAATTCGGGTCTGAAGCTCAAGATATTTCGGCTCCATATGATGTGAACTAAATCGATCTCCTGTGGATCGTGGCGGGATTGCTGGTCAGGACAGAGGAACGTCCGACTCTTCAGATTGTCACCCTGCCTGTTGTACTTGCGACAGCCGCAGGGGGCTGATCCGGCGAGGCTCGTGGGCCACGTTTCCCTCAATCACGCCCAAGCCCATGCCTCCGGCGCCGGGCCAACCTAACGGAATCCTCCCGGCCGGACGCCAGGTGAGGGCGTCCCCGGCACGGCGGAGCGACCGACACAGGAAAGGGCGCGAACGCGTCCGGCGGATGCGCCTGGCAGAGAATCGGTGGATCGGCCGCGTGGCGTTGACCATGGACCTCCTTCGCCCTGGCATCCCTGACCTGACAGCCTTCACCATGTTGGCGACCGCCCCATGGGGCGACCGGCAGCTCGCGACGGATGATGAGGATGGCCGACACCGACAACGGCGGGCCTGAGGATGGCGACCGATTAGCGGCGCCGGATCTCGTTCGGCAAGTGAGCCAGGTCGGCGACGCCGGACTGACGATCGGTCGAAGCATGGAACAGGCGTTCGTCGCCCGCTTCCTGCATGTCGCCCGCGCCCTTGAGATGGATGGGCTGGCCATCGTCCGGCTGTCCGCCGATGGCTGGCCGGTGGCAGCTGCCTTGACCGAGTTCGGTAGGCAAGTCGGACGCCGGCTCGCCGCCGGCCACGGGGCGTGATTGCCTGCCTGCGGCGGCATCAAGGTCGTGGAAGCACCCAGGCGGCTCCGTTGGCGGGAAGCCGCCGACCCGCTGCGTTACCCAAATGCCGGGGAGCCGCCGGTTCTGGTCCTCGCCGTGTTGCCGGAACATTAAGGTGAGGACACCGTCGCGGGATCCGCGACCCACGTCATCATCGATTCCCTAGCCTCCTGGTCGACCATCCCGCGCTGAAACTGTGCAGCCACCGTCAGGATGCGGCCTCGCGCGCGTGGGAAGTGTTCTCCTTTGATGGCCTCCCGTTCGGCTTGATCTTGGAGCCTGCGGCGAAGTTCCTGGGCATCGACGCGCATGGAAATACCAGCAGCGAAGACTCCATTCCGGAGACCGCCTCGCAGGTGCGGGTGAAGCGCTGAACCGGAGCGCGTCAATGGTCGCGGGTCTCGATCGACCCGTGCGGTCGGGACCGGAAGCGACGCGCAAGCACCGCGTCCGTCGGGCCCGTGGTCGTGCCAGGCGCGGCCGGCTCCGCCCGCCGTCGGGCATGACCGGCCGGGCACGGCTCCCCTTCGGTCGGGCGGCGGCCATGGCCCGCGCCTTGGTCAACGCGAACTGAATGCCCGATAGGGCCTTCGATCCGCCTGCCACCTACCCAAGCCAGGATCGGCGCCAAGAACCCCGGCAGGACCCGAGCGTGATCGCCTCATCGATTCGCCGCCGAGGCGTTCGGGCAGCAGGGTTGCGCGGCAGGGCGGCCAAGACCGTGCACGCGAACGGCCTAGCGTGGTCTGGGTCCGTCGCGATGAAAAAGCGCGCGATCCCGTTCAATACCGTCGAGGTCTCCCGCAGACTTCGCCCGTCAGCCTTCGAAGGTCGCCTAGGCGGCGATTTCCCGGCCGGTCTCGGCTGCGCCGAGCGCGGACACGGACGCAAACTCGGCACCTGTCGCCGGATCGACCACCAGGATGCGTTCGCCGCTGTCCGCGTCGATCCACGCATCCCCGACGTACGCGCGTTCGACCAGCTGCGTCCGATCCTCGAGCGTTCCGGGAGCATCGAGCGGCCTTTCGAGCGAGAGTGTTCGTCAAGCGCGACCGCGGAACCCCTTCGATCACGAAATGGGGGCGGTCGGCCTTGCTCCGACAATCCTATTGCTCCGTCGCGCAGCGCGATGCCGAAGAGCAGCCGGCGGGACATGGAATGCCGCCCGCGCGCGGTTCGCCCCGCATGTCCTGCTTCGAAGGTCCAAGACCAAGTCAGCCTCGATGGTGGGGGCGGGCAGGCGATCCGTGGGCCGTGGGGGGCATATAGGGGTAAGGCAATCGGGTCGGTGCGCTGGCGACTGAGGCCTTGAAGACGGCCGCGAAGGCTTCGAATCGGCTATGCTCTCGCTGGCGATAGGTCATTGGAGGGAGGGGATGACGGTCACCGATGAGTCTCCCAGACGGGTCCCGTTGCCGAAGATCCAACCAGGCGCACCGCGGCGTCGCCTCGGCAGCGCGGCTTCGCCCAGCGTCTCCAGCAGTCGGGGCTGCCACCTCCTCATCGAAGTGGGTACGCCGCATCGTCGGGCGCTGGAATATGTCCCGCGCGACGCCAACGCCGCGACGATCGTCACCGCATTGAAGTCAGCACTCGTCTACGAGTTCAATTTCTTCCGCATGATCCAGCTTGGTCAATACCCGGAGGGCAAGCGGCTGGCCGCCCCGACCGTGAAGGCGTGGGTCCTCGGCTCCGGCGAGGGACGCGCGACCGCGAAGCTGCGTGAACCTTGCTTCGAGGGCAGGCTGGGCAGGATCGAGGACCTCGTGAAGGCCGCCAAAGCGCTCTGCCTGAATGCGCCGGATGCCCGGGCAATCGAGGCCGCGCGGGAAATCTGGCCAGGATACACATTCGCCAGCCTCATCCGGACGAACCGCCGGGCCGTCAAGATCCTGTCCGAGGGCGGAGGACCCGTTCCCTACGAGATGTTGTTCGAATCCTAACCGCTTCCCGCCACGATGTCCCGGTCGGGTCTTGGCTGGGAGCGAAGCATGCGGGAGTCCACGCGAGCTTACCTGGACTTGGTGGGCCAGCTTCTGCTTGAGATCGACGTCGCCATATCGCGGCGCCTCTTGCGCAGCGTCCAACCTCACGAGGTAACGCTCACCGACGAGTTGCTGGCGCGCCTCGACGCCAGGTCCCGCAGGCGGGAGACTCCGGAGCGGGAGGCCGCCTTCCTTGCGGACGAGACGGCACTCCGTGAACGGTTCGGGCGGACAGGGCCGGCGCCGATCCCACGCCCGCTGGACTTCAGCGTAAGGTCCTTCGACCATAGCCGTGGTTTCGAGGCCAAGGTCTCGAAAGTCGACGTTGGCTTGATCGTGGAGTTCGGCGAGCCCGGAAGCCGAAAGCACGCACGCTACATGTATCTGTTGCAAGCCAAGAAGCTGCGTCTCCGTATGGGGAAGGATGGCCAGCTTGGCTTCGACGCCGGCTCGAAATTCAGTTCGTTGAAGGCCGAGCAACATCTGGCGATGCAGCACCTCGAGCAGCGGTTTGGGATTGGGGCATTCCGATACATGTACTACATGCCGCCTCGGGAGTTCGTGGACGGGGCCGAGGCGCCTGCCGCCGAAGCGTCCGCTTTGGCGGCGCAGTTCGCAAATGCCGGCATATGGATCGGCCGAGTCGGAGATCGGATGTCGACCGACCCGGCCACGATCTACCGAGGCCATCTCACGGATACGGCGCCGTTGATGGCCGTCATACTCGGGCACGTCGCGCAGGCGCTCGAAGGCCGGGAGGCCGCGTCCGGGCTGGTTGGAAGGGCCCATGTCGAGGCCACGAAACCCGACGGCGACGATCTGACGACAGCGCTCGCGTCCGGCGATCCGGGTATGGTCGAGGGCGTCCTCGATCGCCTCGGCCTCGATCCAGTTGCTTACGCCCCGGTCGCGAGCGCGACCCTGACCTTGCGCCTGCCTGAGTTGCCGCGTCCTGCACCAGTGCAGGTCCTTGGCCGCAGCCGCGGTTTCGGGGCGAGCCAACATCGGGCCGGCTGAACGACGACAGCGTGATCCGTGGATGGGATGCGTTGCTCATTCGATGTTCGAGGCCCCCGGGACCAGCTCTCGAGCAGCGTCACCGGAATGCGCCTTGGATGTCTGATCGACCGCACAAGGCGATCAGGACCAGACCCGCGGCGGAACCGCTCGCGGCGCGATGGCCCATGGCACTGCAACGAGATGACCCTGCACCATCAGGAATAGAAACGGCAGCACCGGACGAGATGGTTCCTAGATCCCATCGTCCAGGTCATGCGGAGCAGTCGGAGTTCAGGAGCCCTGTTCGCCGGACTTCACGTCAGACCGCGGCGTGAGGACGATGACGTCGCTCGCTTCGGGTCGGGTGGCCTGCCGCCTCAAAACGCTACGCGGCCTCACGCCCTACGAAACAATCTGCAAAGCCTGGGCGGACGAGCCCTCTAGGTTCACTCGGAACCTGCACCATTAAATCCTGGGATCCAACACGGCGCCAATCTCACGCTGACGTTCCGCAATGGTCGGTCGACGGACAGGTCGCAACCATGGGCTGAGCGCGGACTGGGCCGTCTGCCGTGTGTGGGTGTTGAATGTCGGGCTGATCGTCAGATCGAAACAGCGATGCATGAATGCGCTTCGCTATGCAGGTTGGCGAACCCTAAGCAGGTCGGCGAACCGATATGATCCTCACGCGTTCCGGCAGGCCTTTCCGGAGACCATCATGTTTGCCAAGGCCTTCGTTGCAGCCGTTATCGGCGCCGCCGGGACGGGCATTGCGCTCGCAGAGAACGCAGCGCCGAACGCCGCCGGGACGGCAACCATGACGACCCGGCAGGCCCCGTCCTCTGGCGCCGGAGCGTCAAGCGGAAATCCGCCGACGTCCTCCGTGGGCGGCGGCATCAGCGGCAGCGACGCCGTGCACGGAACGGGCGCCAACGAGGCGAAAGGCTTGTCTCCCGAGCCGTCGCGCACCTCGCCTGGGAAGAAGTGACAGACGACCGCGCTCAGGCAGGTGGGGGCACGCGCGTCCCGCGTGAGTTGAGCGTGCCGACACTCTCGGCAAGCGTTTCGGCCGCCACCCGAATGGCCTCGGCGGCATCCGGCTCGCCTCTGCCTTCCAGGCTCCGACGGCAGCGGTTCAGTTCCTCTTCGAGATCACGGGTCAGGACGTGATCCCCGAGGCTGGATAGGAGCCGCCGCACCGTATCGGTCAGTGGCGGCAGCCGTTCGGCCGGCGCATCATCGATCAACGTCGCAAGGGTCCGCCAGACCTCGGCGGCCAGCGTGTTCTGCATGCTCTCGGAAGCGACGACGCCGATCGCGGCGATCGCCAGGATCGCATCGTCCACCCCCCGGTCGGCATAGACGATGCGGGACGCGCTGTTCTCCGGGATCGTATCGGTGCGGCTCCAACGGGCGATGATGTCCCGCAGGCAGTGGCAGACGAGAATCGCCGGCTGCGGGTTCTGCTTCGACGTCGAGGCGGTCGTCCAGGCGATCGAGTAAAGCTGCTCGATCCCGAAGCCGGCATCGCTGTCGATCGTCCGGCGTGGTTCGATCATGATGGCCGCGGTGATCGACCGATCGAGCGCCTGCAGCGCATCGCCCGACAGGGCTCGGGCAGCATGAATGCAAAAGAGTGGGTCGCGGAAGGCTAGGTTGGTGCCGACGCGGGCGATGATCTCGATATCGGCCCCGTGCTCTGCTGCGGACTGCTCGATTGGCGGGAGGTCGATGCCGCACACCACGCCATAAACGTCGGTTCGGACGATTCGGGACCACCACAGGTCGGCGCGCGGTGTCCGGCGGGTGCCCCCGATCATGCGCCCGTCCACGGCGCGGGCCTTGATCGTGTGGTCGTGGATCGCGGCGATGACCGAGTGCGGACGCATCTGATCGATGGTGCTGTAAATCAGGATCACCACCATGCACAGCGCCGCGCCCGTCATCAGGAGCGATAGCAGAGCGCCGATGATCGGTTTGTGGTCGGGGTTGGCGCTGCCGAGCGTCAACAGCACGAAGACGCTGAGACCTACGAAGAAGCCGAAGCTGAGCTTATTCGAGCGTCGCTGGATGAACTGATCATAGACGTGGGTCGAGAGCGTCGAGGCGGTCTGCTGCACGGCGATCAGCAGGAGCGAGAAGGTGATCGACGTGACCGTGATCATACCCGACGCGACGGTGCCGAGCAGGCTTGCGATCGCGCCCGTGTCGCCGAGTAGATGGGCGAGCCAGGGGATCGGCGAAGGGCCGGGGCGATCCCAGAGCGCGTCATCGAGCAGGTAGCTCAGCGCGAAGAGACCCAGGAACGCCGCGACGACGATGAGCGGAAGGCCGATGAACTCCCGCAACGACCGCCGGATGAGCGTCAGAACGCGGTCGCGGGCCTGATTTACGATGTTCATTCGATGGTATCGGATACGCTTCGAAGTCCGCGTGTCACGCAGAAATTTTTCGATCCGCAAGACCGGAGGTCAGCGGGAAACCGATGTCTCGCCGACCATCGATCGCTCGGTTTGGTCGCGCACTCAGCGCTTCATGTTCTCCGGCAGATGCTCGATGGGATTGACCCGCCCGCTGCTCCCGCCCCCTTGGACCGGTCCCCCCTTCATGACATCGGTGGATGAGCTGATCGCGCTCGGAGGCGCAACACGGCCGGTTGGCTGATTGGCCGGAGCGGTGGAGGTGTCCGCCTTGTATGTCCCGGCCGGCAGGGTTCCTGGGGTCGGCTGATCGATTCGGCTGCCGACCGACTGCGCTTGCGCTGCGCCTGGCAGACTGAGGATCAGCAGCCCGATCGCGCTGGTGATAGCCAGGCGGATCTCAGATCTATAATTATAATGGATCGACAAAGCGACTATCTTTCGCCGTGTGAAGGAATGACCGGCCATGCACAAGCCCGTACATGGCCAAATCGAAAAAGATCGATCGACCGAAGACGCAGCCGATCATTAGAGGTCCCGGCTGAGTAGATGCTTTATTTGACGCCACTCGGCTGGCCGGTTGGTCCCATCCCGTATCCACGACCGTTCGGTGCTGACGCCGAGGCCGTCCCCGCCCCTATATTCCGGTAGACGCGGCGGCCCATCTTCGAGCGGTGGCGGGTCATCCTGGCCCAGCTCGTCGGCGTATCGTTCAGACCCACCGCCCGATCGACACCGGCCGCTGAAGCAGGCGCAGTAAAACTGATCGCCGCGAGTGTGAGCCCCGCCGCCATGCCCAGGAACCGAACCGCCATACCACCACCCTCGGAGTTGGAGAAACACTCAGAAACAGTGCCCCAACCCGAGGTCCAGCGTTAGGTTCCGAGGAATTTGGCATGGCCGATGAGTATGATGATCCTACGGTCGGATTGATCGACCCAATTTTCTCGCCGCGTGAGCTAAGATGCAGCTTTGACAAAGCGTATCGATATACCCTGCTCCGTGGGCCTGTCCTTACAGCCTGAACTTGAAATTCCAGGCCTCGTTGATACGGCGCTCGTTGACGGCCGACCCTCGCATCTTGCGAACGCCGATTCTATCGGCATCGCAAGGGCATAGCTCTCGACTCGGGGGTAGGCGCCCGCAACCGTGAGCAATCGCTACCTTCATATTCGCTCTTTGGAGTCGGGTGGACAGCAAGCCATTCCAAGTGGAGATCGCCGGGCGGCCGGCTACCACCGTTTTGGAGAAGTGCCGCGCGAGGCCTGGGCGACTTGGTTGAGTCGTGACGATGCTGTCCGCTTCCGCAACAGCTCTATTCGCAAAATGGTTGCGCGGGCTGTGGCTTTGACCCTGACCCAGCAAACTGGTCGGCGCCGAGCGCAAGTTTTTTCGGGCATCATGAACCCTGAAGAAGGGTGGATGCCATGCCTGGCAAACGCTTCACGAACGAGCGGATCGCCTTCGCCCTGCGGCAGGCGGAGAAGGGTGCGACGGTTGATGAGGCCTGCCGGAAGGTGGGGGTGTCCGACCCGACGTTTTACCGTTGGAAAAAGCAGTTCGTTGGCATGGGCGTGCCGGAGATCCGGCTGCTGAAGCAGCTGGAGGACCAAAACAGCAAGCTTAAACGACTGGTGGCCGGCCTGAAGCTGGACTGCTCCATGCTGCGGGACCTGCTCAAGGATCAGTGGTGAGGCGCGCCGCTCGCCGTGAGGTCGCCGGTCACCTACAGGTGGCCTACGACTCGTGCCGAGCGTCGGGCCTGTCAGGCCACCGGCTTCGGCCGTTCGTCTCAGCGTCACCGCAAGCGCGCCGACCCTCGGGTGGTACTGCGCATGCGGCTGAACGAGCTCGCTGCCGCGCAGGTGCGCTACGGCTACCGGCGGCTGCACATCCTGTTGCGACGGGAGTGCTGGGAGGTGAACTACAAGCGCATCTACCGGGACGAAGGGCTGTCGATCCGGCCCAAGCTGCCCAAGCGCAAACTGACCTTGCGCCACCGACAACGGCGACACGCGATCGGCGGCCCCAACGAGGTCTGGGCGATGCACTTCATGTCCGACCGCCTGTTTGACGGGCGCCCGTTCCGGATCCTGACGGTCGTCGATTGCCATACGCAAGAGGCGCTCTCGCTCACGCCGAGAGCCAATTTCCGTGCCTTCCAAGTGACTGAGACGCTCGACGCCTTGGTCCGGCTGCGGGGACGACCCAAGAGCCTGCGGGTGGACAGGGGGCCGGAGTTCGCCGGGCGCATGCTCGACCAGTGGGCCTACCTGAACGGGGTCGAGATCGACTTCTCCCGACCGGGCAGGCCGACCGACAACGCCTAAATAGATCTTTCAACGGCCGCCTACAGGTAGGCTACTTGTCGCTTCGTGGGTCCTATCGCTGGCCGATGCCCGCGGGCGCATCTATGACTGGTGGTGCCACGACAACGACGATCGACCTTATACGGCCCTGGACGGCTTGACGCCCCGCGCCTTCGCCAATCAAGCTGTCACAGCCCGAGGACTTGCATAGGTCGTGGACCACAGACCGGGTCTATTCCAGGTCAGCGTTCGACTGCAGTGCGTGACGCGTCCCGAGCATGTCTCAGCCACCCATCAGCGTGTCAAAAAGCAGCTTGACGTTTAGGACGAGGATCACCGCTGCGACGAGCCAGGATAGGATCGCTATCCAACGCGGGATGGCGAAAGCGCCCATCTTGCCGCGGTCGGAGACGAACAGTACCAGCGGGATCACCGCGAACGGTAGCTGCATCGACAGCACCACCTGGCTGAGCACGAGCAGCTTAGCCGTACCACTATCCCCGTAGAAGGCAGTCACGAGGACCACCGGGACGATGGCGACGCCGCGGGTGATCAGCCGGCGCGCCCAGGGCGGGATGCGCAGGTCGAGGAAGCCCTCCATCACGATTTGCCCGGCCAGCGTCGCCGTCACCGTCGAATTCAGGCCGGAGGCGAGCAGGGCAACGGCGAAGAGGGTCGAGGCGACGCCGAACCCGAGCAGCGGCGACAACAGCTCGTAAGCCTGCCCGATCTCGGCCACGTCGGCGTGGCCGCTGGAGTGGAAGGCGGCGGCCGCCAGGATCAGGATGGCCGCGTTGACGAACAGTGCCAGCATCAGCGCGACCGTGCTGTCGACGGTCGCCCAGCGGATCGCGTCACGCTTGCCGGGCTCGGTGCGCTCGTAGGCGCGAGTCTGCACGATGGAGGAGTGGAGGTAGAGGTTGTGGGGCATCACGGTCGCCCCGATGATGCCGATGGCCACGTACAGCATGGTCGGGTCGGTCACGACCGCGGCCTTCGGCACGAACCCCCTCAGGACCGCGGCCACCGGCGGCGCGGCGGCGATGATCTGGACGGCGAAGCAGGCGGCTATGATCAGGATCAACGCGATGACAAAGGCCTCGATCGCGCGGAAGCCGCGGTTCATCAGGAGCAGCACGAGGAAAGCGTCGAGCGCAGTGATCAGGGCCCCGGCGATGAGCGGGATGCCGAACAGCAGCTGTATGGCGATGGCCGTGCCGATCACCTCCGCGAGGTCACAGGCGATGATCGCCACCTCGCAAGCGAGCCACAGGACAAGGTTGAAAGGCCGGGCGTAGCTGTCGCGGCAGGCTTGAGCGAGGTCGCGGCTGGTTGCAATGCCGAGCCGTGCGGCCAAGGCCTGCAGCAGGACAGCCATCAGGTTCGAGACCATGATGACCGAAAGCAGAGTGTAGCCGAATTGCGACCCGCCGGCGAGGTCTGTCGCCCAGTTGCCCGGGTCCATGTAGCCGACTGAAATCATGTAGCCCGGCCCCAGGAAGGCGAGCAGCCGCCGCGCCCAGCTGGCCCTGGTCGGCACGCGCACCGTGGCATGCGCCTCAGCTAGGCTGCGGCGGAGTTCGACCCCTGTCTCAGCGTAGCGCCAGGGGCGACGCGGGGGCTCGATGCTTTGACTGTCGGACACGATCTGCAACCTTCCACTCTGCTTGGCCTGTTCGGAGCGACTTGGTTTCCGTCGTGATTTATGCAGCAGGCTATAAAGTAGTGTTGCTGCTATGTCACAACGCGCGCCCAGCGACCGCCTCTACCTTGTGAAGCTCCGCCTAAGCGATATAGCATATGCTATAACAGGTGTGGAGAGCTATGATCATGATCACCGCTACGTTATATAGTCACACTATAGGTATTTGCACCTACACAGCTACGATTTTATTCTTAGTCCTGCCCGGGCGCGCAGCCGATCATGCTCCTCAGCGACTCGCAGTCGAAGCGACGTCCTACGCGGATTGGTCCGGCGGCTATGTCGGAGTGGAAGGCAGCGCTAGCGGCTCCTACGGCGCCTTCAACTTCGGCTCCAGCACGGTGGGTGGGCGCCCCATCCCGGCCTTCAAGACCGGCGATGGTACCGGCCGCAACGACCAGGGCAGCGATGCCACCACCGCGGTCGGCGGCGGCTTCGCTGGATGGAACTGGCAGAGCGGTCCGTGGGTCTACGGCATCGAGGCCAGCCTCGACGCCGCCAATCTCAAACGTCCGATCGCCTCGACCCTCGCGGGCTTCGGCTATGGGAACGTGGACCAGGCCTTCAATATCATCCGCGCCAAGACCAACGTCTACGGCGCCCTGCGTGCCCGTCTCGGCTATAGCTTCGAGCGATACCTCGTCTACGCGAGCTTCGGGCTGTCGGGAGCCGACGCTCGCTTCCTGGCAGCCTACCCGGACTTCGATGCTGGCGGCCAGAACACCGCGCGACGGGACTCCTCTTATCTCGGCTTCACGATCGGGGCCGGGGTGCAGTACGCGATCAGCGACAGTCTCGCGCTCGGGATCGACTACCGCTACATCGATCTCGGCGGCAGCCGGCGCTTTCCGCTGGGCGTCGTGCCCGGCGAGGCGGGCGGGCCGGTCTCGACCCGGGCCAGCCTCACCTCGAACCAGATGTTCCTGCGGCTGATGTGGTTCCCCGACGGGCTGAAGGTGCCGCCCGATCCGGATGAGACCGCCCCGCACGATCCCGACAACGGCGATACCGGCCGCTTCTCGCTGCACGGGCAGACGACCCTGATCGCCCAAGGAGTGCCAGGCTTCCGCTCGCCCTATGCTGGGGCCAACAGCCTCGTCCCGCACCAAGCCCGGCAGACGACGACCGCCACGATCTTCCTGGGGCTGAAGCTCACCGACAGCACTGAGATCTACTACAACCCCGAGTTCAGCCAGGGCTTCGGCCTCTCGGGCACGCACGGGGTTGCCGGCTTCGTCAACGGCGAGGCCCAGAAGGCCGGCGCCCCGTTCCCGAAGCTCCGCTCGAACCGCTACTACGTGAAGCAGACGATCAACCTCGGCGGCGAGACCGTGGAGGTGCCGGACGGCCCGAACCAGGTCGCCACCCGCTACGATGCCGAGCGGATCACCCTGATCGCCGGCAAGTTCGCCCTGGGCGACTTCTTCGACGGCAACATCTACGCGCACGACCCGCGGGTGGACTTCTTCAACTGGTCGCTGTGGGGCTCCTCGGCTTGGGACTTCCCGGCCAACCTGCCCGGGTTCACGCAGGGCGTCTACGCCGAGTACAACCGGCCCGAGTTCGCCATTCGCGCGGCCTACACACAGGTGCCCAAAGAGCCGTCGAATGACGTTTTCGACCCGCGGGTGTTCCGGCGAGCGGGGCTGAACGCGGAGTTTGAGTATCGCTACACGCTGCCGGGCCTGGATCAACCGGGCAAAGTTCGCTTCGGTCTGTTCTCGAACGTCGCCAACTCGGCCAATAACCGGGAGATCGTGACGCTCACGCAGCTCGGGCTATTTAGCGACATCAACGACGCGGCGACCGCCGCCCGTAAGCCTCGGCGGAAGACCGGCGGCTACATAAATCTGGAGCAGGCGCTGACGCCCGAACTCGGCCTCTTCGCACGCGCCAGCCTGAATGACGGCCGCACGGAGGAGGTGTCGTTCACGGACGTCGACCAGAGCTTCTCGGGCGGCCTATCGCTCAAGGGCAAGGCCTGGGGTCGGCCGGACGATACAATCGGTGTCGGCGCAGCGATGAACGGGCTCTCGCCCTCGCATCGAGCGGCGTTCGCAAATGGCTTCTACGGGCTGCTCGTGGGCGATGGCACGCTGCGCTACGGCCGCGAGCGGGCGCTGGAGACCTACTATGCCCTGAACCTCACCAAGTTCGTGACGCTGACCTTCGACTACCAGTTCGTAGACAACCCCGGTTACAACCGCGACCGTGGCCCGGCTCACTTCTTCGCGTCCCGCCTGCACGCGGATTTTTAATTTAGGGGTGAAGCAAACCTGGATGCGGGCCGCAGAAGAACCTCTGCCGCCCCGCTTCGATGCTTTGTTCGCGGCTGGAATGGAAGGCGTCACCGAGCGCTTACCACGATCCCGTCATCCTGTGCTGATTTTCGAACCTGAATTGGTGTCAGCTTTTGGACCTCTTCGTCAGCACTGGCCCGACGCGCGCCGCTCCCGAATTCATGCAGCGCCGCATGCACGCTGGCGATAGTCGCCGGCAGCTCGGCTAGGGCCTGTCGTCACCTGAGGTTATCGAGGGCTGCGGCGATGCAGAGGACGCCGCTGAAGCTGGCGGCGGTCTTCTCGTAGCGCGTGGCAATAGCTCGCCACTCCTTAAGCCTTGCCCAGAGCCGCTCGACGATGTTGCGGTTGGTGTAGATCCACTCCGGACAGCGCGCGGGAGCCTCGTTGCGCTTGGACGGGATAGCGGGCTTTGCCCCGGCGTCCCGGAAGTGTTGCCGGAAGCGATGACTGGAGTAGCCACGATCCGCGACGACCCATCGCGGAACGCTCGGCAGTTGCTCAAGCAAGGGCAGCGCGTGCGGCAGTTCATGGGCCTGCCCCGGTGCGATCCGGAAGGCGATCGCGCGGCCTGCGCCGTCGGCGATCACGCAGGCCTTGGACCCATACCCGCCACGCGATCGGCCAATAGCCTCACGATCGTCTCGCTCGGCTGCAGATCTCCCCTTTTCGCAGCCCCGGCCGCCTTCTGATGCGCACGCATGTTGGTGCCGTCGAGGAACACCATGGCCAGCTGAACGCCGCGCTCCTGCACGAGAGCAAGCAGACGCTCCCAGACCCCAGCGCGCGACCATCGGATGAAGGTCTGCGCGGCCCGCCACCACGGCCCCATCTCGTGCGAGATTGCACGCCACATAGCGCCGTTCTGATGTCGCCGCAGGATTCCGGCAGCATACCCCGCTGCCGCTCGACGACTGCCTCTACGCGCTGCAACGGAGCCTGTCGCATCTGACCCGCTCAACGCTGCATCGCTGTTGAAGCGTCACGGCATCAGCCGCCGGCCGAATGTCGACGGCGACAAGCCCACGTACCAGCGCTTCAAGGTCTACCCGATCGGCTACTTCACATCGACATCACGCAGGTCAGCACCGAACAGAGTAAGCTGCACGTTTTCGTGGCAGTCGACCGCACGAGCAATTTTGCATTCGTTTGACTGCGCGAGAAGGCGACCCTGCGGCTCGCGGCAGCCTTTCTACAAGATCTCGCCGCTGCCGTTCCCTACACGATCCACACGGTGCTGACGGATGATAGAATCCCGTTCGCCGACAATCATCAAGTGGAGGAGGAAGCCGAGGCTAAGGCGGCGGCCTGTTGGGCGGAGCGCGACGAGCCGCGCATCTACCGCTGGCACTCGTTCGACTGGGCCTGCGAGCAGACCAAGATCGAGCGTCGCCTGACCAAGCCGCGCTGCCCGCAGATCGACGGTCAAGTCGAGCGGATGAGCCGAACATCAAGGACGCCACGCTCAAGCGCTACCATTATACCAGCCCCGGCGAATCCCGGTTGCACCTGCAGCTGTTCGTAAATGCCTACAACTACGGCCACCGGCTCAAGACCCTGCGCGGCCTCACGCCTTGCGAGTTCATCTGCCAGGCCCAGACGAAGAGCCCGAACGCTTCAGGCTCCATCCGTCATACCACATGCCAGGACCGAACCGCCACTGGAGAATTGTGAAACAAAGATATGACTTCTTGACTTTCTTATTAAATCGCGTAGTATGCGGTGTTTGGTACGGCGCACTGATTGCTAGGGCCCTCGGCCTGTCATCGACGTCGAGGAACGGCCGTGAGTCACGTCGATGGGCGTCAGACCCGCCGACCCCACACACCGACGCCCGTGCGCTGCTCAAGTGTTGCCCTGACCGAACAGGCTTATCTCGGCCAGTTGGTCATCTCTCGTAATCCTTCTGGTTGCGACCGCCCCGGCGAACGATGCCGGGCGGAACTGTGTCGACCCCCCTTACGGGGCAATGCAAGCCGAAAGCGCCGCCGGATCTGACCATTCAATCTTGATGCGTACTAGGTCAGGGCGTCCGACAACTCGTCCATCTTGTCCGGTCGTCGTCCCTGACCCGCTCGGCTTCAGTGACGGCCGCCCGGACAGCTCAATCCCTTCGCTATGGCGCCCCGCGCCCGGCCATTGGCCTAGCCCTGAGAGCGGTCTGTTGGCTGCGCGAACGGAAGGCAGATGGCGTGGACCGGCCTGATGCGTCAATCGCGCAGTCAGACGCGAAACCCATCGGCTTAGGCCGAAGGTATCGGAACGCGCCGTCGGGGGCAGCCTCGTTGCTAATTCGGCGATGCGCTTGACTGCAGCTTTACCGGCGGCGCTGGACCGCATCGATCCCCCGTGGGCCGCGTCCATGACGCATGGGAAACAGATACGCTCATCGACGGCCTTTCGCTGTCTGACGAGTTCCGCGATCCAGCCGACGCGTCCGGATTCCGATCCCGAGCAGTTCGGTGGCAGTCCATCCGCACCCCCCGGGCGCGCTCGCGCTCCCTTCACGGTCGGGCTTGCCAGCGATCCGATCACCGATGGAGGAACACATGGCGAGCGAGACGTTCAAGCGCTGGCGCGACCCGCACGTGCATCCGAAGCCGACGGCGGTCCATGCCCTCGTGGCGGCACTGGCCTGGATGGCGGCTGAACGCATCGAGGCCGCTCGGATGGCTCGGCGAAGCTCAGGGCACGAGGCACACGACGACGCGTCGGCTCCGGGAAGTTTTGTACATAATGATTATTCACATATAATAAAGGTTGCCGAACTGTCTGGCATCGAGGGCAAGCATGGTTGAGCGGAACGAGGATATCCGCGACGCGGATCAGGATGGGCCGGCGACGGCCCATGCCGTGCCAGGAGACCACGCGGGGCCATCCACCCAAGCGGATGGTGGAACAATCGAGGGGGATTGCGACACGTCCGATGTCCAAGTTCGGGCGATGATCCTATCGACCAATCCCGTCGTCGAGCCTCCTGCCAGCGACGAGGACGAGGAAACCGGGGACGCGATCTACGCGCGATTCTCGACGCGCGAGCAGAAGGCGTCGAGCATCGACAGGCAGGTCGCAGTCTGCAGGCGGTACATGCGCAAGCTCGGCTTGGAGAATGCGAAGGTCTACGCGGACCGCGCGCGCAGCGCACGATACACCGTCACGCGGGAACAACTTCAGAAACTTTTCAAGAAATGCGAAGCGGGCAAGATCAGGCGTGTGTTCGTCGAGCACTTCGATCGCTGGTCCCGCGAGATCTACGACGCCGTCCAGATCTATGAAAAGCTGGAAGCCCTCAAGGTCGAACTGCACAGCGCCTCTGAGGAGCGTCGCCTGACCAAGCGCGACGTGGCGGAGGCCGCGGTCGCGGCGGAACTCGACCGGCTCCGGCGGAGCAACATCTTGGGCGCGGGCCGCGTCCAGCTGGCCGTGTCGGGCGGCGTGCCGAGCGGTGCGAGCTTCGGCTACCGCAACGGCGGCAAGCCCGGGTTCCTGGTGATCGACGAGGTCGAGGCGACCGTCATCCGCCGAATCTTCGAGATGGCGGCGGAGGGGCTGCCTTACCGAGCGATCGCCGCGGCGCTGGTCGCGACGGACGCCCGCGGTCCAAGAGGACGCGAGGATTGGTCGCCGGTGACGCTGGCCAAGATCCTGCGCCAGCCGCTCTATGTCGGCCGCGTCGTCTACGGCCGGTATGCCTGGGAGCGCGACCGCAAGACGCTCAAGACCCGCCGGGTGGCGCGGCCAGCCGAGGAGGTCGTCGTCACGTTCGTCGAGCGCTTGCGCATCGTCCCCGATGAGCTGTGGATGCGCGCGCAGCGACGCGGGCGGGCGGCCGGCGGCCGGCGCGCGCCCTCTCTCCACCTGCTCACGAACCGGGTCGGCTGCGACTGCGGTGGCGCGGGCCGGGACGCGCACTTCCACGTCAACGGCGTCCGGGCTCTTTGCGGCCGCCACAGGCAGTTCCGCGGCTGCGTCGGCGCAGTCAAGACCTATCCCACGCGGGAGGTCGAGCGCGTGGTCGTCGACACCCTGGCGGCGCGCCTGCGCTCGTCCGCCCAGGGGGAGACCTTCGCGGCCGAGCTGAAGCGCTCGATGGCCGAGGCCGGGCAGGAGCGGCGTTCGCGCCGCGCTGCCGTCGAGGCGCAAATCGCCCGCGTGGAGGCGGAGCGAAGAAAGCTTTTGAGCGAGGCCATGCAGGAGGCGTTCGGCGTGGAATACATCCAGGAGCAGGCCAAGGAGCAGCGGGCCACGCTCGACGCGCTCCGGGAGGAGGCTGACGCCCTGCGCGAGAGGGCGGTCCCCGCCGACCTCCTCGCACGGTTCGGCGACTTCGCGGCCATGCTGGATGTCGTGCGGCGTGAACTGCCATTCAGGGCCTCGACGTCGGCGGAGGCGGCGTTCCTGGCGGCGCTCCGGCGCATCGTGCGCCGCGTCGAGTTCGGCGCCGCCGCCGCCGCCGGCGGCCAGACGCAGGTCGCCATCGAGGTCGACTTCGCCGCAATGTTCGACGGGATGGATGGCGCGGCGGAGGGGCGGACGGAAACCCTGTACGGCTTCGTCTCCCCGACGATGTCCCGGCTTCGCCGTACCCGGACGGAGGTCGCGCGGTTACGGGCGGACGGCGGCCACCGTCTCAGCGATGAGCAGTGGGCCGCCATCGCCGGGCACGTGCCCGACGTGACGATCGGGAGGGGAGGGCGACACGAGGCAACGACCCGGGATGTGGTCGATGCCCTGATGCTCCGGTTGCGTACCGGCCTGGCCGTCGAGTCGGAGGTCGCCGGCGACACCCGCGCGGTGCGCGGCGCGCTTCTTCGCTTCGTGTGCGCCGAAGGCGACCGAATCGTCGTCGAGCGCCTGGGGCGGCACGACTCTGACCTCGTGGAGGGCTTAGACGCCTCGGGGATCGAGGCGACGCGCGCGCGCTGGCAGGCGCGGGGGACCGGAAAGGCGCACTTGCTCGGCCCCGCGGGCCGCGTAACCGCGGCCTCGCATCGGCCTGGGCTGACTGACCGGCAGTGGGCTGTCTGCGCGCCACTCATCAGCCCCGGGGTCGGGGCGCCGAAGGGGAGATGGGTCGTCGATCCTAGGACGTACCTCGACGCGCTGCTCCTCAAGCTGCGCGCGGATGTGGGGTGGAACTGGATCCCGGTCGACGGGATGGATGGCCGTTCGCTGATGATGGCTACCATGCGCCTCCACCAAACGGGAAGTTGGAAGCGGGTTGAGGCGGCGTGGCGCCTTCATTGCCCCGAACTGCTAGCCGACCTCGACGTCGAAGGCTTCGGGCGGAGGCTCGCCGTCGGTGCGCGCGAGCACCTCGGGCGGGAGCCGTACCGCAAGCTCGCCCCTCGCATCCTCGAGAAGCGTCGAGCTGCCCGGCGACGGAGCGCAGCATAGGCTGGCGGCAGCGCCGATGCCGGTGTCGGGTGTCTAGATCCGACGGCCGCCGTTGCGTGCAACGTCGCCAGACAACGTCCTGCCCCGACGGGTCCAAGCCGGGGCAGGACGTCGGACGATCGGGACCAACGGCAAGCCGGCACTCGCGCAGGATGGAATTGCGTCCCGCAGATCAGTCGCTCCCTCCCGCGGTGCGGGCGTGCGCCCTTGGGCGCACGCCGAGCAACCAAGACTGAAAAGGCCGGGTGCCTAAGCCTAGGGTAAGGCCGAGATGGCTGAAGGCGCGATGTGGTCCCGGGCCGGCCCCGGACGAACCGAGTTGACCCGGTTTCGTGGGCCCCATCTGACTTTCAGTACGAGGTGCGCTCCATGCCTCCACCCCGCCACCATTTCTGTTCGTGCTGGACCTAAATTCTGGCCCCTAATCATGTAAAGTCGCTAAAGCGCCGAGATTTGCTGCCCATCATTTGGATTGGTGCGGCCGGCTGCTTTGATCGATGCGGGCAAAAATTACTTCGCCGTGGTGCGCGCTGTTTTCCTGGGCGCCAATTGCGGACAGAACCCGCGCGCGCATTGCCCGCTACGTAACGGTGAGGCCCGAACTGCAAACCTCGAGCTTCAGCGCCTAGTCGGCTGTCGAAGGAACGCTATTCGTTGCTCCCTGCCTAGCCGTATCCGACACCGAGCTTGTCGGAATGGAGTTGACCGCCGGTGGCCCAGTGCTCGCGATCATATGCCTCGATGAGCACAGTGACCCATTGGGCTACACATCAAGGGCTTCGACGACCGCTTTGGTCATGGTGTCAGCAAGGGCGCTATGCCTTTCGACGGGACGCCCCTGGCCGATGGGGACGGTGATCACGGGCATGGCATGCTCAGCTTCGCATCGCTCGGAAGGGAGCGGGCGTACATCGGCATTGCCCCGGTACGGTGTCTCAAATTCTCGAAGCGTACGAAAAGCGGCCTAGCTAGGCTCGACCTGCTCGAAGCTCGGTCGAATGGCACACCGTGGGGCAAACTGCATCGAGATGGCGCCAAACCCCGACGTGAAGACGGACAATGAACCGGTGGCGCGTCTTCCTGCGCGAGGCGTTCCGCCTCGTCATCGACGATGTAAACTTACTGCGTTCGTGGTCGTCCGAGACGAACTCCTATCGGGCCCATCCAGCTATGGCTCCGCTAAGTTTCCCTGGCTCTCACTCTTGCTCTTCGCGGGCCTACGCACGATCCAACTCTGAGGCGTGCAGAACGAGCCGGTGAGTCGAGGCGGTATTGGATGGCGGGATCATTGGACAGGGTCTGCTCGCAGGGCGTGGACACCGGGTTTGTGGCGCTCGGCTACGGGCGCGTCGCCTTCCTGGGCGTCGTGCAGGGCCTGACCGAACTTCTCCCGATCTCATCCACCGCCCACATGCGCATCGTGCCGGGCTTGCTCGGCTGGCAGGATCCTGGTTCCGCTTTCTCGGCCGCGATGCAACTCGCCGCGCTCGCGGCCGTCGTGACCTACTACTGGCGGGACGTACGCGGCATCCTGTTCGGCTCGGTCACCGCCGTGGCCCGACGAGATTTCCAGGATTTGGATTTCCGCTTCGCGGTGGGCATCCTGCTCGCGACTGTGCCAATCGTCATCGCAGGCCTCGCCCTTTCACCGGTACTGAACACTTGCGACTCGCCGCTCCGGGCGCTGCCGGTTATCGCGTGGGCCTGCGTCGTGTTGGGCCTCCTGCTCGCCGTGGCGGAACTCTCGGCCCGGCACGTTCGCCCAGCCGGCGAGGCGCGCCTGCGAGACCTGCTGCTGATCGGCCTTGCCCAGGTCGGGGCCCTGATCCCGGGCGTGTCACGGTCTGGCTCGACCCTGACGGGTGCGCTAATGCTCGGCTTCCAAAGGGGCGATGCCGCCCGCATCTCATTCCTGCTCGGCCTACCTGCCATCCTCCTCGCCGGGGCTCGAGAACTCTGGATCCTGCACAGGATCGGCCTCTCCGCCGAGGGCTGGGGCATCCTCGCGGCCGGTCTCGTCGTCGCGAGCGCGTCGGCATTTGCGGCGATCTGGCTGCTCATGCGGGTGCTGGAGCGCTTCTCGGCGTGGCCCTTCGTGATCTACCGTATCGTGCTCGGCACCGCGTTGCTCGTTGCGCTACACCTCGGCGTGCTGACGTAATCGTGCTTCCGTTCGCCAACATCAAGGCCTCGCCCGCCGCGACTCCGGGCTCGTCGCCGCGGCTTTCGCCGTCGCAGCACTCCTCATGGCCTCCTGGCCGAGGAGGTGATGGAGGGTGACACCAAGTATTTCGACCTCGCGGTCCTGACGGCGCTGCGCAGCGGCAGTGGTCTCGCCGACCCTATCGGGCCGCCCTGGGTCGAGTAGATGGCGCGCGACGTGACGGCTCTTGGCAGCTACGTCGTGCTGGGCTCCGCGCTCCTGGCCGTCACAGACTACCTCGTCATGATCACGAAGAGGAACATGGCGGTGCTGATGGCCGCCTTCGTGCTTGGTGGCCCGGACAGCGCAAGCGATGCAACGAGGGCGCACACACTTGGGCACCTAACAGAACCTTCTAATCTGGATGAGGGTGATGAGGCTGGCGGCGAGGCTCGTGAAGGCCTCGTAGATGTCTGCGCGTCGCTCATAGCGAATGGGCAATCGACTGAATCGATTGAACCAGGCGTGGGAGAGGTGGCTCGGGGAATCTGCACAGGCGGGTTGAGCGGAGTTTCTGCCTGACGGCGGCCAAGCTGGCCCCGGATCAGGAGCAACCATGAGCAAGCGAGCCCGCTGGAACCACCTCCCGGCCTTCAAGGCGAAGGTGGCACTGGCCGCCCTGCGGGGCGAGAAGACGCTGGCCGAGCTGGCCCAGCATTTCGATGTTCATCCCAATCAGATCACGACCTGGGAGGTCCAGCTTCTCGAAGGGGCTGCCGGAATGTTCGGAGCCACGGCCCAGCCGGAGACGGCACCGGCCATCGACGTGAAGACGCTGCACGCCAAGATCGGCGAGTTGACGCTGACCAACGATTTTTCGTCCGGCGCGCTCGGCAAGGCCGGTCTGCTGAGCGCAAAGCGATGATTGATCGCGAGCACGACCTCCCGATCGCCAAGCAAGCCAAGGCGCTCGGGATCAGCCGGGGCAGCGTGTATTACCTGTCGCGTCCTGTTCCAGCCGTTGATCTGGCCGTGATGCGGCGGATGGACGAACTGCATCTCGAACTTCCCTTAGCCGGGAGCCGGATGCTGCGGGACCTTCTGAACAAGGAGGGCATCGTAATCGGACGGTGTCATGTCGCGACGCTAATGAAGCGCCTGCGCATCGAGGCGCTGTACCGCAAGCCGAACACCTCGAAGCCTGCGCCGCGGCACAAGATCGACCCGTATCTCCTGCGCGGGCTGACGATCGACCGGCTCAATCAGGTCTGGGCGATAGACATCACGTATGTTCCGATGGCCCGTGGGTTCGTTTACTTGGCCGCCGTGATCGATTGGTTCAGCCGCAAAGTCCTGTTCTGGCGGCTATCGATCACCATGGAGGCCGACTTCTGCCTCGAGGCGGTGGAGGAAGCACTTGCCCGGCACGGTACACCGGAGATCTTCAACACGGACCAGGCCTCGCAATCCACCAGCCACGCCTTCACCAGCGTATTGGCGAAGGCCGGGATCGCCATCAGCATGGACGGCAAGGACGCATGGCGCGACAACGTCTTCGTCGAGCGGCTGTGGCGGTCAGTCAAGTACGAGGAGATTTACCTCCGGGCCTACGACACCGTCAGCACGGCGCGCGCCTCGATCGGACGGTACCTCGTCTTCTACAACGGGCGCAGGCCCCATTCGAGCCTTGACCGGCACACGCCCGATCAAGCCTACTTCGACAGGCTGCCGCATCCCGCGGCTGCCTGAATCCGGCAGGATATCCACTCATCCGAGCCCGTAGCGCTGTCCAGACGAGCCACCTCTCTTCTGAGGCAGAGCCGATCTGCGTCACGCACCAACCATTCGAAGCACCCTCTGTCCGACTCCTCGTCCCGCGGCACAGCGTGTCTGATTGCGGCCCTGACCCTTCGCCTCGTAGAGCGCTGCATCCGCCTTGCGATACAGGTCTTCGCAGGTTTCGCCGCCAGCCGCTGCGGCCACGCCGATGCTCACCGTAACCGCACCAGCGTCGATGCCGGCCACCGGCACGCCGAGCGCCATGACTGCTTCGTGGATCTTACCAGCTATGTGCACCGCCCCTGTTTCGTCGGTGCCGGGAAGCAGGACGGCGAATTCTTCGCCGCCCACACGTGCCACGAGGTCGTCGGGTCGATGAACGCTATCCGAGAGGCAGGAGGCGAGTCCTTTCAGCACCTCGTCGCCGACAGTGTGGCCGTAACGGTCGTTCCAGCGCTTGAAGTGGTCGGCGTCCACAATGAGGAGCGTGAACGGGGTGCCGACGCGCTGCGCGCGATCCAGAGCGTCCTCGAAGGCTTGCTCGAACTTGCGTCGGTTCGGCAGCCCGGTAAGGGCGTCGGTGAGCGATAGTTTGGCGAGCTCGGCCTGCAGGGCTACCCGGCGGCGCAGGTCGCGCCCGTACAGCAGCGACAGGAAAACGGTCAGACCGCAAAGCGTGAGCACGACGGCGGTGATGACGAGCGCCTTAGTGCGCCATTCCAGTTCGATCTCGTGTGTCGAGAGCGCGACGTTGAGGATGAGTGGAAGGTCGCCGACTTGTGTGAAGGCATAATGCCTTTCGACACCGTCACGGGCGGATATTCCAACGGAGGTGCCGGTGCGCTCCTGCAGGAAACGGTCGAAAATCGGCGTTCCGGCGATATTTATCCCAGCATCGGCTTCGTTATAGGGGTAGCGCACCAGTCGTGTGCCGTCGCGCAGGTATAGGTTGATGGCCCCGTCATGCCCGAGGCCAATCTGGTCGAAGAGGTGGCTGAAGTAAGTTAGCTTCAGGCTCCCCAGCACGATGCCGCCGAAGGAGCCGTCCGGCTTGTCGATGCGGCGACTCAAGACCACGATGTATGATCCCGTGAGCCGGGATACCAAAGGCTTGCTGATCAGCAGGCCGAGGTGCGGGTTCGCCTTGTGCGCCTGGAAATAGTTGCGGTCGGCGTTGTTGAGCCGCCGCGCCGGCCACCCTGCCGCGTCGATGGTGACATCGCCGTTCTCATTGAGGACGAGCATCACGCCGAGGTCACGAGCCGTCGATGCCCTGTCGAACAGGATAAGCTGACGTAGGGCCGGGGAGGCCTCGGCCACTCCTGGTGCCTTCAGGTTGTCGATGACGCCCTGCAGCGTCAGATCGATGATCTCGACGTTGCGGGCGACGTCGCGCTTAATGACCTGGAGCAGGTTCTTCGAGGTTTGTTCCGCCTTGTCCCAGGCATCGCGCCGCAGGTCGAGCAGCATCAGAGCCGATACGGCGAGCATGCCGACGGGAGCTAAGACACCGAGCGCGATCCAGGTACGTGTGGAGCGAAGCTTTTGCGCGACACCGGGCTGCAGGTTCATCGGCAGAGGCTCTCAGGCAGGCTACTTGTTGCGCGCTATGGACTAACACTTGGTTTGGAAAAATTTTGTATCTGCTTCAGCGCATGTGTCAGCCCGAAGCGGACCAGCCGCGCTCCACCCTTCTCAGACGCGCAGGAATGGGTCCAAGTGTCAGATTTGAATCGCTGGATCCGCCAGCGGTGAACCCGCGGCCAACGCTGGACGAGACGGTCGCCGTGAGGAGGAGTAGTCTTAGCGTACAACCCCCAGTCACCGTCCACTCCACCCCTTGCCATCGACGGGCAGCAACTACCAGTTGTTCAGCACTCGGATCGTCGCGAACGCTTGCTTCAGCCGTCCGGGGCTGAGTCCGGCGCCGTCGTAGGGGGCGGCGTAGACGATGGGTGGCTGCCGGCCAGGGGCAAATCGGATGCGGACGCGAATACCGGCCGCGGGATACTCGATGAATGTGAGCGCCTGAACCCTGGAGCCAGGCGCCTGGCCCGCGATCCGCGCGTCCCGAAGCCGAGGGGCGCCGCCCCGCGCGGGACGACACTCCTGGCGCGGTTCGCCCAGTTCGTCAGCCCATCCTCGTAGTTCTTCATCGCTCCGGTAGTACTCATCAGGCTGAGCACCATGCCGGCAGTCAGGCCCAACGCCCGGTGTGCCGGAACAGGACCGTTCCTAGGGTGGGCGGTGCGACACGCATCACTCGCAACGGTCGGCCGCACCAGCGACCCGGCCCAGCCTGCCGGCCGTCCAGTCGACGGCGGCGTCGAACAGGGCGAGGCCAGCCGGGGTCAAGTTCCCAAAAGTTTCGTTGTCGAGCAGGAACATCGTCCGCCGGGCCGGGGCGAGCGCCTCGTAATCCATCGTCGCCCCCTTCTCGTAGCCAAACACAACGGCTTGATCGGGCTCTCCCGGCACGGTGGCGATGATCGCTGCGCCGAGGCCGGGCCTACCCCAGTTCATCGGCGCGTCCTTTACGTAGACGGTGTTGACCCCGGCCTTGAGGCCGCCGGCCAGGGGGTGGGGGGCGTTGACCAGCCATACGAAGTGCTCGGCACGCGCCTTCCCGAAGTCGCGGTCGAGCTTCTTGCCGGCCATGCTCAGGTCGTCGAGGAGGTCGCTCTCCCAGGTCAGCACAGGCACGGGGACGTCGCGGTAGGCGCCGAGCAGGTCGCGGCTGCGGATGTTCGAGGAGAGGATCACGAGGTCGTAGGCGGCGGCCTGCCCGGGCGGGTCGTACTGGCTGCCGAGGGTGACGTGGTAGCCACGACCTTCGAGATGGGCCTGGACGGCCCGGTCGGCCTGCACGCGCGGGTTGTCCGGCTTGACTACGATAAGGACCGTGCCGGACCGTTTCTCGGGCGAACTCGATGCCGGCGCAGACGACGCCAGGACAAGGGCGACCAGCGCCGCGCGGATCATGGGAGGCATAATGTATCCTGCAAATTCGCGACGGGCTGGGCTCACATCCGGGCGGAGATCGTCGCTAGCACAGAGAGGGGCGCGCCAGGGGCGTTGTTGAACTGGTTGTAGGGCTGCTCGATGTAGCGCGCGTCCGTCAGGTTGCGCGCGTTGAGCGAGAACCGGGCGTGCTCGTTCAGATCGTAGAACACCGCCGCGTCCACGCGCGTGTATCCGTCAACGAAGAAGCTGTTGTTGATGTCCCCAGCCCGCCGGCCGACGTAGGTCACGCCGGCACCGATCCCGAGACCGCGCAGCGGTCCCTCCTGGAACTGGTAGGTGGTCCAAACGCTGCCGCTAAACGCGGGCACCGCGGGCAGTCGGTTGCCGACAGCATAGGTCGTATCCTTGGTGATCCGCGCGTCGAGGTAACCCACGCCGCCGATCACCTTCCAACCGGGTAGGATCTCCCCAGCCAGGTCGGCCTCGACACCCTCCGAGCGCTGCTGGCCGGTGATCACCGAAAAGCCGGTGTTGACCGGGTTGGGTGAGGCGACGTTGTTGCGCGTGATCTGAAAGGCGGCCGTGCTGAGCGTCAAGGACGGGCCGATGTCGAGGCGCGACCCAACCTCGTACTGGTCGCCGGTCTCGGGCGCTGGATTGGCGACGTTGAGAACGCCCGCTGTCTGTGGCTTGAACGAGGTCGAGTAGCTCGCATAGACAGTCAGCGGCTCGAACAGCCGGTAGACGAGGCCGGCGCGCGGCGACACCCCGGAGATAGTCTGGTCCGGCGGGATCGTCGTCGAGGTGGGCAACCGGTTGAAGTAGAACTGCGAGCCGAAGTCGTAGCGCACGCCGACGAGCAACTGGAGCCCGAGGCCGAGGTCGATCTGATCTTGGGCGTATACGCCGAACAGCTCGTTCTTCTGCTTGAGGTCGGTCTGCAGGGTGAGCGGGCTTGCTGGAAGTGCGCCAAAGGTCGGGAAGTTGACGCTGATCCCGGCGATCCGTCCGACCGTATTGTAGGAGTGGCGGTAGCCATTGATGTACTCGAAGCCGAGCAGCACGGTGTGTTGGAAGCCGAGCAGGTCGAATTTAGCCACCATCTCGGTCTGGCTGTCGATGGCGGCATAGGTCGATTGCGTGGCGTTGGTCTGCCTGTTGACGATCCTGTTCTGGCTGCCCAGCGACGTGCCGCGCGTCGTCAGGAAGTCGAACCCCCCGGCCTGGGCGTTGAAGGACTCCCGTACGGTTACATTCTCGTTGACGTCATGCTCGACGCGCAGCGAACCGTAGTTCGCGACGCCATTGTAGCGATCGAAGGGCTCGCCGTAGTACCGAGAGATGTTGCCAAGCGGCACGCGGCCATTCACGGCGATGAGGCCCTCGTCGTACTGACTGTCCTGCTTGGTGAACTCGCCGATGAAGTAGACCCGGGTGTCGGGCGTGGGCGTGTAGGTGAACGAGGGAGCGACGAAGTTGCGGCTGTTGTCGCGTCCGCCGTAGTTGCGGAAGGTGGGGTCGGCCTGCGTGGCGAAGCTGAGGCGGCCTGCCAGTCCATCGATACTCGGGATCGCAGTCGCGACGGAGCCCTGCAGGCGCCGGAACCCGAAGCTCCCCCCCTGCAGGCTCGCATCGGCGGTTGGCTCGAAGGTGGGCCGCCGAGTGACGATGTTGATGACCCCGCCGGGATCCCCACGCCCGTACAGCACCGAGGCCGGACCCTTGAGCACCTCGATCCGTTCCACGTCGGCTAGATCGCGCGTGACGGTGAAGAAATTGCTGGCGGGGTTCAGCAGGAATCCGTCGATGGCGTAGGTCTGCGTCGTGAAGCCTCGGATCACGAACGTCTCGTTACGGCCTTGCAGATTGCCGGCCGGTTGGACGTTGCTCACGTTCTGCAAAGCGTCGCTCAGCCGGACGTCCTCTTGCTCGACGAGGACGTCGCGCGGGACCACGTTGATCGACTGCGGCAGATCCCGGATCGCTGTGTCGGTGCGCGTGGCAGCCGTCGAACGGGTTGCGCGATATCCCTTCACCGGACCGGTGGCGCGCTCCGGTGCGTCGCCGCCGACCCCTTGCACGCTCAGTTCTTCGAGGACGACCTCGGTGGTTGGTTCGGGGGCGGCCAGGGCCGTGCGGCAGCAAAAGCCCATGACCGCGGCGGTCAAGGCCGCGCCGCTCCGGCACCGGCAGCCCTTCGTCTCGTCGGTCGGCATGACGCAAACTCACCCTCACGGATCGTGATCGATCCGTGAGGGTTTGTCCTAACGGTCGAACAGGTGAGCACAAGAGTTTGATTGATATTAGATGATGCCAGTGGGCGTTCGATGTTCCCATGACGTATTTCTGTAACATTGTATAAATGTAATAATTCTAATTAACTGACATGTGGTTTCAAAGACATAATATATTTCAATTTTTAGATGCCATAAGATCGCGGGAGCCAGTTTTTGCTGAAAAGCGGAGCCATAATGCTGTTTCAGTATGTCCGAGTACGAGCGTTGCCGACCTGCCCTGCAAATCTAGAGGACCACCGGCCGCCTCTAAGCTCGATTCCGCTCAAGTGGACGGGCGGTTGGCGTCGAGGCCTCGGCCGTCGTTCTCGGCGCAATCGCCAAGTGCCATCGGTCGGCGACATAAAGGGTATGGAGCAGCGCTCGCGTCGTCGCCGCACCGTAGCAACCCCCACGGTCACGGGTGACGAGGGTGATCTCGGGATGGCCGCAAGCCATGTCTCGACGGCGCCGCTCTGCCGATCCGGCCGCAGTGCGATCACGCGACGCCTCTCCGGGTCGCAGACCAGCGTTCCGTAGCGCTGTCCCCGACGGAAGGCCCAGCCGTCGATGCCGATCACGTGCGGATGCTCCACCGGACGGACGCCACGGCGGCGCAAGGTCTGGAGCAACGTATCCCGACTGGCTGGAACTAAGAGCCGTTGGGCGAAACTGGCGGTGGGCCGGCTGCCGAGGGCGAGATGATGCACGATGCAGTCGAGCCGGGCCGGGCGCTGGCCGTAGTCCGCTGCGAGGTCTGGTTTGAGCCGCTCGGCGAAGATCTTGGTCCGGCAGTCCGCCTCGATGCAACGAAAACCACGGACTCGGACATCGATGACGACGCGTCTGGCGGCGACAGGCAGATCCGACCGGGTACGGGTGGAGCGGCTATGGATTCGAGATGAGGGCTGATCGCAGCCCGGGCACCGGGCCAAGGCGGCGACCGGCCGGCCCGTGATAGTCAGCCCCGTGCCGGCCTCGACATGATCGATGACAAAGCCGCGTAGGATACGGAACTTGGATGCAGGCTGCGAAATAGGGCAGGATCTCCGACGACCGAAGCCGTGATCCATCAACTCGCCTGCAACGAAATTAAGTCAGACCCATGGTTCAACGCTGATTTACAAAACAAGACATCAACTTAAGACACCCCTGCCTTGAAATCGAAAGAATGAATTTTACTGCCATCTCCCGCTGGCAAAAAGTTAAGTGCAAGCCCGCAAGAAAAATCCATTGGCTTATTAACACTTGATTAGCGCGCAATAACCAATATTCCGGTCGATCACCGTCGGTCGAAAGTACGCTAAAATGAACTTCAACATTTCCGTGAGAGCGCGGTTGATCGCGTCGCTCCTGATCCTGCTCGCCCTATCCGTAGGGCTCGGCGGCTTCTGCTACGCCCGGCTCACCACCCTGACCGCGTCCGTGGACGAACTCGGCGGTAAGGCGCTGCCGTCTACCCGGATTATTAGCCGACTCGCCACGAACTTCGAGGCCCTGCGCAGCCGCCAACTGGCTTACCTCGTCTCCAGCGAGGAGCGGCGACCACAATCCCTGCCGCGCCTGCGAGCGAGCATGGCCGACATTGATGCTGATTTGAAAGACTACGTACCATTCGTCAGTGAGGGTGAGGAGTCTTTGTGGAAGGCCATCACGACGACGGTGCCGGCCTATTCGCAAATGGGGGAGGAGTTCCTGAACCGGATCCATGCGGGCGATGGGAAAGCAGCGACTATTTACCTGCTGGACGGGATGCTACCGGCCCTGAACGCGGCACGTGCGGCTGTGAAGGCAGACATCGCCTTTAACGAAGCAACCGGCAAGAAAAGCGCTGCTGCCGCCAATGCCTTGGGCGAGAGCGCCCGCGTCGGCATCGCCGTAGTGCTCGCCGTCGTCTTCGCGATCACGTTGGCGATCGGCTGGATGGCGGTCTTCACGATCTCTGTTCCGGTCCGCCGCATGGCGGGGGCGATGAAGCGGGTGGCCGAGGGCGAGACGGACCTCGCCGTGCCGAATGCCGGGGAGCGCAGCGAGATCGGAGAGATGGCCGCCGCAGTGCTGGTGTTCAAAGACAACCTCGACCGCACCCGCAAGCTCGAAGAAGAGACCGCCCTGGCCCGGGCCTCGGCGGAGGAACAGCGCAAGCGCGCCATGTGCGAGATGGCCGACGGGTTCGAGGCGGCGGTGGGCGGCGTGATCGGCATGGTCGCATCTTCGGCCACTGAGCTGCAGACGACAGCGCAGCAGATGACCTCGACGGCGGGCGAGACTGCCAGTCAATCCACGACAGTGGCGGCAGCAGCCGAGGAGGCTGCCTCCAACGTCAACACCGTCGCCGCGGCGGCGGAGGAACTCGGCTCCTCGGTGCAGGAGATCGGCCGGCAGGTCGACGGTTCGGCCGACCTCGCCCGGCAGGCCGTGGCCGAGGCGGATCAGGCGAGCGCGCTGGTGCAGGCCCTCAGCGCCGCCGTCTCGCGGATCGGCGACGTGGTGGGGCTCATCTCGACCATCGCGGGCCAGACCAACCTGCTGGCCCTCAACGCCACCATCGAGGCGGCCCGCGCCGGGGCGGCGGGCAAGGGCTTCGCCGTGGTGGCCGCCGAGGTGAAGGCGCTGGCCGAGCAGACCGCCAAGGCCACCAACGAGATCTCGGGGCAGATCCTGCAGATCCAGGCCTCGACGGGTCAGGCAGTGGCTTCCATCGGCGGGATCACCGGGCGCATCCGGGAGATCAGCGCCGTGGCGACCTCGATCGCGGCGGCGGTGGAGCAGCAGGGGGCGGCCACGCAGGAGATCGTGCGCAATGTCGCCCAGGCGGCGGCGGGCACGGGAGAGGTAACGGTCAACATCGCGAGCGTGGCTGGGGCCGCAGAGGAGACGGGGGCGGCGGCGAGCCACGTGCTGGGGGCGGCCTCCGAACTGTCCCGCCAGTCCGAGCATCTCGGCGCCGAGGTCGCTCGATTCCTCGCCACCGTTCGTGCAGCTTAACCCGCCCGTCCACCTAACAGGCTGTTGAAGAAGTCGCTGGCGCAACGGTTCGAAACGTGATCCGCTCGTGGGCAGGAAGCGTCGAGGATCTGGGATGTGGGGCACGTACAGACGTCGCCTAGAATGGCAGGCGCAGGCGATCCGCCATTGACCGCCACCACCCGCCACGCCGCCAGCCTGCGGGCGCGCAAACGGATCGAGGAGGCGTTCGGCGGGATCAAGACCTTCGCTCGCCTGCGACGAACCAGCTGCGTGGCCCTTTGAACGCGTCGACTGGTCCTTCATCTTCGCCGCCGCCTACAGCCTTATTCGATTGCCCGAGCTGCTATCGACATCGGGAGCCGCCCCATGCCCGTGATCACTATCCGGATCGCCAAGGGGCGCCCTGTCGCGGAGAAGCGTGCGCTCGCAGACGCCATCACCAGGACGATCGTTGAGACGCTCGACGTCAAACCGGGATGGGTGACGGTCCTCATCGAGGAGTACGACCGCGAGAACTGGGCCACCGGCGGCCAACTCCACTCGGACAAGCTCGGCGCCGGCTACGGCAAAGCTGGTACGAGCGACGAGTAGGCCTTCAACAGCCTGCTAAGTGTTCGCTTCTGCCACTCCATGGTGTAGCGGCGGACAGGCTGCAAGCCATCGAGGATATGCGTAATCGGGAAAAATGGAACAAGAATCTTGTCTCGAGAAAACTCGCAACACTGAAAGAGATGCGTTAACCGCGTTAAAATTTCTTCTGGCGAGGCCGTCTATTCGCTTCGTAGAGGATTGTTCTGCAATTTTGGCTCGTACTGTTGGTTTCGCGCGAGCATCAATCTACCCGTCATTCCGCTTCGTCGTGAGCTATGTACGGAAACCAACCAGACTTGTTGAATAAGGCCCGTCTCCTCGCCTTTCGCCTATCTCGCAAGGGATCGGATTTTGGGGATGGCCGGAAGGTCGAATTCATGCCGAGACCGAACATTTAATCACCGTGTCGGGCGCCAAGGGTCCGGCTGACTGGACCGCGCGGGTCGTCGCCGAGGCCGGCTACCGGGTCGAGCCCACATGAGCCTCCGGCGCAGCCAATCGGCCTGTTCACCGTTCCTGCGATCGTCGGTCGGACTTTCGCGCCGACCCGGAATTTGTCATCCTGCATTCGTGACGTTCTGGTTTGCCCTCCGACGACTGTTGCCGCTCCTGGCGGTCCTCAGCCTCACCCTGACGCCGGTGACCGCCCCCGCGGCCACCGCGGGCATGCACGCGTCGATGGCGCAAGGCCATCACGCGTCGGGCGTCGTCGACCAGGGCATGGCCGGGATGGACCACTCCGCCACGGGTCACCAGGCAGCCATGTCGGCCGATATGGCCGGCATGGACATGGACGACATGCCATGCTGCCCAAAGGTCCCTGCCGCCAAGCCCAACTGCGCCAAGGGTTGCCCGCTGATGGCGTTGTGCCTGACGAGCGTGGCCTCGCTGCTGCCCGTGGCGGTCTTGGTCCCGGTGCCCGTCGCCATCCGCGCGAGCGTGACCTGGCCGGACCCCGATACCTTCGCCAGCGTGCACGGGACGCCGTTACCCGAGCCACCCCGAGCCTGAACCCGATGCCGCCGGCGCCTGCGCCGGCACGGTGACGCGCGCCCGCGCAGCGCCATCCATCGCGTTCAGGAGACATCACCCGTGACTAAGAACACCTTCGCGCGAGCCTTCCCGGCCGCGCTGATCGGCGCCGTCCTCGCGGCGTCGGCGCTGACCGTGCCCGCCCGTGCGGACATCAGGGCCTACCAATTCCAGCTCGTGCAGCAGGAGGCAAAGGTCGGCGAGGCCATCGTCGCCGTGCGCCTCGTGGACAAGCGCACGGGCAAGCCCGTGCCCGACGCCGTGATTTTCGCCAAGCGCCTCGACATGGCCCCCGACAGCATGGAGGAGATGGTCACCAAGCTGGAGCAGATGCCCTCGACCGAGCCGGGCATCTACCGCTTCAAGGCCAGGCTCTCGATGGCCGGCGGCTGGCGTCTTTCCCTTGGTGCCAAGGTCCAGGGCGAGGATGGTACGGTCGAGGATCGGCTCGTCTTCCAGGCCGTCAAGTGAGCCGGTCGGCATGGCTCGCCGGGACCCTTGCCGCGTTCGCGGCGGGGGGCGTCGGCTACGTCGCCGGGCAAAGGACCCCCGCCTTTCCGGCGTTCGTGGAGCTGGCCCGATCCGAGTTCATCCCCGGGGTGGACGAAGGCGTGCGGGGGCGCGTCGCCAGCTGGCTACCGGCCCCCGCCGTGGGCCGTGCGGCCATGCCTGTCTCGGCCCCTACCAAGGCGGACGCTCCGATCCTCTATTATCAGGACCCGGACGGGAAGCAGCTCTACTCGGCGTCCATGATGGCCACCGAGGACGGGCGGGAGTTCCGGGCGGTGCGCGCCGGCGAGGACGTCAGCTTCGACGACCCCGATGTGAGCGAGACCATGCCCGCCAACATGGCCGATCACGACATGTCCAAGCATGACATGGTCGGGCCCGGCATGTCGCAGGACCGGATGACCAAACCCGCCGGACGCGCCCGCAAGGTGCTCTACTACCGCAACCCGATGGGGCTGCCGGACACCTCGCCGGTGCCGAAGAAGGACTCGATGGGGATGGACTACATCCCCGTCTACGCGGACGAGGACGAAGGCGGAACCGTCGTGACCGTCTCGCCCGGCAAGGTCCAGCGCACCGGCGTGCGGACCGAGACCGTCGACCGGCGGGTCGTGGCGCAGCCGGTGCGCGTGCCGGGCACCGTTGCCCTCGACGAGCGGCGCGTCACCGTCATCGCGACCAGGTCCGACGCCTACGTCGACCACGTCGAGAACGTCACGACCGGCGACCGGGTCCGTAAGGGCCAGGCGCTGGTCCATGTCTACTCGCCGGAGATCAACGCCGCCGCAGCCCAGCTCATCGCGAACCCGGGCTTCGACGGGGCACGCCGCAGGCTCCAGAACCTGAACGTATCCGAGGCCGTCATCGATGAGATGGAGCGCGCCCGGAAGGTGCCGATGGCGGTCACGTGGTCCTCGCCCAGGGACGGCCTCGTCCTGCAGCGGACCGCCGTCGAGGGCATGAAGGCCGCCGCCGGCGACACCCTGTTCCGGATCGGCGACATCTCGACGATGTGGGTGCTGGCCGACGTGCCCGAGCGGGACCTTGCCTCGGTGCGCGTGGGCCAGGCCGTCACCGTGCGTCTGCGCTCGGCCCCCGGCCGGGCGTTCGCCGGCAAGGTGTCGGTGATCTATCCGCAGGTGAACCCCGACACCCGGGCGACGCGGGTGCGCATCGAGCTGCCGAATCCGGACGGCGCGTTCCTGCCCGACATGTACGCCGACGTCGAGATTGCCACCGGCGACGCCAAGCCGGTGGTGGCCGTGCCGGACGACGCCGTCATCGACACCGGCACGCGGCAGGTCGTGCTCCTCGACCGGGGTGACGGCCGCTTCGCGCCGAGGCCGGTAAAGGTCGGCGTCCGCGGCGAGGGCTACACCGAGATCCGCGACGGCGTCGCGGTCGGCGACCGGGTGGTCACGGCGGCGAACTTCCTGATCGACGCCGAGAGCAATCTGATGGCGGCGCTGCAGTCACTGACAGCCCCGGAGGACGAACGGCAGGCGGCGGGAACGGGAGCGACGCCATGATCGCCCGCATCATCGGCTGGTCCGCCCACAACCTCGTCCTCGTGCTGATCGGAACCGTGCTCGCGGTCGCGATCGGCGCCGCCGCGCTGCGCACGCTGCCGCTCGACGCCATCCCCGACCTCTCGGACGTGCAGGCCATCGTCTACACCGAGTACCCCGGCCAGGCACCACAGGTGGTCGAGGACCAGGTCACCTACCCGCTGACCACCGCCATGCTGACGGTGCCGAAGGCGAAGGTGGTGCGTGGCTCCTCGTTCTTCGGATTGTCCTTCATCTACGTGATCTTCGAAGATGGTACCGACCCGTACTGGGGCCGCTCCCGGGTTTTGGAGTACCTCAACGCGGCGGCGAGCCGCCTGCCGGCCGGCGTGACGCCGACGCTGGGGCCCGATGCGACCGGTGTGGGCTGGGTCTACCAATATGTCGTGGTGGCGAAGGAGCGGACGCTCGCCGAGCTGCGCTCGATTCAGGACTGGGTGATCCGGTTCGGGGCCTCGCGGGCGGAGGGCGTGGCCGAGGTCGCGGGCGTCGGCGGCTTCGTGAAGCAGTACAACGTCGTCGTCGATCCGAATCGACTGCGCTCCCAGGGCATCGGTCTCAACAAGCTCCGGGACGCGATCCGGGCGAGCAACGCCGACGTCGGCGGCCGTACGGTCGAGCTCTCCGAGTTCGAGTTCATGGTGCGGGGCCGCGGTTACCTGAGGGGCGTCGCGGACATCGAGGACATCGTCCTCAAGACCGCGGGCGGAACGCCGCTGCGCGTGCGGGACGTGGCCCGCGTCGAGCTCGGGCCGGACGAGCGGCGCGGCATCGCCGAGATGAACGGCAACGGCGAGGTCGCCGGCGGCATCGTCCTGCAGCGCTTCGGGGCCAATGCCCTGTCCGTCATTGAGGGCGTCAAGGCGAAGCTCGCGGAGGTCGCCAAGAGCCTGCCCGCCGGCACGGAGATCCTGCCGGTCTACGACCGCTCTCAGTTGATCGACGCGGCCATCGACACCCTGCGGCACACGCTGGTCGAGGAGAGCGTCGTCGTCTCCCTCGTCTGCGTGGTGTTCCTCCTGCACGTCCGCAGCGCGCTTGTGGCCATCCTGATGCTTCCGGTCGGCATCCTGATGGCGTTCGCGGGCATGAAGGCGCTCGGAATCGGCGCCAACATCATGAGCCTCAGCGGTGTCGCCATCGCGGTCGGCGCGATGATCGACGCCGCCATCGTGATGATCGAGAACGCCCACAAGCACCTGGAGCGGGCGCCTCCCGGCAAGCCCCGGGTGGAGATCCTGGTCGAGGCGGCGGCCGAGGTCGGCCCGTCCCTTTTCTTCTCGCTTCTCATCATCACGGTCTCGTTCCTGCCCATTTTCACCCTGGAGGGTCAGGAAGGCCGGCTGTTCGGGCCGCTCGCCTTCACCAAGACCTTCGTCATGGCGGCGGCAGCGATCCTGTCGGTGACCCTGGTGCCGGCGCTGATGGTGCTGTTCGTGCGGGGCCGGATCGTCCCGGAGCATCACAACCCGCTGAACCGGCTCCTCATCTGGCTTTACCGGCCGCTCATCGCCGGCGTGCTGCGGGCGCGGGTCCTGACGATCCTGCTCGCCCTCGGCGTCATCGCGGCGACCGTCTGGCCGGCCCGGCAGCTCGGCTCCGAGTTCATGCCTGACCTCGACGAGGGCACGCTGCTCTACATGCCGACGACCCTGCCGGGTATCTCGGTGACCAAGGCCGGCAAGCTGCTAGCCACGCAGGACCGCATCATCAAGTCCTTCCCCGAGGTCGCCTCCGTCTACGGCAAGGCCGGGCGCGCAAACACCGCCACCGACCCGGCGCCCATGGAGATGTTCGAGACGGTCATCGCCCTGAAGCCGAAGGCGGAGTGGCGGCCCGGCGTCACCCTCGCCAGCCTCAAGGCGGAAATGGACGCCGCGCTGCAGTTCCCCGGGGTCTCGAACGCCTGGACGCAGCCGATCCGCGCCCGCATCGACATGCTCTCGACCGGCATCCGCACGCCCGTGGGCATCAAGGTCTTCGGGACCGACCTGAAGGAGATGGAGGGAGTCGCCCGCCAGGTCGAGGCCGTCGTCCGAGCGGTGCCGGGCACGTCGAGCGCCTATGCCGAGCGGGTGATCGGCGGCTACTTCCTCGACATCACCCCCGACCGGGAGGCGCTGGGTCGCTACGGCCTGACGGTCGGCGACGTGCAGGACGTCATCGCCACCGCGCTCGGTGGGCAGGCCGTGACGAACACGGTCGAGGGGCGGGAGCGCTACACCGTCAACGTGCGCTACCCCCGAGCTTTCCGCTCAAACCCGCGCGCCATCGCCGACGAGGTACAGGTGCCCTTGCCGGCCGGTGGTACGGTCCCCCTGCGCGAGGTCGCCAAGGTCGAACTCACCCGGGGGCCAACCTCGATCCGGACCGAGAATGGGCAGCTCGCGGTCTACATCTTTGTCGACATCGCCGGACGGGACCTCGGCGGCTACGTGGCCGAGGCGCGCAAGGCCGTGGCCGACGAGGTCAAGCTGCCCCAGGGCACGACGCTCCAATGGAGCGGGCAGTACGAGTACCTCGAACGGGCCGAGGCGCGCCTGAGCATCGTGGTGCCGCTGACGCTCCTCGTCGTCTTCCTGCTCCTCTACCTGAACTTCCGGCGCCTGACCGAGACGCTCATCGTGATGCTGTCGCTGCCCTTCGCCCTGGTTGGCGGGGTGTGGCTGCTCTGGTGGATGGGCTTCAACATGTCGGTCGCGGTGGCGGTGGGCTTCATCGCGCTGGCCGGCGTCGCCGCGGAGACCGGCGTGATCATGCTGGTCTACCTCGACCATGCCTGGGACGAGGCCCGGGCCGCCTGCGGGCTGGATGGCCGCCCCCCGACGCGGGTGGATCTGCGCCACGCCATCATGGTCGGCGCGGTTGAGCGGGTGCGTCCGAAGATGATGACGGCGGTCGCCATCATGGCCGGTCTCGTCCCGATCCTGTGGAGCACTGGCTCGGGCTCGGAGGTCATGCAGCGCATCGCCGTGCCGATGATCGGCGGGATGGTCTCCTCCACCGCGCTGACCCTCGTGGTGATCCCCGCCGTCTACGCGCTCGTGAAGGGCTGGACGCTGCCGCCGGGCAACCAATACCGGGCGGAGGCCGTCGAGGAACCGACACGTCACCGGGCCGCCGCCGAGTAGCGACGCCGGTTCCCAATTTGCATTGAAGGAACAACCCATGTCGTCACCGGCCCGCAAAGCCATCCTGTACCGGATGGTCACCCCCGAACACACCTGCCCCTACGGCCTGAAGGCCAAGGACCTCCTTGAACGCCAGGGCTTCGAGGTCGAGGACCATCTCCTGATCGACCGGGCCGAAACCGACCGCTTCAAGGCCGAGCACCAAGTCAAGTCGACGCCGCAGACTTTCATCAATGGCGAGCGCGTCGGCGGCTTCGACGACCTGCAGCGCCACTTCGGCAAGGCCGCCAATGACCCGAACGCCACGACCTACACCCCCGTCATCGCGGTGTTCTCGATGACCGCGCTGATGGCGCTGGCGGCGAGCCAGGCCGTCTACGGCACGCCGCTCACGATGCGCGCGGCCGAGTGGTTCATCGCCTTCAGCATGTGCGTGCTCGCCCTCCTGAAGCTCCAGGACGTCGAGAGCTTCTCGTCGATGTTCCTGGGTTACGACCTGCTCGGCCGGCGCTGGGTCCGCTACGCCTACGCCTACCCGTTCCTAGAGGGCATCGCCGGTGTGCTGATGGTGGCAGGCGCGCTGAACTGGCTATCCATCCCCGTGGCGCTGTTCATCGGCACGGTCGGGGCGGTCTCGGTGTTCAAGGCGGTCTACGTCGACAAGCGGGACATCAAGTGCGCGTGCGTCGGTGGGTCGAGCAAGGTGCCGCTCGGCTTCGTCTCGCTGACCGAGAACGTGATGATGGTCGCAATGTCCCTGTGGATGCTGGCGGTGCATCATTGAGTGCCGCCTTCGCCGTCCCGGGCTGGCTCCAGGCCCTCGCCGTCGCGTCCCTGCTGCTGGTGGCCGCCTGAACGATCGACAGCGGATCGAACTCGCGATCCCTGCCTACCTCCGGTACGCGCTCGCGGGAGCGCCGGAGGTGTTCGTTCCGGCCGAGCCGGCCTCGCCGCGAAGGCCGCGGCCGACATTGCTGCCCTTCGCGCTGATCTCCGAACAGCCTGCCTGGAGCCATTTATTGACCTAATGGGGATCGGGATGGCGCCGCAGCCAGTCGGTGAGGGTCGCCCCGGTTCGGTCGGGCTGCAGGTCGATCGGGCATCGACTGTCGCGATCGACGAGCAGCATGCCGTAGCTCCGCCTTTTGCGGATGGCCCAATCGTCGATGCCCACGGCCCGCGGCCGATCCGCGCTCGGCAGCGGCAGGCGGCGCACGAGACGCAGGATCGTATCGGGGCTGGTCTGCATCCCCAGATGGTCGGTCAGGCGCGCACCGGCCTCGCCACCCGCCGCAAGCCCGATGCGGGTCTGGGCCTGTGCGCGGCGGCGCGTCCGGCGTGCTCGCGGCGGCACCAACTGCGGGAATGGTTTGGCGAAGGTGCGACGGCGACAGGCGCTACCAGGGCAGTAAAAGCGTCGGACGCGCAGACGCAGCGTCATGGGCTGACTGACGCTCGGCAGATCGGCCGGGCGGCGTTCATAGCGGCTGTGAACGGCAGAGCTGATCGTGCCACAGGTTGGGCAACGCCCATGCACACGCTGCGCATGGGCGAAGACGACAGGACGACCGTCCCTCCGGATGACGCGCTCGACGGTGCAGCCCGGCAGGGAAGAGGACAGGATCATCCCCCTGGTGAATCAGCCCGTGCCATCCCCCGTCACCGCGACCGTTCCACGCAAAATGCCGGAGAACCGCGACACCGAGGGAGGATCAGATCGAGTCCACAACCTAAGGGCGGACGGCTGGCTATGTTGCCGTCACGGTGCAAGCCTAGAGAGTCCGTCCATATCCTCAGGTGGAATCTCGGGCAGGGGACGTGGCCTCCCCCAGAAGTCACGCTCTGGGTCGCCGTCGATCCACAGGTCATCGAGGGCGTGGCATAGCCACCGTAGGCCCTCGACGGACGAGGACCCGCCGCACGTGAACAGCAGATCATTCGTCGCGACGAGGGTGGAATCAGCCTCCGACATCGTCACCGTCCGGTGGGCGTGCGTCACGACGATCCCTCCCCGGAAGTACCGTGGATGCCAGTAGCGGTCTGGGCGCACGATGAGCGCGAACGCCGCCTCGTCCCCTGGACGGCGCACCTCCCAGAACACCAGGGTGCATTTCTCAAACGCTTCGCGCGCCGCAACGGTCAGGTTGGCCGCGCGCCAGACTGGATGCGTGTGAAGCTCGCCTGTATCGCAGCTCTTGCGCGTCTCGAACAGGCGCGCCGGCCAAGTCCGCGGGGAATGCCGGGGCTCGCGCCTAGCCTCTCGTTGGGCCAGATAATGGGCGTAGGGCTTGATCGCACGTACGTGCCAGCGCAACCTCTGTCTCCAATCGTGATCGTTCCACGAGGTCATCGTGCGGTGACGACCGCGGATGGGCAACTTATGCACCGTCGCGGATGCGCCGGCCTCCGGGCACGCCGCCGGGCCACGAGCACGCATCGGCTAGATCGACGATCCCGTCGAAATCGACGTCCAGCAAAAACCGCGCATCCTGATCCAGCTTCGTCGCGGCGCGCCCGCGCGAGGCATGCCGCGGGAGCGGCCGCCGCAGGCGCCGTTCGCCGGTTGGACGTCGCGACGAAACAATGCGGCGGGCGGGAGCTATGGGTCGTTTTCCGGCAACGATGGCCCGCTGTCGTCTCATGGACTGTCTCCCTTCTGGTCAGGCTTGGTCGCGTCGGGCTTCGCGGTCGCGCAGGCGCGGCCCGGTCGAAATGGCAAGGCGTCGGCGGGGGCGGCGCGGCGCCGAGCCGGTCGAGGTGGCGCGGGCAGGGACCGCGGCGCGGATCTCGAGCGCGCCGAGGACGGCCAGCGCGGCTTGGCCAAGGGAAACGAAGCCAGGCACGTCGGAGCTTGGCGGCCCGTCGGGTGTAGCCTGTCGCGCAAGTATCCTCATGGCATGCCGCCTGACGACATCCGCCGCGAACGCCGCCGCCCGGTGGTCAGAAGCGACGGGTCCGAGAGCATGTGGCGGCGGGGCGGCAGGGCAGTGGACGGTGACGCGGTCCAGGCTCTCGTAAGTGAAGTCCCATCCCCCCGTCCTGGCGGCGTGGCACCGGTCTTCTCTGCACGTGAGGTGCACTATTCCGGGGCCTGCGACGGCAGGTACCGTGCCGAGCCGCGCTGCCACGATCCTGGGCGACATCAAGGTCGCTGCCCGTGCCCCGGCGGCCCCGGCGACCTCAATGTCGAACTGCTGGGCGAGCGTCCGCAGTGCCAGAGCCTGCGCGGACGTCGGCGAAACGATTTGGACGAGTGGCCGAAGCCCTGTCGATGCTAGCGCCGCGGCCAGAACGGACGCAGCCTGCACGGCGGCGATGCCCAGGGATTCGATGACGATCACCATGACGTGTTCCCCCCAGCGATGAGGTCGCCCATGCACGACCTGCGGCGGCGTCTTCCGGGTGTCCGATCCGCGGTCGTGGCGCGACGTCTCGGGTCGGTGGAACGATAGCCACGTCCAAGGTCCGACGATGCCTCCACTTCACGTAACGAGACGACACTTAGGGCAACCAAGCTCCAATTACAAGTGTCTAACACATTGTAAGGAAGGAAGCTTGGTGGGCAGCAACGGCATCATGACGCTGGTTAGGTTTGGCTCGAAGCCAAGGTATGACCTTGTGAATGACGTCGGGGGTAAACGGAGACTGCGCGGCGGCAATTGCCGCTGCTAACATCGCCAAATTTGGCCGATCCCCGACAAAACCATGCGATCGGCGCGCTGCACAGGCAAAGGGCCCCCGGGGATCGACTAAGGCCAAGGCACGCGCGACCGAGTCCGGTGAAATTAGGCTTAGACCACGCCCCATCCTCAGTCCTGCTGCAAACCTGCGGCGCGATCATCAAGAGCTATTGAATATGAATATATTCTGATACGTGATTATGTGATCACGTACGAACAAGTCGCTGTGCCTACAAACCTCCGTAGACAGCTAACGCATTGATTTAACCCAATAAGATCATACATTCAAAGTCCGTTGTCGCTTCCGAGGCTGGCGTGCCATTCGCTAGGACGAATGAGGATCGAAGTACTCGGCGAACAATTTAGGTACATTTACCTATGAAACAGAAGTCAAAGCCGAGTCCCCGCGCGGCGGTAGCGGGTCGCGCCAAGCGCCGGGTCCGTCGCGCTCGGGTGAGGGCCGATCAGGCCGGCGCTTGCAGGTCCGTCCGCCGTAAGAGCAAAAAGAAGAGTGCAGGAAAGAAAATGACACGATTTGACCGCGGGCCGCATGCGCTCAGGCTCCTCAAGGCGCGGCTCGCTGCGGGCTACACGTCAGGTCACACCGCCGCCGAGCGCTTCGGCTGGCCCACGTCGACATACACGTCCGACGAGGCTGGACGCAGAACAATGTCGCCCGACCGCCTGGCGCTATACGCCGCCGCCTACCACGTCCCGGTCGCTTGGCTCATGGACGAGATCTCTGACAACGATCGCAGTGAAGAGGCTGCGCGGGCCAGGATGCTCGAGACGATGTCCGTGGCGGACATCCGGATCGCTTTTCCCGCCGAGAACGGCAATCCGCCGTCGGCCGCAGGTGCCAGCGAACGGCTGGCTAAGGCACGGAAGGACGCCGGCTTCCCGTCGGTTCGGGCGGCCGCAGCCCACTACGGGTGGGTCGTCTCGACGGCATACGCCCACGAGAACGGTTCTGCGCGCTACGGTAGCGCTGCCGCGCAACGTTATGGTCTCGCCTACGGGGCCGACCCCGGATGGCTCGTCACTGGTGTCGTGCCTCCCTGCCCGCCCGACCGCACGCCGGCCGAGTGGCCGACCGGTGGTCCGAGAGGTACGCGGGAAACCGTTGCGGCGCTCGCGTCGGAACAGCCTTTCCACGAGCAGATCAACGTTTCAACCGCTCCGCTCACCAAGGCCCCCTCCGGCCGACGCTGGGGGGCCAACACGGTCGTGGTGTTCGCCCGAAAGGTGCCGCCCGGGGGCCGCTTTCGGGTTGGGGATCGCCTCGTCGTCAACCGGCGAGGCGCAGGAGAGGGATTCTACGCCGGGGCGATGGGGCGCGGGGCGGCACGCGTCTTCTTTCTGTACGACGGAGAAGAACGGCCGGATGCAACCCTCGGCCGAATCGAGGCGATCGTGGTCGAGCCCACATGGCGGGATGCCTGACTGGAACTGCGGCCGTGATGGCCGCGCCCAAGGGCCGGCAATCCTTTCCATCCAGGGCGCTTGAACGGTGGCTGCCTACGCAGAGTGGACTTCACCGTTTACGGCCTTAGCGATGATGTGGCCGTCGGGATCCTGGCTGCCGGCGCGCAAGTCCCGAGGCAGACGCTGCGAGGCAAGCAACCGAAGCTTTCCGAGAACTACGCGTGGAAGCTGCACCGGATGCGTGATTCCGGCGATTACACCATCAGTGACCTGGTCGAGCACCTCTCCGTCTCGCGGCCCACCATCTAACGAACGCTTGCCAGACAAGCGGTCTTCAGCCTTGGCCTGCAAGGACGCGGAAATCTTCGAGGGAAGCTACGCGTTAAATGCCTGCGTCAGGAGGTCTCCACGCCCGGAAGGAAGCGCAGATCGTGATCGGGCTATGGCGAAACACATACAATTGCGTCCGCCCGCGTCCGTCGCTGGGCTACCGGCCGCCCGCGCACGTCAGCTACCCAGGTCTGGGCTTTCGGCTACCCATGGCCGCTACCAGGCAGTAGCCTTTCAGCTGGCCCGGTCCAGAATTCCGGTCAGGTCAACGCCACAGACCGTTCACGCGATCCGAGGGACGCCGATGCGCGCCGGACCGAGCTGCCTTGGCTCTATTCCGCGCCCTTCACGATTGATCGCGCTCAGTTCGGCCGAAGCCGTTCGAGGCGATGGATCTCCGCGATCCGAGCCGCCGTCATCCGCCTCTCGCGTTTCGGTGTGCGGGACAGGGCTTCCATTCCCCGCGCCACAAGAAGGCCTATCAAGTCGCGGACACTCTCCAGGGGCGGCTCCTGACCGCGCAGGACGAATTCTGCGGTCGCGTCCTTGACGATCCCGGATTGCGCTTCGTCGCCTCGTGCCCAGCATCGGATGGCGTTGATCCACACGGTCGACAGCTGATCGTCGGATAGGGGTTCCAAGAAGCGACCCCTCAGGACGTAGTTTCGCGTCTGCTCGAGATGTCTCCGAGCTAGTTCGGCAGTGCCCAACAGCAAGGCACGTTCATCGTCCTGCGGTTCCATCGACATACGTCAAGAGACTATGGCGGGCTTTGGCTGGAGATGGCCTGAAATATACGGATTGGTATACGTCGGATCGTCCGGCTGGAATTTTGGATATGCATAAGCGGGAGCCGTGCGAAGTGGCGCCAAGGTTCGAGAATCGCTTGGAAAGGCATGTCAGTTCGGAGATCGGGATAACTCGGATCCAGAGATCCGGCAGCGCGAGGTTCCGGCAACGACGATCTCGCCGAGCCGGCCCGCGCCAGAGAGGCCGACCGGTCGAGCGACGGACCGCGAGACGAGAGAGCGACGGCCCGGATCCGGGATGCCGGCGGCACACGCTCATCTTCGTCTTGGTCCGTAGATCAGTCGACAGACGATGTAGCTCGAGCCGAACAGGACCGCGCCGCATACGGCCCCGAGCAGGCTTGCCTCGATTTCTGGGTTCATGACGGTACCTTCCAGTGCGAGTTCGTGGGCGGACCTACGCGCAGGCGGCGCGACTTCCCTTCAGCCTCGGACCGCGTGCGGAGCATCGGACGGCCGGTCGCTCAGAATGCGACGCCCGCCGCGAAGGCGAGCGCGACACCGTCGCAGGATGCTCAGTCGTGGTGATCCTCGCGCTTCGATTCTTCGCCACTCGTCGACTTTGTCTTTTCGGTCACGGCACCGCTTCAAGGTCGACGACTACCGCGACCGGTCCGCCGTCCTTCATGGCCTTGCCGTCTCAACGGCCGTCGTCGGCCTTCAGGCCGCGGACGTCGCCGTATCCGGCATTGGCAAGTCTGCGTGTCACTTGGTCTATGGATATTTAATTGGCACCGGGCCGCTCGGCCTAGGCCGTTCCTGCGAAGCGACGATCAGAACGACGGCCCGCCCTGCAAGTCTTCAATGCGCCTTCTCCTCGTTCAAGGTCGCGACAAATCCATCCTGCCACTGGGTTCGAACGCCTCTCGGATGTCACAGGTCGGTCTCTCGCCAACTGCGGGCGGGCGACCGGCACCGGTGGGAACGGCTGTCCAATGCGTGCCCCTCGGTCCCCTTGTGCGTTCCGGACCCGATGTCTCGGCATTAGACCGGCACGTGGACTAATACCTCGGCGGATCGTCCTAGGATCATGGCTGACCGGCTTCATAGCGCTCGGCCAACTCGGCCCGGCCCGCATCCGTGATGCCGTACTCCCTGGTCCTTGCTGCGGGACTGATTCGCCCTGTCTCGAAGATCAAATCCAAGTCTTCCAACCGGCGGATGGGTATCGAGGTCTGGTAGAACCGGGGCCCCGACGCGGCCAGGATCTTAAGACGGTACAGGCATGCCGGAGGGAGCCTGTGCATCAAAGACATCCGCATCGGGGCGCCGACCCGGGACAGCCCGGTCTACCTCGCCATCGATATCTCTTCACGTCGTCGCCCCCAAAACGAAAGCACGGTGACGAAGGCCATCCCGCTCAGCAGCGTCGAGAGCGGCAGCCCGATGTCGAGAAGCTTGTTCTCGGCCAACCAATCCCCGATCGCCGTCCCGGCTGTCCGCGCGAGAGCCACCATCGCCCAATAGGCCATGACTGAGGCCGAGGTACCCCGCTGAACCGTGAAGACGACGCCGAGGACGGCGGCGAACCCAAGCGAGGCGGCGCCTTGCCCGGCCAGGTGCGAGCCGTCGTCGCCGAGCACCGTACCGAGCACGCCCGCGGTGAGCATTGTGGCCCAGTAGAGCGCATCGGTATCCGGCAGCGCGCCGCCGTCCTCGATTTTCGCGCGCGCCAAGAGGTGCGTGCGCCAGGCCAGGACGGCCATGAGGGCAACGAGGCCCGCCGCCAACGGAACGGCCGGGAGGGTATGGCGAAGCGCGTCGGCGATGTTGGTCGCGCCGGTCCGGATGATCAGAATCGCCATCCAATAGTAGACCTCGTGGGATCGGCCATCCCGGCGCTCGATCAGGAAGATGGCCGCGGCAAGCACGGCAAGCAAGCACAACCCACCGATTAGTCCAAGGCCACTCCCATGTGCATATAGATCGCCCAGATTGGTGCCACACACGCTCGCGAGGATTATGGCAAACCAGTAACGGGCATCGATGTCCGGCACATGTATGGACTTCATGGGGCCATCCTCATAGAATGCCGGATGCGATCACATCGATCCCGCCGAGGGTCACGGCGGCCATAGGCCACCCCGCCCAACGCCCTGGCCACGCGCTTGGCCATCGACGAGGCGTTTGGGGCGGCCCGGGAAAGAGGGTCGGGAGTTACCTACTCTAGGGAACTTAGGAACGGCTTAGGAAGCTCTGGCGGGGACAAAGGTATCGTAGAAGGGCGCAGCTCGGTTGGAGCAGCTAACCCCGGAGCTGGAAGCGGGGGTAAAAAGCTCGACTTTTCCACCTGCATCCGCAGTTCCGGAACCGTCGAACGGTTCGATATGATCGAGTGCGCCGCCCAGTCTCTGATATCTTCAAAATTGCTGCGAATGTATCTTGATGGTACCGATCTGCCCGGGGATATATTGGCAATCCTGCACGATTCAAATGAAGCGGGATCGCCTCGAACTATGCAAATTCTCAATATTGCAGTTTGCTGAATGAAATTCTTTAAACAGCGCAAGGCGCAATGATAGCCGAACTGGATTCCGTTCATCGGTCCGAGTCCGCACGCTCGATTGCGTCGACATGAAGCTTGCGCGCGCACGGGTGCCGCATTCCGGTGATCGGTAACACCGCGCCATGACCGAAGTTCGTTGGACGAGAGGGGGCGCGTCCCCAGTCCTGGCGCCGAACGTCCGGCCCCGAGCCTAGCCAGGTCTTGAATCCTGCGGAACGGCGGGAAGACGCACGGTGGCTACGAGTCCGCTGGATCCATCGGTTCGGTTTGCGAGATTAACGGTCCCACCGTAGGTCAGGGCGATGCTTCGGACGATCGACAATCCGAGACCGGTCCCTTCTCTCTCGCCTTGACCGCCGCGGACGAACGGCTCGAAGATGCGGACGATCTCGTCCGCGGAGATGCCGCGGCCGGTGTCGGTCACGCGGAAGGCGGCGTCGGAACCCTCACGGAAGACCTCGACGTCAATCTGCGCGCCATCCGGCGCATACCGGAGGGCATTGTCGAGCAGGTTGCGGACCAGGACGCGCAGGCTGGTCGGATCGGCCTTCACCAGGGCGGCCTCGATCCGGTCAAAGCCCAGGTCCATCGATCGTTCGGTCGCGACCGGCATCAGATCCGCGACGACCTCCCGAACCGTCATGTCCAAGGAGATGACAGGCGCGGTGCCCGACGGACCGTCCTCGTAGCGGGCGAGGGAGAGGAGCTGTTCAAGCAAGCGGCCGACCCGACGAATGCCACCCTGAAGCGCGGCCAGCCGCTCGCGGCTCTCTGGCGGCAAGTCGAGGCCGGAGAGGTTCCCGACCTGGACGGTGAGAGCCGTGACGGGGGTCCGCAATTCGTGGGCCGCGTCCGCCACGAAGCGCCGGCGCTGCTCGAACATCTGGCCGACCCGGCCGAGGAGGCGGTTGATTGCCTCGACGAACGGCAAAATTTCGTCGGGTACGTCCCCTGCCGGTAGGGTGCGCAGGTCGTCCGTCGCCCGCGCGTCGAGGCGGGCCGCGAGATCCGAAAGGGGTTTGAAGCTCGCCTGGATGATCACCCCGACCAAGACGAGCAGACAGGGCACGAGCATCAAGAGGGGAACGAGCGTCTGGAGCAACGTGTCCCGGACCCGCTCGTCCCTGCTCGCCGTGGGTTGGGCCATGCCGAACCGGCGACCGTCCGTGCGCGTGTGCACGAGGAGCCGCCAGTCCCGTCCGTCGTGTTCCACGGTCCTGATTCCATCGGGGACGTCGGGCGAAACTCCATCGAGCAGGGAGCCGGGCTTCACGGCCCCGAACTCCTCGACGACGACGCGGAACTGCTGTTCCTCCTCCTCCGTGCCGGTGGATCCTTCGATCGTCGGTACCGAGCCGGCATGGATTGCGAACTGGCCGACCTGCCGCAGCACGGCGTCCTGCTGCTCCGTGGCCTCCTCGGCGGCGCGATGATACGCGAGCAGGCCGAAGCCGATGTTCGTCCCGACGACGAGCACCGAGAGGCCGACGAACAGACGAGCCCGGACGGAACGCATCAGGCCGGCCGGTCCACCATCCAGCCGACCCCGCGTACGTTCCGGATCACCGCGTTTCCGAGCTTGCGACGGACGGAGTGGATGAGGAACTCGACCGCGTTGCTCTCCACTTCCTCGTTCCAGCCGTAGATGCGGCCTTCGAGATCCTGTCGCGACAGGATCGTGCCCGGTCGGTGCATAAGGGCCCGCAGGCAGGCGAACTCCCGTGCGGTCAGGCGGCAGAGCGCCTCGCCGCTGCGGGCCTCGAAGGTCGATGGGTCGAGGCTGACGACTCCGTTGTCGAGGGCCGGTGCCGCATCGCCCCGCGGCCGGCGCAGGACCGCGCGCATGCGCGCCAGGAGTTCGCGCGGCTCGAACGGCTTCGTGACATAGTCGTCGGCGCCGACGTCGAGCCCATCGACGCGGTCGTCCACCCCGTCCCGCGCAGTCACGATGATGACGGGCATGGACGCTTGGATCGCCCGCAGGCGTCGCAGGACGATGATCCCATCATCGCCGGGCAGTCCGAGGTCAAGCAAGGCAATGTCGTAGGCTTCCGTCGCAGCGGCTTCCCGGGCTGAGACGCCGTCTCGGACCCAGTCGACCGCGTAGGCCGCGTCCCGCAGCGCCTGCTGGAGCGCGGCCCCGATCATCCTGTCGTCTTCGACGAGTAGAACACGCATCGTCCGTTCCATTGCGCCGCCTACGTGCGCGCTGTCCCTTCACGATCCAGGCTGGGCGCCACCGACGTAAGGCCTCTCAGCTCAAGGTGTCCATGGTCCGCAGCAGGTCGGCCAGGGCGGCCTTGCACTGCCCGGGGTCCGGCGGCGTAGACCGCAGGGCTTCGAGAGCGCGGTCGATCGCCTTGTCGACCTTGTGCCAGTCGGCTGCCGCGCGTGGCTTCAGACCGGCCTCCGCTTCGTCCCATTGGGTCTCCAGGTCCTTGACCCGAGTCTTGGCGCCGGCGAGGTCGCCCTTGTCGACGAGCGCCTGGGTGTCGGCCGCGATCGCCCTGAAGCGGCTCAGATCGCCGAGTTTGGAAGCTGCCGCACACGCTGCGCCGACCATCGAACCGTAGATCCCTCCCGCCGCCGGCAGGGACGCTGCAGCGCCGGCCAGTACGGCGGCGGCGCATGCAATGTGCTTGAACGTCATGGGTCGCTCCGAAGTCCAAGGAATGCCGATGCCCGTTACCGAACACCGGCACTCGCCTGACGGCCGGGACTTAGCTCGTCCTTAGGGTGTGGACTCGATCAGCACCAGAAGGTGATGACGGCGGCTAGAGCGAGAGCCGATGCGTCGTTGCGGGCGAGTTTGTCGTAGCGGGTGGCAATGCGGCGGAAGTCTTTGAGGCGGTTGAAGGTCGCCTCGATGCGCCAGCGCTCCCGATAGCGGGGCCAGTCATGGCGGATCTTCCGCTTGCGGCCGCGCTTGCCCGGGATGACCGGCGTGATGCCGCTCTTGCGCAGGTCAGCGCGCAGCCAGTCGGCATCGTAGCCCTCGTCGGCGGCCAGACGCTGGATCCGGCCCAGCGCTTACGCCAACACCGTCGGAGCGGTGGTCACGTCGCTGGCGTTGCCGGGCGTCAGCAGCAGGACACCGGGGCGCCCGAGGACATCGGTGAGCGCGTGGATCTTGGTGGTCGGGCCGCCGCGCGACGGGCCAATGGCCTGCGCCGTCGCCCCCCTTCGCCGCGGGCCGAGCGGTGGACCCGGACGTAGCTGCTGTCGAGGGCGGCTGCATCGCCGGCCCATCCGGCCTTGGCCAGATCCGCCAACATGGCCTTCCAGAAGCCGCGCCGCGACCAGCCGTTGAAGCGGTTGTAGACCGTGGTACGCGGGCCGTAGGCAGCCGGGCAATCGCACCAGCGACAGCCCGATGTCAGGACTGCAGGATGCCCGAGATGATCTGCCAGTCGTCTTTCCGCTCGGGTCCGGGCTGATCCTTCGGCATGAACGGCTCGATCACCGCCCACCGCTCATCCGAGAGCCAGAACAGGTCCGCCATCGCCACCTCCAGGCCGCAAGACGGCCGCCTGGAATCAAAAAACGACAAACCCTGCAAAGCCGTGGTTCGATTTACACCCTAGCAGATACGCGATCGACGCCCGCAAAGCCTGGGGCGCCCGGCGTCGGCTCGAATGGTAGGCGTGGAAGCCCGGACCCGGCGAGCTCCATTCGGGCATCACCTCACGCAGGATGCCGGCCGCCAGTTGCCTTGCGACGAGGCCCTCCTGACAATAGGCGGAGCTCTCAACCTGAAGGTATTTGCGCACGGTCGCGCGCGCCAACCCCGTAGCGCGACCGATCGCCAGAAGGGTCTGACCTGCCAGATGACGCCGACGCACGGTCCTCGTAGGCCGCAAGCCGCCGAGCACGACTGTCACGGCTCATCGTGATCTCGGCGGCGCTGCGGCGGTATGCACGCAGGCGTTCCCCGGGTTGGCGGCCATCCCCGCTGGGTAGAACGGGCAGCTGCCGCAGCCGGCCATGGACCCAGCCGAGCCCGCGTTCGAGCGCCTGGCGCATGTTGAGAATGAGATGCCATCGGTCGGCGACCTGGAGAACGGCGGGAGCGCCTTCCGCCGCCTCGGGCGTACTCGGTCGAGCGGTCGCGGGTGACGATCTGGATATCGGGATGGCGCCGCAGCCAGTCGGTGAGGGTCGCCCCGGTTCGGTCGGGCTGCAGGTCGATCGGGCATCGACTGTCGCGATCGACGAGCAGCATGCCGTAGCTCCGCCTTTTGCGGATGGCCCAATCGTCGATGCCCACGGCCCGCGGCCGATCCGCGCTCGGCAGCGGCAGGCGGCGCACGAGACGCAGGATCGTATCGGGGCTGGTCTGCATCCCCAGATGGTCGGTCAGGCGCGCACCGGCCTCGCCACCCGCCGCAAGCCCGATGCGGGTCTGGGCCTGTGCGCGGCGGCGCGTCCGGCGTGCTCGCGGCGGCACCAACTGCGGGAATGGTTTGGCGAAGGTGCGACGGCGACAGGCGCTACCAGGGCAGTAAAAGCGTCGGACGCGCAGACGCAGCGTCATGGGCTGACTGACGCTCGGCAGATCGGCCGGGCGGCGTTCATAGCGGCTGTGAACGGCAGAGCTGATCGTGCCACAGGTTGGGCAACGCCCATGCACACGCTGCGCATGGGCGAAGACGACAGGACGACCGTCCCTCCGGATGACGCGCTCGACGGTGCAGCCCGGCAGGGAAGAGGACAGGATCATCCCCCTGGTGAATCAGCCCGTGCCATCCCCCGTCACCGCGACCGTTCCACGCAAAATGCCGGAGAACCACAGAAACGGGACAGTCCCAACATATAGAAGGATGCCAGGTTAATTATCAAGTAATCTGTGTCAGTTTTTGGTTGCGCGCAGGCAGTAACCGGAGCCGCGGACAGTCTCGATCAGCTCGCAGTCGAACCCTCTATCGACCTTTGATCGTAGACGGCTAACGTGGGTCTCGACGATGTTGGTCTTGGGATCGAAGTGGAATTCCCAAACGTTCTCAAGCAGCATCGTGCGCGTCACGACGCGTCCGGCGTTGCGCATGAGGTATTCGAGCAGCTTGAATTCCTGGGGTTGAATCTCGACCTCGCCGCCGCCTCGACGGACCTTTCGTCCGATGAGATCCATCTCCAAGTCGGCGACCTTGAGGACAGTGTCGACCTGCGCGACCGGGCGCCGACGCCCAAGCGCGTTCACGCGCGCCTGGAGTTCCGCGAAGGCGAATGGTTTCGTCAGGTAGTCGTCCCCGCCGGCCTCAAGGCCTTCCACGCGCTGGCCGACCCCCGACATCGTGGTCAGGAACAGGACCGGGGTCTGCACGCCGGCCGAACGGAGCGTCTTGACCACGGCGAGCCCGTCGAGGCCGGGAAGCATGCGGTCTACGATCAGGACGTCGAAGGTCTCGCCGGCCGCAAGGAACAGCCCGTCACGGCCGTTCGCGGCACGATCGACCACGTGGCCCTGCTCCTCAAGACCCTGGCCGACGTAGTCCATCGTCTCGGCATCGTCTTCAATCAGAAGGATCTTCATCGGATCTCGGCACTCCGCCACCGGACGCGCGGGCACATCTTAGTCGCCTGTTGCGCACGACGGGAACTTAAACTTTCCCAATGTCAGCGGTCGGATCGGGATACGGTCGAGATGCGAGGCCCGATCCTGGCGCGATCCTGCCGTCCCGATCGGTCCCAGACGCGGGATCCGCTCTACAGATCCGTATAGTTCCGGCGATGTCCGTCCAATGTGCGCGCGGTCTTTCTGGCGGCGCGGACTGCGCCCGGCCTTGATGCCGAGACGGGGCCGGACCGCTCGGAGGCGGCCGCGTCCAATTCCGACGGTGAAGTTCGTGTGCCGAGGCCTTGATGTCCCTCACCATAGTGCCTCTCGCACGCGGACTTCATCGATCCTCTGCATCCGCTGCTCGTCTGCCCGTCCGCCTGAGACGGCCCGCGGTGGCGGTTTCGCTGTGCATCCTTGCGCTCTGGACGGTGCCGTGTCCGGCCAAGGACAAGCCGATCCGATTCTGGAACCTGACCGGCGAGACGGTGACGCACCTATCGATGGCACCGACCGGAACGGAGGCCTATGGCCCCGACCAATGCAAGAACGATCGGGATGGCACCGTCGACTTCGACGAGCGGCTACCGATCACTGGGATCTCGCCGGGCCGGTACGATCTCCGGCTCGAACTCAAGAAAGGCAGGCGCTGCCGCGTGCTCGACGTCGAGGTCCGGGAGGCGGACGTCTTCTCCGTCGAGGCAGCGGACCTCGTCGATTGCACGCCTTGAGCCCGGGAGCCCGCGGCCTGGTGGCATCTCGAACCCGGCCATCGAAGGACAGAATGTGATGGAAACAACGACCGACCGCGTCGGGGCGACGCTCAGCAAGGTTCCCGCGGTGACGCTCGGGTTCTGGATCGTCAAGATCCTGGCGACCACGCTCGGCGAGACGGGCGGCGACACCGTCACGATGACCCTGGACTGGGGATACCTCGCCGGCACTGCGCTGTTCGCCGCCATCCTCATCGTCCTCGTCGCCGCCCAGATCCTCGCGAAGCGCTTCCGGCCGGTCCTGTACTGGGCGACGATCGTCGCCTCGACCACCTTCGGTACAACGATGGCCGACTTCGCCGACCGTTCGCTCGGCATTGGCTACACCGGCGGCTCGACACTGCTGCTGGCCTGTCTCGCGGCGGTCCTGGGGCTCTGGTACGTCTCGGAGCGCACCATCTCGGTGGACACCGTGTCCACGCCCCGCGTCGAGGCGTTTTACTGGGCGGCCATCACGTTCTCGCAGACGCTCGGCACCGCGCTTGGCGACTGGCTCGCGGATACCGGCGGTCTCGGCTACGGCGGCGGCGCCCTCGTATTCGGCGCGGCCCTTGTCGTGGTGATTGGCCTGTACTACCGGACCCAGGTCTCGCGGGTCCTGCTGTTCTGGGCGGCCTTCATCCTCACCCGGCCCCTCGGCGCGACGGTCGGCGACTTCCTCGATAAGCCGGTCAACCAAGGCGGTCTGAGCCTGAGCCGACCGCTCGCGTCCCTGGTCTTGGCCGTATTGATCGCGGTGCTGATCGCCGTCATCCCGCAACGGGCCGGGCATCATCCGGCCGCGGACGGTGCGGAGCGGCCGGCGGCCTGATGTCCACATCGTCCACTCCGCAGCGGGGCGTGAGGGCCGAACCGGCGCGCTGGCCCGAACTGGCTTGGCTCGCCGTACCGTTCGTGGTCGGCTCCATAATCGCGTTCGGCTGGCTCGCCGAGGAGGTGGCGGAGGGCGACACGACGACCTTCGATCGAAGCATCTTTTTGATGGTGAGGGTTCCAGGCGATCCAGGTAAGCTCCTCGGCCCCGTATGGCTGCCCGAGACGCTGCGCGACCTGACGAGCCTCGGCAGCACCGTCGTGCTCGCCCTGGTCGTCCTGTCCGTAGTCGGGTACCTCGCCGCTTCCCGCAGGACAGCGGCCGCCGGCTTCGTGTTGGTCGCCGTCGCGGGCGGGCAGATCCTGTCGACGATGCTGAAGATCGCTTTCGAGCGGCCACGTCCGAGCTTGGTCCCCAACGCCCCGGAGGTGTTCACGGCAAGCTTCCCGAGCGGGCACGCCTTGCTGTCGGCCGTCACCTACCTGACCCTGGCCGCGCTGCTGGCGCGCACCGAGACGCGGGGAGCCGTCCGCCGGTATGCGATTGCGGTCGGCGTATGTCTCACCCTCCTGGTCGGATGCAGCCGTGTCGCCTTGGGAGTCCACTGGCCGACGGACGTGCTGGCGGGGTGGATCGTGGGTTCGGCCTGGGCCGTGCTCTGCTCCACCGTCTCGGCGCAGATCGGTCGCAGAAGCAGCGTCGGATCTGCCTGATCGGCCCGGCGCCCCCGGCGCCCCCCGGCGGCGAACTACCCTTTTGTCCGGCGCCTTTTAGAGCGCCTGGCGCAACGTGCACGGATCGCTTGGGCCGGCGTTGGTCGTGATGGCTCGTCCGCTTCTGCCCTATGATCTCTGGACCGAGATTGCGCCGCTTTTACCGCCGCCCCGCCGACGTCCGAAAGGCGGCCGTCGTCCGATTGCGAACCGAGGTGCGTTGACCGGCATTCTGTTCGTGCCGCGCTCAGGCGTTCCGTGGGAGATGCTGCCGGCGGAGATGGGATGCGGCTGCGGGATGAGATGCTGGCGGCGTCTGCGCGACTGGCAGGCGGCCGGCGCGTGGGCGCGGCTGCATCAGGTGCTCTTGGAACGCCTCCACGGGGCGGGTGAGATCGACTGGCGCCGAGCGAGCCTGGACAGCGCCTCTGTCCCGGCCAAACCCGACGGACCGGGGCGAGGCGGATACAGGGCGCGACCTCGTCACCGACGCGCGGGGTACAACGCTCGGCTTCCGCCTGAGTGGGGCCAACCGGCACGACAGCGTGATGATGGCCTCGACCCTCGATGCCATCCCACTTGTGCGCAACGATCGGCGGGGCCGGGGCCGCGACACCGACCGGACAAACTGCACGCCGATAAAGCCCACGACGCCGAACCGCGCCGACACGAGTGCCGGGCATGTGGGATCGTACCGCGCATCGCACGCCACGGCATCGAGAGCTGCGAGAGGCTGGGCCGGCACCGCTGGGTGGCGAAGCGCACGCCCGCTTGTTTTAATCGCTTCCGCCGGCTGCCCGTGCACCACGAGCGACGTGCAGACATCTACGAGGCCTTCACCAGCCTCGATGACAGCCTCCTCACACTCAACCAGATCACGCGGTGCTGTTAGGCGCTCTTAGAGCGGTCGTGATCAGTTCGGCCGCAGCCGCTCCACGCGATGGAGCTGCGCCAAGCGACCATCCTCCATCCGCCTCACGAGCTCGGTCATGCCGAACAGGGCTTCCAACCTCGCATCCCGTCACCACAAGCGCCGGGGAGCCGCAGCCGGTAGCGTTGAGCGCGCCGACCCGCGACGCGTGCTCCCAGCCGGCGCAGAAGTAAACGTCGGTGCCCGGCTGGACGTGGGCGACCGCGCCGGCGAGGAGCTGGAAGGCGGGGATCGGCTCGACCGACCCATTGGCGTTCGTGGCGAGGTCCGGCAGCTGCGCCGAGCCGTAGCGGACAATGCCCTGGCCCACGAGTCCGCTGATTTGGGGATCGAGCTGCTTGTCGATCACCGGCAGGTTCTCGGCGCCGCCGATGCTGTAGCCGACCGCGCTGTCGGGGCGGCCGGGGAGACGGGCCGTGGCGGTGAGGTTGGTCGGACCCAGCCGGTCGTCGAAGAAGCGCACGAGGCCCTTCAGCTCGAAATGCCCGTGGCCCGGCTCAACGGCGAGCTTTCCGATGAAGTCGGGGACGCCGCTGTTCGAGTAGGTTTTGGAATTGCTTAGGAGCCTGGCCGCATCGCCGGTGTTGTTGACGTTGACGATGCCGGGTGCCGCGGACGGGCTCGGCGGCAGCACGCTCTGGGGCGATTCTACCGACAGGCCGGCCCACAGGCCCGGGGCAATGTCCTTGATCGCGCGCACCTGCGGATTGCGGGTCCAATTGAAGCCCGGCAGGTACTGCGCGTCGATGGTGAGCGGGATCTACTCCTTGAGCGGCTTGATCCGACACGTCGGTGGTGATGAGCCGCGGTGATTAGCGACCAAGCCTGGCCGGACAGCACGTGCCAGCCGCTGTCGAGGGCATCGACCGTGGGGAAGATCCGCCGGATGCGCTGCGTATAGCTATTGCTCTCGCGCGAGTTTGTGCCCGCCGCCTGGAAGTCGATCTCGTAGTAGCCCGAGATCTGGAGCGCCGCTCGACCTTGGCGGTGAACAGACCGCTCAGGCGGCTCTGCCGGGCGGAGAAGCGGAATTCGCCCTCGCGCGATTGCGGGCCATCACGGAACGGGATGCCGTTGAAGTCGCCGGCGAGGTCCTAGACGAGGTTGGGATTGCGGAAGATCCCGGCAAGTTCGACGAAGCCCCCCAGCGTGAAGCAGATCGCCGGTCACAGCGCGTAGCTGTCGGCGTTGCATACGAGGTCGTTGCCGAGGATCGCCGGCGTGTGCTCGCTCACCCCGGGCCGCGCTCCGCCGGGGGCACCGGCTTGGGCGACACGCTGATGATGCTCGGTCCGGGCCGCGAGGCGGCCCTGCTCCTGTGACAGGACGCGGCGCTCGCGGGCTTCGCCGGCGAGCGCCGCCCGGGGCGCACCGGCCTGCCGGCGCAGGGCGGCGAGCTCCTGCTGCATGGCCGGCATCCGGCGCTGCATCGCGTTCATCCGAGCCGCCATCGCGGCGGCGTCCTGGGCGCGGGCGGACGGCATGGCGAGGAGGGCCGAGACCGCGGCGGCCATCGACATGGTCGGACGCGACTTCGTCATTGGACTTCCCGGCGTCGACGAATCTGCGGGCCGAAGCCTTTCATGGCGCGTCTGCCGATCCGGCGATGAGGATATGAAGTCCTATGGACCGATGATTCGACGCCACGCCGCATTTGCTTAGCATTTTGATATCAACGTCCACGAGCATGGAAGATCTATACAAATCCTCAATGTTGCGCACGCGACGCCTACGTCTCGTATACCTATCGGTATGCTGGCGGTCATGGCCGCCCCACGCCTTTCGCCGCCATGTGTCTTCGGCAAACCGACCGTTTCACGTGTCCGTCTCCGCTCCATCCGGTACGCTCCGATGAATCCGAACTCCACGACGGTCCTCGTCGTCGAACCCCAGCGCGATGCCGCGACGGGACTGGCTCGGTCTCTCGCCGCGCACGGATACGCGGTCGAGATCCGCTCCCGAGCCCGGGAGGTGCGCGACCTCGTGGAGCGTCGACGGTTCGCCGCGCTGATCCTCTCCGCCCGGTTGCCGGACTGCGATGGCTTCGCGCTGTGTCGGCATATGCGCCGGGCCTCGGAGGCCGCGATCCTGATGCTCGCCGCCGGGGACGACGACCTGGATCGGATCGTCGGCCTCGAGAGCGGGGCCGACGATTGCCTTGCAAGACCGTTCGTCCCGCGGGAACTGATCGTGCGCCTCAGAGGGATCCTACGCCGGCGTGCGGCGGCTGCGGCACGGGAACCGCTTCTGGAGTTCGGCCCCCTGCAGATCGACCGGCACGGTCGCGTCGTCCGCCTGAATGGCGTAGAGAAGCCGCTGAGTAGCCTACAGTTCGCGCTCCTCGTCGCATTCGCCGAGAACGTCGGCCGGGTCCTGAGGCGCGAGGAGCTTCACCACATCCTTACGGGCGGCGATCCGGCCGGCTCTGGCCGATCCATCGACATCCAGGTGTGCCGGCTGCGGTCGCAGATCGAGGACGATGCGAGCTGCCCTCGAAGGCTCGTCACCATCCGCGGCAGCGGCTACCTGTTCGACGCCGGCGTGGATGCCGGGTCCTGAGATGTCGTCGTCTCAGGCATTCAGGGACCGACGAGCCTTCTTAGCCGATCGAGGTCGGCGAGCTGCTGCAGGGCGTTCCGGTGATCGGCGGCGGTCAGACCGAGAACGATCGCCTCCAACGCGATCAGGGTGATGGCATGGAGGGCGACCTGATCGGCGCGGCCGCGTCGCGCCAGCAGCACGACCGTGGCTTGGCGGGCCAGAGCGCTGGTCTGCGTTTCGGTCACGAGCACCACCGGCAGGCCCAGGCGCCGGGCTTCGAACATCACCGCCTGAACCTCGCGGTAGGGCTGACCGTAGGCGAGAAGGAGAACCGCGTCTCCCGCGCGCAATTCGAGCAACTGGTCGGCCAGCCCCCACTCGGTCGCGTCGAGGAGCAGGCTGCCGCGGCCCGAGCGGTTGAGCTGGAACGCCAGATACCGAGCGATGTGCGCCGACGGACCGATCCCGAACACCCCGATGCGCGCGGCCGGGTGCAGCGCCGTGATAGCCGACACGATTGCCGCCCGCCCGGCTTCGGTCTGAAGGGCGTCCATGCCCTCGCGATGAGCGTCCAGGACGGCGTCGACGACCGTGGTCGCATCCGCGCCGACTTCCGAGAGGGTGCGGCCCATGTCGGTCGCGGGCGACCTCCGGTCGTCGAGATTGGCCGCGAGCATCTGCCTGAGATCGGACAGACGCTCGAAGCCGAGCGCCTGTACGGTCCGGATGACCGTCGCATCGGAGGTTGCCAGCTGTGCCGCGATCTGAGCGGCAGAGCTGGCAACCGCGACCGCGCGGTTCTGGTCGAGATAGCTCGCCACACGGGCGGTCGCGGGCGAAAGCGTGGGCGTCAAGCGCCTGACGAGCGTACCGAAATCCTCTGCCACGATCCTAGACCCTCCCAGGTGCGGCCCCCCGGTCGCCGCCCTCAATGTAGCGTTACAATCTATAAACTTGACACTCGTAGCAATTGCTACAACTAAGCTTTCGGGCAATCCCGCGGCCCAGCCCGATTCCGAGGGAGCTTTCGGTATGACGATCGACTGGATGCATGCGTGGCCCACGGCCCTCGCGGCGTTCCTGGCCTCGTCGGTCGAGTTCGTCGAAGCGTTGACCGTCGTGCTCGCGGTCGGCGTGGTCCGCGGCTGGAGGAGCGCCTTGACCGGTACAGCTTCGGCGATCGCCGTGCTTCTGGCGATCGTACTGGTGTTCGGCCCTCTCCTGACCCGCATACCCATCCAAGACGTCCAACTCGTCGTCGGCGGGATGCTTCTCCTGTTCGGCCTCCGTTGGCTGCGCAAGGCGGTCCTGCGGGCGGCCGGCGTCGTCCCCCTTCACGACGAGACCGCCGCCTACGACCGGGAGACCGGGAACCTGCGATCGGTCAGGCCGTCCGCAGGTTCCTGGGACGCCGTGGCGGTCGCCACCGCGTTCAAGATCACCATGCTCGAAGGCTTGGAGGTCGTGTTCATCGTGATCGCTGTGGGGGCGGGCGGAGTCGGCCTTCTGGTCCCGGCTGCGATCGGAGCCGTTGCCGCGCTTCTGCTGGTGATCACGGCCGGCATCCTCCTGCACCGTCCCCTAACGATGGTGCCCGAGAACACCCTCAAGTTCGCGGTCGGGGTGCTGCTCGCGGCGTTCGGCACGTTCTGGGTCGGTGAAGGCATCGGCCTGGACTGGCCCGGCGCCGACTGGTCGATCCCCGGGCTCACCCTCGGCTTTCTCGCCGTCGCCGCGCTCGCCGTGCGGCTCTGCCGGCGTCGCGCGGGCACCGGTCACTCCCCAGTCCTACGCTGAACCGATCCACCATGAACGCCATCAAAGCCATCGCCAGCGAGCTGCTCGGCCTCGTCGTCGACGACATCGGGTTCGCTGCCGCCGCCGTCGGCTGGATAGCCCTGGTTTGGCTGCTCGCCTTTTCGCTGCTGCCGCCGAGCCCCTGGGTGGCGGTCGCGCTCTTCTGCGGCCTCGCGGCGATCCTCGTTGAGAGCGTCCTGCGGCACTCGAAAGCGTCGCGATGACCGGCACGCCGACACCTTCGAACGGCGGACATGGCACGCGGTCCGCACGACGTGGTCCGCGCGCCCTGGCCGTCACGGTCGCCGTCCTCGCCCTGGGCGCCGTCGGCTTGTCCGCCTATCGCCACGAGGCGGCGCCTCCTCCGGCCCCGGAAGCCGCCACCCCGGCACCGGTCCCCGTCGTGTCAGCCCCGGTCCGCGAGCAGGACGTGCCCATCACCCTGACGGGCGTCGGAACGGTGAATGCCCTGAACGTCGCGACCATCCGAAGCCAGGTCACCGGATACCTCCAGAGCGCCGACTTCAAGGAAGGTCAGTTCGTGAAGCGCGGTGACGTGCTCGCGCGAATCGACCCGCGCATCTACCAAGCGCGCCTCGAGCAGGCGCGGGCCCAACTCGCCAAGGATCAGGCGCTCCTCGCCAATCAGAAGACCAACCTCGCCCGCAACGAGCCCCTCCTGCAGAAGGGCTTCGCGACGGACCAGCAGGTGGTGAGCGAACGCGCGCAGATCGCCCAGTCCGAGAGCGCCCTGAAGGGCGACCAGGCCGCCATCGACTACGCGCAGACCGAGCTCGATTTCGCGACCCTGCGAGCCCCCTTCGACGGCGTGACCGGCATCCGCCGCGTCGACATCGGCAACATCATCAACCCCACCGACCCGGGCGGCATCGTCGTCCTGACCCAGGTCCAGCCGATCAGCGTGCTCTTCACCCTGCCGACCAGGGACATCGCGGCCGTGCAGGCCGCCCTGACGCGTGGCGCGGTCGCGGCGACCGCCTACGACCAGTCCGGCGACAGGAAGCTCGACACCGGCACCCTGCTGCTCATCAACAACCAGGCCGATCCGAAGTCCGGCACCGTGCAGCTCAAGGCGATCTTCCCGAACGCCGAGCGGCAGCTTTGGGCAGGCAGTTTCGTCAACGCGGAGGTGACCACCTCCGTCGAGAAGGCGGCGCTGACGGTCCCGACCAACGCCCTGCAGGTCGGCGACAAGGGCCAGTTCGTCTACGTGGTCGGCGCCGACGACACGGTCTCGGTCCGACCGGTGGAGGTCAAGCAGCGCACCCGCGGTGTCGCCCTGGTCTCTGAAGGCTTGAAGGACGGCGAGATAGTCGTCGTCCAGGGTCAGTACCGGCTGAAGCCCGGCACGCGCATCACGCCCGCGTCGCCCGACCAAGTGCCCGACACCTCGACCGCTTCGGCGGGGATGCTGCCATGAACATCTCCTCCGGCTTCATCAGGCGGCCCATAGCCACCGGCCTGCTGATGCTCGCCGTCGTGGTGCTCGGCGCGATCAGCTACACGCTCCTGCCGGTCGCCTCACTCCCGAACGTCGACTCGCCCACCATCCAGGTGACGGCCCAACTGCCTGGCGCCGACCCGAAGACGGTCGCCTCCTCGGTGGCGACTCAGCTCGAACGCCAGTTCGGCCAGATCCCTGGCCTGACCCAGATGACATCGAGCAGCGGCACGGGTTTCACGCAGGTCTCGCTGCAGTTCGACCGCAGCCGGACCATCGACTCGGTCGCCTCCGACGTGCAGGCGGCGATCAACGCCACGCAAGGCCAGTTGCCGGCAGCGCTCCTCAACCCGCCGACCTACCGCAAGACCAACCCGGCCGACGTGCCGATCCTGCTGATCGCCATGTCGTCGGACGTGTTCCCGATCACGACCGTGAGCGACTACGCCTACTCGCTCATGGCCCAGAAGATCTCGCAGATCCCCGGCGTCGGCATCGTCGGCGTCGGCGGGCTGCAGAGCCCGGCCATCCGCATCCAGGTCAACCCGGCCCAGCTCGCGGCCGAGAACCTCGATTTCGAGACGGTGCGCACCGCGCTCTCCAACCTCACGGTGCTCCAGCCCAAGGGCCAGCTCTACGGCGGCCAGCAGGCCGTGGCGCTGCAGACCAACGATCAGTTGATGACCGCGGCCGGCTTCGAGGACGCCATCGTGGCCTACCGCGACGGGGCGCCGATCCGGGTGCGCGACATCGGTCGCGCGGTCAAAGCGCCCCAAGACGTCACGATCGCCGGATGGGTCGGCGAGAAGCCGGCCGTGGCGCTGGCCGTGCAGCGGGCGCCGGGGGCCAACGTCATTGCGACCGTGGCGGCCATCAAGAAGGCCCTGCCGCAGCTCCAGGCCTCGCTCCCACCGGGCATCGACGTGAAGATCGCCTCGGACCGGACCCAGACCATCCAGGCCAGCGTCGCGGACGTGCAGTTCACGCTGCTCTTGACCATCGCCCTCGTGGTCGGCGTGATCGCGCTGTTCCTGCGCAAACTCTGGGCGACCGTGATCCCCGCCGTCTCCGTGCCGATCTCGCTCGTCGGCACCTTCGCGGTCATGGACGTGCTGGGCTACAGCCTCGACAACCTCTCGCTGATGGCGCTGACCATCGCCATCGGCTTCGTGGTCGACGACGCGATCGTCATGGTGGAGAACATCGTTCGCCACATCGAGGACGGCGCCAGTCCGATGCAGGCGGCGCTCGACGGGGCCGGCGAGATCGGCTTCACGATCCTGTCGATTTCCATCTCGCTTGTCGCAGTCTTCATCCCCCTGTTCCTGATGGGCGGCATCGTCGGACTGATGTTCCGCGAGTTCGCCGTCACGGTGGCGGTATCGATCCTGGTCTCGGTCGTCGTCTCGCTGACGCTTACGCCGATGATGTGCGCCCGACTCCTGCCGAGCCATGAGACGAAGCCGCCCGGGCGCCTGTCGCGCGGGCTGGAGAACGCTCTCGATCGGCTCACCGCCCGCTACGACGCGGGCCTGACAATCGCCCTGCGCCATCGCTTCCTCACGCTGCTGACCTTCTTCGGCACGGTCGCGCTGACGGGCTACCTGTTCTGGACGATCCCGAAGGGCTTCTTTCCGCAGCAGGACACCGGGCTGATCGTCGGCATCAGCGAGGCGGCCCAGGACGTCTCGCCCGCGGGCATGAAGCAGCGCCAGCAGGCCATCATGGGGATCATCACCCGGGATCCGGCGGTCGCGGACGTGGCCGGCTATATCGGCCCCGGAGGACCGACCGTGACCGAGAACAACGGTCGGGTCTTCATCAGCCTCAAGCCGAGCGAGCAGCGAAACGTTACGGCCGACCAGGTCATCCGACGGCTCTCGAAGGCGCTCGATCAGGTCCAGGGCATGAAGGTCTACATGCAGGCCGCCCAGGACATCACCATCGGCGCCGTGGTCTCGAAGACCCAGTACCAGTTCACGATGACCGACATCGACCTGGAGGAGCTCAACCACTACGGGCCCAAGATGCTCGACGCACTGGAGAAGCTGCCCGAGCTCACCGCTGTCGCGAGCGACCAGCAATCATCCGCGCGCATGCTCAACGTCGTGGTGGACCGCACGGCCGCCTCGCGCCTCGGCATCGACCCGGCGGCCGTCGACAACACCCTCTACGACGCCTTCGGCCAGCGCCACGTCGCGCGCATCTACCTGCCGCTGAACTACTACTACGTCATCCTGGAGGTCGATCCGCACTACCAGCTCGGGCCGAACGCCCTGCAGCGGATCTATGTCCGGTCGCAGGACAACACCTCCGTGCCCCTGAGCCAGATCGCCAGGATCGAGACCGGCACGATGCCGGCGGTAATCAACCACCAGGGACAGTTCCCGTCCGTCACGCTGAGCTTCAATCTCGCGCCCGGCGCGACCATCGGCGCGGCCGTCGCGGCGGTCGAGAGGGCGGCCGCCGACCTGCACATGCCGTCCTCCGTGGCCACCGCCTTCCAGGGCAACGCCCAGGCGTTCCAGACCTCGCTCGGCTCGACGCCGCCCCTGATCCTGGCGGCCCTGTTCGCGGTCTACGTGATCCTGGGCGTGCTCTACGAGAGCACGATCCACCCACTGACCATCCTGTCGACGCTGCCCTCTGCCGGGCTAGGAGCGCTCGCGACGCTGATGCTGGTCGGGCGGCCCCTCGACATGATCGGCATCATCGGGATCATCCTGCTCATCGGCATCGTGAAGAAGAACGGCATCATGCTGGTCGACGTCGCCATCGTGCATGAGCGCGAGGGCGGCAAGTCGGCCGAGGAGGCGATCCACGAAGCCTGCCTGCTGCGCTTCCGCCCGATCCTGATGACGACGCTGTGCGCGCTGCTGGGCGGCGTCCCGCTGATGCTGGGGACCGGAACCGGCTCGGAAATCCGCCAGCCCCTCGGCTACGCCATCGTCGGCGGCCTGCTCGTGTCCCAGGTGCTGACGCTGTTCACCACCCCCGTCGTCTACATCTACATGGACAGGCTCAGGATGCTGCTGTCCCGGCGGCATCCGTCCGAGCCGCTGCGGATCGATGTGGTCCGGTCCGACCCCAGATCGTGTTCGGGGACCGGAGGCCATCTCGATGCGTCGCGGCCCTAAGTTCCTGCGCGGCAGCGGGATCCGCTTCGCGCTCCTGCACACCCTGGTCTTCGTGATCTCTGTCGCGGCCGTCGGCTTCGTCGCGAACTTCCTGGTGGCGCGGGCGCTCAAGGAACAGGCGGCCCTTCGGGTAGAGAACGAGACATCCGAGTTCCTCGACGAGTTCCGACAGTATGGCATCGAGGCGTTCCGCAAGCTCGTCGACGCACAGGCAGGCAACGCAGCGACGAAGCTGCACTACGCTCTGCTCGGCGCGGACGGGCAGCGCATCGCCGGGGAGCACCTCGTGGCCCGGGTGGGCTCCGGCCTGGGTTCGGACGCAGACGCCCCGACCGAGATCCCTGTGACCGGCTCCGACAGCCTGCTGCTGATGCGGCGGCGTCTGCCGGACGGCACGACCTTCGTCATCGCGGACGACCTGAGCAGCGTAGAGGACGTGAAGGAGGTCGTGGCGCACGCCTTCGGGATCGTGCTCGCGATCTCCGTGCTGCTCGGGCTCGCCGCGGGCTTCCTGCTCACGAATGGGCTTCTGTGGCGCGTCGAGGCGGTCACGCGCACCGCCGAGGCGATCATCGCCGGCGACCTGACCCGTCGGATCGAGGCGACGGGGAGGGACGACGAGTTCGATCGGCTGGCCACGAGCCTGAACGCGATGCTCGACCGGATCGCGGAGTTGATGGACAACCTCCGGCAGGTCACCGACGACATCGCCCACGACCTGCGCACCCCGCTCTCGCGCCTGCGTCAAAACCTTGAGCGGATGCGCGCACAGGGGTCGGCCGGGCACGACCGTGCGGATGCAGTGGAGCGGGCGATCGCCGAGGCGGACGGCCTGCTCGCGACCTTCTCGGCCCTCCTGAGGATCTCGCAGGTCGAGGCCGGCAGCCAGCGCTCGGCCTTCCGACCGGTGGACCTGACGGAGGTGATCGAGACCGTCTGTCAGGCTTACGGACCCGACCTCGAGGAGGGCGGCCGTACGCTGGCCTGTGACGTGGTCGGCGGGATCGCGGTTGACGGGGATCGCGAGCTTCTCGTCCAGCTTTTCGCCAACCTCGTCGAGAACGCGCTCGGGCACACGCCTCGTGGAACTACCGTGCGGATCCGCCTGCGCGGCGCCGGTTCGACCGGTATGGGACCGGTTGCGGAGGTGTCCGACGACGGACCCGGCGTGCCCGAAGCGGAACTCGAGAAGGTGTTCCGCCGCTTCTACAGGCTTGAGCGGAGCCGAACCACGCCGGGCAACGGGCTAGGGCTGAGCACGGTTGCGGCGATCGCTAAGCTCCACGGCGCAGACATCCGGCTCGCGGACGCGGCGCCGGGCCTGCGCGTGACGGTCGCCTTTCCGTCGACGGCCGTCCCCCGACAGGGCGTCCGCCGCGGCATCGATTAGACCCGTCCTCCGGGCGAGCCTGGCCCGAAAGCCGACGCGGACCCGGCCGAGCGACGGATGGCGGCTCAGACCTTCCGGTCGACGATTTGACCCGGCCCACTCGTAGCCAACGGCGGAGTCGGCTTGGCGGGAGCCGCATCGTCGGCGTCGTGGTCGGCCTTCTTCGCCGCCGGGCGCGCCGCCGAGGCCTGCGCGCCACCCAAAATGGACATCAGCTTGTTCGCCTGGGTCGCCGAGCCGACATTCATGGATGTTCTCCCCGTTCTGTGCAGAACCATCCTGTCGGTCAACAGCTAATCAAACTTTGCCGGATTGTCTCGATTGAGCTTGATTGGCGAATTGTATAGCGATCGCAATCTTCGAGAAAGATGATAAAGGGGGTGCGGTCATCTCGGGTCCCGCACCACTACCAGCACGCCACGCGCGTGACCCAGGTCTTCCTCCTGCAATCCCGGCCAGTCGTCGAGCTGATCGCGGCCATTGGATTGCCGCGACACACTTCACTCGTAGCCTGATCGAGGGCGATTCCCGTTCCGAAACCTTCTCGCGCGCAGGCACCTCGGACGGCGGGTTCGCAGTCGATTGCCCCGTCCGCTGCCCGAAGGCAAGTTGCGCGAGAAGCGGGGGTAAAGATGCGTCCGGGCAGCGCCGAAGGTCCAGGGGCGTCCCATCGAAGCGCCCCGCACACCGCCGTCCAGAGATCCGAGATCTGGGCCATCAGATCGGGCCGGTCCTGATCCGCGTCCCTGCCAAACCCGGTCGATGCCGGAGACGCGGCGCTCGGGGCCGGTCCGACGTACCCTGAGACCACCGCGATCGCGAGGAACAGCAAAAGTCGACGCATGGCGCACATCGAAGCGTTTTCCGCCGGAGTCTCCGCATTCGGTCGGGATGCAGAAAAGACAACGGCCGCGAGTCCGCGGTCGAATTAGGGCAATATTTAGACCAATGGAAGTGTATGCGAAGGTGAACCATTGGGAAATTGTATAGAACGGTCAACGTGAAATCACATCCGGCGATGCGAAAGTTGCAGCTTCGGGAGCGCGGATCCTAGACGTATCGATGTCCAATTCGATGCGGAACGTTCCTCGAAGCGTCAGTCGAGCACCAGTTCCGGTCATGATGCATGCAAATTTGCCGGCCCCAAGCACGTCGCGGATGCCAAGGCCGCCGGGGGGAAGCTTCGATGTGCCGCGGTATCGACACGGCCGCTACGCATGATCGACCTGCGCGCCCTACGCTTCCCCTTCCTCTTCGGCATACCTGTCCTGAGTCAGGCGATCGGACTGCGCGGTCTGTTCGTCCGCAGCTCCTCGCGGTGGACGCCGGGCTCGCCCGTCATGGGTTCGTTCCTGAGCGTCGACCCTCCGATCTTCTGCTGCCAACCGCGGCCCGCCCCGTTCGGAGCTGCGGAGTTCTTCGCTGCCCACCATCCCAAGGAGCCGTTCGTCTTCCTTGTGCCGGTCACCATGAGCCTCGAGCGGCCGACCTACGCGTTGTCGTTTGCGGCTCAATGTCGGAGGTTCGGCCGGGCGCATCCCCACGCCCGTCTGATCGTCATGGCCAACACGATCCGAGAGGAGCGCGTGCTCGGCAGGCTCGGCGTCGACGTACGCTTCGCGCCGCAGAACATGTTCGTCGACGAGAGGATGTACCACCCGCTCCCGGGACGCCGGCGGAGATTCGATGCGATCTACAACGCGCAGCTCGCCCCGATGAAGCGTCATGATCTGGCCCGTCTCGTGCCGAGCTGCGCGTACGTGACCAAGTTGTTCGAGACCTGGTCGCCGGGATTGAAGCGGGCGCAGCTCGCGAGGTTCGTCAAGTCGCTGCCGCAGCGGCACGAGATCGTCAACGAAACGACCGCGGACGCCGTCGTTCCCATGGACCACGTCGGCGTGAACGAGGCGATGGCGTCCGCCCATGTCGGGCTCTGCCTTTCCAAGCTGGAAGGCGCGATGTACGCGAGCGTCGAGTATCTCTTGGCCGGGCTGCCGGTGGTCACGACCCGCAGCCAGGGTGGACGCGACGTCTTCTTCCACCCGGACTTGACCCTGGTCGTCGACGACGATCCGCGCGCCGTGCAAGACGGCGTCGCCGCGATGAAGGCGCGCGCCATCCCACCTGAGCATGTCCGCGCGACGACGCTGCGTCTGATCCGGACCGAACGCCAGCGCTTCAACGCTTTTGTGGATGATCTGCGTGGTCGGCCGGGCGTACCGTCACCGCAGGGCTGGACGTTCGACTACCACCACAAGCTGGCGCGTTTCGGTCTGCTGTCCGACTTCGAAGCGCAGCTGACCGCGGCCCGTGGCAGCCCGACCGCGGAGTCGATGTCATGATGCAGCGACGCGCCCCTACCCGACCGGCGGCGCCCCCCGCTTCCCGGGCGGCCGACGGTTTCAGCGTCGCCGACCTGCGGCGCGACGGCATCGTGGGCGCGGACGAGATCAGGAGCGCGGCTGCAGCTTACCTCGACGACCCGGCCTGCAGCCCGTTCAAGCTGCGGAACGGCCATACCGTCGACGTCGCCGCGGCGGTCGAGGGGCACCGCCTGACAGCGAAGGCCCTGGCCGATCCGGAGACGCCGATCGGCAACCGCCGTATTCTGGTCCAGGCCGTCCTCGCGCTCGCCCGCACAGATCCCTCCTCCCCGACCGATTGATCGGGACCTTGGATCCGCGCGGGCGGGCACGATCAGTTCAGCGTCTCGAGGTACGAGATCAGGTCGTCGATCTTGCGCCGGTCCTGGCAGCCTGGGAACAGCGTCTTCGTCCCATGCATCTTCGCGAACGGCTTTTGATCCATTCCAGCAGTTCGCCTCGTCCCGCACGGGATGCGAGTCCCTCAGGACCAACGAGTATTCGAAGTCGGGATAGCTGGCAGACCTGCGGCTCACGACGCCGACGAGGTTAGGTCCGATGCTGTTGCGCCCTAACCGGTGGGATGGGCCGCAGATCTCGAAGGGCTGCTTGCCCACCACCGCCCCCCCCACCGCATCCCCCGCCACTCGGGCGAGGGGCAGACTATGTATCCGCGCAAGAACGAGGCACAAAATCATGGGCCTCAACATGGATCTCCGTGCGACGCATGCTTCCGAACGCTCCAGTCGACGACGATGCCTATGCGCAACCGACCCCGCCCGGATGGGACCGGTCGGATTCAGACGCGCCCGGATCGCTGTCATCGCAAGCAGGACTTCACTCTAGATGCCCTGAATATCGTCCGGTCGTTCGAGTTCTGGCGACGTTAGGGGTCTTTCTGATTCATGCTTAGTCATCCAGTTCGCAGCGCCGAAGACGAGAACCGCATTCAACATCATTGCCGCAGCCGCGATGGGTAAAAAAGCCATGCGTAATGTCTCCGTAGGGTGAGGTCCGGTTGATCGACGGCCACTGCGTCGCTGTAGGCGGCAGACGATGAGACGGGATCAGATGCGAAAAAACCCGAGATTTCAAATATTTTCATATCGATCGAATGACGATCGAAAAATTCTGAGGCTTATCGCCGATCATACAGCCTCCGCGTGACGCCTTCGTTGATAGATATATACCGTTCATCAATATAGCTATTGAGAATTATTTTATCAAAAGCCTCGCCGTCGGACGTTTCCAGCGGATGGCGGTGGATTCGGATCGGACCTGTCGTGCAATCGGTAGTCTCACGGTCGCCACGAGGCCGCTCGGCCCGTCGGTCCGGTTCGCGAGTTCGATGGTGCCCGCGCAGGCCTCCACGATTCTTCTGACGATGGAGAGACCCAGGCCGGCGCCCTCGCTCTCGACCCGCCGACGAATGGGTCGAGGATGCGGCCGAGTTCCCCGTTCGGCCTCCACCCACGCGGCCTCGATCCGGCTGAAGCTCAGGTCCATTGCCCGCTCGGCGGCGGACGGCATCAGGTCGGCGACTTCTTCCCGGGCCGCGCCGCCGATAGCGCTGGTGGGGGCCGCCTCCGTCGGAGCGGCCTCGTAGCGGGCGAGGGAGAGGAGCTGCTACAGAAGATGGGGCCAACCCGGCGGATGCCGCCCCGCACTGCGGTCGGGCGCTCCGCCGCACCCGGAGACAGGTCGAGCCGGGACAGGTTGTCGGCCTGGACCGTGGGCGCCGTAACCGGCGTCCTCGACTCGTGCGCAGTGTCCGCCACGAAGCGGCGGCGCTGCTCGAACATTTGCCTGAACCGGCCGAACAGGGGGATGTCCGCGAACGGCAAGGTCCGTAGGTCAACCGAAGCCCGCGCGTCGGGCCGTCCCACGAGGATCGAAAGCAGCCTGAAGCCCGCTTGAATGATCACGCCGACCAGCAGGAGCAGGCGGGGCAGAAGCAACAGGAGGGGAGCAAGCGTCTGGAGGAGTGTGTCTCTGACGCGCTCGTCCCGGCTCGCCGTCGGCTGCCCGCATCTTGAGGCCGCCTTCGCCAACTCTGCCGGAAAGGGGTAGGTCCATGCCTGGGCGATCAACCCATGGCGTTCATCGTCTGCACGAGGTCCGCGAGTGCAGCCTTGCAGGTCCCGGCGTCCTGCGGGGATGCCCGCAGCGCGTCCAGGGCGCGGTCGATCGCCTTGTCGACCTTGTGCCAATCCGCCGCCGCCCGGGGTTTCAAGCCGGCCTCGGCCTCGTCCCATTGAGTCTCCAGATCCTTGATCCGCGCCTTGGCGGCCGCGAGGTCGCCCTTCTCGACGAGAACCTGTGTATCGACGGCGATGGCTTTGAACCGGCCGAGGTCGCCAAGCTTCGAGGCGGCCTGCGCGGTGCCGATCGCGAGCCCGGTGGCCCATCCCGCTGCTTGGAGGGACAGGGTCGTGCCGGCCAGGATCGCGGCGGCGCAGGCGAAGGTCTTGAACGTCATGGCTCACGCTCCTCTCGAACCGATGCCCGCATCCGGACATCGTCGACCGTCTGCCCACGGGGACTTAGCCCCCGCTTAGCGGGACCGCACCGGACCGCCGATGCGGCAGGCCCTCCGGCCAGTGTCTCGAAGGCGCGCTTCAGCCGGCGTCACGCCCGCCGGGCGGGTTGCGTGACGGCGACCGGCGCGGCGTTGAAGGTTACGAATGCGACCAGGGCAACGATCACGCTCAGGAAGACGAGGCTCGTGACGACGGTGCCGAAGCCGAGGCCTCCGTACTCACGAGACTGCGAGAGCAGGTCCCCGAGGGCAGCGCCGAGCGGTCGGGTCAGGATGTAGGCGACCCAAAAGGTCAGGACGGCGTCGGCTCCAAGGCGACGGGCCAGGGCCGTCGCGGCGATCAACGTACCGAATGCGACGACACCCCAGTTGAAGCCGAGCCCTAGCGCCTCCGTTGCGAGGTCGCCAGCCGCCGTCCCGAGCGCGAAGGTGAGCAGGATCGCGAGCCAGTAGAAGCTCTCGCGCCGCAAGGTCAGGATCGTGTGGATCGAGAGCGTGCGCTCGACCGCGTACCAGAGCGCGAATGTTGCCGAGAGGGCGACGGCGAAGGCCGCGGTGCTGGCGTAGAGGCTGACCTCCAGCTTGTCGGTCAGGAAGTCGGTCAGTTGCGTGCCGACGATGCTGACCAGCACGACCGTTAGCCAGTAGACCCACGGCACGTAGCGGCGCGTGCGGAACTGGAGGGTCAGCGCGGCGGCCAGAAGCGCGACCATGATCCCTCCGGTCGTCGCGGTCCCCAGGCCGACGTGGACGGCTAGGTAGTCGGCGCCGGTCTCGCCGACAGTCGTCGACATGATCTTGATGATCCAGAAGATCAGCGTAACCTCCGGAACCTTGTTCAGCATGCGCACAGGGGCGCTCACGGTCGCTGTCATCGCCATTCCCCTTCGGTCAACATCGGTCAGCGCGAGGATCGGCGGCGCGACTTAGGGTCGGCTTAGTGGTACGGGGCGCACCGGCACCAAGCGTAGATCGAAGCATATCGAACGGCATAATTCGTTTTACCAAACATTTAAGAACCAATATACTCAAACTATAAATGATACCTAGTCTGTCGCGCAGTCTAAAACTTATTTCGATTCAGCATCGTCCGCGACGCTTTGCGACTATACAAAACTGTAATTATGCAGCGCGCCCCGCAGACGCTAAGCTACGGCTTCATTTCCAGGGGTTCGTAGGAGACGTTCGCTTGTGTCGGCAGGTCGAGCGGGGCTTCGGGACGGCTAGCGGCGTTCCGGCCGCCGCGGTTCGGCCGAGCGCGCTCGACGCCGGTGGGAGCGCAGAACCTGATCCTGCCCGAACCCCGTCGCGATGAACGTACGCTGGATGTCAGCGAGCAGCCGGTGCGCCGAGCCGGGCGGCCGCTTCTTCGGAACGTCCGGATGCTGGAGACTTTGTACATGCCGGGTTGGGCGACAGGCTGGGTAACGAGGGCCCGAAATCCAGCTTTGCGGTCGACGGCTCTTACGCTCCTCGTGTCCACCGTCATCATGGTGGGTGGATGCTCGTCGACGCGGTACTACGACGCGGAATCGCACGACAGCTCCGAACTCGAACGGGTGAACCGCGCCGTGTTCGCGTTCAACGAGGATTTCGACAGGCAATTGGTGGAGCCGATCGCGCAGCAGTACGTCACCCACGTCCCGAACGACTTGCGCAAGGGCATCGGTGGTGTGGTCCATAACCTCAACGAGCCCATCTACGCGATCAACTTCCTGCTGCAGGGACATGTCGACCGGTCGATGGCCGCGACCGGGAGGTTCGTGATGAACACGTCGCTCGGGCTGTTTGGCCTGATCGACTATGCCGCGATGATCGGCGTCGCCCCGAGACGGACGAGCTTCGATCTGACGCTCGCGACTTGGGGCATACCATCGGGCGACTACATCATCCTCCCGATACTCGGGCCGTCGTCGCCCAGGAAGATCTTCGCCGATATCGGCGAAGGCGTCCTCGATCCGCTCAATGCGATCCCGGCCCTGAACGGCGGGGCCACGGTCGCGGCACGCGCGGTCGCGACCGGGGGACTGAGGCGCGTCGAGGTGGCGGCCGATCTACGGGCTCTGCGCGAGGACTCGCTCGATCTCTACGCCCGGATGAAGAGCCTCTACCTGCAACAGTATTCTGAACCGGTGCCGGGCGGACGGGATCCCGGTGTTCTGCAGTGATCGGGAACATGATGCGGACATCGAGACGTGAGATCGGCGCGCTCGTGTTGGGGATCGCCCTGGCTGCCGGCAGCGTGGCTCCGGCCAGCAGCGACGATTCGGCGACGGCGGTCGTCAGGCGGTTCTACGACGGGATGATCGCCGTGATGCGCTCCGGGCAGGCAACGCGGGCGCGATTCGATCAGTTCAAGCCCGTAATGATGCGCACCTTCGACGTGCCGGTCATGGCGCAGAGGGTCCTGGGCTCGCATTGGAGCGCTCTGTCGCCGGAGGCCAGGAAGCGGTTCCAAGCGGCGTACGCCGACTTCATCGTCGCGACCTACGCGAGCAAGCTCGACACCTATTCCGGCGAGAAGTTCGACGTGGAGCCGTCCGGGGAGGCGCGCGGCGACGGCACTCTCGTATACACGAAGATCGTGGATAGCGAGGGGGCGGAACACGCCGTTAACTACATCGTCGGCCGGAACGGCAAGGTCTTCGACACGTACTTCGATGGCACGATCAGCGATGTCGCCGCGCGGCGATCTGAGTTTACCGGCCTGCTCCAAAGGTCGGGACCGGGCGAACTCATTCAATCCCTCATGGACCGGACACGCAAACTGCTTGATCGATGACGCCGCGGTCGACCTGGGCGTCGCCGGGCAACCGCCGCTTCCTGCGGAGATGACCGCGCTGCCTCGTAGTGCCGGTGATCTGCACTCCGTCCTTGGAGCGGGAGAAGGACTGGCTATCTGGCTGTGGAACGTCTCCGGGCTGTCGAGTGCTATCTCGCCTGGCCTAGCTGCTTCCGCAGGCTGGTCAGATCGTACGAGCGGTATGCCGTCACTCTGGCAGATCTGCGCCTCGCTGCTTTCGTCTGCCTCATGCTCAGAAAGGCCGTTCAGCCCACCACGGGTTTAGAGTCAGGGACAAAACCGTTTGAGCCGTCCCCAACAGATGAGGGCGCAGGCGAGCGTCGTAAATGAGATGTGTAGGTCGGCGCGTCGCTCGTAGCGGTTGATCAGCCGGCGGAAGCGAGCCAGCCATGCCAGGGGGCGCTCGACGATCTAGCGGTGGCGGTCGAGGTGGGCGCTGCTCTCGATGCCGCGTCGAGCGATCCGTGGCGTGATGCTGCGGGTCCGGCACTCGCGCCGTCAGCGACGATAATCGTGGTCCTTGTCGGCGTGCAGCTTGTCTGGTCTGCGCCGCGGGCGACCACGGCGGCCGGCGCGCGCGCCCGAAACCGCGTCAAGGGTCGCCGACAGCATCCGGCTGCCGTCGCAGTTGGCCCCGGTCAGCGTCAGGCCAAGCTTCGTGCCCCTCACGCCCACGACGAAGTGGCGCCTCGTGCCCGGCTTGCGCCGATCCGTCGGGTTCGGCTCCGTCTCGGCCCCTTTTTCGCCGGCAAGCTCGCGCCGTCGAGAGTAGCTCGCGAACAATCGAGCGCATCGGCGTCCTGAAGCTGCTCCGACATCGCGCGATACAGGCCGGCTCAACCGCGGGCGTCCTGCCAAGTGCCCAGCCGCCACCAACTCGTCTTGCCGCTGCGGCCGACACCGGAACGCGGCAGATGCTTCCACTGCATGCCGGCGCGCAGCACGAGGATGATGCCCGCCAGAGTCGCCCGATCCGAGGCGCGGGGCCCGCCACATTTCGGGTTCTCAGGCTCTGATGGCAGCAGCGGCTCGATCACCGCCCACAAGTCGTCGGGTGCAAGAGCAACCCGCCCGTCCAGCCCGCTCACTGCGGTTTCGTCCCGCGTTCTGAAAACAGTCTCGAAGGCCCGCGCTGAGAATCGCCCACTATACAGATATGTATATATCTCGCCACTCCGCCCCAACGTCTTCTACGCAACGAAGGACAGTCGTTCATCGCGCTTGGCTTACGGGATGGACCAATCAAGCGATCACAGCCGACTGGTTCGCCTCGCTGTCCATCAGAGCTAAAGGATCATGCAGGGTAAGTCCGTTCGCAAAATGCACAAAAAAATCCTGCAAGGGCGCAAATCAGAATACCAGCCAAGTAAATAATTTGGGATATTTTCAAACATCGCACGATTTGTGCTCATCGATTTATCAAATTCTGCGAAACCCTTTGTCGTGATGTGCACTGTGGGATGACTGAGACAAATGTCTGTTTGGATACTAGAGATCACAAATGACTAATAAGAATAGGTCGATACGGTATGTTAATGATCGGTATGTGGATAGCTTTGATAGCATGACAGAGGCGCATAAGCCAGAACTGACACCGGCGCAGATCCGCAGATCATTTACTCCCGATGCCATCATGAGCTTCGAAGACGGCAGATCTTATAAATCGCTCCGCCCGCATTTGGCAAAGATAGGACTGTCGCCTAATGAATATCGTGAAAAATGGGGCCTTCCGAGAGACTACCCCATGGTAGCGGAAAACTATTCGCGGCAATGCCGTGAAAGAGCGATGACGAAACGTCTGGGCATTAGAAATAATTTGCTAAAATCGGCAAAATAGATTTGTTTTGCTTAACGCTACGAAATTTCTTTAAGGCATTTTCGATCATCATTTGCGACTGCCATTGGATATATAGACATTTTTTCTAATTAAAATGTCAATCATATTTCAATCTTGCGCCGTTGATGCTGAGAAAAATATAATAAAAATCGTCAAACATAAAATACAGGCCGAATTTTAACATTGTATGTCTGACAGCATAAGATATAAATATTGGTTATAAATCCTGTGTGACTTCGAATTTACCCTGCTTGTTTTCGATTTCAGTTATAGATATATCAATATATTGTCCGTCTTCCAGCCTCAACATAACAATTGGCTGGAGCCACATCGCCTCTAGATCTGTATAGCGCGCATGCACGAGCCCGTGTCCGCTCAATTGTTCGTCAGCCCGCCGAAGGATGAGCTCGTACGTGACACTGACTGGCTTTGCGCCTACGGCAACAATGACGCCCCGTCCTCTTGTGACGAGTGAAACTCCCGGCTGACCGGCGTAAGGCGTTGAAGATGCACGTCTTATCATGCGTGACACTTAAGCACTCAGCTGTCCAATCGGCAACTTGCCGAGATTGCAAAACGCTCACACGATTCGACCGGTTTTTGCCGAAAAGTCCCGGATTTTCGTTCCTGTTCGTACTATGTGTGGGACGAACAGGTAATCGACGTGTTACCAACGCAACATTTCGAAAAAAACGAAACTACCTTCAGTAATCACTGCTGGTGAAAAGTCTTTTATCGAGTAGGTTCGCGTCTCAGTCAGCTTGAATTTGGCACACGCATCCGCCGAGAAGCGGAGCGGGCGGCTCTATGTTCGGGGAAGAGACATGCGCGCCATACGAGGCAGCCTGATCGCGTCCGTGGCAATGCTGCCCGGACTGGCGCAGGCCCAGCAGGCCGTCACATTGGGCGAGATCAGCGTCGTGTCGACCTCGCCGGTCGGCGCCGGCGGCGGCAATTCCAGCGGCGCCCTCAACCTCGATCAGGCCGCGCAGATCGCGCCCACCGTCCCGCTCGCCCCCGGGACCGTCCGCCTGCGCGGCTCCGAGCAGCCGCTCAATAAGATCCCCAGCACCGTCGAGACCGTCACGCCCCGCCAGATCGCCATCGACCGCGGCACCGACAACATCATCGCCACCTTCGCGCGCCAGACGCCGGGCGTGAACCTCAACGACTCGCAGGGCAACTCAAACCGCCCCGACCTCAACTACCGTGGCTTCACCGCCTCGCCGGTCCAGGGCGTGCCGCAGGGGCTGGCCGTCTACCAGAACGGCATCCGCATCAACGAGGCCTTCGGCGACGTCGTCAACTTCGACCTGATCCCGCCGCAGGCGGTGCAGCGCATCGACGTGGTCACCGGCAACCCGGTCTTCGGCCTCAACGCCATCGGCGGCGCGGTCAACATCCAGATGAAGAACGGCTTCACCTGGCAGGGCACCGAGATCTCGGCCTGGGGCGGCTCGGATGCGCGCACCGCCGGCTACCTCGAATACGGCAAGGTCGTCGACAACTGGAGCTTCTACTTCACCGGCGACGGCTTGAACGACCGCGGCTGGCGCTACGAGAACCCGAGCACGATCGGCCGGCTCTACGCCGATCTCGGCTACCGCTCGCAGGATTCGGAGTTCCACCTGATCGGGCTGGCCGCGCGCAGCTTCTACGGCGCCGCCGCGGCCACGCCGGTCGACTTCACCCATGTCGATCCGCGGGCGATCTTCACCAACCCGCAGACGCAGACCACGCAGGTCGGCACGCTCCAGCTGACCGGCCGGGTCGACATCTCCCCGACCTGGGATCTCGCCGGCAATGCCTACTATCGGCGCTTCAGCGAGCGGTATGTCGACGGCAACGATGGCAACTTCGAGAACTGCAGCAGCCGCGGCAGCTTCCGCGGCTTCCTCTGCTACCAGGATGACGCGTTCAACGTGAACGCACCGCCCACCAGCCAGGTGGTGGCCCGTCGGGCCTATCAGAACCAATTCACGATCATCGGCCTGAACGGCCAGCCGATCCCCTTCCGGAACGTCCCCTACGGCACGCTCGACACGACCCTGACCAACTCGGAGGCCTATGGCGGCTCGCTCCAGGTGGCCAACCGCGACCGCATCTTCGGCCTGCCCAACACCTTCGTCATCGGAGGCAGCGTCGACGCCTCGACCTTCTCGTTCAAGTCTCAGAGCACCCTCGGCGTCGTCAATCCGGATTTGTCTGTCGGTACCGATCCGAACAGCCCGTACTATGGCAGCATCCCAGGCCTCGGTACGCCGTTCATCCGGACGGCCGGTGCGCTTGGTCTGGCGCCCAGCTCGGTCAACGGATCGACGCTGTATCTCGGCCTCTACGCCACCGACACGCTGGACGTGACCGACCGCCTGTCACTCACTGCAGGCTTCCGCCTGAACTACGCGCGGATCGAGACGCATGATCAGACCGGCTTCTCACCAGATATCAACGCCACGAACGAGTACCTCAAGGTCAATCCGCTTGCAGGCCTGACCTACCAGTTCGACCCCGCAGTCAATTTGTACGGCAGCTACTCGGAATCCAACCGCGCGCCGACGCCGCTGGAGCTGTCCTGTTCAAACCCAAACCAGCCCTGCCTCCTTCCGAACTCTCTGGTAGCCGACCCGCCGCTCAAGCAGGTCAACGGCCGGACCTACGAGGTCGGCTTCCGGGGCGTGATCCCGAGCTTCCTGCAGGGCGGGACCTTCACCTACAAAGCTGGCATCTTCCGCACAGATCTGACCAACGACATTATCGCGATCGCCGTCGCCGGCAATGCTGCGCGCGCCTACTACACCAACGTGCCGGCGACCCGCCGTCAGGGCATCGAGGTCAGCGGCGAGTATGTCGTCACGCCCGACCTTCTGGTCTACGCCAACTACGCGCTGATCGACGCTACCTTCCAGTTCGACCAGACACTGTCGTCGCGGAACAATCCGTTAGCCAACTCAGACGGCTCAATCCAGGTGAGCAAGGGCAACAAGATTCCGCTGATCCCGGACCACCAGATCAAGGCCGGCTTCGAGTACAACATCACACCGCGCTGGCGCTTCGGCGCTAACGTCGCGGCCTTCTCATCAGCCTATTTTCGCGGAGACCAGTCGAACCTCAACCGTAAATTACCAGCTTACTACGTCATGAATCTGACGACGAAATATCAAGTGAATCATAATCTAGAGCTATTTGGCCTTATAACCAATTTGACAAATAATCGTTACGCCAACTTTGGCACCTTCGTGCAACCTGGTACGGTGGGAGGCAACCTTTCGATCAATGATCCGCGGACGACGACGCTGGCGCAACCATTGTCGATCTACGCCGGTCTGACCTATCGCTTCGGCCCGGATCCGGTTCCGATGGCCCCCGAGCCGATCATCCGGAAATACTGATCCCCATCACCAAGTACAACCGAGACTGCCGGTGCTGCTCTCGAGCGCTTCTTTCTGAGGGGTGACAATAAGATATCGCCTGGGATGGTAGAGTAGACCTGACGTTGCACACAGCCGGGTCCGGCAGCTTCGGCGGCGACTTGGATCGGGCGTTGGGCGAGGAAGCTGTCCGCCGCTGCGGAGCCATCTACGCAAATTGCGTCCGGGAGGGAGCAGTCGGCACTGCCGGCTTGAAGGAGCAGTTATGGAGCATTCAAGCAACTGCCGACCTCCCGAGATCGTGCCTCAGCCCGTACTGACTACACCGTTCTCAAGGTGGTTTTTCACAGTCGTGCTGCCTTACCCCGTAGCGCCGGGCCAATTCGGTCAGGCCCGCATCCGTAATCCGATATTCTGCGCTCCTTGGAATGGAGCGAGTCCGCCCCGTGGCGAGAATTAGTCCCAGCATCTCCAAGCGGCGCGTTGCCAGTGAAGTGTTATAGAAACGAGGTCCCCTCACGGCCAGGATCTTGAGGCGGTATAGACTTGCCGACGATAGTTTAGCCATCGGCGCATCCACTGTCGTGCCGGCCCGCACCCAGAACGTTGGGCTCTCCCCCTGGCGATCCGGTCGTGCGAACGCAGGCAAGCCCCCATTCCGGCCGCCGACCAAGTGCGAGCACGATGGCAGGGTAGGGAGAAGGATGGCCGCAGTTCCGTCGGTCCCCTATCCGACAGGGACCGTAGAATCTTCGGCTCCAAACGTCGGGTCGCACCGACCGCGCGCCATACTTGCCTGCGATATCAGGAAACAGTTGCGGCAAGTGGCATGCAGCTCTGATCCGGCCAGGGAGAGGCGAAGCATTACTCAGCGTCGTGTCCTGGCTATCACATCATGTTGCCGCCAAAGGCATTTCTCATCGGATTCGGCTAGTTGGCGTCATCCGCGTTTAAGAGCGTCCACGCATCCGTTCGACTCATCAGCGCAGCCACCAGCGCGTGATTGAGTTCATGACCTGTATGCTCCGCGGTGATGCGTCCGTGTATGGGATGTCCAGCGAGCGACAGGTCGCCGATCAGATCCAGCACACGATGACGAATTGGCTCTCGTGGCAGCCGCATGCCACCGACGACCGTGCCACGGACGAGCAAGGCTGCCGAGCCAGGTCCGACGCCTCGAAGAAACGGCCTTCTCGTCACGACGCCGTAGGCACGCCCCAGCATCGCTCGGCCATAGCGGCCGAAGCTGCGGGCGGGCGCAATCTCCGCACGGAAAACGTCCGGATTGATCGTACCGCTCCACTCCATCGGTCCGAAGTGACGGAGCGCTAGGTGCGCATGGATATGCAGGCCTGTGAAGGGCTCAATCCGTAGCAGTCGTTGCCGGAACCGCACCTCGACCGGGCGCAGCACCTTGATGAAGCTCCTTGGGACTTCGAAGAAGTGCAATCCCGCTGCCTGGATCCCGTCGCACCAGGGGATCGCACTGCCGTCGAAGATCGGCAACTCCTCGCCATCCAGACGGACGAGCGCATTGTCGATCCGCATGGCGCTCAGCGCAGCCGATAGGTGTTCGATGGTATGCACACGGACACCGTCGTCGGACCGAAGGGCCGTGCAGAGCGGCTGGCTTTCTCGGAACCGCCAATTCGCCGGCACGTCCGCTCCTCTGCCGTCCGGCAGGACGCGACGAAACACGATCCCGTGTCCGGCCGGTGCCGGGCAGACGCGGACGGTTACAGGGTTACCCGTGTGGAGGCCGCGCCCCGACCGTTCGAAGGCAGATCCGAGGGTGGTCTGCCTGCACTCCGCCAGCTTTTCCTGGCCAACCGCGGCCCGAACAAACTTCCGCACCGAACGTGTGTGATCGCCTGCCGGATCGGGGTTGTGAACGTCGCCCATCGCCTCCGACCACTCCTAATTTGGCCGGACACTTTCCAGGCGATAGGCATGTACAACCCTCGCGCCCGCTGCGCGCTCCCCGCTGTTCTCTATGCGTGAGACCAAATTCAACCTGCGTTTCACCAAAAGATCGATGGCGTCGCGAACAGGCTCGAAGGTTGGTTCGTGGTTACGTTGGGAGGGAGTTGCTGCCGCGTTCTTCCCGTTCCCGCGGCATGCACCATGGCTGCGGGCTCCGACAAGGATAGCGTCTACCCAAGCATTAGTCGGGCACCCATCGGACAGGCTCTTCGGTCGCAGGCTTTGTTGAAGAGATATAAGCGACTGCTCGTGACGTATACGAGCCGCGTCGGCATGTGCGGCAAGTGCGCTCCTCTCCCCGACTGGCGCACCGACCATTGCATATCCTCGCACTTTATCTAATGGCGCGGCACCGCGTTCGAGGCAAGGCACTGCCAAAGCAGAGTGACTTCATTGATGTTGGTTGCGGATTAACGAAACCATACAAGTCGGTATAGTCCTGGTCGCAGGTGGATTTCAGGCGATTCAAGCTAATCATCGTTCCGTCGAGCAAGCGCTGCCGCATGCACGAGCGGTCGTTCGACCGCTGGCGGCGACCTTCAGGCCGGCTGAGAGCCGTCGGTTTCCCTGCGACGCCAGATGGGCTGCACCCGATCTTCGCCCACCCGGGGGCCGTTCTGCAATAATGCACAACGGCTACGTCATGGACCGGAGCGATTTGGTGAAGGTCCGGCACAAGTCCTCGGGCGTCAACCGTATCGAGTCTATGCCTGCCGGACGAAGCGGGCCGCAACAGCATGCGGCCCGCAGATATTCAGGCGCCGATCTTCCAATTCGACAGGTCGGCTGACTTCTCCTTTCTAGTCCTGCCGTCGAACTCGACTTTTCGTTCCGTCCATTCTTCGTCTTTGCGCCGCGCGAGCACCTCGATATGCTTCATCTTGCGGCGGGGCTCTCCGGCGTGCTCTCAGCCCGGGCCCGCTACCGAGGCGATGATGAGGCCAGGGTCGACGCCCTCATGCTCGCGGTCGTGCTTCGAGACGTGGTCCGCGCCTCTGTGCGCAATGGCACGGGCTCGCCACCCGGCATGCCGAACAGCGTAACCTTGATCTCGAGCGGGCGACGCTCGCCTTCCAGACTCAGGGCGAGACCTGGCGCGAGCGTGAAAGCACCGACGCCTTTCGGGCCTAGATCTGCGAGATGGATCTGGCCCTCGGCATCCCATCCGGGGTGAAGGGGTGCGCGAAAATGTGCTGGATGGCGCCGGACAGCGTGACTGACACATGGTGTGGCATGATGTCCCCTCGTGAAGGGTCCGACCGCAGGCGCACGCCTCGGTCGGGATGATCATGGGTTGCCAAGGATCACACCGTGCCGAGGTCAGGAGTGGCTGCGAAGCCCCGTGGTCGGATAACGAACTGCACCGAAGCCTGCGCTCCTGATAAGCTTGACTAGCTCGCGGGATGATATCCGGCCCGCTGCGGGAGCAGCTGGACGCACGCGATCATCAGCGCGGCGAGGACGGCCGAAATGGTGATGTCGTTGATCCCCAGACCGCCCTGGGCGGCCGGCTTGTCGAGCGAGTTCGCGACCGTGGCGCCGAGTGGGCGCGTCAGGATGAAGGCGGTCCAGAACAGTGCGGTCCGGGAGACCTTTGTGAAGAAGTAGAGGCCCGCCGTGACGGCCAGGGAGGCTCCGATCAGCAAGGCGCTGCCGTTGTAGCCGAGAGGCGTATCATCGGCCATCCAGTCGCCGAGGGCGGTGCCGAGCGTCTGCGAGAACATGATGGTCAGCCAGTAAAATGCTTCCACCCGCGGCGTCGCAACGGTCTCGATGGCCACCGTCCCCTCGGACCGGTACCAGAGGCCGAGCGAAACCAGGACGAGCGCGAACAGAGTCAGGGAGCCGCCGAGGTAGCCGATGCCCAGCGACCGGTCGAACAGGTCGGCGAGGGTCGTGCCGGCCAGCGTCGTCGCCGTGATCACCGCCCAGTACAGGGACGGGTGGAAACGCCTCGCTCGGATCTGCGCCGCCATAGCTACGAACAGGAAGGCGGCGAAGATCAGGGTCCCGACGAGGTATCCCAACCCCAGGGTTAGGGTCACGGCGTTACCGCCGACCTCTCCCAGGGTCGTCGCGACGATCTTCACGACCCAGAACGCCAGCGTGACCTCGGGCACCTTGCTCGTCGTGTCGTCCATCCGGTTCTTGGCCATCGTGCGGCTCCTTCTCTTGAATCGGTGGTGGGCTTGCCCGCGGCCGGGCAGGTTGCTCAGGGACCGATGAGCTTCCGCAGCCGGTCGAGATCGGCGAGCTGCTGCAAGGCGTTGTCGCTGTCGGACGCGGCAAGGCCGAGGATGACCGCCTCCAACGCGATCAGCGTGGTGGCGTGGAGGGCGACCTGATTGGCGCGTCCACGCCGTGCGAGCAGCACCACCGTGGCCTGCTGGGCAAGGTGGCTCGCCTCCATGTCGGTCACGAGAACCGTCGACAGACCGAGGCGTCGCGCCTCGGCCATCACGGCCTGCACCTCGCGGTAGGGCTGGCCGTAGGCGAGGAGCAGGACCGCGTCGCCCGCCTGCAGGCCAAGCAGCTGGTCGGCCAGCGACCATCCGGTCGCGTCGAAGACGAAGCTTAGGCGCCCGGATCGGTTGAGCTGGAACGCGAGGTAGCGTGCAAGATGTGCAGACGGGCCGATCCCGAACACCCCGATGCGGGCGGCCGGGTGCAGGGCCGCGATGGCCGCGAGGACGGCCGCCTGTCCCGCCTCGGTCCGGAGCGACTCCAAGCCCTCCGCATGGGCGTCGAGCACGGCCGCGACGGCTTGGGACGCGTTCTTGCCCACCTCCGAGAGGGTACGACGCATGTTGGTCGACGGCGACATGCGATCGCCGAGACCGGCCGCAAGCGCCTGCTTCAGGTCCGGCAGACCATCGAAGCCGAGCGCCTGCACCGCCCGGATGACCGTGGCGTCCGACATCCCGAGTTGCGCCGCTATCTGGGCGGCCGAACTCGTGAGAGTCTGGGCACGGTTCATGTCGATGTAGCTCGCAACGCGGGCGGCCGCCGGCGACAACGATGCCGTCAGGCGCCTGATCTTGTCGCTAAATTCATCCGCCACTGTCCGCGCCTCCCCGTTCGCAGAAGTCACCGAAATGTAGCGAACCTATCTGATCGATTGTCTTATGTAGCGTACGCCACAACCATTCCACCGCACGATCGTTCCGGCGGCTGCTACCAAAATGTGTTTGGGTGGGTTGGCGTCCGATCGTACTGGCGACGCGTCCGCGATGGCCGCCGGCCTAGTGACGGTTTCACCGTCTTGAGCTGCGCACGGACGTACTTTCTTGCCGCCTCAACGAAGTAGCCCTGGTGATGAAGAAAGTTCAGGACCTCAACCCCTCCGTCGCCATCGTGCAGTCGCGCAATGCAGCCTGGATGGACGCTGGCTTCACCGCCCTAATCTTTTTGACGGCGTTTGTAATCGCGGGGTTTCTGGCTCGCGAACACGGAAGCGACGTGGTGCGCCACACCGTGGAGATCGATGCTCGCCTCTTTCGGGGCCCGTCCGCCTTGAAGGATCATGCTCCATCGCCGCTTAGCTAAGGCCGCGTCCGTCTTCCTCGATCGCCAGTCCGGTTCGCATGACCGATATGAAGACGCGGCGATGAGCCCATTTGCCTGCGTTGTCGAGCAGCCCACTCAACATTTCGGTAAGATTCCTTTCGTGTCCCGGGAGCGTGAGCGTGCTTAGATCGCGACCTGCCAGGTCAGGGACTCGGCGGCTGGCAGTCGGCGCAGGATCGCAACCAGCTTCTCGACCGCGGGTCCTACGGGACATGCGCGCGCCTGTAGGTTGCCCGTTGCTACGGTACGGGCGCGCCAGTGACCAGTCGACGTTGACCTGCCCCTATGTGGTGGTCCGAGTTCAAAGCTAGTTCAGGGTCAAGATCGGGCCGGAAGCCGATCGTTCGCGTGCATGACGCACGTCAGCCCCAGCCCCGAGCGCCCTGACAGAACCGTCGTGGGTATGGCCCGGGACGGGGCATGCGGCTCGGCGACGTCCTCGGTAGCTTCGCCGGTGGGCCGATCGCGGCCGGCTTTTCGGAGCGCGGTCGCTCGCAGGGTTGGGGCAATCCTTGTTCACGTCGCGAGAATGACCCGAGACGGCGCATGACCCAGGGAACAGCCCCGGCGGACCGATCCAGTCGGTCCGCCGGGTAGAGCACCTGAGCCGGCGGCTCAGGTGCCGGCGGCTTGGGCCGCCCCCGGCTTCGGGGCGTTCGCCTCGATGTACCGGATGATCTCGCCCTTCTTCAGGGTCATGAACGGCTTGAGCGCCAGCTCGGCGGCGTCGAGCAGGCGCAGGCGGTCCTCCTTGTCCCAATGGTTCCAGTAGACCCGCGTCATCAGGTGCGTGGCGATGACGATCCGCAGGAACGGCGAGGGGGGCAGGTCCTTGATGGCGGCCAGCAGGGCCTTGTGCCCGCGGCGGCCCTCGATGTCCGCCAGCCACGCGGCGTGCAGGACCGCCTGCACCTCGCCCGCCACCTCGGCGCGCTCGACGCTCACGGCCAGGACGCGCAGGCGAGCCGTCTCGCACAGATGGTTGAGCAGGCGCCGCAGCGGAGTCGCGAACAGGCTGAATTCGAGCAGGTCGACCATACTGCCCAGCTGCCGCCGGGTCTCGTCGGCGTCGCCGGGGTCCGCCGTGCCGTTCTGGATGGACGTGACGACCTCGTCCGAAGTGAACTCCTTTCGGATCTCCTCGAAGTCGACCCGCGTGTAGGCCTCCGTCCAGGCGTGCGAGAGCGACGCCGCCATGTCGATCAGGGCGGCGGCGAGTTCCTGCTTGGTCTCGGCCCTCAGGTGCTCGGCGCCGGCGCCCAGCATGGTCGTGGCCACGATCCAGTGGCGGACGGCGGCGTCGAAGGCCTCCATGCCCTCCTTGCCCTCCTGCGGCGCGACCTCGTCCCGCAGGCCGGACTTGCCCGACGCCGTCTCGCGGACGCGATCGGCGACGTCGAGCATGCGCTGCTTGCGCTTCACGTCCCCGCGCCCGCTCTTCACGTCGTCGGTCAGCTTGTTGAAGCGCTTCTGGATCGCGTCGAGGCGGTCCTGCCGCGCCAGCATCGCCGGCCGCACCGCATCGGTCAGGAGGATGTGGCGCCCGCCGTCCGCGATCGCGTTGTCGCGGCGATCCCTGCCGATGGCTGCGATGACCCGCTCGACCACTGCGGCGGCCGGCCTGATCTCGCAGTACAGGTCGAAGGTGCCCACGTCGAAGTCGTCGTTGTCGACGTCGAAGTACCGCTGGGCCTTGGACGGCTCCTCGGCGAGGTCGGCGGCGAGCAGGTAGGATTCGACGAAGGGAAGCGAGAAGAGGACGCGGTCCTCGTGGAAATGCAGGATGCCGCTGTCGACGAACGAGGCGACGAAGGCGGCGGGGTCGACCTCGAAGTCGAATTCCCGCGCATAGTCCCGGGCGATGGCCACGACGCCCTCGCGGGTGACAGGCCGCTTCTCAACCCGGATCTCGACCGCGAGCATCCGCAGGAACCGTGCCCGGGTCGTCCGGCTTAGGGTGACGTTGGCCTTGTCGCCGGCGACGACGAGGCTGAGGAAGCCGTCGACGGCGAGCTGTATCAGCTCGGCCCGACGGTTCGCTTCCAGCAGGGCGAAGAGGACCTCCTTCGAGATCCCAGCGAAGTAGGTCGGATGGGCCGACAGGTCGAAGGTCCGGAAGGTGTTGTCGAGCCGGTAGGCCACGGTCTCCGCCTGCAAGGCGGTCATGCCGAAGTTCTTCTCGACGAAGTGCGCGATCTCCAGGAACGACACACTCCCGAGCTGGAAATAGTCCGCCTTCACCGCAGCGGCGAACTCGCTCTCGGCGATGATGTGCGTTTCGTCCCGGGTCAGGATGATGAACCGGGCACCGGTCCGCTCCTTGATCTGCCGCGTCAGGTGGTCGATGCGGGACTTCGACGAAAGCGGGACCCCGTCGATGATGAACACCAGTTGTGCGCCGGGGCAATCCTGGACGTCGGCGAAGTCGTAGTACGCGGCCTCGGCGAGGCCGACCCGCGGCGGTCGGACCGCGTCGCCATCGACGACGATCGGGATCGTGGGCTTGCCGCCGATCACGGCCGTGAGCAGGTCGTTGGCGATGACCCAGGGGAGGCTGTAGTCGGGGTAGTTCTTCGACAGGCCGAGCAGGACGGCCTCGTGCCGCTCCAGCGCCTCGCGGATCTCCTCCGGGTCCGACGAGAACCGAGTGGCGACGCCGCCCGCGATCTGGACGTTGCGCATACGGGGCACCGGCAGGCGGTACCCCTTCTCCAGCAGCTTGTATTCCGGGCTGAACTCGCGGAGCTTCTCGTCGATCGCCGCCGCGAAATCGGCGAGCACGGTGGTGAGCGGACGCGCCTGCGTGGCCGCGGCGCCGGGAAGCCCGAGGTCGAGCTCCGGCCCGGGGCGCGCGCGGCACAGGGCGGCCTTGAAGTGTGGGTTGCCGATCTGGAGCCGCAGGAACGTGGCGGCGTTCCCGGCCGCGAACGCGCGGATGTGGCCGCCGGTGCTGGCCTCCAGCTGGTCCTTGGCGGCGTCGGCGTGGTCGGAAATGCCTCGGATCGCCAGGGCGTCGATCCCCTTGCGGCCGGCCGCGTCGAAGACGCCGCCCGCCTCGGTCTCGATGGCGAGCACCTTGCGGTCGATCGAGCGGATCTTGTTGTTGTAATCCTCGCCCTTGCTGACGGCCGCGCACGCGATCTTGCCGTTCCGGGTGCGCGGCGCGCTGATGGTCTCCGGGGCGCCCTTGCGCCCGACCACCTGGGCCGGGAACAGCTCCCGGGCGATCGCCTGCCGTTCGGCCTGCCAGGCGGCGTAGGCAGGCTGCAGGTCGGGAAAGGTCCGCACGAAGTTCATCGCCGCGACGAGCGGGCGAGGGCTGTTCTGGAACGTCGGCGACAGCGCCAGCTCGATCCCGCCGTCCTTCCGGTCAGACGCCTTGCTGTTCTCGTAGACGTCGATGACCGTCTCGCTATAGCAGACGTCGCACAGGGACAGGTCGCCGCTGAGCGCGCCCGCGATGCCAAGGCAGGCGACGAGGCCGACGTCGAACTCGGCGAGGTTGTCGGCCACCGCGTGATAGGCCGCCTGCCGGCCCATCGCCTCCTGCTGCACCACCAGCATGGACACGCCCGGCTCCCCGGTCTCGACCTCGAACCGGTAGCCGGTGTCCGTCGACATGTTCCGCTTGGGCGGGAACACCTTCTGGACCTCCAGCAGCTCCTCCTCGAGCGGCACCACCAGCAGGATGTCGAACCGTTCCTTGGCCGTCGTCATTGTCCCCCCTGACCTGCCCAGCCCGGACGCCATCGGGGACGGAAACCTCGGCGGGGCCGACCGCCGCGGACATTTCCGTCCCCGGCACGTTCCGAACGCGGTTCGATGGATTCTGGACATCGCGCGGGGGTCGCCCGAGGGACCGCACCCGCGCTTCGTCGCCGGGACGGTCCGGACGGGCCGTCGCCGATCCACATCCCCTGGGCGGAGATCGTGACCCTACGATGGCGCATGCCACGCCGCTCGACGTCGCGCGGCGGCACGCCGCGGCATTGATGTGACGGTGTGCGGTCCGGCGACCACCGGGCGCGTTCCCCCGGGTGGCCCGATCAGGGTACGGTCGTCGAAAGTGTCTCCGAACCTCCGCACCACGAATGACGACACCGTCCCCCGTTCCCGCTCCGCCCAACTGGAAGGACCACCCCGTCGTGATCGCGGCCGGTTCCGTGGCGGCCGCGCTGCTGTTCGCCTGGAACTTCGTCGTGCCGCTGAAGACCGCCGAGCTCGAATCGGAGGTCGCGGCGGGGAAGAGGCAGATCGCGGCGCTCAAGGACGAGGCAGCGAGGTCCGACGCCACCCAGCGAGGACGGATCGACGAGCTGTCGAACCAGAGGAAGGCCATCGAGGCCCGGCTGAAGGAGACCGTGTCCCGGCTGTCGCAGTACGAGACCAGGGACACCTTCGTCTCGGGCGACCCATACCCGGTCGGGATCTCGGTGGTGAAGTTGGGCAACGACTTCGATGCGATCGAAAGGGCTTTTCCGGACGCGACGAAGCGGAAGACCGGCGGCAGGATCCTGTCGGTGGAGATCGACCACGCGGTGTTCTCTCGGATCACCTACTACAAGGAGAGGTTCGCACGCGGCCGGTCGGGCATCGGCCAGATCGTGTACAACCTCAAGAACGAGGATCTGCGAGCTGCCCTGGACCTGAAGCTGAACGCGGCCTTCGGATCCCCGCGGGAGGTGCTCAACGGGAACAAGGCCTGGAACGTTGGCGGCACGAGCGTGGTGCTCCTGAAGGATGCCGTCAGCGTGTCGCCGCTGGGCACGCGGCCGGGGAGCTGGAGCGAGGATTAGGTCGGTGCGGGTCCCCGGTCGGGATAGGCCGACGCAGGGGATCTTGCGGCGGATCGCGGGGTGAGGCCGCGTCACGACATTGGGATGAACTGGTCCGGGCGCGAAAGGACATGGGCCCGCACGATCCGGTCCACCTCGTCGAGGAGGCCCGCGTAGCCCCCGGCGTCCAAAGCCTTGAACGCCTCGATGGCGCCTTGGAACAGGCGCCAGTCCCGGTCCGGGCGCTCCGGGGGGCCCGCGATGCCACCGACGACGCCTGCCTCCGCGGCCGGGTCGTCCACCGACCAGAGGTTCACCGGGTGGGGCGAGACGCTGGGCACGAGGGCGTATGGGTCCAGGAGCAGCCGCGGAAGCCCCGTCCCGTTCCCCGGGCGCCGGACAGGGGAACGGGTAGCCGGCGGCGCAGCGCGGCGACGAACGCCGCTCCCGTGGCCGGCATGCGTGTCCTACGATCATGCCCGTCTCCGTCGTGACGAAATGGGCTGCCATGGGGACGCCCCCGGGGGGGCGGCCCGTGCCCGCCCGCGTCCCTGGGCGGGCGGCGGGCGACCGCGCCGGGGCGGGGCCGGACCCGGGGGGGGCGTTCGTCCGGTCGCGCACCGAGGGTGTCCCGACGCCGCGGGTGGACCCGCGTGGACCCTGGCGGCCGGGCGGTCCATGGTCGCCGGCCAGGCGGCGGCCCGGGGCGCGGTCCGATCCGGGGTGAGATTTGATGGCCACAGGGCGGGACGGCGGCGCGGGGCCGGACGATGCGGCGGCGGAGCGCATGGAGAGGCCGTCCCGGCGCAAGGTCCGGCGGTCGGACTTCGACGAGTTCGTCCGGCACGCGTGCGACACGTTCGGGCAAATCGCCGCCCGAGATCCGCGAAACGCGTTCTTCGACGCCGTCTACCGGCTGTGCGTGACCCCGGGCGGCGCGATGGGCGGGACCGACCGGCGGCTCGTGGAGGTGTTCTACGGGCAAAGGCCGATTGAGGCTGTCAGGGAAATGGTCTCGCGGGAAGGCCGCGATCCCCGGCTGCAAGAGCGCTTCCTGGCCGAGCACGGCGCCTGCCTGTTCTACCAGCGCATGGACAGCGGCGTCGTGCTCGTCGGGCTGAGGCCGGCCGGCTCCGAGGGGTTCCGGAGGCGGGAGCAGATGATCCTGCTGGAATGGATCCGCGGCACGCACGCGCTGACCGGGCCCGGCACCCTGGAGCGGCACTGGCGGGCGTTCGTGTCGTACATGGAGTACACCAGCCTGGAGGGGGAGCCGACCCTCGGCGACCGGACGCGCGTGTGGTGGATGCTGTTCGTGCGCCCCACGGTCGTGAAGGGGGAGCACGTGCCGGCCCTGTGCTGGCGGGCCGGCGCCACGGTGGCCAAGTTCGCGCTGACCGTCGGCCTGAGCGGGTTCCTACTGGCGATCGTGCAGTGGCTGCTCGGCCCGGCGCCGCCGCACTGAGGCCGGGTCGGGACGGGCGTGGGACCGACCTGGGACACGCCCTGGGACGGGAGGCCTCGCAACCTTCGGGAAACCGCCGGGCCTCCTGTTATGGCCCTAGAGGCTGTTATGGACCTGCGTTGGGCTGATGCTCAGATGAGCGGGGATGAGCCCGACCCGCAAGCCGTATCCGTCCGATGTATCCGATGAGGAGTGGGCGCTGGTTGCGCCCTACCTGACGCTGCTGCGTGAGGATGCCGGTCAGCGTGAGCATGCGTTGCGCGAGGTGTTCAATGGCCTGCGCTACGTGGTCAGGAGCGGCTGCCCGTGGCGGCTGATGCCCCACGACCTGCCACCCTGGTTTGCCGTGTATCAGCAGGCCCAGCGCTGGCTGGCGGCCGGCTGTTTCGAGCGACTGGCTGAGGATCTGCGTGCCGTGTTGCGCATGGCGGCCGGTCGGGCGCCGGAGCCGAGCGCGGCCGTGCTCGACAGTCGGACCTTGCGCTCTTCACCCGAGAGCGGCGAGCGGGCGGGCTACGATGGAGCCAAGCGCAAGAAGGGCTCGAAGTTGCACATGGCGGTGGATACCCTCGGCTATCTCCTGGCGCTGCACGTCACACCCGCCGATGCCGATGATCGGGCCCAGGTCGGCCGGCTGGCCAAAGCCGTGCAGGCGGCCACCGGCGAGAGCGTCGAGGTCGCCTTCGTCGATCAAGGCTACACAGGTGAGAGGCCGGCCGCGGCAGCGCGCGCGCACGGCATCGAACTGGAAGTGGTGAAGTTGCCCGAGGCCAAGCGCGGCTTCGTGCTCCTGCCGCGCCGGTGGGTGGTGGAGCGCTCCTTTGCCTGGGCCACCCGCTTCCGCAGGCTCGTCAAAGATTACGAGCGCTATGCCAGCACACTGGCAGACCTCCACCTTGTCGCTTTCGTCTGCCTCATGCTCAGACAGGCCGCTCAACTCGCCAAAGGTTCATAACAGCCTCTAGGCATCGAGGGTTGTCGGGCTAAGCCCCGAAGCGGCGCGAGCCCCTGTCGGACGAACAGCCACAACGCGACGGCGAGAACCAGCCAAAGCGCGACGCGGGAGCCGCGCCTGGTCCTGGAGTGGCCGAGACCTGCGTGTCTCATTCGGCCTGGAGGAACGCATTCAGATCGATTTTCCGGCGATGGCAAAATCTTGCGATCCCATGCATCACGGCGAAAGACGCGAGCATTATGAACAGGCCGAATCCCACGGCCATTGAGACGATCTCTATTTCTGCGCCCATCATTACGAACTCTCGAATTTGATGATATATATCGATGCATATATTCGTGGTCATCAACCCTCAATGTAACGTATATGCATTGTAATTATACCGATGAGTGAGGGAGTTACGATTCGCATTCAGGCGCAATACCTCGCTAGACTGCTCTCGGTTCGGAGACCAAATTGTTGAGATAGGCGAGGGCAAACGCTGATGGCCGACCATGAGCGGTGTCGCTTGCGTGAGCGACAAAGGACGTCCTCGACGAACCGGTGAGGGGCGACCGCCCTGTGGGGGACGGGCGCCGAGATGATCCGCGCCCGGATCAGTCGTCCTCGCCTTCGCGAGCGTCGTTCCAGGCGTCCTTCTCGGCCTTGGCGAGTTCGGATATGCCGCCGCTGCGCGGATCGATGGCGACGGCCACCGGTCTTCCGTCCTTGACGGCCTTGCCCTCCCAGCGGCCGTCGTCGGCCTTCAGGCTGCGGATCTCGCCGTACCCGGCCTCGCCGAGTTTGCGGACGACCTGATCCATGGGCATCCAGTCGGCGCCGGGCTGGCCGGCCTGAGCGTATCCGGCCGTCGCGCCGAGCAGGGCGGCGATCACGAGGGTAGGCTTGATCATGGCTTACGGTCCTGGCTTCGTGTTGCGGTCGCTCCTGTCTGGCAGACCGGTTGCACACCAGCCTGACACCCGTTGTCAGTGTTCTGTCAGGTTGGATCGCGCAGGCTCGACGAGCCCATGATCCGTGCGCGATGCCTCGTCCTCAGCCTGCCTCTCTTAACGCTCCAGGTCGCGGCGCCCGCCCGAGCGTCCGGCAGTGTCCATCAGGAGAGCGCGCGGCAGGCGCTTGAGGGCGGCGAGATCCGTCCGCTGGGCGAGGTCCTCGCGGCCGTCCATGCCGTGCCCCCAGGGGACGTCGTGGCCCTCAAGCTCAAGCACGACGACAAGCGCTGGCGCTACGAGTTGAAGGTGCTGACGCCGACCGGCAAGCGACGCGAAGTGAGGGTCGATGCCAAGACGCTGGCAATCCTCGACGACGACTGAATGCAATCAGGGCTGCGCTGGCACGGTCCAAAGGGTCAGGCGCGCATGCGCTTCCTGATCGCCGTGGACGTGAAGCTCGGATGGGAGCGGGCAGGGTACGTCGCCGACGTCGTCCATGACGGCGAGACGGCGTGGTACCAAGCCTAGATCGAGACCTACGGCGCATTGGTGCTCGATCTCGGACTCTGCCGGCTCGATGGTCTCAGCGTACTCAAGAACCTTCGCCGCGGCGGGCCGGACGCTGCCGGTACTGATCCTTACCGCGCGCGATGGATGGCGCGAGCGCGTCAACGGTATCGACGCCGGGGCGGACGATTACCTCGCCAAGCCGCGCATGCGGATCCAGGCCTTGTAGGCCAGGGGCGGCGGGAGCGCGCTCGACAGACGGCACCAGGGCCACCAACACCCGCGCGGCGTCGATTACTTGACGCTTGGTCAAGCTTGCAGCTTCGGCATCACTCGCCACCGCCGCCGCCGGTGGAGCCGACGCGGGAAGGCCGGCCTTCGTTGCCGGCTGCAGCCGGATCCGTCGCAATGCCATCGGCGGCGTGGCCGGCAGGCGAGTACGAGAAGGCAGCCACGTCATAGAGCGAGTCCGGCTGTCGGGTGGCCACACCCGGGGACCGGGGGGCCACGGGGTGGAGGTAAGTGCCACCATGTGGGCCAGGCGAGGGACGAGCACGGTCCGGCGTCTCGTTGGGGGTGCAGTCGCTGCGAATGCCTTTGGTGACGGCTTCCTGGGCGGTATCGTTTGCCGTCCGACGGTCGATGTTCGACTGCGATGTCTGACCGGCAACCCCACTCGGAGGCTTGGCCCGACCAGTGGTCGTCACGTTGCTGGCGCGCGCGGTCGCGAGCGGACCGGTGCTGGTGCCGTTGCGGTCGGCCTGCGCCGCGGCCGGCATAGTCGTGAGCGCGAGCACCGCATCCCCGGTCGGGATATTGAGCATCGAAGCCTCGACAGCTTCCGTGGTGCACGTCCGGCGTAGGAGCCGCCGGCGAAAGACGGCCTTGCCGGCGGTGGCAAAATTCGCGCGCGACGCTGACCCAGCAAACTAGTCCGCGTCCAGCGCAAGTTTTTCGGGCATCCTGAACCCTGAAGGAGGGTGAATACCATGCCTCGCAAACGCTTCACGAACGAGCCGATCGCCTTTGCCATGCGGCAGGCGGAGAACGGTGCGACGGTGGACGAGGTCTGCCGGAAGATGGGTGTGACGGAAGCCGTTCGGATCCCGCTCCATCCCGGGTCGACGTTGACGCGGCGCACCGGTGATCAAAGCAAGAAAGGCGCCTCTCGGGTGGTGTCTCGACGGTCGCCCTGGGCCGCGCTGCGATGCTCACCGAATCCGCCACCGCAGCGCTCGAACATCGCCCAGGCATCGTGCCGCGTCAGCGGGTGAACGGGAGTCGTAGTACGCCCATCGAGAAGCTGGGTCTTTCAATGGCCGACTGCTTGATTTCCATTCCGACACCGTTGCCCAGACGATTCCTTGATCGGATCAATTCGGCGCGCCCCTTTTACTATGCATCTCCGTTGCTGCTAAGCTGCGGTGCAACTCGGGCAAGGCCACGAAAGCCGATAGCAGAGCGTGCTCGTGGGTCTCGTCGAGTATCGCCTCTATATAGCCGATCGCCTGTGCAAGCGCTTCGGAAACGGGGAGTGGATCCGGCCGGAACCGCTTGCCGTGCGCGGCCAGCCAAACGTCGATCTCGGCGATCACGCGCGGTCCGACTTGAGCGCGGGCGAAAAGTTCCTCGCGCGAGATCCTGCCCGCCGCTCGCAGGAGGCGCGCCGTGAGCGGCCTCTCGGTCCGCCTTTCACCGGACATCGCTCGACGAGGCGGCGGGCGATTGGGTCTCACGCTCGACAGGAGCTCGATCGCCTCGGCGGACAAGCCTGGCGGCCAGGCGGTCGAGCGCGCCGGCTTCGAAGTACTCGAGACGTGGCGCGACCATGGCTTCCGCGAGGGTAGGGGGGCGTCCTCCGTGACCGCGAAGCGGACCGCCGGATGGATCCTCCGGGATTGCGATGGCTCGATATCCATGATGTCCCTGCGTCGAGTTCCAATCCGAAACGCGGCGTCTGCCGCCGCGCGTCCGCTACTTCTTCGCCGCGCGAAGCCGCTTCAGAACCGGGCGATGATCTGCGCGCGTATCGTGCGCGGAGCTCCGGGCGAGATGTTGTTGTTGTTGTCTGCCGTGATGATGTACTGACGATCGAAGAGATTCTCGATGTTGACCTGGGCCCGCACGAACTCGTTCACTTGGTAGAACAAGCCGAGATCGATCCGCGTGTAGCCCGGCAGCCGGATCGTGTTGTCCGAGGTTGCGAAGGTGTGGCTGTAGCTGATCAACCCGACGCCGACCGAGAACTGGGGGCTCAGCTCGAATTTGTTCCACAAGGTGAACGAGTTGAACGGCACGAGCCCGACCTTGTTGCCGGCGACGATCGTCGAGGACGTGGCGCTCGCGATTCTGGCATCGGTGAATGCATAGCCGCCTGCGACCTGCCACCAGTCGGTCAGGTAGCCGTTGGCGCCGATCTCGAAGCCTTGCGTGTTCGTCCGACCCGAGAGGATGAAGAAGCCCGGGTTGTTGGGATCGGCCAATCGTTGATTGAAGCGGTCGAGGTTGTAGGCCGCGGCGGTGATTTGGAACGTCGGATTGAGGTCGTACTTTACGCCCACCTCCGTATTCTCGAACTGCTCGGGCTTGGCGATCACGAGGCCCGGAGTGAAGGCTCCGATCTGATCGCCAGATGACGGCAAATAGGAGACGCTGTAGCTGCCGTAGAACGCGAGGTTCGGCAGCGGCTTCAGGACGATGCCGGCCCGCGGAGAGATCGGGTCGTCGATCCGTGTGTTGGTGGCCAACGTGCGTCTGTCGGTCGAGCTGAAGTCGAAGTGGTCGTATCGCAGGCCGCCGATGAGCTGAAGCCATTCGGTGAGTTCGATTTGGTCCTGAGCATAGACCGCGGCCAGCCCGAGACTGTAGCGCGAGTTCGCATCGGTGGTTCCGTTGTTGCGCGCGAAGACCGGAGCAAACGTCAGCGGGCGGAGCGGATTTACGACGATGTTGGTGGCACTCCCGTTGAAATAATCAGTTTGCCTAAACACCAGGCCTTCCTGATAGCCGAGCTCGAAGCCGCCGAGTAGCGTGTGCTTGACTGGTCCAGTGAAGAATTTGTATGTGAAATCGTTCTGGCTGAAATAGTTCGTACGGTCGGTCTCGTTGCGATACGCGGAGATCGTTACCGCCGTACCGGCCGCGTTCACGGCTCCGGCTGGAAGGCTGTTGTCATAGAAGCGGTTGTAGTCGGCAATCCGCATCTGGCTATGCATCTCGACGCCTGACTCGAAAACGTGATCAAGCTGCACGGTCGCGATGTTCGCATCGACCTTCGTAAAGTTGACAAGTGGGTCGCCGAAAAACGTCCGTATGTTGTCGCGGTATCGATAGGGGCGTCCGAATTGTGAGGGGATGCCACGGTCAGGAAACCGATTGTCGTGGAAATATTCGTACGACAGCTTCAGCGTGGTCTGTGGATCGATGAGGAACGTCATCGTCGGATTGATGCCGTAGCGGGTCAGCTCGCCGAACTGGCGATAGGTCCCCGAATCCTCGAAAATGCCGTTTAAGCGGAAGAAAACGCTGTCGCTGATGCGATCGCCGACGTCCACCGCGACGCGCTTGTCGCCGAATTGGCCGCCGCCGGCCACGATCTCCCGGATCCGATAGCCGTCCGCTTCTTTGAGAACTCGGTTCACGACACCTCCACCTCCACCTCGACCGAAGATAAGCGAATCAGGTCCTTTCAAGACCTCGATGCGCTGAATGTTGTACAGGTCCCGAAAGTACTGCACGTCGTCGCGAACGCCGTTGATATAAAAATCCGCGCTCGTGCTTTGACCTCGAATTATGATCTGATCGCGGTTGTTCTCGCCCTGGGCAGGGATGACGCCGGGCACATAGCGCAATTGCTCGGTCAAATTTTGATAGTTCTGATCCAGGAATTGTTGCCGCGGGATAATGGTGATGGATTGTGGAACATCGAGCAGTGCAGTGTCCGTCTTCGTAGCACTCCGCGTTTGCTTCGTGAGATAGCCGATCGTTACGCCGCCGAGGGGCTCGGGACGCTGGCCTGCGCCCTCGACGCTCAACTGGTCGAGCGTCACGGTTGCGGCGTCTCCGGCAAGCCCCGGCCGATCATCGCTTGGAGCAGCCGATGCCGAGCTGGAGACGATCAACCCGCCCGCCATCAGCGACCCGACGACAGCGCCCGCCCGGACCGCCTTCCTCTTGCCCCTCTCGTTCACGCACATCACCGCCGTCTCTCCCGTGTTGGCGCTCGGTCTCGGCGAAGCCGCTTTCCGGAACTGCCACGGTCAATTTCCTGAAAGCTGGGTGGCCAGATCGTCAAATTACGATTTTCCCAATGTTTGCTGTTTGGAACCGTTTTTATAATACTTATAAAAAAGCAATATTGCCTGCGGCCCGTGCATGATCTAATGCGATCCGAGATATTCATTCGGACGGCGCCTCGATGGTCGATTTCTGCTCGATGCTTTTATTAGGGGACGATGCGATGCGATGAGGCAACACTTGTCCACACCCATGCCGAGAGATCGCTCGGTCGGTCACGGCCGAGAGCTGCGTCTCCTTCTCGTCGAGGACGATGCCCGGACGGCGAAGCAAGTGACGCTGTCGCTGTCGCAGGTGGGCTGGCATGTCGTTCACGCCATCGAAGGACAGGAGGCTTACGCGCTCGCAATGGGCGGATGTTACGACGTCCTGATCGTCGATCGCATGCTGCCACGTCTTGACGGTCTAACGTTGGTCCGGACGCTCCGCGCCGCGGGCCTGCAGACGCCGGTCCTTTTTCTGACGACCATGTGCGGCATCGACGACCGGATAGAAGGCCTCGAGGCGGGCGGCGACGACTATCTGATCAAGCCGTTCGCCCACGGGGAGATGGTCGCGCGCGTCAAAGCTCTGGCACGTCGGCCACCCATCGGGTCGGACGCCGGCCAGTTGCGGGTGGCCGACCTCGAACTCGACGCTGTCGCGCGTCGGGTCCGCCGCGCGGGACGGCACATCGACCTGCAGCCCCGCGAATTCGAATTGCTGGAGTTCCTCCTGCGCCATGTGGGAGACGTCGTTACGCGGCGGCATTTGCTGGAGACCATCTGGGGCTTCCATTTCGTGCCGCAAACGAACATCGTCGAGTCGCACATGAGCCGTTTGCGCGCCAAGATGGATCGTGGCTTTGACCGCCAATTGATCGAGACGGTCCGCGGCATCGGCTACGTTCTGCGCGAACCGGTTGCGTAGCCTGCTCGCAGGAGCGGGATTCCGCTTCGCCATGCTGTTCACGCTGGCTTTCATGGGCTGCGTGATCTTGATCGGGGCGGTGGCACGTCACGCCGTCGTGGCGGAACTAGAAGCACAGGCGGTGCGCAGCCTCGAAGCGGAAGTGGGCGCCCTCGTCGATGAATTCGTCCACGGCGGGCGCCCAGATCTCGACGCAGCTCTTGCGGGCCGTCTGCGCACCGGGCGGACGCACTACCGGTATGCGGTAGTGAAAGCGGCGAATCGATCCGAGGCCGCATCCGACGCCGTTCCGACCGGGGCGACCGATCGGGGCGTCTCGGTCTTGCGGGAGCTCGACGACGGCAGCGGCATCGTCGTGACGGACGACCTATCTCGGGTCGTCGCGGTCCGCGGAACGATCGATCGCGCCTTCCTATCCATGTTCGGGATCGCGGCCGTCCTCGGCCTCGGCACCGGGATGCTGCTCTCCGGAACGCTCTTGGGGCGTTTGGACCGAGTCACGCAAGCTGCCGAGGCGGTGGCCGCGGGCGACCTAGCTTGGCGCATGCCTCTCTCCGGCACGGGAGACGAGTTCGACCGGCTCGCGGCAACCCTCAACCGGATGCTCGACCGGATCATCAGGCTCCTGACCAACCTCCGGCAAGTGTCCACTGACGTGGCCCATGACCTACGGACGCCGATGTCGCGCCTGCGACAGGATCTTGAAGTGGTGCAGCGGCAGGGAACGACCGCGGGCGAGTATCGCCGCGCGATCTCCCAGGCACTTTCGGACATCGACGGCATTCTCGATATCTTCGCGGCCCTTCTGCGTATCGCGCAGGTGGAGAGCGGATCGAGACGGTCGGGCTTCCGTACAGTCGACCTGTCGGCCGTCGCCTTGGAGGTTGCCGACGCCTTCCGGGCGGTCGCCGAAGACGACGGCAGGACGCTTGCGACCGATATCGCCATGGGCGTCGCGGTCGAGGGCGATCGCGAACTCCTCGTGCAGATGCTGGTCAATCTTCTGGAGAATGCGCTTCAGCACACCCCAGCCAGCTCTCGCATCGGCATCGGGGTTGCCTCGTACGACGAAACGGCGTCGATCTGGATTGACGACGAAGGGCCGGGCATTCCGTTCGAGGAAAGGAGCAACGTGCTGCGTCGCTTCTACCGCCTCGAAGGCAGCCGGTCCGGCGAACGTCATGGGCTCGGCTTGAATCTCGTCGCTGCCGTCGCGGATCTGCACGGTGGAAGCTTGAGCCTGTCCGACAACGCTCCCGGCCTAAAGGTCGAACTCACGCTGCCGGTGCGGAGCGCCACCTAGGAGCCTGTCCGAGTGATGGGGTTTGAAGCCTGGTAGAGGGGGTGAGACGGGAGCCAATGAGGGCGGACCAGCAGGCTTCAGCGGCCTGCCTGTGCCAGCTTCAGAAGGTTGTGGGCGGTGCAGATCATCGCCCACTCGCCCCAGACCTGATCAAGCCCTCTCATCACGAACTGTCGGAAACCTCGGGCCTGCTTGATCTGCCCGAACACCGGCTCGACGACCTGCTTCCTGAGACGGTACCGACTGCGGCGCCCAGCCCGCTTCAGGCGGGCGGCCATCGCGCTCATCAACGGCATCTTGGTCAGCCTCCGGCGGCCGGCTGCGTCCGCCTCGCCATGACGCGCCAGGCCCGGAGCGAGGTAGCCCGTGATGCACCGCTCCTTCAGCTCGGCGAGGTTCGCCTCGTTGGAAAAGCCGGCATCGCCCGAGATCCACGCGGGACCGCGGCGGCGCCGGCCGAAAGTTATCCACAGCGGTCCACATCCGATGCTCGCCGCCTCGAACGATTTTACGAGGGAGAAGCTCGGCCGCTTGGCGGGAACCACGCCTGCGTGTTCCACTTTCGTTCCGGAGGATTCGAAGCGGGCGCATGCAAGTCCTCAACGTCACGATCGGGCTGCCCACCCCCGTCCTCATCCTCGACAGGGCGGTCCGGGCGGGTTTGCCGAGCCCGGCCGACGACTTCATCGAGGACGAGATCGACCTGCAGCGGCTACTGATCGCGAACCGCCCGGCGACCTTCCTGGTGCGGGTGGCCGGCGACAGCATGGTCCTGGCCAAGCTCTTCAACGGCGACATCGCGGTGGTCGACCGCTCGCTCATGCCGCGCAACGGCGACGTGGTGGTGGTCGACGTGGACGGGGAGCGCTCGTTCAAGGTCTGGCGCCGCCAGGGCCCCCGGGTAACCCTGCATTTCGCCAACCCGCGCTTCCCGGAGTTCCAGCTCTCCCCGGACGCGGTGATCGAGGTCTGGGGGGTGGTCTCAGGCTCGGTGAACCCGAGGCGCCGGAGCGAATGAGCGAGCGGGCCTACGCGCTCTTGGACGGCAACAGCTTCTACTGCAGCTGCGAGCGGGTGTTCGATCCCCGGCTCGCGCGGGTGCCCGTGATCGTACTGTCCAACAACGACGGCTGCGCGATCGCGCGGACCGCCGAGGCCAAGGCCCTCGGGATCGGCATGGGCGACCCCTGGTTCAAGATCCAGGACATGTGCCGGCAGAAGGGCGTGCGGGTCTACTCCTCGAACTACGCCCTCTACGGCGACATGTCGGCCCGGGTGAACGCGGTCTAACGGGACTTCTCCCCCCGCATCGAGGTCTACTCGATCGACGAGAGCTTTTTGGACATCTCGGACGTGCGCGACCGGGAGCGCGTGACGCTCGCCAGCGACATGCGCGAGACGGTGAGGTCATGGATGGGGATCCCGACCTGCGTCGGGATCGGCGCCACGAAGACGCTGGCCAAGCTCGCCAACCACGTCGCCAAGAAGAACCCCGAGCTCGGCGGCGTCTGCGACCTGACCGACCCGGCCGCCTACGACCACTGGATGGCGCGGATCCCGCCGGAGGACATCTGGGGCGTCGGCCCGGCGAACGCCCGCAAGCTCGGGGCGCTCGGCTGCGAGAGCGTGGCCGACGTGCGGGATCTCGACACCCGCCTCGTGCGCAAGGCCATGACCGTGGTGGGCGAGCGGCTGGTGCGGGAGCTACGCGGCGTGGCCTGCCTCGACCTGGAGGAGGTCGCTGCGACCCGGAAGGGCTGCGCCGTCACCCGGAGCTTCTCCGAGCGGGTCGAGGATCGCGCCACGATGGAGCAGGCGGTCGCCGACCACGCCACCCGGCTCGGGGAGAAGCTCCGCCGGGAGGGTCTCGGGACCGACCACGTGACGGTCTTCTTCCACACCTCCGAGCACGACCGGACCCGGCCACAGCGGTCGGTCTCGACGGTGGTGACCCTGCCGGAATCCTCGAACGACACCCTGGTGCTGGTGAAGGCCGCCCTGCACGAGGTCCGGAAGTCCTGGCGGGACGGCTTTCGCTATTCGAAGGCCGGCGTGGTCACGACGGATCTCGTGCCGCTCCACGCGTCGCAGCGGGCGATGCCGGGGCTCGGCCAACTCGACCGCGAGCAGGGCGCCGCGCTGATGGCGGCGTTCGACGCCTGCAACCGCCGCTTCGGGCACGGGGCCGTGGTCCCGGCGGCCGCCGGGTTCGCGCCGGCTCGGGGATGGTCTACGAAGTTCGAGATGCGGTCGCCGCGCTATACGACGCGGCTGGACGAGATCCCGGTGGTGGCAGCTTGAGGCCCACGCCGCTCGGGATGACCGTTACGGACGTAGGGCCTGGCCTTGCGGCCTTCGAACGTGTCGCGGGCGACAACGCCCGCGTTCGAGGCGTGCGCGAGGCATGTGAGCTCAGGAACACCGCGGCGCGACAGCCGGCAACCTTGGAAGGCTTGCCGCCAGCCCTCACCTTGGCCCCATGAGCAACGAGTTCGACGTCGTCATCATAGGGGGAGGCGCGGCCGGCATCGGCGCCGCGCGGCGGCTTGCGGCGCACGGCAAGGCCACCTTGATGCTCGAAGCATATTCGCGCCTCGGCGGCCGCGCATACACCCAGGATCTGGGCGGCCATCCGCTCGACCTGGGCTGCGAGTGGCTCCACTCGGGTGACCGCAACGCGTGGGTCGACATCGCCGAGGCATCGGGCTTCCCAGTCGACCGCGGCGACCCGCCATGGGCGAAGGCACACCCGGGCATCGTACGGGACGAGAAAGCCCAGGAGGCGGCGCGGCACGCATACAGCGACTGGGAGGAAAGGCTCCGCGCCGTCGCGGCCGGAAGCGACCGGGCGAGCGACGCCCTTGAGCCTGGCGGTGACTGGAACGCCTACGTGCGGGCCATCGCAGGCTTCATGAGCGGCGTCGGGCCCGAGGCGATCTCGGCCACCGACTACCTAGCCTACGACGATGCCTCCACGGGCGAGAACTGGAACCTGCCGTTCGGCTACGGCACGCTGGTCGTCGCCAGCCTGCCGCCAACGACGGCGCTGCGGCTGGCCACCCCCGCCGAGCGGATCGAGTTGACCACGGACGGGGTCGCCGTCACCACCCGTGCCGGCACCGTCCGGGCCGGGGCTGCCATCCTAACCGTCTCGACGGCGGTCCTTGCCGGCGATGCGATCCGCCTTCCCTCCGGGCTCGACCCGTGGCGCGAGGCGGCCGCCGCGCTGCCGCTTGGGCGCAACGAGAAGATCTTCCTGGAAATCGTGCGCGACGCTGCATTCGCGCCCGACACGCACGTCTACGGCAACCTGCATGACCCGAGGTCGGCAGCCTATTCCATCCGACCCAACGGATGGCCGGTGATCGAGGCGTTCCTCGGCGGCGAGGGTGCACGCATCCTGGACCAGGAGGGCCCGGCCGCCGGTTTCGCCCACGTGTCGGCCGAACTGGCCGCCCTGTTTGGCAGCGACGTGGCGTCGGCGATCCGTCCGCTGGTGGCGACATCGTGGAGCCGAATGGCGTCCATCGGCGGCGCGTATAGCTGCGCCTTGCCAGGCCGAGCCGATGCGCGGGCGCGGCTGGCCCGACCCTTCGAAGATCGGCTCTTCTTCGCGGGCGAGGCGACGCATCCCTTCGACTTCACGACCGCCCACGGGGCTCACGACAGCGGACAGAGGGCCGCCGACGAGGCCATGTCGGCGCTTCGGGACAGGTACGGCCTCGGAAGGCGAGTCTCCCTCGCCGCCGCCGGTGCGCGAGCGGCCCGGTAGCATTCCCGCGGTCGTCCATCGCCTCAAGGCCGGTATCGCAGGGTGTCGACCAGCAGCGCGAACGCTGGCGAATGCTGACGCCGGTTCGGGTAGTAGAGGTGGTAGCCAGGAAACCGGTCGCACCATCGCTCCAACACCCTGACGAGACTGCCATTGTCGATGTGCGCCCTCACCATCCCCTCCGGCAGGTAGGCTAGGCCGAAGCCGTCCAGGGCCGCGCGCAGGAGCATGGCGGCGTCGTTGAAGGTCAGTTGTCCCTCCACCCGGACCTGATGAAGCTGCAGATCGAGACGCCCGCCTACTTCGTCGACGTCAACGGGCTCGGGCTCGACAAGGTCGAGCCCACGCCGGAGGGCGGCCTGCGCATCGGCGCGCTGGTGCGCAACACAGACCTCGCCGCCGACGCGCGGGTGCGCAAGGACTACACCGTCCTGTCCCGCGTGCTGCTCGCCAGCGTGTCTGGCCAATTGCGCAACAAGGCGACGACCGCCGGCAACCTGCTGCAGCGGACGCGCTGCCCGTACTTCTACGACACCGCGCAGGCCTGCAATAAGCGTCAGCCCGGCTCCGGTTGCTCGGCCCTCGACGGAGTCAACCGGCAGCTCGCGGTCATCGGCGGGAGCGAGGCCTGCATCGCCACGCACCCGGGCGACATGGCCGTGGCCATGCGGGTGCCGGACGCCACCGTCGAGACTGTCGATGCCGCTGGTGCCGGCCGCTCGATTCCGATGGCCGAGTTCCATCGTCTGCCCGGAGACAATCCGCAGGCCGAGGCGGCGTTGAGGCTCGGCGAGCTCATTTCGGCGGTGACGCGGCCAAAGCCGGTGGCCGGCACGCACGTCTACCACACCTAAGAGCGGGCGGCAGTTCGTGGTCATCGCGGCTGGCGGCAAGCCGATGCTGAAGACGAAGCAGGGCACCAAGATCGTGGCCTACGCACTGCCGCGCTGAGGCGCTCGATGGGACCCAGGCGTCGAGGAATGGCATGTCGGAAAAGGAATTGGGAGCGATGCGTCCGAAGATCATTTGCCACATGGTGACGTCCATCGACGGACGCCTCCATCCCAGCCGGTTCACCGTCCCCGCGGCCGGCGTAGACAAGGCCAGGCTGCGGCAGCACTACGATGAGGTCTCCATCCGGTTCGGTGCCCAGGGCTGGATGTGCGGGCGCGTGACCATGCAGGAGATCTCGAAGGGCAAGGCCCGGACGGTGACAGACCCGGGCGTCTCCTCGCGTGAGCCGTTCGTTGGCGACCGTGGGGACCGGGACCTCGCGGTCGCCATCGACCCGAACGGCAAGGTCCACTACGGGCAGGATCACCTCCACGGTGACCACGCCGTGGCCGTCCTCTCGGAAGGGGTGTCCGACGCCTACCTGACGGAGTTGCGTGAGGACGGCGTGTCCTACGTCTTCGCCGGCCCGGACGGACGGGACCTCGCCAAGGCCATGGACGCGCTTGGCGAGATGTTCTGCGTGGAGACCTTGCTGCTGGAAGGGGGCGCCGGCATCAACGGGGCCTTCCTGAAGGCCGGGCTGATCGACGAGATCAGCGTGCTCATCCAGCCGGCCGTCGACGGCCTCGCAGGCGTGCAGAGCATCTTCGAGTACCGGGGCGGGCCTGACGAGCGGCCGGGTGCCGGACAGGCCCTCCGGCACATGTCCACGGAGACGCTCGAAGGCGGGATGGTGTGGCTGCGGTACGCAGTCGAGCCGGCACCGTCCCCCTCCTGAGGCCCTGGCCATCCGCGCACTCGCCGCCGGCGTGACGATGCTGGCGCGTCGTCGCTCCGACCGGTGTCCAAGGACCGTTCGGGTCCCTGCCTTTGGTCAACGGGCCTTGGGCGGTGGCCGCTTGCGGCCGGCGGCGGTGCTCCGCGGCTTTGAGGGCGACGTGACCGTTCCCCCCGACGCAGCCTTGGCAGCCTCGCGTCTCGACCTCGGCCCGGCGACCTTGGCCGTGGGCTTCGGGGTCGCTGCCTTCGGCTTGGCTGGACGCTTCGTCCTCGGTGGGGAGGCCGTGGGTTTCACGGGGACCGAGGCAACCGCGGCCATCTCCTTGGCTATCTCGGCGCGCAGTGTCCTCACGAGCTTGCCGATACCCTGGGCCACGTTGAGGTAGGCGGCGTCGGCGCTTCGCCATTCCAGGACCGTCCGGCCGTCCTCGGGCAGGAGCTTGAAGCCAGCGGCGGAGGTTTCCTTCCAGCCGCACGGGCGGACCACGACGCCGACGACGCGCATCAGTCCCTTGGCCCTTCGGGTCATCGCCCGGTTGTATTCGAGTTGGCAGTAGCGGCTAGAGAGGTATTCGGGGCTGAGCAGGGCCACGAGGATGTGGGCCCGCCTCAGGGCCCTGGAGATGCCGGCGTCGAGCGCGTCGCCCGGGTCCATCCGCCCGTCGAACCAAGTGCTGACGCCGTCCTTGATCAGGGGCGCGAGGTGGGTTTCGAGCTTGGCGCGGGCGACCGCGTCGACGTGGGAGTAGGAGACGAAGATCCTGACCTCCGGCTTGCCCGTGGGGGTGCGCGCGTTTGCCTTGGCTTCGACCAGGGCCTTTGGTGCTCGGGGCTTCGTCGCTCCGGAGACGGGCGACACCTTTCCGGTTTGGGTACGGCTACGCGCGGCCATGGTCCCTCCGGAGCGTAACGGCCAATCCGGGTCAGGACTTTCGGGCACGTTTTGTTCCCTGAATAGTTGTGGGCGCTCAACGCGATAGCCCGTTCCGGGGAGGCGGGAAGCGGTTTCCCCTGGATGGCCCGGAGGTCAGGCTGCCCCCGCGCCTGATGCTGGCGCCGACTATGGCGCCGCACGACATCGCGACGAATGCGGTGAAGTACGGCGCCCTGTCGACCTACGCCGGGCGTGTCTCCCAGACCTGGGAGGTGGCGATGCGGTCCGGGCCGGCGCTACTTCGGGCTGTGCTGGGAGCAGACAGACCGCCGGCGATGACGTCGCCGGAGCGGGGCGGGTACGGCTCGAAGCTGATCGAGCGGGCCGTCGCCGCCAATACTGGGGATCAAGACGGAGATCGAGTATGGTGCCGCCGGCGTAAGTTTCACGTCGCAGGCGCCCCTGCCCTAGCGGGTCGCCGTCGCGCCGGACGTCGAGTTCGCCATCTAGGCCCCCCGGAACGAGTGCGCACGGGATGCCCGGCAGTTTCCGTCAGGCTGAGGCGAGCATAGGGAGGCCATGCCGCGCCTGCGCGCCGCACGGGGGCGGACCGTCTGCCGGTCTTGGATTGGACCTGCCGCCGCCGTTCGGAAATGCCAGTCCGACGAAGACGCTATCGGGTCTTCCGGAACTGATCGGGGCCGCCGACCTTCGTGTTGCGCACCCGCGCAACGTTCGGCTTCTTGTCCGGCGCCAGTTCCTTGGCTCGTGCGATCGCTTCCTTCTGGGTGGGAAGCACGGCGCTCGCACGCTTGGAGTGCTCTTGTCGGACGGCGAAGTCGCCCTCCTCGCGGGGCTCGACATAGATGTTGCCCGGTTTGCTCATAGTCGATCCTTGACGATGAAAATCAGGAGGTGTGACCGAACTGCGACACCTTCAATACATGAACTAACTTTATTCGCCGGGGGTGGCTCATGGGATGTGTCGCCCGCTAACGGGGACGCGAATGGCGTGCCGGTCCGGGACCGGGAAATCCCGGCGGCGCCGGATCAATCGCGCCTTGGTCGAAGGACGCCCCGATATGGGAGCGGCCCTCCGGATGGCGGGCCGCTCCAAGTTACTTCAGGCTGCTTCGACGCAGAACACTGGTGTCGAAGTGCGGATCTTTAGATCGGCTATCACTATCGCGGATTACAGATGGCCAGAACCTCCGGCCCACGTCTCCCGCGTTAACCATCGACGATCTCAAGCCTTGCCTTGTCGGCGCGTCGCCAGCCAAACGCGGCCCCATAGGTACGAGTGCGCGGAAGGGTAATGTTGCCATGGCTCATCGCGATGATCGCAGATCCGGCAGCCCTGAAAGGTTCGAGGCTCTCGACAGGGCGCGCCGCGCGGTATCGAGTGGGCGCGCGGGGATGATTGTCGGGCGCGGGCACGGAGCCGGTTTCGCCGAACTGGTCGAGGCCCTGTCCGACCCACCAAACCGAAACGAGCATCCGGATGCCTTGATGTCGAACCTGGGGAGCGCCGGGCGCCTCGCGGAAGGGGACTTGGTCCGCAGATCCTCGGGTTGGATCGGGGATGGCCGGATTGCCGTCCGGCCCATCCGCGGTGCACGCAAGCACGTTGCCGTATCGCGTTTCCGCGCGGCGGCGTGTGTGGAGGGAACGATTAGGCCCGATTTCCCGGTCGGTGCCGCTTGGATCCTGGCAACCGCGCCTGACCACTACGAGGCGTGCGAAGTCGACGGCACCGAGGTGTATGTGATCGTCAATCCGCTCGATCGTTGGGCGAGGCACCCGATCCTGGTCAGGGCCGGACGCCTCCCGACGAAGATCACGCGTGCGTGGGAAGTGTTTTCTTCGGACGGCGAGCCGCTCGGGCTGGCTCTTTCGATCGAAGATGGGGTGGTCGGCGTGGCCGTGTCGGGCGATGTCAGCCCTGAAGACACCCTCGCCGCCGCGGCTTGGCAAGTCGCCGTCAATCGCTGAGTACCTGTGCGCGCATGGGTCGCGCATCGGTCTCGGCCGAGGGCGCGAACCGGGATTTGACGTGCGCATTCACTCGACTCATCGCTCAGCCAGTGGGCACGTAGAAATTCGCCAGCAGGAACTGAGCGGATGCGAGGCCATGGTGGCCCGAGCCCCTTCGACTGGAACGCCGATCTAGACCAACAAACGTTGGCACCAAACGTTAAACTCAGCCAACCAAGCTCCAGCAGTGAGCTGATGCTCGCGTCGGAGCCGATCCGCATCACCAGCGCCACCTTTGGTCGCTGTGATTACATTGGTACGTCCTGCGCGATGTTTGATCTTCCGATTTTGCACCGAACTGTAAAGATTTTTTGTCGGTATTATTTTAATAGATCAATAGTAGCTTGTGTCACGGCATCGATCTTGTCGGATGCGCTGTAACTCAATTCGTATGAACGTGCCGCAGCTTGGAGATTTGAAAGCTCGACGGTCGTATCCACATTCGGCAGCAGGACGTAGCCATTTCCATTTGCTGCGACATTCCCGGGATCGTACCTGAGCCGAAACGGCGTTGTATCCTTCACGACGCGACCGAGCGGATCGTCGTCGCTATCCGGAACGATCGGGCTGAAGATTGCAATCTTGCGGCTGTATGGCATGCCTCCCGGATCGCTGGCCGTCGAATTCGCATTGGCCAGATTCTCGGATATCGTGCGGATATGCCCGCGCTGTATCTGGCGGCCGGCAGCCAGGATATCTGAAGCTGACTGGAGTAAGTCTGCCGCTGGCATTGTAGTGCTCCAATTCTTTTTTGGTGGGCATGTCCCGAATATTTTGAGCTTGCCGCGCGGGAGAACAATGGCTATCCGGTCGCCGGTGCGCCACCGAACTTAAACACCCCCGATAATGCATTTGACGGACGGGAGATCGCCCGGCCTTCAGAACGGCAGCAGGATGTCCACAATCTGCTGGCCGTAGCGCGGCTGTTGCACATCAGTGATCTGGCCTCGGCCGCCATAGGCGATCCGAGCCTGGGCCATCTTGGCCGAATCGACGGTGTTGTCCGACTCGATGTCCTCCGGTCGGACCACGCCGGCCACGACGAGTTCACGTACCTCGAAATTGACCCGGATCTCCTGCCTGCCTTCGACCACGAGGTTGCCGTTGGGCAGGACCTGGGTGACCGCCGCAGCAACGTTCGTCGTCACGGTCTCGGCGCGCTGGACCGAGCCGACGCCGTCGCTGGATGCCGTCCCCTTCGCACTCAGGAGCGCGGTACCACCGACGCCGAAGGACTTGCCGACAGCGTTGTTCTCCAGGCCCAGGGCGTTCGGAAGGCCGAAGCTCTCATTTTCGGTGCGCGAGCGCTTCGTCTCGTTGGCCAGATTGGCCTTGTCGGTGACGTTGACCTTCACGGTCAGGATGTCGCCGAGCCGCGCGGCGCGCTGGTCCTTGAAGAAGGCGCGCGAGCCGGTGCGCCAGAGCGAGTTCGGCGCGTAGGAGACCGGCTGCACGTCGGGCATCGGCATCCGCACCGGCTTGTAGCCGGGCTGCGTGGTCGGATCCTCGATCGCCGAGAGCGCCGGGGTTGCGCCGACCTGCGAGAGCCGGTCGGCGGTGTTGCAAGCGCCGAGCGCGCCTACGACCAGCGCTACGGCCGCGCGTCGACGGCGGTGCCGTTCGGGTCCGCGGCGTAGTTCACAGGCGGGCCCGTACCTGCTGGCCGCAACGGCATCGGAAGCTGTCGCGATCATGGGCCTGACACCTGTTTGATCGTCGATGTCGTGACACGTCGCTTGCCGACCATGAGCGTCGGCGTGCTGCCGGCGAGATCGATGCCATCGACCTTGCCTCCCACCGCCGTGTCGACGATCATCTTCTGACCCGATGAATCGACGGCGTCGACCTTGATCGTATAGAGTCCGGCCGCTGCCTTCAGACCTGACGATGTACGTCCATCCCAGGAAAAATCCTGTGTTCCGGCGCTGAGATGCTGGTTTTGCACACCGACGACGTTGTCCTTGCCGTCGCGGATCGTAATGGTGGCTCTGCTGCTGGCACGGGGTACGGAGAGGCTCCACGTCGCACCGGAGCTTCCAAGCTCGGACGTCGCGCCATCCGCGGCCACCGTTTTACCGATGTAGCCGGAAAGGGATGCAGTCCCCGAATCTTTTGCGCTGCTAGCGATAGCATCCAGTCGATCGTTGGATTTAATTTGCTGTTCGACCTGGGCAAATTGTACCAGTTGCTGCGTGAACTGGTTCGTGTCCATAGGAGAAAGAGGATTTTGGTTCTTAAGCTGGGTGGTAAGTAGCGTCAAAAACTGATTGAAATTTCCGGCAATTTGCTGATTGCTGGCGATGCCCCTGGGTTGGATTCCATTGCCCGTCGTTCCGCCGCTCAAGGCAGGCCGTAGATTCGTAACCGAGGGGAGGGTCATTTTTTCGATGCCTTCTACGGAATTTGTATTAGACGCCGGAAATATTTGCCGGTTTCAACAAGCAAAACATTCTAGTCAGGGATCCGCGCTAGTTCTTGGACCTTTATCGACTGTTTTTGTCGTGTCACTATGGGTATTTTATGGTTAATTATTGATTAATATTGACGCGGCGTGAAGTATGATTGGCAATTTGTATAGATGATGGATGCTGGTGGCGCCTTTTTAGGCGACGCCGTAGCTGAACCTGACCAGTTGGCCTTCTGCAGGCCCGATCTGCTGCAGTGACTGCGAAGCAAGATTGGCAATCTGTATAGGTGATAGATGCCGGTGGCGCCTGTCGCGGCGAGGCCGCGAATGAACCTGACCAGTTGGCCTTCGACAGGCCCGATCTACTGTAGGGCCGCGGACGGGAGATTCGCGCTGACGGCGAGACGCGCGAGTCTGAGCGATGGCTCAGACGGTATGCTTGCTCCTCGATGCGACCGATGCGGCACAATTGGCTGCGATCACCAGCGACTGCTCCCGACCTCTCAAGCATATCCGGCGCGCCCGCATGGTCCTGCTCTCAGCCGAGCGCTTGAGCGTCCATGACGTCGCCCGGCGGGCGGGCGCCGCCCGGCCGTGTGGCGCTGGCAGCAGTGCTACGCCGAGGTGGGCGTCGAAGGTCTGCTGCGCTGCAAGACACGTGCATACTCGGACGCCAAGGTTATGATGGCGCGCGTCAGCGCATCCTCATCGGCCGGTATGGTCGGCACGTAGTGCTGCGTGCCACGGTGCTGGCCGACGATCCGGCAGGCATGACGTTCGGAGAGACCATGCTTTTCACGGATGCCGTCGACCGCCTGTCGGCGCGGTTCGAGGGCTACAAGTTTCCCGAGGCGACATCCGCCGGCACTTGCTTCTCCAGGGGCAGATCAGCCACGAGCCGTCGCAATCGCGCATTCTCACGCTCACGATCCTTCATCCGGCGCGCTTGGTCGATCTGCAGGCCGCCGTATTTCTTGCGCCAATGTGAGCCACTCTGCCCGGAGATCTCCGCCTCCGTGCATGCGAGGGCCAAATTCTTGCCCTGGGCTGTCTGTACCTCAATCTGGCGCAGCTTCAGCACGACCTGCTCCGCACCTGTCTTCTGACCGCCCCGCATGCCCGACTCCTTCGGTCCTGGCTGATCCTCTCAATCAGCCCGGTCCAAAGCCAGACGGTCAGGTCACCCGCGAGGGTCCCGACCATTGCATCCGCGAAGGCGCAGGCGTTCGGAATGCCGGCAACCTCCGCGGCCTGGACCTCAGCGGCCGTGTAGCGCAGTCGCGGTTACGAGGGGCATGCTCCGAGCGCCAGCGTCGCCGTCAGCCTGAGACGCTTGGAGGAGGTAACGGGTCGCTTGGGAAGGCCAATAAGACTTTATCCTGTCGTCTTGAAACATCGCTGGTGCGGACAGTCGGATGCGAACCCTTCTCCGTAACGAATTTCCCTGTGGGCCCGGAAATTACAGGGACCAGCTTTGGAAAAGCGCGCTTCGGACGCATGTCGGCCCGGGACATCGCAGCAGATGCAAGAGCTTAGCGCCATTTTCCCTACGAGCGCGAACAGGGAGGCGAAACGGCGTGAGCAGGGAAGTGCGAGAAGCGATCAGGGTGTGAGATTTGTTGGATCTCAATTGCCCGGGAATTGTGGTTGGCCAGAAGCGGACCGGCAGCTTCGCGCCCTATGCGGCCATACAACCGACTTTTCTCGGGTCGCAAAAGCGGACGCCGAAGCAGCATCGGTTGGCGTCCTGGTCGCGCCATGAGTCGGCCTGCAACTCGGATCGATTGAAGGTCTGTTCTCCCGTCGAATATCGACCTGCCCGGGCGTAGTAGCATTCGGAGCTACGTCCCATTGCGCGCCCGCATCCCTATGAGCCAGCTGCATGTCAGCTCGCTGCACTTTTCACTCAGGCTGCAAGCTCTTCCGAGTCATATTGCATTGCAGCAAGAGCGGGCTGCGAGGCCCGGCGTCGGAGTGGTTATGGCCGTCCTTCTCGATATCGCGAAGCGTCAGTACATCACATGTGCGAAGAGGGTGCAGACACAGCCTGCGTCACTGGTGGGTAGGATGATCGATGCGCTGCGGCGCGGTGCGGATCAGCGTTTCACCGAGCAGCTTGAACGGATCGAACGCACCGGGCGCGCCGGAGCATTCTGAGCGTCTTCGGCCCGGGAACGACGGGCCGGACCGGTTCACTTTCCGAGTGCCATTGTCCCGCTCGGCTCAGAGGAACCCGATCGAGAACCAGGGCACGAGGATGATCGCTGCCAAGCCGATGAGCAGGGCCGTGATGTACCCGATGATCGGCCGCATCCCGGCGTCGGGATGGATCCGGCTGATGGCGCAGGCGGCGTAGTAGCCGACGCCGAAGGGCGGAGCGAACAGGCCGATCCCCATGGCGAGGATCACCACCATCGCATAGTGGACTTCGTGCACCCCGACCGCCCGGGCAATCGGGAACAGCAGCGGGCCGAACAGCACAATCGCCGGGATCCCTTCCAGCACCGAGCCCAGCACGATGAAGGCGAGGGCCGAGACGGCCAGGAAGCCGAGCGGACCGCCGGGCAGGCTCTTCATCGCCACGGCGAGCGCCTGTGAGAATCCGGACTGCGTCAGCGCCCAAGCCATGCCGGTGGCCGCGCCGATGATCAGCAGGATCGCCCCCGACAGCGTCGCGGTGGTCACCAGCATCGGGACGAGGCGACGCCAGTCGAACTGCCGGTAGACGAGGAGCCCCGCGAGCATAGCGTAGACGATGCCGATGGTGGAGACCTCAGTCGCGGTCGCCACGCCCTCGACCACGGCCGCCCGGATCACGAAGGGCAGCGCGAGGGCGGGTAGCGCCACGACGAGAGCCCGCAGGACCGCCGTTCGGCTCGGCCGAGCCACGTGGCTCAGGTCCTCGCTGCGGTAGCGCCACCAGACCAGGGCGCACAGCGTCACCCCCAGGACGAGCCCCGGCAGGAGACCGCCGGTGAACAGCGCGGTGATCGACACGCCGGTGACCGAGCCGATGGTGATCAGCACGATCGAGGGCGGGATCGTCTCAGTCTGCGCGCCGGTCGCAGACAGGAGCGCCACCAGATCCCCTTCCTTGGCACCGCGCGCCTTCATCTCGGGGAACAGCACCGGAGCGACCGCGGCCATGTCGGCGGCCTTCGATCCGGAGATGCCGGAGACGAGGTACATCGCGCCGACCAGCACGAAATGCAGGCCGCCACGCACGTGGCCGAGCAGGCTCGCCAGGAACCCGACCATGGCGCGGGCCATGCCGGTCATCTCGATCAGCAGCCCGAGGAAGATGAACAGCGGCACCGAGAGCAGGATGAGGTGGCTCATGCCCTCGTCCATACGGCCGACCACGACCATGGCGGGCGCGTACGTCGTCGTCATCAGGTAGGCGTAGGTGGAAAGCCCGAACGCGAAGGCGATCGGCACGCCGGAGAACACCAGGGTGCCGACACCGAGGAGAAAGAAGACCAGCAGGTTCAGATTGCCAATCCCGATGAGCATGGGCGACAGGACGGCGAGCCCGGCGGCGATGCTGGCTCCGAGGAGGAGCGCCGCTCCCGTCAGGCGCCAGTCGCTCTCTTGTACGAGCCGCACCACGGCAGTCACGAGCATCAGGGCGAACCCGACCGGAAGGGCGGTGGCGCGCCAGGTGTTGGCGAGATCGAGGGCCGGCGTGTGGACCCAGGATTCCTCGACCGCGAACTCGACGGCGGGTTCGAGCAGCAGCCCGACGAAGATGAGGCCCGAGACGATCGCCAGCGTGTCGAGGAAGGCGCGGGCGCGCGGCGAGGCCATGCCGACGAAGGCGGTCATGCGCATGTGTTCGCCACGCCGGTAGGCGATGACCGTGCCGAGCATGGCGAGCCATAGGAACAGGATCGAAGCGAGTTCGTCCGACCAGACAAGGGGCTGGTGTAGGACGTAGCGGCTTATGACGCCGGCCAGCAGGACGACGATCTCCAGGCCAACCAGAATCGCCGCCGGGATCTCGATCATCCGTCCGAGAATGCGATCGAAAGCCTGGAGCCGGGAAGAACCGATTGCCGTCCCCGAGGAGGCGGACGGGAGCGTCATGTCGAGTTGAGCATCGAGTTGCATGGCAGGCCCCCTCACACGAGCTTTCCGGAGACGCTTTCGAGCTGGGCCCAGGCTTCGTCGCCGAGCTTGGCCTTCCAGTCCCTGTAGAAGCTGGTCCGGCCGAGCGCGTCGCGGAACGCCTCCCGGTCGGGATCGACGAAGCTCAGGCCCTTCGCGGACAGCGTCGTGCGCAGGTTCGCGTTGAGCGCCACGATATCGGTCCGCTCTTGGTCAGCCGAGCGGTCGAGTTCGCGGGAGACAATGACGCGCAGATCCTCGGGCAGGCGCAGCCAGGCGCGCTTGTTGCCGAGGATCCAGTAGCCATCCCAGATGTGCCCGGTCAGGCTGCAGCTCTTCTGGACCTCGTAGAGCCGCGTCGTCGCGGTGATCGGAAGCGGGTTTTCCTGACCCTCGACAACCTTGGTCTGCAGCGCTGAGTAGAGCTCATTGAAGTTAATCGGCGTCGCGCCCGCGCTCAGCGCCCGGAACAGCGAGGTCTGCATCGGAGCCTGCGGCACGCGGATCTTGAAGCCGCGCAGATCGTCTGGGGTGCGGATCTCGCGCGTCGAGGAGGTGATGTGGCGGAAGCCGTTGTCCCAGACCTTCGACACGGTCACGACCGGCGTGCGCCCGATCTGCGCGCGAACGTAGGCGCCGAGTGGCCCGTCCATGGCGGCCCAGACGCTTGGGTAGTCCCTGAAGACGAACCCGAGGTTCGGCAGGGTCGCGACCGGCAGAAAGGTCGCCAGCACCGAGGAGGCGAGGTTCAGGAACTCGACGGCGCCGCTGCGGACCTGAGCTAGCAGATCCGTGTCGCCCCCGAGCTGGTTGGCCGGGAACAGGCGGATCTCCAGGCGCCCGCTGCTCGCCTCGCGGATACGCTCGATGGCCTGCTGCGCGCGAAGGTTGACCGGATGGGTCGGGTCCTGGCCGGTGGCGAGCTTGTAGACGAATTCGGCCGCCTCGGCCCGCCGGGTCAGGATGCTGAACAAGGGAAGAGCGGCCGCGCCCGCGATGAGGCTGCGGCGGCTGAGAGACGCCTCTGGCATGTTTCACTCCCTGGTGGTTCGGGTGTGCCGTTCGATCCCCGCCGTTTGCGGTCTTTCGGGATCGTCACCCGGTCTCGCCGGATGCCTGGCGCGCCGCCCGTGGCGTTTGATCTGAAGGATCGTCAGTCGAAGGGACGTGCCGAACACCGGCACGTCCCGCTTCAGCGCCGGCTCAGAGCCAGCGGCGGATGCTGCGGGCCATGGCCTGCGTGGAGATGCCGTAGCGGTCGTGCAGCGTCGGCAGGGCACCTGCGTCGAGGAACTCGTCCGGCAGGCCGATCTGGCGGTAGCCCGGCGGCACCGTGCCGCTGCGCAGAAGGAGGCTCGCCACCGCCTCGCCGAGACCGCCGACCACTGAGTGGTTCTCCGCCACCACCACGAACCGGCCGCCGCGGCCGACCTCGCGCAGGATGGTTTCCTCATCGAGCGGCTTGATGGTCGGCACGTGCAGCACCGCCACATCCACTCGGTCGTTCTCCAGCTCCTGCGCGACTTCTAGCGCCCGCATAGTCATCAGCCCGGAGGAGATGATCAGGACCTCGCGCCCGTCGCGGATGGTCTTGGCCTTGCCCCACTCGAACTTGTAGCCGTACTCGTCCAACACGAGGGGCACGTTGCCGCGCAGGAGCCGCAGGTAGACCGGACCCTGATGCTCGACCATGGCGGGCACCACCTGCTCCAGCTCGTGCGCGTCGCAGGGGTCGAGAATCGTGAGGTTCGGCATGCCGCGGAAGATCGCGAGATCCTCGGTGGCCTGATGGCTCGGGCCGTAGCCCGTCGTCAGGCCAGGCAGGGCGCAGGCGATCTTGACGTTGAGGTTCTCCTCGGCGATCGCGAGGCAGATGAAGTCGTAGGCCCGCCGCGCCGCGAACACCGCGTAGGTGGTGGCGATAGGCGTGTAGCCCTCGCGGGCGAGGCCCGCCGCCGCGCTCATCAGCAGCTGCTCGGCCATGCCCATCTGGTAGAACCGGTCCGGGTAGGCCTGCGCGAAGATGTGCAGGTCCGTGTACTTGGCCAGATCCGCCGACAGGCCGACGATATCGGGACGCGTCTTGCCGAGTTCGACGAGGGCGTTCCCGAAGGGCGCCGGCTTGGTCCGCTGGCCGGGCGCGGCCAGCGAGGCGATCATCGCCGAGGTCTTGGCGCCGCCGCCCGTGCGTGGGGCGGGCTTCTCGTATTTCGAACGTCTCACTGGAGCCTCCCTTCGTCCAGAACCGCAAGGGCCTGACGCCATTCGCTCGGCTCGACCCGCAGGAAGTGATTGCGCTCGCGCTCCTCCAGGAACGGCACGCCCTTCGCCATCTTCGTGTCGCAGATCACGAGGCGTGGGCAGCTGCCCGCGTGAGCGCGGGCAGCGTCGAAGGCCCGCACGAGGGCGTCGATGTCGTTGCCGTCGACGCGCTGGACGAACCAGCCGAAGGCCTCGAATTTCGGCACGAGGGGTTCGAAGTTCAGGACGCCACGGGACGGCCCGTCGGCCTGCATGCCGTTGACGTCGACGAGGCCGATCAGGTTGTCGAGGCCGAAGCTCGCCGCCGACATCGCCGCCTCCCAAGTCGAGCCCTCGTCGAGCTCGCCGTCGGAGAACAGGTTGTAGACGAAGCTCTTTGAGGACTTCCGCTTGAGGCCGAGCGCCATGCCGACCGCGATGCCGAGCCCGTGGCCAAGCGAGCCGCCGGTGATCTCCATGCCGGGCGTGTAGGCGGCCATGCCGGACATCGGCAGGCGGCTGTCGTCAGATCCGTAGGTTCCGAGTTCGTCTTCCGGGATGATGCCGGCCTCGATCAGCGCCGCGTAGAGGGCGATGGCGTAATGCCCGATCGAGAGCAGGAAGCGGTCGCGGCCCTCCCATTCCGGATCCTCCGGACGGAAGGTCATCGCGTGGAAGTAGCTGACCGCCAGCACGTCGCTGATGCCGAGCGCCTGGGCGATGTAGCCCTGGCCCTGAACCTCGCCCATCAGTAGGGCGTGGCGGCGGATGTGGTAGGCGCGGTCGGCGAGTGAGACGTTCGAGCGCTCGCGGGGTCGCGCGTCGAGGAGGGTGTCCATGGGTCCGGTCCTTTCGCTCAGTGGATCAGCATGCCGCCGTTGACGTCGATGACCGTCCCGGTGAGGTAGGCCGACAGGTCGCTGGCGAGGAACAGGCAGGCGTTGGCGACGTCGTCCGCGACGCCGAGGCGGCCCAGCGGAATGCCCTTGATGATCTCTGCGCGTAGCTCTTCGGTGAGCTTGCCGCCGGTGATGTCGGTCTGGATTAGACCCGGCGTGACCGAGTTGACCCGGATCCCGTCCGCCCCGAGCTCGCGTGCCATCGCCTTGGCAAGGCCGAGCACGCCGGCCTTGGCCGCGCTATAGTGCGGACCGCCGAAGATGCCGCCACCGCGCTGGGCCGAGACCGAGGACATGCAGACGATCGAGCCGGCGCGCTGGACCCGCATGGCCGGGATCACCGCTTGGCTCATGTAGAGGGTGCCGCGCAGGTTCACGTCGGTGACGGCCTCATAGTTGGCCGCCTCGATCTCCATCAGCTTCAGGGGCTGGGTGATACCGGCATTGTTGACGAGGACGTCGATGCGGCCGACCTGGGCGACCACTTCGTCGGCCGCGGTTTGGCAGGCGGCCCGGTCGGTGACGTTGCAGGCGAGGCCGAGATGTCCGGGTCCGATATCGCGGGCTGCCGCCTCGGCCTGGCCGGCATCGAGGTCGAGGATGACGACGCGGCCTCCTTGAGCCGCAAACATCCGAGCGGTGGCTTTACCGATACCGCGCGCGGAGGCCGCGCCGGTGATCACACAGACTTTGTCCTTCAGAAGCATGGCTGTCTCCCTCGTGCGCCTGAGGCTGCCGCCATTCAGGTGCTCGGCTTGTTCCGAGACGGGAGATCGAACCGTTGTGCTCGGGCCAATCGGACGGCCCGGCATGATGCCCGTTCACCTCGCCATAATCCTCGCGGGATCTCGGGAAGGCTCTGGGTCGTTTCCTCTCATCTCGTTGACATCACGGTGCCGCAGACCTCTTCAGGCGGCAAACGCGTAGATTTCAGCGCTGGATGAACTGGATTCATCTGCTCGCGTGGCCGACTGTAGTCAGTGGAGTTCGGGCGGCAGCTCGACGCGGAGTTCGGCGGCGAGCCAGCGGGCGAAGACACGTAAGGGCGACCGCCGTCGCGTCACCGCTGGGAAAACGAGATGATGGCCGTTGTAGCGCACATTGGTGGCGCATTCGGCGAGTGGAGCCACGAGACGCCCGCTCGCGAGTTCCCGCTCCGCGAGCAGCATCGATTCGAGGGCTACCCCGAGACCGTCGGCAGCTGCGGTGATAGCCAAAAAGCTGCGGTCGAAGCGCAGCCCCGAGGGCGGTGGTGCGCGCAGGTCGTTGCGCTCGAACCAGACCGGCCAGCGCACGAGCTTGTTGTCGCTCTGGATCAAGGGTTGGCCGAGGAGGTCGGCTGCCTCGCGAATGTTGGCAGCACGCTTCGGATCGCACAGGGGCGTCACCGTCTCTTGGCCGAGCGGCATGACGATTAGTCCTTCGCCGCGCGGTGGCCCGTACACGATGTCCGCGTCGAACTCGTCCGTGATGAAGCGGGCGTAGTCCATGCCGGCGGCGAGCCGGACCTCGAAATCGGGATGTCCGGCCATGAAACGGGCAAGCCGCGGCGTCAGCCATTGCGCGGCGAAGCTCGGCGCACAATGCAGGCGCAGCAATTGCGGCGCGCGCGTCGCGACGAGGTCGAAGCCGCGGTTCAACTCCTCGAAGGCGCGGCTGACGTGATCGAGGAGAGCCTCGCCCGCTGCGGTCAGGGCGATGCCGTGGCTGTCGCGCTCGAACAGCAGCACGCCGAGTGCCTGTTCCAGTTTGCGCACCGCGTGGCTGACGGCACTCGCAGTCAGGTTCAGTTCGCCTGCCGCGTCCTTGAACGAACGGCGCCGTGCGGCGGCCTCGAACGTACGGACGGCGGAGAGCGGAACTGGAGGACGCATTTGACCCACGATGATGCCGGGATGGGCCATTTGGCAATCGCTGGCGTCTCGAACCGCACCCAGGACCCAATCTTCGAACGAGCCTGACCGCGCATCGATCGATGCAGTACGCGCATTGATCGATGCCGAGATTATGTTGGACTTCGCCGTTCTATAATGTTCGCATGAGCAACATAGGACTTGTCCCCGTTTTGAGAGGACAGGCGGGGAGGAAGAGGCGGTTTTCATGAAGAATCCGGCGCCCTACGTCTTGCACTATGGCATTTCGAAGCCGTTGATCGACGCAGGAGTGGCCGAGCACTTCGTGCCCGTCCGCATCCCGAACGATACCGACTTTTCAGTCCTCTCGAACGAAGAGGCCGCTGCGGTGCGCGCCATCGCTGCCGGCGGCGGTCACGACCCAATCGACAGCCGCTTCTACGACCGGCTGCCCAACCTCGAAATCGTGGCCAGCTTCGGTGTCGGATACGACCACATCGATGCCGCCGAGGCGGCGCGGCGCGGGATCGTGGTCACCCACACGCCGAATGTCCTCACCGAGGATGTCGCCGACATCGCGCTCGCGCTCCTGCTCAGCGCTGTGCGGCGGACCGGACAGGCCGAGCGCTTCCTGCGCGCGGGCCACTGGCTGACCGGTGCGTTTCCGCTGACATCGAGCTTGCGCGAGCGCTCGGTCGGTATTCTCGGGCTTGGTCGTATCGGCAAGGCCATCGCGCGCCGCGTCGAGGCCTTCGGTGTGCCGGTCAGCTATTGCGGACGCCGTCGCCAAGCCGATGTGACCTACCCGTATCACGACGACCTGATCGCCCTGGCGGGTGCGGTTGATACCCTGATCATCGCGGCCCCAGGAGGTCCGTCGACCGATGGGCTTGTCGATCGCGCCGTGCTGCAAGCGTTGGGTCCGAACGGCATCGTCGTCAACGTCGGCCGCGGCTCGATCATCAACGAGGCGCACCTCGCCGCTGCGCTCGGCGATGGGACCATCGCCGGAGCCGGGCTCGACGTGTTCGAGCACGAGCCGCAGGTCCCCGAGGGCCTGCTGGCCTGCGAGAACGCGGTGCTTCTGCCGCATATCGGCTCCGCCTCTCACCACACCCGCAACGCCATGGCGCGCCTCGTCGTGGACAATCTCGTGGCTTGGTTCGCGGGTCAGGATCCCCTCACGCCTGTCGCGGAAACCCCGACTCGGCGCTCCGCCGCTTGAGAGCAAGTCATGGGCATCGGCCATGGGGAGCGGAAAGGCTGACATGTCTCGACAGATTGCGATCGTCACGGGCGCAAGCAGCGGCATCGGCAAGGTGTCGGCGCGCGCCCTGGCGCGGAGCGGCTTCGCGGTCGTGCTGGTCGGCCGGCGAGCGGTCGAGCTTGAGGAGGCCGCCACGTCCATCCGCGACGACGGCGGTTCGGCCGAGGCCATCGTCGCAGACGTGACCGACTCCGCATCGGTCGAGCGTCTGTTCGCCGAGGTGCTCGACCGACATGGGCGGGTGGACCTGCTGTTCAACAATGCCGGGTCCAACATCCCGGCGGCCGAGATCAACGCAATCGACCTCGATCAATGGCGGGCGGTCCAGGACGCCATCGTGACCGGAACCTTTCTGTGCACACGCGAGGCATTCCGCATCATGAAGGCGCAGAGGCCCGGCGGCGGCAGGATCATCAACAACGGCTCAGTTTCGGCCCACGCGCCGCGGCCCGGATCAGCTCCCTACACCGCTGCCAAGCACGCGGTCACGGGCCTGACGCGGTCCACCGCGCTCGACGGGCGACACTACGCCATCGCGTGCGGGCAGATCGACGTCGGCAACGCCAATACCAAGATGGGTGGGCGGATGAAGGCCGGTGTCATTCAGGCCGACGGGAGCATCCGCGAGGAGCCGGTCATCGACCCCGAGCACGTCGCGAACGCCGTAGTCACGATGGCGAGCTTGCCGCTCGACGCGAACATCTTGACCATGACGATCATGGCCACGGCGATGCCGTTCGTGGGCCGCGGCTGACGCTCTCTGCCTGCCGGAAACGAGACGCTCAATGGAGACCGCAACGACCGAGGCAGGTCGATTGTCAGTCCAGCGTCTCGCAGACTCGACGCAGGGCGGCCTCAGGCACCGGCCGGCGTGACTTCCCGTACCGGAAAGCGCCCGCGAGAGGCGCGTGAGTGGCGGCCCTAGGCTGCGAATGAGGAGAGGAACCCGATGTCCCAACCAGATGCCCTCGCGAGAACGCTTACACCGGCTCGTGACGTGGAGGTGGAGCGGGACAGGGCTGAGACGCGGCTGGTGCAGGCTACTGCGGGCGCTACCCCGTCCGACACGGCCGCCAGACCGACACGCATGCGCTTCTTCATGCTGTTCTTCATCCTGATCGCGACCGTCATCAGCTACGTCGACCGCACCAATCTCGGCATCGCCGCGCCGTTCTTGAGCAGGGAGCTGCAGCTCGACAAGGCTCAGATGGGCCAGATCTTCGCGGCATTCGGGCTGACCTACGCCTTCGCGCTCGTCCCTGGCGGGTACATCGCCGACATGCTCGGCTCGCGCCTGGCCTACGCCGGGGCGCTCGTGACGTGGTCCCTGGCCACGGTCGCTCAGGGCTTTGCTGGAAGTTTCAACGCGCTGTTTGGCGCTCGCTTGGCGATGGGTGTCCTGGAGGCGCCCGCCTTCCCGGCCAATGCCCGCGCCGTGACCATGTGGTTCCCGACGAAGGAACGCGGCATGGCGACGAGCTTCTACATCACCGGGCAGTACATCGGCACGCCGATCTTCGCAGGGCTTCTGCTGTGGCTCGCCCAGGAGCACGGCTGGCGCAGCGTCTTCTACGCCACCGGCCTCGCAGGCCTCACGCTCGGGCTGTGCTGGTACTTCATCTATCAGGATCCGCGCGAGTGCAGACGGGCGAATGCGGCCGAGCTCGACTACATCGAGGCGGGCGGCGGGCTGACGACAAACCCGTCCCGAGCGCCCTTCAACGGCAAGGCGCTCCTTCAACTCCTGGCGTACCGCCAGATCATTGGTATCTGCCTCGGAAAATTCTGCAGCAACTCGGTCCTCGTCTTCTTCACGACCTGGTTCATGACGTTCCTGATCGAGGAACGGAAGATGACGATCATGAAGGCCGGCTTCTACCAGATGCTGCCCTTTCTCGGCGCGACGGCCGGGATCCTGGTCGCCGGTCTGTTGTCCGACCTTCTGATCCGGCGTGGCTTCAGCATGTCGAGCGCCCGCAAGCTTCCTCTGATCGTGGGAAGCTTCCTTGCGTCCAGCATCGTGCTCGTAAACGTCATCACCTCCGATGCCGGCGTAATCGCGATCCTGACGCTGTCGTTCTTCTCCCAAGGAGTCGCGGCGTCGTCCTGGACGGCCGTCTCCGAGGTCGCGCCGCGGAAGTACATCGGCTTGGCGAGCGGTATCACCAGCCTCGCGGCGAACTTGGCCGGCGTGACCACGCCGCTCGTCATCGGTTACGTCCTGCACGCGACGGGGTCGTTCTACTGGGCGCTGAATTTCATCGGCGCGGTGTGCATCTGCGGTGCGCTGTCCTACTCGATCATCGTCGGGCCGCTGCGGCGCATCGAATTGGACTGAGACGCGCCGCGGTGTTTCTCGACGTCTCGCTCGGTCGAAGGAGGACGTTCAGCTTGGGAGGCAGCTCGAACCGAAGCAGGGTTCGGGCGTCGCGACCAGCCAATCGGCGAAGACCTTCACCTGCGGCGAGGGTTGCGTCTTCTGGGGTGGGCCATCGACATGGGCGTCGGCGTCGGCGTCGTCGGGAAGTCGCCGAGCACCTCCACCAACGTGCCGCGCGAAGTCGTCGGCGAACCATCAGACATGCGATGCGGCTGATAGGCTCCCGGAGCGCTCCGCTACCGCGTCTGCTTCTCCGGTTTCAACATCGGAAGCGGACCGACGGCTTTCGGCCAACTCCGGCTTTGCTGGCGGGCGCCGCTGAACGGCTGGGTTGGGTGGTTTTCCGCCGGTCCGGTTTCGGGCACAGATCGGGAAAAGCGGACGCTCGGCCGCAGCAAATTCATACCGAAAGCGAAGTGGCACATTTCAATTCAAGTAATAATTTAGCAAAAGTTCGCTTTATTACAAACTACTCGAAGTCCAAAGATGGGATTGTGGAAAGTTAAAATTTAATTTCTCAAATTTACAAATTTATATTTAATCTATAATTCCCAGCCTAAACTCAGTTGGTCTGCGGCGATCGACGCCAGCGGTTTTTCGACCGTCGACCTGACCCTATCCGCTCCGCCAAGCCTCTTCGCTCAAGTTCGATGCAGGCCGCGCAGACGCCGTCGATGGGATCGGAGCTGGAGTGGCCAGACCGGATCTTGATGACTGATGCGCTCATGAATTCGTCGTCGAGAGCCGCCAAGATCTTGAGTTCGTGCGGCGTGAGCGGACGCAAGATGAACTCCTCAACGTTCCAGTAAGCCGTATTTCACCCGGCTTAAGCGCCACGCCCAAGCTGCCGTCGATGCGGGAGCCGATGATCGACCGGACCAAGTTGATCTGGCCCGTCGGCTGCGACACGGCGCCGGACCTCTTCCAAGGGCTCGATCGCCTCGGGCGCGCATCCCGATTACGATCCGGCTGAAAAGCTTGGACAACCGGCAATGCTGCGTCTTTCCTAGGATTCGCGGACCCGCGCTCAACCGCATCGCGGTGCCTTGCAACGGCCCGCGACAGCGGCAAGCCCGGACCCCGTCAGGAGAAGCGCAAGTTGCTCCGGGTTAGCTGATCGACGGATGCGCAACCCATCAGCCGCATGTCCCGTTCGATCTCGGACCGCATCAGGTCCAATGCGCGCTCGACCCCGGCCTGACCAGCCGCGGCGAGGGGGAACAGGTAGTAGCGCCCGAGGCCGACGGCCTTCGCTCCGACGGACAACGCCTTCAAGACATGGGTGCCGCGCTGGACGCCGCCGTCCATGATCACGTCAATCCGGTCACCAACCGCGTCCACGATCTCGGCGAGCTGGTCGAACGCCGTGCGTGAGCCGTCGAGCTGGCGGCCGCCGTGGTTCGACAGGATGATGCCGGTGCAGCCGATGTCGACCGCACGCTTGGCGTCCTCCACCGACATCACGCCCTTCAGGCAGAATTGGCCGCCCCACTCACGCACCATGGCGGCGACGTCGTCCCATGACAGGCTGGGATCGAGCATCTCGGTGAAGTAGCGGCTGATAGAGAGTGCCCCGCCGCCCATATCCACGTGGCCATCAAGTTGCGGGAGCTTGAAGCTCTCGTGCGTGACATAGTTGATCCCCCAGGCCGGCTTCATGGCGAACTGCATCATCCCGGCGAGGGTGAGCCGGAACGGGATCGAGAAGCCCGTCCGCTTGTCGCGCTCGCGGTTCCCCCCCGTGATGCTGTCGACGGTCAGCATCATGACCTCGATGCCGGCCTGCTTGGCCCGGGCCATCATCTCGCGATTCAAGCCGCGGTCCTTGTGGAAGTAGAACTGGTAGACCTGGGGACCGCCGCTGATGCGACGCGCTTCTTCCAGGCTTACGGTCCCGAGCGACGAGACGCCGAACATCGTCCCGTACTTGCCCGCCGCAGCGGCGACGGCGCGTTCCCCCTGATGATGGAATAGCCGCTGAAGAGCCGTGGGCGAGCAGTAGACAGGCAGCGCGAGCCGCTGGCCCATGACAGTCACGGACAGGTCGATATCGCCGACGCCGCGCAGGACGTTCGGCACCAGGTCGCACCGGTCGAAGGCCGACGTGTTGCGCCGGTACGTGACCTCGTCGTCGGCCGCCCCGTCGATGTAGTCGAAGATCGGCCCGGGCAGCCGGGCCTTCGCCATGCGGCGGAAATCGTGGAAGCTGTGGCAGCTGTTCAGTCGCATCTCGGATCCCCGTGGGCGCGTGGCGCCATCGCCAGAGCAGAAGGATGGCCGGGAGGGATCGCTCGCCCCCGGCCCGGCGCCCTCAATGAGCGAGGGTTGGGATGGCCGCGGCCGGGACCATGGCGGTGAATGGCGGCACGTAGGCCTGCAGCATCACCAGGACGCCGACGAGGCAGGCGAGCGCGATAGAGTGGAAGAAGACGTAGCGCAGGATCTTCGCCTCGCCGCCGTACCACTGCGTCGCCGTGGAGGCGACGACGATCGACTGCGCGTCGATCATCTTGCCCATCACGCCACCCGAGGAGTTCGAGGCCGCCATCAGGGTCGGCGACAGGCCGAGCTGCTCCGCGGTGATCTTCTGCAGGCCGCCGAACAACACGTTCGAGGCCGTGTCAGAACCCGTCAGCGCCACGCCGAGCCAGCCGAGCATCGCCCCGAAGAACGGGTAGATCCAGCCGGTCTGCGCGAAGGCGAGGCCCAGCGTCGCGTCGGTGCCCGAGTACTTGGTGACGTAGCCCAGCGCCAGCATCGCCGAGATCGTGATCAGGGAGTAGCGCACGAGCCAAGCGGTGCGGCCGTACTCGCGCAGCAGCTTGAGCGGGCTGAAGCCGAGGATCAGGCCGCCCACGATCGCCGAGAGCAGGATGCCGGTGCCCGTCGCCGAGAGCAGGTTGAGGGTATAGATCGCGGCCTCGCTGTGACTCGCGGCGACAACCGGCGGCATCTTGAAGACGAGGTTGTGCAGGTAGGGCACCGGCATCTTCCACACCCAGAGGGCGTCGAGCCAGGCGCGGAACTGCGGCGTGCCCCAGGCGAAGACGAACAGCGACAGGATCAGCCAGGGCAGCCAGGCGCGGAACACCGTGCCGGGGGAGTGAGTCCGCCGCTCAGCGACCGGAGCCGTTCCTGCGGCGACATCGGTTGCGGTCCAGATGCGAGCGGGCTGCCAGACGCGCAGGAAGCCGGCGAGCGCCGCCATCGAGCAGATCGCCGCGACCACGTCTACGAGCCAAGGGCCGTGGAAGTTCGAGACGAGATACTGCGGAACCGCGAACGAGAGACCGGCCACGAGCAGCGCTGGCCAGACCTCCAGCATGCCCTTGCGGCCGGCAAACGCCCAGATCAGCCAGAACGGCACGAGGAGGGAGAAGAACGGCAGCTGCCGGCCGATCATCGCGGACAGCGCGATGAGATCGAGCCCCGTCACCGCTGAGAGCGCGATCACGGGAGCGCCCAGCGCGCCGTAGGCGACGGGCGCCGTGTTGGCGATGAGTGAGAGGCCCGCGGCGGCCAGCGGGGTGAAACCGAGGCCCATCAGCATCGCGGCCGTCACCGCCACCGGCGTGCCGAAGCCGGCCGCACCCTCGAAGAAGGCGCCGAACGAGAACGCGATGAACAGGAGCTGCAGCCGCCGGTCCGGCGTGATGCCGGCGATCGAGTCGCGCAGGATGTCGAACTGCCCGGTCCGCTCCGTGAGCCGGTAGAGGAAGATGACGTTGAGGATGATCCAGCCGATCGGCAGCAGGCCGAACGCCGCGCCGTAGACGGCGGTGGCCCCGGCCATCGGGGCCGGCATCCCGAAGCCGATCACGGCGACGCAGAGCGCCACGACGAGGCCCAGCAAAGCCGCGACGTGCGCCTTCAGGTGCAGCAGGCCGATGCCGCCGAGCAGCACGACGATCGGCAGGGCGGCGAGCGCCGTCGACCAGAGCGCGCTGCCCAGGGGATCGTAGACTTGGTTCCAACTCACGGCGTGGTCCTCCCGATGGTGGTCCGATCCGAGCCGTGATCGAGCCAGCACCCATCGTCGCCCCGCGCGTGTGGCGTACGCGCGCAGGACCAGGGCCGCCTTCACCGAGCTGAACCGACGCCAGGGCTCATTATTAAACCGCAGGCGATTTGGTGGTAAAACAATTTTACCAATTGTGTCAACTGGACATGGCGCTTGCCCGAGCTACAGTTGTCAGGCGGGGCGGGTTGGTACGGGTGAGTGGGAGCGGGAGATGGAGGAGGACTCGATCAAGGGGGCCAGCGCTGCCGAGAGCACAGCGCGCCACCTGAAGGACCTGATCCGGGAGGGTTCTCTCAGCCCGGGCAATCATCTACTGCCCGAGCGTGATCTGGCCGTGCAGCTCAACGTGTCGCGCCCGACCTTGCGACAGGGCATCAAGATCCTGGAGGACGAAGGCCTCATCGTCCAAACGCCCACCGGACGCTCGGTGGCCGCCCTCGGCCGCGGGATCACGGACCCGCTGATCGCGCTCATCGCCTCCCATGCGGAGGTCGTGGACGATTACCTGGAGTTCCGGGCGACGACCGAGCGGCTAGCGGCCCGCCTCGCGGCCGAACGCGCGAACAGCGTCGATCGCGAGCGGCTCAGCCTCTGCATGGATCGCATCGACCGCGCTCACGAGAGCGGCGTCCGGCGCGAGGAGGCGGAGGCGGATGTCGACCTGCACATCGCGGTCTACGAGGCGAGCCACAACCTCGTGGTGCTGCACACGATGCGGGCGTTGTCCGGCCTGCTCCGTCAGGGTGTGATCGAGAACCGCGAGACCTTGTTCTCCCGTCCGGAGACGCGCGACCAACTGCGTGCGCAACATCGGGCGATCTTCGAGAGCGTGATAGCCGGAAATGCGGAGGAAGCCGCCAATGCCGCTGAGGTGCACGTTCACTACACGCACCACGCCCTAAATGAGATCAAGGCATCGGAAGCGCGTCTCCAGGTATCCTTGCGCAGGCTGAATGGGGGTCGGGTTTCGACACGGCAGAAAGTCGAGCGATAGGCTCTGATCAGCGCAGTAAAGCCTTTGACGCATCGTGACACCGCGAAACATGCGTCCGCTTTCGGGATCCGCATGGCTGTATGTGAATGACTTAGTTGGGTCGGTAGCAGGCCGTCCGCTTTTCACGCGGACCTTCTCCGAAGCGGACCGGCAGCTTTCGGCCAGCTTCGGTCGCGTTGGCCAGCGCCTCTGAACGGCTGGGTTGGGTGGTTTTCCGCCATTCCGGTTTCGGGTGGCGAAATCGAAAGAGCAGACGCGCGATTTGATGGAAGCGGCCAGCAGCTTTGCTCCATTACGGGAACTCCGGGCGAAACCACTCGACTGGCCGCTTGGAGCCCGACATCTGCCGTTGAAATGGAATAGTCGGTCCGGCGGCCACGACATTCTAGGGTCGTGATATATGAAACACCGAATGGCGGGAGCATCTAGGCGTTCAATCCCTGCTCCGGGACCTGAAGACGTCGTAGACCCTGCCTATATCCGTGTCGGCCTAACCGTGCTGACCTCCATGTCGGCAATCTGGCCGAGGGCTAGGATACGGCCCTCAATGACCCTGTCCTTCCGCTTTCCCGCTAAGCCGCCGCTTGTCTCAGGCTGGCCGTCGTCGACGGGTCACGAAAGTGCAGCTTCGTCCCGACCTCCACGATGGCGCGGATGGCGGGGATGAGTTCCTCGCCTAGGTCGGTCAAAGCGTATTCCACGCTGGGCGGCGTCGTTGATTGGACGGTGCGGGACAGGACGCCGCGTCCCTCCAGATCCTTGAGCCGGCCACTGAGCACCTTAGCCGAGATCGCCGGCATCGCGCGGCGCAACTCGGAGAAGCGGCGCTGCCCTCCGCTCAGGTTCCAGATGATCTCAGGGGTCCAGACACCGCCGAGCAGGCTCATGCAGGCGGACATCGGGCATCCCGGCGGCGGCGGGACCTTCTTCCTCAGCTTCAGGAACATGACATCTACCTGCGTACGGAAAGGCGACTTGGTTTCCGGGACGATACCGGAAATTGATGGTCACTGAAAGTTATCGGGTTTCCCTCGGTTACGATACCCCTTAGCTCTCCGGATTGCCGCAACCGGAGACACCCCATGAAGCTGTTCTACGCCCCCGGAGCCTGCTCGCTCTCGCCGCATATCGTCCTGCGCGAACTCGACCTGCCGTTCGATCTCGAAACGGTCGACCTGAGGTCGAAGACGACCGGATCCGGCTCGGACTTCACGACCATCAACCCCAAGGGTAGCGTACCCGCGCTCCAGCTCGACGATGGCGAGGTGCTGACCGAGGGCGCCGCCATCGTGCAGTACCTCGCCGACAAGTTTGCACCCGGGAAGCTCGCTCCCGCCGCCGGCACGGTCGAGCGGGCGCGGGTCAACGGCCACCTCAACTTCATCTCGGCCGAGCTGCACAAGGGGTTCGGGCCGCTTTTCAACCCGGCGCTCTCCGGCGAGGCACGCGAGGCGGCGTTGGCAAATCTCGGGCGCAAGCTCGACATCGTCGAGAAGGGCCTGTCCGACGGTCGCCCTTACCTAACCGGTCATGATTTCACGGTCGCGGACGCCTATCTCTTCGTCGTGCTCAACTGGGCTCCGAAACTCGGCGTGGATCTCGCTGGCCGGGAGCACCTCGTCGCCTTCAGCCAACGCGTCGCCGGTCGCAACGCCGTCCAGGCTGCCATGGCCGCAGAGGGGCTGGCCAAGGCGGCGTGAGGCCTCGGCGGGTCGGCCTCGCCACCGCGAGGCCGACCCGCAGGGCCGCGTACGCAGCCCCATCCGGATCCCGACCGCCCATCGTCACGACACCTACGGAGCTCGCCTTGAAAACGCTTCTCGCCTCGACCTTCGCCTTGTCCCTCGCCGTAATCGTCCCCGCCAAGGCCCAGTCCGGCCCGACGCGCGATCCCGCCCAGATCCAGGCCGGCACCTACGCCGTCGATCCCGGCCATACCCAGGTCGGCTGGCGCGTGTCCCACATGGGCTTCTCGAATTACGCCGGCGGTTTCTCGGACGTCTCCGGTTCACTGGTCCTCGACCCGAAGGCCCCGTCGCAGTCGAAGCTGTCGATCAAGATCCCCGTCGCCTCGGTGACGACGACCAGCGACAAGCTCACCGGCGAGCTGAAGGGCGACCAGTGGCTCGACGCCGCCAAGTTCCCCGACATGACCTTCGTGTCCACCAAGGTCGCGCCCGCGGGCAAGGACCACGCGAAGGTGACGGGCGACCTGACGCTCCACGGCGTGACCAAGCCGGTGACCCTCGACGTCACGCTGGTGGGCGCGGGCGTGAACCCGCTGAGCAAGAAAGTCACGGTCGGCTTCGAGGCGACCGGCACGCTCAAGCGCTCCGAGTTCGGGGTGAAGACCTACGTGCCGCTGATCGGCGACGAGCTGCACCTCACCATCGCCGGTGCCTTCGAACGCCAAGACTGAACCGGAAGCCGGAGGACGGCCATGAAGCTCGGCGAACCCCCACTGCGCTACACCGTCGTGGCCATCCTTCTGCATTGGGCGAGCGCGCTCGGTGTGCTTGCCCTGCTCGGCATGGGCCTGATCATGACGCGTGGGGACCTGACCCCGATGCGTCAGTTCCAGATCTACCAATGGCACAAGTCGGCCGGCATCACCGTGCTGGCGCTGACCGCCCTGCGGGTCCTCTGGCGCATGACCCACAAGCCGCCGCCGCACCCGACCGACATGCCGAGGCATGAGCGCCGCGCCGCCGGGGCGGCGCACGGCCTGCTCTACCTGCTCCTCGTAGGCCTGCCACTGACCGGCTGGGCGGTGGTCTCGCTGTCCCCCTTCAACATCCCGACTGTGCTCTACGGCCTGGTTTCCTGGCCCCACCTGCCGCTGGCCTCGCTCGTCCGGGATCCCGCCGCTTTGGAAAAGGTCCTCAAGCTCGTGCACGCCTACGGGGCGTGGTTCCTGATGGCGCTCCTGACGCTGCACGTGGCGGCCGCCCTGCGCCACCACCTCGTCCTTCGCGACGTCGTCCTGCGCCGCATGCTGCCCGCACCCGGCACCCTGAAATCGTCAGACCCCTTGGAAACGATGCGATGAAAAAGCCGAGCCTATGTTTCCTGGTCGCCCTGCAGGGGGTCGCGCTTCCTGCCGCCGCCGCCGAGTGGGTGGTCGACCCGGCCAAGAGCGCGATCAGGTTCTCGGGCGTCCAGGTCGGTGCGCCGTTCTCGGGGCGTTTCGAGCGTTTCGAGGCGAAGGTGGATTTCGATCCGGCAAAGCCGGAAGCCGGGCATGCGACAGTGCTGATCGATCTGGCCAGCGCGCGGACCGGCGACGTTCAGAGGGACGAGGCCTTGCCGCAAAAGGACTGGTTCGACGTCAAAAGCGCGAACCAGGCACGATTCGAGGCGAGCCGCTTCGTCGACAAGGGCCACGGCGACTACGACGCGGTGGGAACGCTGACCATCCGAGGCACGGGCCGGCCGCTGACGCTCCCGTTCCACCTGACGCTCGATCAAGGGCAAGCGCATGCCGTCGGGCATGTCGGCCTCGTTCGGACCGATTTCGGCGTCGGCCAGGGTTCATGGGCATCCGGGCAGTGGGTCGGCCTCGACGTCCGCGTGGACATCGACGTGATCGCGACGACCAAGCCCTAAAGGGCGACGCCGGGTATGGGTGTCCCTCCCCGCAACACGGAAGCACCGACATGCCCCAGGATGACTTCGACATAGGGCCGCGTGCCGGGGGCGCCGAGATCCCGGTGCGGGACACCGAGAAGGCGACGGCCTCGTTGCTCGACGCGGCACCGTATCGCATCGCGAGCGTCGCGCTCGTCGTCCGCGACCTCGACGGTCTCGCACGCTTCTATCGGGATGTCGTCGGCCTCGCCGCTGTATCGCGGGAGGGCGCCGTGATGCGGCTCGGGGTGGGCGACACGGTGCTCCTCGAACTTCGTCACGATCCGGTCGCGCGTCCGCGAAGCCCCCGGGATGCCGGTCTCTTCCACACGGCCTTCCTCCTGCCGGGCCGTAGGGACCTCGGAGCTTGGCTGGTTCATGCGGCGGAACGGGGCTTCCGAGTGACGGGTGCCGCCGACCACCTCGTCAGCGAGGCGGTCTACCTCGCCGATCCGGAGGGGAACGGCATCGAAATCTACGTCGACAGGCCCGCATCCGCCTGGCCGCGGGCGGCCGACGGCACCCTCGTCATGAGTAACGCCCCGCTCGACCGGCGCGGCCTTATGAGCGCCGCGCCGGCTCCCTGGACGATGATGCCGCCGGGTGGGCGCGTCGGGCACGTGCACCTGCAGGTCGGCGCGCTCGAACCGGCGGAGCGCTTCTACTCGGGCCTTCTCGGCCTCGACATCATGTGCCGCTATCCGGAGGCGGTATTCCTCGGCTCGGGCGGCTACCACCACCAGCTAGCCGCCAACACCTGGAACAGCCGGGGAGCACCCGAGCGGGCCGGAGGTGAGACCGGCCTCGCCGAGGTCGCCCTGTCGGCGACCCCCGAAGCCCTGGCCGCTGCGCGAGACCGCTGCCGCGAGGCCGACCTGCCGCTCGACGACGCCGACGGCCCGCTCGTCGTTCACGATCCATGGGGCACGAGGCTACGCCTCGTCCCCCGGCGCGACCCGGGCCGATCGACGCCGGAGGATCTGCCCGGGTATGGGACGGGATCACCGGTCGGCCCGGCCTCGACGGTACCGGTGGCCAGCTGATCCGGTGCCTCGCGTGTGGCCTTTCCCGACCGTCCGAACCGAGGCGGACGGTATCCCACGACCGAGGCGCCGGCGCCGTCGCGTCCTGCCCGACCCCGCGCCAGACCGATCAAGCGCTTCCGGTGAGACCGTAGGTGAACATCTTCGAGGTGCATCCCACGAAGATCCCGCCGTGGCCTCGATCCGTGGCGCCGCGCCGAGCCGTCACATTTCAATGGAAGAGGCTTCGGCACCTTCCAGGAGCGGGTAGATCCAGAGGTCATGACCATTCTCGTCACGGGCGCGAACGGCCATGTCGGTGGGCGCATCGCGCAGTTGCTCGTCGCGCGCGGAGCGTCCGTGCGTAGGCTCGCCCGAGATCCAGCAAGGGCGCCTGTCCTGGATGGGGCCGCCGTCGTGGCCGGCGATTACGCCGTTCCCGATACGCTGACGGCGGCGATGCGGGGGGTGGATACCGTGTTCCTGACATCGGCGTCCGGGCCTCCCATGCGGCGGGCCGCCCTGCATGGCAACGTGATCGACGCCGCCGTGCGGGCCGGCGTGGGTCGGGTGGTCTATCTCTCCTTCCAGTCAGCGTCGGCCACATCGCCCTTTCCCTACTCGGCCGATCATCTCCTGACGGAGGCCCACCTGAAACAGAGCGGACTGGCGTTCACGATCCTGCGTGACAGCTTCTATCTCGACCTGCTGCCGGATCTGATCGACGAGACCGGGACCATCCGCGGACCGGCTGGTGACGGCAAGGTGGCGTGGGTTGCGCGCGAGGACGTGTCACGTACCGCTGCCGCCGTCCTCGTGGAGGACGGCCACGCGGGTCGTACCTACGACGTGACCGGCCCTGAAGCGTTCGGATTGGCCGAGGCCGCGGCGCGCCTATCGGCCGTTACCGGACGCGAGATCCATTACGTGAACGAGACGCCGGAGGCTGGTCGCGCTTGGCGGGCCGCGTCGGGCGCCGCCGACTGGGAAATCGAGGTGTGGGTCGGCTCTTACATGGCGATGGCGAGCGACGAGCTTGCCGCGTGCGCGCCAACCGTCCTTCAGCTTACCGGACGCGATCCCTACACGCTCGAAGCATACTTTTCCGATCACTCCGTATCGACGAGGTAGGCTCCGGAGACCATGGCGGTTCCGTGCCTGTCCGGCGGGTTCGATGCGGGCCTCGTGAAGTTCCCCGACCGGTGCCGGATGGCATATCACCCGGCCGGGCGTGCGGCGGCTCCGTGAAGCCGAGGCCTGGTTTTACGAGACGAAACGGTCGGCGCGCGATGCCGGCAACGGTCAGCGTATGGATCGCCCGGCATCCGGCCGACACGCTGCTCGTCGCAGTTCCCTGGGGCATGGCCTTCCCGCCCTCGTCAACCGACGATGCTGAGGCTTCCCTCCAAAACCGTGCCGCCCAACGGGACCCCGCGCGCGGAGGCGTCGAGTCCGGCGCGCGAAAAGTCGGCCCTTCCCAAGGCCGACCCTTCGTCCGTGAAGGGCACGGGGAGGATGACTTCCGACGACTACGGGGTGTCGGAGGGCCTGGTCGGCACCTCCGTCCGGTATTCGGGCGCAAGGTCGTGGGCAAGCTTTCTTGCGGCCTCCTCCCGGTCCGGGGTCATCCTCGGCGGAGGGGCCATCGGGCCGTCGACGGGAGCGCCGATCCGCAGGAAGTATTCGTCCTCGCCCGCCGGTGAGCACAGGCAGAGCATCCGGGCCGCGCGGTCCGACGCGTTCGTGAACGCATGGGGCGCGTTGGCCGGGATGTTGACCGTCTCGCCGGCCCGGACCGCGACGGCCTCGCCTCGGAACTTCAACTCGATCTCCCCCTCCAGGACCGAGAACATCTCCTCGAAGTCGTGCCGGTGCACCGGAGGTCCGGCACCGGGCGGCACGTACATCTCGATGAGCGCGTAACGACCGGCGGTCTGCCGGCCGTCGAGAAGAATCGTGAAGGTGCTTCCGGACACTCCGACATGGCGCAGGGAGGGGTCGTCCGTGCGCGCATGCGAGAGAAGCCGCGTCGGATCGTCGGGCGGGATCCGAGTCGTTTCGACCGCGTCGGCGACCGTATCCGTCATCGCCGTGCCTCCCTCAGGTCAACCCGACCATCTGTCGGTACTTCGCGACGAACATGTTCTCGGACTTCATCTTTCGCGCGATGAACGGCAACCGGAACTGACCGAAGGGCAGCGAGGTCAGCCCGTCGCGCCGCCCCAGCGTCACCACCATCAGCTTGCCCAGACCCTTGCCGGGCCTCTTAGGGGCGTACGGCTTGAGCTTGACCGAGGTCCCCGGTCCCGCGGCCGCCATCGTCTTCAGGTTGGCGACGATGGAGGGCACATGGAACGACACGGTGATGACAAGCCGTCCCTCCGGCAGGTTGGTCACGTCGCCCGATACGAAGATGTTGGGATGATCCTTCAGCCGCAGGAACTCGTCGGTCATGAGCAGGCCGTTGGCCTGGACGACTTCCGGCCACGAGGCGGCCACGAACTCGGTCATCGGCTTGGTCCCGGCCGCCCAGACGACCGCGTCCGCCTCGATCACGCGCCCGCTGCGCAGGCGTACCATCCTACCCTGGGGCTGTTGGCCGAGGGACGGGGTCTCGACCCGGTCGTCGAGGACGACCTGGGCGCCACGTCGACGCAACGTATCCGCGGCCCAGGCTCCGAACTTGCTCGGTGCCGTATCGAGCAGCTTCGAACCATTGTGGACCAACGTCACGGCGACGTTCGGGAAGGTCTCGCGTATCTCGGCAGCGGTCTCGACGCCCACGGGGCCGCCGCCGACCACCACGACCGAGCGGGCGCCCTTGACGCGTCGGTGCGCGGCGAGGATCTCGGCCTGTCGTTCGGCCTCGGTCGTCGCCTCCGCCTTCAATAGAGGGTCGAGGTAGCGCGAACCCGTCGCGATCACGGCGTAGTCGAACGGTACGGTCCGCTGTCCGCTCTCGGTTTCGACGACCACCTGATGGTCGTCGAGCGAGACCGCCTTGCCCTGGACATGCCGAACGCCAGGCATGAATTCCGCGAAGCTCATGCGCGCGGGAAGCGCCGACGGCTCGACCAACAGGCGGGGAACCGCCATCGGCACCTCCCAGTAGGTCTTCGGATCGATGAGGGTGACGTCGAACGTCTCGCGCAGATCGTACGCGATTTGGTGACCCGCCGCGCCGCCGCCGATGATGACGAGCTTCCTGCTATCCATGTCCAAGGTTTCCATTGTTCGCGTGATCGGAAAGCCCATGCCTCCGTCGATGGGAGGGGGCCGAGTTTCATGTCCCCGGAGGGTCGCGCTCAGCCGAGGCGACCCGCGCGCCTGAGCTCCCGGCCGAGCTCCTCGATGCGCGTCTCGCCCTTGGCGAGCGACGCGGCGTTGGTGTGGACGGAGTAGTCCCCGAGGACGAGCGGATAGGGGTGCCTGACCGCGGAACCAAGGACGAAGCCGCATGCCTCGGTGGCCCGGAAGACGATCTCGCCATCGCCGTCCGCGAAGACGGCGAGCTCGCCGGCCGCGAGCGCTTCACCCGCATCCAGGGCGCCCGCGTGCACGGCGGCCCAGGCGACGTCGTGATCCTTCGGCGGGACGAAGGTCCAGCGCTCGCCGGCCGACAGCGTGACGTGGAGATAGGTCATCGCGGAAAGCGCCGCGATCCGGGCGGCCGTCCCCTGGTAGGCGCCTAGCAGGACGCGGGCGGGACCGATCACCGGGTTGTCGTCCGGCTTCAGGAAGAACTCCTCGGACGGGGCGTCCTCAAGCCCGGGCGGAAGCGCGACCCATAGCTGAAAACCCTTGGCCGAGGCGGGACTGGTCAAGGCGCTGCCATGCCAGACGCCCCCGCCGGCCATCATCCACTCGGTCCCGCCTGCTCTGAGGGAGGCCGGCGAGCCGTGGCGGTCGCTGAAGTGCATCTCGCCCTCGACCAGCGCCGTGAGCGTGGCAATGCCCGAATGGGGATGCAGGCCGAACCGCGCCGGCGTCGTCGGCTCGATCTCGAACAGGTCGAGGAACACGAAAGGCTTGAGCACCTCCCCGAGGTCGCTCGGACTGACCAACCGGGAGACCGGACCGCGCCTCGCGCCACGGGTGCGGCGGACGATGCCGCGCTTCGTTCGTGGCGTTTCTTCACCTTGGTTTTGCATGGAGGTCTCCGGACGGATGGTCTGGCGATTGAGGTTGCGGGCCGCGGCTCAGGCGGCGTGCGCGCGGCGCAGGGCCGGGGCGACCTCGGCTCCGAGGAGTTCGATGGCGCGGGTCATCGTCCCGTGGCCGGCCGCCGCCGCGCTCATCTGGAACATGACCCTTGAGACGCCGCCGAGGATCTCGGAGGCGCCGATGGCCTTGGCCGCGACGGTCGCCGGATCGCCGATCAGGAAGGCTCCCGAGGGTCCGCATGCGGCCTCGAACTGCGCACGCGTAACAGGCGCCCAGCCGCGTTCCCGCCCGACCGTCGTGAAGGCGTGCGACCAGCCCGGGAAGAAGGCGTCTTTCGCCTCCTGGGTAGTCGGGGCGACGAACCCGGTGACGTGGATGCCTACCTGCAGGCGCTCGGCGCCATGTCCGGCATCGCGCCCGGACCGGCGATAAAGGTCGACGAGGGGACGGAACCGCTCAAAGCCGCCTCCGATGATCGCGATCATCAGCGGAAGCCCGAGGCTCCCGGCGCGGGCGAAGGAGGCCGGGGTCCCGCCGACGCCCAACCACACCGGCAGCACGGGCTGATGCGGGCGCGGGAACACGCCCTGGCCGCTCAGGGACGGCCGGTGCCGCCCCGACCACCGCACGTGGCTGTCGGTGCGCAGCTTGAGGAGAAGGTCGAGCTTCTCCGCGAAGAGGGTGTCGTAATCGGCCTTGTCGAACCCGAACAGCGGGAAGGCTTCGGCGAACGATCCGCGACCGGCGATGATCTCGGCGCGCCCCTTCGAGATGAGGTCGAGCGTCGCGAAGTCCTGGAAGACGCGAACCGGATCGGCGGCGCCCAGCACGGTCACCGCGCTGGTGAGCCTGATGCGGCTCGTCACCGCCGCCGCGGCAGCCAGGATTATCGCGGGGGCGGAATCGGCGAAATCCGGCCGATGATGCTCGCCGATCCCGAAGACGTCGAGCCCGACGCGATCCGCGACCACGATCTCGTCGATCAGGTCCGAGACCCGCTCGGAGAAGGTGGGGGGACGACCCAGCGCCGCGTCCGGCAGGATCGCGGCGAAACTGTCGATGCCGATGTCCATGATGTGCCTTATCGATGCCGGCGCTTCCGTTTCACCCCACGGGCGGGATCGGGTCGTCGCGTCTGGTGCGGGCGCGGACGGCGGCTGGACGACGTTGCCCGCGACCGACCGCTCGTTGCGTTGGAGGTAGCTAGCCGCTGCTCTTCCAGCGTGGTAGCCTATCTTTCTCGATGTTATGTATAGTCTGAGACGATGGATGCTCGACGGCCTGACCCTTGATCAGTTGCGAACGTTCATCGCCGCGGCGGACACCGGCAGCTTCTCCGGCGCCGGTCGGAGCCTCGGGCGGGCGCAGTCGGTCGTCAGCCAGACCTTGGCTAACCTCGAAGCGCAGATCGGCGTCCGCCTGTTCGACCGCGCCGGTCGTTTCCCGGTCCTGACCGATGAGGGGCGGACCCTCCTCGCCGATGCCCGGATCGTCGGAGGCAGCGTCGACCGGTTCAAGGCGCGGGCGCGGGTCTTGTCGGGGGGGCTGGAGCCGGAACTCAGCGTCGTGCTGGACGTGCTGTTTCCAATCGAGGTCGTGACGGGCGTCGTAGCCGCCTTCAAGGACGCCTTTCCCGAAACGCCGCTGCGTCTCTACGTCGAGACCCTCGGCGCGGTGATCAAGCCGGTGCTCGACGGTCGCTGTGCCCTGGCGGTCGTCATGGGGACCCTTCCGGTCATTCCGACCGAGTTCGCGCGGGAGCGGCTGCAGGTCGTCCGGCTAGTGACCGTCGTCTCACCGCAGCACCCGCTCGCAACCTTTCCCGGACCCGTGCCGAAGGCGACGCTTGCGGATCACATTCAGCTCGTCCTCACGGATCGCACGGAACTGACCCAGGGTCGGGATTTCAAGGTCTTCACCGACCGCAGTTGGCGACTGGCCGATCTCGGGGCCAAACACGCCTTCCTCCGGTCGGGTCTGGGCTTCGGCAACATGCCGCTGGATATGGTGGCGGCGGACCTGGCGAACGGCGCCCTCGTCCGGATCACCGTCGAAGACGAGCCGCAGGACCCCTACGCTGTGCCGTACTTCGCGGTGTATCCGGCCGACCAACCTCCGGGGCCAGCCGGTCGTTGGTTTATCGATCATCTCGCGGGGGCGCCCGTACCGATGGACTTGCGTCAGTGACATCGGAGGAACGGTCCGCCATCGACACCCATGCTCACTGCTCAAGGTCATGGCGAACCAGCTTCCCTGAGGGCTTGTTAGCTCGACTTTGGCCATTCATGCGGCGTGGCAGAGGGCATAGGCCCAGGGCGCTGGCAAGCGGAAGCGGGGTTTTGTTCGGGCGGATCGGCGCGGTGATGTTGCCAAAGTCCGCTCGCGCCAGATCGCACAGCGCACGTCGGCCAGGGCATCGGCGAAGGTCGGGCGCGGTTTGGGGTACCACGCCGCGGCCGCGATCCGTCGCCGTTGGCGGGCCGGGAGCCGTGCAGCCAGTAGCGTGACGATCGATAACTGGGCGAGCAGGCAGGGCGTGGTGCGGGCGATGGCCTTGTCCAACCACTGCCGCTGCGTCTCCATCCCGAGGTGAGCGCGCGCCTCTTGGAAGGTAACCTCCACACTCCAGCTCTGCACGAACCAGGACACGATCTGCACCGGCTCGCGGTCGAGATCTGTGCAGAGCAGAGCCTGCGGTGCGAAGCGGCTCTCGGGATCACGCACCAGCACCCAGCGGATCGGCACGACCGGTAGACCGCCGTGCCGCCACACTGCGGTCCCGGAGGCGATCTGAAGGGTGCGCTCGCCCGCCCCATACCAGCCGGGTACCACGACCGCGTGCCAGCGCGTGTCCTTTGCCGCGAGGGTCGCGGCAAGCGTCGGCAGCCGAACGCCCTTGGTCCGCGGGCGCCCGATCGTGCCCGGCGGCCGTGGCGGGGCGGGATCCTAGAGAGCAGCATCCAGCCGCAGGGGGGTGATCGCCGTAATTCCGCCGCGGCGCACGGCGTCAAGGAACAGCAGTGCGGACATGCCGCTGTCCCCGACCAGGATCAGGTCGCGTGCCCGCAGCCAGCGGCGGGCCTGGAGGGCAAGTTGGCGTCCGACGTCGAGCAACGGCTTGTGCCGGCGCCCGCGCTCCCGGCAGGCGCGCTCTGACGGCACCAGCGCGGTCAGAAACGGCAACGCCCAGACGCGCCCCGCCCAGGGGATCGGGGCGAGCACCATCAGGCTCATCCAGCGCAGCCCGCTCTCCTTGACGAAATGGCTGTGGAGGAGCGAACCGGATCACGGTAGATACCATTGGCCGCGATCCGCTTGCCGCGGCGGTGCTCGATCGTATCGTCCAGTCCCAGGACCACGGGGCCGCGTTGCGCGAACGCATCAACGAGGAGCCCAAGCAGGATGCGGCTGCCGCTGCGCCGGCACCACGCCGCCCGGTTGAGGATGCGGTGGACGTTCACGAACCGCCGCTCCTGCGCGCGGCCGATGATGCGCAGGACGCTCGTCACCGTGCGCTGCCCCGGCGTGAGGATCGCGCCGATCAGCGACAGCTGAGCATGGCGCCACGAGCGGTGGACGAAGAGCGGCGCGAACGCCAGAACGATCCCGGCGAAGCGGGTGGGCAGGGGCAGCATGGCGGTGTCTCTTGGCGGGGACGCCACCAGCTTACCCGCCACGTCCGCTTCGTCACCTCCGCCCATCCGACGCGCCGCACATGGCCAAAGTCGAGGTTAGAGCCTGTGCGGGATCGCGGGAGCATTGGGAATGCCGGTCCTAGCCTTAAAATTTCCTGCGACGGCTCCCTCGGAGATCTTAGAGATCTGCTAACTCATCGAGATCTTCCTTTGGATTAGGTCTCCCGAGATACGTGCGAAGCTTCTCGATGACGTGCGTACCATCGTCTCGACCCAAGCGACGTAGAACCATCGCCGGCAAGCGATCCGCTACGCCGACAACCACCGCACCACGACGCTCCTGGCCTTCGTCGGTGTGGCCTTCGCACCGGGCACCCTCGAATACTTCACGCAACAAACCGGCCTCGGCCGTTCCGAGATCCTCGCCCGCCTGTCGCGCGGACTGCTCTCGGCCATTGTCCGCTACGCCATCGACGGTCGTCGCTTCGCCTGACCTCGACGTCTACCATCCCGGTCGCCTCGTGCGGCGACCGGCCTAGTGTTTCGAACCCCGCCTACGTCCGCTTTCGGGCGGCCATCATAGAAGCCTGTACGGCTGGGTTGGGTCGGACGCGGAACGTCCGCTTCTGAGCGAACGGCTCCCGTAAGCTCCGAACGTACGATGCAGGGCTGACCTGGACAATTGATACGCCTGCACCGCAATGGGCCCCGGCAACCCGACTGGCATGCCATTGTCACCAGCGGCTGTTGCACGCGTGTGGCGGGCGACCGGCCGTTAGCGGGTCCCAGGAGCGATCGCGGCGGCGTGCCTACCGGCCGCGCTGCGACCAGCGCGCCGAGCGCCAGCAAGGCCGCGCCCAACCCGGCCGCGCGCGCCAGAGCCCCGAACAGCGCCGGCCCGACCACGATGCCGCCGTAGGTGAACAGCAGGCCGCCGCTCGTGGCCGCGCCGGCTTGTACGCCAGTTCCGGTTCTGGCGGCACGCGACATGGCTCGTTAAGCGCACGCTTCCTTGGCGAACCCGCGTCTCGCGTTCACATGCGAACCGGTCTCCAGACCCAGGTCCACTCGGGCGCCAGGAAAACGCCAGGCGCGATAGCGAGAACGGGGGAGTCTGTGCGCCTGACGGCGGCCGACGGAAGAGCGATTGGACGGCTCGGAGACCTTTTGGGCCGCCGCTAAGCCACAGCTGCGGCAGCACAATCGCCGCGCGGCCCAAGGCGCTGACTTTTCACCAGGAAAGCCTGGTGGGGCTGGGAGAGCGCCGGGAATGGCAGGCGGCCGGCTCGACGCTGATCGGGCTTAATCGAACCGGCCGTCGCACCGCGCGATGAAGGAGCATTCGCGCGATCCGGTAAAACGTGGGGACCTCGAAACGGCTTACCGCCGTGCCATCGTGACACGCGCGTCCGGCAGACCCCAGCGAGGGCGAGGCCCTTCCCGAGCGCGATGTAGTCGTTGGTGTACTCGGTCTGCGCCTGGGCGAGGCCCTGCTCGTCTCCGGTCGCTGCCGCTCGACATCGAGCGCGTCGATGGTGCTGATCGTGCTCGCGCTATTGAGTTGGTCGGTGGGCGTCGAGGCCCTGCTCGCCGATGCGCTCGCCCGGGCGAGGCGCGCGACGGAGGCGCGCGGGTGGCCATAGCGCAACACGGCGGTCTCGGTATCCTGCAGCGCCTGGAGCACGGTCTGCTCGTACCGCGCCAGCGCTTCGTCGGTGCCGGCCTCGGACTGCCGGATCTGCGCGAGCGTCCGACCGAAATCGAGGATGTTCCAGGACAGTGTCGGCCCGACGGTGTATGTCAATGCCGCGAGCGTGCCGATGGCACACGGTTTCTTCGGGGCCGAGGTCTCCTTTGTTTGCCTGGTTCGGTCGAATCCATCCGACCGATCTTTCTCGGACTTGCCGCCGTCGGAGGACTCGGTCCCATCGCCGGGCGCCCAGCCTCTATCTTCGTCCGGGCGGGCCATCGAAAAAACAGTCTAATTAAAGGAACTAATAAGTTCCCTACATGCTTTGTTGTGATTCCGCAACTGCGAGCGGAGCCGTCGTATCGAGCCCGCCACAGTGGGCCGGTCAAGGATTTGCGCTCTCGGACCGATCCCGTACATAATGTTCCACGCAAGTTTCCGTGAGTGCGCGAGGCCCGGGTGAACGCCAAGGATGTGACGCCGCATTCGCCGGCCCGCCTCGGCCGCCCTCCACGTGGGTCGGAGGGGGAGCTGACGCTGCGCATCCTCGCTGCGGCGAAGCCCGTTTTTCTAAAGGACGGCTATGAGGCGACAAGCATTGATGCCATCGCTACAGCGGCCGGCGTCTCCAAAAAGACCATCTACGGGCGCTTCTCGTCCAAGGAGGATCTTTTCGAGGCTGTCATCGTACGATTCATCGAGGAGAACGTTCCGTCCATCGAGATGGCGGCGTCGCGGGACGGCCCTCTGCCGGAACGACTGTACCGCATCGCGCTTGCGGTGCTCGAGGTTGCTCTCTCCGTCGATAACATTGCCGTCCGCCGCATCATGGTCGCGGAGGCTGCGCGCTTCCCGGAGTTCGGGCGGCTGGCACATGATTTCGGTGTCGCTCGGGTCGCCCCGCTGATCGAGCGGTGCCTGGATGATGGAAACGCTTCGGGCGAGATCGCGGTGTATGACGTCAGGCAGGCCTGCGAGATGTTCATCAGCATCGCCGCCCGCGGTTTCATCGACAAGGCGGAGCTCGGCCTGGAACGGCCCGGCCTGTCGCATGTGAAACGGGAGACGCTGAAACGATCCATCGACTTCTTCATGGCGGCGTGCCGGAAGCGAGATTAGTCGGCCTGCTTAGGGCATAAAAGCGAGCCGGGCCTTGTCAGAAGAGAAGGTAGCGGACCACGTTCCCGACGGCGGAGCGTTGGCCGTACTCCGACACGTCCTCGTCGTGACGCGGCAGGACGAGGTCGCTGGGTGCGAACCTGCCGGCCACGCCGCCCCCCTCCGGCGTGAGCCCGATTTCGAGCGCCTCGTGTATCGCGCGGCAGGCTCTTGAGCGGGCACGTACTTTTGCGGCCGGACGCCCCTCCGGTGAGTGCCTCGCCATCACTCCCGTCGACCCCGACCACGGCGGGGATAGGACCACGCGAGGAACCGTGAGCCTGTTTCGTAGGGCAACTTAAGGATACGGATGGGTTCCTTTACAGGCTAGCTGCGGCTGTCGTAATCGACATCGCGCCGTGGCGTTCGGTCGGCGTGCCGCCGCGCCCCGACGCGACGGTGGTGTGTCTGGTCAGGACGCGGGCGGGGCCGCGAGAAACATCAGCTGACATGCTGGCACGAATCGCGGCGGGCAACTTGTGCCTTGACAGTTTGATTGGCAGTCGTGCGCGTGCTCCAGCCAAGCGTCCACCTCAGCGGCCAAGGCCGGCTCGGCCGTCTTCATCCGTCCGTAGCTCATCGCTTCGTGGCGCGAGGCGTTCGCCTTGACCTTGGTGCCATCCACCGCCACGTGGGCGAACTGGACCAGACCGACGGCTCGACACAGGCGCAGCACCTGCACGAACAGGTCGGACAGGGCCGCGAGATGACGTTTGCGGAAGTCGGCGATGGTGCGGAAATCCGGTCGGTTCAGGCCGGTCACGGCCATGACGTCGACCCGCTCCTCACAGGCGCGGGAGAGCTAGCGCGAGGACTACAGGCCGCGGCCGTAGCCGTAGAGCAGGAGCGCCATCATGATGCCGGGATGGTAGGGCGGGTATCCGCGCTCCTCCGTGTAGGTGTCGAGGATGGCCGAGAGGTCCAGCGCCTCTCGCACCGTGTCGCGCGCGAAGTGCGCCATGTGCCCAGGCGGCACGCACTCGTGCAGCGAGGGCGGCAGCAGCTAGCCCTGATCGACGTCCCTGGAGCGAAACACCTTGGCCATGAGCCGAGTGAATCACCCGCAGCCGTTCAGTCGAGACACGGCTTCGGACAGGCTCCTATAGGTGGGCACGATCAGGCGGCGGCCCCCTTCCGGGCAAGAACTGGCATAAGCAGACACCTTCGTCGTGATCGCTCACAACGAATTCTGTTGAGAAACTCGGAGACAGCACCGCATGCGTCGTTTGAGGCATGTCGAATAATATACAACTCTCATCGCTACCAACTTACAATTATCGCAGCGCGCAATGGGCGCCACGATAGCGGGATATTCTCCATCTCGCGCGGTTCGCAATGTCGCTTTAGGCCAGTTCCAACTCTTTCAGGATGTCGAGACATGGAGCGCTGTAAGAATGACTGCTTTTAAGAGTCTTAAGGCGCTGAGAATTACGTCTGGATTAGATGGTCAGCAAATGAACCATGGAGGCAAGCGACTGGCGCTTAGCGCCCCCGGCTTAATCGGAGGCGCGGCAGTCATCCTCCGGCACATGGGAAGGCCCCCTGCCGCGAACTCATATTATGTGGCACTCGGAAGTTCCTTCGCCGCCGGTCTCGGCCTGGGGCGGCGCGAGGCGGCCAGCCCGAGCAAGCTCCTGCGAACGGTTAACGGCTACCCACAGCAGCTCGCACGATTGCTTAAAGTGCCGTCCTTCACAGACATGACCTCGTCGGGCGCGACGGTTCATCACGTCCTGAACGGCGGGCAATTGAAGTTCCTAGGCCCTCAGATCGATGCGCTCGGCCCGGACACGCGTCTCGTCTCGATCACTGCGGGCGGCAACGACATCGGCTATGTCGGTGACCTCACCGCCATGGCCTGTCGCAACAGCGGCGGCCTCATGGGCTCGCTGGTCGGACTATTCTGGAAGGGCGCGAAGCCAGTAAACGAAGGGGATTTCGAAAGGCTTGAGGCAGATTTCTCGGCGACCTTGTGCGAGATCAAACGTCGCTCGCCGCAGGCACGCATCGTCGTTGTCTCCTACCCTGCGATCTTGCCGAGGACCGGCACCTGCCCGGACCTTGGCATTACGGAAGATCAAGCGGCGTTAATGCGCTCCGTCGCCGAGCGGCTCGCGCAAGTCACACGGGGCGTCGCGGTTAGGATGGGAGCAACCATCGTGGACATGGCGGTCCTCTCGGAGGGGCACGACGCGTGTAGTGTGGAGCCGTGGGTGAACGGCTTCAGGCCGGCACGCGAGGCCAGCTTCCACCCTACTCTCACGGGTGCCCTCGCCACGGCTCATGCCATCGCAAGCGTGATTGGCTAGGGTGTGAGCCAAACCAAGCTGCGGCAGGGTCTGTCGTTTTATGATCCCAGTCGGCCATTTTGCTGCTTGGAGGTGGCGATGGCGAACAAGTTCTAGCCCTCTATGTGCAGTGGGCAAGGATCGAACCGTTCTTGCCCAAGGATCAGCCCGGACCCGAACGGAAGGACGACCGACAGATCATCCCCGGCATCCTACGTGTTCTCAGTTCGGGTTGCCGCTGGCGCGACTGCCCAGTAGCCTACGACCCGCGCGCGACGGTCTACAACCGTTTCAACCGCTGGTCGCGGCGCGGCTTCCGGAAAGCCATGCTCGCCGCGCTGGCCAAGGCTGGATGGGCAGGCGATACAGCCGCCTTCGACAGCAGCTACGTCCGCGCTCACCGCTGCGCCCATGGCGGCCAAACGAATCTCGCGCGGAGCCGATCCATCCTTGAGGGCCGCCCAAGCTGCAAGCTCCTGCGACCGCAGCTCGCGCCCCAGCGGCGCGATATCTGTCTCGCCTGCAAGGAGGGATGGAAGCCCTTGAGCGTGCGGGAGTGCTCCCAGCGCTCCCCCTTGCCGACACCAGGTTGGAGGACGCGGAAGCAGCATTCCCAGCCGTCCACCAAATCCTTCATGCCGTCGCGGCCGACGCTGCGGATTCTGCCGGACAGCGCCGCTTCGGGCCGGTAGATCGGCAGGCCCGGGTCAAAGGGGGGCAAGGTTGCCGTCGAGCTTGGCCAACTCGGCAGCGACGGACTCGGCGTCCAGCGGCCTGAACCCAGGCACGCGCCCGAACTCGGCCTGTCCTTCGGCAGACAGTGCGAGGGTTAGGAAACGCAGGACCTGCTTTGGCAGCGGCGCATCGGGACACTTGTTTACGGAGATCAGGGCTGGCTCGCCGGCGACCGATCCGATCGACACCGTCGGCGGCGCCTTCATCATGTCGCCGCGGTACTGGTGCGCGTAGGGCGCGAGTTCAGCCCCCGTGAACGCCCGGGCGGTCGGGGGGGGAGTCCGTCTGCCTGAACATCCGCGCCCCGATCGCGGCGTCCGCGCTCCGGAGGGACCAAGCGTCCAGCGCTGCGTCGTCAAGATGCTGCAGGCGATAGCGGGCGAGAAGCGCGTCCATCGCGGGCGCCATCGCAGGATCGCCGATGTTGGTGGGCGCGCGCGGCGCCAGCCAGTCGTGGGCGCAGGTCTGGGCCCCGCCGGGACGACGGCCGAGACGAGCCAGGTCGCCGTCAACAATCCGAGGCGGCGTAAGCCCATACGGCTCCTTAACTTCTTTATCGCCATCGCCTCCTCCTGGGCGCGGATCGGCCTACGCGCGGTTTTCGATCGGTTCAGTGGGTGTCGTGGGGACGATCGCGGCGCGGGCGGTTCCGTCACCCGCCACACCGTTCGAGCTTCATCCGCTCCGCCGACAGCCTTACAGGGCCAAGAAGCATGTAGCCTCGGTTGCCGGAGCCGATGAGGCGTTGGCCCTAGTCCGATAGGACGAAGGCGAGAAAAGCACGTACGACGGACTCCACCCGGCTCTACGGAGCGCAGCGGGCATAGATCAAGAGCCGCCGGTCGAGGGGGAAGCGTCCTTCATGGATCTCTCCCTCGGTGGTCTCCACCTCGTTGCCCGCATCGTCCACCAGTCGCAGCACCCGAATCTCGGGACGCAGGTGGTTGAGGTTGGCGAAGCCGATCGCCAGGGGGGGGCGACTGCGACCGCCGCGGCGACATCGCGAGACTGGCCGATCCGACCGAGGGCACGACGGTCTCGACCGCGATCGTCACGCGACTTGATCTCACGACGCCAGGGCATCGCATTGGAAGAAATCGACCTCGCCGGGCTCGACCACGGACGCTCGTCCGGCCCATCTACGACGCCGCATGGGCGTCGCTCGTCCGGGTCGCGGCGTAAAAGGCTCCGAGCGCGAGTGCCGAGGTGACGCCGGTTGATCCGCTTCGACACCTCGCAGAACTGCCGGGACAAGGGCGCGATTTAAATGAGGACGCTCCGTGAACGCCTGCTGCTGCACCCTCGACCGGGACGTCGCAATCCCTTGGAATGTGTATCACCGGGCCTTTGTTTGGGCCGGGATATCGACCCTCAGGACATGAGCCAGCGAGAGGCTGCATAGCCATCCAGACGAGCCGCCCCCCTCGGCGTGCAAAGTCATCGCCCATTCGGGCGAGGTGGGCGACGATACCCTCGCCTGAGTCGACGGTTTCCGCTGACGAACTTCCGACTGAGACCGCCGGGCGGGAACCGCAGGCCGCCCTTGCGCCCGCCGCGTCAGTCCGAAAGTGCCCCTACGCGCCCCCCTCGTCTTCTACCCGTATGCTTGGCCGCCTCAGGCACGACGATCCTCTTCCGCCCGAGACGCAACCCTTTGGCGAGTTCCGAGCGCCGCTGAGAATATTCGGGGGCGGTCATGGGGTAGTCGTCCGGTAGGCCCCACTTCACTCGATAACCTTGGGGCGTCAGCCCGTGCACGGTTAAGTGGCGACGCAAAGACTTGTATCCCCTTCCGTCCTCGAAGCTGATGAGCGCCTCATGCGTCAGCGACCGGCGGATCTGCGCCTGCGTGGGCTTCGGGACGTCATTCGGCTCGGTCGGCGTCGCGCGGCCAAGCGCAATGAACGCGGCGTGGATCGAGGAGATCAGCGACAGCAGATCGCAAGGTTGCACATGGTTGTTCGATACGTAGGCTGAGATAACTGTCGTCGTCATATCGACGGCACGGTTTGGCGCCACACTACGTTCGCATTCCACGTCACTTCTCCTTTCGTTCATTGTCTTAAGGCCTCGTCAGGCCCCGCCGGTGGTTAGGAGCGACGCATGGCGCCGGCAAAGTATGCTCGTTGTAGCAGGGTCGCATCCCCGCGTCGGGAAGGCCATGTCGCGCCGCGAGACCGATCGCGGGCCCGGTACGGGTGTGTCGGCTTTGGGTCGCGTCGACGATAGCATCGCTTCCAACTCGCGAAACTGGCTAGCACGGGCAAGTTTATGTCGCAGGAACGACAGTGTCCGCGACGACATCGTTGGCGATCACGTGGTCGCGACGCAGCTTGTTGACGAACTTGCGAAACTCCGCGTTCTTCAATCGGGGAAGCCACCCGGCGAAAATTTGCGTGACGGAGGTACAGCTCGGAAACAAGCGGGAGAGCTTGGGACGCTCGAAGGGTGCGATCTGAGCATCGTAGATGGCGTCGAACTTTCTTCGCCGTCCCGCGATCGGGTGATACATGCCTTCGCCCGCGGACATGTTCTGCGGGGCGGAACACACGTCGGCCCCGAGCGCTCCAAGCAGTCGCTCCTCGCCGCGAGTATTGGCCATCACGAAGAGGCGCGCGTTGGGATGGGCATGCCGGAAACGATGATGCTGGGCTGCGAGTGCCATCGCATGGCTCGCCTGCTCCAAGCTCATCATGATCGTAAGTAGAAAGCCGATCGGCGCGTTCGGATATCGTGTCGCGGGATGATGTGCCACACCAAATGGCCATGGTCGCGGCTTATAACAAGATCTTTGCGGGTCTTGGCTCAGGAAGAGACTCATGACCTCCGTATCCGTAGGCAGATTCCGCGGAGCTCGCGCGAACAATATCCGGCAGCCCGTCACGTACTTTAAGTTCGGCGCATCGAAGAAAAGCGGAGACCGCACACGGCGCGAACTTAGCATTCGCAGCTATTCTCCATATGAATGAATTTGTGTTTGACCCGTATCAACAGTCGGGAGAGATGCCCAAATCGATCATCGACGTGCGCGCGATCTGCTTTTAACTAAATAAGTCGATATGACGTGGATATTGATTAAAATATACCAATCGCCAATTTTCGATGGGGATGGCTCGATCGAAGCGCCCCGGATCGTCAGCGTTGTTTTTCGACGCGACAGGACGATACGGATGGACTGGGGCTGGCCGATCGATTGGCTCGCTGCGCTCAGTGACCTGCAACATGCACCGGACGCCGTTCACGCGACATCGCGCCGAACCATCGGCGTCGAAGGATCAGCGAAGGAGCGCCGCTGAGGGACCGATCCGCATCCGCACCCGCCTACGGTGCGTCCGGGTGGCGCACGAATCGGCCGTGCTCGGCCCCCTGGGCGACGACGCGGCGGGTCAGCGCATCCCCACCGGCCAACACGGCAGGCATGTGGCATTGCGTGCCTCGATACTGGCCAGCGATTCGCCAGGCGTGGCGATCCGAGAGCCCGTACTCCTCCCGGATACCGTCCATCGCCTGCCGTCGTAGCGCGGGAGCTGCAAGTTCCCCGATGCGACGTCCGCCAGCACCTGCTTCTCCAAGGAAAGATCGACAACGAAGCGGCCAGGCACCTTTTTCGCGCTCTAGGCCTTTCATCTCACTGGCTTGGTGAAACCGTAGGCCGCCGTTTTCCTCGCGCCAGCGGTAATCGGTCTGCTCGAAGATCTCCGCTTTCCCGCACGTCAGCGCCAAGCTCTTGCCCTGAGCCGCCGGCGCCTCGACTTGCGCGCCTTCAGCACGACCTGTTTCGCGCCCAGCTCCTGACCTCGCCGCAAGTTCGGCCGGGCGAGGGCATGGTGAGCCTTGTTCAAGGCCGAGTTCGGAATTTCGGAGCAGCCATGTTGCGGCGGCGAGCACGTGAAGGGCGGCCGCGCCCGCGATCACTGGGTGTACTCAATGGTCCGGCCGTCCGGGGCCGTTGTGGGCCTGGCCTTCGAGTACGCCGCTGCCTGCGGGCATTGTGTGTTCGAGAAGAGGCGCGAGCGCTCCTGGCATCTATGACCGCTTCGATGCATCCGCCATCCAGAAGCAGAAGGACCGTCTCCCGCCCAGCCCGGTCATCCCTGGCGCGTCCGGAATGAGATCGTCCAATGAACACGCCCAAACCAGCACCGACCTGCAATTTCGCGGAGCAGCCCTGCGGTCTCATAAGACTCGTACGCTGATCTTTTCACTCGTGGGGCCTCAATCGCACGCTTGGATAAAGGACGGCGATCCCAGTCGGCCGCGACAATAGCCTGACTGGAGGGAACCCCGACGTTTTGGGAGATGCATCATCAAGGCGGTGGGTATGGCGACCTCTGTAGGGATTCCGGGCCAGCTCCTCAGTACCTGTGCGCTCAGCCGGAAACACCGTGATCACCTCGGATGCGTCGAGGCAACTGAAATCCGGATATACGAAGGCGCTTCGTAAGCGCTCGCAATCGGACGGCAAGTGGTCGGGATGGACAACCTGTCAGGGAATGAGGGAGCCTAAACGCTCGACATCCTCGTCGGGAATTGGCGGCGGTGGGGAGGGGCGACGCGGACGCCTCCAGAAATCCAGGTCAGGGTCCCCGGAGATGTGCGTGTCGTCGAGGGCGTGGCAGAGCCAACGCAGGCCCTCGACCCCCGTGCCGCCGCCGCATGTAAATACGAGATTGCGAGCGACGACGAGCGTGGAGTCGTACTTCGTCATTCGGACGCGCATGGGTGTCTCGGACACGTCAATGTCACCGCGGAAGCCACGGGCGTGGAGATACCTGTCCGGCCGGATGACAAGCGCGAACGGGTCCGGATCACCGGGATAGCGGACGGCCCAGAACTCCAGGTCGCATCTCGCGAAGGCGACTCGCGCTTCATCGGTCAGCGGCGCGACGAGCCAGATCGGATGGGTCGCGAGCACCAGCGGGTCCGTCGCCTTCAGCGTTTCGAAGCGGCGCATCGGCCATTCGCGGGCTGGCCCTCCCGGAGCGCGCCTGGCTTCCCGTTGCGCCAAGTAGTGAGCGTAGGGCCGTACGGTGCGGTTAACCCAACGCATGCATTGTCCTACCGAGTTGGCGGCGGCACGCTTGCCGATCATGTGCATCATGTCATGGGTGAGCGTCCGCCGCGAGCCGTAGGAACGCTTGGCCGGCTTTCCATGACGCAGGGCGGCAGCAAGGCGCCCCCGGTCTCGTGCATCTCGAAGGTAAGCCAGTAGGCCTGCCCGGTAGGCAGCGCATCAAGCCGGAAGGTTCATCGGCTCGCGATTTCGAGCAGCCTGGCGCCCACGCCATGCGCCGACAGGGTCCGCGCGAGGCCACCGCAGCGCCGGGACAGGTCCGGCTTCGGGACGGCGGTCGCGATACGTTCGAGGGCGGCCCTAACAGGCCTGCTGCGCGGCGTGTCGTCGATCAGTTCCTCGAAACGGCAGGCGACCAATCCTCGCCGGAGCAGCGAGCCGCTTTCCCTCGCCAGCCAGTCGATCCGGCCGCGTACCCTCGGGAGCGTGGCCTCGGTCATCAGTTAGCCGCGCGGCAGGCTGCGACGCAGGCGACCCTCGACCACGTTGGCGAGCAGGATCGTAGCCCTAAGCTTCGATCCTGCGCCGACGCTGCCTGTACGTGCGCCCCTCTGCATACGCTGCAGCGTTAGCCACCTTAAGCCTCGCCGCCTCGGCCTCCATCGAGATGCCACGCTTCTCGTTCCGCAGCGCCACGATCCCCGCCTTGAGCACGGGCAAGGGCGGCAAGGTCGATCGACGGGTCGCCGGCTCCAGCATCGCTTCCCAGGTTTCCATGACCGGCGCCTTGAAGCCGAGCATCTCGGCCTCCGTGTAGTGGCGGGTCATCCCGTTCTCGTCTCGCGTGGAGACCGAGCCAAGGGACAGGTGGTCCATGACGTATCCGATGAAGGTCAGGTGGTGACCAGCCGTCGCCAGCGTCGACGAGAAGCAGCGCCGCACGTCATGCGGGCTCATGCCGGCCCCGGGGATCGCGGGAAGGGTCTTCGTCAGCGTCCCGGGTTCCAGGTGGCCGAGCCGCGGCGCCTTGCCGCGCCGTGTCTTGCCCCGGGACGGGAAAAGCCACTCGGAGGCGGGGGCATTCTCCGCGAGCCACACGAGGTGTTCCCGCACGTGGGCCCATGCCGAGGGCGGCAGCGGGATGGTGTGGGCGACGGCACCGTCGCAATCCTTGTGCACCTTGCGGTGGCCGACGCGCCACAGGCCCCAGCCGTCTCGCTCGTCCCAGGCGTCGAACTCGTCGACATGGGCCCGTACGATCGTGAGCCGCCGCTGGGCAGTCCAGGCCAGCAACTCGACGGCGGCGCTGATGGCCGGGTCGAGGGCGCCGCTGCGCGCGGTCGCAACGACGAGCCCAAGGCGGCCCAGTTCCGGAAAGCGCTGGCGACGCTTCACGTTTCCGATGTCGGGCGCCTCGACGTCGTCGAGCGCTCCACGCGTGACACCTGACGACACGCGGTTGGCCGGCCTGCGGAGCCATTTCCACATGCGCTTGCCGACCCGGGTGACGTCCCGCGCGGTGGAGCGCTTGCCCTCGGCAACGAGCGCCTGGACGATCTTGTCAACGTCGACGTCGGTGATGCGCGCGACGCGGAGCGGGTCGAGGGCCCGCATGGCCGGACCGCCCATGACCCCAAGGTAGTTCCTGACAGTCTCCGGCGACAGGTTGCCCGCCACCGACTCCGCCTTCAGGTAGCCCCCCCATGCCTCGCGGGCCTGGCGGTACGTCCATCCCGACGCCTGCTCCTCGCGCGCCCGCACGGCTGGGCGGCCAGGCGCGGGATCCGCAGGATCCTCCTTGCCCTTGCGCTCCGCAAGCCGGTCCGCCCAGAGGAGGCGGTCGTGCAGAGCCTTCATCCAGTAGGGGTCCGGGACGCCATGGTCTGTCGAGACGTGCCAGCGGACGTTCCGGCAGGCCTCGCGCGCGTGGGCAAGGCTCCAGATGTCCAGGGACCCGATCGTCACCCGGCGCGGCTTGCCCCTGTGTTGGATCCGTGCCTGCCACACGCAGCCCGAGGGCTGGACGCGGAGCACGAGGCCCCTGGATGCGACATCGACCACCTCGCGCCGGACGCCGGTCGAGGCGTCGCGCCGGGCCTTGTCGATCGTCGTCTGGCGGATCTCGATGCGCTCGCTCGTTGGCACGATGCCCCCCCCCGGCACGTTGGGCTCGGACAGCCTCAGGACAGCTGGTAAAAATCAAGCATTCCCTTGGAAATCAACATCTTTCCTACGTTGACCGAATCATGGACCGGGAAGCGAATTCGATTTCTCTTCCTTTCCTCGAATGACAACAGGCTGTTAGCTCGCTTCCGGTCGCCGCTTCCCTTTGGGGATCTAGAGCGCCGACCCCTTAGGTCGCCATATGGTGCGCGCGCCTTCTAAGCGGCAGGTCGTAGGTTCGAGCCCTACCGGGGTCGCCAGAAATTCGCCCGTCAGGTCAAGGACTTGGCGGGCTTTTTGTTGCCGCGACCGGCTCTTGTGAGTGCGCAACACGTCGCAACACGGGTCCTGATTTTACAATGGGTTACGACGCGCGCCAAAGCGGTCGCGGATGCTCCACGCAACACGGATGCAACACGGGCACGACCGAAATCATCGCCATCCGAGCAGGACGACAAAGCTGGAAAAGGTGAGGGCGGCGGCCATTAGGGCGAACGCAATCGGATCCATGGGCGTCGGATATCGGCCGGCCCGTGGCGCGGCCATCCGACGTTCAGCCGCTGCGGCATGGTGCCGGCGATGCTGCGTGCCAAGCGTACGGACCCGAGCACAACTGCGGCTTTGATCACGCAGCCGTGCCATGCCCCCGCAGGCGTAGCCGCTTTGGCAACACCTCGTTAAGGCGTCCGGCCCTACCGCCGGTGACGCACGTGTGGCCGCGTAGGCTCATCAGGACACCCCATGAGACTGTTGCTTGTGATCGCCGCGGCCATTGCCGTGTGCGCGGGGCCCGCGCTTGCCCAGGCCGATCAGCCAGCCCGTGACTGCGACATGGACCCGGAGACAACAGGCTCGCTGGCCGCGGACCCGCGCAGCGTCTACCTGCCCGGCCAGCATACGGTCAGGGCCGATCGGGACCCGCCTGAAAGCTGGCAGGCCGAGGCGAGGGAGACCGCCGAGCAGCGCCGGCAGGATCTGCTCGCGTGCGGCGTGGACTGACGCGCCAGCCGCGTGGTCTCGACTTTCACGGCAGCCCCCCTGGCCACCATCAACCCGGCCAAGATCCCCAACCCTGCCGTGCGGCAGCGGGTCGAACTGTATGAGGACGCCGAGCTGTACCCTGGGCCAGTTCGGCGACCGCGTGTGGGAGCTCTACCCAAGCCGCCGGGCGTGACGACATCTGATCCGCGTTCCTGAAGGTCGCGTCAGCGCCCGAGGACCTGATTACTTCGCGCAGCGTTGCCCCTGTAGGATTGCCTACGGGGTCCGAGCTATTTCGTGAGGTTGTGATGTCGTCCAAGGCCCGCATGCGTCCGTCCTGGCGCAAGGGACGAAACCGGTCGGGTCTACCGACGCCGCCCGGCTGCAAGTTCATGACAATCGCGCAGCGCCGCGCTTCCGAGCGCTCGATCGTGGGTGAGACGGCGACCGCGGTGAAGCGGGTGGCCAAGCGCGCCGCCAAGGCTGTCACTGGGGCCGCTTCCGCGGCGGGGTCCGCTGTAAAGTCGGCTGTGACTCGGGGCCCGAAAGAGACGGCGGAAGCTTAGGCATGACCTCGCCGGCGGCCACGTGCCCGAGGTGTTCGGGGCACCACACGGCCCGGCGCGGGCAAGCACGCGACGACAGGCGTTCCTGGGCCAGTTCCTTCGGGCTGGCCCCAGGAAGCCTCGGCCGGGCAGTCGCGCGAGGGTCGGCGCGGCGGGGGCGGACACCGAGGTGCGCAAGCCCACAGCCTGCTATTGAAGGCGGGGCGCGTAGGTATTGGCCTTGATCCACCGCGGTGAGAGGATGTCGCCGTCCTCGGTGATGATCCAGGGCTGTGCGTCCTCGGTATCGATGGCTTCGGCCGCCGCAGCGAGTGCCTCACGTAGCGTCAGGAATTCATGTCCCTGCGCAACCGGTGCCGGCCCTTGGCCGGGCCACACAGTCAGCTCGGCGCGCTTGTCGAGATCGGCTCGCGTCATGCTCGGGCTCTTGATTGTCGCGGGAGCGTACGAGCTACCGTCGGCCTGCGGCGATCATTCGGCGGTTTGGTTACGGATCTGTCTTCCCGGGCTCACGACTGCGCGAGCCTGACAAGCGCCGAAGGCCCGCACCCAAGGGTTAGGCGCGGGCCTTCGGCGGATTGGCGGATGCTCGACGGCCAGCGTGTCAGAGACCGAGGAGTACCCGGATCGAGCCCAAGGCTGTCGCCGCCAAGGCGAAGGCGAAAAGGCCGATCACAGCGTAGGAAACGGGTTTCAGCTTCATCAGCAGCGGTTGCCGCCGGAGGTCTGACCATACTGCTTGACGGGGAAGTGCTGCTGGTTGGCGTTGCCCTCGGCGGCTGAGCTCATCGGGCAGGTCGCAGGGTCATTGTCGTACCCGAAAAGGCCGCCGGCCGGGGCGCCGAGCGATCCGGTGGCCTCGATGCCGTAGGGCTGAAGACCAGTCCAGGCAGTGGGGCGTGGACCGGCTGCGGCGGGCGATAGCGCGGCAGCGGTGAAGGCGAGGGCGGCGGCCAGCGTAGCAAAGCGGGTCGTCGTCATGGCGTTTCTCAATCTCCTCGGGGCCGGGCCAGCTTATCCGGCCCCGTCGTCTCCCGCGTGATCCTCAGATGGGAAGCGGCTTGTCTTCGTGACGTGCCACCGGGCACACGACGGTGGGGATTAAATCTTGAGGCAAACTGCCTGGCCGACGCGGTACTCTCGTGCCACCTCTCGATCGGACCAGCCTGTCGAAGTCGGTGGCGCCCAGGGTCACCACCGCGTGGTCGATCGCGCGCAGAGCCGCGGCGATCTCGGCCGCTGGCGGCAGCGCTCAAAGCGGGCAAAAGTTAACGCTGGTGCGCTACATTAATACATTGTTAAGCGCTGTTTGTGGACAGAGCGGTAAAACGCTAACGAGGTATGAATGCCACTGGTTTGGATGATCATAGTAGGGGATCATTAAGCATCGGAAGTGGAGCGCGGCCATGTCCCAGAACCTTGAAGACCTTCGCTTCATGGCAACAATGGCCTTCGTTTTCTTCGTCGGATCGGGACTTCAGCTGATTTTACATTGATGCGACTGCCTCGCTCTCGATTGAGAGCTGGCCGGGCTTCGCAATGATCGTATCGGCTGGAAGGATTAGAACTTGTCCGCGCTCGATGTGACCTTCTGGGGGTGCGCCTTCGTGGCGCTCGTGTGTTCAGCCGCGTTGGCCGCCATCGGCCTCTATGCGTGGCAGCCCTCCTGGACGCCCACCGTGCGGAGCGGCCCTGCGGGCGCGCCACGCCACTTCGGTCGGACAAGCGGGGTGGGCAAGTGGGGGCGTTGGGCGCTCGCGCTTCGTCAGTAGGACCGGGGTACCAGGCAGCCAGGAGCGCACGCGTGTTGGGCAACATCCTGGCGCTGGTCGCCGTCCTCGCCGTCCACTCAGCCGTAAAGCTGGTGTGCCTGCCCTTCCGATTGCTGGGCCGCCTGTTCCGACACAGAGCCCCGCCGGCCCTGCTGACGGACCGCTAACCTTACCCTGGCACCACACCCGTGGGCCAAGTCGCGTATCGGCCCACCGCTGGTGAGATCGGACGCTCCCCCGCCCCGTGAACAGATCGGGGCGGGGCCGAGCGGCCGATGCTCCGCAGGAGTTAAGCCATGCTTGGCGAGCGAGATCAGGTACTGCCCAGCGACGCCCTGGATCAGCCGGCCTGCAGGCTGCTCGCCGAGGCACGGGCACAGCACCCCCATAGACCCACGGGTGGGCCCATTGGCAATCTGGGCGACAGCGATGGCACTAACCTGCTGGCTTGGCTGCTGGCCGTCTATGACGACGCCCTGGCCGAGGACGGCGATGGCGGGGCTAGGGTCGCCTAGTAGCCGGTCGCCCATCTGGATGACGTTGCTGGGCTGCTGCTCGGGCGCATCCGGTGTGGGCGCGCTATCCGCAGCCGGCTGATCGGGCTCGGGCTCAGCCGGGCGCCGGCCGATCCGCGCGGTGTCCATCTGGGTGACGTTGCCGTGCCGGTCGCGGTACGTACGGGAGGCAGGCTCACTGTCATCCGATGACAGTGAGCCGCGGAGCCGCGACACGAAGTCGTGGCTTACGGCGCAGCAGCGGGCGATCTCACGGGCCGTCCACTTGCCCCACTCCTCGTCCTGCAGGAGCATCAGCACGGCACGCCGCTTGTCATCGTTCGTGCGGCGCAGGCCGTGGGTCGCGTTGGCGCCAGCGCTGTGCAGGATGGCATCGCGCAAGCCGCCCTGGCGCACTTCGCACGGCAGCTCAGCCAGATCCGCCTGCAGGCCTGCGGATGGCCTATGGTGCCCCAGCCTGTTGCTCGGCCGGCGGCTGCACCTCGTATGGTACCAGGAATGCTGCCAGGTCCCGCCCAATCGATGGGTAGTGCCAGAGATCGCCCCACTTCGGCGTGTGCCCGTGCCGGGCCTTCACCCAGTCAAAGAACAGGTCGTGGGGCACGAGAAACCACGCGCGTACCACCCCGGGTGCGTACGACGCCGATGGGAACAGCATCAGCAGCTGCCGGCCGCCGTACCTGCGCCAGTCCACCAAGGGCCGGCCCTTGAGCTGCACGCCGGACAGCACGCCCGCGGGATCGCGCACCACCAGGTCCTCGCCCTCGATATCCGCCTCAGGCCGGTAAACGCGGTACCCACAGCGGATCAGCAGCGCGGTGGCCTCGGCCCGGTTGGCAGCCTCGGTGTGAGCCTGCCGAAAACGGGATCCTGTATCGGGCTCGTTGTCCAAGGCGGTTCTCCATCCAGCGCCTGCATCCTACACACGCACAGCTGCCTTGGTGGGCTCCTTGCCCTGGGCCAGGCGGGCATCGAGCGCCCGGCGGATCACGCCAGGGTCAGCCGCCCCCGCGTCGCGCAGCTGCCGGGCTTTGTGGATCGCCTTGCGGGTTAGGCCACGGTCGGCGACCGTGGCGCTGGTAGGCGAGCGTTCCCGGCCGGAACGCTCGCCCCCGCCCTGCGGCCCCGCGACCTCGCCCCGCTGCTGCGCCGCGTCGTATTCATCGGCCAGCCGGCGCTTGGCTTGATCTTAAAATTTGAACGACCAACTATTTGGAACCGGTGATTGGTCGGACGCGCCCCGAATGTTTTCTAGAATTGCAGCTGGATTGAGGTACCGGCTCCAGATCCTGCGTGGAAGATGCGATTATGCTGTAATGATCTACGGTGAGCGCGTAGGGGATTATCTACCGAAGTGGTCGCAGTTGGGCGCTATTGGCAGATCCCGTGCCATCTCGATGACGGCACTGGTTCCGTTTATCGGCAGCTATATAATTTTAAATAAGCAGTTTCACCAATATTTAGAGATTATACCCGAGGCTACTCAGCCTTCGAGCTTATTGGGCCTCTCTCATTTAGTAAGGTTATATTTGCTATACTTTGGCTTGAGCATACTTGGAATAGCTTCGATTTTGTTCAAAGGGTTTTGTCCAGCAGACATCAAGCAATTCGGCACGTTGCATGATTTTGTTGCCTCTGAACGACAAATATCAACACTTCCAAGAACTACTATGATGGTAATTGATATTGCCAAGCACTATCTCAAATATCGCGGCATCACACTCGAAGAGACAGACAACAATTGGGGTAGACTTGGCTTTAGCGAAGGTCTGTGGCAAATAACTTATCAATCATTCGACATTATTGCTAATAAAGTTGCCGATGAATTTGAAGAAATAGCAGGTGAAGAAAATCAAGGACCGGATAATTTTTTCACTTACAAAGGATACACTAACCTTGGGCGTTGGATGGATCTAGTAAACTCCCCAGCGACAGCGTTGAGAGCAATCGCCGCATCATTTTATGATAAGTCAGCAGGTATGCCAGTGGAAATCAATACGATATATTTTTTGTCGCTTGATCAGAGGCGGCCGATAATACGGACCTTGATTTTTCTTCTTTATTCCTTTGGGTTCGCGATTTTATCGGTGCCGACCATCTCAACATTTATGTCGATAGCGGGCTCTTTGGTCTCTCGGTGACGGAGACAGTCCCGACGCAACACGGAGCGCAATTCGATCCATGTCCCGCGTAGCCTGGAAAGGTGCAGCCCAGCCGTCCGTTAGCAAACCCGCTGACCGATAGCCGCGAGCCTTGGCCAGAAGGCCTCTAGGACGGCCTCGACCCGGAGGTCAACGCCGCAGCGCCTCGATCCAGGCTTTGACCGGATCCACCACAAAGGCCACGTACGCCGCCCACGTCCGCGCCCAGCCACTCATGGGGGCGTCGGCGTCGCCAGGGCGAGCGGCCATCAGCGCAGCCACGTAGTCGTCCTCACGGGGCTTGCACTCGTCCAGGGCGTTCCTTTGCCGACCAGCACGGCTGCCGCGGTCGTGCTGGCCATCGTACGCTTGGCGAACGCAGCTGTGCCAGGCCTGTTCGAGCGCCGGCAAGTCGGCTGGCCCGGGCGCCAGGGCCGAGGCCGGCCCGGCGCTGACCAAAAGCGCAAGCAGGCCGGCGGTGTGCAGCTGCCGCTTCACCGGATCGCGCCGGTGATCTGCGCCACCTCCGTGGCCGGCAGCGTGGCCATCTCACCCGCGGCCTGCTGCAGCTGCTGACGGACTATGCCGTCAGCCAGCGCCACAAGGCCGATGAGCAGCAGCCCGATGAAGGCGCCGCGGACCAGGATCGGACGGTTGAGCATGGAGGGCGCCCTAATGACGCCCGCACCGTAGCCGGGCCTTTGGAGGTTGGCTGCCGCGCCGACGCCACAGCGGTACAAAAAGCGAACGTACGCTGCGCCTTTGAGGTGCCAGGACTACTCACAGACCTCGACGCGGCGGATGTGCTCGTACCCGTACGGGTCGATGTATCCGCGCCGCTCGAAGTGGCAGGCGCCATAGGGCCCCGGCGCGACATAGGCGGGCGGCGGCCCATAGACGGGCCGGTTGGCCGAGGCGATCGCGCTGCCGGCAACGACGCCGCCGAGCAGGCCAAGCGCTGCGGCACCGCCGACGCCGATGCCACCGCCGGCATGGGCTGCTGGCTGGGTGGCACACAGGGCGAGAGCGGCCAGGGCGGCCGTGCCGCCGGTCCGCAGAAGAGACTTACGCATGCCACCTCCACAATGGGCAGGCGGCCCCGCGCGCATCGGCGCGCAGGGCCGCTGACAACCGAGTGCCCCCGGTTCGGCTGCATGCTGGCAGCCACGTTCAGGGTGGCCTTGGGTGATTAAGGAAGGGCTGCCGGGGCGTTCACGATGGTGGCAACTCCTCATCCTCCACCGGCTCTGCGGCAGGCGGCTCGCCCTCGTACAGGGCGCGCCAGGCGGCGCCGTTGTCGGGGCTCACCACCGGGACCCGAACAACGACCCTGGCTTCTGCGGTGTGTTCCTCAAGCATCGGAGGCTCCCGTGCTGACCGAAAACTCGGCTTGGGCGGCACGTTGCTCCTCAGGGCGCTAGAGAGCCATCCGAACAATTTGTGATCACGCAGGTGAATTGTGCCGCTTCACAGTGTTGGCCGATTGCTGCGTCAACGGCCGTTCTGCTGTTCGGGTAGGCCGCGCTCTTTCAAGTAACTGTACACGCGCGGTGTACAGATCCGAAGATTACGGCAGACTTGTACACGCTGGGTGTAAGAAGATGGGCGGTTGACTGCCGTTAAACCCGCAATATATGACCGCAGCAACTGGGTGGGCGGCTTGTAGGAATGGCGCAGCGCTTCATGAGCGCCGACTGTACAGTCACGCCTATAGAACATGCCGCTCTCAGTTCTTTTAAGGGCAGGGATCGCACGCGATGAAAAAAGCAGCCACAGACGCCAAGGACAGCCGCCGCCAGGTTAGGCAAGGTGCTCAGCAACTGGGTGGGTTGAGCGCTGGCGCACCCAACATTGAACAGCGGTGGAATGGGCTATTGGAACATCAGCCGAAGGACTTTCTTGACGGAATAGAAGGGCGCGGCTTCTCAAAATTGCTTGGTACAGTGCACGCGACTCGTATGCGAGTCGAAACAATTTTAATGCTATATAGGGGAAGAACTACTGAACAGAACGAATTGGAGGTCTATTCGAATAAATTGCAGGCCCATGCGACAGTCAACGCTATCCTTGAGGTCCATAAGTCTATCGATGATTTACAGACCATCGTAGAAGCGTTGTATGATGTCCACGCTCCTGGGAAGAGGGCACCTACGTTACAAGATAGTAGATACTTCGCTGAACCAGAAGACCTCGACAGTCTGGAAGATGAGGGCTGATGCGCTGGGGCCTACATTTCATAACGCGGACGGTGGAGTAAGCGCCTGCACACTCGCTCGCCCGAACAGCAGTTGTAACGCTGTAAACAGCTCAATCTGCGCCCAGGGTCATCGCAAGCTCTTCCGTGCAGACACTCGCCTGCGATGAGATATCGCGCCCATGACACAAGTTCGATTGCGCTCGAACGAGGCAATCAAACTTGCTCGCGGGTTTTGCCGAGATTAGGCGAAGTCTGCTGCTGATCAGGCAGGAGGTGAAACCGCCGCGCGATAGTCCCTAGAAAGCCAACGGGCCCCCGTCGCCAAACGGGGGCCCGTCGAGAACCTGGGCCTTAAGAGGACCGGTCCACCACCTCCTCAAGAGCCATGCGGCACCTATGGTGTCAAGTCGGAGCGCCAACTCCGGCAACAGGATCGGCTTGCTCGGTCTCTGGAGCGCGGCCCGTAAGGGACCGCAAGGATGGTGTTCGACCATATGCGTGCCGCGATCGTCGCGGCGGCGCCGGACAAGCTCGCCGCTGTAGCGTCGGCCATGGCGCAGGCCTACGGCGCCGGCGGCCTGACCGATGCCGAGTACGAGCAGCTGGACGGGCTGCTGGCCACCCGCCGGCGCGTGGCCCCGGCCGCGCCGGTGCGGATGCAGACGCTGGCCACGGCCTGGGCGCAGCTGATGCCAGCTGCTGCCCCTGCCCCGGAAGGGCAGGGGACAGCGTCTGCCCGCCTGGGCTCGCCTACGGAGGTTTGCTGCACCGTGCAGCAAACCTCCACCTGGGCGCATCACCGTACGGGATCGCGCCCACGGAGCGCGGAGAGCGCGGCCCGGCGCCGGCGCTGGGCCGCGGCCGGCTTCCTGCCGCCCAAGCTGGCGGCCGGGTTCACCCTGGGCGAGCAGGCAGTGCTGGCCGTGGTGGGCAAGCACATCGCGGCCCGGGGTGCCTGCACGTTGGCGGTGGGCGCCATCGCGGCCCTGGCCGGTGTCAGCGACACGACCGTGCGGCGCGCCCTACGCCAGGCGGCCATGGTGGGCCTGCTGACCATCGAGCTGCGGCGGATCACCGGGTTTCGGAACGACACGAACGTGCTGCGCCTGGCCAGCGCCGAATGGGCGGCCTGGCTGCGCCTGCGCCTGCCCCGCAGCGCCCGCGCCGACTTAGGGGGTGCCTGCCAAATTGTGCGCCCCACGGGGGTCGGCAGTTTTTCTAAGGGAAGCGCTGCCCGTTTCGGGGCCGGGGGAGGGCGAACGGCAGGTGCGAATCGCACCACGCGGGCAGCACTGCGCGCTGCAGACGCCTGACCCGGCCACCCGCTCGTCGGCGGCGGCGGCGAGCGGCCGGGCCAGGCTTTTGGGTGTTGGAGCTCAATCCGGGGCCGACGCGGCCAGCGGAACCGGCGAAGGGCTGCCGGGAGGCAGCGGGTAACCTCAGCGGTGTGGGCCAGCGAGAATCGTGCAGGGTGGTGGATCGGGCCAAGCTATGCTTGGTGGGTCTGGTGATGGACGACCAACCGAACGCGCCACCGACGCCGCGGCAGTACGTCGAGCAGATCGTGTTGCCCACGCTGCGCGAGTTCCTGACCGCATGCGACGATCGCCGGCGGGCCTACCTCGCGTGCCTCGTCATCTGCCACTGCGCCGACATCACCGGCTTAGCTGAGGCTGCCACCGCACCCGGCTTCGCGGCCTTGCGGGGACGGCCGCGCAGGCATGCCCTCAATGCCGCAACCAAGGCCGTTCAAGACGAGATGCGGCAGCGATGCGGTGGCATGTTCGACGTGGTGCAGGGGATCGCCAACGGGACCAAGCACCCCGGGCGGCTGCCGTTGTTGCCGTGGACTGAGCGCAACGTGAGGGCATTTGCATGGGGTGAGCCGGGCGCCGGCTGTGGGCAGGGACGTTGGGGCGGCCCCGGTCTTGCGCTTGATGTCGATGGCGGATTGCTGTGTCTGGACGAGTTCGCGCAACAGGTGCTCGGCGCGTATATCTGCGCCTATCCTATCCATCTCGGCAGCGTCGGCCTGTCGTTCATGGATTTTGGCCCGCACGTCCCTGGGCTCGCACTCGAGGGGACGTGGCTTGGGGAGATCCTTGCATGGGCACGCAGCAGGCCCGAGGTCGCTGAGGTGTGGTTGTTCGGCAGCCGCGCGAAGGGCACGGCACGGCCGGACAGCGATGTGGACCTAGGCATCGTACTGGTGCCGGGCAGCGCTGGTCATGACTGGCCGCTGGGCAACTGGATGTCGCCCAGCAACAGGTCGCGGGATGAGCTTCAGGGGTGCATCGGCCGGCACGTGAGCTTGGAGCTGTTTAGCCGCCCCGGCGAGGAGCAAAGCGAGGAGGAGGTGGCGGCGCGTGCGCCCGCGATCTTGCTGTGGACTAGGACCGCGGCAACGCGCACAGGCTCCTGATCCTTACCGCTACGGTAACTACGCCGGCCTACGTGCCGGGTCCCGCGGCGAAAGACAGGTGCGAGCATGACCGATGACGTGGCTGCCCTGCTCCTTGCTTTGGCCACCGAGAACGCCGAGCTGCGCCAGCAGCTCGCCACCGCCCAGGACATGCTGATGGAGACCGCCATTGACGCCGGGCAGCTGCACGCCCGCATTGAGAAGGTGCAGGACGAGCGCGATGCCTGGCGCGCCGAGGCTGGGCGGTTGGGTGCTCGGCCGCGCGCGGTCGGCTGACCCCAGGTGGGCCTATGGCGCGTTGGGGACGTATAGGCTGGTCCGGCCAGGAGGCGCTCATGGAAGCGATGCTCGCTCACGCTGATGCGCTGGCGCGGCGGGACCGGTGGCTGATCCCCGCCATGATGCTGGGTGGCCTCGCGGCCGGCGCCGCGCTGTTCGGGGCCGGTATGGCGGCGGGATCCTTGTTGTCGGCGCGCTGCCCAAGTCAGGCCGCTGCATCACCTCACCACTGAGCATCGGATGCGTATTGGTACCTGGAATGTCGAGTACGCTGCCGGCTCGGATAAAAATTCGCGGCGGCGCGCTGTGCTGCAGGAGCACGACTGTGACGTATGGGTACTCACGGAGACCCACGACGAGCTGACCCCTTCGGAGGGCCACGCGGGGGTACACAGCGCCCAGCGCCCAACCGGGCGGCTTGGGGGGCGTTGGACCTCGATCTGGACCCGCTACCCGGTGGTGCAGCAACTGGACGTAGTTGACCCGCGGCGCACCGTGGCTGCGATTGTAGAGGCGCCCACGGGCCTACTGATCGTGTTCGGGACGGTTATGCCCTGGGCGAGCGACCGTGGCGACGCGGATCCGGGCACGCCGGTGCGTGGCTGGTCCGAGTTGCACCGAGTTGTCCTCCAGCAAGGGCAGGAATGGGCCGCGCTGCGGCAGCGGTATCCCGCGGCCGACCTATGTGTGGCCGGCGACCTGAATATGAACCTGGGTGGCAAGCACTACTACGGCACGGCCCAGAGCCGCCGGCTGCTGCGCGAGGCCATGGCCGCCTGTGGCCTGTTCTGCGCCACGGAGACCGAGCGTGTACCGGCCGGCAGGCTGGCACACCCACCGATTGATCACGTGCTGCTGCCCATGGCCTGGGAACCGCGTGCCGAGGTGGCTGCAGCCTGGGAGGGCAAGACAGGGCCGGACCCGCGGCTAAGCGACCATAGTGGGCTGGCGGTCGAAGTGGACCTTACGGCCGCGCCTTCGCCATCCTAAGCCCTGCCTTCCTGCGGTTGATCAGCAGGCCCAGCGCCCCCAGCTTGGGCACGATCGCCGCCAGGGCCTCGCGTAGGGCCTGCTCATCAGCCCACCCGCCGGCGGCCATCAGCACCGTGATCGGGTGCCGGCCACCGGCCGCCAGCGGCGCTAGGGTGGCGGCCATCTTGCTCGAGGTGCCCAGGGCTCCGGCCGGCCCGAGCAGCAGCAGCCCGGCGATGTCTACACTGAAAACCTCGCCGGGCGCGGGCCGGTAGGCCCGCTGCACGCTGGCCTGCAGCTGCCGGGCGGCCGCGGCGTTCCGGGCCTCGGCCTCGGCCTTGGCCTTCCGGCGGGCGACCTCCCGGGACGATGGCGGGTACACGATCGGCGGCGGCGGTTCCCGGGAGATGTAAGCGACGATCAAGTGCGGGTTTCCGGCCGGGGCCGCCTGGGCGGCCCGACCCAGCACCGATCGGCGTTCTGTAGCTATGGGCATTTCCGGTACCTATGGCGGTGCGAGCCAGTTGCTGTCGTAGCGGACAGTCGCATCTGCTTGCGACCCGACTCAGCCGCTCCTGCTTTTTCCCGTGCCTCCCGAAGGCAGCCGTACAGCTGCACTTCAAGCCGCAAGGCAAGCCTTCGCCACGCGCAGGTAGTTGCCCCCGAGAATGCCGGCTGTCTCATCGGGCGAGAAGCGTACGAGGAGGATGGCGGCCAGATCCGGCAGGCTCGTGTAGTCCGGCAACGCACTCGGGCCTACCAGTCCCATCATGTCTGAGCCGATCCCGACATGGGCCGGGCCGACGACATCCGCCATGCGGGCGATGCCCTCGGCCAGCGCATCAAGATCACGAAACAGGCTCGCCGGCGGCCAGATGCCGATGACGCCGCCCGTCTCCGCGACGACCCGGGCATGCTCCGGCGTGATGCGGCGCGTGCGGGGCGCGGGCTTGGTCGTGAGCGACGTGTGCGACAGGACGAGCGGCTTGCGCGCCACCTCGGCCGCCTGACGCACGAGAGCCTCGGTGCCGTGCGCCACGTCCACGATGACGCCAAGCGCCTCGCAATGCCGGATCACCTCAGCCCCGAAGGCGGTCAGGCCCCCGTGTACCGGCGGCTCGGTCTGTATGTCGCCGAGGGCGTTCACCCGGTAGTGGGTCAGTTGCAGATGGCGCAGGACAGCTCTTCGGTAGGCCACCTCCAAGCCGCTGAGGTCGCCTTCGAGGAAATCGGCACCCTCGGCTGCGACCAGCACCATCGGGGTCTCTGAGCGCGCAGCGTCGAGGTCGGCCGCAGTGCGGACGATCTTGAGACCCTGCTCGCGCACAAGCGCGTGCAACCGGATGAAGCTGCGCTCGGCATAGGCCGCGAGTTCCCCGGGCTCGGGATCGCGAAACGCCTTAATCCGCCCCTCCGGTGTAATTCGGTGCGTCGGGCTATCGGACACGATGGCGAGACATGCCGTGGCGAGCCCGCCGCGACGCATCGGTTCGGCCAGCGGCGCGAAGGGCGCATGGCCCTCATCCTGGCGCACGCGAAGGATGCGGCCGGCATGGCTGTGGCAATCGATGGTCGGCCGGGCTGCTAGAAAGTCTGCTGCGGCCGCCCGTTGAGCAACAGTCACCTCCGTCAGCGAGGAGCCTTGTGCGACGGCCTCGACAGGAAGACAGAGGAATGAGGCCGCTGCCACGAAACCGCGGCGGGATAGGTCGAATGGCGATCCGTGCGCCGGGTGGTGGACAACCGTCGTCGTATCGAGCCGGTAGCGCCATCCGCAGGGATCACCGTGGAGGCGGCGAAACACGCCGCGCAGGGTCACCTCTCGACCGTCCACGGGGACTGGCTCTACGGCTAGGACCTCGATGCAGATCGCGGGATCGCTCGGCAGGCAGCCGCCACAGCAGGCGGGCTCGAACGTCAGCAGGCAATAAACTGCGGCTGGCTTCTCCGCCGCGGTGACGGTCCAGCCGGTGATCGTGACCGGGACCCCATCGTACCGATCCGCCGATCCGTCGAAGATTGCTGTCCAGGAGAGTTGAAGATCGCGTCCGCGCGGTGGGTTGTCGGGCTTCGCCATCGCTTAGAAGATCCTGCCGAACAGGGGACGGGGGGCATCCAGTGCACTAGCGGGGGTAGTACTCATCGTGCAGCCGACGGACGCGCCGTCTGTTTGTACGAGGCGTAAAGGCGAAGCTCGACGCAAAATCCTGTGTGGCGGACGCCTTCGCCGATCTCGGCTAGAGGCCTCGCTTCTTGGACCGGGAACAATGGGGGCGGGGAAGTCGGCTTTCTTACGATAGCCGTCCGAAAGCAGACCGGCAGGATCCCACCCCAAGCGGACCTCGATGGGACAGCAGGAGCAAATGGCCGCCGCCAGGAAGGGCTAGAACCGGCGGCGGCCGGCCGATCCCACGCAACTGCGCAAGATCGGATCTCAATAAGAATTGCCAGCGCGCAGATCTTGACCAGTCATGAACGTTTCCGCCACGGGGCCTGGAGATCTACTTGCCGCTATCGGACTGCCGGCGTCGCCCTCTCGGAGCACCCCGCTACACTGACCAGCGCATCGCCCGTTGGCCAGTATCCCTTGAATTCAGGGGTCGTCCGTTTGCTCGTCGGCCGGCATCTCGCCCATGCCCCCGTAGGGGCCGAGCCACTCGCGCTGCGGCGCTGGGTCTGGGTTCAGCCGGACGTCGCGCGCCGGCTCGATCGGCACGCGCTCTGTGCGCACCTCCGGATCGGGTCTGGGGGCCAGCTCCCGCGCCTCCAAAGCGTCTAGAGCGGCAAGCACCGCCTGCGGGCTCGCCCCATGCTTCAAGGGTGACCACCCCGCCGGGCCGTCCGCGGTCAAGCATGGAAGCACCGCCTCGAACAGCGCCGGTGCCAGTTGCCCCACACTCCACGGGCGAAAGGTGATCTCGGCAAACCTGCGCTTGAGGATGGTTTCATGCAGGTAGGTTTGGCCCTGCAGTGTACCTACGCCATCGCTTCGGACTTTGATCTTCGCTTGATCTTCGTCGCCAAAAGGGCCGTTGCCGTGAGGATTGATCCACAGATCGACTTCACGGCGACTGATTTCGACCCGTGTTGAGCCCGGCACGTGCCGAAAGGCGTCCGCGGCCGGCAGTTCCACGCCCTTCCGAGCTGCAGCCTCCCGAGCCTGCTCGGCCTGTGCCCACATCCTGATCAGCATCCGCACGGAGGCCGTGATGGTGGGCATATCGGTGCGGAAGGCCTCCTCATACGCGGCCAGCGCCTGCTCGGCGGCGGCACGCAGCTCGTCCCGCTCGGCCGCCGCTGCAGCATCCGCAGCACCCTGCAGCAACGCCTTCAGCTCGGCGTTCAAACGGGTAACACGGCGCCCTGCGATGTCGGCCTCGGTTACAGCTTCTTCCCCCCGTCGCTTCGCGGCCACGGCCTCGGAAAGCTGGCCCGCGTCGGCCGCCCTCTCGTATGCTGCGGCTGCCGCTACTGCCTCGGCCTCGGCAGTTGCTAGATCCCTGCGGGCGTCGGCCAGTTCGGCTTCCACCTGGGCGGCACGCTTGACCTCGGGCGGGTCGGTCGCGATCGCAACCGCGGCGGGAACGGAGGGCACGATACCCTGCTTGGCGCGTCGTCCGATCATCGGGCCGCCCCCACGGATGCATTCACCTCGGCCACGACCTCGTCCCACGAGAAGCCCGAAGTGTTCCGGGCGGCGGCGGGCGCGAGCTGCTGGGCCGCCCCCGCCGAAGCGGGGCGGCTGGTATTGGCTCCGGGGACCGTAGCGTTCACCTCGGCCACGACCTCGTCCCACGAGAAGCTGGCGGCCTGAGAGGCTGCGGGGCTGGCGGTAGGCGCGGCGGACCCGCTGGTGGCCGAGGGCGTGCCCTCGGCGGTAGCGAGTGCGGCCGCAGCCACGGCGGTCTGTGCGGGCGACATGAGGGACGATCCTTGAATGGTGCGCCCCGCGGTGGGGCTCTTGCTGGACAGCTCGGCCAGGGCGCCTTCAAAGGTGCCCAGGGCGTCGATCAGGCCGAGTTCCAGCGCCTCGGCGCCCATGAACGTGCCGGCCTCGGTGCCGCGGATGGCCTTGGCGGTCAGGCCCGGGCGGCCGGCGGCCACCGTCTCCACGAACAGGTCGTAAAAGGTGTCCACCTCGGCCTGCAGCCGGTCGCGCACAGCAGCGGGCAACGCCTGGTAAGGGTTGCCGTCCACCTTACGGGCGCCGGCATGGATGAAGGTCGGCTTGATGCCCTCCTGGGCCAGCATCTCGCTGTAGTCGAAATGGGCCAGCACCACGCCGATGCTGCCGCTGATGCCGGTGGGCATCGAAATGATGCGGGTGGCAGCCGAGGCGATGGCGTAGGCGGCCGACGCGGCCATGCCGTTCACCACGGCCCACACGGGCTTGATCTGGGCCAGGCGCCGCACGGCCGCGGCCGCCTCGAAGGCGCCCACGGCCTCGCCCCCGGGGCTCTCCATGTCGAGGATCACACCGCGGGTGCGCGGATCGCGGCCGGCCACCTCAAGCTGGTACTTAAAGCCCTCGTACGAGATCACGCCCGAGGAGGCGCCCACGTACCCGCCCCTGTTTACCCACTCGCCCACCAGGGTGATGATCGCCACGCCCTCCCGGGTGCGCCGGAACGGCATCGGGGCGCCGTCGTCGTTGCGCGCCACGTCGCCGTAGAACCGGGAGGCCTGGGGCGAATGTACCGTGACCGTGCCGCCGGGGCCGGCCTGGACCGGGAACAGTGTGGTGCTGGTCTGGGCCGTGTCCTCGCCGCCGGATCCGCCGCCCAGCTGCAGGCCGCGATCCCCCAGCCGGGCCAGGAGCACACCACTGATGGTGTCGGCCGCCTGCGGGGTCAGCAGGAGCGGCCGGTTGTAGAACTGGCTGGCGATGCGGTGGACTGGGAACGCCATCAGCGCGCTCCCCGGCGATCGGTGGTGTGGTCCTGGGAGCCGTTGCCGCGCTCGATGGCGTCGGCAACGGCCTCCCGCACCACGCTGCTGACCGACTTGCCTTCCTTCCGGGCCACATCGGTCAGTGCGCGCTTCAAGTCACGCGGAACCCCCACGTGAAGATTTTCGGTGAGCAAGTTCCGCGAGGGGAGGTGTGCTGGGCGGTGATCCATGCCGCCAAGCTACCGGGCGATTACTGCGCCTGGTAGGCATCAGCTTTGCTCATCTTTAGCCGGATTTGACCTGTCGGCGCCGAATAGGCCTGCCACACTCCCTGGCAGCTCTTACACGATCCGTGAATACAACCCAACGTCCGTTCCGCAGCTCCCCGGGTTGAATGGCCAGGGGTGGCCGGTCTGGGTGCTCATCGGCATAGTCGAGACAGAAGCGGGTCAGCGCCTGCTCTGTCATCCCAAGCGCGTGTGCAGCCTGGGCCTTGCAATCGCGGCGCTCGGCGGCCGGGTCGGCCGTGAGGCCGCCCGCCCGCGCTGGCTGCCCGGCGCGCTCGGCCAGGAGCCGACCCATGATCTCGGTGTGCCGCACCATCTCGGCGGCCATGTCCGCGTCAATCGCCTCGGTAGATCGGCCCTGTGACGGGAAGGAGACCACGATGCTCATGGGCATCTGTCACTAGCATATTCTGCCAGCAAGATCAGTGTTTTGTGGGGCACTTCCTGGGGATGCTTTGGGGCCTTTTTGTGCGGTCAGGATGTCGCAAAAAGTTGGCCCAGCCGGAAAAGGAAAGTCGGTTTCGGTGGACCCTGGAAACGCGCGATCTAGGGGCTGCGTCGTCGGCGCGGCTGTTTCGCCCCGAATACGGTCCCTAAGCCTATCCGTAGGGTCTAGGTGGCACCCCGCACCTTGGAAACCCCGATGCGGGGCCAGAAACGGCCCGCTGTCGGCCGATCTATACTTGGGGCCTGCCGTGAGGCCGGGCGCCAGCTGTCGGCCGACACGCGCCAATTCTGTGCGGACTATAGGAGGCGGCCAAGGCGGCGGAAGATCGCCTGCTCTACCAGCTGCGCACCCTGGGCAAGGTGGCGCGCTGGCAACTCAAGATCATCGTTCACGATCTGTATAGTATGCGACGCACCGATGCTGAACCTATAGGCCCTCGTAACTCTTGATAAGCAATGGATGGCGCTGATCGAGGGTACTAACATGAATGAGCGCCGCGCAAAACTTCGCGCTGACACTGTAGTGCACGGCCGCGCCACCTTTGCGGGGGACGCCCACGGGGTGCGATGCACGGCCCTGAATTTTAGTCCTGCCGGCGCCTGTCTCATGTTCCCTGGCGGCACACCGGTACCGCGGTATTTCCAGCTGGCCCTTGGGCTGGAGCCTGCGGCGTCGGACGTGCGCGTGGTCTGGCGGCGCGCGGAGGTTGTTGGTGTCGCCTTCGTAGCGCCCAGGGCCGTACCGGACGTGCTGCCGGGGTAAAGAGAAGGCCCCGCGGCCAGAGCCAGCGGGGCCTTGAGCTCGATTGCCCCGGCGTCCCGCCGGCGGTCCTGGCCCACCGTACTGCAGCGGTGGGCGTCCAGGCGCTCCGCGGCAGCGCCTCGCAGGACCGAACAAGCAACGTAAGCTCCTGAGAGCCGGTAACTACCATACGGCTCCAAACATGCAAGGTTCACAGGGACGAACTGCACCTGGTCGCGTTTCAAAGACCCCCTTACACCCTCAGTGTACTTTCCGAACACAGCGCGACGCGGGATGCGTTCGCCCCTTCGATGCCAGCGCTGGCACCATGGGGCTGCAACTGCAGGATCTGGCGTAACCGAACATGCCAACACACGGCCGGGGAGGGGGCGGGTTCGCGTTCGCCCCCAAGGGCGAGTAGCGAATTCCCGCGCCCGGCCTCGCTGGCATCGCGCGGGGTGAGATGAACACCTGGCAAGGCTAGCACCCACGGATACGCCCCAGTGCCCAGATAGAGCGCGCGGTCGGTCGAGGGCCTGGGGCCTCGCCCGCCGCGCTTCCGGCACAAGTGCAGGTATCCTACTAGATCGGAGGCCTAGAGATTATACTAGAAAGGGCCCCTGCTATGGGGGCACCCCCCACCCCTAAGACGGGGACACCCCATGCCCCTGCAGCAGGGGCACCCCATACTTTCCAAGCCGCCTCGCACCTGCCCCTGCCACGGGGGCACCCACGAGCCCTGTCTTCGCTTCACAGCAACGTTCAGAACGGCGGGAAATCGTCCTCGGTGGTCCAGAACGAGACGGATGGAAACCAAAGTTGATAGCGGTTCGCTACGCCTTCGCGCTTGCTGCTTTCGACTTTGATAAAAGCAAGGTTTTTCAGCTGGCTTATGGCATCTTGCGCATTGTTGCGGGTGCCACCAAACTGCTCGACGAAGAAGTTATGTGATCTGATTGCATAGCCTGGGCAGGGTTTGCTTAGATCGCGATTAACAGCAGACGATAACTCGTGAGCGATTATGATGGCTCGCCTACTCAAGCTTTTATGTCGCCTTACCCTTCTTTCCCACTCTGTCTTTTCGTATAACCAGTCATTGCCAAGAATTTCCACTTTTCCGCTAAGAAATTCTCTTCTGCTTTTTGGCGTTCTCTGATTTGTCGTATTTGATGGAAATGATGTGTCAATCAGCGGATCGAGGCCTTTTGGTTCCGAAGTAGCATCCGCGGTGAAGGGCGATTTTACTGCACCCAACTTGTCGCTTGTCATGCTGCTGATCCCCCGCCGGATCCACAAGCCGGACGCCCGTCTCTGATCCACACTACACGCGCCACCGCCTTCTCAAGGCGCGCTAGCTCGGCCTCCGCATTCACCGCAGCGACCCCCATCCTTCGCAGCTTTACGGCGATCGGCCGGAACCGCTTGTCGAGCAGCATCACCCGGCACTGGCGGCCGTGGCGGTCGCGTAACGTGATGAAGGCCTGAGCGAGGTCCGCGATGAGTCGGGTGTCGCGGCTGGGCGGGAAGGGCAGCAGCACTGCGCTGCCGGCCGCCGGTGGGGCCAGCTGCTCGACGTGGGCCGGGACTAGCTCGCCCAAGAGGTTGCGCCGCTCAGGGCGGCGCTTCCTTGATGGTGGGGGCTCAGCGTCGGAAATACCGGTGAACAGCGGCAGGTCGGAGAGGTCCGTCATGATGCGGCCCGCTGTTCCATCAAGTCGCCGAGTGTCGGGCTATGGCCCAAAGTCTCTGGGTCTAAATCGTCCCGTAGTTCGGGTGGACCCAGCCGACGATCACGAATTCGTTCGATCTCCGCTATAAATGCTTTGCTTGTCTCCAAATACATCACCCACCGCTTTCGGTAGCCTACCGCTTTAAGAGCGTCGGCGCACTCACAACCGTACAAGGTCCAAAAATATTCTCCATCTCTATACAATAGGTCTCCATCTTTACATTCGGTGCATGCCTCCTGTGCACGCTCTACAGCATGCTGCTCGCATACACGTAACCAATGATCTTTTGTTGTGACACGCAACCGTTCTATCAGGTCTGCTGTACCGCCACCCGGACAGACTACCTTGAAGCGAGCATAACGGGCATCGCTCATACCGAAGGCCGCCTTAAACATGGCATCAAATTCGTGTTCGCGCATGATCGATCACCTTAAGCCGCTTGTTCTTGCATCTCGATCCATTTGAGGATCGTGCTTCTCCTAGCAGTCATCGTGCCTCCGAGCTTGAATGTCGGCAGGCCGTGCTTGTCGTTTGCGTGGTACACCCGCCGGCGATTGCTTTCGGACGTCTTCTCATCTTCGGTGTCGCCGTAGATGAACCGGGCGATCTCATCCGCGCCATGTAGAAGGTCTTCCGCCAGCTTCGCACGCGGTGTTGTTTCTTGCCCCGCCATCGGCCCTCTCCGTTAGAAGTGTAAGTTTGCGATACCTTACGCGAATGGATGGAGCAAGTGTGAACTTGCTCTTTTGTGTCGCCGCGAGTACGACGCCCTGGGACTGCGCGGGAACGGAAGCGAATGGCTAGCTATGCGGCGGTAGAGACCGCTCTGGCTCGTATGCACAGTGCCGACGCCGAAGCTCAGAAGGGAGCTTTCCGGGGCCGTATCAAGCATCTGCAGCGGCTTGGACTGCCGCTGGGCGAGAAGCCCGGCAAGGGCAAGCGGATTGACTATACGGATCAGCAGATCTGGCAGTTTGCGCTGGCTCTTGAGCTCTCACAATTTGGGATCGACCCAAGTGTCATTGCAAAGCTGATTATATATTTTTGGGATGATTCGTTTTACGATCGTCTTCTTTCGCAGTCTGTTGCTCGTATTCACGAAAGTTCAATTTTGACAATCCCGGTTTCTCTGATGTCAGCAGGTTGGATTCCACCGAACGAAAGCATGGATGGTCTAATTGCAATCACTTGGATAGACAGAAATTACACGATCGACACATTGGTAGGTGCTAAACGACCGAGAGTAATTGCTATCGATACATGGAGAATGTTGCGAGAAGTGCGAAGACATATGAAGGATATTGAGGGGCAGTGATTTGGCCACGATCAGAAAACGAACGCTTCCAAGTGGTAAGGTTGTCTGGCTGGCCGGCTACATCGACAGTGGCGGGAAGAGGCGGTTCAAGCAGTTCGATCGAAAGAGAGATGCTGACGCGCATCTAACAAAGGTGAAAGCCGAAGTTGCGGCCGGTACCCACGTGCCAGATCGCACTGCGAGCACTGTCGATGGTGCCTACGTTCTGTTGATCAGCGCCCTTGTGGCGGATAAGGCAGCAGGTGCCACGCTTCACAACTACCGTGTATACTTCCAGGGACACGTGAAGCCATTCCTCGGCTCCCGGCTACTGCCCAAGCTGCATCCGGCCGATGTGGGCGACTGGCTGGAACGCCTGTAGGCCGAAGGCCGCACCGACGACACCTGCCGGCGTGCCAGGATCGTGCTGGGGGCAATCTTCGATGAGGCGATCCGCCGGCGCCTCGCCTACGCCAATCCAGTGCGGTCGCTACGCAGCCGCCGGAAGACCCGCCGGGCCGAGATACGCGAGGTCGAGGAGACCGTGCGCATCCCCGAGCGCGACGTGGTGCGGGCGATGCTCGCCGCGGCGGCGGACACTGACGCGCTGTTCCTGATCGCGCGCGAGCAAACGGGCACGGGGCATCGCACCATTGAGGTGCAGCGCGTGCCGGCCGAGCACCCGATCAGGGCTGCGCGCGCCTTCCGCGCGCGGCACCCCGGGATCGAGGTCGAGACGTTCCGGCCCACACCCTGGCTGCGGCCGTTGCTGGCAACGATGGCGCTCGCCGGCCTGCGGATAGGAGAGGCCCGTGGGCTGGCCTGGGCGCGCGTCGAGCCGGAGCACCTGCAGGTGCGCGAGGGGGTGGACAGATACAACGTGCGCGACACGGTAAAGACGGCAGCGGCCCTACGTGGCGTGCCGATTGGCCCGCAGCTGGCGATGATCTTGGCGAACTGGCGGGCCGTGACGGGGGCGGCGGACGGCCTCGTGTTCCCATCCGAGGCCGGGACGCCGATCGGCTACCCGAATATCGTCAACCGGCAGCTGGCGCCCCTGCAGGTGACCCTGGGCATCGTGGCGGCGGACGGTTCCCCGCGTTGGACGGCGCACAGCTTCCGGCACTTCGCCGTATCCCTTTGGATCGATGAGGGGGCAAAGATTGGACAGGTGTCCGAGTGGGCCGGGCATGAGTCGCCCGAGTTCACTCAAAGGGTCTACGGGCACCTGTTCAAGGCTGGCCGGACGGACCGTCGTGCGATCACCGCGGGCGAGCTCTCGGTGCTCGGCGCGATCGAGCCTGCAACACCAACGCAACACGGCAACGACAACGCGCTGAAAAACAGCAGCGCAGCAACGGTTTAAGCGGCCGCTCTAGCCGCCTTCTAAGCGGCAGGTCGTAGGTTCGAGCCCTACCGGGGTCGCCAGACATCCACCCGCCCGGTCACTGACGGGGCGGGTTTTTTGTTGGAGCAGCGGCCTTCCCGCGTGCAACACGACAGAAGCTGGGCATCAGCTTCAGCCGCGATTACGCATCCCGGCCCTGTCCCCGAGGCCCGGGGAGTCCCGAGCGGTGCCAGCGCGTTCTGCTGAACCCGGGGGCTGACACGTCGGCCGCCGGATCTGGGCTACAGCAGTGGCAGCCCGCGTCAACCCGGGACACCCGGCTGGCAAGCCTGGTGACGGGTACCTAACCGACCCTGTCCATCATGCGGTTGGGCCGCGTTGCGTATCGGCCCATCGCTGGTGAGATCGGACGCTCCCCCGCCCCGTGAACAGATCGGGGCGGGGCCGAGCGGCCGAGGCCCAGCATTCGGCCGCGCAACCAAGCATAGCCGTGCGCGTTCTTGTGGAAGCTGCGCTGTTCGGCGCGTGAAGGCTTCCCCAATGTTACTGATCGCCTCGCTGGTGGCGGGCACATTCGTGCTCGCCGGCTCGTTTTCGCTGATCGCCGTGCTGGCCGACTAGAGCCGCGCCCGATCGCGTTGCGATCGGGCGCGGCTCTAAGCTCTTGGTATGACGCGCGCTCTTACGTTGAACCGGTGTCCACTCCGGCGGAGAGCGCTCTAGCGGCCATCCAGCGAGGGGCCGCCCGAAGTGCCTCCGGTGCCGGGCGGCCCGCTGGTGGGGGTGCCGCCGATGTTCACGCCGGGCGTCGTGCCGGGCACGGGCGTGTTGCTGGGGTTGGCCTCGTTTCCGCGCGTGATCGGGCTGGGGCCGAGATCCCGGGCGCCAGGGGCAACGCCGCCCACCCGGGCCGGTGGCGCAACACCCGTGTTGCCGGCGCCTCCGGTGACCACCTGAGCCACCGCTGTGCCGGCCCAGGCGATGCATAAGGCTCCGGCAAACGCCATCGTGGTGCGGATCATGAAGTCCCCCTGCTGCAACCGCTGCGGCAGGGGAACGGCCGAGGCGGCCCCGGGTTCAAGGCGGTCGAGACCGTGGCCGGCGCGGGGGGCGCTGCCGATCAGCACGCCGGCCGCCACGACCTCTGCCGTTGACATCGTCGTGACCCTGCCCGGCCTGTCGTTCGAGGAGTGGATGCGCGCCCGGGACTGGCGTATCTCCGTTCTGATCGGCTGTTCCATCGCCGCCTGCGCGCCGGACCAGGGTGCGGGTCGCGGTGCCATCCGGCACCGCAGCCCGCGCGCGGGCGGTGTTGATCGTGACGTTCGCTGCGGCGAGAGAGAGGCTGAGGATGATGGACAGGCGCAGTCTTCTGGCGGCGATGGCCCTCGGTGCCGGCGGCCGAGTCCTCGCGCCGCTCCGCGCCGAGGCAGGCGAGACCGTGACCCTGCCCTTCGGCAACGGCGAGCGGCCGCTGGTGGCCTATCCGGGCAAGCGGCCGCTCCTGCAGATGACCGCCCGGCCGCCGCAGCTGGAGACGCCGTTCGCGGTGTTCGACGAGGGTGCCTTCACCCCGAACGACGCCTTCTTCGTCCGCTACCACCTCGCCGACATCCCCACCGAGATCGACCGCCAAGCCTATCGCGTCGCGATCCAGGGCCATGTCGAGCGGCCGCTGGAGCTGTCTTTGGCCGATCTCAAGGCCCTGCCGGGGCAGACCGAGATCGCCGCGGTCAACCAGTGCTCGGGCAATTCCCGCGGCTTCTTCGAGCCCCGCATCGCCGGCGGCCAGCTCGCCAACGGTGCCATGGGCTGCGCCCGCTGGACCGGCGTGCCGCTCAAGAGCGCCCTCGACAAGGCCGGCATCAAGGCCGGGGCCGTGCAGGTCTCCTTCGCGGGTCTCGACGGTCCGGTCCTGCCGGAGACGCCGGATTTCGCCAAGGCGCTCCCCCTCGAACACGCCCAGGACGGTGAGGTCATGCTGGCCTGGGGCATGAACGGGCAGGACCTGCCCTGGCTCAACGGCTTCCCCCTGCGCCTCGTCGTGCCGGGCTTCTACGGCACCTACTGGGTCAAGCACCTCAACGCCATCACCGTGCTCGACAAGCCGTTCGACGGCTTCTGGATGACGAGCGCCTACCGCATCCCCGACAACGCCTGCGCCTGCACCGAGCCCGGCAAGGCGCCGGACAAGACCGTGCCGATCGGCCGCTTCAACGTCCGCTCCTTCGTGACCAACCTCGCGGACGGGGCGCAGGTGAAGGCCGGCCGCGTGCCGCTGCGGGGCATCGCGTTCGACGGCGGATCCGGCATCAGGGCGGTGGAGGTCTCCACCGATGACGGGCAGAGCTGGAGCCCGGCCCGGCTCGGCCAGGATCTCGGCCGCTACGCCTTCCGTGTCTGGAACGCCGAGCTCGATCTGGTGCCGGGGCCGCATGCCCTGCGCGTCCGGGCGACCGGAAACGATGGCGGCACCCAGCCGATGGAGCCACGCTGGAATCCGCCCGGCTACATGCGCAACGTGGTCGAGACCACCCGCGTCCAGGCCGCCTGAGGGAGATCGGACATGATCAGGTCCATCCTGCTGCCCGCCGCCGCCCTGGCCGCCCTCATCGGGACGGCCGCCCGCGCCGCGCCCGAGACCTACGCGCTGCCGGAGCCGACCGCGCAATTCCGGGCGCCGTCCGATCCGGGCCACGCGGCGGGCTTCCAGGCTGCGCAGGAGAATTGCATGACCTGCCACGCGGCGGATTATGTCGCCATGCAGCCACCCCGGAAGGGCGCCGCCTTCTGGGACGCGGAGGTCGCCAAGATGGTCAAGGTCTATCACGCCCCGATCGAGGCGCAGCAGGCCAAGGCCATCGCGACCTATCTCGGCGCGACCTACTGAGCGCCGGCTCCGGGCAGGGAGGCTCCCCATGACCGCCAGGATTGCCGGCCGTCTCGCCGCGGCGTCCGACCCCTCGGACCGTACCCGCGGATCCGCCTGGGCCGGGACGGCGGGCAGCCTGTTGCCGGGCCTGCTCCTGTGCGGGGTCATCACCGGGGTGGCACAGGCGCTCCAGGCCGGCGAGGAGAGCCTGACCGGCCATCCCTATGTCGAGGCGCTGGTGCTGGCCATCCTGCTGGGGACGGCCGTGCGTACCGCCTGGGTGCCGGGGGCGCGGTTCAAGGCCGGCATCGCCTTCTCGGCCAAGCAGGTGCTGGAGGTGGCCGTCACCCTGCTCGGCGCCTCGGTGAGCCTCGGGGCGATCGTCGCCTCGGGGCCGGCGCTGCTGGCTGGCATTGTCGGGGCGGTGGCGCTGACCATCCTGGCGAGTTGCGCCATCTGCCGCGCGCTGGGCCTGCCCGTGCGCATGGCGCTCCTCATCGCCTGCGGCAACGCCATCTGCGGCAACTCGGCGATCGCCGCCGTGGCCCCCGTGATCGGCGCCGACAGCCGGGACGTGGCGGCCGCCATCGCGTTCACGGCCGTGCTGGGCGTGCTGATGGTGCTCGGCCTGCCGTTGTTCGTGCCGCTGGCCGGCTTCGGCGAGCATCAGTACGGGGTGCTGGCGGGGCTCACCGTCTACGCGGTGCCGCAGGTGCTGGCCGCGACGGTTCCAGTCGGCCCGCTCGCCACGCAGGTGGGCACGCTGGTCAAGCTCGTGCGGGTGCTGATGCTCGGCCCCGTGGTGGTGGCCCTGTCGCTGATCGCCCCGCGCCTGCCGCTGGACGGGGCTGCGGGCAAGGCCGCCCCGGGTCGGCTCGGCTTCTTCAAGCTGGTGCCCTGGTTCATCCTGGGCTTCCTGGCGCTCGCCTCGCTGCGCTCACTGGGGCTGATACCGGATGGCGCCGTCGCGCCGCTGGCCCGGGTCGCCGGCTTCCTCACGATCGTGTCGATGGCGGCTCTGGGACTCGGCGTCGATGTCCGCGTGCTGGCCCAGGTCGGCGGCCGGGTGACGCTGGCGGTCACCGCCTCGCTCCTCGTGCTGCTGGCCATCGCGGTCCTGCTCATCCGCGGTCTCGGGATCGGGTGAGGCCGGCGCCGATCGTCAGTTGTCGGGCGTGAACCGCAGCGTCCCGGCGCGGCGCGTCGGCTGGCCGGTATCGTTCGTGTGGTTGACGCCGTCCATCACCGGCACGGCATGGAACTCGAACGGGCTGACGCCCTCCAGGCAGGCGACGTTGACGGCGTACAGCGTGCTGTCGGAGCGGCGCTGGTGGTGCGTGTAGATCCCGCAACGGGAGCAGAAGTAGTGCTGCGCCGCGCCGGTGTGGAAGCGGTAGCTGGTCAGCAGATCCGCCCCCTGCCGGATCCGGATCCCGCCCGCCTCCGCCATCGCGACGACCGCGCCGCGCATGCGGCAGTAGGAGCAGGTGCAGCGCCGGATCGTCCGGAAGCCGTCGCTGAGCACGACGTCGAAACGCACCGCGCCGCAATGGCACTGGCCGGCGCGCAGGCTCGTGTCGGCATCCATGTCGCCCGACCTCGTGTTCGGCCCCCGGTCCGTGTTTCGACCGTATCGCCGCGGCGCGGAGCCGACAATTCAGAGTTCGTCACGCGTCGTGTGAGCGCAGCGCACACGACACGGCAGCGCTGCTGCATGCCACATCCCGCGCGGCAAGGCTCAGGTCGGCTCGCGTGCGAGCCGTGTCCCCTTGGCGATCTGCGAGCGTTGCGTGGCGTAGGCGGGCGCCGTCATCGGGTAATCGGACGGCAGGCCGTAGCGCTGCCGATACTGGTCCGGCGTCAGGCCGTGGGCGGCGAGGTGACGCTTCAGTGTCTTGAGGGAGCGCCCGTCGATGAAGCTCACGATCCGGTCCTGCCGGATCGACCTGCGGATCTCGGCCGGTGTCGGCAATTGAACGGGTGTGGCGACCGCCGCAGGCGGCTTCATGAGGGCGACGAGAGCCACGTGCGTGCTGGCCAGGAGGGGCGGCACGCCGGCCGGCGGAACGGAATTGTTCGACAGGTACGCTGTTACGAGACGGACCGCGAGGGTGTGCAGCTCCTGCCGAAGAGCGTCCTTGAACTGGCTTTCATCAACCGAAACCATATCGACCCCCTCAAAACCCATACAATTGCAGATACTCCTACAATAGGATCTGTCAACGGCGGGACGCCGTCGGGCTCGGGGTCTCAAACCAAGCCCCGAAACGCATGACGCGCTCGGGCCACCGGTGCGAGGCCCGGACAGTGTCGGAGGAGGGCGGGCGGCGGACGTGAAGTCTTCGGCGCGCGCGGCTTTCATCTACTCTGTCTTCGTGGTCCAATACGGTCCCACATCTCGGAGAAGTCTTCAGGGAATGGGTTCGCTGTCCTTGCGTCGAGAGCCCTGGGGCGGGGCCGCGAGCCGCGCCGCCGGGAGAAGGGCCGGCGCCAGCCTGCGGGCTGCGCCGCTTATTGCGCTTCTGCTCGCTCCGCAGGTCGTTCAGGGGCAGGAGGCGCTCGGCCTGCTCGCACCTGACCCGCTCGTGTTCGGCGCGCCGCCCGAATCGGACATGCGAGCCAGGGTCGCCGCCGCGTTCCCAGACGCGCCTCTCGTCCGATTCCGCAAGATCCGGCCGATCGCGGGCGAAACCGGCGCCGCGATCGCGTTCTGCGGTCAGGTGAGCGCGACCTCGCCGGAGCAGCGAGAGCAGAGCTTCCACCTGTTTCTCTACGACCGGACCGCCGGGACCGAGACGGTTCACATCCTCGGGTCCGAATCGCTCAACGGCTACCGTGTCGGCCGTAAGCTGATCGGCGCCCTGCGGCGGATCGGCTGTCTATAGGCGGCGATGCCAAGCGGGACGTCGGAGGGCAGATCCGGTCAGGCATCGGTTCGCCGCGATGGAAGGGAGCGGAGGCCTGCCCCAAGCGCGGCGAGAATGTGGCAGAAGCTTGACTATTGATGCGAATACGAGTTATAGCTTGACCGTTGCGTCGTGGATACACCCCCAACGTCTCCTGGAGGTTGCGATGTGCGCACGGAAGACCTTCTACATCTTTGCCAAGGCGTCGGACGCCCAGCTTTTCTGCGCGGTCCGGCAGGATCAGCCGATCCCGGCGATGATCGACGGCGTGCAGTGGCACTACGTCAGTTGCATCGACACGTCGCGGGAGAAACCGTTCGGCTTCGATGCCGATGATGCCCAACGGGCCACGCGGCACCGTGGCGTCTATTTCTACAAGCGCGAGTTCATCTTCTCACAACCGGGAGTCCTGCTGGAGGCCGCTTGAAACGGCCGCCACCGGGACCCGCGGTGCCTTAAATCGCCGTATACCGGTCCGGGCCGGCGAACCGGTCGCGGGGGTCGGCGCGTTGCCCCACCACGGGACCCTGCGGTTCGGGTCTCCGCCGCGGGAGGATGGGCGTGTCGTTCAGCAAGGGTTGGGCCGGTTTGACCCTGTTGTTGAGCTTGGCGCCGGTCCCGGCCTGGGCTTGGGGCGTTCCCGGATGCACCAATCTGCCCGAGTACAATCGCGCGCTCGGAGCCCTGCAGGGGATGACGAGCGCCTGCGACATGAGCGTCGAGGAAGCCCGGCGCGTCATCGCGGCCCATGATGGCGTCGCCGCACCGCCGCCCCCGGTGGTTCAGCCACAAATCGCGCCGCCACCCCGCACTCGCCGCCGGCCTCATCGCACCCGGCGGCACGCACACGCGGCCCCATCGTGAGCGTGTTCGCCCGGTCCAGGGCGGTGGATCGGCCGTAGGGCTGCGTCGGTCGCAGGCAGGCAGAGGCGGAGATCGCGTCCAGGGTTAGGAGGGACCGGACCCGCGTCTTTTCTCCCGCCGGAGGGGGCACTGTTTCGCGGCCCTATCCGATCACAATCTGTGACGCCGTTCCGGTGCGCGGGCGTGGAACCCCTGGCGCTCCGCCGCCTGCGGCGATCCTTATCGGAGTTGCCTGCACACCGAGACATCGTCCCAGTAAGCTGTAACCCCGCCGCGACGTCCTGCTGAGGTTCGGCGGTGGCGTCGAGGATCACTGCGTAGGCCTGGTCGATGAGGCTCGTCGACCCGCTGGGCGGCTCCTCCTACGTCGAGAGCCCGACCACCGTGTACGAGGCCCGCATCGTCGAGATCCTCCGGGAGGTGGAGGAGCGCGGCAGCACGCTGAAGCTGATCCAGAAGGGCTGGTTCCAGCGTAACATCGCGGACTTCGCCTACGACACCGCGATCCGGAAGCAGACCGGCGAGAAGCCGGTGATCGGCGTGAATTGCCTCGTCGACGACACCCCCGATCCGAAGATCGAGATCCACCCCTACGACCAGTCCACCGTCGACCGCCAATGCGCCCGCACCCGCCGGGTCCGGCAGGAGCGCGACCCGGCCAAGCTCGACCTGCTGCTGCAGCAACTGGTGGCGGTCGCGAAGGACCCGAGCCAGAACATCCTCCCGATCATCATCGAGCTGGTCCGCTCGGGCGCCACGATGGGCGACATCATCGAGACGCTGACGGGCGTGGAGGGGACGTACCGGGAGACGCCGGTGTTCTGATCGGGCCCCGGGAGAATCTGTTGCGGTCCATGACGGTCAGGCGCTGACGGCTTCTGACGGACGCGACGCACCCACTCTCCCGTGCGGGCTACGATGTTCACAGGTCTCCGGTGGACACTGACGTTTGGGACGGAGCGGGACTGACCCCCTCTCCCGAGCGGGATAGGGTTGGGGTGAAGGTCGAGAAGGTTCAGTATTGAGCGCACCACTGAGACGCCGACGGGTCGTGCCTTATCCGGAGAGTTCTCAACCCTCACCCTGTCCCTCTCCCGCACGGGAGAGGAGACCCGCGCCTAGCCGGCTAGGGCCAGCGTTGCCTTGAAGTCGTGTCGTACGGCCCCTCAGCTAAAACTGGGCTCCGGCTCCTCCGCGGGCTCGAAGGCGGCCCGGATGGTGTCCGGATCGACGGCTTCGAGCGTCGCCGGCTGCCACGCCGGGCGATTGTCCTTGTCGACCAGCACCGCGCGCACGCCCTCGTAGAAATCGTGCCCCCGCATGATGCGGGTCACCAGCCGGTACTCCGTCCGGATCGCCTCCAGCACGGTCATGCCGGTCCCGCGCCGCATCTGCTCGTAGGCGAGGCTGAGGCTGGTCGGCGAACGGAGGCGGATGGTGCGCGCCGTCTCGGCGGCGAACTCCAAATCCGGAACCGCATCGAGCCTGTCCAGGATGGCCTGGACGCTCTCGGCCGAGAAGCACGACGCGATCAGGGCAGCCTCGCGCATGACCGGCCCCGCCTCCGGCGCTGGGGCGGCATGGGCGGCCAGGGCCTGCTCGATCGCGCCGCCCGCCGCCAGATCCTCGATCAACGCCGGGAAATCGGCGGCGCGCGCCGCATGGGTCGCAAGCCCCAGGGCCAGGGCATCGCCCGCGCCGATCCGGGATCCCGTCAGCGCCAGATAGGTCCCGGCGTGCCCCGGCAGGCGCGGCAGGAGCGCGGTGGTGCCGACATCCGGGATGAAGCCGATGCCGACCTCCGGCATCGCGAAGGCATAGGACTCTGAGGCCACCCGGACTGGCCCATGCACCGAGATGCCGACGCCGCCGCCCATGACGATGCCGTCGATCAGCGCGACGATGGGCTTCTTGTAGCGTGCCATCGCGGCGACGAGCGCGTACTCGCCGCGCCAGATCGCGAACATTGCTGCGGTCTGGCCGGCCTTGGCGGCCTCGTAGATCAGCCGGACATCGCCGCCCGCGCAGAACGCCCGCCCGCCGCTGCCCTGGACCGCCACGCGTGTCACGCGCTCGTCGGTCTCCCAGGCCCGGAGTTGGTCCTGCATCGCCCGGATCATGCCGAGCGTCAGGGCGTTCAGGGCCTTGGGTCGATTCAGCGTCACGAGGCCGAGGGCACCGCGCGTCTCGAATAGTACTTCGTCGGTCGCAGGTTCGGTCATCGTCGGACGCGTCCACCCGTTTCATTCTAAATCGATGGGGTGGTTGAATAGGTGTGCCGCCAAGTCGCCGCAACGATGGGCGGCACGGAACAATCGCGGCCGACCGTACCAGATCCGGCCCGTCCCGCGCTCAAGCTGCGCGGCCTCATCGGTTAGAGCTGTGCCCGATCGCGTTGCCCACGGTCCACGACAGCAACCCGACAGCGCGGCGAGCGGGTGATCCCATCCAACCCACCCGCTCATCCTGAGGTGACCGCGTCAGCGGGCCTCGAAGGAGGGCTCCAGCGAGCCGCGCGATTCCTGGAGGGCTCCTTCGAGGCCTGCGCTGCGCTCCGGCACCTCAGGATCAGGCGGAGGGCTGGACGGCCGATCAGAGGCTTCGTGGTCTTGTGTCGTGTACCATGCGCGCCGCAATCGGGCATGGCTTTTAGCCTTTGTTTTAACGCGCGCTCTCGCGCCGAACCGGCATCCACTTCGGCGGAGAGCGCTCTACGGCATCGATCACCCGATCGGCGGAGGACAAACCCGATGCTCTACATGGTCCACATGCAGGTCAACATCCCGGCGAGCCTTCCGAAGACGGAGGCGGATCGCCTGAAGGCCGAGGAGAAGGCGTTCTCGCAGAAGCTCCAGCAGGACGGCCGGTGGCGGCATCTGTGGCGCGTCGCCGGGCAATACGCCAATTACAGCGTCTTCGACGTCGCCGGGAACGACGAGCTGCACGACCTCCTGACGGCGCTGCCCCTCTACCCGTACATGGCGATCCACGTGACGCCCCTGGCGCAGCACCCGTCCGCCATCGCGGCCAATTAGAGGTCGGAACCATGCCCTACATCATCGAGACCTTCGACAGGCCCGGCAGCCTCGACATTCGCAAGGCGAACCGCGCCGAGCATCTCGCCTATCTCGACCGGATCAAGGACCGCCTGCTCGCCTGCGGCGCCAAGCTGAACGACGACGGAAGCGACGCCGGCGGCGGCCTCTACGTCGTGGACGTCGAGACCCGCGCCGAGGCCGAGGCGCTGATCGCGGCAGATCCGTTCTTTCAGGTGGATCTGTTCGCGCGCGTCGAGATCCGGCGCTGGCGCAAGGCCTATCTCGACGGCAAAAGTTTTCTCTAGAAACGGGGAGGAGCCGGATGGCGTTCGCGGAACTCGACGGGGTCCGGTTGCACCACAGGACAGAGGGCGATCCGGCGCACCCCGCGCTTGTGCTGTCCAATTCGCTCGGCGCATCGCTGGATATGTGGGCGCCGCAGGTCGAAGCCCTGGCGGCCCGCTTCCACCTGATTCGCTACGACACGCGCGGGCACGGGCAGTCGGAGGTCACGCCGGGGCCCTACACGATCGCCCGGCTCGGCCGGGACGTGCTCGGCCTGCTGGACCATCTCGGTATTGGCCGGGCGCATTTCGCCGGCGTGTCGATGGGTGGCCTGACCGGGCAGTGGCTCGCCCTGAACCATCCGGAGCGACTGCAGTGCCTCGCCCTGTGCAACACGGCCGCCTATATCGGCCCGCCCGAGAACTGGACCAGCCGGGTCGCGACGGTGCGCGCCAACGGCGTTGGCAGCATCGCCGATGCCGTCGCGTCGCGGTGGCTGACGGCGGAGTACGCGGCGGCCCATCCCGAGCTGGCGGCGAGCCTGCGCCGGATGCTGACCGCGACGGCCTCGGAGGGGTACGCGGCGGCGTGCCTGGCGGTGCGCGACGCCGATTTCCGCGTCGACCTCCCGCGGATCGCCGTGCCGACCCTGGTCATCGCCGGGACGCACGACGCGGCGACGCCGGCCGCGGAGGGCCGCTTCCTGGCCGACCACATTCCCGGTGCGCAGTATCGCGAGCTGAGCGGCGCGCATCTGACCAATCTCGAGGATGTCGCGCGCTTCAATGAGGCGCTTCTGGCGTTCTTCGGCGAAGCGCACGCGTCGTAGGGCCATGACCACGCGCGATGGGCCAGGCCGGAGGCCTATTTGAGAGCGACCATCCAACCCACCGCCTCATCCTGAGGTGCCCGCGTCAGCGGGCCTCGCAGGAGGCCTCCGCTCCGGCACCTCAGGATGGGGGGGATGGGATCCCCGGGGTCTGAAACGACGCACGGCATCAACAAAACAAAAGACACTCAATGAATGGGGAGGACATCGATGGCTGATCGGATCTCGCGGCGGAATCTGGCCCTGCGCCGGGGCGCGACCCTGGCGACGGCTGCCTTCGCGGCCAGCCTCGCCGCAGCGCCGGCCCGCGCCCAGTACGCCGATGGCGGCATCAAGATCGGCGTCCTGACCGATATGTCGGGCGGCTATTCCGACCTCGCCGGCCGAGGCTCGGTGACCGCGGCGCAGCTCGCCGTGGAGGATTTCGGCCGCCCGATCAACGGCCGGAAGGTCGAGCTGATCTTCGCCGACCACCAGAACAAGGCCGACATCGCCTCCGCGATCGCCCGCCGCTGGTTCGACACCGAGGGCGTCGACGCGATCTTCGACACCAACTCCTCGGTGGCGGGCCTCGCGGTGCGCGAGGTCGCGCGCGCGAAGGGCAAGATTGATATCAACTCGGGCGCCGGTTCCATGGCGCTGACCAATGCCGCCTGCTCGCCGACCGGCGCCCACTGGACCTGGGACACCTATTCGCTGGCGGCCGGCACCGCGACGGCCCTGGCGGACGATCCCAAGAACACGTGGTTCTTCATCACCGCCGACTACACGTTCGGGCACGATCTGGAGAAGCAGGTCACCCGCGTCGTGAAGGCGAAGGGCGGCCAGGTGCTGGGCTCGGTCAAGCACCCGTTCCCCAATCCCGATTTCTCGTCCTACCTGCTGCAGGCGCAGGGGTCGGGGGCGAAGATCATCGGCATGGCCAATGCCGGCGCTGACACGATCAACACCATCAAGCAGGCGAGCGAGTTCGGCATCCCGCAGGGCGGCCAGACGCTCGGCGGCCTCAACATCTTCCTGACCGACATCCACTCCGTCGGCCTCAAGGACGCCCAGGGCATGATCCTGACGACCGGGTTCTACTGGGACATGGACGACCAGACCCGGGCCTTCGCCCGGCGCTTCGGCGAGCGGATGGGCGGCCGGATGCCCACCATGGTGCAGGCCGGTGACTACTCGGCCGTGCTCCACTTCCTGAAGGCGGCCGAGGCCGCCGGGACGGATGACGGGCTCAAGATCATGGCCAAGATGCGCGAACTGCCGATCCAGGACTTCTTCGCCCGCAACGCGACTCTGCGTGTCGACGGCCGCATGGTCCACGACATGTACCTCGCGCAGGTGAAGACCCCCGCGGAGTCCAAGGGGCCGTGGGATTTCTACAGGATCCTGAAGACCATCCCGGGTGAGCAGGCGTTCCAGCCCCTGTCGGAGAGCACCTGCAGCCTCGTGCGGAAGTGAGGCCGGGCCTACGCGTCGTCGGATGCGGCGCGGGCCTGCGCCCAGGCGCGGTCGCGCTCGGCCTGCCGGGCGCGCTGCTCCGCCGCGTAGGCTTCCTGATCCGGCTGCGCCTGCCGGCTCCGGCGCTTCGCCCGGGCGCCGGCCCGCTTGCGCCAGGCTTCGGTCTCCGCCTTCTGGCGCAGCAACTCCTCGACCGTGATGGGCGTCACCGGCTCCTTCGGCTGGGCCCAGGCGTAGGTGCGCCGCGGCGTTGGCCGGGGTGCAGGATCCGGCCGCGCGGGTCGGATCGCGCGCATCGCCTCGGCGAGCGTCAGACCGGCCCCAGCCGCGATGCGTGCGGCGGCCGCCTGCGCGGCGGCGCGCTCACCCGATGTCGCGCCCTGCGCGGCAAGCGCGAGGCATTTCTCGAACCGGTCTCGATCGGCGGGCGTCATCGGGCGCGTATAGCGCCCGCACGGCCCGCCGTCCCGCCGGTTCTCAGTCCGGCTTGGCGCTCGCCACCGTGTCGGTGAAGCTGTAGCTGCCGAGCTTCTCGCCGACCACCTGGACGGCTCCCTCCGTCAGGGAGTTCAGCCGGCGCGAGCGGATCTTCATCGTGCCCGACAGGCCCGCGAACTTGCCGGTGCCGCCGATCCACTGGCCCGTCCCCTCGTTCACCGCCGCGAGCGGCTGGAGCGGGTAGTCCCACTTCTCGAACACGTGGTCGCCATCGGCATCGACGTAGTCGCAATAGCCATGGTTCTCCAGGGTCTTTGCGCCGTTGTCGATCACCGGCGCGGAGGTGCAGCGCCCGGCCATGTTGTGCAGGAGCTTGCCGCCGGATTCGTTGACCGCGGTCATCATGTTGATCGTGGCCGAAGCCATGCGGTTCTCACCGATGGTGACGGGCTTCGGGGCGGCCACCGCGGTCGACGTGTAGGTGATCCGAAAATCACCGTGCCGCGGCATGTCCTCGGCGCCGGCCGTGGCGGAGCCGAGCAGCAGCAGGCCGAGTGCCACTGCCGAACATCCCGCTCGTGTCGTGAATTCGATTTGACTGCCCATCATGACGACCTCCCTGTCTGGCGCAAGGCGGGCCGGCATCGGTCTGATCGTCCAAGTCAGGCCGGCCGAATCGTCGGCGCCGGTCGAATATTTATCGAAATCAATATCTTATTCAAGCGTATCGCATATGTATTGTTTTGGCCCATTACAATTGCGCATGATTGGATTGTTTCACTATGTATATAGGCAGGTTGATTGGGGAGCGGAGGGCGTGTCTCAATAGTTTTGAACTGTGTATCGGCATCTTGTTTCGATAAAAAGCTCTCAATTGCCCCGATATTTTGGTATTATAGCAACAGTATGGCATCGCGTCGTCGTAGATGCCGGAATAATATATCGGATACCGCGACGAAAATTCTTCCTTCTATCTCCCGGGATTGCGAAATCTTGGATGCAAGCTGCACCATCTGGCGTTGAGGAGCTCGCGCCGGAATGGAGGCCGACACGCGCGACGGGCAAGGTCTCAGGCGTCGGCGCGGGACTTCCCGCCCGGCTGCATCGCCGCCGCGGAGGCCCCGCCCTGTGCCGCGTTCAGGGCGATCAGAATCCGCCCTAGCAGAACCCGCGAATGCCGTGCGGTACAGGTTTCACGGCGGTCGTCCGGGATCCCCGGGCAGGCGTCGTAGGCCGCGCGCAGCTCGGCGAGCCGGCGCATCCGCAATTCGGGATCGCTGGAACCCACGGCCCATCCTCCCGGCTGGCTCTGGTCTGCGGTACGCCCCCGCAAACGAGCCTTCGACCACCCTTAGTCGGGGAGTTGGAAAACCGTGTCTGAACGGTCCCTACGACCTTTAGCGCCGGAACGCCTGGACATACGCCGCAGGCTCCCCGACCGTGTGGCCAAGGTGCAGGTGCCGTTCTGGTCGGCACCAACCATCAGACAGGGGGTTCCACGCCCCAGGGCCGCGCGTACGGCCCCGCCGGATCTTTAGTCGATTCTAGGAACGAAATCCAGATCGCTGCGTCGCAGCCCGTTCGAGGGCGTGGAAGGCCGCGTCGATCAGGATCGCCAGCGCCGAGACGACGAGCCCGCCCTGCAGGACATAGGCGGTGTTGCCTGTGAGCAGGCCGGAGATGATCACCTCGCCGAGCGTGCTGGCCGCCACCGTCGAGCCGATCGTCGCCGTCGCGAGGCCGATGACGGCCGTCAGCCGGATCCCGGAGAGGATCATCGGCAGGGCGAGCGGCAGCTCGACCTGGGTGAGGCGCTGGCGGTCGGTGAGGCCCATGCCCCGCGCCGCCTCCATCAATGCCGGGTCCAGGCCGGTGAGACCGGTGAGCGTCGTCTCGAAGACCGGCAGCAGCCCGTAGAGGACGAGGGCGATGAGGGTCGGCACAGGGCCGAACCCGAAGACCGGCACCGCCAGCGCCAGGACCGCCACGGGCGGGAAGGTCTGGCCGAGATTGGCCAAAGCCCGGGCGAAAGGCAGGACGTCACGCCCGCCCGGCCGGGTCGCCGCAACTGCGAAGCCGACGGCCAGCACGCTCGCCGACAGGGTCGCAGCGGCGACCAGCAGGAGGTGGTTGACGGTGAGCGTGAGCAGCGGGGTCTGCGTGTAGATCGGCGCCGTGTCGCCGGGGGCGAAGGGACGGAGCAGGCTCGCGAAGCGCTCAGGCGTCAACAGGAACGCGCCCAGCAGCGCGAGCAGGGCGAGCTTCGCCATCGGCGCGGCCCGGCTCACGGGCGGGCACCCTGCGCTTCGAGAGCGGCGCGCGTCACCCGGCCCAGCAGCACGCCGTCGCGGCTGACCGGCAGGGCAGGGCGCTGCGACCAGAGGCTCTCGGCCAGGGCCGCCCGGACCGAGATCCCCGCCGGGATCGGTTCGCCCGGCGCAGGGCCCGGCTCGATGAGGTCGTCCACCACGCGCAGCGCCATAAGCTGGAAGGCCCGGTCCCCGCGCCCGAGGAGCGCGCCGACGAAATCCGTGGCCGGGGCGCCGATCAGCGCCGCCGGGGCGGCCTCCTGCACGAGGCGCCCCCGGTCCATCACGGCGATCCGGCTGCCGAGGCGCAGGGCCTCGTCCATGTCGTGGGTCACCAGCACGATCGTGGTGCCGGTGCGCCGCTGGATCGCCAGCAGATCCGCCTGCGCCTGGCCGCGGATGATCGGATCGAGGGCGCCGAAGGGCTCGTCCATCAGCAGGACCGGCGGCTCGGCGGCCAGCGCCCGGGCGACCCCGATCCGCTGCTGCTCGCCGCCGGATAGCGCCGCCGGAAGACGATCCCGGTACACTCCCGGATCGAGGCGGAACAGGTCGAGCAGGGCATCGACCCGGGCGGCGATGCGGCGGCGATCCCAGCCCAGCAGCCGCGGCACCACCGCGATGTTCTCCGCCACGCTCCGGTGAGGGAACAGGCCGTGGCCCTGGATCGCGTAGCCGATCCCGCGGCGCAGGATGTGGGGCGGCACGTCCCGGATATCCCGGCCCGCGATCCGCACCGTGCCGGCGCTCGGCTCGACGAGGCGGTTGATCATCCGCAGCAGGGTCGTCTTGCCGGATCCCGAGGTGCCGACGATCGTGAGGATCGCCCCGGCCTCGACCGTCAGGCTGACATCGGACACGACCGTGCGGGCACCGAAGACGCGGCTGACCCCGGTGAGTTCGATCATCGGATCCGCCGTCACTGCGTCTGCTCCCCCCTGCGCCTGCGGCTCACCGCGATGGCGGCGTCGAGCAGCACCGCACTGCCGCTCGCCAGGGCGACGGTCGGCAGCGCCCCGAGCAGGACGAGGTCGCCCGCGTTCTGGCTGATGCCCTGGAAGACGAACACGCCGAGCCCGCCGCCGCCCACCAGACCCGCAATGACCGTGAGCCCGATGTTCTGGACGAGGACGATGCGAAGGCCGGTGAGCATCGCCGGCAGCGCCAGCGGCAGTTCCACCTGGAACAGGCGCTGGCGGCTCGTCATGCCGACGCCCGCCGCCGCGTCGCGCACCGGCCCGGGGACGGCGTCGAGGCCCGCGACGGTCGCGGCCGCCACGGGCAGGAGCGCGTAGGCGAACAGGGCCACGAAGGCCGGTGCCGGCCCGATCCCCGCGATCCCGAGCTCCGCCGCGCCGGGGACAGACCGGCCGATCCAGGCCAGGGGGGCGATCAGCATCCCGAACAGCGCCATGGAGGGGAGGGTCTGGAGGATGTTGAGGATCCCAAGCAGCGTCCGGCGCAGGGCCGGGACCGGGCGGGCCAGGAGGGCGGCCGGGATTCCCACCAGGGCGGCGGCCGCCACCGATGACAGAGCGAGGCCGAGATGGGTCCGGACCTCCCGGCCGAACGTGTCCGCATGGCCGGCATATTCCCGCATCACCGAGAGGTTGTTCCAGAAGCCGGAATGCAGGGCGAGCCCCGCCAGGACGGTGACGGCGGCGAGCGTGGCGATCCGCGTCCCGGGGCCGGGGCGCAGGCGTGCCAGCCCGTCGCCGGCCGCGAGGCCGGCAACCGCGAAGGCCAGCCACCAGCCCGCATCCGGGGAGACCCGGCTGTAGCGGTCGCCCGGGGGGGTGAGGTGATCGGCCGCCCCGCCGGCCGCGAGTCCGAGGACGAGCAGCGCGACCGCACCCGCGGCAAGCCGCGCGGGCGGGGCGACCCGCAGGGCCAGAAGCGCCGCCGCGAAGCCCGCAATACCCAGAACGGCCAGAGCCGCGGCGGCCGGCAGCGCCGACCACGCCATCAGCGATGTGCCCGCCGCGATCCGGTTCGGCCGCGTGATCATCAGCGGCAGCGCGAGGAGGCTCAAGCTCAGCAGACCGGCGAAGACCGTGCCCAACGGGTCGAGCCCGGCGACGATCCAGCGTGCCGGGCGGGCATCCGGGTCAGGGCGCATCCAGGTCGCAAAGGGTTCGCCCATCCCGAGGCTCCGCGCGCGGCCGCAGGATCGGAGCCGCACGTGGCCTGCACTTAGAGCCATGCCCGATCGCGTTGCAATCGAGCGCGGCTCTAAGCCTTTGTTTCGGCGCGCGCTCTTGCGTCGAACGGTACCATTGCGTCGCAGGGCGCTCCAGCGTGCGATCCGTCGCTGTGGCGAGCCTGCAGCGCGAGAAGGGCCGGCCTCAGGGCACGAACCCGTTCCGCCTGAGGAAATCCGCCGCGACCGCGGAGGCGGGTTCGCCCCCGATCTGCACCCGGCCGTTCAGGTCCCGCAGGGTGGCGAGGTCGAGCCGGTGGAAGATCGGATCGAGGACCGTCGCGATCTCCGGATGGGCCTTGAGGACGCCCCCGCGCACCACCGGCGCGGGCTGGTAGACCGGCTGGACGCCCCGGTCGTCCGCCATCACGACAAGGCCGGCGGCGGCGAGGCTGCCATCGGTGCCGAACACCATGGCGGCGTTCGTCCCGGATGTGCCCCGCGCGGCTGCCGCGATCGTGGCCGCAGTGTCTCCGCCCGCCAGGATGACCAGCTGCTCCGGCTTCAATGTGAAGCCGTAGGTCCGGCCGAAGGCCGGGAGCGCGGCCGGTGCGGTCACGAATTCCGAGGAGGCGGCGAGCTTGATGGCGCCGCCGCCGGCCACGTAGCGGCCAAAATCGCTCATGGTTTGCAGGCTGTGGGCCCGGGCGACCTCGGCCCGCACGGCGATCGCCCATGTGTTGTTGGCCGAGGCGGGGGCGAGCCAGACGAGGTCGTTGGCCTTCAGGTCGAGGGCCCGGGCGGTGGCGTAGGCGGCCTGCGCGTCCTTCCAGACCGGGAGAGCCTGCTGTCCGAAGAAGAACGCCGCGTTGCCGGTATATTCGGGATAGAGATCGACCTGACCTTCGAGCAGGGCCTGGCGCAGGATCGCGGTCGCCCCGAGCTGCGTCCGGTCGATCGTCGGGATGCCCCGGGCGGCGAGTGCCTGCAGGATGATGGCCCCGAGAACCCCGCCCTCGGTGTCGAGCTTGGAGGCGACCACGACGCCCCCTGCCTGCACGGATGTCACCGCCAGGAACAGCGCGACGAGCCCCGCCAGGATCCGCTTGCCCATCGTCCCGAAATCTCCTGCCCGCGCGGTTTCCAGTGCGCGAAACGGCTTCCGGCGGCAAGCCGCGGCCGCCATCCGGTTTCGGATGCGCCGGCTGCTTCCTGGCCCCGAATCCAGCGGTTGTCGAAGACTCAATCAAGTCTTCGAAATCCGGTTAAGACTGCTTAACCTTGACGCGAACTTGCGCTGAACCTCTGCGATCCAAGAGATATATACACGCTCAGGTTGTTTCTGATGGAGCCGAGTCGGACACATGTCGTATTCGATCTTCGTCCGCGATCTCACCCACGCCGAGGGACGCGCGCCGCAACTCCTGGCCTACGATATCCACGACCGGGGGATGGCCGCCTCACTGGTGTCGGTGATCGCCACTTCGTACAGCGATCACGGGTTCAATCCGGCCACGCGGGTGCACTGGTTCCGGGCCGAGGGCTCGGTGCACGAGATCTACACATGGCCGCAGGCCTGAGGGCGGGACCGCTGCGTCAGGTGCCGCAGAAGGTCCGGTAGCCGACCCCGCCGCCCTCCGGCGCCGCCCCGTAGCGGGCGTGCTCCGGCTGGTCGGCGTAGGGCTGCGCCAAGACGGCCAGCAGGGTCTCGAACGGGGCGAAGTCGCTCCGCTCCACGGCCGCCGCGATCATTGCCTCGACTTGATGGTTGCGCGGGATGAAGGCGGGGTTGACCGTCCGCATCCCGGCGGCTGTCCCGGCCGGATCGCGGGCCTCCTGCGCCAGCCGCGCGCGCCAGCCGGTTGCCCAGCCGTCATAGGCAGTGGGATCGACGAACAGGTCGCGCACCGCCGCGTCGCCCTCCGAATGCTCCGCTGCCCCGCAGAGGGCCCGGAAGGTCAAAGTGAAATCGGCCTGGTTCTCGGCCATCCGCTTCAGCAGGTCGCCCGCCAGGGCCGGGTCCCCGTCCCGGACCGTGCCCAGCCCGAGTTTGCGGTTGAGGCCGCCGTGATAGGCGGCCTCGAAACGCGGCGCGTAGCCGGCGAGCGCCGCCTCGGCCGCGGCGACCGCTTCGGTCTCGCCCTCGGCGAGCAGCGGCAGCAGGGTCTCGGCAAGCCGGGTCAGGTTCCAGAGCGCGATGCGCGGCTGCTCGCCGTAGGCGTAGCGCCCAGCCCGGTCGATGGAGCTGTAGACCGTGCGGGGATCGTAGGCGTCGAGGAAGGCGCAGGGGCCGTAATCGATCGTCTCGCCGGCGACCGACATGTTGTCGGTGTTCATCACCCCGTGGACGAAGCCCACGTGCAGCCAGCGCGCCACCAGCTCGGCCTGGGCGGCGATCACGGATTCGAGCAGCGCCCGATAGGGATTGGGAGCGTGCGCGGCCTCGGGATAGTGCCGGGCCACGACATGATCGGCGAGCGCCCGCAGGCCCTCGACATCGCCCCTTGCGGCGAAGAACTGGAAGGTGCCGACCCGGATATGGCTCGATGCCACCCGGGTGAGCACTGCGCCGGGCAGCAGGGTCTCGCGGATCACGGGTTCGCCGGTGGCGATGGCGGCGAGCGCCCGGGTGGTCGGGATGCCGAGCGCCGCCATGGCCTCGCTGACGAGGTACTCGCGCAGCACCGGCCCGAGGGCCGCCCGGCCGTCGCCGCGCCGGGAGAAGGGGGTCGGCCCCGCGCCCTTGAGCTGGATGTCGCGGCGGCAACCGTCCCGGTCGATCACCTCGCCGAGCAGGACCGCGCGGCCGTCGCCCAGCTGCGGCACGAACTGCCCGAACTGATGCCCGGCATAGGCCGCGGCGATCGGGTCGGCACCCTCGGGGATCGCGTTCCCCGCCAGCGCCGCCACGCCCTCGGGCCCGGCGAGCCAGTCCGGGTCGAGGCCGAGATCCGCCGCGAGCGCCCGGTTCAGCTGGATCAGGCGGGGCGCCGCCACGGGCGTCGGCGGGCGGCGCGCGTAGAAGCGCTCGGGCAGGCGGGCGTAGCTGTTGTCGAAGGGGAGTGCCGTCATCGGGGCGATCTATGGATGAGGGATCGGACGGGCAAGCGGGGCCGCAGGCGGATCAGACGGAGCAGGCGATCCCGGTGAGGGCCTCCGAGACCGACCAGAGCCGTTCGGCGGCGGCGGTGTCCCGGGCCTGGGCGGCGATGTCGGCGCGGGTCGGATGGCCGCGGAGTTCCCAGAACCCGTCCGGTCCGTAGTAGGCGCCGCCCTCGGCCTCCGGGGCCGTCGCGGCATAGAGGAGCGGCAGCGCCCCGTGCGCGGCGGACTGGCCGATCACCGAGAAGATCGCGTGCCCGGCCAGCCGCTGGATCGGCCCCGCCCGGTCGCCGCGGCGGAAGACGTCGGTCCGGGCTGCGCCGGGATGGACCGGGATCGACCGGATCGGTGAGCCCGCCGCCCGCAAGCGCCGGTCGAGTTCAAGCCCGAACATCAGCATTGCGAGCTTCGATTGTCGGTAGGCCCGCTGCGGACCGTAGGAATGCTGGGATTGCAGGTCGTCGAACTGGATCCGCCCCGACCGATGGGCGAGGCTCGCCACCGCGACGATCCGGGATGCAGGCCGGCGCGCTACGAAGGGCAGGAGCAGCCCGGTCAGCGCGAAATGGCCGAGATAGTTGGTGCCGAGCTGGCGCTCGAACCCGTCCGCGGTCTCCTCGCGGCGGGGGACGGTGGCGATGCCGGCATTGAGCAGGAGGATATCGATCGGCCGCCCCCCGGAGCGCCATCGTTCGCCGAAGAAGGCCCGGACGGAGGCGAGGCTGGCGGTGTCGAGGGGCTGCGCGGCGAGCGTGGCATCCGGGTGTTGGCGGCGGATCGAGGCCATCGCGCGTTCCGCCTTCGCGGCGTCCCGGGCGGCCAGGATCACCTCGGCTCCCGCCCCCGCCAGGGCGAGGGCGGCCTCGTAGCCGATCCCGCTCGTGGCGCCGGTGACGATCGCCAGCCGCCCGGTCTGGCGCGGCATGGTGCGATGCGTCCACCTCGGTTCGGGCATGGTCTATCGGATCTCCGCTCTCCGGCTAATGCCCCGGCGGTGGGCCGGTTCGCTCAGGCATCGACCGGGCTGATTGCCCCGGCGCCGGGAACCGGACAGGCCGGGGCCGGCGCGTGTCGCTGCATCCGCTCCCGAATCGCCAGTGCCGCGACCGCCAGCATGGCCCCGGCCAGCACGTCCGGCAGGTAATGGCCGCCCGCGCCGAGCGTCGCCACGATCACGGCCGCGTTGAGGAGGATCGCGAGCGGGCCGAGAACCGGCAGCGGCGCCAGCGCCCAGCCCGTCAGGATCGCAAGGCACACGTGGAAGGACGGGAAGGTGGCCAGCCCGCGCAGCTCGCCGAGGGCCAGCGTATCCATCGTGCCGGCCCGCAACCGCGCCACCGGCTCCAGATGCCAGAGGGCGCCGACCGTCTCGATGGGCTCGGACGGGACGAGGTGCGGGGCGTAGGTGGCGTAGGGGCCGAGCGCCGGAAACAGCGCGGCGATGCCGATCACGCACAGGAGCGTGACGGAAAACAGCCGGGTATAGGCGAAGAGCCGCCCGAGCCGACGCGTCGCGCTCAGCGCGATCACAACGATCCCGACCTGCGGCCCGCTGGAATGGTAGGCGAGCGCCAGCCACCACGAAAGGGTCGGATGCCGCGCCAGGAAGGCGACGTGAGCGGTCCAGTCGAAGCCGAGTCCGGCCTCGAACCGGGCGAGCGCGCCGTCGACAAAGGGCAGCCCCAGGCCTGCCGCGAGGACGTGCAGCACCGCGACCGGCACCGTGAAGGCGATCAGGTACGCGCTCGCCAGAGTCATCCCACGCAGCGGCGGATCCGACTTCACCGTGGAGAGGCAGGCGGCGGCGACCAGCAGGACGACAACGAGCGCGGCCGCCACCGCGAAACCCGTCGGCGCCACGGCAATGTCAGCGGCCCGCATCCAGACCGCGTCGATCCCGGTGATGGCCAGGCTCAGGGCCCAGAGCCTGGGATCGGGGGCGGCGATGCCCAGTATGTGGCGGCGTAGGCCACCCAAACGGGAGCGGGCGGTGGGCCGGGGTTGGGCTTCAGCGACCCGCGCGTGAGGTATCATCCGGCTCTGCTCGGCGCGGCCGATGCTTGGCCGCAGGAGGCAGACGCGCGGCGGCTGCAATGGTTCGGCGGCGGACGATACAGCCGTGAACGAGTGGCTTATCGGCCGGCGGCCGGCGGCGCACCGGCCGACGGTGGTTTGCCGCTGCCGACGGCACCTTCGGTCGGGGGCACGGCGGCCGGGTTGGTCACGGCCTCCGTGGCCGTCTTACCCGGCTCCCGGGTGTCGGCCGCGGGCTTGGGCGCGGTCTCAGTCTTCGGCGGCGCCCCGGTCCGGTCCTGTGCCCAGGCTGTCGCCGGGAGGCCGGCGAGGGTCGCGACGGCGAGACAGGCGAGGATCGATCGGTTCAAGGGTGGCTCCCGGGTGTTCCGGGGGCAACGGCCGGGTCGCCCGCGTCGTTCCGGTTCCGGGCGGGCGCACCGCCCGGATCCAACGGATCGGCGTGGTCAGGCCTACGCGTCGGCCTTCTTGGTCTTGCGGCCCCTGGCCGGCTTGGCGGCCTCGCTCCGCTCCGGCGGCGCCGTGACGGCCTCGGACGGCTCGGCCTGCTTCGCCGCCGGGCCCCGGCGCTTGTGGCCGAGGCCGGCATTGCGGGCGAACTCGGCCCGCATCGCCGAGTAGGTCGACGCGGTCGTCGGATAGTCGGGCGGGAGGCCGTAGCGCTGCCGGTACTGCTCGATCGTCATGCCGTTGCCGGTCAGGTGGCGCTTCAACGTCTTGTACGGCTTGCCGTCGATGAAGCTGATCAGCGCGTCCGGCGTAATCGATTTCTTGATCTGAGCGGGCGTCGCCTTCTTGAAGTCCGGCTCCGCCGGTGTCGAGCTCTGGCCAAGCCCCGTCAGCGCAGCATGCACGCCAGACAGAAGCGACGGCAGATCGGGCATCGGAACGGAATTGTTGGCCACATAAGCCGAGACGATATCGGCGGTCAGCTCGACGAAATCGATCTGGTCTTGGTTCGGGATTGAAGTGCTGTCTTCCATCTGCGCCTCTCACGCGGGGATGCGCCATGAACGTGGCCTTCTTTGCCGGCAGTCAAGGGCTTATCTGATCGAATATAACCAATCATGGTTGTTATCTACCGGTTGCGCGGCAGATGCCAACATAGATCAAGTACCTAACCGTTGCTGGGCAACTTCGGTTACAAGATTGCGGGGTTATGCGGGCCGCGCAGCCATGCCGGCGCCACCACGGCCGGTGGGACGCCGGGACGGTTGGTCGTGCGCGGGACGGCGTCGGCGCGCCGGGTGCCTCAGCTTCACGCGCTGGCCGCGGTTCCCTGCGGTTGCGCGATGGCGCCCCGCGTCCCGGACGGGGCGATCGCCTGAAGCACCCGGCCGGTTCCCGAGCCGTAATCCGCCCGATAGGTCCGCTCCAGGGTCATCAGCGTGCGCATCGGCGCCTCGGCCAGATCGAGCAGGCGCGCATCGCGCCAGCGCAGCTTGGTCAGGCCGCCGCGGCGCAGCCACCGCGGCCTCTCCTCCTCGACGAGCAGGACCAACTTGCCCGTCCACGTCTTGCGAAACCAGAACCGTCCCGTGAGCTTGGTCGCGCCGAACATGAAACCCTCGCGTGCACGCCCCCGAAATGCCCCACCGAAATAATGCGCAGGAAGCGGGGCGGTTTCCCCGCGGTGCGGGCGGTGCGCTCAAAATCGGGCCGCGTCCCATGCGGGTGCGGTGGCCGCCGTGTGCGGAGAGGTCTTCGCCGGACTGGACACCGGTCCGGCGCAAGAGCGCCCTGTCGGCAAAGGCTCAGAGTCGTGCGCTCGCCCGTGCCTCCGGGCGTCTGCGCGCCACGGCGGTGACCGCCAGACCGGCCACCGCGCCGGCCAGCGCGGCACCGGCCTTCACCAGGAAATCGTCGAACCGGCCATGGCGCGTGCTGGTCAGGGTCTGCGCCGCCTCCAGGCCGCCAGCCAGGAGGACGCTGCCGATCAGGATCGGGAGCCGGTGCCGTGGGTAGCCCACCATCATGAGGAGACCGGCGAGCGCGTAGGCGGCGATCCGCTCGAAGCTGGGATTGACGGTCACCACCGGCCTCAGGCCGATCGGCACGAGGGTGATGGCGACGATGAGGGCCACCAGGATCCAGGCCGCGATGCGCACCAAGCCGAGCCGCGTGTCCGATCCAAGCATCACCCCTCCGTAACCTCGCGCTGACGGGTCGGGTCTACACTGTTTGACGGCCGTTGCCTGTCGCTTAACGGCTGCCGAGGATCGGAAAGCGTCATCATGCGCCGTCTCCTGGTCGTCACGACGCTGTTGGCCGTCCTGATGATACCCGCCGCCGACGCGGCCAATCCGGTGCGGGACGTGCTATGGGTCGCGTTGCAGGGCTGCGTCCTCGCCAAGAAAGCTGCCGGCCGGAGCTTTCCCTGCCTGTCGGTCGATCTCGGCGACGGCGCGCGGCCGGGGACAGCGGTGCTGCGGGCGCCGCGCCAGCCGACCCACACGGTCGTGATGCCCACCGACAACGTGTCGGGGATCGAGGCCCCCGTGCTTCAGGGGCCGCACGGCGCCGCCTATTGGCGCGCGGCCCTCGAGGCGCGCCACTTCGTGTCGGACGCCCTCCAAGGCCGCCTGCCGGTCGCCGCGGTCGGGCTGGAGGTGAACTCGGTCGGCGGGCGCAGCCAGGATCAGCTGCATATCCACCTCGACTGCATGCATCGCGGCGTCATGGCGACTCTGAAGGCGCATGGCGCGGCAATCGGCGAGAGCTGGACCCCGTTTCCGGTTCCGCTGGACGAGGAGCAGTACCTCGCCCTGCGGGTGCCCGCAGAGGCGGTGGAGCGCTTCAATCCATTCGCGGCGCTCGCCCGGGTGCCGGGCTGGAACGGGACGTTGCACGACGCGAGTTTCGCGGCGGTGGCGGCCGATCCAGATGATCCCCAGGCCGGCATGATCGTCCTGGCCTACAGGATGCCGGAGGCGAGCGCCGAGGAGCTGATGGACCACGACTGCCGGGCCGTCCATCCGCACCGCGGCGGCTGAGCGTCGAGCGCTCCGTACTGTTGCCGATCCGTTCTATTCAACGGCCCTGATCTTGCGCCATAGATCGCCGATGCGCATGCCGCTGCACGAGTCTCATTTCTTTGCGCCAAGCCCGGTTGGGCGCGTGGCGGCGCGTGAAAAGCGACACCCGGGAATTTTTCTCAACCTGTGCGCGATTCTCGCCCTGGCCGCTGGCCCGGCGCAGGCAGGTCCTGCGGCCGACCCGGCGGATCCGCGTCTGCTGGAACGCGCCTGGCATCGCTGCCTGCGGGAAGCTGCGGCCCATCAGCCGGCGGGGCAGAGCCGCGCTGGGAACGAGCGCAACGCCCTGGACGAGTGCAAGACCCGGGAGGACGCGCTGGTGGCGTCCCTGATGGCGGGTCACCGCGCCGAGGACGACCGGACCGGGACGGTCTGGTCGCGGACCTGGGCCGCGTTCGTGGAGCCGTTGACGGCCTGGATCGGCGCGCTGCGGCGCTGAGCGCCGGGTATTCAGGTCAGGAAGTCGACCACTCGCGCTTCACCTCATCGGCCGGCCGGTCGAGGTGAACCTTGCCGTCCTTGACCGCGTGCACGAAGTCGACGGGGATGTAATGGTGCAGGCCGCCCGAGGCGGCATCGCTCTTGGTGAGCTTGATCTCGCCCTTGTCGACGTGATCGACCGTGCCGACATGGGCTCCGTCCGAGCCGACCACTTCGGCGTGTTCTTGAATCTGCGCGACGTCGACCATCGGAGCCCTCCCTGATTTCCGACGACAACGGCCACTGTCCGGCGCTGTTCCGGCCCGCACTGGGAAGGCGGCTCACCGCGGCGTCGCACCACGTCGGCCGCGCCGAACCGGATGGCGGGCTGATCGTTGGGCCCGCATGACCGATACCAACACTTCGCCGCATCTCGACCCGCTCGTCGAGGCCCGCCGCCGCGAGATGGCGATTGAACATCTTCTGTTCGGGACGATCCGTTTCCTCGCCCAGCGCCACCCGGAGCTGCTGGACGAGCTCGACGGCAGCCTCGACCATCTCTGGGACAAGGTCGAGGGCGAGGCGCGGGACGATGCGGCCGTGCGCAAGATCGCAAGCCGCATCATCAAGAGCCTGCGGGCCGAGCGCTGAGCCGACCCGGTCCGGCGCTATCGGTGAGTGTTCTCGTTCAAGCGGATGGTCGGAATCATCTCGACCGCCTTCTTGGTCACACGCTCGAAGACATCGCCGGTCAGGCCGCGCTCCGTCGCGAGTTTCTTGATACGCTCCGCATGCTGGGAAAGCGTAAGGCCGAAATAGGTCTTGTCTGTCGCCGGATCGACAGCTTCGTTCGCCACGCGTCTGCTCCTGTCCGTGGGTGGGTCGGGGATGGCTGATGTGGCTGAGACTGTGCGGGCGTTCAAGGGATCTTACGCGATAGCTGCCTTGACGTGACCGGGCCCGAAACGCGTCGTGCGTTTCAGGCCCGGCCGATACGTCTAGCGCGAGCAGCCGATGCAGATGCCGCGGGTGATCGCGTCGTTGTGTTCCTCGTTGGTGCTGCGGCGCTCGATGCTACCGGTCTCCCGGGGGCCGAGGGCACCGGGGTTCGGCACCGTCTGGCCCGTCGTGGCGGTATGGGGGGCCTTGGCGGTCGAGGCCGGACCGCCACCCGTGCCGGTCTCGCTCACCGGGTCGGCAAAGGCCGGCACGGCAGCGAGGGTGAGGGCGGCAGTCATCGCGAAGATCGTCGGCATACGCATGGGAAGCTCCTGATACGATAGGCGTCTGTCGGGAATTCGACGCCTCCGGAGGGCGGAAGTTCCCGCGGGCTCGTTTGCCGCGCGGCCCCCTGACGGCGCGCCGGCCATGGCCTATGAGGACGGGCGAGGGTCGGAGAAGGGGCGCGCGGATGGGCAACGGCGACGGCATGCGTGCGCCGAACGCGAAGCTCGCGGAGGTCCAGCGCCTCGCGACGGCGCTCGCCGCCCGGGTGCGCTACGCGCAGCTCGTCGGCCGGCCGGTCTACGAGGAGCAGATCACGGCCCTCGTTGGTGCTGCACGCCTGCTGGACGCGGAGAACGCCCCCTGGCCGCCCATGGTCGAGGAGGTGCTGACTGAGCTGGCCAAGTCCCTTGATGGCGCCGATCCGGCCCCGGAGGGCGGCGACGGTCCTTGAAGGCGTGGCGGCGAGCGCCACCCTTGTCTGCCTCAGCGACGGGACGCGGGGAGCGTGATGGAACAGGACACCCCGGCGGTCGATCAGACCGCCCGCACGATCGCCGAAAACGTCTACGCGGCCTATTGGCGCCAGGCTCAGGGGTCGGATCACCCGCAGACCGAGCAGACGGTGCTCACCCGGCTGGTCGAGGCGATCCGTCCGGAGATCCCGGGGGGCTCTCCTGGCGCGATCATCGCGGCGGCGAACGGCGTGTTGGACGCCCTCGAGCAGCGCAGCCCAGAGATCCGCGGGCCCCGCGTGACCGCCCTCAACCGGGCTGACGGCAGCGTGGTGGTGGGGCCGCCCGGCTCATGATGGGATCGTAGAAGGTTTTAAGCGGGATCTCCGCGACGTCACGCCAGCGCGGAAGAGGTCCTCAGCCGCGCCTGGTTGATCGCGCCGAGGGGTCGCGGCTCCCGCGACGGCGTCCTGTCGGGGGAACCACAGTCGGGCGGACGGCCGGTCCCGCGCGTTTATGGTCCGGAACATCGGCGTGTGGGGGCTGATTGGGCAGGCAGGTGCGGATGCGCATCCGCCTCGCCGCACGGCGGTGGTTCACCCTCTGACCGGACGCGCGTTGGAAGCCCGAGCGCCGCTATGATCCTGAGCCTGCAGCCCGTGCAGGTCGCGACGAACAGCGACGATGCCGAGAGCCAGCTCGTCTTCGCGGACGGTTTCCTCGTGGCGGTGCTGGTCCGCCTCTCGGCACAGCACGGCCTGGATGCGGGGAAGTGGTTCCTCGAAGCCGGCTTCGGCCCGGTCGACCCCGTCTGCCCGCCGGTCTTCCCGGATCTCGGTGCCGCGCGGAACTGGATCCTGCGGCAGCTCACGGTCGATCCGTGAGCCGGGACATGCCGCCAGCAACCTTCAGCTGAAGTTGCCGAGCCAGCGCAGGGCGTGGCGCAGGCGCGCGGTGGCGTCCCCCGCGAACCACAGACCATGGGCGAAGATGACCCGTTCGGGCTTCAGCGCGACGAGGTCTGCGGCCGCCTGCGCGGCTGCGCGCCGGCGCAGCTTGATCACGAGCCGTAGATAGGGCGGCGGCTGTCCCTGGGGTTTGGTCATCCGGGCGAGCCGCAGAAGCGGTCGCAGCAGCACCGGCATTTTCGCCGGCTCCAGGTTGAGGACGAGATCGGTCAGGATCAGGGTCCGGCTCGCCCCGTGGAAGAATCCCACCTCCCGGAAGGAGAGGCCGCCCGGCACGACGGTCTGGCGCAGATCCGCAGCCCAGTCCGGGGGCGCCCTATCCGCCAGCACCCGGTCGACCCGCAAGCCGGAACGGCGGACCTGCCCGCGCTGGCGCAGGTTCGGGGCCGCCCAGGTGAGCGCTTCCGGGCACTGGTCCTGCCACGCCTTCAGGTAGGTCCAGTGGGCGATGTTCGGCGCGACCAGATGGCGGATCGGCCCCAGGGCCGCGATCTCCCGGTGCAGGCGCGGCTCGTAGCGTGTCGGCGAGTGCAGCCAGATCGACCCGTCCCGGAGACGGATGACGGTCATCCGGACCGGAAGCGGTATGCCGAGGGCCCGCAACGGTCCGCTATCGACGATCCAGACCCCGTCGGCCACGGGTTTGAGCACGTCGAGCGGGGGATAGGTGGCCTCGGACAAGGGCGGTGATCTCCGGTCGCAGGCCGGCGGCCGCGTGCGCCGGAATCGATGCTACGGGAACGCCGGGGCCCTGCGGGGTTTCCCGGCTGGATCGACGCAGGGCCGACCCCCTGGCCGTTGCGCGCCCGCTACGCCCGCAGGCCGTCCGGCGTGACCGGTTGCGCCGGGAGGGCCCGCAGAAATGCGATCCCCAGACCGCAGATCGTTAGAAGGTCGCAGGTCAGGCCGAAGACCGAGCCGACCAGCAGGTTGTGCCCGGCCCAGCACAGGGAGGCGCCGAGGAAAAGCAGGCGCATGGGCTGCGGTGCCGCGTGAAGGCGGGCGCCGGTCGCGAGCAAAGTACCGAGCGCGGCGCAGGCCGAGGGCCATCCGTTCCACGTCGCCAGCGTCAGGCAGGCGGCCGCGAAGGTGCTCGCCGCGAACAGGGGCGGTACCCAGCCGCTCCGGCCCGGACGGCCGATGCAGGTCAGCGAGACGAGACTCTGTATCACCGAGATCGCGCACATCGCCGTGCCGGTGAGCGCCCCGAGAAACATGTAATGGGCACCGAAGCAGGTTGCACAGGCGGCCGAGGCCAGCAGGATCCGGTCACGCCGCGGCATGAGACCCGCTGTAAAGCCCAAGCACAGGCCCAGCGATCCGAACAGATCGAGATGCGCCGTGGCGGCAACATACCAGAAATACAGACACTCGACCGGGTTCATCGTCAGCGCTCGACCGGCGCGGGGGCGCCGTTTCTGTCGATGGCGCTAGGTTCGCATGGTCATCAAATAGTTAACGGCGGTGTGGCTGCCGCATATGACGGCGTGACCGTGGCCGTCCTGCCGATGCGGGCGTTCGAAGGGAAGGCCGCTCGGCTGCGCCGTGGCCTCTCTGCCCATCGGGCGGAGAGGGCAACGCGCGAACCCTTTGCCGGCCCGGTCCGGCGGACGGGCACACCATCGCAACGCGGTCGAGTACCCGCAGACACGCTCCAGTATCGTATCGTACAGCGGGACAAGTATTTTCTGCCTCTGATCCTAGATGATCATGTATTAACATAAGTTAACGGCCGAAACTGTTCCTTCGCCCGGGGAACATTGCCCGTGACGTCCAGTTTTCGGGGCATTGAGCGGGACGGCGCCGCGGTCGATCGGGCCGTCCTGAGCGCGTGTGGCCCCGATATTGTGTGGCGTGACCTGATTACCTCATGCGGCTTCCGACGAACGACGACCGGCATCCCGTTGCGGAACGCTTCCGGGACTTCATCCAGCACGCGCCGTTTCCCTGTGTGGGCGCCAAGTCCGCCCTGTCACGAGGCCAGATGAAGATGATGGTCGCCCGCGACATCACCTCCGGCTCGGACGACACCCGCATCTTTCCGGCGCTGCTGGCCTTCATCTGTCGGTACCGTGCGCAGCCGAACCCGTTTCAGAGCTTCGTGGTCCTGTTCGAGGGGCCGGGCAGGCTCTCCGAGGAGGCCTTCGAGACGGCGCTCTGGGAGCGCGTCCAGTCGCTTTCCGACAAGGACCGGTGCCTCGGTCAGGGCTACGACCCACGGGTCGCCTCGGATCCGGAGGATCCCCACTTTTCGTTGAGCCTGGGGGGTGAGGCCTTCTTTGTCGTCGGGCTCCATCCCGGCGCCAGTCGCCGCGCCCGGCGCTTCGAGATGCCGGCCCTCGTCTTCAACCTGCACGACCAGTTCGAGCGCCTGCGCGCGGCGGGACGCTACGACCGCCTGCGCGCCTCGATCGTCGACCGCGATGTCGCCTGGGCCGGCTCGCTCAACCCGATGCTCGCCCAGCACGGCGAGCAATCGGCGGCCCGGCAATTCAGTGGGCGCGCGGTGCCCGACGACTGGACCTGCCCGTACCGGCGCGGTTCGGGAGACGCCCCCCGGGACGCGAAGCGGGTGGCCCAGGATCTCTCGCAGGGCGCCTTCGTGGCGCGGCAGATGGATTGATGAGGATCGGCCGATGACGCGCTCCGAACCGTTCCCCCATTCCGTGTTCCCGGACGACGAGGCGGCCGTGCTGGCGCTCGCGCGCGCCGTGCGCGAGACCGGCTACACCTTCACCACGGTGACGCCGGCCACCCACGCCCATGTCAACGCGCGGCCGCGCAACGCCGAGGCGAAGAGCCTGCGCGACGTGTTCGGCTGGAGCCGGCCGTTCCGGGCCGGATTGCTGCCCGAGCCGATCCTGCGCCTGATGCGGGAGGCCGGTGCCGTCGTGGAGGACGGGCCGCTCCTGCGGCCCAGGCTCCGCTTCTCCAGCCTCGACGGCGAACTCTTCGCCCATTCCGCCTACCCGCCAAGCGCCGCCGACGCGGTGTTCTTCGGCCCCGACACGATGCGCTTCGCCAACGCGGTGATCGCCCATCTCGAAGGCCGGACCGGCCCGGTGCGCCGGGCCGTCGATCTTGGCTGCGGCTCGGGGGCGGCCGGGATCTGCATCGCCAAGCGGACGCCGGGCGCCGAGGTTGTACTCGTCGACATCAATCCTGCCGCCATGCGGGCGGCGCGCGTCAACGCCCGGCTCGCCGGGACCGACGGGGTCGCCGTCCGCCGCAGCGACATGCTGCGCGACATCGAGGGCGGGTTCGATCTCATCGTATCGAACCCGCCCTTCATGATCGATACCGCCGCGCGGGCCTACCGGAATGGCGGCGGCCCGCTCGGGGGCGGCCTGTCGCTCGCCGTGGCCGAGCAGGCGATGGAACGCCTCGCCCCGGGCGGCAGCCTCGTCCTGTTCACCGGCGCGGCCATCGTCGAGGGGGAGGATGCGTTCCGCGACGCCGTGGCCGACCTCTGCGCCCGAGCCGGCCTGGACTGGAGCTACCGCGAGTTCGATCCGGACGAGTACGGCGAGGAGCTGGCGACCGAGGCCTACGACGCGGTGGAGCGTCTTGCCCTGGTCGTCCTGACGGCCACCCGTCCATGAGCGACGCGCTTCTCCGCGACGCCCGCGCGGGCCTGACCGCCGAACCGAAGACGCTGCCCGGGAAATACCTCTGGGACGAGATCGGCTCGGACCTCTTCGACCGGATCTGCCACAGCGCCGACTACTACCCGACCGCGCAGGAAACGGCGCTGCTGCCCCGGGTTGCCGCCGAGGTGGCCCGGCAGGTCCGGCCGGGCGTGACCGTGCTCGAGTTCGGCAGCGGCGCGAGCCGCAAGATCCGCTGTCTCCTCGACGCGCTGCCCGCGCCCTCAGCCTACGTGGCCATCGACATCTCGGGCGCGTATCTGGAGGCGGCGATCCGGCGGCTCGCACCGGATTATCCGGGCATCGCCATGGTGCCGGTTTGCGCCGACTACTCGAAGCCGGTCGCGCTGCCGATCCAGGCCGGTCCGGGCGGCATCCTGGGCTTCTATCCGGGCACGAGCATCGGCAATTTCGACCCGAGCGAGGCCGGCCTGTTCCTGGAGCGGGCGCGGAAAACGCTCGGGCCCAGCCTGTTCCTCGTGGGTGCCGACGGGACGACCGACCCCGGGCGCCTGCAACGCGCCTACGGCGCCGCCGACGGGCTGATGGCGGCGTTTCACCGCAACATCCTGACCCGGCTCAACCGCGCATGCGGGGCGGACTTCGACGTCGATGCGTTCAAGCACGAGATCAGGCTGTTGCCGGATCCGTTCCGCGTCGAGGCGCATCTGGTGGCGACCCGGCCCGGCACCTACCGGCTAGGCGGGCAGACCATCCAGGTTGCAGCCTCCGAGAGCATCCGGACCGACACCTCGCACAAATACACGGCCGAGGCGTTCCAGGCGCTCGCCAGCGCGGCCGGCTGGCGGCCGCGCGCCCTCTGGCAGGCCGAAGGCGGCAGCTTCAACCTGCACCTGTTGCAGGCCGAGGACTGATCTGGCCGACGGATCCCGGCGTCAGGCCATCTCGATCGGCGCGTGCTTGCCGTCGTGAGCCGCGCCGGATTCGAGGCTCCGCGTCTCGGCGTCATGCTGCTGATCGCGCGCCGGCGGGGGGGAATCCGCGAGCGGACGCCAGGGGGCCGATGGCACGCCCTGGCGAAAGCCCCCGGGCCTCAGGAACAGCCAAACGGCGACGGCCATCCAGGGGATCACGAAGAAGGCGAAAGCGGCGAGCCCCACGGCATGCTCCGGGCAAGGGTGGCGATCCGTGAGAACGCCGCAGCGGCGCACACGGATCCCGCCACGCAGGCCGTTCTCAGAACCGGGCCACGAGGCCGACGCCGCCGATCATCAGGGCGCCGCCGAAGATGCGCCACAGGCTCGCAGGGTGGACCTTGAAGCCGACCAGGCCGAAATTGTCGAGCAGGATCGAGGTGACGACGCCTGCGGTGACGATCAGGCTGAGGAAGGTCGCGGCGCCAATCTTCTTGGAAAGGTAAAGCTGCGCCATCGTCAGGCCCGCGCTCATCAGTCCACCGAGCCACGCCCACCACGGAACCTGGATGAGGCGGTCCGCCCCCGGCAGCCCGAACTGGCCGGTCACCAGCATGATCACGGCGATCGTGGCGATGCTGACCAAGAGGCTGACGACCCCCGCCAGGAGCGGACGCGCGAAGGATTGGGCGAGGCCCGCATTCTGGCCGGGCTCGACCGCGCTGGCGAGGCCGGCCAGCAGCGCGAAACCGTAGAGGAACAGCATGCTGCGATCCTGATCGGACGAGGAGAGGTGTGCGGGGCGTCAGAACGCCGCCACCAGGGCGACGCCGGCGATCATCAGGACACCGCCCGCGATGCGCCAGCGGCTGGCGGGATGGCGCTCGAAGCCAATGAGGCCGTAGTGATCGAGGGCGATCGAGCCGACCACGCCGGCCGTGATCACGCAGCCCAGGAAGGGGGCGGCGCCAATCTGCTCCGAGAGGTAGAGCTGCGCCAGCACGACAGCGGCGCCGAGGATGCCGCCGGGCCAAGCCCACCAGGGGACGCTGGCGACCTCCGCGCCACTCGGTCTGTCGAGGCGGCGGGTGACCACCATGATGACCGCGAAACAGATCATCGCCAGGGCGAAGCAGAAGATCCCGGCCAGCATCGGCTGCCCCGTGGCCTTGGCTAAAGTCGCGTTCTGGCCAGGCTCGATGGCGTTCGCGACGCCGGCCAGCAGGGCGAGGCCGTAGAGGTACCACATGGCGGCGTCCGGGTTGTCGCGGGAAGGAGCCGCCGGCGCGGACGGTCAGCTGGCAAACCCACCGGGCCGGCGGATGTCTGCATCGCTGGGGCCGCACAACCCAGGACAGATCGCCCCAGGGGCCCGCAATTTCTGATGGAGGGCTCGAATCGCCAGTTCGGGATAGTTTTGTACCCTCACGCTGTTTGCGTACGACAGCCAGGGGACCGGATGGACGCCCGCAGCCCGAAGACGTCGCCGAAGGCGCAGAACCATCCGGCGGAATTGACCCTGCGCGGCATCGTCCTCGGCGCGGCGATCACGATCGTCTTCATGGCGGCCAACCTCTACATGGGGTTGAAGACCGGGATGACGTTCTCGTCGTCGATCCCGGCCGCGATGATCTCGATGGGCGCGTTCCGGCTGATGGGTGGCGCCGGCATCCTCGAGAACAACATCGTGCAGACGCAGGCCTCGGCCGCCGGCACGTTGTGCAACGTCATCCTGGCGCTGCCGGGCCTCGTCCTCGTCGGGCACTGGCATGGTTTCCCGTTCTGGCAGACCACCGCGGTCTGCCTGCTCGGCGGCCTCCTCGGCGTCGCCTTCTCGATTCCCCTGCGCCGCGCCCTCGTGGCGGGCAGTGACCTGCCTTACCCCGAGGGGATCGCGGCCGCCGAGGTGCTCCGGACCGGCCAGGAGGAGGAGGGCGGTCACGGCCTGCGCGACTTGCTGGCGGCCGCGGGCATCGCCGGGGCGATCGGGTTCGCCACGACTGGGCTGAAGGTGCTGGGCGAGGGCCTCAACGGCGCGATCAGCCTCGGCGGGGCGGCGTTCCGCACCGGCACGGGCTTCTCGCTGGCGCTGGTCGGCGTCGGCTACCTCGTGGGCATCGGCGCCTGCCTCGCGCTGCTGACGGGCGTCGTGATCGCCTGGGGGATCGCCGTGCCGGTGCTCACGGCCCTGTCGCCCGATCCCGCCAAATCGGCCGGGGCGGCGGCCGAGGCGGTCTGGTCCGATCAGGTCCGGCTGATGGGGGCCGGCATCATCGCGGTGGGCGGCCTGTGGACGGTCGGATCGCTGGCGAAGCCGATCCTGGGCAGCATCCGCGCGGCCCTGTCGGGCGCCGGCGGTCTCGGCAAGGACCATCCCCGCGAGGAGCGCGACCTGCCGATCACCTGGGTCGCCGCCGCGACGCTGGCGCTCGGCCTGCCGCTCGCGATCCTGTTCTGGGTTTTCGCCAAGCCGGCCGATCTCGGCGGCCTGCTGATCGTGCTGGCATTCGCCGCGACGCTGTTCACAGTGCTGTTCGGCTTCCTGATGGCGGCGGCTTGCGGCTACCTCGCCGGGCTCCTCGGCTCGTCGTCGAGCCCGATCTCCGGGATCGGGATCCTGACCACGATGGCGACCGCGCTGCTGCTGCCGCTGATCCTGGGCCACTCGGCCGGGCCGGAGGGCGACCGGTTCGTCACCGGCATGACCCTGCTGCTGACCTCCGTCATCGTCACGACCTCCTCGATCGCCAACGACAACCTGCAGGACCTGAAGACCGGGCAGGTTCTGGGTGCCACGCCCTGGCACCAGCAGGTCGCGCTGATCCTCGGCGTCGGGATCGGGGCCGTGGTGATCGCCCCGATCCTGTCGCTGCTCTACGAGGCCTACGGCTTCGTCGGCACGTCGCTGCGCGAGGGCCAGGATGCGGGCAGCGCCATGCCGGCGCCCCAGGCTGCCCTGATGACCCAGATCGCCAGCGGGATCGTCCACAGCGTGTTGCCCTGGCGCATGGTGCTGATCGGGGCCGGGCTCGGCGTAGTGCTGGTCGCCGCCGAGACATGGCTGAAGCGGCGCAACCTCACCTTCCCGGCGCTGACTGTCGGGATCGGCATGTACCTGCCGCTGTCCGTGGAGATGACGATCGCCATCGGCGGCGTGCTCGGCTGGGTGGCCGAGCGCCGGCTCCGCGCCCGGGTGGGCGGCAAGGGCGACAAGAACGCCGATAAGGCGGTCGGCGCCGCCCGTCGCCGCGGCGTGCTCCTGGCCTCGGGCTTCCTCGTCGGGGAGAGCTGTGTCGGCGTGCTGCTCGCCGGTGCCGATCTTCTGGCCGGGCACAGCGCGGCGCTCGCCATTGCCGGCAAGGATTTCGCCCCCTACGCGACCGGGCTCGGCCTCGCGGTCTTTCTAGCGAGCCTCGCGGTCTACCTGCGGCTGGTCTCGACCCCCGACCGTCCTCAACCGGGGACATGAGCATGGACGCGCCTCGAGACCGAAGATTTCCCTTGAGCGCCGGCATCCTGTTCGGGCTCGGGCTCGGCGGCTTCTTCGACGGGATCGTGCTGCATCAGGTCCTGCAATGGCACCACATGGTGAGCAGCTGGTACCCGATCGACTCCATCGCGAACCTCGAACTCAACACCCTGTGGGACGGCATCTTCCACAGCACGACCTACGTGTTCGTCGTGCTCGGGCTGTTCATCCTGTGGCGCGCGGCGCATCGCGGGCACCTGTTCTGGTCGAGCAAGCTGCTCGCCGGGTCGCTCCTGATCGGCTGGGGCCTGTTCAACACGGTCGAGGGCCTGATCGACCACGAGATCCTGGGCGTCCACCACGTCAACGAGCCGATGCCGCGGGACCAGTGGATCTACTGGGACCTCGGCTTCCTGCTCTGGGGCGCTGCCATGCTGGCCGGCGGCTGGCTGCTGATCCGGTCCGGCCAGGCGGACCAGGCCGCCCGGATTCCGGCGTGAAGTCGGGCGCGGGACTCCGGCCGGTCCTGCCCTGGCTGGTTCTGGCGGCCGGCTTGGTTCTCGCAACCCTGCCGGCCTGGCGGCCGCTGATCTTCGGTACCGTCCTGGCGCTGGACGATCTCCTCAATCTGCGCTGCCGGCCCTGGTGACGGGCGCGGACGCCTGCCCGGCGAGACCGTAGCGGGCCGCGAAGGCCTCGGCGGCCATCGGCCGGCCGAACAGGTAGCCCTGCGCCTCCTGGCAGCCCTTGGCGAGCAGCCGGCGCTGCTGCTCCTGCGTCTCGACGCCCTCGGCGATCACCGTCAGGCCGAAGCTGCGGCTGAGCTCGATCACTGCCCGCACGATCGCCGCATCCCGCCGATCCTCGCACAGGCCGTTCACGAAGCCCCGGTCGATCTTCAGCCGCGTCAGGGGGAAGCTTTTGAGCAGGCTGAGGGAGGCGTAGCCCGTGCCGTAATCGTCGAACGCGATGCCCACCCCCATCGCCCGGAGCGCCTGGAGGGTGGAATCCACCTGCGGGTCGTGGCGTAGGATGATGGTCTCGGTGATCTCCAGCTCCAGGGCTTCCGGCGGCAGCCCGGTCTGGGCGAGGGCGGCGGCGACCCGGTCGGCGAGATCCCCACCGCGGAACTGCGCCGCGAACAGGTTCACGCCGATCCGGAACGGGTGCAGGCCGCGGGCCCGCCACGCCTGGGCCTGGGCGCAGGCCGTGCGCAGGACCCAGTCGCCGATCCCGGCCGCGTCGGGGCTGTTGTCGAGCACGTCCAGGAACGCGGCCGGCGGCAGCAGCCCGTGCTCGGGATGCTGCCAGCGGATCAGCGCCTCGGCCCCCACGAGCGCGCCGTCGGAGAGGCGCACCTGTGGCTGGTAGTGGAGGACGAACTCCTCACGCAGGACCGCGCGGCGCAGCCCGTCGCGGCAGGCGCGCTCGCGCTGGAGGGCCTCGCGCAGCTCCGGGGTGAACAGGCGGTGCTGCCCCCGCCCGCGGGCCTTGGCGTCGTAGAGGGCGGCGTCGGCGCAGGCCAGGAGCTCGCCCTCCTCGGTCGCGTGCGACGGGCTGAGCGCGATGCCGGCGCTGGCGCCGAGATGCATGACCAGCCCGTCGACCCGGTAGGGCTCGGCCAGGGCGCGCAACGCCGCCTCGGCCGCCGCGACCGCCACCAGCGGGTCGCCGAGGCCAGGCAGCACGATGGCGAACTCGTCGCCCCCGAATCGAGCCGCGGTGCCGTCCGGACCGGCGCAGGCGCGCAGGCGCTCGGCCGTCACCTTCAGGACCGCGTCGCCCACGGCGTGGCCATGCGCGTCGTTGACCTCCTTGAAGCCGTCGAGATCGAACATCAGCACGGCCGCCGGCTCGGCCTGCGCCAGGGCCGCCTCGATCCGGCCGCGCAGCACCAGCCGGTTGGGCAGCTCGGTCAGCGGGTCGAGATGGGCGAGGCGGAACAGCCGCTCCTCGATGGCCCAGCGCTGGCTGACGTCGCGCATGATCGCGCCGTAGGTCGGGGCGCCGTTCTCGTGCCACGTCGATAGGGACAGCTCCACCGGGAATTCCCGGCCGTCGCGATGCGCGCCGGTCAGCTCGACGGTGCGTCCGGTCAGGCGCTCCGCCGACCCGTGGGCGAGCCGGCGCAGCAGGCCTTCGCTGCCGCCTGCCATGCGGTCGGGGATCAGCGTGGCGATGGAGCGACCCAGGACCTGCGCCCCCGTATACCCGAACATCCGCTCGGCGCCCGCGCTCCAGAAGCTCAGAAGGCCCTGCGCGTCGGTGCAGACGATGGCGTCGGGAGAGGTGTCGGCGATGTGTTCGAACCGGGTCTGGGAGGCGCGCCGCGCGGCCTCGGCGCGCCGCAACGCCAGCCGGTCGCTCACGAAGCGGGCGAAATCGCTGAGGATCAGCCGTTCCTGATCGGTGAAGGCCTCCCGCGGCTCGGGTGCAACGATGCACAGCGTGCCGACGGCATGATTCTCGCGGGTACGGAGCGCGGCGCCGGCGTAGAAGCGGATGAAGGGCGGCCCGCGGACCAGGGGATTGTCGCGGAAACCCACGTCGCGATGCGCGTCGCACACGACGAAGGGAGCGTCCTGCGCGATCGTCCGGCCGCAGAACGCGATGTCGCGGGCCGTCTCGCAGAGGTCCGGCCCGACCCCGGCGTGGATGATTTGGCGCTCGCGATCGATGAAGGACACGAACGCTGTCGGCGCTCCAAGGACGCGGGCGATGATCGCGACCATGTAGGAAATCGTCGCATCGGGCTCGGCTCCGAGCATGTCGAGCTCGGCCAGCGCCTGCAGGCGGGCCTCCTCGGCGGGGATCACGGGCGCGTTCGACACGTGAAGCCTCCCGATCCGAGTGTGTCCGGCCGGCGGCGCCGAAGCCAGTTTTGAGATGTCCGAAAGCACATGGGGCGAAACGACGCGGCAATATCGGAGCTGGTCTGGCGAAAGTTCACCAGACCAATTTCTGCTAGATTTGCTGCGGTAACTTACTGAACCGATAATTCGATGCGGCGTGTCAGAAAACGGACATTCTCATAAGGGGCCTGTCTTCACTCCTGCGGCGCTGTGGCCCCTCCAGTTCGGGCGGCGTCCGCGCCCTCGCCCAGCAGCGTCCGGGTAAAACGCCGGGTCCGCGGATCCTGCGGCCGGCCGAACAGATCGGCGGGCGCGCCCCGCTCCACGATTGTGCCGGCCTCCAGGAACACCACGGTGTCGGCGACGCGGCGCGCGAGGCGCAGGTCGTGGGTGGCCATCAGCATGGTCATGCCCTCGCCCGCCAGCCCGGCCAGCACGTCCACCACCTCGGCGGCGAGTTCCGGATCGAGGGCCGAGGTCGGCTCGTCGCAGAGCAGCAGGCGCGGGGACGGCGCGAGCGCCCGGGCGATGGCGACCCGCTGCTGCTGGCCGCCCGACAAGCTGGCGGGCCAGTCCGCCGCCTTGTGGGCGAGGCCGACGCGCTCCAGCAGGTCCAGCGCCCGGGTGCGTGCCTTGGCCTGCGGCCATCGGGCCACGGTGACGAGCCCCTCCATGACGTTCTCGATCACGGTGCGGTGGGGGAAGAGCTGGAAGTTCTGGAACACCATACCGGTCTGGCGGCGCACAGCCAGCACCTCCCGCCGGGCGGGCGGATGTCCCGGTCGGAAGGTCAGGCGGAGGTCGCCCAGGGTGAGCGTGCCGCCTTGCGGGATCTCCAGCAGGTTCGCGCAGCGCAGGAGCGTCGACTTGCCCGAGCCTGACGGGCCGATCAGCGCCGTCACCTGCCCCTCCGGAATGGCGAGATCGACCCCCCGGAGGACCGGGTTGGCGCCGAAGCGTTTCTCGATGGCCGACAGGGCGATCACGCGCGCGCCTCCAGATAGCCGCCGTAGCGCCCGAGGCGCCGTTCCAAGAGCGACTGGAGTCCGGACAGGAGCGTGGACAGGACGAGGTAGATCAGGGCGGCCTCGGTGTAGAGGATCAGCGGCTCGTAGGTGACCGCGACGATGCGCTGGGCCGCCTGGAACAGCTCGGGCACCGTGATGGCGGCGGCGAGCGAGGTGTCCTTCACCAGGGCGATGAAGGTATTGGCGAGAGAGGGCACCGCCACCCGGGCCGCCTGCGGCAGGATCGTGCGACGCAGGGTCTGGGCCGGGTCCATGCCGATCGCGTAGGACGCCTCCCACTGGCCCTTCGGGAGGGAGGCGATGGCGGCGCGGATGATCTCGGACGTGTAGGCGCCGACGTTCAGCGTGAACCCGATCACCGCGGCCGGGAAGGCGTCGATCAGGATCCCGGCGCTCGGCAGGCCGTAGAAGATCACGAAGAGCTGCACCAGGAGCGGGGTGCCGCGAAAGATCCAGACGTAGAGCCACGCCAGAGCCGCCACAGGGCGGGGGGCGAACAGGCGCACAAGGGCGGTCCCGAGTCCGAGGCTAAGCCCCAGCGCGAAGGCGATCAGCGTCAGCGGAACGGTGAAGCGCAAGCCCGCGATGAGCAGCGGCCCGAGCGACTGAAGCATGAGGTCGAGCCAGTGCGGCACGGGGCGGGGACTCCTTCCGGGGGAATGGGGTTCTTTACACAGCTGTATCGGAGAATGGGCCGCATCCCGCGTGTCATCCCCTCCGCATGGGGACGACAGGGGTTCGAGGCACGCGATTGATGACCGGGCGCGACCGGCCCCCTCTCCCGAGCGGGAGAGGGTTGGGGTGAGGGACGAGAAGGTTCAGGATTGCGCGCGCCATCGACGCACCAACAGGGCGTGCCTGATCCTGAAAGACCTGATCCCTCACCCGGCTTTCTGCGAAAGCAGACCTCTCCCGCTCGGGAGAGGGGACCCGCGCTTGATCCTGCCGCCGTTGCCCCCGCACGAGGCGTGAACTCGGTACCTTCTGTAGGAGGGAGAGAAGCACTGATGCTTCCGCCATATCATCGGCGGCCCGAGGCGGCGTGACCCGATGCGGGCCGCCCTCCCTCTCGGAAAGTCTACTTCGACACGTCTGCCCCGAAATACCTCTGCGCGATCGCCGCGTAGCTGCCATCGGCTTTGATGTCCGCGAGCGCCTTGTCGAGGGCGGCCTTCAGCGCGGGGTTGTTCTTGCGCAGGATGATCCCGGAGGCGTCCGCATCAGCCTGCTCGGCGGCGATCTTCACCGGGGCGTTCGGCTTCTGCTTGTGGAAGTCGAGGAACGACAGGCTGTCGTTGATGGTGGCGTCGGCCCGCCCGGTGATCACGAGCTGCACCGACTGGTCGAACCCATCGGTGCCGACGAGCTGCGCCCCGGACTGCTCGGCGAGGCGGGCGAAGTTGCTGGTCAGGCTCTGGGCGGCCTTCTTGCCCTTCAGGTCGGCGAAGGACGTGATGTCGGCCCGGTCGGCCTTCGTGATCAGCACGGCGCGGGAGCGGATATAGGGCTCCGAGAAGTCGAACTTCGCCTGCCGCTCCTTGGTGATGCCGACTTGGTTGATCACCACGTCGTAGCGCCCGCCATCGAGCCCCGCGATCAGCCCGTCCCACTTGCCTTCGAGGAATTGCGGCGTGACGCCGAGCTTCTCGGCGACCTTGCGGCCGATCTCCACGTCGAACCCGGTCAGCGCCCCGGAGGCATCGTGAAACGTGAAGGGCGCATAGGTGCCCTCGGTGCCGATCCGCAGGGTCTTGGCGGCCCGGATCGTGTCGAGATCGTCGGCCCGGGCGGGGGCACCCAGGAGGAGGGCCGAGACGGCCAGCAAAGCCGCCAGACCGGTCGAGAAAAGTCGCATCCGAAAATACCTCACGCCGATAACAATGTTCTCTCGCGAGCGCCGAAGTCGATCCCGGCTCAGGGCGCGCATTGCGTCAATGAATCGAGTCGGGTGGTGATGGCAAGAGAGCCGATCGATCCCTACGAATCCACGTTCCGTTGCGCCTATCTTCTCCGGTCGTGTCGGGATTGTTCTGGGCCGCGGGCTGAAACTGAGCTGGCCGTCCTGTCACATCGGTGGCTTCGCCCCGCGACGATGCCGCAGGGCGTTCGTGATAGGAGGCGGCCCGCCCTGATCATCCGGTGATTCGCGGGGCGGAACCCCCGGCTCCGCGGCAGAAGGACCGCCCATGACCTCGTTTGCCCAGCCCTATCGCGGCGTCTTCCCGGTCGCCCCCACGGTGTTCGACGCCTCCGGCGCCCTCGACCTCGACGGGCAGCGCCGGGCGATCGACTTCATGATCGACGCCGGCAGCAACGGCATCTGCATCCTGGCAAATTTTTCCGAGCAATTCGTCCTCACCGACGACGAGCGCGAGCGCGTGATGCACGCCGTGCTGGACCATGTGGCCGGCCGCGTGCCGGTGATCGTCACCACGACGCACTTCGCCACGCAGGTTTGCGCCGAGCGCTCGCGCCGGGCGGAGGTAGCCGGGGCCAGCATGGTGATGATCATGCCGCCCTATCACGGCGCCACGATCCGCGTGCCCGAGCCCGGTATCTACGACTTCTTCCGCGCGGTCTCGGACGCGATCTCGATCCCGATCATGATCCAGGACGCGCCGGTTTCGGGCACGCCGCTCTCGGCCGCGTTCCTGGCGCGCATGGCCCGGGAGATCGCCAACATCTCGTATTTCAAGATCGAGACCGCCCAGGCGGCCGCGAAGCTGCGCGAGCTGATCGCGCTGGGCGGCGACGCCGTGGTCGGTCCCTGGGACGGCGAGGAGGCGATCACCCTGATGGCCGACCTCGATGCCGGCGCCACCGGGGCGATGACCGGCGGCGCCTATCCGGACGGGATCCGCCAGATCACCGACGCCTTCACGGCCGGTCGCCGGGAGGAGGCTCTCGATGCTTACGAACGCTGGCTGCCGCTGATCAACTACGAGAATCGGCAATGCGGGCTGCTCGCCTGCAAGGCGCTGATGCAGGCGGGCGGGGTGATCGCCCACGAGACTGCGCGCCTGCCGCTCCAGCCGCTCCACCCCGCGACCCGGGCCGGCCTGATCGAACTCGCCCGGCGGAACGACGCGCTGGTGCTGCGCTGGGGGCGGTAGATCCGCCTCAGCCCGCCCGGCCCAGCACGGCGGACAGCCGCTCCACCGCCTCCCGGGCCAACCCCGGGCTGATGGCAAAGCAGATCCGCACCAGCCCCTCGCCCTCCGGCCCGAAGGCGGTGCCGGGCGCGACCCCGACCTTGGCCTCCCGCAGCAGGCGCAGCGCGAGGTCGAGGCTCGGCTCGTCGCCCCCCATCCGGGCCATCAGATAGAAGGCGCCGTCAGGCGGCGCCACGGTGACGCCGGGCAGCCGGGACAGGCCGTCCACCAGGATCGCCCGGGCCTCGGCGCACCGGTCGACCATGGTGCGGATGAAGCCGTCGCCCTCGTTCAGCGCCGCGATGCAGGCGTGCTGCACGAAGGTCGATATCGAGGTGGTGCTGTACTGCCCGAGCTTGGCGAAGGTCGGCGCCAGCCCGCGGGGATAGATGACCCAGCCGGCGCGCCAGCCGGTCATCGCCCAGTTCTTCGAGAAGGTGTTGGTCACGATCAGCCGGTCGTCCGGCTCGCAGATCTGCAGGAACGACGGGGCGATCCGGTTGCCGTAGGTGAAGTGCGCGTAGACCTCATCCGACAGGATCCAGAGGCCGCGGGCCCGGGCAAGGTCGCGCAGGGCCGTCATCTCGGCGAGCGGCATGGTCCAGCCCGTCGGGTTCGAGGGCGAGTTGATCATGATCACCCGGGTCCTGGGCGTCAGTGCCGCCTCGATATCGGCAAGCGGCAGGGTGAAGCGCCCGTCCGGCTGCCTGCGGTAGGGCACCGCCACTGGCACGCCGCCGGCGATGCGCACGGCCTCGCGCAGGTTCGGCCAGGCGGGGGAGGGGATGATGATCTCGTCGCCCGGCTCCAGCAGCACCTGGGCGGCCTGCATGATCGCGTTCATGCCGCCGGCCGTGACGGCGAACCGGTCGGGCGGGATCTCAACGCCCCAGTGGCGGGCGTGATAGGCGCCGAGCGCCTCGCGCAGGGCCGGCAGGCCCAGGGATGTCGTGTAGCGGGTGAGCCCCGCGAGCATCGCCCGGTGCGCCGCCTCGATGATGAAGGGCGGCGTCGGCAGATCGCCTTCACCGATCCAGAGCTTCACCACCTCCGGGTCGTCGCGCCCGCGATCCGCCACGAGGCCGATCTGGCTGGTGCCGATGCCGCGAATGCGGTCCGACAGGAGGCTGGCGAGATCGACCGGAGCGGCTTGAACAACGGAATCGGCCATGGGGCGCGGGGACTCTCGTAGTGTCCGAGCGCAGCCTTTCGGCCCGGTGCGGCGCCGAGCCGGCAGCATCCCGATCTTGGGGGAGGGGCTGACCCTGCCGCGTTCCGCACCACGCGTCCAGGCCTCTTGCGGACCCTGCGTAGCACGCTGACCCGACACAGCGCGCAGAATTTATCGTCTTTTCAGAAATTACTGAAATTGCTATACAGCGAGTCGCCAACGCTTGGCTGGAGGCCTGTCGTGCTCGCCCATCTCGATCCGCTGATCCTCGCCCGCATGCAGTTCGGGTTCACGGTGGCGTTCCACATCGTGTTCCCGTCCTTCTCGATCGGGCTGGCGAGCTTCCTCGCCGTGCTGGAGGGCCTGTGGCTCGCCACGGGGCGGCAGGTCTACATGGATCTGTTTCGCTACTGGCTGAAGATCTTCGCCATCGCCTTCGCGATGGGCGTCGTGTCCGGGCTGGTGATGTCCTACCAGTTCGGGACCAACTGGTCGGTCTTCTCCGACAAGACCGGGCCGGTGCTCGGGCCGATGATGGCCTACGAGGTGCTGTCGGCCTTCTTCCTGGAGGCCGGCTTCCTCGGGGTGATGCTGTTCGGCATGACGAAGGTCGGCCCACGGCTCCATTTCGCGGCCACCCTGATGGTGGCGCTCGGCACCTTCTTCTCGGCCTTCTGGATCCTGTCGGTGAACTCGTGGATGCAGACGCCGGCCGGCTACGGCACCAACCCGCAGGGCCAGTTCGTGCCCCTGGATTGGTGGGCGGTGGTGTTCAATCCGTCCTTTCCGTTCCGCCTCGTCCACATGGTGCTGGCGGCCTACCTGACGACGTCCCTGGCAGTGGGCGCGGTCGGCGCGTGGCATCTGCTGCGCGACCGGACCAATCCGGCCGCTCGGACGATGTTCTCGATGGCGATGTGGATGGCGGCCCTGGTGGCCCCCGCCCAGATCCTGGCCGGCGACGCACACGGGCTCAACACCCTGGAGCACCAGCCCGCCAAGGTCATGGCCATGGAGGGCCATTACCAGAGCCACCCGGACGGCGCGCCGCTGGTCCTGTTCGGCCTGCCCGATCAGGAGGCCGGCACGATCCGCTACGCCCTGGAGATCCCGAAGCTGTCGTCGCTGGTGCTGAAGCACGCCCTCGACGCGCCGCTCGCCGGCCTCGACAGCCTGCCGCGGAAGGATTGGCCGCCGGTGCCGGTCGTGTTCTGGTCGTTCCGGGTGATGGTCGGCCTGGGGATGCTCATGCTCCTGCTGGGCTGCCTCAGTCTGCTCGCCCGCTTCAAGGGCCGCCTCTACGTCTGGGCGCCCCTGCACCGCTTCGCCCTCGCCATGGGGCCGGCCGGTTTCGTGGCGGTGCTGGCCGGCTGGATCACCACCGAGGTCGGGCGCCAGCCCTACACGGTCTACGGCCTGCTGCGTACGGCGGAGTCCGCCTCGCCGCTCGCCGGGCCGGCGGTCGCCGCCTCGCTGACCGCCTTCGTGGTGATCTACTTCTCGGTGTTCGCCATGGGGACGCTGTACATCCTGCGCCTGATGGCCAAGCCCCCGCAGGCCGGCGAGCCCGGGCTCCAGCCCGGCGCGCCGATCCGGACCGCGGGCATCACGCCCGCCCCCGCGGTCGATCCCGACCGCCATCTCCAGCCGGCCGAGTGAGGCAGCCATGCTGTACAGCGTCGATCTGACCATTGTCTGGGCGTTCGTGATCGCCTTCGCGGTCTTCGCCTACATCGTCATGGACGGGTTCGATCTCGGCATCGGGATCCTGTTCCCGACCCTGCGGCCGGGGCCCGAGCGCGACACCGCGATGAACTCCATCGCCCCGGTCTGGGACGGCAACGAAACCTGGCTGGTGATGGGCGGGGGCGGGCTGTTCGCGGCCTTCCCGCTCGCCTACGCGGTCATCCTGCCGGCCCTCTACGCACCGATCATCGCGATGCTGCTCGGGCTGATCTTCCGGGGCGTCGCCTTCGAGTTCCGCTGGCGCGATCCCGGCCACCGGGCCGTCTGGGACGTGGCCTTCACGGCCGGTTCGGTGGTGGCGGCGCTGGCCCAGGGAATCACCCTGGGGGCGCTGCTCCAGGGCATCACGGTCGAGGGCCGCGCCTATGCGGGCGGCTGGTGGGACTGGCTCACGCCGTTCAGCCTGCTGGTCGGCGTGAGCCTCGCGGTCGCCTACGCGCTGCTCGGGGCCACGTGGCTGGTGATGCGCACCGAGGGCCTGCTCCAGCTCCAGGCCCGGCGTCTTGCCCAGCGCCTCACCGTCGGGACTGTAGCGGCGGTCGCCCTCGTGAGCGCCGCCACCCCGTTCCTCCAGGGGCGCTACTTCGAGCGCTGGCTGGCGATGCCGAACGTGCTCGTGACCGCGCAGGTGCCGCTCCTCGTGGCGCTCGCGGCCTACGCCCTGTGGCGGACCCTGCGGGACGGGGCCGAGCGCCCCCCGTTCCTGATCGCGCTCGGGCTGTTCGGCCTGTCGTTCCTGGGCCTCGGGATCAGCATCTTCCCCGACGTGGTGCCGGGGCGGATCACCATCTGGCAGGCCGCCGCCCCCGAGGCGAGCCAGATCTTCATGCTGGTCGGCGCCGCGGCGCTGATTCCGATCATCCTGGCCTACACCGCCTACTCGTACTGGGTGTTCCGGGGTAAGGTCGACACGCACGGGTATCACTGATGGCTCAGGCCTCGCCGCTCCCCCTGTGGAAGCGCCTCGTTTGGTTCGTGGCGATCTGGGCGCTCAGCATCGCGGCCCTCGGAACGGTCGCGACGCTGCTCCGGTTCTGGCTCCGGGCCTGACACAGCCTCATCCCGAAAGGTGGCTGCTGCCTTTCGGATATCGATGCAGAGCCAAGAATCGAGAGCTTCGTCCCGGTTCTGATTTCCGGAACGATGCTCTAGTTTGCGTCAAAACCCCGGCCGCGCCGGATCCAGGTCCCGTCGGAACGCCCGTGCAACTGCCCCCCCTCGTCCAGACCTTCGTGCTCCATTTCGGCGAGATGGGCTCCCGGTGGGGCATCAACCGGACGGTCGGGCAGATCTATGCCGTGCTGTTCGTGTCGGAGCGGCCGCTCAACGCGGACGAGATCGTCGAGCGGCTCGGCGTGTCGCGGTCCAATGTCAGCATGGGCCTGAAGGAGCTGCAGGCCTGGAACCTCGTGCGCCTTCAGCACAGGCCCGGGGACCGGCGGGACTACTTCGCCACCCCGGAGGATGTCTGGCAGATCGTCCGCACCCTGGTCGAGGAGCGCAAGAAGCGTGAGATCGACCCGACCCTAACCATGCTGCGCGAGCTGCTGATGCAGCAGGTCGAGACCGAGGCCGAGCGACACGCCCAGGCCCGGCTCGGGGAGATGCACGATCTGTTCGAGCTGTTCACCGGCTGGTACGACGACATGCGCCGGCTCGAGACCGACCGCCTCGTCCAGCTCCTCACCCTCGGCGCGAAGGTCCAGAAGGTGCTGGAGATAAAGGACCGGCTGACCCGCTTCGGCGGCCGGGGCGACAAGCGGGACTGAGGTGGTCGAATGAGCGGACCGGGCAGTGATCCTCCGGCTCGGATCGCCCTGCGCCCGCAATTGGATCAGGCCTGGGCCAGTCCGTTCCGGTAGATTGCCACGAGGCTTGTCCCGACCTGTTCAATATGGGCGCGCAGGGCCGCCACCGCCGCGTCGATCTTCCCCGATTTGCACAGGTCGAGGATCTCCGTGTGCTCCCGCTGCGCGCGCGCGATGTCGCCGGAGGCCGTGAACTGAAGGCGTGTCGGACGGTCGCAATCCTGCAGCAGGCCCGACACGATCATGAGCGAGCGCGGGCGGTCCGCGTGCCGCAGCAGGTCGAAGTGGAAGCGACGGTTCAGCTCGCCCCAACGCAGGATTTCGCCATCGCTCAGCGCCTCGCCGTACGTTTTCAGCAGGTCGGCGAGATCCTGAAAATCGTCATCCGTCAGGTGGGGTGCCGACAATGCCAGAAGCTGCGGCTCGAGCTGGACGCGCAGCCGGAAGATATCTTCCACCTCCTCCAAGGAAAGGCCTGACACTACCGCCCCACGATGGGGCACGATCTTGACCAAGTTGGCGGCTTCGAGTTGCAGGAGCGCTTCCCGGACTGGAATCCGGCTGATCCCGAATTCCTCGGCCAGCGCGTCCTGACGGAGCTGCACGCCCGGGCGCAGTTCCCCGTTCAGGATCCGCTGCCGCAGGGAGTCGGCGACGGCCGCCGCCACCGTCTTGTGGCGCAGCCGGTCAGGCACACGACGTCCAGGGACCGCAGCGAACATCGAGGCCTCGGTAAGAAGGTATACATTTATACCTAGCATCCCGCGGCTGGAAAGTCTCGCTACCGCAGCTTGAACCGGTCACTTGGGAAACGTCAGGTTGCCGCAGTAACGTAAGTTGAACCTCAGGGAGTGCAATTCGCGTCTGAATTTCGATTGTGTGAGATTGGTTGGGCGTAATCGGGAGTCTTAAAACCCGACCTCGCATGTCATGTGTGGTCGTACCGATAGGCTCGCAGGACAAACTGTGCCTCATGCCAGGTCTTTCAGGGCAGTAACGATCTGATTCGCGAGACTGATCCGCAAGCGCCGAACCGTCTCTTATACACGTTAGGTTGGCTCCGCTGCGTATGTCGGGGGCTGCTCGCGGAAGTTGTGTGGATCCGCCCAGGGTGCACGGACGAGAGCTTGCACAAGATGCGCCAGGAGGGCGGTGACGCGTGCCGGGCGCGGATCGCCGGGGGGCGTCACCAGATGCAGCGCGATCGGGGGTGGTGACCAACCGGAGAGGCACCGTTCCAGCCGGCCGGCCTGCAGGTCGTCCCAGATCATGAAGTCGGGCTGCAGCGCGAGGCCGAGCCCGGCCCGGAGCGCCGGCGCCAGGGCCTCGGCGTTGTTGGCCCGCAACGATCCCCCGGGGACGATGACGGCCTCCGTGCCGTCCGCATCCCTGAACCGCCAGCGGTCTGGCGTCGGCAGGTAGGCGTAGCCCAGGCAGCTATGCCGGGCGAGGTCGTCCGGATGCTCGGGCCGGCCGTGCCGGTCGAGGTAGGCGGGCGTGGCCACCAGGGAGCGGCGGATGGCGCAAAGCCGACGGGCCCGCAGCGACGAATCCGGCAGCGCCGCGATGCGCAGCCCGATATCGAAGCCGCCGCCCACGAGATCGACGACCGCATCGGACAGGTGCAGGTCTACCGAGACGGCCGGGTGCGCGCGGAGGAAGTCCGGCAGCAATGGCGCCACGTGCATCACCCCGAAGGTCATCGGCGCGGCGAGCCGCACCAGCCCGCGCGGCTCCGCGGCGCCCGCGATGGCCAGCGCCTCAGCCGCCTCGCCCTCCGCCAGGATGCGCGCGGCGCTCGCCCGGGCGTTCTGCCCGGCCTCGGTGAGCGCGAGCTTGCGTGAGGTCCGGTTGAACAGCCGGGCGCCGATCCGGGCTTCGAGCCGGCCGACCGCCTTGGAGACCGTGCCCTTCGAAAGGCCGAGATCGGCCGCGGCACGGCCGAAGGAGCCGGCTTCCACCACCTTGGCGAACACCGCCCAGGCCTCGAAATCGGGCAGTCGCATCGGTCAAATCCGGAAACGATGAGTTTCCAGCGTTTCTATTTTCTGAGGCAATGGCAAGGGGCACATTGCCGTCATCGGACACGCGCCGCCTACGACGCGGCCGCACCTGGAGACATCGTCATGGTTCAGACCGGCCTCCACCACGTCACGGCCTTTTCCGGCCCCGCCCTGCGCAATCTCGACTTCCACACCCGCGTGCTCGGGCTGCGACTCGTGAAGAAGACCGTTAATTTCGACGATCCGGGCACTTACCACCTCTATTACGGCGACGCGGCGGGGCGGCCCGGCACGATCCTGACCTTCTTCCCCGTCGAGCGCGCGGCGCCCGGTCGGGTCGGGGTCGGCGAGACCCAGGAGACCGCCTTCCGGATCCCCCGCGCCTCGGTCGGCTGGTGGACTCACCGCCTGATCGAGAAAGGCGTCGTCCACGAGCCCCTGGTCCAGGTGTTCGGCGAGCCGACCCTGCGCTTCCGTGACCCGGATGGGATGTTGCTGGCCCTGGTGGGCGTCGAGGGTGGCGAGGGAACAGACGGCACCGAGGCCTGGGTCTCGGACGAGGTTCCCGCTGAGCACGCCATCCGCGGCCTGCACGGAGTCACCCTGCTCCTCGACAGGGCCGAGCCTACGGCCGCGATCCTCACGGAGGTGCTGCGCCTGCACGAGGCCGGCCGCGAGGGCAACCTGATCCGCTTCGTCGGTAGCGCCGCGATCGGCGGCTTCGTGACCCTGCGGGCGGTGGGCGGCTTTCTGCCAGGCCGGCCCGGCGCGGGCTCCGTCCACCACATCGCATTCCGGGCGGCGGACGACGCCGCGCAGGCCGCGATGGGCGCGGCGCTCGTCGCCCGGGGCCTCCACGTCACCGAGCAACGCGACCGTCAGTACTTCCGCTCGATCTACTTCCGCGAGCCCGGCGGTGTGCTGTTCGAGATCGCCACCGACGCCCCCGGCTTCGCGGTGGACGAGCCGGTCGAGGCCCTCGGGCAGGCCCTCAAGCTGCCCGCCGGGCTGGAGCCACACCGGGCCGAGATCGAGGCGGTGCTGCCCAAGGTCGCCTGAACCCCAGTCCCGCCCCAAGGGGCGGGACGTCCAGTCTGAACCGGGAGGTCGTCATGACCCAGGACACGATCGGTTTCGTCCACCGCTTCGAGCCCGGCACGGAGGATGGGCCTCCGCTGCTGCTCCTGCACGGGACCGGCGGCGATGAGAATGACCTTTTGCCGCTCGGCCGGATGGTTGCTCCGAAGGCCGCGCTCCTCGCAGCGCGCGGGCAGGTCCTTGAGAACGGCATGCCGCGCTTCTTCCGGCGCCTCGCCGAGGGGGTGTTCGACGAGGCAGACCTGCGCCGTCGAACCGAAGACCTCGCCGCCTTCGTGGCGGCGGCGCGGGCGCATTACGATCTCCGCGCACCCGTGGCGCTGGGCTTTTCCAACGGCGCCAACATCGCCGCCGCACTCCTGATGCTGCATCCAGACGCCCTGGCGGGCGCCGTGCTGATCCGCCCGATGGTGCCCTTCGCAGCGCCCCCCGCCACCGACCTCACCGGGCGGCCTGTCCTGATTCTCTCCGGGGCCATGGACCCGATCGTCCCCGTGGAGAATGCCCGCCGCCTCGCCGCGCAGCTCATGGCCGCCGGCGCCCAGGTCGAGCACCGGATCCTGCCCGCCGGCCACGGGCTGTCGCAGGCCGAGATCGGTCTTGCGACGGACTGGCTCCACGCCCGCGCGGCTCAGATCGCCGCCTGAGGCTCACCCCCTGGCCATCCGAACCGGAGAACACCCATGACCGCTACGATCTCCCCCGCTCCGAGCGTTGCCGCACCCGTCCTCGCAGCCTGGCTGCCGACAGCGGGCCGGGTCCTGATGAGCGCGCTCTTCCTCGTGAGCGGGGCCGGCAAGCTCGCCGCGCCCGCCGCGACGCTTGCCACCATCGGGGCCGCCGGCCTGCCGCTGCCGCCGGTCTCCTACGGGGCGGCGACGCTGGTGGAGATCGGCGGCGGTCTTCTGCTGATCGCCGGTTATCGTACCCGGCTCGTCGCCCTCGTGCTCGCCGTCTTCGCGGTGGCCACCGCCGTGACCTTCCACGCGGCCCTGGGGGACCAGAACCAGATGTTCCACTTCCTGAAGAATCTCGCCGTCGCCGGCGGCCTCTTGCAGGTCGCGGCCTTCGGAGCCGGCCCGTTCAGCCTCGATGCCCGCCGGGGCCGCGCCTGAGGTTGAACTTGAGAGGTGGTCTTTCCCGCACCGGTTCGGATGCTTAAGGCTGCGTCCGGACGCGCATCCTGCCCGTCCGACACGCGGGATCTCCATGCCGGCCGAAGACGCCACGCTCGCCCTCGGGATCATCGGCGCGGGGATTATGGGTGAGCGCCTGCTCGGCGCCATCCACGGGGGGCCGGATTCACCCGTTCGGGTCTCGGCCATCTGGGATCCGGCGCCGGAGGCCCTGGCCCGTATCGGCGCGGCTTTCCCGGCGGTGCCGCGTGTCGCCGATGCCGCGTCCGTCGTGGCGGCCAGCGCGTGCGTCTACGTGGCCTCCCCGCCCGCCTCGCATCTGGGCTACGCCCGGGCGGCGCTGGCGCAGGGCCGGAGCGTCTTCTGCGAAAAGCCGCTGGCGATCGACCTCGCCGAGGCGCGCCACTTCGTGGCGCAGGCCGGGGTGGCCGGCGCGGTGAACTTTCCCTTCGCCTCATCGCCCGGGGTTGCGACGCTCGAGCGCTGGATCGCCGAGGGTGCGGTCGGGACAAAGCAGCACCTCACCATCGCGGTGGACTTCGCCCACTGGCCGCGTCCCTGGCAGGCGGACGCGGCGCGCTGGCTCGATGCCCGGGCCGAGGGCGGCTTCACCCGCGAGGTGGTCTCGCACTTCCTGTTCCTGACCCGACGCCTACTCGGTCCCCTGGAGGGGATTGCGGGCCGCACCGATTTCCCGGTGCCCGGCCGCTCCGAACGGGCGATCGCCGTGACGCTCAAGGCAGGCGGTATCCCCGTCACGCTCACCGGCCGGGTCGGCGGCACCGACGCCGATGACCACAACACGTGGACGCTCGCGGGCGATGCGGGGGCCGTGCGGCTGCGCGACTGGGCCATCGCCGAGCGTCTCGGCCCGGACGGGCGCTTCGCGCCGGAGCCCGACGCGATCCCGAACGAGCGGTTGCGCCCCATCACGCTGCGGCGCCAGCTCGAAGGCGTCGTCCGGATGGCACGGGGCGAGCCGCACCATCTCGCCACCTTCGCGGAAGCGCTCGCCGTGCAGGAGGCGGTGGAGGCGATTCTGACCCTGTGAGGGGCACGGCGGCTATCGGATCACCGGCACGGCGAAAGGTTCAGACCTCGAGGAGATCGACCAGGAACGGGATCAGCGGCGCGTCGGCGGGGGGCATGGCGAGGTCGCGCAGGGCCTTCGGTCGGACCCATTTCAGCGCCTGTCCCTCCATCGAGCGGGGCGTGCCCGACCAGCGCCGGCAGACATAGAGCGGCATCAACAGGTGGAAATCCGGATAGGCGTGGCTCGCGAAGGTCAGGGGCGCAAGGCACGGTTCCTCGACCTGGATGCCCAGCTCCTCGGCAAGTTCCCGGATCAGCGTTTCCTCCGGGCGCTCGCCGGGCTCGACCTTGCCGCCCGGGAATTCCCACAAGCCGGCGAGCTGCTTGCCCGCCGGGCGCTCGCTCACCAGCACGCGGCCATCGACATCGACGAGGGCCGCCGCGACGACGAGGAGAAGGCGCGGGGCGGCGGTGCCGGGGTCGCTCATGGTGACACCGCGAAGGTCGCCGAAACTTCGGAGGACAGCTGGATCGTCCCGGCCTCAATCGGGACGCGCCGGCCCTTGACCGCCATCGGTGCCGCAAGGGCGCGGTTCGCGAGCGGGTAGGGCGCGCCGACCGTGGGGCCGAGCGTGCAGAGCGGACCGAGCTTGACGCCGAGGGCGTCGGCCAGCGCCGCAGCCCGGGTGCGGGCGTCGCGGGCTGCCGTGACCTGAAGGGCGGCTTCGAGCGTGTCAGGATCGCGCAGGCCGAAGCTGACGCCGTCGATCCGGTTCGCGCCGGCATCCAGGGCCTGGCGCAGCAGGTCGCCGAGGCGGTCCATGTCGGCGAGGCGGACAGTCACGAGATTGCTCGCGCGGTAACCGTCTGGCTCCTCGGTGAGGCCGCCTGGCCGGGGCACCGATCGGGTTGCCGCCTGGAGCGATACGGCGGCGGTGCCGATATCGGCGGCCGGCACGCCGAGGGTGCGGGCCTGTGCCGAGACGCCAGCCACCGCCTTCGAGGCCGCGTCGAGGGCCGCCGCCGCGCTGGCGCCGCGCGCCTCGATGCCGACCGTCACCTCGGCGAAATCCGGCACCCGCGCTTCCGCGGCGCGACCGACCACGCTGATATGGCGGGCGCAGTCCGAATCGCCGGCCTGCGCCGGGGCGGCCTGCGCCGCGATCAGCAGGGCGCCGGCCAGGGCCGCCCTCACGAGCGGTAATCCCCGTTGATCTCGATGTACGCCTTGGTGAGGTCGCAGGTCCAGACGCGGGCCGCGCCGTCGCCCAGGCCGAGATCCACCCGGATCGCGATCTCCGGCTCGCGCATCACGGCGCTCGCCGCCGCCTCGCTGTAATCCGGGTCGCGGGCGCCCTGGACGGCCACCCGGACGTCGCCGAACCAGATGGCCAGCCGGTCCCGGTCGGCAGGCTCGCCGGCCTTGCCGACCGCCATCACGACCCGGCCCCAATTGGCGTCCTCGCCGGCCACCGCGGTCTTCACCAGCGGCGAGTTTGCGATCGACATGGCGATGCGGTGCGCCGAGGCGTCGCTCTCGGCTCCCGTGACCCGGACGGTGACGAACTTGCGCGCGCCCTCACCATCCTTGGCGACGAGCTGCGCCAGCTCGATCAGCAGGCTGTCCAGGGCCTCGCGGAAACCCGCGAGCCGCGGGTCGGCGGGGTCGGCGATCTCGGCATGGCCGGCCTTGGCGGTCGCGAACAGCATCAGCGTGTCGGACGTGGAGGTATCACCATCCACCGTCACGCAGTTGAAGCTGGTCCGCGTGCCGGCGCTCAGGAGCGCCTGAAGCACGCCCTGGGGCAAGGCAGCGTCGGTGAAGACGAAGGACAGCATCGTCGCCATGTCGGGGGCGATCATGCCCGCACCTTTGGCGATGCCGTTGATCGTCACCGTCACGCCGTCGATCGTGGCCGTGCGCGTCGCGAGCTTCGGAAAGGTGTCGGTGGTCATGATGGCGCGCGCCGCCTCGGCCCAGGCCGCCGAGCCGTCCGTGGCCCGGACCGCACAATCGGCCAGCACGCCCTCGAAGCGCTCGGCCGGCAGCGGCTCGCCGATCACGCCGGTCGAGGCAACGTAGACCTCGCGCGTGCTGCAGCCCGCCGCCTGCGCGGCGATCTCGACGGTGCGGGTCACGGCCTCCCGGCCGAGCCGGCCCGTGAAGGCATTGGCGTTGCCGGAATTGACCACCAGCGCCCGTGCCGAACCGTCGGCCAGGGCCTCCCGGCACCAGTCGACCGGTGCGGATGGGCATTTCGAGCGGGTGAAGACGCCGGCCGCCCGGGTCCCGGCCTCGAGCGCCACGAAGAGCACATCGGTGCGGCCGCTGTAGCGGATGCCGGCCTGGGCGGTGGCGATTCGCACCCCCGGCAGGGGTGGCAGCTCCGGCAGCGCCGTGGGCGCCAGCGGGGAGACGGGCGGGGATTTCGCGGACGACATCGGCTCGGGCTCCGGCAGCGCGCGGTGGTGTTCCGCGGGCGGCCCGGTTGTTGCCCGCGGGACCCCGGCTGCGTCAACCGTATGCCTGACCTATGATCAGGAATCCGGGCTGCCACCTGTTTAGGCGGCGACGGCGCGAAATGCGGCGCCTTCGCGGCTGAAGGCTTGCGTCGGGATTACAACCCGGCATAGCATGCTGCATCGCAAAGCCAGCGCGAAGTCGAGTGCGGAATGTCCACAGCCGACGTCGGGACTGCCTCCAACCAGCTGCCTCAGGGCGGCTGCTACCGGATCCAGGTTCTGGTCATCGGCCGCCACAAGCGCTGGCGGGACGAGGTGGCCGCGCAGGTTCGCCTGTTGGGCTATCAGGTCACCGCCTGCGACCGCGGGGTCGACGCCATGACGGTCCTGGCGCTGGGCCTGCCGGTGGACGTGATGGTGGTGGATTCCGGGCTGCAGGGTGGCCTGTGCTGCGCGCAGCTGGCGGTCGAGGCCCGGAGCCTGCGCCCGGGGCTGCGCATCGTGCTTGCCGGGGATACGCTCGACGATCCGGAGCCGGAGGCGCCGGCTCAAATCCCCGACGCGCTGCGCGTCCGCCACGACCTGCTCCAGAGCGGGATGGTGGCGTCCCTGATGCGCGAAGCGCTGGCCGATCGCGCCGCCTGACCCTGTCCCCGCCATCGGCTTCCGAAGCCATGCACCGCAGAACCGGCCGGGGCGTCGATCCGTGCCGAACGGGCCGTGATACCGCGCGAATCGTCGGGTGCCTCCGAGAGGCTTGATGCCGCTCCGTTCAAGGATGCGGTTTCGCGTGGGACCTGCGGAAGAAGCATTGATCGATCAATCCAGGCTCAAAATTTCATTCCTCGATCTGGACGTCCAGCGCGACGAAGACCCGATATTCATACACCTCAAAACCGCAGATTTCCAAGTATCGACGCATCACAAGCACGATCTCACTTAAGTTGTGGCGCGGAGAAAACGGACTTGCGTCAAAAATTTTAGACGCAAGTGTGATCTTATCCGGCCACCGGGGTGACGTATGACGTCCTCTTTCGTTTGATGGTGTTTCAATCGAGAACCATATTTGTGTTAAATTCATTCGTCTTTAGCCGTTAAACCTCAAGTTATAATCGCGACGCGACACGGTCTTGTCATAAGGAATACGCTTGTTGGTGCATGTTGCCCTCGAAAGCGTCTTCAACTTAAAGGCAAGTTCCCGTGAAGATCGGAATACGTGTCCGCCTGTATGCGGGGTTCGCCCTGCTCGTCGCGATCACAGCCATCACCGGCGCCTTTGCGATCTACGAGCAGGATAATCTCAATCGGGAATACGGGACGTTGAACTTCGTTGAGGAGAGCGCGCGGGAGATCATCGCGATGGATGGCCTCGCCGCCCAGCTCTCCGCCAAAGCCGAGCATTACCGCGTGGCACCGAATGCGCCCGAGATCCCCGCCATGCAGGAGCTGCGGCGTTCAATCGAGGAGATCGCGGCGAACCGCACCACCAAGGCCATGACCGAGGAGGGGAGGATTCAGTATCGGGCCATCGTCGGCAGCGCGGCGGCGTTGAAAGACGGTCTTGACCGTCTCGCGGAGGCCGGCTCCCGCCTCGACGCCGCAAAGCTGCGCGTGATCAAGGCGGGCGACAGCCTGACGCATCTGCTCGAGAAGATGGTAGCGGACATAAACCAGAGCGGCAATACCGAGGCGAAGTTGCAGGCCAGCCGCGTTGAGAACGCCATCCTGGTCTCGCGCCTCTCGGCCGCGCGCTCCATGATCGATGCTGCGCCGGTCTATCAAGAGGAATCCCGGGCCAAGATCGCGCAGGCACGCGCCGCACTCCAGCACGTCGAGGCGCAAGGCGACCCGGCCATGTCCAGACAGGTCAGAGAGCTTGCGGACGCCTTCGTCGCCTACGCGGCAGAACTCGGCGGCTACCACGAGGCGGTGATCGCATCGAAGGCGACGTTCGAGACCGGTATCAAGCCGCAGACGGACGCCATTGCGGAGGACTGCGCCAAGCTCCGCGTGCGGATCGTGGCGGCGTCGACATCCATCAAGGCGGCGACGGCCGAGATGGCCCTGCGCGCCTGGCGCGTCGAGATGGGCCTGGGTGCGCTGGCCCTGGTCATCGGCATCGGCCTGGCCTCAATCATCGCGCACAGCATCATCCGACCCATCGACGGCATGGTGAAGGCCATGGCAAGCTTGGCCGAGGGCGACACCCATCTTAAGGTCCCGTCGCAGGATGCCGCGGGCGAGCTGGGCGCCATGGCGAAAGCCGTGGAGGTTTTCCGGAAGAACGCCATCGCCCGGGCTGAGCTGGAGGCCGCCCAGGCCGCCGAGCAGACGGCCCGCCTGAGCCGAGCCGAACGGCGCGATCAGCTCGTGGAGCTCTTCGACCGGAACGTGGCCGCCTCCCTGGAGATCGTCACCCTCGCCACCAACGAGCTCGATGCCACGGCCCGGTCGATGACGCAGATCGCCGACGACGCCAACACGCAGGCTGTCGCCTCCAGCACGGCCGCCGACCTCGCATCCATGAATGTGGAGACGGTGGCGGCGGCGGCCGTGGAGATGGTGTCCTCACTCCAGGAAATCGAGCGGCAGGTACTCCGTGCCAACGAGGCCGCCGGTCTTGCCGCCCACGAAGCCGAGGCGAGCGAGGCCGCCATGGCGAGCCTGCGCACCGCTTCCGAGCAGATCGGTGCGGTCGTGACGACGATCTCCGGAATCGCGGCTCAGACCAACCTTCTGGCACTGAACGCCACGATCGAGGCGGCCCGGGCGGGTGAGGCGGGGCGCGGCTTCGCGGTGGTCGCCGCCGAGGTGAAGGAGCTGGCCGGCCAGACCGCCAAGGCCACCGATGAGATCGGGGGGCTGATTGCGGCGATCCAGACGGCCACGGCGCAGTCCGCGGCGGCAATGCAGCAAATCGCGCGCACGATCGCGAGCGTGAATGAGATCAGTGGCGCCATCGCCTCGACTGTGGTGGAGCAGACGGCGGCGACCAGCGAGATCTCGCGCAATGCCAGCGAAGCGGCTCAGGGCACGCAGAATGTCTCATCCAACGTGGCGCGGGTGCTGGAGGCGGCCGGTGAGACCGGCAGCGCCGCCACCCAGGTGCTGAACGCCGCGGCCGAACTCGCCAAGCAGTCGCTGGCCGTGAAGCAGGAGGTGGACGGCTTCCTGCGGGATATCCAGGCCGTGTGACCCACGCGGGCGGCCGCGTCGTTTCAGATCGCTGCGGCGGGATCCGTCTCATCGCCGTCGCGGCTGCGCCGCTCGCGCGGCCGGCGGTCGAGGACCGAGCGGCCCAAAGCGCGCAGCGGCGCGGTGAGCCGCCGGACATCCTCGGCCCGCTCCATGATCCGCTCACCGTTGCGGATCTCCTTGTCGAGCCGAGCCATCGTCCGGGCGAGCGCCGGGTCGTCGTCGTCCAGCCAGACCTGGGTCACGCGGGCGAAGGCGATCACCACGCCCTGGAGCTTGAGCTGACCGAGCGGACCTTCGGTGTCGATCCCGGCCGCAGCCAGCATGTAGCGGTGGGAGTTCAGCATGACGCCGTTCAGCGCCAGCATGGACAGGGGCTCGCCACGGAGCGCGTAGGCGATCCGGCGCAGGGCCGGCTTGTAGGGCTCCATGGCGTCGAGACGGCGCATCAGCACGTCGAAGAGTCGCTCGCGGGTCGGCTCCTCCTCAAGGCCCGTGAGATCGCCCTCCAGGACCTTGCGATCGATGATCCGGGTCAGGCCACCGAGAATCGCGCCCTTCGATGGGAACAGATCGCGCAACTCGGCCAGAGTCAGACCGGCTTCCCGGGCGACGTCGCTCACCTCGATGTCGTTCCAGGGCTGCTCGGCGGCGAGCCGCATCAGGGCCTCGACGGCCGCCTCTCGCGGCGGCAGCTTAGGTGGGCTGTCGCTCGGCGCTGCGCTCGCCTGAGCGGACGCCTCGGGTGCAACGCTCTCCTGCGCGACGCTCTCGGGTGCGGAGTCGGCCTTGGCCGGGTTCGCGGCCTTGCGGGGGCGCTTCGAAGGGCCTTTGCTCTCAGTCATGGGTTTGCAGCCCGCTCCTGTCGGTCATTCCGCTTGATGTAGGCGGCCCGCCGCGGAAGGGCAGGGGCTTCGCGCGGCCATGCCGCACGCGGCCGGCCGGATGTCAGCCGGCGAGCGCCTCGGCACGCCGCCTGGCCGCCGCCACGGCCTCGCGCATTAACGCGCCGAGCCCGTCGGGGCGCATCAGTACGTCGAGGGCCGCCGCCGTGGTGCCACCCGGAGAGGTCACGTTGCGCCGCAGCTCCGCCGCCTCGGCGGGGTTCGCGTCGAGGAGCGCACCGGCTCCCGAAACCGTTGCCCGGGCAAGACTCCGCGCCACCTCCGGGTCGAGCCCGGCCGCAATCCCGGCCTCGGCTAAGGCCTCGACCATGAGGAAGACATAGGCCGGGCCGGAACCCGAGACCGCCGTCACGGCGTCGATCTGTGCCTCGTCGGCGAGCCATGCCACGGTGCCGCTCGCCGTCAGCAGGGCGTTCGCCGAGGCGCGCTGCCCGGGGGTCACCTCGCGATTCGCGTAGGCGCCCGTGGCGCCCCGGCCGATGCTGGCGGGCAGATTCGGCATCGCACGGACCACGGCGCGCGCGTGGGGAAGCCGGTCGCGCAGGTTCGCCACGGTCTTGCCGGCCAGGATCGAAACGAGGAGCGTGTCGCAGCCGATCAGCCGGTCGAGGCCGGAAGCCGCCGCTTCCAGCCCCTGCGGCTTGATTCCCAAAACCAGCACGGCGCCCGGCTCGGGGTCCGGTGGATTGAGGGCGAGGCCCCGTTCCGCGCAGAGATCGACGATTTCCCGGCTCGGTACCGGGTCGATGAGGGTGGTACGGCGCGGATCGAGCCCGGCCGCGAGCCAGCCCGCCAGCATCGACCCACCCATCTTGCCAGCCCCGGCCAGGACCAGCGAGGCGGGCATCGATACCGCGTTCGACTCCGGGGCGATCACGCCTCGCCTTCGGTCTCGAACAGCACGGCGTCGAGCGCCTCGCGGGCACTCTTGCCGGCCCAGAGCACGAACTGGAACGCCTGATAGTAGCGCTCGCAGGCATCCACCGCAGTCTTCATCATGGTGGCGCATTGCGGGTGGGTCGGAACCACACCGCCCGTCAGCAGATGCGCGTGGCGGAACATCACCACGCTGTCGCTCGACCACAGATCGAAATGTCCGACCCAGAGCTGTTCGTTGATCAGAGCGACGAGGCGCATCACCTCGGTCCGCCGCCGGTCCGGAACCTTGAGATCGAACGCGCAGGCGACGTGCAGCGCCTCCACGTCCTCGATCCAGGTGAAGGCGACGTTGTAGTCGGTCCAGCGGCCGGGGCTCGTCACCGACATCTCGTCGGTCTCGGCCCGGTCGAAGATCCAGTCGCGCAGGGACGCCAGACGTTCGACGACGTCCAGCGGATGCTCGTTTCTATCCGGATCGTGAAAGTCGACGTTGAGCAGCGGCATGACGATCCAAAAGGACGGCCCGGACGAGAAATCCGGCCCGTCGTGAGCGGTGATGCGAAACCGGAGTGCCGAGAACACTCCGAGACCTTGAACAGCCGGCCGATCTGCGCCGGAGGTGATGCGATCGACTGTCGAAGCTCCGCGGACATCGCCCCGCAGCCCCCGAATCACCCTATGCCTGACTATAAACCGGCGGTGACTCGCGACACAAAGTGCAGGTCATAATCGGTGAACAGGAAACCGGATCATCGCTGCGGCTTCCTGTGTAAAAGCCCCCTGCGTTGCCGCGGGGACTCAGACCACCTCGCTCAGGCCCGCCACGCCCGCGGCGGCGGGGCCGGATTTCGCCTCCAGGGCCGCGACGCGGGCCGTAAGGGCCTCGTTCTGCGCCTGCAGGCTGGTCACGAGATCGCGCAGGACGTCGAGCTCTTCGCGGGAGGCGATATCGAGGTCGCGGATGACGCGCTCGAGCTGAGCGCGGGCGACGGTCTCGGCCTCGCGGCGCACACCCTGCGCGGCGCCGGCCGCGTCGGTCATCAGGCGGGCGAGGTCGTCGAACAGGCGATTGGAGGGGGGCATCGGGGTCTCCCGGATCGGCCGGCTGCCGCGACGGCCGCCTGACGGCACGATACGAGGTGACGAGATAGGAATCTTCGAGGGGGCGGGCAACTGTAGGAATGCCCGTGGTTGCGGAGGGGGGTCAATCGGACCCCACTCCGCACCGGAATCACATGCGGTGCATGCCGCGATGCATGCGGTGATGCATCATGCGCCGCTCCATCCGACGGTGCATGCGGTGATGCATCATGCGACGCTCCATCCGACGGTGCATCATGCGCCGCTCCATGGGCGTCACCCGGACCTGAGTCACAGCGTCGGGGGCCGCGACAGCGCCCGGCATGGCGGGGGCCGCGGAGGCGGGCTGGACGAGGGCGGCACCGCCCAGCGAGGCCAGCACGGCGAAGGCGAAGGTCAGTTTCCTCACGAGGAGACTCCAAATCTCTGATGGCCGGGTATGAGGCCCGGTTCATCCTCCCGGACGGGAGGTGCGGAGAGTCGTCTCGTGCCGCAGGGCGGCACGGCGGGTCGTCGAGGACCCGCCGCCATCAACTTCTGACTTACAGATTCGTTTCCTCGAACGCCTTCACCCATTCGGCGCAGATGCCGGAGCGCACGATGTCGTTCCGGGTAAACTCAACCACCGGTATCGGCATCATCCGGCTTTTGACGAGATGCATCACGGTGCGCAGGCCGGAGGTCTCGCGCAGGTCGGTCTGCGACACGTCGCCATTGATGATGACCTGACAATCGTCGCCGATCCGGGTCAGGAACATCTTGATTTCGTTGACCGTGGTGTTCTGCGCCTCGTCGAGGATCACGAGGCAGTTCTTGAAGGTGCGCCCGCGCATCACCTCGAACGGGACGATCTCGATGTCGCCGGTCTTGAGCGCGATCTCGAAGGCGGCGGCGCCCATACGCTCCTTCATGGCCTCGGTCAGCGGGGCGACCCAGGGGGCGATCTTCTCTTCGAGGGTTCCGGGGAAGAAGCCGAGCGAGCGGCCCGAGGGCACGTTCGGGCGGGTGATAATCACTTTGGCGATGCGGCGCTGGCGGAGCTGGTCCGCGGCGCGGGTGCCGGCGATGAAGGTCTTGCCGGTGCCGGCGGGCCCCAGGACGATGACCTGCGGGGAGCGGGCGAGGGCGTCGAGATACTCGGCTTGGCGTTCGGTGAGGGGTTGAATGGGGCTAAGGTTGCGTTCTTCGTCGAAGCGTGTGCGGTGAATGCGGGACGTGCGGTCTTCAACCAATTCAAGGCGTGCGCGGCGTCTCTTCATGGATGTACACTCCAACGGGACTTGCCAACCTGGATTTGTCGCTGAACTGCCGTTTACCTATTTGCTCCCGGATCTACTCGTCTTGCGGAACTAATACGGGCCCCTTCCCAAAGGTTCCGCGCCGCGCTCGTCCGCCTGTGGAGAGCGTCACGACATGCCGCGCGCGACCGAATACGCGATGCAACTGTCGCACCAGCGTGATTCGCGCCCCACGATTGCGCGCAGGGTGTGACCAGGGGGTGACGGCAGACTCGGCCGGTTCGAAAAAGGCGCCGTGCTGGCGCGGATGCATCAGAGTCGGAATTGGGGAGACGCGATGACGCGGCATCCGGCACGATCGCGATCCTCCCCGCCCGCAGGGGCGAAGCCGGCCGATCCTGCCGCCCTGAAACGTCCGGGCTTGATCGGCGGGACAGGCTTCACCCGGCCTGGATGAAGCTGTCGAGCACCATCTTCTGGCCGGCCTTGTCGAAGTCAACGGTCAGCTTGTTGCCGTCCACGCCGGCGATCGTTCCGGGGCCGAACTTGGTGTGGAAGACCCGCTGGCCCGCCTGGAACGCGGAGGGCGCGCCGGTGGACTTGGCGATCAGCTCGCCCTCGATCTGGCGCGGGCCGCCCGAAGAGCCGCCAGACCGGCCGCCCGGTGCCGAGCCGAAGCCGCGGCCGCCCTGGGGCGCGGTGTTGGCCTGCGCCCGCTGCCAGCCGGGCGTGCCGTAGCTCGACCCGAACGGCGTCGGGTTGCGGTCGAACCGCGAGGCGCCGGCCGAGAAATGCGCGGGGGCCTCGACCACGTCGACGGCCGTCTCGGGCAATTCGTCGATGAAGCGGGACGGGATTGTCGAGGACCACAGGCCGTGGATGCGCCGGTTCACGGCAAACGACAGCTTGGCGCGCTTGCGCGCCCGGGTGAGGCCGACATGGGCGAGGCGCCGCTCCTCCTCCAGGCCTGCCCGGCCGCTCTCATCGAGGGCCCGCTGGCTGGGGAACAGGCCGTCCTCCCAGCCGGGCAGGAACACGGTGTCGAATTCCAGCCCCTTGGCGGCGTGGAGCGTCATCAGCGAGACGCGCTCGGCGCCCTCGGTCTCGGAAGCCTCCATCACCAGCGAGACATGCTCCAGGAAGGCCGCCATGTCGGGGAATTCCTCCATGGAACGGACGAATTCCTTCAGGTTCTCCAGGCGCCCGGCGGCGTCGGCCGAGCGGTCCTTCTGCCACATCTCGGTGTAGCCGGATTCCTCCAGGATGGTCTGCGCCACCTCGCTGTGCGGCTGCGATTCCACGAGGCGCGCCCACCGCGAAAAGCTCTCGGTGAGCGCCCGCAGGGTGGAGCGGACCCGGGGCTTCAGCTCATCGGTCTCGCACAGGCGCTCGGCGGCGATCCGCAGAGGAAGCCGGTTGGCCCGACCGTAAGTGTGGAGCTGCTGCAGCGTGGCGTCGCCGAGGCCCCGCTTCGGAGTGTTCACGATCCGCTCGAAGGCGAGATCGTCGCTGACATTCATGGTGGCGCGCAGATAGGCCAGCGCGTCGCGGATCTCGGCCCGCTCGTAGAAGCGTGGGCCGCCGATGACCCGATAGGGCAGCCCGAGCTGGACGAAGCGGTCCTCGATCTCGCGCATCTGCGCGGAAATCCGCACCAGCACGGCGATCTCCGACAGGGGATGCTGCTTCGCCTGAAGGGATTCGATCGACTCGGCGAGCATGCGGGCCTCCTCTTCCGAATCCCAGGCGCCCGTCACGGTGACGCGCTCGCCCGGCTCGTCGTCGGTACGCAGGGTCTTGCCGAGCCGGCTCTCGTTCTTGGCGATCAGCCCGGAGGCGGCGGCCAGGATGTGGCCGGTCGAGCGGTAGTTGCGTTCCAGGCGCACCACCACTGCGCCGGGAAAATCGTGCTCGAACCGCAGGATGTTGTCGACCTCGGCGCCGCGCCAGCCATAGATTGACTGGTCGTCGTCGCCCACGCAGGCGATGTTTTTCCGATTTTGCGCCAGCAATCTTAGCCAGAGGTACTGGGCGACGTTGGTATCCTGGTACTCGTCCACCAGGATGTAGCGGAACCGGTCCTGGTAGTTGGCGAGCACATCCGGGTTCTCGCGCCAGAGCTTGAGGCAAAGGAGCAAAAGATCGCCGAAATCGACGGCGTTCAGCGTCGCGAGTCGGGCCTGATAGGCGGTGTAGAGCGTGCCACCCTTGCCGAACGCGAAGGAAGAGGCCTCCCCCGGGGGCACCTGCTCGGGGCCGAGGCCGCGGTTCTTCCAGCCGTCGATGGCCGAAGCCAGCGCCCGGGCGGGCCAGCGCTTCTCGTCGACGTTCTGATCGGCGATCACCTGCTTCATCAGCCGGAGCTGGTCGTCGGTGCCGAGGATGGTGAAGTCGGATTTCAGCCCGACCAGCTCGGCGTGGCGGCGCAGGATCTTGGTGCCGATGGCGTGGAAGGTGCCGAGCCAGGGCATACCCTCGCCGGCTGGGCCGATCAGGGCGCCGATCCGGTGCTTCATCTCCCGGGCGGCCTTGTTGGTGAAGGTCACCGCCAGGATGTCGAAGGGCCGGGCGCGGTTCGTGGCGATCAGGTGGGCGATGCGGGTGGTGAGCACCCGGGTCTTGCCGGTGCCGGCCCCGGCCAGCACGAGGACCGGGCCCTCCGTGGTCTCGACGGCCCGGCGCTGCTCGGGGTTGAGGCCTTCGAGGTAGGCGGCGGCGTCGCGGCGGAGCGCGCCCATGGCACGGGCGGCGATGGAGGAGGACGGAGCGCCGTCCCCGGCGGGCTGCGCATGCGGGCGGTTCTGCATCTCGCTTCCCTGGACCAAATCGCGAACGGCGTCGAGGTGGTTCGGGGCGGATGCGACCGGAGGGTGTGGGGTAGGGTGACGGTCCGCCCCTGTCGGCAGCCGCTTGGTTGTGCACCCTGAACGCGCGGAGTCGGGTTCGGTTGGTGCAACCGTTCGAAGGGCGGCCTGGATGCGCCGCGGATTGCGCGCGTGGCGGATGACGTTGTGAAGACCATCGTCGGTGTCGGCCCGGACGACGCACGGCAGGGTACCGGAGACGACAGTTGCGTCTTGCGCGCCGAGCGCCGTGGTAGAATCCCGATTAGCGTCGCAGGCAAAGGCCTCTGGATCCGACCCCCGCCCATCCTCGGGCGAGAGCCGGACCCGGAAACAGCAGATTACTTGTGGTTCTCAGCGCTCTTGCCGTGCGCCTTGGTCGAATGCTCCTTGGCCTTCTCCGTGTGGCCGTGCGCTTCCGTGGAGTGCTTGTGGCCTTTCGCGTGATCGCCCTTGCCATGATGCTCGGCGGCTGCGCGATGCGACTTGGCAGCCTTCTCGTGGTGCTCGGCAGCCTCGGTATGAGCCTTCTGGGGCATGATGTTTTCCTGTGCTGACGTGCCTGTTTGGCAGGCATCAAACATCCTGCGGGCGAACCCGTTGCGCACCTCGCGGCAAGTTGAGAATTCTTGAAGACGTACCATCAAGGATACTAGACTAATTGAGCGAGCCTAAGTGCCTAATATGGCGCGGTTATTTATTTCAAGGCTGTAATTTCGGTCGTGGCCGGTGGGTCAATCATACCATATCCTTCTCGATCATGAGCGATCAGCCTCTGCGGATAGCCGTGTCGGGTCATCGCGACCGGGACTTCGACCGCGTAGATGCCGCGCTGGCGCCCTCAGGGCCTTATCGTGCTATGGCCGGTGCGGTTTGCCCGCGGGGGCACGCGGGGAGCGGTCCCGCGCGGAAACGAGTGCGGAACGGGAACGGTGCGTGATCTTCTGACCGCGCTTGCGGGCGCCGTCATCCTGGTTCTCGTGGCGGCGTTGGCCGTCCCGCCCTTCGTGGATTGGCAGGCCCATCGCACTCTGGTCGATCGGGCGATCGCCCGGTCGCTTGGAGTCCCAGCCCGGACCGACGGACGGATCGAGGTCCGGCTCCTGCCCTCGCCGCGGCTGCGCGTCGACCGGCTGCATCTCGGGACCGACCCGGAGCGCCCGACCCTCGATGCCCGGTTCGTCAAGGCCGAGGTGGCGCTGGCGCCGCTCCTGAAGGGCGAATTCCACTTCACCGAGACCCGGATCGGCCGGGCCGAGATCAAGCTCCCGCTCGCCGGTCCCGACGCTCTGAAGCTGCCGGCCGATCTCGGGGCCTCCCTGCGCGGGCGCGACTTCGCCATCGAGGCGCTGCACGTCCAGCAATTCCTCGTCACCACCCAGGTCCCGGCGACCGGCCGGACCGACCAGTTCTACGCGCAGGATCTGACCCTCCAGGCACCGGCCCTCGTCGGGCCTTGGCGCGTCGAAGGCACGAGCGGTGGCGTCCCGTTCCGGGCGGTCAGCGGCACGCCGGGGCCGGACGGGCGGCTCGCCGTCAAGATCTCGGGCGGCGGCGATGCCCATCCGCGATTCGAGGCGGATGCGCGGTTCGGTCTCGTGCCGCAGGACGGGAGCCAAGCCATCCAGGTGGAGTCCGAGGGCACGGCCCGCCTCGTGGTCGGCCCCCCGACCCAGGCGGCGGGGCCCTACCTGCCGTTCTCCCTGAGCGGGGCGTTCAAGGCCCGGGGCGCCCAGGTGCGGTTCGAGGGGGTGGATCTCGCCATCGATCCGGGGGGGCGCACCCTGCGGCTCGGCGGCACCGGCCGGCTCGACCTGCGCCAATGGCGCGCCGGCCTGAGCCTGGAGGCGCGCCGCCTCGACCTCGATGCCTTCCTGGCCTCAATCGAGGGCCAGAACCTGATCGCCCGCGGCCTGCCCAACTGGGGGGGGACGTTGCCGGCGATGCTCGACCTCGACCTCACGGTCGGCAGCGCCGTACTGGGGGGCGACGAATGGTCGAACCTCACCCTCGCCGGTACCCTGGAGCGGGCCGGCGGCCTGCTGCTGCGCCGCCTCTCGGTCACCGGCCCGGCGGACTCGACGCTGAGCGTCAGCGGCCAGGTCGAGACGGCGCCGTTCCGCCTCACCGGCCCGGTGGCGCTCACCGCCCCCGATTCGGATGCGCTGGGCCGCTATCTGCGCCGCCTCGGCGTGGAGGGGCCGCTGATCGCGCTGCTCGACGGGCGCCGGATCGAGGCCGCCGCCGACCTCTCGGCCGATCCCGCGAGCCTGTCCCTGAGGAATCTGCGCTTCGCCCTCGGCACCGCCCGGATCACCGGGAATGCCCGCTACACAGCCGCCGAGGCGGGGGCGCGGGGCCGGTTCGACGCGCAGATCCGGGCGAACGGCATCGACATCGCCACCCTGCCGCCCCTCGGGACGACACTCGGGACGCTGCGCGACCTCGACCTCGCCCTGACTCTGGAGGCCAAAGACGTCCGGTTCGGGACCATCGGCTCCGGCAACGGCACCATCGCGGCAAGCATCCAGACCGACGGCGCCAGCATCGTGGTCGACAGCCTCGCGGTGACCGACCTCGCGGGGGCGAGCGCCACGCTGTCCGGCCGGATCGGCGCCGACGGGACCGGGCGCGTCTCGGGCCGCCTGAAGGCCCCCGTGGCAGCGCCGCTGCTCGGGCTGCTCGAACGGGTCTGGGTCGGCGAATTACGGCTGCTGCCGGCCTTCCTGAAGGATGCGCCCCTCGACCTCGCCGTCACCCTCGATCGGGAGGGGGGCGCCGCCGGGGCCCTGCGCACCCAGGCGAAGGGCAGCGCCGGCGGCGGCACCCTCGACCTGACCCTGGCGAGCCGGGGGACGCGCATCGAGGGCGGCACCGCCGCGTTGAGCACAACCCGGGCCGGAACGTGGTTCGGGCGCACCGATATCCCAGGCCTCCAGCAGCCCGCCGAATTGCACCTGAGTGCCGAGCGGACGGACGGGTCGGCGCTGGCCGTCACCGCCAACGGGACCGTGGCGGGGTTGCGCGTGGCGACGGCCCGGCCGATCCCGATCGGCGCGGACGCGCTGCCCACCGGCGGCGAGATTCGGGCCGATACGGCCGATCTCGCGCCGTTCCTGATCCTGGCCGGCGCCGCGCGCCTGCAGCCCGGCGCATGGCCCGCCGACCTCACCGTCTCACTCGCGCTGGATCAGGGCGTGAGCGTCGCCGCGCTGGCCGGGCGGATCGCGGGATCCGCCGTGAACGGGACGCTGCTGCGGTCGCCCGGCGGCGCGCTGCGTGGGCAGCTCGCCCTCGACCGGCTGTCGCTGCCGCAGGTGACGGACGCTGTCCTGCTGCCGGTCCAGGAGGGCGGGCGGTTCGGGCCGCCGGCCCATCCCCCGGCCATCACCCTCGACGCGCGCATCGCCACGCTGGATCTCGGTCGCGGCCTCACAGCGACAGATGCGGCCGTAGCCCTCAGCCTGTCGGATTCCAGCCTGACCCTGCGCGACCTGACGGCCAAGCTCGCTGGCGGGCGGATCGCGGGCTCCGCTACGATCACCCGGGCGGGCGCCGGTGCGGCGATTTCGGGCTCCGGCAACCTGGAGGATGTGGCGATCGCCGGGCTCGGCGGCGGCCCGATCGGCGGTCGCCTGGATGCCGATCTGCGCTTCTCCACCGCGTCCGAGACGCTTCCGGGCCTCGGCGATGGGCTCTCGGGCAGCGGTACGCTGACGCTCAAGGACCTGCGGATCCCGGCGGCCGATCCGGGGGCGGCGGGTCGCGCCCTGGCCCGGGCGGTGGAGATCGACGACCCGCTGCGCGAGGGGCGCCTGCAGGCCCTGGTCGCGGAGGAACTCGGCAAGGCGGCGGCCCAGGCGACCGGGCCCGCGCGGGCCGCCGCCACGATCGTGGGCGGGATCCTGCGGGCCGGGCCCTTCGACATCGATTTCGGGGTCGCCCGCTGGGCCGGCACGATCGGCTACGACCTGCGCAGCGCCCGCCTCGACGCCCGGGGAGCGCTGAGGGGCGGTCCGGTGCCCCGGGGCTGGAGTGCCGGCCTGCCGACGATCCAGCTCGGGCTGGCGGGTCCGCTCGCCGCCCCTGAGCAGGTGCTCGACGTCGGCGCCCTGTCGAACGGACTCGCCGCCTTCGTGCTCCAGCGCGAGCTGGAGACGATCGAGCTGACCGAGGCCGATCAGGTCGAGCGGCAGCGGCGGCGCGCCCGGATCGAGATGGATAAGGCCCGCGCGGCAGCCCTGAAGGTGGCAGCCGACAAGGCCGCTGCGGAGAAAGCTGCCGCCGAGAAGGCCGCCGCCGAGGAGGCGGCGCGCCGGGCGCGAGTCCTGGGGGAGGGGATCGCCCAGCCGCCCGCGCCCGCCGAGCCTCAGCCTTGAACGGAGCGGTTCAGACTTTCCCCACCGCCATCAGCGCGAAGGCATAGATCAACGCCACCTCCTCCAGCCGGTCGAACCGGCCGGCGGCGCCGCCGTGGCCGGCCTCCATGTTGATCCGCAGGAGCACGGGGCCACCGCCCGTCATGGTGGCGCGCAGCCGCGCCACCCACTTGGCCGGCTCCCAATAGGTCACCCGCGGATCGGTGAGGCCGCCGAGCGCCAGGATCGCCGGGTAGTCCTTCGCGGCGACGTTGTCGTACGGGGAGTACGAGAGAATCGTCTTGAAGGCGCTCTCGCTCTCGGCCGGGTTGCCCCATTCGGGCCATTCCGGCGGGGTGAGCGGCAATTCGGCGTCGAGCATCGTGTTGAGCACGTCGACGAAGGGCACGTCGGCCACGATGCCGGCGAACAGCTCGGGCGCCATGTTGGCCACCGCGCCCATCAGCATGCCGCCGGCCGAGCCGCCATGGGCGACGATGCGCTTCTCTGACGTATAGCGGGCCGCGATCAGCGCCCGGGCACAGGCAATGAAATCCGTGAAGGTGTTGGGCTTCTTCTCGCGCTTGCCGTCGAGGTACCAGCGCCAGCCCTTCTCGGTGCCGCCGCGGATATGCGCGATGGCGTAGACGAAGCCCCGGTCGACGAGGCTCAGCAGGTTGGTGCGGAACGCCGCGGGCATCAGCGTGCCGTAGGAGCCGTAGCCGTAGAGCAGCAGCGGCGCGCTGCCGTCGAGGGCGAGATCCCGCCGGTGCAGCAGCGAGATCGGCACCTGCTCGCCGTCTGGCGCGGTGGCGAAGAGCCGCCGGGTCACGTAGGCGGCCGGATCGTGCCCGCTCGGAACCGCCTGCCGCTTGCGCAGAGTCCGGTCCCGGCTGGCGCACTCGTAATCCCAGGTCTCGGACGGGGTCGTCATCGACGAGTAGACGAACCGGATCGTCGCTGTGTCGAAGGCGAGCCCGGAGCGCAGCCCGAGGGAATACGCCTCCTCCTCGAAGGCCACGCTGTGCTCGCCGCCGCCCTCGAGATCGCGCACGACGATCCGGGGCCGGGCGTTCTCGATCTCCAGCCGGATCAGGTGGCCCGAGAGCAGGTGCAGGTGGCGGATCATCACCCCCGGCCGGTGAGGCACGAGGTCGGTCCAGTTGGCGCGGCCCGGATCGTCGACGGGCGCGGTGACGATCTTGAAATCCTCGGCCCCGTCCGCGTTGGTGCGGATGAACAGCCGGTCGCCCCGGTGCTCCACCCCATAGATCAGCAGCGGCTCCCGCGGATGCACGAGGCGCAAAGGAGCATCCCCCACGTGCCGGTCGAGCAGGCGAACCTCGGAGGTCTCGTGGTCGCTCGCCGTGACGTCGAGGAAGGCGCCGGACTGGGTCTTGCCGATATGGACGAAGTAGCCGGCATCAGGCTCGGTGTAGACCGTCTCGTCCTCGGATTGCGCCGTGCCGAGGCGGTGGCGCATGACCTTGGCGGGGCGGTGGTTGGCGTCGAGCGCCACGTACCAGAAGCTTTCGCCATCCGCGGCCCAGACCGCCTCGCCGGAGGTCGCCTCGACCCGGTCATCGCGGTCGAGGCCGGTGGCGATGTCGCGCACCCGGATCGTGTAGAGTTCCGATCCCTTGGTGTCGACACTCCAGGCCAGCCGCGTGTGGTCGTCGGAATGGACCGCGGCGGCAATCTCGAAGAACGGCAGACCTTCGCCCTCTCGGTCACCATCGATCAGGATCGTCTCGTCCGGGTCCGGCCCTGATTCGGGCACGTTGGGCGAGGAAGCAGGGCGCCGGCAGATCAGCGGGTGCTGCCCGCCCTCCCGGTGGCGCGTGTAATAGGCGAACGGCCCATCGGGATCCGGGACGCCGCTCTCGTCCTCCTGGATCCGCCCGCGCATCTCGGCGACGAGCTGCTTGCGCAGATCGACGGTTCCGGCGAGTGCCGCCTCCGCGAAGGCGTTCTCGGCCTTCAGATAGGCCGCGATGTCATCCGGGAGCGCTCCGGGGTCCTTGAGGACCGTCTGCCAGTTCTCGGCCTTCAGCCACGCATAGGGATCTGTGATCTCCTGTCCGTGCACGCTGAAGCGGCGGGGCCGGGTTTCGGCGACGGGCGCCCCGGTCGAGTGAGCGAACAGGCCGTGGCCGATCTCCGACATCGTTTCTCCCGGCAGGTCCCGTCACGTGCGGGCCTGGGCGTGTGGGGCAGGGCGTATAGCTCTGGGGATGTGTCCCGCCGGCGGGCGGGATGCAAGACGGTGCGGCGCAGGGCTGGCGTCCGACGGGTGCGCCGCGCGAGACTGGGGGGCGAGCGGGAGCCCGTCTCAAGCTCGAACGTTGAGGAGCCGGCCGCAATACATCCGCCCGGGCGGCCACTGGTCCGAGCTCGAGGTACCGAGATGATCGCAACCTCTAATCCGCCCCCCAATTCCCGGGAGGATGACGACGAGCCGGATCTGGAGCAGGTCAACGACATCCTGGCTGAATGGGCTGCGCGTTCGGCGGCTACGAGCGCGACGCTGATCGATCGGTTTGAGGCGATGGGCTACGAGGTCCGCGGCAAGACCGAGGATGAGATTGCCGATGTGTTGCACCGGCCGCCCACGCGTTCCGCAGTCAAAGCGGGCAACCCGATCTAGGTAAAAAAACCTTGAATGTCTGAATAATCCTGGCAGAGTGCAGACCCTCGCCAGCGTCGGGCGGTGATAGGAACAAAACATGAACAATGTGGTGGCACGAGGGCTCAACCGCGCCGAACGACTCAGGGGCCGCCCATCGCAACGGGGCGATCTGCCGGTTGAGGCGGCGCGTCTCCTGGCGCGGCTCGGCGAGCCGGGCGCCTATGCCCGGCCCGATCCCTTCGCGGAGGAGTCGCTGGTAACCCGGCGCGGGGGCGACGGCGTCTCGGTGGGGAGCGGGCGCTTCGCCGCCGCCTCCGGGCGGGCCCTCGTGTCGGCCGACCTCGCGGAATGGGATCCCGCCGGTACGCGGCTGACGATCAGTACCGCCGGGCGTGCGCGCCTGCGGCGGCAGGCGGCCGGCGGGGACGCGGCCTTCGCCGCCCAGCACCGGGAGCTGACCGTGGTGGAGGGGGAGGCGGGGCCGACGCTGCGCAACGCCGCCGAGAACCCGCTTGCCTGGATGGTCCGCCGCCGCGGGCGGGACGGTGAGCCGCTGATCGACGCCGCCTCGTTCGAGGCCGGCGAGCGGCTGCGGCGGGATATGACCTCCGCCGCGCTGCTGCCCCGGATGGGGAGCGAGTTCGGCGCCACCCGGGTCGACGGTGGCGGCCCGCGCGATCCCGCCTCAGCTGCGGACCATGTGATCGCGGCAAGGCAGCGGGTGCGCGGCGCCCTCGACGCGGTCGGGAGCGACCTGTCCGGACTGCTGATCGACCTGTGCGGCTTCCTGAAGGGCCTGGAGCGGATCGAGGCCGAGCGCCGCTGGCCGGCCCGCTCGGCCAAGGTCGTGGCGCGTATCGCCCTCGGCCGGCTGGCCGAACATTACGGCCTAGAGCGGGAGGCGACCGGGCCGGAGCGGGCGCGCCTGCGCCTGTGGCGGGGGTGAGGGCGGGCGCCGGCCCTCAGGCCGCTCCGGCGAGCCGGACCGCGTCGTGATGGATGCGCTCGGCCATCGCCCGGACGCCGTTGGACCGCTTCGACGTCACATGGGCGCCGAAGCGGAGCTGCCGGAACAGGTCCAGCCCGTCGGTCTCGGCGGCCTCGCGCGGGGTCTTGCCGGTGTAGAGCGCCACCATCAGCGCCACGAAGCCGCGGACGATGAAGGAATCGCTGAAGCCTTGCAGCTTGAGCCGTCCCTCCGCGCTGCCCCCTTCGACGGCCGTCTCGATCCAGACCTGGCTCTCGCAGCCATGGACCCGATTGGCCTCATTCCGCAGGGGCTCGGGCATCGGCGGCAGGGCGCGACCGAGCTCGATAAGGTATTCGAGCCGCATGTCGTCGTCCTCGACGATCTCGAAATTCTCGATGATGGTCTCGATCGGGGGCAGCATGCTCGTCCGGATCCAGGAAACGTCCGTGCCCCTATAGGCCGACCGGGCGATCGTGGCGACGGGGTCCAGCGACGCGGCCCATCATTGCACGGTCGCGGTCGCCGGCAGCGTCAGGCGCAGGGGCGCGTTGGGCGTGGCCTCGCCCGTCACGGCGATCTCGGCCTGCGCCGCGTAGGCCGCGATGAGGCGGGGCCCGAGCTTCGGGACGTTGGGACGGCCGGAGGCCGCCATCTCGCTCACGCCGGAGACGATGGAGACGCTCAGCGGCCGGCCCACCTCAGCCTCCAGGTCGATGCTGATCGAGCAGGCGACGTGCTCGGCGGTGGCGTCCAGACACTCGGCCACGATCTCCGCGACGATCATCCCGAGGGCGTTGGCGGTGCGCGGCTCCACGAGTCCGTTGCCGTTGCCACCAACCTGGACGCCGATGCGCCCGGCCCGGCGGAGCTGCCCCAGGCCTGAGGCCAGACGGTGCAGATAATCCCTGAGGTCGATGGAGGCGATGTGAGGCGCCTCGTGGAGGTGCTGCTGTACCAGCGCGATCGCCCGTACCCGCTGGCCCAGGGCCTCAAAGCTGCCCCGGCAGGCATCCGGCGCCGCACGGCCGTACAGGCCGATCAGGCTGACCATCACCTGCAGGTTGTTGCGAACCCGGTGGTAGACCTCGGCCAGGAGGGTCTCCTTCTCGGCGAGCGCGTGCTCGATATGCTCCTCGGCATGCTTCCGGTCGGTGATGTCGAAGCAGGAGCCGAGATAGCCCTGGAACCGCCCGTTCTCGATGAGGGGGCGCGCGGTATCGAGCAACCAGCGATAGACGCCGTCGTGCCGGCGCAGGCGGAATTCCACCGTGAACGGCACGCGCGCCTGGAAGGCTTCGGCCACGATCCGGGCGTGCCGCTCGAAATCCTCGGGGTGCAGGCCCTCGCGCCAGCCGAGGCCCAGTTCCGCCGCGAGTGGACGGCCGGTGAATTCCAGCCAGCACTCGTTGTGGTGGATCGCATGGCCATGCTCGTCCGAGCGCCACATCATCAGCGGGACTACGTCGGCGAAGTACCGGAAGCTGTCGGTCAGGGCGGCCGCCTCGGCGGTGCCCTGCGCCGGACCCGTCCCAGAACCCGCCGCAGGATTATCGTCCCGCGGTTCAGCCGTTCCGGACCCTGGGGGCTGTCCGACCATTCTTTGCCCGATTCGCGTTGACGACGTGTATGAGGAGTCGACCGAGTGGAGTGCGCCGGTCAACGTGCCGACCGGGGCGCCGTTCCGGTCTTCAGCCGCCTTTGCAGACGTCATGCACAGGGGTGAGACGGCGGCGGCGGCGAAAGCGTACGCTTGCGCACCGATGAGGGGCGTTGCCGCCGCCGGGCAGGCCTCGTTGGAACGCCTTGAGGACCTCGACAGCGCTGCCGTCCGGGCAGGGGTGGTTGCGGATTGCGCCTTCCGTGCGGGCGCTCGGTTCCACGGTGCGCCTCTCACGATCCTCCGCGAGATTGCGGATTCACACTTCTCTTCCCGACGCTCAAACCTTCCAGAAAAGAGCACTTTTCCCTCCCTACAAAGGGGAGGAGAGGGCGTCGGCGAAGATGTGTGGATAGCTTGGACCGCGCCGGAGAGGCAGCCTGTCGCGCACGACCGCCAGGGTCCGTACCCGTTGGAGATGTGTGAATATCGTGGCCTCGGCGGGGGGATGATACGCAGCGGCCTTCGCGAGGACCCCGCTGACAGGCCGCCGGCTCGAAGTCACAAAAATCCTCTTCTAGGAAATAAGGCTTGACACCGGGACGCTGCTAGGCTATCCCTCAAGCACGGTCGAGACGTGTGCGGAGCGGCGGCGATGCAATTGCGCGTGGCCCATCCGGCGGAGCGGCGCGCGGAGGTGCTGCGGCTCCTGCGCGAGACCGACCTGCCGATCGCCGAGATCGGTGCCCGAACCGGGGTCAGCCCGGGTACGATCAAGACTTGGAATACCCGATCCGGCTGGGTGCGGCCGCCACGGTGGGACTGTGTGCTCGCCCGGTGGCCCGCGGCGCGGCGTGCAGCGGTCGCCCGTCTGCTGGATCGGCCGGACAACAAACCCGCCGACATCGCGGCGGCCCTGGGCTTCGGGGGTGACCCGGCGGATCTGGTGAGCGCGGCGCTGCAGCTGGCGCCGCAGACGGGGCGGGCGGCCGAGGGCCGGGCGATCCGGGGCAAGGCGTGCGAGCCCGCCCCGCCGATCGATGCGCCGACCCTGCGGATGCATCTGCGGGGTCACATCGCCCGGCAGATCGCCGCCTTCGATGCGGCCCTGGATCGGGAGGGGGTGGCCCTCGGCGAGTCCGCCCGGATCCTGCGCGACCTGGGCGGCCTGAGGCGGCTGCTCGACGAGGTCGAGGACGAGCGCGGCGCGGCAGGGGAGGGGGGCGATGACGGCACCGGGCTCGACCTGCCGGCGCTCCGCGCTGAGATCGCGCGACGCTATGCTGCATTTGTCGGCGGCGGGGCGCCTGCCTGATTTTCTGGCCACGCTGCCACCCGAACTGGTCCGGGCGCTCGATTCCGACTGGTTGCACCGCGCCCGCGCCGACCAGCTCCCGCCGGCCGATCCGGAGGCGGGTGACGGCGAGCCCTGGACCACCTGGGCGGTGATCGGCGGCCGGGGCAGCGGCAAGACCCGTACGGGGGCCGAATGGGTCGAGGCCCTCGCCCGCGGCGATCCGGCCTTCACGCCTGAGCCGGTCGGGCGCATCGCGCTGGTCGGCGAGACATATCTCGACGTGCGCGAGGTGATGATCGAGGGCCCCTCGGGAATCCTCAGCCTGCCCCGGCGCGGCCGGACCCGGCCGGTCTGGTCCCCGAGCCGGCGGCGGCTCGAATGGGGCAACGGTGCCGTCGCCCAGGCATTTTCGGCCGAGGAGCCGGACGCCCTGCGCGGCCCGCAATTCGGCGCCGCATGGTGCGACGAGGCCGCCAAGTGGCGCCGGCCGGAAGCCGCCTTCGACATGCTGCAATTCGGCCTGCGCCTCGGCGCCCGGCCGCGCAACCTCGTCACCACCACGCCACGGCCGGTGCCGCTGATCCGCCGCCTGCTCGCCGACCCGCGCACCGTGGTGAGCCGCGCCCGGACCCGCGACAACGCCGCCCACCTCGCGCCGGATTTCCTGGAGCGCGTGGTCGGCCGCTATGCCGGCACCCGCCTCGGCCGCCAGGAACTCGACGGCGAACTGATCGCCGACCGCGATGACGCCCTGTGGGACCGCGACGGTCTGGAGGCGGGCCGGGTCGGCGCCGCCCCCGAACTTGGGCGGATCGTCGTGGCGGTCGATCCGCCCGCGACCTCGGGGGCGCGCTCGGATGCCTGCGGGATCGTGGCGGCGGGGCGGGCAGGGGAGCGTGCCTACGTGCTGGCCGATGCCAGCCTCGCCCGCGCCACCCCGCAGGCCTGGGCTGGGACGGCGCTCGCGCTCTATCATCGGCTTACCGCGGATGCCCTCGTGGTCGAGGTCAACCAGGGTGGCGAGATGGCGGCTTCCGTGCTGGCGCAGTGCGATCCGGCGGTGCCGGTGACCCAGGTCCACGCCACGCGGGGCAAGTATCTGCGGGCTGAGCCAGTCTCGCTGCTCTACGCCCGCGGCCTCGTCCACCATGTCGGGGCGTTTCCGGCGCTGGAGGACGAGCTGTGCGATTTCGGGCCGGACGGCCTGTCCGGCGGCGCCTCGCCCGACCGGCTCGACGCCCTGGTCTGGGCGCTCACCCATCTCATGCTGGAGCCGCGGGCGGAGCCACGGATCCGACGGCTGTGAGGGGGGCGGGGACCGGCCTGGGTCCCCGCATCGCCCGTTCCCGTGGCGAATACCGCGATCCGTCGGTGCTCGTGGGCACCCCAAAACAATGCGACGCGCTCCCAGGGGAAGCGCGCCGAAAGGAGGTTCGTGGTCTCAGGAACGAACTGCATGCTGTATACACGATTCGGTGCGTTGCACTGTGGCGCCTGCACCACGACGCCCGGGCAGTGCACCTGAAACCCGTCTTTTTTCCTGTCGAGCGGCTCACTCGGGAGCTGCCAGGCTCCGCAGGGCGCTGCGCACGTCGGCCAGGGTGCCGACCAGCGCGTAGCAGGCGAAATCCTGCGCGCCGGCCGCGGCCTGCGCGACCCGGAATTCGCAGCTCAGGCGGGTTCCACCCGCGACGGGACGAATCGCGAAGCTGGCCCGTGGCGCGACGGCGTCGCCCTCCGGCGGGGCCGGGCTCCAGATCCCGATGGCGTGCGAGCCCTCGGGCAGCGCCAGGATGACCGGTTGTGCCCGGTCGCCGGGGGCGGGGTCGAGCCGATCGAGGGCGCCCGTGGCCGGGTCGAAGCGCCACGCTTCGGTGAACTCCGCCGGCACGGTAGCGGTGAGCGGCAGGAACCGGATCGCGGCCATGGGCTCGGGCAGCACGAAATGCGCCTGGACCTCAAGGGCGTTGCCGAGGCCCGGCAGGCCGAGGGCCAGCCGCCTGTGCAGGACGATCTCCGGATCGGCGCCGGGGCCGTCCCAGGACAGGCGCGTGACGGTCTCGACCCAGCGCCTGCCCGCGCGCAGTGCGCGGAGCCGCGGCGCCGCAGGCGCCGTCGCCGGATCGCCGGCCTCGCTGGCGTGTCGGGCCGTCCCCGGGCCAACGGTGATGCGCGCCTGAAGGGCGTCCTCAGGACTCCCATCGGCCAGGAACGTGACGCCGTTCCAGGTCAGGATGTCGACCGCCCCGGCGACCCGGCGCGACAGGCGCAGGGCGATGTCGGACCGGCCGAAGGGTTGGGCCAGGACCAGGGTGCCGCCGGGCTCCGGCCAGGCGGGGGCGTCCTGTGCCCGGGCCGCGACCGCGAGGATCGTGCCCGCGAGGATCGCCGCCGGGGCGGCCCCGTCTCGGGCTGCGCGGGACCACGCGGGGAAGCGGCTCTGCATCGTCGAACCATAACGCAGGACCAGACCGGCATGTCGACCCTCCTCGAACGGCTGGCGCGGGTCGCCCGCCGCACCCCGCACGGCGCGGCCCCCGCCACAAAAGCCGCCCCCGCCTTCGCGCTCTACGCCGAGGGGCGGGCCTGCTGGACGCCCCGGGACCCGGCGGCGCTCGCCCAGGCCGGCTATCAGCGCAACCCGGTGGTCCACCGGGCGGTCCGGCTGGTCGCCGAGAGCGCCGCGAGCCTGCCGCTGATCGCCACCGGGCCCGGGGCCGAGCGGGGCAGCGACCTGCTGGCGCTGCTCGCCCGGCCGAACCCCCGGGAGTGCGGCACGCAGCTCCTGGAGACCGTCTACGCCGACCTCCTGCTCGCCGGGACCGCCTATCTGGAGGCGGTCACCCTCGATGGGCGCGTCGCGGCGCTCCAGGCGCTCCGGCCCGGGCGGATGCGGATGCTGCCGGGGCCGGATGGCTGGCCGGCCGCCTACATCTACACGGCGGGCGGGCAGAGCCGCCGGTTCGACCTGCCGCCGCCCGGCGCCCCCGAGGTCCCGCCGATCCTGGCGCTCCGCCTGTTCCACCCCGAGGACGAGGCCGGCGGCTTCGCACCGATCGCAGCGGCCGCCACCGCGCTCGACATCCACAACGCCGCGAGCGCCTGGAACAAGGCGCTCCTCGACAACGCCGCCCGGCCCTCCGGGGCGCTGGTCTTCGCCGGGGCGACGCTCTCCGAGCCGCAATTCGACCGGCTGAAGGCGGAGCTGGAGGCGAACTACCAGGGCGCCGCCAATGCGGGCCGGCCGCTTCTGCTGGAGGGCGGCCTCGACTGGAAGCCGCTCGCCCTGTCGCCCCGGGACATGGATTTCGTCGCGGCCAAGAACGCGGCGGCCCGGGAGATCGCCCTGGCCTTCGGGGTTCCGCCGCTGCTCCTCGGCCTGCCCGGGGACAACACCCACGCCAACTACGCCGAGGCCAACCGGGCGCTCTACCGCCAGACCCTGATCCCGCTGGCGACCCGCACCGCGAAGGCACTCGGGGTCTGGCTGGAACCCGCCTTCGGGCCGGTGGACCTCGAACCCGATCTCGACCGGATCGAGGCGCTCTCGGCCGAGCGGGAATCCCTGTGGCGCCGGGTCCAGGCGGCGGACTTTTTATCGGTCTCCGAGAAGCGCGAGGCGGTGGGCTACCCGCCGGCGATGCCCGGAGACGGGGAGAGCTGACGGATCCCCCGTGGTCCGCAAGAGCGGAATAACAACACGAGGAATCCCCATGGACGGCCATTTCACCGGCTATGCCAGCGTCTTCGGCGTGCCCGATCTCGGCCGGGACGTGGTCGTGCCGGGCGCCTTCGCGGCGAGCCTCGCGCGCCAGGGACCCGCCGGCGTGCGGCTGCTGTTCCAGCACGACCCGTCCGAGCCGATCGGCCGCTGGCTGTCCTTACGCGAGGATGCCCACGGCCTGTTCGCCGAGGGGCAGCTCAACCTCGCGGTCCAGCGCGCCCGGGAGGTCGATGCGCTCCTGCGCGGGGGCGGGCTCGACGGGTTGTCGATCGGCTTCCGCACGCTGCTGGCCCGCCGGGGCGCGGGCGGCGAGCGCCGGCTGCACCGGGTCGATCTCTGGGAGATCTCCCTCGTGACCTTCCCGCTGCAGCCGCGGGCCCGGGCGAGTCCCGGTGCAGACCCCCTGGCCGCGGAGATCCGCGGCCTCGCCCGCCGGATCGCCCCGAACCGCGCCCCCCGGCCCTGACTTCCACCCCGACCGAGAGGTTTCCGATGCATCTCGACACCGCGCTCGCCCCCGCCGCCTACGAGACCAAGGGCAACCTGCCCGATCTGGAGAACAAGGCCGCCCGGCCCGAGGGAGCCCCGGTCCGCTCCGCCCTGGACGAACTTTCCGCCGCCTTCGCGGCCTTCAAGGAGACCAACGATACCCGGATCGGTCAGATCGAAGGCCGCCTCGGCACCGACGTGCTCACCGAGGAGAAGCTCGCCCGGATCGACGCGGCGCTCGACGCCGCCCGCACGCGCCTCGACCGGATCAGCCTGGAACAGGCCCGGCCGCCGCTCGGCCAGCCGGGGCCGCGGATCGACGCCACCGCGCAGGAGCACAAGGCGGCCTTCGATCTCTACGTCCGGGCCGGCGAGAGCGCGGGCCTCAAGCGCCTGGAGGCCAAGGCCCTCTCGGCCGGCTCCGGGCCGGATGGCGGCTACCTCGTGCCGGACACGATCGAGCGCACCGTGCTGACGCGCCTCGGCGCCGTCTCCCCGATCCGCGCCATCGCCAGCGTGCAGCAGATCTCGGGGGCGCAGTACAAGCGCGCGGTCTCGGTGGGTGCCCCGGTCACCGGCTGGGCCGCCGAGACCGCGGCGCGCCCGCAGACCGACGCGCCGGCGCTTTCCGAGATCGCATTCCCGGCCATGGAACTCTACGCCATGCCGGCTGCCACCCAGACGCTGCTGGACGATTCCGTGGTCGATCTCGACGCGTGGCTCTCGGCCGAGGTCGAGACCGCCTTCGCCGAGCAGGAGGGGGTCGCCTTCGTCACCGGCAACGGTTCGAGCCGGCCGCGGGGCTTCCTGAGCTACGACATCGTCGCCAACGCCGCCTGGGTGCCGGGCAAGCTCGGCGTCGTGGCCACCGGGGCGGCCGGCGCCTTCCCGTCGAGCAACCCGGCCGACGTGTTGTTCGATCTGGTCTACGGCCTACGGGCCGCCTACCGCCAGAATGCCGGCTTCGTGATGAACCGGCGCACCCAGAGCGCGATCCGGAAGTTCAAGGACACGGAGGGCAATTACCTCTGGCAGCCGCCGCTCGCCGCCGGCCGGCCGGCGACCCTGCTCGGCTTCCCGGTCACGGAGGCCGAGGCGATGCCCGACCTGGCCAAGGACAGCCTGTCGGTGGCCTTCGGTGATTTCCGCCGGGGCTATCTGGTGGTGGACCGCACCGGGATGCGCGTGCTGCGCGACCCGTATTCGGCCAAGCCCTACGTTCTGTTCTACACCACCAAGCGCGTCGGCGGCGGGGTACAGGATTTCGACGCGATCAAGCTGTTGAAGTTCAGCTGAGCTTAATAACGGCTCGGATGCGGAAGTACCTCTCCTCCCCCTTGCGGGGAGGAGTTGGAGATGGGGGTCGTGCAGGATGGTGTGTCGCGGTTCCGCCTGAACCACCCCCACCCCTGACCCCTCCCCGCAAGGGGGAGGGGAATCCCTGTGGTTCGATGACTGCCGTCAGCGCCCCGAATTCCCGTCGCGCATGGCGCCGGTCGGCTCCTGCACGTGGGCCTCGAGGAACCACAGGTGCTTGTCGACGGCCCGGGAGATCTCGGTGAACAGGTCGGCCGTATCGGGATCGCCCGCCTCGTCCGTCTCGTCGATGTTCTCGCGGACCGCGTTCGCATAGGCGGCGTAGCTGTCGATCAGCGCGGCGATGTGGTCGGCGATGGCGTAGATGCCGGTCGGGTAAGCCGGCAGCTTGGTGCGCTCGGCGACCGCCTGGGTCGAGCCGAAGGCCGTGGCGCCGAGCTGGACCGCGCGCTCGGCGACGCTGTCGTTGAACTCGTCGAGTTCGGTGCGGAACCCGTCGAGCATCTCGTGGACGCCGATGAACTGCGGGCCCTTCAGATTCCAGTGCGCCTGCTTGATCGCCAGGGCGAGGTCGATGCCATCCGCCAGCCGGGCGTTGAGGGCTTCGATGGAAACCTTCTTGGCATTGGAATCGGTGTTGTTGCGGGTCTTGTGCGACCGGGGGGTGTTGGTGGTTCCGGTGTCGGCCATGGTCTCGCTCCGTGTGCCTGAAAGGTTCGGATGCGAAAGTGCCGATGCGGCTTGAGGTTCCCGCAGGCGCGAAGGATCTACTGAAAGGTGATTATCTTCCGGAGCCTGCAACCAATTCCGATCGATCCGCGACCGGAAACCAGGCTAAGCCATTGCCTCGAAATAGATTTGTTTGGCCGAACCTATGCCCTGATCGGTCGTATGGCTAGCGGCGGCGCGTGCGCGCTGCCCAGGCGGGCCGGTTGCCGCGCGGCTGTGCGTCGCTCACCTGCATCTGTGACAGCTCTGCCGCGCGCGCCGCGATCCAGCCGGCATGCTCGGCCACAGGCGTCACCGCGGTGAAGCCGCCGCAGGCGGTCCGGCGGGCACCCTGCTGCAAGGCGCCGCTCGACCAGCTCACAACGCCGACGATCCGGTAGCCGCCGGGGCCACCGGTGAGGATCGGGCCGCCGGAATCGCCCAGGCACGCGCCGGCCCCCGAGGTCTCGGCCATGCGCCGCCGGTCGGTCACCACGGTCACCCGGTTGGCGACCTGAAGCGAGCCGATTGAGACAAGATGCGCCAGTCGCAGGATGCGGGCCGAGCCGCGCCGGTTCTCGGCCACCACGCCGAAGCCTGCGATATCAACCGCTTCGCCGTTGCTGATTGAGCCGGCGCCGCGCGGATCGAGGGGCACGAAGTCGCCGCCGAGGGGCCGCTCGAGCTTGAGCAGCGCCAGATCGACGCCGGGCTGCTCCTCCGGCGTCGTGCCGGGCACGAAGTCTGGATGCATCGTGGTGGCGATGACCGGGATCCGGTGCTGGCGGAAGCCGCGATCGACGCCGATCACCGTGTAGCCCGCCGGGCGCATCACGCAATGGGCGGCGCTCAGCACGAGGTCCGGGCCGATCAGCGTGCCCGAGCAGATCTCACCCTCCGTGCTCTCGATGCGCACCACGAAGCTGCGCGCCCCGTCGGGATCCCGGGTGGTTGCGCCGTTGATCACCGCTGCGGCCGGCGTGGGGAGTTGGCCAGCCACCGCGCCGAGCAGCGCTGCCCCGAGCAGGCCGGCTCCGAGGCAGCCGCGCGCAAGACGCTCGCGAAGGCCGGCCTTGCGGATCGGGCGAGGGAACATCGGGCACTCCGGGGCGCGATCGGCGCGTGGGACACGCATTTTGGCGCGTGGGCGGTGTGAGGCGAGCCTAGAGCAAGGCAATGACCTGGCCAAGCTGAGGTTCCGTACGGATCCGATCGGTCTGAGGCTGCATCGGTAGGGGCGGGGTGGATCAACCCGGCCACGGATCCACGGCAAGACGAGCGGGCCTCCCTTCGAGCCGATCGTGCTGCGCCGCGTCGAGGTACAGCAAATGCAGCTGTGTGCGGAAACGATACGGTAGGCCTACCTCGCTATGAACGTCGCCACACGCGACCGGCGCCGGTAAGGAGCACGTCCACCGGTTTATCGAAGGGCGCGGGTCGTCGTTTGGATGTCGAAGGAGGAATTTCGCGGATCTGTCGGAAACAAAGCCAGGACGATCGGCCAGTCAAGCAATCGAGATTTCCGTGGATCTGAGAGGTAGAATGTATGTTCGGCTTGATTTTTTCTTTTCTGGCCGGTCTTGTGATGAGCGTATATCTTCGTGTTGGATCTGTTTTTCTCGTCAGTGCGATATTTTTTGCTGTCACCGTATTGAGGGTCGTGTGGAAGGCCAGCTTCGAGTTCGCCGATCTCCTGATCCTGTTCGCTTACCTGTCGGCCTTGCAAGGCGGTTTCATGCTGGGCTCTTACCTCCGGCACCGCCGCGGCGGTGGCGGTTCATAACCACCAGATGACGTGTCCGCGCAGATAAGAGGCCGTCGCCCACAGGGCGATGGCCGTGATCGACAGAGTCACGCTCAAGGCGAGGCGTTGTCGGGTTGTCAGCATGCGTCGCGAATACTCCGGGCTCGCCCTGTTTCCGCGCGCTCAACCGTGCGGAGGGCCCGTCTCGAAGCACGCGCCGCACGGATGACGCGTGCAGCCCGGTCGACGATCAGTCCCGGCTGGGCGTCGACCCGTCATTTCGGAGACCTGCTGCGCAGCAGGCCGGACCTCCGACGGGTCTCTTCGACGGGTGATTAGTATTCGGTTGCGCCGATCGGCGGGCGATGCAGACTGCGCAGAGGGTGCCGTGCGTTCGGTGGCACACTACTCGGTCCAGCGGGCGGTGCGGCCCCAACCGGCCAGCACCCCGTCGATCCAGCCGCGCTGCGGCCCGACGAGGATGCCCTGGGTGAGGCCGCCGCAGGCGCCGTCGATCCAGGCGGCGAGCGCCCGCACGGCGCTGTCCGGGCCGGTGATCGGACCTCCGGAATCGCCTTGGCAGGCCCCGCCGGCGCCGCCCCGGAGCCAGACCAGGATGCGACCCGGCCCGTAGGGCTCGATAACCGGCAGGGTCAGGCTGCGAAAGGTACCGGTGGAGCGCGCGTCGCCCGGTTTGGCGGCGCCGTAGCCCCCGAGGGTCAGGTCCTCGCCCACTCGCGGCGGTCGGGCGCTGAGGGCAACCGGCGCGAAGCGCGGCGGCAAGGGCATCGCCATGCGCAGGAGCGCGAGATCGATGGAGCGCCGCCGTGCCTTCGCGGCGCCGGCATCGTAGCCCGGATGCACTGCCCGCGCCGCCACCTCGACCAGGACCGGCGCCCCGGCCTCATCGCGGAAATGAACCCGGTGCTGCGGGGCGTCGGCGACGCAATGGCCGGCGGTGAGCACCGTGTCGGGGGTGAGCACCACACCGGTGCAGACGCCGCCCTTTGACGACAGGACCATCACGGCCCCGCCGGGCGCCGTCTCGGCCCCGCCGAGAACGGCCCGCGCCGGGCTATCCGCCAGCGACAGGACCGTCAGCGAAGAGGCCACCACGCGAGTGGCGAGGGCCGCCGGGCGGCTTTTCGAGACCAGCATCAGACCACCGCCTACGAGGGACGCACCATGATCCCGTTACGCATCGACACCGCCGCCGTCGAGCCGGTGAGCGTGGCGGAGCTGCGCGCCTACCTGCGCTTCGACTCCGACGATGGCGGCACCGAGGACGGGCTGCTCCAGGCCCTGATCACGGCGGTCCGGGCCAGCCTGGAGATCGAGACCCGCCGGATCCTGGTACCGGGTCGATACCGGATCGCACTGGCCGCCTGGCCGCCGGACGGGCAGATGCCGCTGCCGCTGAGCCCGCTGGTGGCCGTCACCCGTGCCGGACTTGCGGGTGCAGAGGGCGTGACCGAACTCGATGCGGGGCTGGTGCGGGCTGGCCCCGACACGGTCGAGGCGCCCTGCCTCCTGATCGATCCCGCGGCGCCGGACCCCGCCGGGCGCACCATCCTGATCGAGGTCGCGGCCGGGTTCGGCGGCGACGGACCGCCGCTGCCGGGCCCCCTGCGGCTCGCGATCCTGCGGCTGGCGGCCGCCCGCTACGAACATCGGGGCGACGAGCCGGACGGCATCCGCACCGACGCCGCCGACCTCGCCGCGCCGTTCCGCCGGATGCGGCTGTGACGGCATTCTCCGGAGACCTCCCCATGGCGAGCGTGCCCCGAACTCCTTCGCTCGGCGTCCGGCGACGGCGCTTCGTGCTCGAGCGCCCCCTTGAGGAGCCGGACGGGTTCGGCGGCGTGCTGCGCCGCTACGTCGCCGGCCCGATCGTGTGGGGTGCCCTGGCGCCGGCCGGGATGGTCGACCGTCCGGCGGGCGGTCGCACCGATACGCTCCCCGCCTACCGCGTCACCCTGCGGGGTCGGATCGACCTCGACCCGACCATGCGGCTCGCTGCCGGCCCTCGCCGGTTCGCGATCCGCGCCGTTGCCGACCCCGACGGGCGCGGTCGGGATCGCGTCTGCCATGTCGAGGAATTGCCGCGGGAGGGCCTGTCGTGACGGATCCAAGCCCGCTTCTCGCCCTGCGCGCCGGGCTGATCGCGCGCTTCACCCCGGATGCCGCGCTGGCGGCGCTGCTGGGCGGCCGCGTCCGGCTCTACGACGAGCCGCCCCGGGGGGCGCTCCCGGTCTATGCCCTGTTCGGCGATGCCGGGATCGAGGACGATTCCGTCGATGGGGCCGAGCGCCACCGCCACAGCCACGAGATCGCGGTGATCGCCAAGCCCGGCTCGGTTCGCACCGCGCTGGACGCCGCCGAGCGCATGGCGGCGCTGCTGTCTGACGCGGTGATGCCGCTCGCCGGCTGCCGCCTCGTCACCCTGCGGGTGCGCGCCATCCGGGCCCACCGCGACGCCCGGACCGGCGAAGCCCGGGCGAGCCTGACAATCGAGGCCGTCACAGAGACCGCGTGAGGAGAATGGCGATGGGTGCGCAGAAGGGTAAGGACCTGTTGATCCGAGCCGGGGACGGCGCGGGCGGCTTCGTAGCGGTGGCGGGCCTGCGCAGCCGCCAGATCACGCTGAACGCCGAGGTGGTGGATGTCACCAACGCCGACTCCGCCGGCCGCTGGCGGGAGCTGCTGGCCGGAGCTGGGGTGCGGCGGGCCGCGATCGCCGGCTCGGGCGTGTTCCGCGACCAAGCCTCGGATGCCCGCCTGCGCCTGATCTTCTTCGAGGGGGCGATCGAGACCTTCCAGATCGTGGTGCCGGCCTTCGGGGTCTTAGAGGGGCCGTTCCAGATCGCGAGCCTCGAATACCGGGGCGACCATGCTGGCGAGGTCACCTTCGACATGAGCCTCGATTCGGCGGGTGCGCTCGCCTTCACGGTGGCCTGACGCCATGGCGAACCGGATCCGCGGAGAGGTGCCGCTAGACCTTGGCGGGCAGCGCTACATCCTGTGCCTGACCCTCGGGGCGCTCGCCGAGTTGGAGAGCGCGTTCCAGGCCGGCGACCTCACTGGGCTCGCCGAGCGATTCGCGGGCGGCCGGATCTCGGCGCGCGATCTGATCGCGCTGCTGGGCGTCGCCCTGCGCGGCGGCGGCCACGATCTCGACGACGCGGCGGTGGCGCGCCTGCCGCTCGCGGGCGGGCTGGATGCCGTCTCGGCCGCCCTCGGCGCGGTTCTCGCCGCCGCTTTCGGGGAGGCCCCGGGCTCGGCAAACCCTCTCTAGGGTCGGAGCCGGATGCTCCGGTCCCGACCCGATATCCGCAGACCTTCCCGTGGGACGATGCCTTGGCCCTTGGCCTCGGCATGCTGGGCTGGCGCCCCGGCGATTTCTGGTCGGCAACCCCGCGGGAGTTCGCCGCCGCCCTCGGCCGACGCACCGGGCCGGCACCGCTGACCCGCGCGTCCTTCGAGGATCTTCTCGCCGCCTATCCCGACCGGACCTGACATGAGGCTGAAAGATGGCCGACACCGAAGCTGACACACAGGACACCGCGCGGGCCGAGCGGCTCCAAACTCTCGATCGACTGGCCCAGAATTTTGGCCGCAGCCTCGATGCGGCGCTGACCCGGGGCGCCGCCTCCGGGCGGAGCCTCGACGGCGTGCTCAGCATGATCGGCAGCCGGCTCGCCGGCGCGGCGACCCGGGCGGCGGGGGGCGCGATCCAGTCCGGGGTCACCGGCCTGATCAACTCCGTGCTGGGTGCTGGGTCGGAGACCGGCTACGCCCGGGGCGGCGTGTTCCGGACCGGGCGGGTGCAGCCCTTCGCGGCCGGCGGCGTGGTGGCGGCGCCGACCTACTTCCCCATGGCAGGCGGGACCGGGCTCATGGGCGAGGCCGGGCCGGAGGCGATCCTGCCGCTGGCCCGCGGCCCGGACGGTCGTCTCGGCGTCGCGGCCGGCGGGGCCTCGGCGCGGCCGGTTTCCGTCACGGTCAACATTGCCACGCCCGATCCAGGAGCCTTCCGCCGGTCCGAGGCCCAGGTGACGGCGAGCCTCGCTCGCGCCGTGGCGCGGGGCCAGCGGGCGACGTGAGGGCCTGAGACGCCGCCCATTTCACTTGCGGGGACCGCCATGGCCGAGGATTTCCACGAGGTGCTGTTTCCCCTCGACGTATCGCTGCGCGCGGGCGGCGGCCCGCAGCGGCTGACCGAGATCGTCACCCTGGCCTCCGGCCGGGAGCACCGGAACGGCCGCTGGGCCGATTCCCGCCGCCGCTACGATGCCGGTTTCGGGCTGCGCGGGCTCGATGCGCTCCATGCGGTCCTGGCCTTCTTCGAGGAGCGGCGGGGCCGCCTCTACGGCTTCCGCTTCCGCGACCGGGTCGATGGCCGCTCCGGGCCGCCGGGCCGGGCGATCGGGCCCCTCGACCAGCCGCTCGGCACCGGCGACGGCGCCACCGCGACCTTTCCGCTGGTGAAGACCTACGGGACCGGTTTCGCCCCCTATCGCCGCCGGATCGCCAAGCCGGTGGCGGGCAGCGTCCGGGTAGCGGTGGCAGGGCAAGAGGCCGGATCCGAGGCCTTCGCGTGCGATCCGACGACCGGCCTCATCGTCTTCGCGGGCGGGCACGTCCCCCCCGCGGGGGCCGCCGTGACGGCGGGCTTCGCCTTCGACGTGCCGGTCCGCTTCGACACCGACGAGCTTACCATCGACCTCGCCGCCTTCACGGCGGGCGAGATCCCGCGGGTGCCGCTCGTCGAGATTGTGCCTTGAGGACGAGCCATGCGCGACATTCCGGACGCCTTCGCGGCCCATCTCGCTGGGGGCGTCACCACCCTGTGCCGTTGCTGGTCCCTCCGGCGGCGGGACGGCTTCGCCCTCGGCTTCACCGATCACGACCGCGACCTCACTTTTGCCGGGCTCGGCCACCTCGCCCGGACCGGGCTGGAGGCCGCCGAGGCCAGCGCGGAATCCGGCTTCGCGGTCTCGGGGGGCGACGTAGCCGGGGCGCTGAGCAGCCTGGGCCTGACCGAGGCCGACATCGCCGGCGGTCTCTATGACGGCGCTGCGGTCGAGACCTGGCTGGTCGACTGGACCAACCCCGCGACACGCCTGCTCCTCGACCTCGCCACGATCGGCGAGGTGCGCCGGGAGGGCGCCGCCTTCGTGGCGGAGCTGCGTGGCCTCGCCCACCGCCTCGATGCCGAGCGTGGCCGGACCTACCGGGCGACCTGCGGGGCCGATCTCGGGGACGGGCGCTGCCGGGTCGATCTCGCGGCGTGGCAGATTGCCGGCCGCGTCACGGGCGTTCCGGAGCCCGCCACGCTCGCGGCGGCGCTGGCGGGAGATTTCGCGGACGGCCTGTTCACCGGCGGTCGGCTCACTTGGACGAAGGGCGTCAATGCCGGGCTCGCGGCGGATGTCCGCCTTCAGCTCGGCGGCCTGATCGAGCTGTGGAACGTCCCTGCCCGGCCGGTCGCTGCCGGCGACGGATTCACGCTGACGGCCGGCTGCGACAAGCGCCTCGCCACCTGCCGGGACCGCTTTGCCAACGCGATGAACTTCCAGGGCTTTCCGCACATGCCCGGCAACGACACGGTGATGCGTCCGGTGCCGGGTTCCGACGCCATCCTCGACGGCGGGAGCCTGTTCCGATGAGCGCGATGCGGCGGGACATGGGTGTTGCGGCGCTCGGCGAAGCGCGCCGGTGGCTCGGCACGCCCTACCGGCATCAGGCCTCCCTGCGCGGGATCGGCTGCGACTGTCTCGGGCTGCTGCGCGGGGTCTGGCGCGGTCTCTACGGCGACGAGCCGGAGGCGGTGCCACCCTATTCGGGCACCTGGGCGGAATCGGCCACCCCCGGCATCGACCCGCTCACCGAGGCGGCCCTCCGCCACCTCGTGCCGGTGGCCGGTCCCCTGGTGGAGGTAATGCCGCGGGCCGGCGACGTGCTGCTCTTCGCCTTTCGCCGGCACCTGCCGGCCCGCCACTGCGCCATTGCCACCGGCGACGCCGCCATGATCCACGCCCATGACGGCGCGGTGGTCGCCGAGGTGGCGCTCACCGGATGGTGGCGGCGGCACATGACCGGGGTGTTCCGGTTTCCGGAGGGCGGGGCGGGGTCATGATCAGCCCGTCGCAACGGTCAGCTTGACCCCCTGCACGTCCATGATCTTGCGGACGGTCTCGCAACGGAGCTTCGAGCCGGGGCGCAGGTCCTTGCACAGGCTCTCCCGGCCAAGGCCCGCCTCCCGGGTGGCCCGCCACCGCCCAGCCCGCCTGCAGCTTCACCACGGAGTCCGCCATGGCGACCCTGATCCTGTCCTCGGCCGGCGCCGCGGTGGGCACCGCCCTCGGCGGCCCGATCGGCGCCGTGGTCGGGCGCACCCTCGGCGCCGTCGCGGGGGCCGGGCTCGACGGTGCGCTGTCCGGCTCGGGGCCGCACACCCGTTTCGTTGCCGGACCGCGGCTCGCCGATGTCAGCGGGCTCACCTCGACGGAGGGCGATCCGATCCCCCGGGTCTACGGGCGGGCCCGGATCGGCGGCAGCCTGATCTGGGCGACGCGCCCGCTTGAGGTCGCCAATACCACGGTGCAGCGCGCCGCCACGCCCGCCAAGGGCTTGGGGGGCCAGACGACCGTGACGACCCGCTACACCTACTTCGCGAACCTCGCGGTCGGGTTGTGCGAGGGCGAGATTGCCTTCGTCCGCCGGATCTGGGCGGACGGCAAGGAGATCGATCAGGGCGGTCTCACCATCCGGGTCCATACCGGCGGACCGGATCAGGCGCCTGACCCGCTGATCGTCGCCAAGGAGGGGGCGGAGACCACGCCCGCCTATCGCGGCCTTGCCTACGTGGTGTTCGAGAATCTGCCGCTCGCCGATTTTGGCAACCGCATCCCGCAATTCGCCTTCGAGGTGATCCGCCCCATCAACGGACTCTACGGCCGGATCCGCGCCGTCGAGATGATTCCCGGGGCCAGCGAGTTCGGCCTCGATCCCGATCTCGTCACCGTCGATCTCGGTTTCGGCCGGACCGAAGCCGCCAACCGGCACCAGCTCCAGCGCGCCACCGACGTGCTCGCCTCCCTCGACGCGCTGCAGGCCCTGTGCCCCAACCTGCGCCGGGTCGCCGTGGTGGCGACGTGGTTCGGCACCGACATGCGGGCCAATACCTGCCGGGTGGTGCCGAAGGTCGAGACGCGCGACAAGCAAGCTCTGCCGGCGGATTGGAGCGTCGCCGGGATCACCCGCGCGGAGGCCGAGGTCGTCTCGATCCTGCCGGACGGCAACCCGGCCTATGGCGGGACTCCGAGCGACGACGGCCTGACCCGGCTGGTGGCCGAGCTGGTCGGCCGCGGTCTGGAGGTGCTGCTCTATCCCTTCGTGATGATGGATGTGCCGGCCGGCAACGGGCTGCCCGATCCACGCGTGCCCGGGGGGACGCAGCCGCCCTTTCCCTGGCGGGGGCGCGTCACCTGCGATCCGGCCCCGGGCGTCCCGGGAAGCCCGGACGGGACCGGCGTGGCCGACGCGCAGGTCGCGGCCTTCTTCGCCAACGGCTACACCACCGAGGTGCTGCACTACGCCGATCTGGCGGCGCAGTGGGCGGCCACGGGCGTGTCGATCGCGGGCTTCGTGATCGGCAGCGAATATGTGGGGCTGACCCGGGTGCGGGGTGCCTCCGGCTACCCGGCCGTGCAGGCCTTCCGGGCAATCGCGGCGGCCGTGCGCGAGCGCCTGGGCCCCGGCGTCGCCCTGGTCTACGGCGCGGACTGGACGGAGTACGGCGCCCATGTCCTCGACGGGGGTGCCACGATCCGCTTCCCCCTCGACGACCTGTTCGCCGACCCCAACATCGCGGCAGTCGGGATCGACTGGTACGCCCCGGTCTCCGACTGGCGCGACACGCCCGATCACGCCGATCTTGCGGTCACCGGCGACATCTACGACCGCGCCTATCTCAAGGACCGCGGCGCCTCCGGCGAGGCCTTCGACTGGTATTATCCCGACGGAACGGCCCGCGCCGTCCAGGACCGCGTCCCGATCACCGACGGGGCCGTCGGCAAGCCCTGGATCTACCGGGTCAAGGACCTCGTGGCGTGGTGGTCGAACCCGCATGTCGAGCGGGATGCCGGTGTCGAGACGAGGGCGACCGCCTGGGTGCCGATGGGAAAGCCGATCTGGCTTACCGAACTCGGCGTGCCGGCGGTCGACAAGGGTACGAACGGCCCCAACGTCTTCCCCGATCCCAAATCCGTCGAGAACGCCTTCCCGCCGGAATCCCGGGGCTTGCGGGACGAGCTGATCCAGCTCCGTGGCCTGGAGGCGGTGATCGCCCGGTTCGATCCGGTGGTGCCGGGCTTCCGGGAGGCCGACAACCCGGTCTCGCCGGTCTATGGCGGCCGGATGGTCGATCCGGCCGCGATCTTCATCTGGGCCTGGGACGCGCGGCCCTATCCGGCCTTCCCGACGGTGCGCGGGGTCTGGGCCGATATCGGCAACTGGCGGGTCGGCCACTGGATCACAGGGCGGATCGAGGGCTGCGACCTCGACCTGCTGGTCCTGAAGATCCTCGTGGATTTCGGCTTCGACGCCCCGGTTTCCGTGGAGGCGGCAGCCTATCTCGATGGCTACGTGCTCGACCGGCCGCTCTCGGCGCGCGGCGCGCTGGAGACCCTGGCGCAGGTCTACGGCCTCGACGTCTCGGCGGTGGCGGGCCGCTTGCATCTGCGCGGGCCCCGCCGGGACCGGCCCTTGGTGCTGGACGAGGCCGATCTCGTCCGGCTCTCCGAGGAGAAGCCGGTGCTCCGTCAGGTCCGGGCCGAGGAGAGCGCCCTGCCGCGCTCGGTCGAGCTCGGCATCACCGAGTCCGAGAGCCCGGATTACCGCCGCGCCACGGCGGCGGCCGTGCGGCCGGTGGGCGAGCGGCGGCACGAGACCCGGATCGAGGCGGCCATCGTCACACGCCGCGAGACCGGCGACGGCCTCGCCGAGGCGATGCTCGATCGGATCATCGCGGCCCGGGACAGCGCGGTTTTCACGCTAAGCCCGCGCCGGGTCGAGTTGGAGCCCGGCGACCTCCTGGCCGTTCCCGCGGACGTTCCGGGCGGTATCGTGCTGCGCAAGATCGACCGGATCGACGACGCCCCCACAGGCCGCCGGATCGAGTCCAGCGGTGTTCCCCCCGTGGCGGGCCGGGCCGCGGCTTGCCGCGCAGCATGGCGTTGACGCAGGTGCCGCCGCCCGCCTTCCCGGGGCCGCCCTTCGCCCTCGCCCTGGACCTGCCGGTGGACCGGGGCAGCCCCACGATCCTGCAATACCTCGCGGTGGCGGCCGAACCCTGGCCTGGGACGGCCGCGATCTGGCGCGCGGAAGGGTCGGGGCCGCTCGCGCTCCAGGGCGTCGTCGATTACCCCGCCTGCCTGGGCCGGACCCTCACGGCGCTGCCCGCCGGGACGCCCTGGCGGATCGATCGGCACCGGAGTCTCGACGTCACCCTGCGCCGGGGCGGCACGCTCGCGTCGATCGGGGAGCCCGCGATGCTGGCCGGCGGCAACCTGTTCGCCCTGATCGGCCCGGACGGGGCCGTGGAGCTGCTCGGCGCGGCCGGCGCGGTGCTGATCGGAGCCGATACCTACCGGCTCACCGGCCTCCTGCGCGGGCTGGCGGGCAGCGAGGACGCCGCCGGCCGGATAGCGCCCGCCGGTAGCCTGATCGTGCGCCTCGACGACGGGGCGGTGATGCCCCTGATCGATCGGCTCGACGCGGCTGGCCGCGCCTTCCGCTACCGGCTCGGGCCGGCGGGGCGCGATCCGGGCGACCCGGCCTACACGGAGCTGACCGCGACGGCCGGGCTCGGCGCCCTACGGCCGCTGCGGCCGGTCCACCTGCGGGCGCGCCGGACGGGGCAGGGCGTCCTGCTCTCGTGGATCCGGCGGGCCCGCCGTGACGGCGATGCCTGGGAGCCGGCCGAAATTCCCTTGGAGGAGCCCGAACGCTACGCGGTGACGCTGTTCTCGGGGGCCGGCGCCGTCCTGCGTACGCTCCAGGCCGAGGCCCAGCAGCTCCTCTACACCGACGAGGCGGCCGATTTCGGCAGCCCGCAGCGAAGCCTCGACGTGGCCGTCGCGCAGATCGGCGCCGTCGCGGGCCCCGGACCCGCCTGCCGGGCCCGCATTCCCGTCCGTTCGGCCTGAACCCCCGGGGAGACCCCATGTCCGACTCGACGCCCCACCTCGGCCTGCCGCTGCTCGCGGCGAGCCAAGCCCAGAAGCATGTTACCCACAACGAGGCGCTCGGCCTGCTCGACGCCCTCGTCCAGCTCGCCTGCCTGGACAAGGATCTCACCGCGCCGCCGCCGAGCCCCGCCGAGGGTGACCGCTACCTCGTGGTCGCGTCGAACCCCGGGGGCGCCTGGGCAGGGTTCGCGGGCCAGGTGGCGCGCTACGCCGACGGCGTCTGGTCCGGCGTGGTCCCGAAGGCCGGCTGGCTCGCCTACCTGGTCGACGAGGCCGACCTCTACGTGTTCGACGGTGCCGCCTGGACGAGCGTACGCCGCACGCTGTCGGTGATCCGGAGCGTAACCCGCCTCGGGATCAATACGGAGGCGGACAGTACCAACCGGCTGGCGGTCAAGGCGGACGCGGCGCTACTCACGTGGGACGACGTCACTCCGGGTCGGGGCGACATGCGGGTGACGCTGAACAAGAAGGCGGCGGCCAACGACGCGGCCCTCCTGTTCCAGACCGGCTATGCCAGCCGCGCGCTGTTCGGCACCCTCGGCGGCGACGACGTCACGCTGAAGGTCTCCCCGGACGGCGCGAGCTTTGCGACCGCCCTCACCGCCGCGGCCGCGACGGGCGTCGTCGCCTTCCCGGCGAGCCCGACGGCGCCGACTCCCGCCGCGAGGGACAACTCGGCCCGCCTCGCTACCACCACCTACGTCGATCGCGGGGATGCGGCGGCCTTCGCCCGCACCCAGGTCGAGGACGTAGCCTACACGATCCTGCCGGGCGACCGCACGGTGGCGGTCATCGCCCTCACCGCGGGGCGAGCCCTCACGCTGCCGGCGGCGTCCGCCTTCCCGCAGGGGGTGACCCTCACCGTCCTCGACGAGAGCGGGGCCTGCTCGGCCGGGCGCACCGTCACCGTGGCCTGCGCCGGGTCGGACACGCTCAACGGCCTCCCCGCCCTGACGCTGGCCACGCCCTACGGCCGGGTCGCCCTCCAGAGCAACGGCGCGAACAAGTGGACGGTGGTTCACACGAGCCTCGTGCTCAACCGGCCGACCTTCGTCGATGTGGCCAACGGCGCGACCACGACTGTCGGCTCCACGTTCACGCGCATCGCGCTGACGCGGATCAACGAGGACGGCGGCGGCAACTGGGACGCCGTGAATTCCTGGTACACCTGCCCGCGCACGGGGGTGTACCAGATCACCGGCAGCCTGCGGGTCGATGACGGGATCCGTGCGGGCACGCAATACGGGGTCGCCGTGCATACCGCCGAGCAGGACGGGCCCTGGTTCCTGTGGCATGCGGTCGGCGCCCTCCGCTCGACCTATCCCTACAGCCGCCTCAGCCTGCAGAACGCCGGCGATCGGCTGCGGATGTTCAGCTTCGCGGACGAAACCGTGAAGGTGGTGTCCGCGGGCCTCCAGATCTGCCTGATCTCCGACGTGGCGTAGCGCAGCGTCCCGAGCGGCGCTGATCCGGCAGGATCGAGGATTGCGGTGCCTGCGGCATCCCGGAGGAACCGCGCCCGGATCTGACCGCTCGTCTGCCCCGGGCCAGGAAGCCGCGCTGCGCGACCGTTCCGACCCGCGCGACGCCCCAGGCCGCGGTGATCGAGTCGCCGACGAAGACCCGTAACCCGGCCGCGTCCGCGTCCTGTCGCGACACCCATCCGTAGCGATCCGGGGAGGCCGCGCGGCTGCCTCAGCGGCCTCCCCGGGCACGAAGCCATCGGATGCGGCTCCACGCCCTTGGTTCACCGCGCGCAGCCGGCACCCGGCCCGCGACCCTCGGAGAACGCCCATGCACGATGCCGCAGCGACCCGGATGGCGGATGACGGCTTTGCCGCCGAATGCCGTCGGCTGGGGCCCCGCCTGATGCGGGACCTCGGGCTCACCGATGTGCAAGCCGCCGGCCTCCTGGGCAATCTCGGCCACGAGAGCGGTGGGTTCCGCACGCTTCAGGAGCGTGCCCCGGCCGTTGCGGGCGCCCGCGGTGGCTGGGGGCTCGCCCAGTGGACCGGCCCGCGGCGGCTGGCCATGGAGGCGTGGTGCAAGGCGCGGGCCCTCGATACGGCCGCCCCGGAGGCGAATTACGGCTACCTCTGCACCGAGCTGCGCAGCACCGAGGCCCCGGCGCTCGCCGCCCTGCGGGCGACCGCGACCCTCGAAGCCGCCACCGCGGCGGTGTGCCGGTTCTACGAGCGTCCCGGCATCGTCGCGCTTCCCAGCCGCCTGGCCTGGGCCCACCGCGCGCTCGCAGCGCTGCGGAGCGGCCCCGCCGGCGCGACCGGCCCGTACGGGCAGCACTGAGCCCAACACGTTCCCGAGCCGGCCGGGTCCGCCGCGCACGCACCGATGGAGACCGTTCATGACGCACCGCTTCCGCGCGGGGCTCGCGCTCGCCTGCGCCGCCGTCCCGTTCACCGCCCTCGTCTCCCCCGCGCACGCCGCCGCGAGCGTGACCCTGCCGTGGGGCGACTGGCTGACCGGGCTGCTGCAGCCGGCCTCGGCGGTTCTCGTGCCGCTCGCTGCCGCGGCCGTGACCGCCGGCATCGCCCGGGTCGCGCCCTGGGCCGCCTCCGTGCTGACCCGCGACCGGGTGGAGGCCGCGATCCGGGCCGGCGCCGAGTTCGGCCAGAACGCCGTGGCCGGCGCCGCCCGGGGCCGCACCGTCAGCGTCGATCTCGGCTCCGCCGTGGTGGCGGCCGGGGCCCGGCACGTGCTGGCCACCGCCCCCGCCCACGTGGTCCGGTCGGCCGGCGGGGCCGAGGGCGTCGCCGCCCGGATCTTCCAGACGCTGCCCCTCGACCCGCAGGCGAGCGCGGCGAACGTCCTCGCGCCGGCACTGGTGCAGCTTCAGGCGGAGGCGCGGCGCAAGCCGGCCGTGCGGAAGGCCTGAGGCCGGGCTTCGGGCCCGGCGCAGCGGGCGCGGGGATCAGTTGAAGGGAGTCGAGGGCCATGGCCGCCAGCCGCATCCCGCCGCGCCGCTCCGCCGGGTCCGCCGCCGAATTTCCCGAGGGCGAGGCTGGACCCGGCCTCGCCTTAGGGGGCCGGTGGCGAAGTATCCGCTTCCCGCCCTTCTGGCATGCATGGTTCGCGCGCCAGACTGCGCCGCGGCTCGCCGCCCTCGACGAGCTCATCGACGCGCAGGTCGAGCGCCGGGCGCTGCGCCGCTACCTCTGCCGGCTCAAGCACGCCACCGTGCTGGCCTTTGTCGGTGCCGCCGCGGTGGCCCACTGGTTCTCGGACCAGATCGCATGGCTCGTGGAGCGGATCCCCGCCCTGCGCGCCTTCTGGAACCTCGTCGTGGGAGGCTGACGATGGAACCGCGTTGGGATCGGATCCTCGATCGCCTCTGGCTGGCCCTGTCGGGGATCGCGGCAATGGCCCTGGCGCTGCACTGGGGCGTACAACTCGGCCACCGCGACTGGTCGTCCGGGACGGCGGTGCTGACCGCGGAGGCCGCCCCGGGGCCAATCCGCCGGTCGGCCCGGCCGGGCCCGGGATGCCGAGACGGCGAGGTCGGTCCGGACCGCTGAGCGAATGCGGCTCATCCCCAACGAGCGGGCGACCCAGCGGAACCCGGCCGCCCTTCGGCCGTAGTGCCGGCACGATGCCGTCCGCCGCGCGACACTCCGAGACCAGCCTGACCGCGGCACCCGCCGGGCGACGCCTACGGCTACGTATTCAGGGCGCATTCAGTGCCCCTGGACCAAACCTTCTGCCAATGCGCTACGCCATCGCCCTTGTCGCCATCAGCCTGACCGCCGCGGCCCTCGCCGCGGGCGGCCTCGGCTCCATGGCCGACGACGGGCCGGCCCCGCAGACGGGCACCGTCTCCGGACAGGCGCCACCACGGATCGAGACCTGCCTGTCCCCCGCCGACATGCGCGAGGAGGTCGGCGAGCGGCGGGTGATCCCGCCGGTGGCGGCGATCCGCGCGGCCCGCACGGTGATCCCCCGGGCCGAGATCCAGCGGGCGAGCCTCTGCCGTTACGAGGATACCTTGGTCTATATGCTCACCGCCTTGCGCCGGGACGGGCATTTCGTACACGTCATCGTCGACGCGCGTACCGGCAGCGTGGCGGGACAGTATTGAGCGGGTGCCGAAACCGCCTCGGAGGGGAGTGAGCCGTGCGTCTGCTCGTCGTTGAGGATGACAAGGACATCAACCGGCAGGTGGTCGCCGCGCTGGAGGAGGCCGGCTACGTTGCCGACAAGGCCTATGACGGCGAGGAGGGTGGCTATCTCGGCGAGAGCGAGCCCTACGACGCCATCATCCTCGACATGGGCCTGCCCAAGGCCGACGGGGTCTCGGTTCTGCAGAAGTGGCGCCGGGCCGGCGTGAAGACGCCGGTGATCATCCTCACCGCCCGGGACCGCTGGTCCGACAAGGTCGATGGCTTCGATGCCGGGGCGGACGACTATGTCACCAAGCCCTTTCACATGGAGGAGCTGATGGCCCGGGTCCGCGCGCTCCTGCGCCGGGCCGCCGGCCATGCCTCCAGCCAGATCACCTGCGGGCCCGTGACCCTCGACACGCGCTCCGGCAAGGTCTTCGTGGATGGCGCGCAGGTGAAGCTGACGAGCCACGAATACCGGCTGCTCTCCTACCTGATGCACCATACCGGCCGGGTGGTCTCCCGGGCCGAACTCACCGAGCATCTCTACGACCAGGATTTCGACCGGGATTCCAACACCATCGAGGTGTTCGTGGGGCGTCTGCGCAAGAAGCTCGCGGTCGATCTGATCCAGACGGTGCGCGGCCTCGGCTATCTGGTGGATCCCAACCAGCCGCCGGCACGGGTGTGACCCCAATGTCGGGGTCCGGCATGTTGCCGGCCGTCTTCATGCGCGGCGGCACCAGCAAGGCCCTGATGCTGCACCCGCGTGACGTCCGCGGGCAGATCAGTGCGCTCGTCTTTGCCGTGGCGGCCTTGTCGGTCTCGGCTTTCGCGCTTTGGCTTGGACAGCCCTGGGTCGCCGGGACAATCGGCGGTGGGACGATCGCCCCCCTGGTCGGTGCCTTCCTCTATCAACGCGTGACGGCGAAGAAGGCGCTGCCGCAAACGCCGGGCCACCGATGACCGAACTCCTCGGCCTCTTCTCTCTGCGTCGCCGCTCCATCGCGGTGCGGCTCGCCGTGTCGGCGTTCCTGTCGAGTTCCGCGATCCTGCTGATTGCCGCCTGGATCCTCACGACCCTCTATCGCGAGAACACCGAGCGCGCCTTCGACAGCCGGCTCCTGGTCTTCACCAACAACCTCGCCACCGATCTCGTCTCGCCCAACGACCCCGAGAGCCGGACCTTCTCGCTGGGCGACCCACGCTTCGATCTGCCCCTGTCGGGCTGGTACTGGCAGGTCGGCAAGCCCGACGCGAAGCCCCGGGACCTGCGCACCTCCCGCTCGCTGGTCGGCGTGCCGCTGCCGCCCGCCACCGATTCCGACGGCAAAGTCGGGGTCGGGCAGATCCGCCAGGGCTACGGCCGCGCGCAGGACGGACGCCTCCTGCGCATCATGGAGCGCGACGTCGATCTCGGCGAGGAGGGCCGCTACACGGTCCGGGTCGCCGGGCCGGCGGACGAGATCGTCAACGACGTCGACCGCTTCCGCAATTCGCTGACCATCACGTTCGGCCTGCTCGGCCTGTCGCTGGCGCTCACGACGCTGCTGCAGATCCGGTTCGGCCTCGCGCCGTTGAAGAAGATGCGTGCGGCGCTCGGCGCCGTCCGCCGGGGCGAGGCCGACCGGATCACCGGCACCTATCCCCGCGACATCGCGCCCCTCACGGGCGAGGTGAACCTGCTGATCGAGACCAACCGCGAGATCCTGGAGCGTGCCCGCACGCAGGTCGGCAACCTCGCCCATGCCCTGAAGACGCCGCTCTCGATCATCGTCAACGAGGTCGGCGCGTCGGATGCGCCCGAGGAGCTGGCCCAGAAGATCCGCGAGCAGGCCGCAGTGATGCGCGACCAAGTCAACTATCATCTCGACCGCGCGCGCGCCGCCGCGCTCGCGGGCACGTTGGGCACCTCCACGGAGGTCGAGCCGGCGCTCGCGGGCCTCGTGCGCACCTTCGGCAAGATCTATCGCGACAAGGACATCGCCTACGACGTCCATGTTCCCCCGGGTTTGCGCTTCCGCGGCGAGCGCCAGGATTTCGAGGAGATGGTCGGCAACCTCGTCGACAACGCGTCGAAATGGGCCCACGGTCGGGTCGCGATCCGGGCCGAGGCGGTCGCCCAGGACGATTATCCCCACCTCGTCGTCGCCATCGAGGATGATGGTCCCGGCCTGCCGCCGGAGGCCCGCCAGGCCGTGCTCGGACGGGGGCGGCGTCTCGACGAATCGAAACCGGGCTCGGGCCTCGGCCTGTCGATCGTCGCCGATCTCGCCGCCCTGTACCGGGGTCGCTTCACCCTGGAGCAGGCGGCTTTGGGCGGCCTGCGGGCGGTGTTGGAGGTCCCGGGCGACGCGCCGGTGGGAGCCGCGACGCATTGATCGATCCTCGCCACGCTGATCGTGCGCCGGGGCCAAGCCGGTCCTCTCCCCTTGTCTTCGCGCGGCAGTTGCGTGACACCGTGCCGCCGCAAAGGGGCGTCGTAGCGCCCCATCGCCGGCTCCACATGGCGCGGAACGATGCAGGCCGGTCCGGCCCGCTGGCGAAGGTTCGATGACGGCGATCTGGTTCATTCTTGCGGGCATGACCGCGGCGGTTGTCCTCGGCCTGCTCTGGCCGCTCTCCCGTCGCGCCGCCGTGCCGGCCGGCGAGGCGGGCGGGACCGCGCTCGCCACCGAGACGGCGTTCTATGAGGATCAGATCGCCGAGATCGCGCGCGATCTAGAGCGCGGCCTGATCGCCCCTGAGGAGGCCGAAGCCGCGCGGGCGGAGGCGGGCCGCCGCCTGCTCAGGGCGAGCCGCGAGGTGCAGCTCGAGGCCGAGGATGCGGACATCACCGAGGCCGCGCGCCCGGCCGAGCCGCGCCTGCGCCGCCGCCGGGCGGCCTCCGCCTTCGCGGTTTCCACCATCCCCCTGGTGGCGCTGATCGCCTACGGCCTCTACGGCTCGCCGGAACTGCCCGCCCAGACCGACGCCGATCGGCAGGCCGCCCGCGGCGGGGCCGACGAGTTGATGAAGGCGGTCGGTCAGATCGAGGCGCGGCTCGCCCGCGACCCGAACGACGCCCGCGGCTGGGCGGTGCTCGCCCCGGTCTATATGCGCACCGGCCGCTTCGACGATGCCGCCCGGGCCTACGGCAACATCGCCCGTCTGAAGGGCGAGACCGCCGACCTCCTTGCCGACCAGGCGGAAGCCCTTACGGCGGCGGGCGACGGCACCGTCACGCCCGAGGCCAAGGCCCTGTTCGAGAAGGCGCAGGCCAAGAACCCGAACGCGCCTAAGCCCCGCTTCTATCTCGCCCGGGCGGCCGAGCAGGCCGGCGATACCGGCGCGGCGATCAGCCAGCTCGCTGCCCTCGAAGCCGCCAGCCCGCCGGACGCGCCCTGGCTCGGGGTCGTCCGGCAGAGCCTGGCCCGCCTGAAGGGCGAGCCGGCGCCTCCGCCCTCCGCGCCGCAGACCGCCCCGAAGATCCCGGCCGAGCAGCAGGCGGCGATCCGCGGCATGGTCGATGGGCTCGATGCCCGGCTCAAGGCCGGCGGGGGCACGCCGGATGAGTGGCTGCGGCTGGTCCGGTCCCGGGCCGTGCTGGGCGAGCACGATCAGGCGGCGGCTGCCCTTGTGCGCGCCCGTACCGCGCTCGCCGGTGATCCACAGGGTCTCGCCCAGGTCGAGCAGGGCGCCCGCGCTATCGGCCTCGATCCGGAGGGCGGCCCCGCCCGTCCCACTGAGGCCGCTCCCCCCGGGCCGGCGGCCCGGGCCGAGACCGAGGCCGCGATGGCGGCGGTGCGGGCCATGCCGCAGGCGGAGCGGGACGCTGCCATCCGCGGCATGGTCGATGGGCTCGACCGGCGCCTTGCGGCCCGGGGCGGCACACCGGACGAGTGGATGCGCCTCGTGCGCTCCTACAGCGCGCTCGGCGAGCGCGATCAGGCGATCAAGGCCCTCGACCGCGCCCGAATGGCGCTCGCCGCCAACGGCGAGGCGGTCGCGCGGCTCGATGGGCTCGCCCGGGAACTCGACCTGTCGGCCAAGCCCAATCCCTGATCGAGGAGAGTCGCGCGGCGCAGCCCGTACGACAATCGGTCCCGACCCACGCCCTTGACCGGCGCGTCCATGGAGCCGACACCCTAGGTCAGCTAGAACGAGAACGGTTCGGGCCTGGGTGGGTGACCGCCTGCCGGATCGCGGGGTGGAAGAGTCGTGACGCGTAAGAGCCGCCGCCTGATCCTGATCGCCGCCTGCGGCAGCGTGCTGGCGCTGGCCGTGGGGCTGATCCTGTTCGCCATGAGCGGCTCGATCGTGTTCTTCCGCTCGCCCTCCGACATCGCCCTGCAGGGCATCGCGCCGGGCACGCGCCTGCGGCTCGGCGGCCTCGTGAAGGACGGCTCGCTCAAGCGCGGGCCGGACCAGAACGTGGACTTCGCCGTCACCGACACCAACGCCACCGTTGCGGTCCAGTACAAGGGCCTGCTGCCGGACCTGTTCCGGGAAGGGCAGGGGGTCGTGGCCGAAGGTGTCCTGGAACCGGGTGGTGTGTTCCGTGCCGACACCGTGCTCGCCAAGCACGACGAATCCTACATGCCGCGCGAGGTGGCCGATGCGCTGAAGGCGCAGGGGCGTTGGCAGGAAGGCGGCCCGAACAAGGCGGCGCCGAAGCCTGCCACGGCGGCGGCGGCCGACTCGACCCTCGGCCCGCGCAGCGAGCGGTGAGGGAACCCGCATGATCGTCGAGACCGGTCACTTCGCCCTCGCGCTCGCCCTGGCGATCTCCCTCGTCCAGATGGTGATGCCGATCTGGGCGGCCCGTTCGGGCGACCCCGCGCTCCGCCAGATCGCCTCGCAGGCGGCGCTCGGGGCGTTCGCCTGCGTCCTGTTCGCCTTCGCGGCGCTGACCTGGGCGCACGTCACCTCGGACTTCTCGGTCCAGAACGTCGTCGAGAACTCGCACACGCAGAAGCCGCTGATCTACAAGCTCTCCGGCGTCTGGGGGAACCACGAGGGCTCGATGCTCCTCTGGGTTCTGATCCTGACCCTGTTCGGCGCCTGCGTCGCGGCGGCGAAGAACTCGGTACCGCCGCGGCTGCGGGCCAACACGCTCGGCGTGCAGGGGCTGATCACCTTCGTGTTCGTGCTGTTCATCATCACGACCTCGAACCCGTTCAGCCGCGTGATCCCGGCGCCGCTGGAGGGCAACGACCTCAACCCGCTGTTGCAGGATCCCGGCCTCGCGATCCACCCGCCGCTCCTGTATGTCGGTTATGTCGGCTTCTCGATCAGCTTCGCCTTCGCGGTCGCGGCGCTGATCGACGGGCGGATCGACGCCGTCTGGGCCCGGGCGGTGCGGCCCTGGACGCTCACCGCGTGGTGCTTCCTGACGCTGGGCATCGCGATGGGCTCGTACTGGGCCTATTACGAACTCGGCTGGGGCGGCTGGTGGTTCTGGGATCCGGTCGAGAACGCCTCGCTGATGCCGTGGATCGCCGGCACGGCGCTGCTGCACTCTACCGTGGTGATGGAAAAGCGCGACGCGCTGAAAGTCTGGACGGTGCTGCTCGCCATCCTGACCTTCTCGCTCTCGCTGATCGGCACCTTCCTGGTCCGCTCAGGGGTCATCACCTCGGTCCATTCCTTTGCCACCGACCCGACCCGCGGCGTCTTCATCCTGGCGATCCTGATCCTGTTCATCGGCGGCTCGCTGACGCTGTTCGCGTGGCGGGCGCCGCTGCTGCGACAGGGCGGCCTGTTCGCGCCGATCTCCCGCGAGGGGTCGCTGGTCCTCAACAACCTGTTCCTGGTCGCCGCCTGCGCCACCGTGCTGGTCGGCACGCTGTATCCGTTGCTTCTCGAGATGCTGACGGGCGAAAAGATCACGGTCGGGCCGCCCTTCTTCAATTCTACCTTCGTGCCGCTGGCGATCCCGCTCCTGCTGATCGTGCCCGCCGGGCAGGCCCTGGCCTGGAAGCGCGGCGACGTGCTCGCGGCCGCGCAGCGTCTGTTTGCCGCGCTGGCGGTCGCCCTGGTGATCGGCCTCGCGGTTCTGGCCCTGACCTGGGGCGGACCCGTCATGGCCCCGGTCGGAATCGGCCTCGGCGCCTACCTGCTGATCGGCTCCGCCCTGGAGATCGTCACCCGCGCCAGGGGCTACGGTGCGAGCCGGGCGCGGTCGCTCGGCCAGATCGGGCGGCGCGCCGCCGGCCTGCCGCGCTCGGCCTGGGGCACCGCGCTCGCCCATGCCGGCGTCGGCGTGGTGGTGCTCGGCATCGCCGCACAGGGCTGGGCCACCGAAGGGCTGGCGACCCTCAAGCCGGGCCAGAGCCTCACGACGGGGCCCTACGTGGCAACTCTGGACCGGGTCGCGCCCCGCAAGGGCCCGAACTACGAGGAGGCCGCCGCCTATCTCACGATCCGGACCCGCGCCGGCGATGAGGTCGGGCAGGTCGAGACCGGCAAGCGCTTCTATCCGAGCCGCAAGATGGCGGTAACTGAGTCCGGCCTGCTGACCCTGGGGGCGAGCCAGGTCTATGCAAGTCTCGGCGAGATCGGCCAGGACGGCGGAGTCGGCCTGCGCCTCTACTACAAGCCGCTCGTGCTGCTGATCTGGCTCGGCGCGGTGGTGATGGCTTTGGGCGGCGGCCTGTCGCTCACGGATCGCCGGATGCGTGTGGGCGCCCCCACCAAGGCGAAGGCCCGACCGCTGCCCCATGCGGTGCCAGCCGAGTGAGGGTGGAGATGAAGGTTTCCGCGGATCTCCCTCCCCTCTCTTTGGGGGAGGGGGGCCCTCGCGTCAGCGAAGGTCGGGTCGGGACGAAGTCCCGCGAGGGGGGAGCGCCGCTTTCGAATCAGGCACGACTGGCGCCGCAACCCACACCGTCGCGCTGTGCCTCTCCCCTCCTGCTTCGCAGGGCCCCCTCCCCCGCAGAGGGGGGAGGGGGGGCGCGTGTCGGTGTCGGCGCCGCGCTCATGCTTCTCGCCGCGCTCATCGCCCCCGCCCACGCCGTCCAGCCCGACGAGGTGCTGAAAGATCCAGTCCTGGAGCACCGCGCCCGGGAGATCTCGGCCGAGCTGCGCTGCCTCGTCTGCCAGAACCAGTCGATCGACGATTCGGACGCGCCGCTCGCCAAGGACCTGCGCCTGATCGTTCGCGAGCGCCTGGAGAAGGGCGACAGCGATAAATCGGTGCTCGATTACGTCGTGGCCCGCTACGGCGAATTCGTGCTGCTGCGCCCGGTCTTCGCCCTGCACACCCTGCTGCTCTGGCTGACACCTCTGCTCGCGGTTCTGCTCGGCGGGTTCGGTATCTGGCGTCTCGCGCGCCGCCGGTCGCCTACACCGGTGCGCGGCCTGTCAGCCACCGAGGAGGCGGAGGTCGCGGCGCTGCTGCGACGGGAGTAGAATCGGGCGCAGCCGTGATTCGCCCGCCCCACTCGGCACGAGTCTTGGATCGGGCCTGATAGACCGAATGATCGGCGACGTACCTGGGGGCAGGACGATGACGGCCGCGACACTCACCATCTCAAGCCGCAACTATTCCTCGTGGTCCCTGCGGGGCTGGCTGATCTGCCGGATGGCCGGCCTCGATTTTCAGACCGAGGTTCTGTCCGGCACCGATGCCAGCAGCCGGGCCGAGTTGCTGCATCTGTCGCCCTCGTTTTTGGTGCCCCGTCTGCGCCACGGCGATGTCGTGGTCTGGGACACCCTGGCCATCGCGGAGTACCTTGCCGAGACGTTTCCGGATGCCGGCTTCCTGCCCGGCAACGTCGCCGAGCGCGCCCATTGCCGGTCGATCTCCGGCGAGATGCATTCGGGCTTCGTCAATCTACGCTCGGCCCTACCCATGAATCTGCGCGCCTTCCACCCTAACTTCCGGGTGTTCAACGGCGCGAAGGCCGATATCGAGCGCATCGTCACAATCTTCGACGATTGCCTTGACCGGTACGATGGGCCGTATCTGTTCGGCGCCCGGCCGTGTCTGGCGGATGCGATGTACGCCCCGGTCTGCACACGCTTCCGCACCTACGACGTCGCCCTGCCACCAAGGGCGACTGCCTATCGTGATACGATCCTGCACTGGCAGCTGATGGTTGAGTGGGCGGAAGCCGCCGCCGACGAGCCTGACGAGATCGAAGAGCTCGAGATGGAGTTCTGACGCGGTCGAGCTCTCCGAACACGCCCGTGTCTCTACGCGCGGAGCGATGCAATCCAGTCGCGCAACGCTTGCCAAGGTCGCGCTTCCCTCGGCGACTTCGCTTCGCGCGCAAAGATGGCGGCCGCAATCGGAATGGTCAGGCCACGTCACGGCGTTATGCAATTTATTGCAAGGCACAAATTTATGTTGCGGCGCACGCAAAAGCTTTGGGCTGGCTAGGGAAATTGAAAAACCACGCTATGTCAGCATGTTAACGGAACGCTCACATTAGGCACCGCTGGCGCGTTACAGCTCGACAAACGTCCTTTGTCACGCAACCAGACAGCGCGATTGAAGCCAACCAGCATTTCTGTTCCTCTTCGCATTAGAAAAGGACCAGACTGGGTAGGAAGCCATGGCGCGTCACGAGCCCTGGAGCGCCGAGCGCGCCACCGGGATCATCGCCGAACACACCCATCTCGAAGGGGCCACGCTGCCGATCCTGCACGCGCTGCAGGAGACGTTCGGCTACGTGGATCAGGGCGCCGTGCCGCTGATCGCGGATGCACTGAACCTGTCGCGCGCCGAGGTGCACGGCTGCGTCACCTTCTACCACGACTTCCGCGCCCAACCCGCCGGCCGCCACGAGGTGAAGCTGTGCCGGGCTGAGGCTTGCCAGGCCATGGGTTCGGACAAGCTGCACCGCGAGATCCTCGGCCGCCTCGGCTGCGGCTGGCACGAGACCACTGCTGACGGCAGCGCCACGGTCGAGCCGGTCTACTGCCTCGGCCTCTGCGCCAATGGCCCCGCCGCGCTGGTGGATGGCGAGCCGGTGGCGCACCTGACCGCCGACGCCCTCGAAGCTGCCCTGACGGAGGTGCGCCAGTGAGCGTCACGCTCTACGTTCCCCGCGACGCCGTCGCGCTCGGCCTCGGCGCCAACAAGGTCGCCCGGGCCCTCTTCGCCGGCGCCGAGCGCCGCGGCCTCGACGTCACCATCGTGCGCACGGGCTCCCGCGGTCTGGCGTGGCTGGAGCCGATGGTCGAGGTCGGCACGCCCGAGGGTCGGATCGCCTACGGCCCGGTGAAGCTGGAGGATGTCGACGCGCTTATGGACGCCGGCCTGACCGAGGGTGGCGACCATGCCCTGCGCCTCGGCGACCCGGAAAAGATCCCGTTCCTCGCCCGGCAGCAGCGCCTGACCTTCCACCGCTGCGGCGTGATCGACCCGGTCTCCGTGGACGATTACCGCGCCCATGGCGGCTATCGTGGCCTTGAAGCGGCGCTGAAGCTCAATGCCGAGGGCATCGTGGCGGCGGTGCGCGAGTCCGGCCTGCGCGGCCGGGGCGGTGCCGGCTTCCCGGCCGGTATCAAGTGGAACACCGTGATGCTCGCCAAGGCGGACCAGAAGTACGTGGTCTGCAACGCCGATGAGGGTGATTCCGGCACCTTCGCCGACCGGATGATGATGGAGGGCGATCCCTTCAATCTCATCGAGGGTATGACCATCGCGGGCGTCGCCACCGGCGCCACCCGCGGCTACATCTACCTGCGCTCCGAGTATCCGCAGGCCTTCGCCACCCTCAAGGAGGCGATCGCTAACGGCGTGACGGCCGGCGTGCTCGGCGAGAACATCCTGGGCTCGGGCAAGGCCTTCCACTTGGAAGTGCGCCTGGGAGCCGGTGCCTACATCTGCGGTGAGGAGACCTCGCTGCTGGAGAGCCTGGAAGGCAAGCGCGGGATTGTCCGCGCCAAGCCGCCGATCCCCGCGCTCAAAGGCTTCCTGGGCAAGCCGACGCTGGTCAACAACGTCATGACCTTCACGGCCGTGCCGTGGATCCTGGAGAACGGCGCCAAGGCCTACGCCGATTACGGCATGGGCCGCTCGCTCGGCACCCTGCCGATCCAGCTCGCCGGCAACATCAAGCACGGCGGCCTGATCGAGATGGCCTTCGGCATCACCCTCCGTCAGGTGATCGAAGATTTCGGCGGCGGCACGCGCTCGGGCCGGCCGGTCCGGGCCGTGCAGGTCGGCGGGCCGCTCGGGGCCTACTTCCCCGACCATCTCCTCGACACGCCCCTCGATTATGAGGCGATGGCGGCCAACAAGGGCCTCGTCGGCCACGGCGGCATCGTGGTGTTCGACGACACCGTCGACATGGCCGCCCAGGCCCGCTTCGCCTTCAAGTTCTGCGCCACCGAGTCCTGCGGCAAGTGCACCCCCTGCCGCATCGGCGCGACCCGCGGCGTCGAGACCATGGACAAAGTCATCGCCGGCATCCGGCCCGACGCCAATCTCAAGCTTGTCGAGGACCTCTGCGAGGTCATGACCGACGGGTCGCTCTGCGCCATGGGCGGGCTCACCCCGATGCCCGTCATGAGCGCGATCACCCATTTCCCCGAGGATTTCAGGCGCGCCGGCGATCTGCCGGCCGCGGCCGAGTAAGGAGGCGTCGATGGGCCTGATCAAGGAGATCGACTACGGCACGCCGATCCGCGTCAGCGCGCAGACGGTGACGCTGACCATCGACGGCATGTCGGTGACGGTGCCGGCCGGCACCTCGGTGATGGCGGCGGCGATGCATGCCGGCACGCAGATCCCAAAACTCTGCGCCACCGACTCGTTGGAGCCCTTCGGCTCCTGCCGCCTCTGCCTCGTGGAGATCGAGGGGCGGCGCGGCACACCCGCCTCCTGCACGACCCCGGCCGAGAACGGCATGGTGGTGCACACGCAGAACGAGAAGCTCGCCAAGCTCCGCAAGGGCGTGATGGAGCTCTACATCTCCGACCACCCGCTCACCTGCCTCACCTGCGCGGCCAACGGTGACTGCGAATTGCAGGACATGGCGGGCGTCGTCGGCCTGCGCGACGTGCGCTACGGCTACGACGGCGACAACCACGTGGCGCCGAATGCGGAAAAGTACCTGCCGAAGGACGAGTCGAACCCGTACTTCACCTACGACCCGTCGAAGTGCATCGTCTGCAACCGCTGCGTCCGGGCGTGCGAGGAGGTGCAGGGCACCTTCGCGCTGACGATCGCAGGGAGGGGCTTCGACAGTCGCGTGGCCGCCGGCCCGACCAATTTTTTCGAATCCGAGTGCGTATCCTGCGGCGCCTGCGTCCAAGCCTGCCCGACCGCGACTCTCCAAGAAAAATCGATCCACGAATTCGGCCAGCCCGAGCACGCGGAGGTGACGACCTGCGCGTATTGCGGCGTCGGCTGCTCGTTCAAGGCCGAGATGCAGGGCGAGCGCGTCGTCCGCATGGTCCCCTACAAGGGCGGCAAGGCCAACGAGGGCCATAGCTGCGTGAAGGGTCGCTTCGCCTACGGTTACGCCACCCACAAGGACCGCATCACCAAGCCGATGATCCGCGAGAAGATCACGGATCCGTGGCGCGAGGTGTCCTGGGAGGAGGCGATCGACCGCGCAGCCTCCGAGTTCAAGCGGATCCAGGCCAAATACGGCAAGGATTCGGTCGGTGGCATCACCTCGTCGCGCTGCACCAACGAGGAGGCCTACCTCGTCCAGAAGCTCGTGCGCGCCGCCTTCGGCAACAACAACGTCGATACCTGCGCCCGCGTCTGCCACTCGCCGACTGGCTACGGCCTGATGTCGACGCTCGGCACCTCGGCCGGCACCCAGGACTTCAAGTCGGTCGAGAATTCCGACGTGATCCTGGTGATCGGCGCCAACCCGACCGACGGCCATCCGGTCTTCGGCTCGCGGATGAAGAAGCGCCTGCGTCAGGGCGCGAAGCTGATCGTCGCGGATCCGCGCAAGATCGACCTCGTGAAGTCGCCCCACATCAAGGCCGATTATCACCTGCCGCTGAAGCCCGGCTCCAACGTCGCCTTCATCAACTCGCTGGCGCACGTGATCGTCACCGAGGGGCTGATCGACGAGGCCTACGTTCGCGAGCGCTGCGATCTGGCGGAGTTCGAATCCTGGGCGCGGTTCATCGCCGAGGAGCGGCATTCGCCTGAGAACCAGCAGCAGTTCACCGGCCTCGACCCTGAGCAGGTCCGCGGCGCGGCCCGCCTCTATGCCAAGGGCGGCGCGGCCGGCATCTACTACGGTCTGGGCGTCACCGAGCACAGCCAGGGCTCGACCATGGTGATGGGCATGGCCAACATCGCCATGGCGACCGGCAATATCGGCAAGCTCGGCGCCGGCGTGAACCCGCTGCGCGGTCAGAACAACGTGCAGGGCTCCTGCGACATGGGCTCGTTCCCGCACGAGCTCACCGGCTACCGTCACGTCTCGGACGACGCCACCCGCGAGAGCTTCGAGGCCCTCTGGGGCGCCAAGCTCGACAATGCGCCGGGCCTGCGCATCACCAACATGCTGGACGAGGCCGTCGAGGGTTCGTTCAAGGGCATGTATATTCAGGGTGAGGACATCGCTCAGTCGGACCCCGACACGCACCACGTGACCGCCGGCCTGATGGCCATGGAGTGCATCGTCGTCCAGGACCTGTTCCTGAACGAGACTGCCAAGTACGCCCACGTCTTCCTGCCGGGCGCCTCGTTCCTGGAGAAGGACGGGACCTTCACCAATGCCGAGCGCCGCATCTCGCGGGTCCGCAAGGTCATGGCCCCGATGGGCGGCTACGGCGACTGGGAGGGCACGGTGCTGCTCTCCAACGCGCTCGGCTACAAGATGGAGTACAACCACCCGTCCGAGATAATGGACGAGATCGCCGGCCTGACGCCGAGCTTCACGGGGGTGTCCTACGGCAAGCTCGATGAGCTCGGCTCGGTGCAATGGCCGTGCAACGAGAAGGCGCCGCTCGGCACGCCGATGATGCACGTGGACCGGTTCGTCCGCGGCAAGGGTCGGTTCATGATCACCGAGTTCGTGGCGACCGAGGAGCGGACCGGGGCCAAGTTCCCGCTGATCCTCACAACGGGCCGGATCCTGTCCCAGTACAATGTCGGCGCGCAGACCCGGCGCACCGAGAACTCGCGCTGGCACGAGGAGGACGTGCTGGAGATCCACCCCTTCGACGCGGAGCTGCGCGGCATCGTGGACGGCGACCTCGTCGCCCTGGAGAGCCGCTCCGGCGACATCGCCCTGAAGGCCAGGATCTCCGAGCGGATGCAGCCCGGGGTGGTCTACACGACCTTCCACCACGCCAAGACCGGCGCCAACGTCATCACCACCGACTATTCGGACTGGGCAACCAACTGCCCCGAATACAAGGTGACGGCGGTGCAGGTCCGGCGGACGAACCGGCCCTCCGACTGGCAGGCGAGGTTCTACGAGGAGGATTTCTCGTTGACGCGCATCGCCCAAACGCTCGACGCAGCGGAGTAAGACGATGAGCGCGCTGACGCAGGAGGACAAGCTCCTCCGCATGGCCAACCAGATCGCTACCTTCTTCCGGTCCTATCCGGAGGAGGAGGCGGTGGCCGGCATCCACAAGCATATCGTGGCGTTCTGGACGCCCAAGATGGTCTCGAAGCTGGAGGCGGCCCTGCCCGAGATGGGCGACCGGGCCGACATCCTGGTGCAGCGGGCCCTGCGCGGCGCCGAACCCCAGGCCGAAAGCCCGGTGCGCCCGGCGACCCGCGATCCGCAAAAGCTCGGCGAGGGGGCCAGCGACGCGGGTTGAGATCGACGGCGAACTGTGTAGAGAGCGAGATCTGGGCCCCGTACGGGGCCCTTTTCATGGGTGGATGCGCATACAAAACAAGGCAATCAGGATTAAAAGTATCCTCTGCGCGTTGTGTCCCGCTGGAAACCTGCACACCGATCGCGCATCATTCTGTGACGCGCGGCCCGCCTAAGTGGCCGCCGGAGAGGATGACGTCATGAGTCTTGGGGTTGCGGGCGCGGTCGCGCCTGATGTCGCGCCGGGTCTGCTCTCGCGCGAGCGGATCGTCGCCAGACCGGGCTTCAACCGGTGGCTCGTCCCGCCGGCCGCGCTGGCGATCCACCTCTGCATCGGCATGGCCTACGGCCTCTCGGTATTCTGGCTGCCACTGACCCGGGCCCTCTCCGTCGGCAAACCGGCTCCTGCAGCCTGCCCCGATATGGGCGTGATGACGGCCCTGTTCACCACCACCTGCGATTGGCGGGTCAGCGACCTCGTTACGGTCTTCTCGATCGGCATCGTCGTGCTCGGACTCTCGGCCGCCCTGTTTGGCGGCTGGCTGGAGCGGGCGGGGCCGCGCAAGGCCGGCATCGTGGCGGCCCTGTGCTGGGGCGGCGGGTTCCTCATCGGCGCCTTCGGCGTCTACATCCACCAACTCTGGCTGGTGTGGCTGGGCATGGGCCTGATCGGTGGCATCGGGCTCGGCCTCGGCTACATCTCGCCGGTCTCGACGCTGATCAAGTGGTTCCCCGACCGGCGCGGCATGGCGACCGGCATGGCGATCATGGGCTTCGGCGGCGGCGCGATGATCGGCTCACCGCTGGCCGACGGCCTGATCAAGACATTCCGGGGACCCGACTCCGTCGGCGTCTGGCAGACGCTCGCCGTCATGGGCGTCGGCTATCTCCTGTTCATGCTGGGGGGCGCCTTCGGCTACCGGGTCCCGCCCGCCGGCTGGCGTCCGGACGGGTGGACCGCGCCGGCCTCCAAGAACGCCATGATCGCCTCGGGGCACGTCCATCTGCGCGATGCCCACAAGACCTTCCAGTTCTGGATGATTTGGCTCGTCCTGTTCCTGAACGTCTCCGCCGGCATCGGCGTGCTGGCCCTGGCCTCGCCGATGCTCCAGGAGATCTTCGGCGGCGAGCTGATCGGCCTGCCGGGCACCGGCTTCTCGGCCCTCGACGCCGGCCAGAAGACGCAGGTCGCGGCGATCGCGGCGGGCTTCGTCGGCCTGCTCTCCCTGTTCAACATCCTGGGGCGGTTCTTCTGGGCCTCGATGTCGGACCGGATCGGCCGGAAGGTCACCTACGCGATCTTCTTCGCGCTGGGTGGCCTGCTCTACGCGGCCGCGCCCTGGGCCGCCGGCATCGGCTCGCAGGCCCTGTTCGTCGCGATCTTCTGCGTGATCCTGTCGATGTATGGCGGCGGCTTCGCGACGGTTCCCGCCTACCTCGCCGACGTGTTCGGCACGCAGTTCGTCGGCGCCATCCACGGCCGCCTGCTCACCGCGTGGTCGATGGCCGGTATCGTCGGGCCGTTCGTCATCACAAAGATCCGCGAGGCGCAGATTGCGGCGGGCGTGCAGGGCGCCGACCTCTACGGCCGGACCATGTACGTACTGGCGAGCTTCCTGGCGGTCGGGTTCCTCTGCAACCTGCTGGTCCGCCCGCTGGCGGAACGCTGGTTCATGTCCGATTCCGAGCGGGCCTCCCTCGACGTCCGCGGGGCCGCCACGGTCGGTGGGCCGTCCGGCGCGTTCGGGATCGGCCGCGGTGGCTTCAGCCTGGGCGCGGCCCTGGCCTGGGCGGTGGTCGGCATCCCGATCGTCTGGGGCATCGGCATCACCCTGTCGAAGGCCTTCATCCTGTTCCGCTGAACGCGCGCGCTCGGTTGTGGCGGGCCCGGCGGACAGCTAGGTTTCCGGTGCCTCGCCGCGCCGGGACCCTTGCGTCGTGATCGACAAGCTGGACTTCCTGCTCGCGCTCGCCCGCGAGCAGCATTTCGGTCACGCCGCCGAAGCCTGCGGGGTGACCCAGCAGACCCTCTCGGCCGGCGTGAAGCAGCTGGAGAACCGGTTCGGCGTGCAGCTCGTGCTGCGCGGCTCCCGCTTCCAGGGCTTCACCCCGGAGGGCGAGCGGGTCCTGGAATGGTCACGGCGGATCGTGGCCGATGCCCGGGCCATGCACGAGGAAGTCACCGGTCTGCGCCGGGGCCTGACCGGGCACCTCCGGATCGCCGCGATCCCCACGGCGCTGCCGATGATCGTCAATCTCACCACGCCCTACCGCGAGCGGCATCCGGACGTGCGGCTGACGGTCGAGTCGGCCACCTCGGCCGACATCTTCTCGCTGATCGAGAATCTCGAGGCGGATGCCGGCCTGACCTATCTCGACAATGAGCCCCTCGGCCGGGTGATCTCCGTGCCCCTCTACCGGGAGCGCTATCGCCTCGTGGCGGCGATCGGCGGGCCTTTCGACGGCCGCGCGAGCGTCACCTGGGCCGAGACCGGCAGCCTGCCGCTCTGCCTGCTGACGCCCAACATGCAGAACCGTCGGATCATCGATCAGCAGATCCGGGAGGCGGGCGCCAACCCCGCCGCCACCCTCGAATCGAACTCGATGATCGTGCTGCTGACCCATGTGCGCACCCTGCGCTGGGCCTCGATCATGCCGGAGATCCTGGTCGATGCCCTGGGGGCCATCGAGGGCGTGCGCACCATCCCGATCACCGGGCCGGACCTGGAGCACACGATCGGCCTCGTCGCCCCACGCCGCGAGCCCTCGACCCCGATGGTGACCGCCCTCGTTGCCATTGCCCGGTCACTGGCGCGGACGCTGGATCCGGAATTGGCGGCGTCCGCGCCCGCCTGACGGACGGCAGGGCGCTCCGGCGCAGAGACGTTGCCGTTCGCAATGCCGGTGACGGCCCATGAAAAAGCCGCCCCGTTTCCGGAGCGGCTTGGCATCGACGGCTCGGCCGGGATGCGGCCTTACTTGATCTTGGTTTCCTTGAACTCAACGTGCTTGCGCGCGACCGGATCGTACTTGCGCATCGTCAGCTTCTCGGTCTGCGTCCGGGAGTTCTTCTTGGTGACGTAGAAGTAGCCCGTGTCGGCGGTGGAGATGAGCTTGATCTTGACGGTGACGGCCTTGGCCATGGCGCGGCGCTCCTGCAGGGTGCGGCATTCCGCGTGAGCGAAACGCAAATGGCCGGGAAGGCCCGGCCGAATACGGGCGGGTGAATGCCCGATCGGACCCGGCAGGTCAAGAGCGGGTGCGCCTGACCCCCATCGCGGCGAGCCAGCCCACAAAGGCCAGGAACAGAGCAAGCAGCGCCCACGCGAAGCCGTGCGGCGGCACGAGGTCGAGCCCGCCGCCGATCACCGGCGGTCCCAGCATCAGGCCGACATTGTAGAGTACCACGAAGGCCGCGTTGGCGCCCGCGAGGTCGTTCGCCGGCGTGCGGTCGCCCAGCATCGCGAGGCCGACCGTATAGAGGGTCCCGGCGATGCCGCCCCAGACGAGGAGCAGCAGGCCGAACGCCACGGGATTGCCGGCCGCCAGGGGAATCAGGGCCGAGCCCGCGGCACCCGCGAGGCCGGCACCGAGCAGCACCGCGCCCCGGTCGAGGCGGTCGGCGAGCCAGCCGAACGGAATCTGGAACAGCACGTTGCCGAGCGCGATCAGACTGACGAGGCCGGCCGCTCCTTGCGCGTCGTAGCCCAGCCGCAGGCCGTAGAGGGGCAGGATCGCGAAGATGCCGGTCTCCACCGCCCCGTAGGCCAGGGCTGCCGCCAGGGCGCCGGGGGCGAGCCGGACGTAGCCGAGGATGCCGCGGCCGGAGCCCGGCTCGATCGTCGGCGACAGCCCGCGGGCCAGCACGATCGGCAGGCCGCCGGCCAGCATGAGGACGGCCCCCGTGGCGTAGGGCGCCAGTCCCTCGGTCCCGACCAGGGCGAGCAGCAAAGGGCCGACCGCGAATCCCGCCGCAAGGACGGTGGCGTAGATGCCCATCACCAGACCGCGCCGCTCCGGCGGGGCGGCGGCGTTGATCCAGTACTCGGACAGCACGAACAGCGCGCCGAGCGTCATCGAGAAGACGAAGCGCAGGGGGAACCACAGGGCGATGCCGGGCAGGACCGGGAACAGCGCGAGGCTGATGGCGCCGACGAGAAGGGCCAGTCCGAGCAGCGGGGCGACGCCGATCCGCGCGGCGAGCCGCGGCACGAACGGCACCGTGATGATGCTGGCGATGCCCGCCACCGCGGTGTTGAGCCCGATCAGGGTGCTCGATGCGCCGCGCCGCTCCAGCTCGATCGACAGGAGCGGGATCGACAGGCTCAGCCCGATGCCGACCACGGTGACACAGGTCACGGCCGCCGCGATCGCCGCCACATCCTCCGATCTTATTCCGGGCCGCTGGTCCTGCTGCAATCCGTCCGAATGGCTCACAGGGCCACCCGCTCGCGCCGTCCATAGCGCTCGTAATGGAAAGGGATCATCCGGAAGGGGGCGAAGTCGGCGGCGATCTGCGCCTCTAGGTCGTCCAGGATTGCGCGGGTGATGAAGGGCAGATCGAGCTTGCGGGCAGCATCGAGCCGGACCCAGGCGAGTTCGGTGAATTCGGCGTCGGCCTGAACCCGTCCCGGCTCCTCGGCCGCCACCATGCGGCGGTCGATGGTGAAGAAGCGCGTATCGAAGCGGCGGACGCGCTTCGGCGGTGTGATGGCACGGGCGACGAGGTGCAGAGCCTCGAGATCCGGCAGGACGCCGTGCCGGGCAAAGCCCTCCCAGCCGGCCGGCACGTCCTCGGGGGCGCCGTGTTCCGTCGTGCCCAGCAGCAGGCCGGTCTCCTCGTAGGTCTCACGGATCGCGGCGAGTGCCAGAGCCCGGCCGAGATGATGCGGCGGCCGAGAGACCTGCCGGGTCAGCGCCGCCTCGGCGTAATCGGGGAGGGCCCCGGCCACCGGCATGTGGCGGTCGCCGAGCTCGATCCGGCCGCCCGGGAAGACGAACTTGCCCGGCATGAAGGCGAGGTTCGGGTTGCGCCGGCCCATCAGGACCTTCGGGCCACCCCTACCGCGCCGGTCGATCACGATCAGGGTCGCGGCATCCCGCGGCCGCAGGCGTGCCGCGGCGGGCCTCCGCTCAGGGGCTGGGGTGATCTGTGGCTCCTGCTGCGGCAGCGGCAAGGCGTGTCTCCTCCGACCCCGAGGCAGGGCGGCTCCGCGGTAGCTTGGCGAAGCCATGCATGCCAAGGGCGTATTGCAGCCCGACGACCGCGCCCTTCACGGGCTGGAGCAGGACCAGCGCGAACAGGAGCGTGAAGACCGGCCAGACCCCTATCTCGACCCAGAGGGGCACGTCGTAGGCGTTCTCGGTCTCCAGGATCAGGTAGCCGACGATGTGGGCGACGATGAAGATCACCACATAAGGCGGCAGGTCGTCGGCCCGGTGGTGATGCAGCTCCAGGCCGCAGGCGTCGCATTCCGGCCGCACCTTGAGGAAGCGGCCGAAGATCCGCCCCTGGCCGCAATGCGGGCAGCGGCCGATGAAGCCCCTTGCCATCGCAGGGATCAGGCGGGTGCGCAGGGGAATCGCGTCGGCGGCCATGTTCACGATCTACAACGGCCGGATCAGCGGCGCGAGCCGCGGTGACGCGTCCCAGTGTTGCGGATGCCGGCGGGGCGACCGGGTGGCGCAGCCTTGAATGGCCGGCCGCCAGGCTTCGTGCCGGGGCCGGGCTTGAGGGCACCGGAACGGCCGTCGCTCAGCAGCTCGAAGCGCAGCGCCCCGGCCACCGGTGCGGCCTCCACCAAGCGGACCTCGACCTTGTCGCCCAGGCGGAACGTCTCCCCGGTCCGCTCGCCCACCAGGGCGTGACGGCCCTCCTCGTGGCGGAAATAATCGGCACCGAGTTGCGAGATCGGCACGAAGCCGTCCGCCCCGGTCCCGTCGAGCTTGATGAACAGGCCCGCACGGGTCACGCCGGCGATCTGGCCCGCGAATGTCGCGCCGACCTGATCGGCGAGGTGATGGGCGATCAGCCTGTCGATGGTCTCGCGCTCGGCCGCCATGGCGCGGCGCTCGGCCGCCGAGATCTGCTCACCGATCTGCGCCAGCTCGCCCGCCGTGATGTCGGTCGCCAGCCCGTCGCTGCCGAGCTTGCACGCCGTGATCAGCGCCCGGTGGACGATCAGGTCCGCGTAGCGCCGGATCGGCGAGGTGAAATGGGCGTAGCGCCGCAGGTTCAAGCCGAAATGCCCGAGATTCTCGGCGGCGTAGACGGCCTGGGCCTGGCTGCGCAGGATCACCTCGTTGAGGAAGATCCCGTGCTCGGTTTCGGCCGCCATGGCGAGGATGCGGTTGAACAGAGCGGGACGCAGTGCGCCTTCCTTCGGCAGCTTGATGCCGACCGAGGCCAGGACTTCTCCGAGCGCCCGCATCTTCTCGAGGGCCGGCTCGTCGTGGACGCGGTAGATCAACGGCTGCTTGGCCTGCTCGAGGGTTTCGGCGGCGGCGACATTCGCCTGGATCATGAATTCTTCGATCAGCCGGTGGGCGTCGAGGCGATCCGGCACGATCACCCGATCGACCGCGCCGTCGGGGCTCAGCAGGACCTTGCGCTCGGGCAGGTCGAGGGCGAGCGGTCCGCGGCGATCGCGGGCTGCGCGGAGCGCCGCGTAGGCCGCCCAGAGGGGGCGGAGCGCCGTCTCCAAGAGCGGCCCGGTCGTGTCGTCCGGCTGCCCGTCGATCGCCGCCTGCGCCTGCGCATAGGCCAGCTTGGCGTGCGAGCGCATCATCACCCGGTGGAAGCCGTGGCGGCGCTTCTCGCCGTCGGCCGCGATGACCATGCGCACCGCGAGCGCCGGCCGGTCCTCGCCCTCCCGGAGCGAACAGAGATCGTTCGAGATCCGCTCGGGCAGCATCGGCACGACCCGGTCGGGGAAGTAGACCGAGTTGCCCCGCTCCAGTGCCTCGCGGTCGAGGCTTGAGCCGGATCGCACGTAGGCGGCGACATCCGCGATGGCGACGGTGAGAATGAAGCCGCCGGGATTGGCCGGGTCGGGATCGGCCTCGGCCATGACGGCGTCGTCGTGATCCTTGGCATCCGGCGGGTCGATGGTCAGGAGCGGCCGGTCACGCCAATCCTCGCGGCCCTTCAGAGTGGCCGGCTTAACGGCATCGGCCTCGGCCAGGGTCGCGTCCGAAAAGACGTGCGGAATGTTGTGCAGGTGCAGCGCGATCAGGCTCACCGCCTTCTCGGAACCCAGCGAGCCCAGCCGTTCCCGGACGCGGCCCCGCGGCAGGCCGAAGCGGGTCTCGCGCTCCAGCGAGACGCTGACGAGGTCGCCGTCGCGGGCCTGGCCCTCCTCGCCGGGCGGGATCAGGATCTCGCGGCCCTGCGAGCGCTTCTCGACCGGCACGATCCGGCCGCCCTGCGCGCCTTCCCGGTAGACGCCGATGATCTCGGCCTTGTTCTTCCCGATGACCTTGATGACCCGGCCGGTATAACCGCCTTCGGCATCGCGCTCGACGCGGATCAGGGCGCGGTCGCCGATACCGGCCGCTGGGCGGTTGCCCTTGCGGGGGCCGCGCGGCTGCGTGAGCACGATGGCGGGCGGCTTGCCCGTGCCGGTCCATTCCACGGGGATCGCCAGAAAATCGCCGTGGCGGTCCCGGGAACGGATGTCGGACAGCACCACCGGCGGCAGATGCCCTGCCGGCGCGAGACCGCCGCGGCCGCGGTCGAGGGCGCCCTCCACCTCGATCTCCTTCAGGATGCGCTTCAGCTCGATCTTGGCCGCGCCCTTGATGCCGAAGGCCTGCGCGATCTCGCGCTTGCCCACGCGCTCCTTCGACTCGGCCACGAAGGCGAGAATCTGCTCACGGGTTGGGAGGGGCGAGGGAGCGGCGGGCTCGGCCGCCGGGGCGGTGGTGCGTCGTGCCAAACGAAGGGTGCCAGATGGTTCTTGGACAAAAATGCCCGGGCGGGCATCGGACCTGTCTGATCCTGTGATCCTAACATGGGTGCCGGACCTGCTCGCGGCAACGCCGCTCCACTGCTCCTCAACAGGTCTGCTCAGCCGGTCGAGGCGATTTTACGAATATGGTCGACGGCTTGATCCACGTCGAAGCTCGCTGCCACGATCTCGTCCAGGGTGAACGGGCAGGCGCGCGGCAGAGTCAGGTTCACCTGTCCCTCCTGCGAGGCCAACTCGGGCGTCTCGGCCTCTTGGATCGCCAGCGTCCAGGCACCGTCTAGACGCAGGCTCGCCGGGTCCGGCGGATCGTCCGCGAGCGCCGCGAGCTTGGTGCGTCCCGCCTCCCGACAGAAGAGGCTTGCCGCGTCGTCCGAGATCAGGGCCGCCTTGATCAACTCGGCCAGGGCATCCCTGACCCGTTCCACGCTCGCGTTCATGGGCATCCGTTCCGAAGGGTCCGGCGGTATGGCAAGCCGGATGCCACGCCGGATGCCACGCGCCGGTGGCCCCGTGTGACAGAACCGCCGATCTTTCCTGATGGTCCACCGGGTGTAGAAGACGCGGATGATCCCGGTCCTGACTCGCCCCACCGAGGCCGTGCCGCTGTACGCCGCGGTCTGTGCGGAACTGCGCCTGCGCGGCTTCGAGGGCGACCTGTCGCTCTCGGATGCCGACCGGACGGTCTTCTCCACCGACAACTCGATTTACCAAGTCGAGCCGGGGGCCGTCGCGTTCCCACGCTCCCGCGATGACCTTGTGCGTATCGCCAAGCTCCTCGACGACCCACGCTTTTCCGAGCTTGTGATCAGACCCCGGGGCGGGGCGACAGGCACCAACGGCCAGTCGCTCGGCAACGGCCTCGTCGTCGACACGTCGCGGCACATGAACCGCATCCTGGAGATCGACGTCGTCCACCGCACCGTCCGGGTCGAGCCGGGGGTTGTGAAGGATCAGCTCAACCGGGAATTGGCCAGGCACGGGCTGTTCTTCGCGCCCGAACTCTCCACCTCGAACCGCGCCACGATCGGGGGGATGATCTCCACCGATGCCTGCGGGCAGGGCTCCTGCCTCTACGGAAAGACTCGGGATCACGTCCTGGGGCTGACCTGCGTACTCACCGACGGCACGGTGTGGACTGCCGAGCCGCTGGACGAGGCCGGCCTCGCAGCCGCCCAGGCGCGCAACGACCGGGTCGGCGCGATTCACCGCACCGTCGATGCCGTCGTCACCGAGAATGCCGCGCTGATCGCGGAGCGCTTCCCCAAGCTCAACCGCTGCCTGACCGGCTACGACCTCGCCCACCTGCGCGACGCGTCCGGCCGGTTCGACCTCAAGAGTGTCATCTGCGGCTCGGAGGGCACGCTGGCGCTGATCGCCGAGGCGCGGCTCAACGTCCTGCCGATCCCGAAATCGTCTGTCCTCGTGGCGCTCTCCTACATCGATTTCGACGCCGCCTTGCGCGACGCGCAGGCGCTGCTGCCTTTCGGCGCCGCCTCGGTGGAGACCACCGACTCCACCGTTCTGGCGCTTGCCCGCAAGGACCCGATCTGGGCCGAGGTGCGCGCCTTCTTCCCCGACGACCCCGCCGGGCGGCCGGTGGACGGCATCAACCTCGTTGAGTTCGTGGGCGATGACGAGGCCGGCGTCGAGGCCGCCCTCGGGCGGCTCACCGCCCTGCTGGAGGCCGAGCGCGGCACCGACACGAAGCGCCTGGGCTACACCATCGCCCGGGGCGCCGCGATCGAGCGGCTCTGGACCATGCGCAAGAAGGCGGTGGGCCTGCTGGGCGCCGCCAAGGGCGATGCCCGCCCGATCCCGTTCGTGGAGGATACGGCGGTGCCGCCGGAGCGGCTCGCCGACTACATCGCCGAATTCCGCGCGCTCCTCGACGGCAAGGGACTGCGCTACGGCATGTTCGGCCATGTCGATGCCGGGGTGTTGCACGTCCGTCCGGCCATCGACTTGAAGGATCCGGCCCAGAACGGCCTGATCCGCGAGGTGAGCGAGGGCGTCGTCGCGCTCACCGCCAAGTATGGCGGCCTGCTCTGGGGCGAGCACGGCAAGGGGTTCCGCTCGGAATTCGTGCCCGCGACCTTTGGGCCGCTGATGCCGGCGCTCGAAGCGATCAAGCGCGCCTTCGACCCCGGCGACCGCATGAATCCGGGCAAGATCGCCTCGGCCAAGGGGCAGGGGCTCACGCGGATCGACGGCGTCCCGCGCCGGGGTGAGCGGGATCGCACCATCCCCGCGCCGGTCCGGCGGGATTTCGATGAGGCGCTCCACTGCAACGGCAACGGCGCCTGCTTCTCATTCGACGCCGACGAGGCCATGTGCCCGTCCTGGAAGGCCACCCGGGAGCGCCGGCACTCACCCAAGGGCCGCGCCTCGCTGATGCGCGAGTGGTTGCATCGCGCGGCGGCGGAGGGCGTCGATCCGGCCGCCGAACTGGCGCGCCAGCGGGGCGGATGGCTGCGCGATCTGGCCGCCACCCTGCTGCAGGGCGTCCGGCCCCGGCCCGAGCCGGAGGATTTCTCGCACGCCGTGAAGGAGGCGATGGACGGCTGCCTCGCCTGCAAGTCCTGCACGGGCTCCTGCCCGATCAAGGTCGATGTGCCGACCTTTCGGGCGAAGTTCCTGGCGCTCTACCACACCCGCTACGCCCGGCCGCTGAAGGACCACCTCGTGGCGGCTCTGGAGCCGCTGCTACCCCTGGCGGCACGGGTGCCGCGCCTGAGCAACGCGCTCCTGGCCAATCCCGTCGCCCGGCTGCTCCTGGCGCGGGCCGGCCTGGTCGAGATCCCGGCCCTGTCGCCCGTGGCCCTCGACAACCGGCTGGCAAGCCTCGGTGTTGCCGTCGCCACGCCGGAGACGGTGGCCCGCCTGGACCCGCAGGAGCGCGAGAACGCGGTGCTGGTGGTGCAGGACGCTTTCACCAGCCACTTCGACGCGGAGGTCGTGGTCGATGCTTGCGCGTTGCTGATGGCGCTGGGCTTCAAACCCTGGCTCGTGCCCTACCGGCCGAACGGCAAGCCGCTGCATGTGCACGGCTTCCTGGCGCGCTTCGCCGCCGTCGCCCGGTCGAACGCCGCGCTGCTGCGCGACCTCGCCCGGCCGGGCATCCCGCTCGTCGGCATCGACCCGTCGATGACGCTGACCTACCGGTCCGAGTACGCGCAGGCGCTGGGCGATGACTTGCCGAAGGTCCACCTCCTGTCGGAGTGGCTGGCGAGCCGGCTCGACCGGATCGCGCCGCGCCAGGGGGGCGGGATCATGCGATTGCTGCCCCATTGCACCGAGCGGACCAACGCCCCGGGCGCGGTTCGGGATTGGCAGGCGGTGTTCGCGCATCTCGGAATCCGACTCGACGTGCCGGCGGCGGGCTGCTGCGGCATGGCCGGGACCTACGGCCACGAGGCGCACCACCGCGCCACCTCCGAGGCGATCTACGGCCTGAGCTGGGCCCGCCACGTGGCCGAGGCGCCCGGCTGCACCCTCCTGGCGGACGGTTATTCCTGCCGGAGCCAAGTGAAGCTCGTCGATGGCGTGCGGCTGCGCCACCCAGCCCAGGCGCTCCTCGAACATGTCCGCGCGGGCGTGGCCGCCGCGGCGCCGTTCCATCCCGAGCGTGCGGCGGCTTCCGCGCGATGAACGGGGCGCGCCTGAGCATCGCCGTGGTGGGGGCCGGCGCAGTCGGCTGCTACTACGGGTTTCTCCTGGCCCGGGCCGGTCACGCGGTGACGCTGATCGGACGTCCCGCCCTGGTCGAGGCGGTGCGGGCGACGGGGTTGGTGCTGGAGGACGCGGCCGGGACCGCCTCCGTGGCCGTGCGGGCGACCACGGCGGGCGACGGCGTCGGCGGCGCGGACCTCGTGCTCGTCTGCGTGAAGTCCGACGACACCGAGGCGGCGGGTGCAATGGTCGCCCCCTATCTCACGCCTGCGGCGTCGATCCTGAGCCTTCAGAACGGCGTCGACAATGCCGAGCGGCTGGCCTCTCTGCTCGGGCGGCCGGTCGTCCCGGTGGCGGTCTACGTCGCCACCGAGATGGTGGGGCCCGGCCATGTCCGGCACAACGGCCGCGGGGACTTGATCGTCGGAGCCTCGGCGGCGAGCGCGCAGATCGCCGCCGTCTTCACGGCGGCCGGCATCCCGACCACCGTCTCCGAGCGGGCCCTCGACGCACTCTGGGGCAAGCTGATCCTCAATTGCGCCTACAATGCCCTCTCAGGCCTGACGCAACTCCCCTACGGCCGGCTGATCCAGGGCGAGGGCGTGATCGCGTCCATGACCGACGTGGTTCGGGAATGCGTCGCCGTCGCCGTCGCTTCAGGCGTATCCGTGGCGCCCGACATCCTCGACCGGGTGCTGGAGCTCAGCAGCACCATGGCCGACCAGCGCTCTTCGACCGCGCAGGATCTCGCGCGGGGCCGGCGCAGCGAGATCGACCACCTCAACGGCTATGTCGTGCGCAGGGGCGCTGAGTTCGGCATCCCGACCCCGGCCAACCGGATGCTGCACACGCTCGTCCGGCTGGCCGAGGCGCGGTCTGTGCTCTGACGCCGGAGACGCGTTTGCGAAGGCCGGTGCCGCGCATGCCGACTCCAGGAACTCCGGTGGCCCTTCGCACACCCGTTCCAAGCGCGGATAATCCCGCGCAATGTCAGTATCCCGCGATCATTCCAAGCATCCAGCTCTGGTCGACAATGGCAATGGCCACACTCTCGACGCATTCCACCGGCTTCAACTTCTGAAAAGCCGAGCTTGCCAGTTGCGCCGAAGGCCGGCACTCTCAAGCTTGGCCATTCACGCAGTGGGTGTGGGCGCGCGCGCCGCGGGCAGGGAAAGTCCAGGGACATGACGATGCTTGGTCGGACTGCCGATGCCGGTACGGTGGACGAGGATGCGCGGTCCGGCTTCCTCAACCGCCGATCGTTCCTGGCCGGCTCGGCCTTCGGCGTCGGCGCCCTCGCGCTCGGCGGCTGCGGGACCTCCGACAGCCTGTTCCTCGCCGAGGCGCGCAACACCTACGGACCGATGCCAGGCGAGAAATTCGCAATTCCGGCGGTCGATATCAGCAAGGTCGATCCGAAATACTATCGCCGGACCGTCAGCTACGAGACCAAGGAAGCGCCCGGCACGATCATCGTCGATCCGGCCAATTACTATGTCTACCGGGTTGAGGGCGACGGAGCCGCCACTCGCTACGGTGCCAATGTCGGCCGCCAGGGATTCCTGTGGAGCGGCGACGCCTATGTCGGCCGCAAATCCGAATGGGCGACCTGGACGCCGCCCGCGGAGATGATCCGGCGGCAGCCCGAGGCGGCCAAGTACGCTCGCGGCATGCCGGGCGGCCTCGACAACCCGCTCGGCGCCCGGACGCTCCACCTCTACCAGAACGGCGCCTACACGCTCTACACGATCTACGCGAGCAGCGATGCCGAATCGATCGGCTCCGGCATCACCAGTGGCTGCGTCGGCCTGCTCAGCCAGGACATGATCCACCTCTACGCGCGCACACCCGTGAAGACGAAGGTGGTGGTTCTGCCCGCGTAGGGCCTCATCCGGAAACCGGTTGCCGGGACGCCGTGAGGCGCCCCGGCACCGTCGGACAGCTCAGAAATGCCGGTGCCAACCCGCGTGCCGGAAGCCGCGGTGCCAGCCGAAGCCCCGATGCCAGCTGCGGTGCCAGCTATAGTGATAGTGCCAGCGGTAACCGCCCCAACGATGATAGCCGAACCGGCGGTATCCGGGGCCGTAGACATAGGGGCGGTAGGCGTAGGGCCGCCAGTTCGGCCGGCACCAACCGTAGAAGCCGCGGTGAAAGCCGGGGCCGCATCCATCCCGAGCCTCCGCGGCCGGCGCGGCGAGCAGCACCCCCGACGCAAGGGCAAGGGGTATGACGAGCTTGCGGATCATGTTGGACTCCAATCGCGTGAGATGAGCGTCCGGCCTGTGGCCGGACAAATCGAATTGCGGGGCGGGATGGCTCAGTTCGGCCAGCAGCGGCGGCCGTAGGGACCGATGTGGAAGCCGGCCGGGCAGGAGCGGCCGCGGACGTAGCCCCCCCATTGCCCGCCCGTGCGGCATCCGCCGTAGGGCCCGCGATGACCGTAGGGCCCACACCCGCCATAGACCTGGATGATCTGAGCGCCGTCGAACCCGGTGGAAACCGCGTTCTGAGCCAGCGGCAGGGCCGAGGCTGGGACCGCCAGGGTGGCCAGCAGGGCGGCTGGGGCGAGAATTTTCAGCATCGACGGACTCCTTCTGCTCGAATGGATCGGGACGCGCACGATGCTGCCCCGTCCCGTGTCCCGGCGGCGGATGCGCCGCAGCGGGTTGAGCGAAGGTTCGACTATCGGGTGTGCCCGGATATGACGGGTTCGCGCCGGGCCGTAACGTTGTGTAACGGCCGCTTTCGCCCGGGTATCGTCCGTCAGGCCAGCGCCGGCAGCGTCACCACAAACCGCGCGCCGCCGGAGGACGCGGCTTCGGCCACGATGGTGCCGCCATGCGCCTCCGCGATCTGCCGGGCGATGGCGAGGCCGAGCCCGGTACCGCCGGTCTGCCGGTTCCGTGATCGCTCGACCCGGTAGTACGGGCTGAACACGGAGACGCGCTCCGCTTCCGGAATACCCGGCCCGTCATCCTCGACCACGACCTGGCAGGCGCCGCCCGCCCGCCGCACCGCCACGGCGACCGACGAGCGCCCGAACTTGACCGCGTTGCCGATCAGGTTGGCGATGACCCGGCGCAGGGCGACCGCATCGCCGGCCACTTTCGCGTCCGGCACCTCCTCCCCCGACAGGCTGATCCGCGCGCCCTGTGCGGCATGCTCGGCGACCTCGACCGCGACGATATCGGCAAGGTCGACGGGCGCCCGCCCGATCTCTGCGGCCGTGCCGCGGGCGAAGCCGAGCGAGGTCTCGATCAGCGCGGTCATCGTGTCGAGGTCATCGACCAGCCGCTCCCGCCTGTCCGGTTCTGCGATGCCTTCCGCCCGCAGGCGCATGCGCGTCAGGTAGGTCTTGAGATCGTGCGAGATGGCGCCGATTAGCATTGAGCGCTCGGCCATGAGGCCGACGATGCGCAACTGCATCGCCTGCACCGCCTGGGCAAGCCGCCTTATCTCCGGGGCGCCCTTGGGGGCGACGGTCGGCTCGACCGCCCGGCCGTCGAATCGCGAGACGGACTCGGTCAGGCGCCGCAAGGGGCCGAGTTCATGCCGGGCGCCGACGATGACGAGGCCGGCGACCAAGACGCCGAGGATCGCCACCCACAGGCTCAGGGGCTGTCCGAGCAGCCACGGCATCAGCGAGCGATGGCCCCTGTGCGCGTAGATGACGAGCGTCTGCCCGTCGGGCAGCCGGTAGGTGGCGAGCGCTAGGCCGCCGAGGGCCCGCTGCCGTTTTCCGGCCGGGCGGTCGGTGGGGCCGTCGCCCCGATAGAGCATGCTGCTCTCGGTGAAGGCGCGGATTCCGTCGCTATCGTCCCCGGTCAGCCGGTGCAGACGACCTTCGAGGACGGGCTCGCGGATCATTCCCGCCGGATCGGGCGGCGAATCCACGATCTCGGTCCGCAACGCCTCGCCATTCACGGCCCGCAGGATCGCGGGCCTTTGCACCGGATCCGCGTTCTTCATCAGCGCCATGATGCCCGCCGCCTGATCGAGGCGGGGGAAGCGGGAGGTGTAGGGCCAGCGTTCCTGGCTGCGCTGCCAGCGGTCGATGCCGAAGGTCGCCACGACGAGCAACGAGAGCGCCCCCAGCAGGACCAGCATGATCCGCCCGAGGAGGCCGATCCGCGCCGTCACGGCGTCCCGGCCGTGACCGGTGCCGCCAGGATGTAGCCGGCGTTCCGCACGGTCTTGATCAGCCCTGCCGCCGCACTGCCGGCTGCGTCGAGCCTATGACGCAGGCGGCTGACCTGCACGTCGATGGTGCGGTCGAAGGCATCGGCGGTCCGGCCGCGGGTCCAGTCGAGGAGCTGGTCGCGCGAGAGCACCCGCTGGGGCCTTGTGACGAAGCAGTGCAGCAGATCGTACTCGGCGCCGGTGAGCGGGATCTCGATGGCCGGCTCGCCGGTGGTTACGGTGCGTGCCGCGAGGTTGATCGCGAGATCGGCGACGCTCAGCGTCTTCGGGCCGGATTCCGCCGCCGGGGCGGCAGCGGAGGTCCGCCGCAGGACGGCCCGGATGCGAGCCAGCAGCACCCGCGGGTTGAACGGCTTCGAAACGTAATCGTCGGCCCCCATCTCCAGGCCGAGCACCCGGTCGATATCCTCGTCCTTGGCGGTCAGCATCACGATGGGCGGCCCGCCCGCCGCGCGCAGGCGGCGGCAGATCGACAGCCCGTCCTCGCCCGGCAGCATCCAGTCGAGCACGATCAGGTCCGGGGCCTGACCCGTTCCCAGCACCCGGTCGAGGCCTGCGCCGCCGTCGAGGGCAATGACGTGAAACCCCTCGCCCTCGAGGTAGCCGGCGAGCAGCGCGCGGATCTCGGGATCATCCTCGACAAGGGCGATGGTGGTGCCGTCGGTCATGCCTGAAGGATAAACGCGCACGGCGGCACGGCAACGCGAAAACGGCCGTTGTCACAAAACGTTACAGTCCGCCGGCGGCCCGTCACATCGGGGCATGGCTCAGGCCGCACGATCCTGCGCATCGCAGCCGGGCCCTGGGCGGCCCGTTCCGATGAGAGGCATGAGACGCATGGCGGCCCCCCATCTCGCATCCCCGTTCTGGCAGGTCATCTTGGCGCTCGCCGTCGCCGGTGCGATGGCTCTCCGGGGTGGCCCGGTTCGCGCGGCGGCCCCACCCGCGGCCGAGAGGGTTACCTCGTCCGGCGACGGATCGGAGACCTACCGCGGCTACCGCATCACCATGGCTCAAGACGTCGCGAACGCGGAGATCGGCCGGTTGCGGCGGGCGGCCGAGCATCAGGTCGATCTCGTGGAGGCGACGGGCCTCGACGCGTGCATCAAGGACTTCCTGCGCGGCTTCCCGGTGGTGGTGCGTGCGGGGACCGGCGCAGGCAGCCACTACAGCGGCGGCGACAGCGTGACCATCGCGGTCGATGACCCGAAGGACGACCGTCCGATCCTGCTGCACGAATTCATGCACGTCTATCACCTCCGGCGGCTGCCCGGCGGCCGGGACAACCCGGACATCCTGACCTTCTACCGGCGCGCGAAGGCAGGAGCGTTATACCCAGCCGACGCCTATCTGCTGAGCAATCCCGGCGAGTTCTTCGCGATGACTGCGAGCACCGTCTTGTACGGCCGGCTTGCGCGCGAGCCCTTCACCCGCGAGGCGCTGCGCCGGAAGCAACCGATCTACTACGGGTATCTCACGGGACTGTTCGGCGCCCAGCAGGCGGCGGAGCCGAGCCCGTCACGCCTGACCGAGACCGGGCGGCTTCCGCCGTGCGGCCCGGTCTCACCCAGGGAAGGCGAAAGCCCACCACCCACGGATAGACCGCCGGCAGAACCACGAGGGTGAGCAGGGTCGCCGAGATCAGCCCGCCGATCACCACGGTGGCGAGCGGGCGCTGCACCTCGGCGCCCGCGCTGGTGGACAGCGCCATCGGCAGGAAGCCCAGAGCCGCCACGAGGGCCGTCATCATCACCGGGCGCAGCCGCATCTCGGCCGCCCGCGTCGCCGCCTCCCGGGGGTCGAGGCCGGTCGCCTCCAGGTCGCGGATGTAGCTCGTCAGCACGACGCCGTTCAGGATCGCGATGCCGAAGGTTGCGATGAAGCCGATCGCCGCCGAAATCGAGAACGGCATGTCGCGGAGCGTCAGGGCCAGGATACCGCCGGTGGCGGCTACCGGCACGTTGAGGAAGATCAGCCCGGCGAGGCGGATGTCGCCGAACATCATCACCAGCAGGAGCAGGATCGCCGCGAGCGCCGCGGGCACCACCACGGTCAGCCGGGCGGTCGCCTCCTGGAGGTTCTGGAACTGCCCGCTCCAGACCAGCGAATAGCGCGGCGGCAGCTTCACCTGCTGGTCGACGGCGGCCTTGGCGGCGTCTACGAAGCTCTGGACGTCCCGGCCGCGGACATTCGCCTGCACGGAGATGCGCCGCTGCAGGCGCTCGCGGCTGATCTGCGCCGGACCGGAGGCCACATCCACGCTGGCGACCATCGACAGCGGCACCATCATCCGGCTGCCCGCCTCCCGGCCGGGATCGCCGGTGCCGGACCGGCCGACCGGCAAGGCGCGGATCCGCTCGAGGTCGCTGCGGTCGGCCGGGTCCAGCCGCACTACGATCTCGGTGATTGAGTTGTCGTCGCCGTAGACGACGCCGCTGGTGCGGCCGCCGATGCTCTCGACCATGTCGAGCACGTTCGACACGTTGATGCCGTAGCGGGCCGCCTTGGCGCGATCGACCTGGATCGTGAGCGCCGGCATGCCGGCCTGCGCCTCGGCCTTCACGTCCGCCGCCCCGTCGACCCCGGAGACCGCGCGCACGATGGCGTCGGCCGTGTCCTTGAGGGTCTTCAAGTCGTCGCCGTAAAGGCTGATCGCCACGTCGCCGCGCACACCCTCCAGCAGGTCGTCCATGCGCATCTGGATCGGCTGCGAGAAGGCGTAGGCCACCCCCGGCACCTCCTCCTTGAGCCGCTTGTCGAAGGCCGCCACGAGGCCCTCCTGCGTGTCGGCGGTTTTCCAGGTCGCGGGATCGGTGAGGGTAATGAAGCTGTCGGTCGATTCGACGCCCATCGGATCTGTGGGGATCTCGGCGCTGCCGGTGAGCGAGACGACGCGCTTCACCTCCGGGAAGGATTTCAGCACCCGCTCGATGCGGGTCACCGTGGCGAGCGAGGCGGAGAGATCGATGCCCGGCAGCTTCTCGGAGGTGATGACGATCGAGCCCTCCGACAGTTTCGGCAGGAACTCGCCGCCGAGCCGGGTCGCCAGAACACAGGAGCCTGCGAACAGGGCGAGCGTCGCCAGCACCGTCATCAGGGCGTGCCGCTCGGCCGCCTTCAGCAGCGGCGTGTAGGCGGCCCGCATCCAGTGGACGAGGCGTGTCTCGTGCTCGCCGACGCCGCGGCCGGAGAGAAAGATCGCGGCGAGCGCCGGCATCAGCGTCATGGTGACCACGAGGGAGCCCGACAGGGCCAGGATCACGGTCAGCGCCATCGGCACGAACATCTTGCCGGCCACGCCCTCCAGCGCGAGGATCGGCACGTAGACCAGGATGATGATCGCCACCGCGAACATCACGGGCTTGGCCACCTCGGCGGCCGCGTCCCGGACCAGATCCTCGGGGGGCCGGTCCGGGTGCTCGCCGCGGGCGCGCAGCACGTTCTCGACCATCACCACCGCGCCGTCGACGATCAGGCCGAAATCGATGGCCCCCAGGCTCATCAGGTTGCCCGACAGGCCGAGCAGCCGCATTCCCGCGAAGGCCATCAGCATCGCGAGCGGGATCGCGGCGGCCACGATCAGCCCGGCGCGGAGGTTGCCCAGCAGCAGCAGCAGGACCACGATGACGAGGACTGCGCCTTCGAGGAGGTTGTGCTCCACGGTGTGGATCGTGCGGTCTACGAGCGCGCTGCGGTCGTAGTACGGGACGATCTCCATGCCCGGCGGGAGTTGCGGGCGCAGGTCGTCGATCGTCCTCTTGACCTGCTCGACCACTGCACTGGCATTGTCGCCAAGCTGCATCAGCGCGATGCCGACGACCGTCTCGCCCTGCGCATCGTGCGTGACGGCCCCGAGCCGGACTTTCGGCGCCTCGACCACCTGGCCCAAGGTCGCCAGCGTCACCGGCACGCCGCCCGGTCCGGTGGCGACCACGATGTTGGCGATGTCCTCCGGGCTCTTGGCGAGGCCGAGGCCGCGGATCGTCTCCTGCTGGTCGTTGTGCTCGATATAGGCGCCGCCCCGGGCGGCGTTGTTGTCGGTGAGCGCCGTGAAGACCTGGGCGAGGCCGACGCCGTAGCGGCGGAGCGCATCGGCCGAGACCCGGACCTCGTAGGTCGGCATCTGCCCGCCGTAGATGTTCACGTCGGCGATGCCGGGGGTGAGCTTCAGCTTCGGCGCGATCGTCCATTGCAGGGTGCGGCGGAGCTGCATCGGCGTGTAGGCCGGCCCGCGCAGCTCGAACTGGTAGATCTCGCCGAGCCCCGTCGCCATCGGGCCCATCTGCGGGTCGCCGACGCCTGCCGGCATCATGCCCTTGGCCGCTGGCAGGCGCTGGAACACCTGACTGCGCGCATCCGTGATCGACATCCCGTCCGCGAAGGTGACGTAGACCGCCGAGACCCCGGCCCGCGAGGTTGAGCGGATCCCGGTCAGGCTCGGCGCCCCCGCCATGGCGTTCTCCACCGGGAAGGTGACGAGGCGTTCGACCTCCAGCGCCCCGAGCCCCGGCGACAGGGTCAGGATCATCACCTGCTTGGGCGAGATGTCGGGCACCGCGTCGATCGAAAGCCCTTCGAGGTTGGCCACACCCCCCGCCGCGGCGGCGAGCGCGATCATCAGCACCAGGAACCGGCGGCGAACCAGGAGGGCGAACCACGACCGCATCGGGGGCCTCAATCCGTCGAGCCGAGCAGGCTGCGCAGCAGGATCGCCTTGAGCCCGAAACTGCCGTTCGTCGCCACGATGTCCCCGGCCGTGACGCCGCTTCGCACCTCGACCCAGTCGGAGCGCTGAATCCCGAGCGTCAGGGCGCGCCGCTCGAACCGATCCTCGGCCACGCGCACGAAGGCGATCGGCCCCTGCTCGGTCTGCTGGACGGAGGCCGCCGGCACGGTAACGCCGTCCCGGCCGAGATCCGCCGCGATGGTGACCGAGACGAACATGTTGGCGCGCAGCAGGTCGCCCGGATTGTCGAGTTCGATGCGCGCGGGAGCTGTGTTGGTGGCCGGATCCAGGGCGGCATTCACCGAGCGGACGCGCCCCTCGAAGGGGTCGTGGCCCGGGACCGGACTCTCCACCGAGGCGCCGTCGCCCGCCTTCACCCGGGCGGTGTCCGGGCCGTAGAGGTTGGCCAACACGAGGATGCGGGTCGGGTCGGCGACCGTAAAGGCGTCGCGGGTGGTGTCGACGACCTCGCCCAGCGTCACGCCGACGCTGGTCACGACGCCGGCGATCGGGGTCACGACGGCGCTGGTGCCGGGGGCGCCGCCCTCGGTCGGGGCGAGGCGCTGATACTGCGCCCGGTACATCTCGGCATTGGCCTGGGCCGATTTCACCGCCGCCTGGGCCTTGGCGAGATCGACCTGCCGCCGCTCCACCTCGGCCTGGGCGACGCCGCCGAACTTGAGCTGCTCCTGGCCGCGCTTGAGCTGCAGCGCGGCCACCGCCTCGGAGGCCTGCGCCTCGCCGAGGGAGGCCTGCGCGGCGAGATAGCCGTTGCGGGCGTCGAGGAGGCCGGCGGCGTCGAGGGTCGCCAGGGTCTCGCCCGCTTGAACCCGGTCGCCGGGCTGGACCGCGAGGCTCAACACCCGTCCCTGGGTCCGCGGCTTGAGGTGTGTCACCCGCCGCTCGTCGAAGGCGACCGTACCGGGGACGCGGACCGGCAGCACGATCCGGCGGGTCTCGGCCGTCCCAAAGGCGAGGCCGATCCGCGTCTGCCCGGCCGCATCGAGGGTGACGAGATCGGGGTTCGCCGGCGTCGCGTCTGGTTTGTCGGTCTCCGCCGCCGGCGTGCTCGGCGCGGGTGGTGCGAAGCCCACCGCCGAGAGGATAGGGGCGCGTTCGATCCAGCCCGCCGCAGCGAGGCCGGCCAGGGCGAGCAGGAGGAGCGCGCGGATGCCGCCGCGGCGGCGCGGCACGACCTGGGCGGGCGGCGGGGTTACCGCGTCGTCGTCCAAGCCCTCCGGCTCGACGGCCTCTGCTTCCGTGGCGCGGGCATGCGCCTCCGCGTTCAGTGTCATCGGCGCGCGCACCGATTGCCAGAGAAGGACTGGCTCATGCGTCGAAACCCGGGCGCAGCACCTCGTCGCTGACGAAGCGACCGGTCTCGGCCTCGCGGACCACCACCTCGTAGCCCTCGCTGCGGAATTCCTTCAACCGGTCCACCGAGACATAGCTCCGTGTCTCCACGTCGTAGAGACGGGACTGGGCGTACCGATTGATCAGGCGCCGGGGACGCTTCTTCCTAGGCATGCGCGACGCCCGTGGGATGATGGCGGCCTCGGGAATGACGGTCACCCTTCGGGGTTGGCCACCGACGCTGGCGACGGAGCGCAACCGGCTCCCTCTCCCGTGCGGGAGCGGGTTGGGGTGAGGGACGAGAACCCTCCGGATAGGGCACGGAATCGATGCGCCGACAGGGCGCGCCTCGTTCTGACAGTTCTCGCCCCTCACCCGGCTTTCTGCGAAAGCAGACCTCTCCCGCACGGAAGAGGGGACCCACGCCCCATCCTGCTGCGGCGGCACCAGCCGCGACGTCCCAATCCTGCGAAGGCGCGACGGAGGAATGCGGAGTGCTCTGCCTATCCCCGCGAACGGGGAGGCATGGATCCGCAAGACGAGCCCATCGGGGCACACGCGTTCTGCGGGGCGGGGTCTGCATCGAGGCGATCCGGTGAGACAAAACGGGCCGTGAAACCGGCGCCGGTACGCGCTAGAGTCATTCTAATAAGTTGGGCGAACCCGATGCGGCGCCACTAAATTCGGGTTCACAGTGGGTGTCGGCACGGGACCGGCGGGTCGAAGTGCGGCACAGGGCAGACGAGCCGGAGGCGCGGGCGTGGCAAGGGTGCTGCTGATCGAGGATGACGCGGAGACGGCGGGTGTCGTGCTCGACGATCTGCGCGGACGCGGTCACGCGGTCACCTGGGCGGCGACCGGGCCCGACGGCGCACGGGCCGCTCGGGACGGCGCCTGGGGCGCGATCATTCTCGACCGGATGCTGCCCGGCCAGGATGGGCTCGGCGTCCTGCAGGATCTCCGCCGGGACGGGGACCGCACCCCCGCCCTGGTGCTGAGCGCCCTCGGCGACGTGGACGAGCGGATCCGCGGCCTGCGGGCCGGCGGGGACGATTACCTCGCAAAACCCTTCGCGCTCGGGGAACTCGCCGCGCGAATCGAGGCATTGCTCCGGCGCCCGGTGGACAGCCCCGAGACCCTGCTGCGCGTGGGCAGCCTGGAGATCGACCTGATCGCCGGAACCGGCCGGCGCGGCGCGCGCGATCTGGAATTGCTGCCGCGCGAACTCAAGCTCCTCGCCTACCTGATGCGTGCGCCCGGCCAGATCGTCACCCGAGCGATGCTGTTCGAGGAGGTCTGGAACTATCGGTTCACCCCGAAATCGAATCTGATCGATGTTCATCTGGGTCGCCTGCGCCGCAAGCTTGAGGCCTGCGGCGAGCCGCCCCTGATCCAGAACGTGCGCGGCCTCGGCTTCACCTTCACGCCCGATGACTGATCTCCTGCGCTCCACAACCCTGCGCTGGGCGCTGGGCATCGCCCTGTGGTCGGTGCTGCTCGCGCTGACGATGTTCGCCTTCATCTACTGGCAGACGGCGGCCTATCTGCGCGAGGAACTGGCCGAGACGCTGCAGCTCGAAGTCCGCGCCGTCGCCGCCGATCCCGCCTCCGCGGCTTTGCGGGTCGACACGTGGACTGCCATGGACCTGCACGCCAATCACTACGGTGGCCTGTTCGGTCCCGATGGGGCGCACCAGGCCGGCAACCTCGACGCGATCCCCGATCGCCTCGCCCGCGACGGAGCCGCCGACCGCGTGAGCGCCGTCGTGCAGGTCGCCGGGCGCAGGCTCGATGACGAGATCTGGGCGGCCGCCCTGCCGCTGCCCGATGGCAGCACCGTGGTGATCGCCCACGATTCCGACGAAATCGACCGCGTGCGGGTGACGACCCTGCGCGCACTCGGCCTTGGCCTCGTGCCGACCTTGGCCCTGTCGGGGCTCGGCGGCCTCCTGCTCGCACGAAGAGGCCGCCGGCGGCTGGCTGCCACCGAGGCGGCCTTGGCCGAGGTGATGCGCGGCGACCTGCGCCGGCGCCTGCCGGTCGGCAAGCGGGGCGACGAATTCGACCGGCTGGCCGCGAATGTGAACCAGATGCTCGACGAGATCGAGCACCTGATGGGCGAGGTCCGCAGCGTGGGCGATGCCGTCGCCCACGACCTGCGTACGCCGTTGACCCGCCTGCGCGCGCGTCTCGAGCGCAGCCGGGCCCAGGCCCGAACGGTGGCGGAGTTCCACGAGACGATCGATCAGGGCCTCGCCTGGATCGATCAGACGCTCGCCATGGTCACGGCCGTGCTGCGGATCGGCGCAATGGAGGAGGGGCGCCGGACCGCCTTCGCGCCGCTCGACCTCGGCGAGGTCGCGGCGGCGGCCCTGGACCTGTTCGAGCCAGCCGCGGAGGAGAAGGGGGTCCGGCTGACCCTGGCGTCCGGGCCGGGGGTCCACGCCATCCAGGGCGATCGCGACCTCTGTTTCGAGGCCCTGTCGAACCTCCTCGACAACGCCCTGAAGTTCACGCCGGAGGGCGGCGCCGTCTGCGTGCGCCTGTCCCGCCTCGGCGACAGGATCGGCATCGCCGTGGAGGATACGGGGCCGGGCCTGCCCGCGGGCGAACGCAGCAAGATCTTCCAGCGCTTCTACCGCGCGGAGGTGGCCCGCCAGACCCAGGGCAACGGCCTCGGACTGAGCTTGGTGGCCGCGATCGCCAAGCTCCACGATGCCACTGTGAGCGTCGCGGCGGCCTCGACGGGGGGGTGCCGTTTCGACTTGATCTTCCCTGCCGTGGCGGCGCGCTGAGGCAGGATTCTGCCGGGTCGACCAGCCTTTCAGACAGGGGCCGTTTCGCTCGTCTCCCAGGTGACGGTGGCTTCGTCAGTGCGGCGTCCGATCCCGGCCGCGCGCATGAAAGGCGTGCGCTTCGCGCTGCCGAGCCGTCAGGACATCGCAGGTGGTCATCGCAGGTACCAAAGAGGGTCTCGCATGCCGTCGCGGCGACCTCGCGTGAGACCGGCGTCGCGCCAGCGCACAGGACCGGAAGGGAACCCCGCCTGGGCCGATCCAGTCCCTGGCCGAGCCAATCGCTCCGTCGCGCTCCGCGGCTCGGGCGTGCCGGATGACTTATGGCGAAGCCTGTTCCGCCCTCGGGCCGAGACCGACGGATGTGGGTCGACCTCTTATTGCCGTTAATGAACACGACCTTTTGATGTGAACTGCACAGAGGATTCTATCGCCAGTTCAGCCCATCACAAATCCTGATGCGTGTTAGGGCAGGCTTGATACGTATCAATGTCTTGCGGAAGCGCGGACGCTAAAGCCCGCTCCGATGGATGAATATGAAGCCGTGTCGCAGACGGGCCGACCGGCACCGGTCCTCGTCTCTCCGCCGGCCTCCCGGTCCAGCCATTCGGGCTTTTTCACGGGCGCTGCAGTTCTCGGATCCGCTTCCGGCGGCGTTCCCTCGGCCTCGGAGATTCTGGCCGGCATCATCGATGCCGAGATCCTTCCCCAGTTGCGAACGCTGCATCGTCCCGACCCGGCGGGCGCCGAAGGTTGTTCGGCCGAAGCCGTACGGCTCGCAAGGTTCCTGCTCGGCGATCGCGACGGCTTCCAGGCCCTGCTTGCAGGATACGTCGCCCGGTGCGCTCCGTGGCCCGTCATCGCATCGAACCTTCTCGTGCCGGCGGCGCGGGGTCTGGGCGCCCTCTGGGCCGAAGACATGTGCGACTTCCTCGACGTAGCAGAGGCGGTGGGATGGCTTCAGGTCGCGACGCAGAACCTGTTGCGTCCGGACCTCTCACGGGTAAGCCTGCCTGATCCCCGGCGTATTCTCCTCGCCCCGCTCCCCGGCGAGATGCATCGGTATGGCCTGTCCCTGGCGGCGGGCTTCTTTCGTGACGCCGGTTGGGCCGTGACGATCGCGTCCAGCCCCGACGACCGGTTTGCCGGCCTGGCGGCGGTCCTGGAGGCGGATCGGTACGATGTCCTGGGTCTGTCACTGGCCTGCGACATCCACGTGCCGCTCCTGCGTCAGTCGGTGCCGCTGCTCCGTCGGGCATCGCGTAACCCGGATCTGCGGGTCATCGTCGGCGGCGAACTCGTCGCCCGGGGCGGGACCGATGCGAGAACCCTGGGCGTCGAGGCTTGCGTGGCGGATGGGGCCCAAGCGCCCGCGATCGCCAGTGATCTGCTGCACCGCGTTCCGCCACGGGCGATCTCCGATCGTGAAAGGGTGGAACAGCAACCTTTCCGATAAAGCTCGGTTCACGTCGGACCTTCAACGGCGTTCCGCTCTGCGACGGCCTGGACATGTCCCGTCGGGCTGCCCGGTTGCCGCTTGCGCGATGCCCCTCCAGGAATCGATCCGTGGCCCGGTACTTCTTCGAGATCACCAATGGCGGGGTCCATCCGGACGATGTCGGTACGGAGTGCCGCGACCTCAAAGAGGTTCACGCCATCGCCCTGCGGACGCTGACGAGCATCGCGGGCGAAGAGGCGGCTCAGCACGACCGCCACAGCGTGACGGTCATGGTCCGCGATGAGGCCGGGCATCCGGTCCTCGACACCACTCTGACGCTGACCACCGCATGGCTGAACCGGACCCGGAACTAGCCGTGGCCGAACGTGCACACCCGACGTTGACACCGCTGCTCCGGAAGCTCGACAGCGTCGTCCGGCTCAACGCGGAGGAGCGGCAGGCCGTTCTCGCCTTGTCGCACACGATCCGCCATGTCGGGCCCCATACGGACGTGGCCACGGTGGGCGAGCGTCCGGCCCATTGCTGCCTCGTGCTGGAGGGATGGGCACATCGCTACGCCGTCACGGCCGCGGGCGACCGCCAGATCCTGTCCTTTTATGTCGCCGGCGACATTCCCGATCTGCAGCACCTCTACTTGCCGATCATGGACCATTCCCTGGCGAGCCTGACGGCCTGTACCCTGGCCTTCGTTCCGCATGAGGCGATGCGTGCTCTGGTGGTCGGCCGGCCCGGGATCATGGCCGCCCTGTGGCGGGATACGCTGGTCGATGCCTCGGTCTACCGGGAGCGGATCATGACGCTGGGCCGCCGGCAGGCACGCGGACGCACGGCCCATCTCTTCTGCGAAATGTATCTCCGCCAGCGGGCGGTGGGCCTCGCCGGCGATCTATCCTGCCCGCTGCCACCGACGCAGGCGGAACTCGCCGATGCCATCGGCATCACGGCCGTGCATTTCAATCGGTCCCTACGCGCCCTGCGAACCCGCCGTCAGATCACGCTCCAGGGCGGTCATCTGACAATCTTGGACTGGGACGGGTTGGTCGCAACCGCAGAGTTCGACCCGGTCTATCTCCACCTCATGACGGATGAGGGGCTGGCGGCCGGCAGGATTCCGGACTGACGATCGTGCGCTGGGTAATCAGCGGCGGAGCGCCAGGGCTCCTCGGCGCGCCCCGTGCCCGAGCGCGGTGAGCAGGAGGATCGCCGCGGCGAGCCGTTCGAACCCGGTGGTGTCGGCGCTCTCCGCGCCCAGGATGACGATCGGCGCCGTCGCCCCCCGGCTGGATCGATGGCGCACAGCGGAGCCTGCGGCAGCAATGTCGCGGTCACGGCGAGCCTCGTGGCGCCGGCGAAACACGCGCCGACGCGATCCGCCTCCCGGGCGGTGATCCGGTCCGGATCCTCTGGCGCAGCCCGTAGGAGGCAGCGCCGACGGGATCGGCATCGGGTTGGCGCCGGTCGGCACCCAGCGTCCGGGCCGATCGCGTGCCGGACCGGTGCGTTCAGGAGCTGCTGGACGGGCAGCGCGGTTGAGGGCGCCCTCCGGCCGCATGCGGGACCCCATCCGGTCCTGATGCGTTGGCCCGCATCATCGTCCCGCTATCTGTGTTGGAGTGCCCGCTATGAAGCTTGCTGTTGGCGTTCGCGTCGGGCTGGCCACGACGTTGATGTCCGGTGCCGCGGCGCTGGCCCGCCCGGCCGCGGCCCAGGACCCGGGGGCGGGGAAACTCACCCGGGTTGCAAGCTTCGACCATCAGGTCACCGGCATCACCGTGAGCCGCGATGGGCGTATGTTCGTGAATTTCCCCCGCTGGAGCGAGGACGCGCCCGTCTCCGTGGCCGAACTCAAGGATGGCAAGCCGGTGCCCTTCCCGGACGAGGCCTGGAACAGCTGGCGCAACGCCAAGGCGGACGTGGTGGACCCGAAGACCCATTTCGTCTGCGTGCAGAGCGTGGTGGCCGACGGCCAGGACCGGCTCTGGGTGGTCGATGCCGCCGCCCCCGCCATGGCGCACGTGATCAAGGATGGCCCCAAGCTCGTCGGCATCGACCTGAAGACCAACCAGGTCGTCAAGACGATCCCGTTCGACACGAGTACGGTGCTGCAGGCCTCCTACATCAACGACGTGCGGATCTCGCCCGACGGCAAGACGGCCTATCTGACGGATTCCGGCGCCGAGGGCGCGCTGATCGTGGTGGATCTCGACAGCGGCTCGGCCAAGCGCGTCCTGTCCGGTCATGCCGCGACCATGCCGGACAAGAGCGTGACCGTGCAATATGACGGCAAGCCCCTGCGCCGCCCGGATGGCCGCGGCGTGGAATTCTCGGCGGACGGCATCGCTCTCTCGCCGGACGGAAAGACGCTGTACTGGCAGGCGATCAAGGGCAAGACGCTCTACAGCCTGCCCACGGACGCGCTCACCGGCTGGGCGACCGCCTCCTTCGTGCCCGAGATGCTGAGCGACCGGACGCTGGAATCGAAGATCGTCACGGTCGGCGAGAACGGGCCGGCCGACGGCCTGCTCATCGCGCGCAAGGACGGCCGGATGTATGTGACCTCGCCGCAGGACAATGCGGTCAAGGTCCGCGACCTCAGCGGTAAGGGGAATGGCCTCACCACCTTGGTCCAAGACCAGCAGCTGCGCTGGCCGGACACGTTCAGCGAGGGGCCGGACGGCACGATCTACGTGACGACGTCGCACATCCAGGACTCGGCCGATTACAAGCCCGGGGCGCCGATCAGCCTCCCGACGGAGCTCTGGGCCATCAAGGCGGCCTCGGGGGACGTCACCGGCTCCGCCGGGGCCGGAACCGCGCGCTGAGTGAGATCGAGGCGCATGGATCGGCAGGATGCGAAGGCTGGCTCAGGCGTGATCAGGCGCTGAGCCGGCGGGCGGGTTCCAAGTCAGCGACGAGCAGGTCCCGGTAATCCGCGATGGGCTGCGGGCGTCCGAACAGGTAGCCCTGCATCTCGGCACAGTGATGCTCCCGCAGGAATGCGAACTGCGCCTCGGTCTCGATCCCCTCCGCGATCACCGGCATGCCCAGGTTTTCACCGAGGGCGATCACCGCGCGCACGATGGCCATGCCTTTCTGCGTCACGCCGATCTGGCTGACGAAGGTCCGATCGATCTTCAGGCGGTCGAAGGGAAACGACTGCAAGGTCAGCAGCGAGCTGTAGCCGGTCCCGAAATCGTCGATCGCGATGCGCACGCCGTGCGCCTTCAGCTGCCGCAGAACCCGCCTTGCGCGGGTCGTGTCCTCAAGGAAGAGGCTCTCGGTGATCTCGAGCTCGAGTCTCCTCGGGTCCAGGCCGGTCTCGCTGAGCACCGCTTGCACATAATCCGGCAGGCCCGATTGCCGGAACTGAGCGATCGAGAGGTTGACCGCGATGCCGAGCGGCTTCGCCCAGCCGGCAGCCTCACGACAGGCGGTTTGCAGGGCCCACTCGCCCAGCGGAAGGATCAGGCCGGTCTCCTCGGCGATCGGGATGAACTGAGCCGGCGAGATCGGGCCGCGAACGGGATGATGCCAGCGCAGCAGGGCCTCGAAGCCGGTGATCCGACCCGTCGCAACCTCGACTTGCGGTTGATAGTGCAGGTCGAGTTGATCTGTCCCGATCGCGCTGCGCAGATCGGAGGCGAGCCGATGCCGCTCCCGGGCTTCGCGGTCCATCGCGGGCTCGAAGAGGCTGAACGTGCCCTTGCCCTCGCTCTTGGCCCGATAGAGCGCCATATCGGCCGCGCCGAGGAGCCGGTCATAAGCCTCGCCGTCCCGCGGGAAGACCGCGACGCCGACGCTGCACCCGACCTCGACCCGGGCGTCATCCAATCGGAAGGAGGCGGTCAAGGCCCCGATGATGGCCCGCGCCGCATCGCCCGGTGTCCGTGTGGATCCGAGGTCTGTCGCCAGCACCGCAAACTCGTCGCCGCCGAGCCGCGCCGCCATGGACCTCACGCCGAACACCTCGCGGAGGCGGTCGGCCACCGCGATCAGAAGCGTGTCGCCGGCCGGATGGCCGAAGATGTCGTTGATCTGCTTGAACCCGTCGAGGTCGACGCACAGGAGTGCCGCCTCCGTCCCGGCCGCTGTGCAGGCTGCGAGTTCCCGCTCCACGGTTTCCCGGAACAGGCGCCGGTTCGGCAGCGCGGTCAGGGCATCGTGCCCTGCGAGGAACCGCATCCGCTCCTCGGCGCGGCGGCGCTCGGTGATGTCCTCATGGGTGCAAACCCAGCCGCCCCCCGGGACCGGGGCTCGGGCGACGTCGATCGCGCGACCGTCGTCGAGCTCGATGACATCCCATATGCGGGTTCCGCCCGGCGGCTCGGCGAGGAAACCGTTTTGATCCTGCTCCGCGAGCAGACGGCCGCAGATGTGCCTGCGGATCGCCTCGGCCGGGATGCCCTGGCGCCGTAACCCGTCCGGGATCGCGTAGAGCGCGGCGAAGCGCGCGTTCATGATCACGAGGTTGCGCTGGCCGTCGAACAGGCAGAGCCCCTGCGCCATGTTGTCGAGGGCGACCCCGAAGGCGGTATGCTGGACGCGCAGGTCGTGTTCCCCGCGCAGGCGTTCCTCCGCCCGACCCTGGTTCTCGCGATCCCGCAGCCGGCGCGCGATGGAGAAACCCAAGCCCGCAAGGCACGACGTCAGCAGCGTGGCGCTGACGATGATCGCACCGGCCTGCTGGCGGAACGGTGCCAGGGCGGCCTCGGCCGTCCGGCTGACGATGAGCATCAAAGGATAGTTATCGAGGGATTGGACCGAGACGAAGCGGTCCTGTCCGTCGATCGGGCTCACGATGCGGGCCTCGCCGTTGGCGATGCCCCTGGCCGCGAACAGCGTCGCCGAACTGCTCGGATAGGCGTTGCCGGTGGCGTCGTCCCGGTGCGGGTAGCGCACCATCAGCATGCCATCCCGGCGGAAGACGCCCACGACATAATCGTCGGCTGGGATGATCCGGCGATACAGATCCTCGAAGTAGCTGAGCTCGACCGCGCCGAGAACCAGGCCGAGGAACGCGCCGTCGGGAGCGGTCACCTTGCGGGCGACATAGACGGTCCACACACCGTTGCCGCGGTTGCGGACAGGTCGGCTGATGAAGCGCCTCAGGCCCGGATCGGACGCCAGGGCCTGGAAGTAGTCGCGGTCGGAGAGGTCGACATCCGGGATCGGCCAGTAGCGGCTGAAGTTGAGCAGCTTGCCCGTGTGATCCAGCACCGTGATGGCATTGACCTGAGGCAGGGATGCGATGCGGGTGCGCAGTTCCTCGTGGAGGTCGCGCCGGGCTGCGAGCGCCGCGTATCCGGCCGCATCGGTGACATGGGCGTCCCGGAACTCATGGATCACCGCCTCCTGGGCGAGTTCCATTGCCTGAAGCGCGCGGTCGGCCTGGTCGGCCAAAACCGTCGACAGGCTCGTGAGCCCGCGCGTGATGTCACGCGTCGCCTGCCGATGGAGATCCACCACCATCACGGCCGCCGCGAAGGCGATCACGGCGGCCAGGATCCCGCAGCCCATGATCGGCGTCCCCCGCAAACGGGTCGACGCGATCCTGAGCACTGATCGTAAGTCGCGCATGTCGTAGAGGCTCAGACCACCCGGGACGTCCCACAGAGGAGCCATTAGCAGTCGAGCGACGAATCAAGTCTTACTTGTCTGAGTTGCATGAAGACGACGTATGGTCACATCATCTTGAGGCGGGCGCCTCGATCGGCCCTTGCGGAACTCTGCTGTGCGGCTCTCACAATGGCTCAGGCGTCGGGCAGGGCCATTCGACCGCACGCTACGCCCCGACCAACCACCGGGATACGCCCGTCAACGCCAAAGCCGCCCCGTCATCGAACTTCACGAAGCGGAGATCCGCCGGAGGGACGCCGATATCGCGCTTGACCGCGGATGAGGCCCCATGTTCCCTCATTGAGGCGCCTAGGCCGTTGCCGCCTGCGCGCACAAACACCGGACTTCTGAACCCCATGCCCAGCGACAGTCACAGTCGATTGTCCGCGCCGCGTGCGCTGGCCGCCTCTCGCATGGACGCCTGACCGGCGTGCTTCGGGATCCGGCCGCACGCGCGGCCGGACGTCTCCGAGGTGCACCATGAACATGATTGTCTCCGTCGGCGCCTTCACGCGCATCGCCCCGTTTGCCGGACGCCTCCGGGCGCGGGCCCAGTCTGTCCCCGTTCCGGATTCGACCAGCCACCTTCCGCGCCGCACCCTGGTACGGGCCCGCTGGTCCCTCGATCCCGTCAGCGGACGCTTGCAGTGCGCGTGGGTGTCCGAGGATGAGGTGCCGGACAGTCGCCGCTGTCGGCATCACCGGCCCATGAGCCAGAGCTTCGGCGATCGCGCTGTCGCGTTGCTGGCCGCTTAGACTGCTCCCTCCCGATCGACCATCGGCCGACGAGTCACGTCGCTATTGGCCTCGGGCGAAGGTGCCGGGGCCCGGCCGCCGGATCAGGCCCGCGCCGCGGCGTTGGCCTTGCGGGTGGCCGCGGCCTTCTTGGCGGAGGCGGAACGCTCGGCCGCGCTGCGCCCGGCGGATGCCTTGCTCCCGGCTTCGCCGCCCTTGTGAGCCGCCGGGTGTCCGGTCGTCTTGCCGCGCCCCGAGCCGCCAGGCTTCTTGCCGCCGCCGTCGTCCTTGTTGACGGTGGCCCAGGCGCGAGCCTCCGCCTCGTTCTCGGGAACGCCGCGCGCCTCGTACGAGTCAGCGATATGCTCGGCCTTGCGCTTCTGCTTGTCCGTGTATTTCGACTTGTCGCCCTGAGACATCGCCCGTCTCCTGCCGCTCAGCCTACCCCGGTCGGACCGTCGAGGATGGCCCGCACGCGGCGGACCAGCTCCGTGCGCCGGTAAGGCTTGTTGAGGAGGTCAAACTCCGAGCCGCCGACATCGGTTCGCTCCAGGCTCGCCTCCGCGTAGCCGGTGGCGAGCAGGACCTTGAGCCGGGGCTGGCGGCGCCGCGCCTCTCGGGCGAGCAGCACGCCGTTCATGCCGCCGGGCATGATCAGGTCGGTAAACAGGAGGTCGACCCGCTCGCTGGAATCGAGGATCTCCAGGGCCTCGCGGGCGTTGCCGGCCACCAGGGTCACGTAGCCGAAATCCCGCAGGATGGTGCGGGCGAGCTCGGCCACGTCCTCACGGTCGTCGACGATCAGGATCGTCTCGGTGCCCTGCCGATCCACGGAGCGCAGGGAGACTTTTGCAGGCGCGTTGACGGCGCCGTCGGTCGCCGGGAACGACAGGCGCACCGTCGTACCCTCGCCGAGGGTGGACTCGATCTGTGCCGCCCCGCCCGACTGCTTGGCGAAGCCGTACACCATCGAGAGTCCCAGCCCCGTGCCCTTGCCCTCCTCCTTGGTGGTGAAGAACGGGTCCATCACCCGAGTCAGCACGGCCGGCGGGATGCCGGTGCCGGTGTCCCGGATTGCGATGCTGACGTAGCGGCCGTCCCGCAGGGGGCCGATCTCCCGGCCGCGGGCGGCGACCTCGCTGTTCTCCGTGGTGATCCGCACCGTGCCGCCCTCCGGCATCGCGTCGCGGGCGTTGATCAGCACGTTCAGGATCGCGACCTCGGCCTGGGTCGGGTCGACGCGGCAGTTCCAGAGACCTTCGGCGAGATCGAGTTCGACCTTGACTGCTTCGCCGACCGAGCGGGCGACCATCTCGCCCATCCCCTCGACCAAGGTGTTGAGGTTGACCGCCCGTCCCTCCAGCCGCTGCTTGCGGGCGAAGGCGAGCAATTGCTGGGTCAGCGTGGTCGCGCGCTCGGCGGCCTGCCGGATGTTGTCGGTTGCGCGTCCCAGGCGGGCGCGGTCGGAATCCGGGTTCTCCAACCCGACCGCCAAGATGTCGACGTAGCCGACGATCACCTGCAGCAGGTTGTTGAAATCGTGCGCGATGCCGCCGGTGAGTTGGCCCAGCGCTTCCATCTTCTGCGCTTGGCCCAGGGCCTCCTCGGCATCGCGGCGGCGGGACACGTCGAGCTGGGAGCCGAAATAGTACACGAGCTCGCCATCGGCTTTGTAGACCGGCGAGACGAACAGCGCGTTCCAGAAGGTCGAGCCGTTCTTGCGGTAATTCAGGATCTCGGTAGCGAATTCCCGCTTCTCCGCGATCGCGGCGCGGACCTGGGCGACCGTCTCGCGATCTGTGTCCGGACCCTGCAGGAAACGGCAGTTGCGCCCGATCAGCTCCTCCGGCGTGTAGCCGGTCATCGCCAGGAAGGCCCGGTTGGCGAAGATGATCGGGTTGTCCGGCTGGCGCGGATCGGTGACGATCATCGGCATCCGCGTCGTCTCGACCGCAGCGAAGAAGATATCGCTCTTGCGATCCGAAACGTCGCTCGGCGCGCTGTCACGGACCGGGGGGCCGGATCCGACGGGCGGGGTTTCTGGTGTCTCGGACATGCGAGGCGGTCTTCACCCTTCAGGCCGTGGAAGCAGGTGCTGTGCGGCCCGTCACGACCTGCTCGGGGCGGACTCTAATGGTCTCCGGTGCGAAGTCGACCGCGCTCGCTGCTCAGGCCGGTGCCGTCGTGCGGACCGGAGCGGGCAGCGGAGCCGGCGCGACCGGGGCGGCCCGGAGGCGCGCCGGCTCGCGACAGGCGCCAAGGACCGCCGAGAGCGCTTCATTGAGCGAGGTGACCAGGAAATCCGCCGAGGTCGCCCGGCGCAGGCGATCCAGGGTCGCCGGGTCGCGCTCGCGCCAGAACCCCACCAGGATGCGCACCCCCGGCACGGCCGCGCGGGCCTGTCGGACGGTGAAGCGGATCTGCGACAGGCTCACCGGCTCCAGATACGAGAAGCAGATCAGCGCGAGGCCCTCCGGATTGTCGGGGCGCTCGCCGGCACGGATCGCCGCCATCGACAGGATCTGCGAGGCGAGGCCGTGACGGGCGAGGATCTGGCTCAGCATCAGGGTCGCCGCCTCGTCGAACGGGCCGCGGCTCGACACGCACAGGACCGGCGTCTCGCTCCGCCAGTGGGGCGCGAGATCCTCCCGGGCGAGGACGATACCCGCCACCTGCCGGTCGGGTCCCACGGCGGCCAGCGCCGCTGCGGTCTCCGTGTCGGGTCCGCGTCCCGAACCCCGCCGGACCCGCCGCGACACCGGGGCGGTCCCGAGGCGGTCCACAACCGAGCGGATCGCCGCACCGACCTGGGCCTGCCGATCGCGGTCGAGCGTCCCGCGCGAGAGGTCTTCCTGCGCAAGCAGCAGGCCGGCCAGCGCGACCTCGTCGTAATAGGTGACGAGGGCGCGCTCCTTCAGGAACTGCCAGCCCTGGTCGATCGCCTCGACCGGGTCGCTTGCCAGCATCCGTTGGTAGAAGATCTCGGGCGGCGACAGGGCCGGCTGGTCGCCCAGCAGAACGTCGAGATACCAGAGCCTCTCGACGTGCCGCCCGAGGACCACCAGGCAGACGGTGAGCGGCGTGGCCAGCACGAGCCCGATCGGACCCCACAGGAAGGTCCAGATCGTCGCCGCCAGGATGACGGCGACCGGCGAGAGGCCGGTGGAATGGCCGTAGAGCAGCGGCTCGATCACATGGCCGCAGATCGGCTCGACCACGAGGAACAGGGCTGCGGTGGCGATCACCATGCTCCAACCGGGATCGACCGCGGCGGCCAGGATCAGCGGCAGGAGCGCGCTGATCGCGGCGCCGATATAGGGGACGAAGCGCAGGATCGCTGCGAGCACGCCGAACAGGGTCGGGCTCGGCACGCCGATCACCCAGAGCCCGAGGCCGATCACCAGGCCGAAGGCGATATTGAGGGCGAGCTGCGCGAGGAAGAATCGGCTCAGCCGGCTGGTCGCATCGTCGATCGCCGCCGTCGTGCGGCGCAGATCCTCCGAGCCGCCCGCGAGCTTGATCGCCCGGTTCCGCAGGTCCTCACGCTGGAGCAGGATGAAGATCGTGAAGATCAGGATCAGGCCGGTCGTGGCCAGCGGATGGACGAGGGGCCCGGCGAAGGTCTGGAGCGTGTCGATGACGCTGGCGCGGGCGGGCGTGAGTTCCACGGTGAGCGGGTGCGTGCGCGAGCCGGGCTCGCCCCGGACCTCCGCGGCGGGGGGCGGCTGCAGGGTCGCGCTCAGGTCCTGGACCATGTCGACGATGCGCGACAGGCTACCGGTCCCGGCCGTCGCGCCGCGCAGGTCCTTGATCTTCGTGCGCATGGTCTGGGTGTAGCGCGGCAGGTCGGTGGCGAGCTGGGACGCCTCGCTGGCGATGAGGCTCCCGATCCCGAACAGCGCTCCGAACACGATCACCACGACCAGGAGTACCGCGGGGGCACGGGGCACGTGCAGGCGCCGGAGCAGCCGGACCGCCGGCACGAGCACGAAGCTCAACAGGATCGCCAGTGTCACCGGCACGAGGATCTCGCGCCCGAGATAGAGCGCCGCCATCGTGGCCACGATCAGGAGGAGCGAAGCCAGCGCCACGAAGACCGGAAGGCCCTCCCGCAGGCGCCGGGCGGTGACGGGATCCTCGCTCACGGACACGCTCCACTTCACTCAAGTCTCGGCGGCCGGAGGCCGCGGCGGCGTCTAGAAGGCTGCGGGCGGTCCAGCCCGTCTCAGCCCGCCTGCGTGGTCTCGCCGAGGGCCGCGCTGATCTGGCTGAGCAGCTTCGAGAAATCGACGGGCTTCGGGTGATAGTCGTCGCAGCCGGCCTGGATCGCCTTGTCCCGGTCCCCCGACATGGCGTGGGCGGTCAGCGCGATGATCGGAATCGCCCGGGTGTCTGTCCCGGACTTCAGGGTGCGGGCCACCGACCAGCCGTCGAGGACAGGCAGGTTCATGTCGAGGAGGATGACGTCGGGCTGCCCCGAGCGGGCCTGACGGACGCCGGCCTCGCCGTCATGCGCCAGAATCACCTCGTAGCCGCGTCGTTTGAGGCGCCGGGACAGGAAATCCCAGATCTCTTCATGATCCTCGACCAACAATATCTTCGCCATCGCAACCCGAACCCCCGGCTCTCAGCGTGCCGGCCCGCTGCCTAACGCGCGGCAATGCACAATCGCCCAACGCTCCTGCCGCGATTCCGGTCCCGGGCGAAACGGCGGCGTGATCGGCGGTTGACCGAACCTGTCACCGGCCTGAGCGTGCCACCCGGCGAATCAACAATCGTGGGAGGAAACGGAATGACCGATAGACCAGAAATCGAGTTTTTCCACGCCCCCAATACGCGCTCGACCGGGGTGCGCGTGCTCCTCGAGGAATTGGGCGTGCCGTACCGGCTGCAAACCCTCAACATGCGCGCCGGCGAGCATCTCGGGGAGGCCTATCGCAGGGTAAACCCGATGGCGAAGGTGCCGGCGATCCGCCACGGGGAGGCGCTGGTGACCGAGCAGGCGGCCATCTACCTCTATCTGGCCGATCTGTTCCCCGCCTCCGGCCTCGCCCCCGCCGTCACCGAGCCGGCCCGCGCCACCTACCTGCGTTGGATGGTGTTCTACGGTTCCTGCTTCGAGCCCGCGGTGATCGACCGCCATCTGCAGCGCGAACCAGGCCCACGCGCCCTGTCGGCCTATGCCGACTACGACAGCGTCATCGCCCGCGTGGTCGAGGCGCTGACGCCCGGCCCGTATCTGCTCGGCGAGCGCTTCAGCGCCGCCGATATCCTGTGGGGCGGAGCGCTCGGCTGGACGATGGGATTCGGGATCGTCGCGCCGCATCCGGTGCTGACCGCCTATGTCGAGCGGATCCGCTCCCGCCCGGCCTCCCGAATGGTGGCGGCCGCCGACGCGGATCTCGCCGCAACGCACGCGGCAATCCAGGCCTGAGCGGTCGTCAGGTCGCCTCGTCCCAGAGGCCGGTGCGGGCGAGCTGCGGCGCCGGCTCGGGGGCGCTCCAGCGCAGCGGAACCGCCGCCCGACGGCGCCAGCCAGCGTCCACGGTGAAGGACCACGTGCGCTGCGCCCCCATCAGCGGCGCGGCCTCAGCGCCGGTCCAGTCGATCACGGTGTGGCCCTGCAGGACCAGGAGGTCGCCGCGTGCGAAGTCCAGAAACAGCAGCGCGGCCCGCGGTTCGCCAATCAGGTTGCCGAGGGTGTTGAAGTAGCGGTTGCCGGAGAAATCCGGCACCGTCAGCACGTCGCCCCGGACCCGCACGAAGCCCGGCCGGCCACCCCGGTGCGAGATGTCGGCGCCGCCATCGGCAAGCCCGTCCCGGGCGCGGCTCGCCACGAACAGCGTGTCGGCGCTTTGGACCAGAGCGACAGCCTCAGCGTCGAGGGCGACGAGGGGTTCGACCGGCCCCACCGGACGCGCCATCGGCTCGGACATGCGCCGCTGAATGTATTGCGGACAGTTGCCGAAGCTCTGGGCGATCGCGACGGTCAGGCCGTCCGGATCGCGCCGTTCGACGCGGCCGTTGGCCCGATTGCGCCGCCGGGTCGCGAAGTCGAGGCCGAGGATCCCGACCTCTGCGCCAAGCCCGAGGGCGCGGACGGCCGGATCGGCGGGGTCGAGGGCCGCCGCGATCGCGAGATGCGTTGCATCCGGGGATCGCACGAAGCCGGGCTCACCCGTCAGGACAGTCGCGACGGGCGCGCCGGCTGCATCCGTCGTCCCGACGAACAGGTGGGGCAGACCGGCGAAGAAAGTCCGGTGCTGCTCGGGCATGAACGGGCGGATCGCCGGGGTCTCGCCGAGCACGTGGCCCGCCCGTTCCTGGGCGGCGATCTCGTCGGCATGGAAGCTTGCCATGGCGCACCTCAGGCAAATTCGGGGATCGGGGAGGCCGGCATCGGCACGAAGCCCGGCAGGGTCTGCACCCGCGCGATCCAGGCCCGCACCGCCGGGTAGAGCGCGAGGGAGACGCCGCCCTCCGGCGCATGCGCCACGTAAGAATAGCAGGCGATGTCGGCGAGCGTCGGACGGTCGGCGGCGAGGTATGGGCGCTCGGCCAGATGGGCATCCATGAAGGTGAGGATCCGCGCTGCGGTGGTGTGGACCGTGTTCCGGTCTCCGGGGGCGCCGAACACCACCATCAGCCGGGCATGGGCGGGGCCGGACCGCACCTCGCCGGCCGCGATCGAGAGCCAGCGCTGGACCTGCGCGGCCGCGACCGGATCGGCGGGTATCCAGCCTCCGTCCGGCGCGTAGCGCGCGGCGAGGTAGACCAGGATGGCGTTGCTGTCCGGGATCACCGTGTCGCCGTCGGTCAAGACCGGGATCTGGCCCAGGGGGTTGAGACGCCGGAACGCCGCCGCGTCGCGCTGCGCGGCGCCCGCCACCTCGACGAAGCGGAAGGGCAGGCCGAGCAGGGACAGGAACAGCTCGGCGCGGTGCGAATGGCCCGAGAGGCGCAGGCCGTAAAGGGTGAGATCGGGCGCGGTCATTGGGCGTGTCTCCGTGACGGGACCGATATCGCCCTTGCGCAAGGCGATGAAAATCCCGAGTCTCTGAGGATCAGAATTTCACGGATCGCAACAATCGATGGATCGGCTGGACGAACTCGCCTTCTTCGTCGCGATCGTCGATGCCGGTAGCCTCAGCGGGGCCGCGCGGCGGCTGCATCGCTCAGCCGCCGCGGCGACCCGGGCGCTCGCCAGCCTGGAGTCCCGGGCCGGCAGCCGCCTCGTGGAGCGCACGACCCGACGCCTTGCGCCGACACCGGCCGGCCTGGACTTCGCCGAGCGGGCCCGGGGCCTTCTGGCGGGCTACGAGGCGGCCGTGTCGGGGGCGTCGGCCGACGCGGTGCGCGGTCTCGTGCGGATCACCGCCCCGGTGCTGTTTGGGCGCAAGCATGTCGCACCGGTCGTGTCGGGCTTCCTCGATGCCTATCCAGAGACCCAGGTCGAGCTGGTGCTCGCCGACCGCAACCTCGATCTCGTGGAGGAGGGCATCGATATCGCCCTGCGGATCGGGCAGCTTACGGAGTCACGCCTCGTGGCGCGCCGGGTCGGACAGGTAAGCCGGATCGTGGTGGCGAGTCCGGATTACCTCGCCGCCCGGGGGACGCCGCGCAAGCCCGCGGATCTCGCCCTGCACGACACGATCCTGAGCATCGCGCGATCAGGGCTCCGGGAATGGCGCTTCGGGGCGCACCGCGTCCGCCTCGCCCCGCGCCTCATCGTCAACGAGGTGGAGGCTGCCCTGATCGCCGCCCGGGCCGGCCGCGGCATCGCGCAGGTGCTGTCCTATCAGGCCGCCGAGGATATCGCGGCGGGTCATTTGGTGCGTCTGCTCGCCAGCCATGAACCGCCACCGGTGCCGGTGCAGCTCGTGACCCCGAGCGCGGATTTCCGGCCGGCCCGGGTGAACGCCGTCCTGGAATTCGCAACCGCGGCGCTCCGGGCGCTGCCGGTCCTCCGCGCCGATGCCGTGGGATGACGGCTGGGCGGCAGTACTATCAATCTTTGTTGTCGAGTCCGGCGCCTTCGCGGCCGGACTCTTGCTGAGGGGCTTCGCGGAGCCTGATCCGCCGCGCATTCGGGCTCCGCCGGTCCCGTCCGGCCGGCTCCCCGACGCGCGATGAACGGATCAAGGCAGCCCATGCGTCTGTTCTCTGTCCTCGTGGCCCTCGCTGTGCTCTCCTCTGCCCAACCGGTCCGGGCCGATGGCCTGACCGGCACACTCAAGAAGATCAAGGACAACAACCGCTTGGTCCTCGGCGTGCGCGATACCGCGCCGCCGTTCAGCTATATCGACCAGAACCAGAAGGTGGTCGGCTTCGCGATCGACATCTGCATGACGATCGCCGACGCGGTGAAGCGCGAACTGAAGATGCCGGGCCTTGAAGTCGGCATGGAGTTCGTCAATTCCTCCTCCCGTATCCCGCTGATCACCAACGGTACGGTCGACCTTGAATGCGGGACGACCACCAACAACGCCGATCGCAAGAAGCAGGTGGCCTTCACCAATACACATTTCCTCACGGCGACGCGGTTCGTCTCCAAGAAGGACCAGCATATCGCCAGCCTGGACGACCTGCGCGGCAAGAGCGTCGCGTCGGTGGCCGGCTCCACCAATATCCTGATGCTGATCAAGGCCAACAACGACCGGAAGCTCGGCATCACGGTGATCGCCGCAAAGGACGTCCCGGAGGCTTTCCTGCTCGTCGAGACCGGCCGGGCGGCCGCCTTCGTGATGGACGACGTACAACTCAGCGTCGTGGCGGCCCAGTCCAAGGAGCCCGCCGCCTACGTGGTCAGCGACGAGACCCTGTCCAACCCGGAGCCCTACGGGATCATGATGCGCAAGGACGATCCCGCCTTCAAGGCGGTGGTGGACCGGGCCACCGCCGACCTCTACCGCAGCCCCGAGATCCAGACGATCTACGACCGCTGGTTCCTGAAGCCGGTGCCGCCGCGCGGCCTCAACTACAACGTGCCGCTCTCTCCAGCCCTGCGCTGGGCCTTCGCCCACCCGTCCGACGACTCGGATCCCGCGTTCTACGCACACTGATCTGTCGCGCGGCGGGGTTCCGCCCGGGGCGGGGAGATGCGATGCCGCATGTCGCACCCCGCCCGCGTCGCGCAGCGTCCCCATGACCGACAGTCCAGAGCAGGCCCTCCCGTCCGCGGCGATTCCGGCCGGGCCGCCAGCCACCTCGATCCCGCGGTTGATCATGGTGCTCGCCTGCGCGGGGTTCGGCAGCACCTTCGCGCTGCGCTCGGTCGAACCCCTGGTCGGCGTACTCGCCCGGGACCTCGGCAGCGACGCCCACACGGTGGCGCTCCTCTCCACCGCCTTCGCGCTGCCCTACGCGTTCATCCAGCCGGTGCTGGGGCCGATCGGTGACGCGCTCGGCAAGGAGCGGGTGATGAGCACCTGCCTCGCGGTCCTCGCCGTAGCCCTGACCCTGTGCAGTGTCGCCCCCGACATCAACAGCCTATTCGGCCTGCGGATGCTGGCCGGCGCGGCGGCGGGCGGCTGCATCCCGCTGTCGCTGGCCCTGCTCGGCGACCGCGTGCCGATGGAGGGCCGGCAGGTGGCGATCGGGCGCTTCCTGGTGGCGGTGATCCTCGGCCAGCTCTCCGGCTCGACCTTCGCGGGTCTGATCGAAGCCGCGATCGGCTGGCGCGGCGTCTTTGCGGTCACCGCGGCGGTGGCAGCCGTCGCGTGCGCCGCGACCGTGTTCGGCTTCGACCGCGCCGGCCGGGCTCCCGCCCGCCGCCCGGCCTTCGGCGAGGCGGTGACGCGCTACCGGACGATCCTGCGCAATCCCCGGGCGCGGGTACTGTTCTCGGCGGTGTTCATCGAGGCGATCGCGATCTTCGGCGTCTTTCCGCATCTCGCCCCGTTGATCGAGGCCCGCGGGGAGGGCGGCCCGCGGGAGGCCGGGCTCGTGCTGGCGGGGTTCGCGGTGGGCGGCCTGCTCTATTCGGCGCTCGTCGGGCTGCTGGTGCGGCTCCTCGGCCTGCCGCGGATGTTGATCGGCGGCGGGTTGATCTGCGGTGCGTCGCTCACCGTGGTCGGGCTCGCCGGCACGTGGCAGGTGGATTGCGCCGCGCTCACCGCCATGGGGCTCGGCTTCTACATGCTGCACAACACCTACCAGACCCAGGTAACCGAGGTGGCGCCCAAGGCCCGCGCCTCCGCGGTGGCGCTCCATGCCTTCTCGTTCTTCTGCGGGCAGGCGCTCGGCGTCGCAGTGATCGGGCAGGCGCTGGTGCGGTTCGGGCAGTTCGGGGCGCTGTTCGGTTGCGCGGTGATCATCCTGGCGTTGGGGATCTGTACCGCTATTGCCCTCCGGCAGAAGCCGGCGCCGGTCCCGTTCCCGGGGTGAACGGGTCCTTTTGGAGGCGTGCGCCAGCGCGGTGACATTGAGTGCCGGTCGAGGGTCGAAACTCGATTCGCTTGACCGTGCGAAGGGCCGCGAAGAGTGGTTTTTGAGCCCGTCCGCTTACGGGCCGAAAAGTATCGCAGCAAACTTTGTTGTGACGCTCGCTCTCGACCCAAGTCGGATGTGCCGAATATCGTTGGGTTTTCTCCAAAGCAGGCGTTCGTATACTCTCCCGACACTTTGGTTCGGAGCGAAATCTGTCCGTCTGTTGCGACCTAAAAACGTATACAATGAACGTTGGCGCGGAGGCAATCATCGGAATTTAGGCGTTGAATCGAGACATTATATACAATAGACGGCTGTCCCCACGGTCCCGACCATCGCTTGGCGCACTGTGGATCAGGACCGCAGATGCAACTGCTCTTTTCGACCGAAGGTCTCCACCCCAGGACCGCGTTCCGCCGATGGCAGGAGACGATTTGCACGCAGTTGGTTCCGAACGAGGTCCGGAACCTTGATGCTGCGCCGTTCCACGGCCGGATCGAGTTCACCGCGATCGGATCGTTGCCGATCACGCGAGGCGTTCAAGGTTCCACCCTTACCACTGTGACACCCGAGGCGGTCCGTCGGAACGGCCGGGGTGATCGCCTCTACACGATCTTTACCCAATCCGGCCGCCATGCCGTCCAGCAGAACGAGCGCGAGGCGATAGGCCGGACCGGCGATTTCTTCGTGCTCGATCATCAACCAGCTATCAGTCAGATCGAGTCCGGCAGCTACCTGATCCTCGACCTGCCGCGGGAACGCCTGGAGAGCGTGCTGGGCCCGTCTCGACTGTTCACAAACATCACAGTCGGGGCCAATCTCGCCTCCACGACGCTCGCGAACAGCTACGTCCAGGAACTGATCCGGGTGGGAGATCGACTCAACCCTGACGCGGCGACGCGCATGGTGTCGATCGGGATTGATCTGGTGGTGGCCGGTCTCGCCGAACGGTTGGCGCAGGAGGTCCCTCGCTCGATTCACGGCAACGCAACGATCCAACGTGCCAAGGTCTACATCGAGGCTCACTTGAGTGACACCACCCTAGACCCACCGCAGCTAGCTGCAGCGGTCGGCGTGTCGCTGCGCCGGCTGCAGGAACTGTTCCATGAGCGCGGCCGTCACATCTCCGATTACATCTGGGGACGGCGCCTGGAGACGGCAGCCAAGCGCCTGAGCGATCCGGCCTGCGCCCACCTGTCGATTGGCGTCTTGGCTTACGGCTGCGGTTTCAGCAGTCAGGCGCATTTCGCCCGCCGCTACAAGGATCGCTACGGCATAAGTCCGCGCGAACACCGGCAGGCGCACAGGCAGAAGGTGCAATCGGTCGCGTCCGCGTTCGGGTTTTCGTCCTCGTCCGCTGAGTGACCGGGTTAGGTCGCAAGCAGCCCCTCGCGATGACGACGAGCAGCCCTCAGGGCCGCGCCATCGCCAGCGCCTTGAGGTCGAAGCCCAGATCGGCCGCCTGATCGGGCGTCAGCGGCGTCCCGGCGGCGAGCAGGCGGCGGGCGATCATGTGGTCGCCCGCCCGGTCGACGGATTCCACCGCGCTCAATCGCCCGTCGCGGAAGCGGAAGACCGAGAAGGCAGGTCCGGCGCCGCGGACCACGCTGGCATCGCCGGGGCCCGACAAGCCGGCGATCTGCAATTTGTGCGAGCCCTGGTCGCTCCAGAACCAGGGCAGGGCGCCGTAGGCGGCGGGTTTGCCGAGGAGCCGGGCCGCCACGCAGCGCCCTTGGTCGATGGCGTTCTGGACGGACTCGATCCGCACCGTGCCGTCCGCCGTGAGCCCGGACGCGAAGGGGCTCGGGAACCGCGCGCAATCGCCGATCGCCGAGATGGCCGGATCTTGCGTGGCGAGGAACGCATCGACGTGGATACCGTCCTCCGCCGGAAGTCCCGCCTCCGCGGCAAGCGCCCCGTTCGGCAGCACGCCGATCCCGACGAGGACGAGGTCGGCGGGAAGCTCCTGCCCGTCCGCCAGGGACACGCCGGCCGCGCGGCCGTCCCGACCGGTGATCGCCGTCACGCCGGCCCCGAAGGCGAAGCGCACGCCCAAAGTCTGGTGGGCCTCCCGGAAGAAGCGCCCCATCTCGGGCGAGACCGCCCGGGCCATCGGCCGGTCGGCCGCCTCGATCACCGTCACCGGGAGGCCGCGGCCGGCGGCCACGGCGGCGAATTCAAGCCCGATGAAGCCCGCCCCCACCACCACGATGGCCCGGGCCGCCGCGATCTCCGTCTTGAGCGCGTCGGCATCCGCGAGCCCGCGCAGCTGGTGCACGCCGCCGAGATCGGAGCCGGGGACCGGCAGGGGGCGGTTGCGGGCGCCCGTGGCGAGCACGAGGTGATCGTAGGCGAGACTGTCACCGTCCGACAGGTGCAGCCGCCGGGCCGCCCGGTCGATCGCGGTGGCGCGGATCCCCGGCCGGTGCGTGATCGCGTGCTCGGCGAAGAAGCCGGGCTGGCGCAGGAACAGGCCCTCGCGGTCGGTCTTGCCGGCGAGAAAGGCCTTGGACAGGGGCGGGCGCTGGTAGGGGAGGGCGGTCTCGTCGCCCACCAGGGTGATCGGATCCTTGAAGCCGCCCTCGCGCAGTGAGGCGGCGAGCTGGAAGCCCGCCTGACCTGCGCCCGCGACGACGATCCCGGCCGTGCTCACGTCCGCGCCCCCGCCAAGGCCAAGCCGCTCTGCGCGACGCCCGGCAGGCTGCGCGCGCCCTCCGTCATCAGGTAGGACCAGACCGCGGAGGCGGCCGGGCCCAGCACCTTGTCGGCGCGCCGGACCGCGTACCAATCGCGCCGGATCGGCAGGCCCTTCACGTCGAGGAGGACGAGGCGCCCGCTCTCAAGCTCCGCCGCCACCGAATGCACCGAGAGCAGCGCGATGCCGAGGCCGGCCATGACCGCCTGCTTGATGGTCTCGTTCGAGCCCGTGTCGATCTCCAGCGGCGCCCGCTTGACCAGCACGCCGGCGATGAACTCCTCGAACACCATCCGCGTGCCCGAGCCCTCCTCGCGCAGGAAGAACGGCTGGTCGGCGAGGTCCTCCCGCTGGAGGCCGGTCCGGCCGGCGAGCGGATGGTCGGGGGCCGCGATCAGCACGATCGGGTGCGGGCCGAAGGTGGCGGCCTCGATCGGGAAATCCCGCGGCGGGCGGCCCATCAGGGCGAAGTCGATCTCGTAGCCGCGCAAGGCTTCGACGGTCTGGCCGCGGTTGCGCACCGACAGGCTGATCTCGACGCCCGGATGCTTCTTGACGAAGCCGGCGATCACCTGGGGCGCGAAGTACTTGGCGGTCGAGACCACGCCGAGCGCCACACGCCCGCCCTCGGCGCCCCGGAGCGTCCGCAGCCGGTCGGTGCAGGTCTCCAGCACGGTGTTGATGCTGTCGATCGCCCACAGCATCTCGCGGCCCGCATCGGTGGGCTTGAGGCCGCCGGGCGTCCGGTCGAACAGCAGCAGGCCGGCCTCCTCCTCCAGCTGGCGGATGCGGGCGTAGAGCGCCGCCGAGGTGACGTTCAGCTCCTGCGCCGCCCGCGTCATGGTGCCGAGCCGGGCCACCGCCGCCACCGCCTGAAGCTGCTTGAGGGAGAGGTTGCGCATGGTGGTGGTCTCGTATTTTTTGTGCTGTGAGACAAGATCGCGCAGAAATCTTGAACACGGGACCAACGCTTCGCGTCGATCCCGCGACCGGGACCGCTATCTTGACGGCCGAGCGGCCGCTACAGAGCCCGCGCGGAACGCGCGATCCCGGCAGGCGGGATCCGAGCAGGAGGAGTAGGCCGATGGCAAATTCAGCGGCGATCGGGACGTCCCTCGAGACCTGCCTGGCGCAGGCCGTCGAGGCCGACCCGGCCCTGAAGGATGCCGCCGCGGTGATCGCCGCGGTGGCCCGCTCGGCGGTGGAGATCAGCGAGCGGATCGGGCGTGGGGCGCTCGGTGGCGACCTCGCGGCTTCGGGCGACCACAACAGCGACGGTGACGTCCAGAAAGCGCTCGACGTCATCGCCCACGAGAGCGTTACGGCGGCCCTGCGGGGCGCCCCCGTGGCCGAGGTCGCCTCCGAGGAGGCCGAGGAGGTGATGCGGCTGAACCCGGATGCGCCGCTGGCCGTGGCCATCGACCCGCTCGACGGCTCCTCCAACATCGGCGTCAACATGGCGGTGGGGATGATCTTCGGCATCAGGCCGTCGATCAAGGATCCGGCGAATCCGCTCGCCTCGTTCACGACCCCCGGCTCGGCGCAGATCGCGGCCGGCTTCGTGACCTACGGCCCGGCCACTGCGCTGATCCTGACGCTGGGCCAGGGCACCCAATCCTACGTGCTCGATCGCAAGGACGGGACGTTCAAGCTGACGAGCCCGGCCATGTCGATCCCGGCCTCCGCCAAGGAATTCGCCATCAATGCCTCGAACGCCCGGCACTGGGACGCCCCGGTGAAGGCCTATATCGAAGACTGTCAGCGGGGCACCGAGGGGCCGCGCGACAAGGACTACAACATGCGCTGGCTCGCCTCCCTGGTGGCCGACATCCAGCGCGTTCTGACCCGCGGCGGCGTGTTCCTGTATCCGGGCGACGCCCGGAAGAACTACGCCCGCGGCCGGCTGCGACTGCTCTACGAGGTCGCCCCCGTGGCGATGCTGGTGGAGCAGGCCGGCGGCGCGGCGACCGACGGACAGCAGCGTATCCTCGACATCGTGGCCACCGGCATCCACGAGCGCGCGCCGCTGGTCTGCGGCTCGACCGAGGAGGTCGAGTGCGTGGCGACCTATTACGGCGGCGGCAAGCCCGATGCCGGCCGCTCGCCGCTGTTCGGCCAGCGCGGCCTGATGCGGTCATGACCGCACCGTGAAATCGTAAACGATGTCGGCGCGGCATCCCATCATCTCGGTGACCGGCTCCTCGGGGGCCGGCACGACCTCGGTGCGCAACACCTTCGAGCAGATCTTCCGCCGGGAGGATGTGCGGGCGGTGTTCATCGAGGGCGACGGCTTCCACGCCTTCGATCGGGACACGATGCGGGCCATGATGGCGCGGGAGCCGACGCTCTCGCACTTCGCCCCCCGGGCTAACCTGCTGCCGGAGCTGGAGGCCGTGTTCCGCAGCTACGCGGAATCGGGGACCGGCCGCACCCGTCACTACGCCCACGATCAGCACGATGCCCGGACATACGGCATTCCGGAGGGCAGTTTTTCCGAATGGGAGGCGTTCCCCTCGGATTCTGATCTCCTGTTCTACGAGGGGCTGCACGGCTGCGTGGCCGACCCGGATGTCGACATTGCCCGCTATGCCGACCTGAAGATCGGGGTCGTGCCGGTCATCAACCTGGAGTGGATCCAGAAGCTGCACCGGGACCGGTCGTTCCGCGGCTACTCGACGGAAGCCGTCACCGACGTGATCCTGCGGCGGATGCCCGATTACGTGCAGACCATCTGCCCGCAATTCTCGTTCACCGACATCAACTTCCAGCGGGTGCCGACGGTCGACACCTCGAACCCGTTCATCGCCCGCTGGATCCCCACCGCGGACGAGTCGATGGTGGTGATCCGCTTCAAGGACCCGAAGGGGATCGACTTCTCGTATCTCGTCTCCATGATCCACGACAGCTTCATGAGCCGGGCCAATTCCATCGTGATCCCGGGCGGAAAGCTGGATCTCGCCATGCAGCTGATCCTGACGCCGATGATCATGCAGCTCGTCGAGCGGCGGCGCCGGCTGGCTTGAGAGGGGAGGACACCTTGGAACGCGCGCGAACATTGGTCCCATCCACACCCTCATCCTGAGGTGCCCGCGCCAGCGGGCCTCGAAGGAGCCCTCCAGCCGGCCGCGCAATCCCTGGAGCCCTCCTTCGAGGCCTCCGCTGCGCTCCGGCACCTCAGGATGAGGGTGTGGATGGGATAGGCCTGCTCAAACCTGCTTGTGCCCGATCGTTGCTGGAAGATCTAAGATGCTCCCACCCATCATCGCCCCCTCGATCCTGTCCGCCGACTTCTCGAAGCTCGCCGAAGAGACCCGCGCCGTGGATGCGGCCGGGGCCGACTGGATCCATCTCGACGTGATGGACGGCCATTTCGTGCCCAACATCACCTTCGGCCCGCCGATCGTGAAGGCGCTCCGGCCGCACACGCAAAAGTACTTCGACGTTCATCTGATGATCGCTCCGGCCGATCCGTATCTCGCAGCCTTCGCCGAGGCCGGGGCTGACGGGATCACGGTCCACGCCGAGGCCGGTCCGCATATCCACCGCTCGCTCCAGACCATCCGCGACCTCGGCAAGCGCGCCGGTGTGGCGATCAACCCCGGGACCCCGGCGGCCCTGGTGGAGCCGGTGCTCGACCTCGCGGACCTCGTGCTGGTGATGACGGTCAATCCGGGCTTCGGCGGCCAGAAGTTCCTCAAGAGCTGCATGGAGACGGTGGCGCGGGTACGCGCGATGGTGGCGGGGCGCGACATCCGCATCCAGGTCGATGGCGGGATCGACGCCGAAACCGTCAAGGCCGCGAGCCGCGCCGGCGCCGACACGTTCGTGGCCGGCAACGCCGTCTTCAGCGGCGGCCCCGGCGCCTATGCGGAGCGGATCGCGGCGATCCGCGACGGCGCGGAGGGCGCCTCGGGTCGCGACCTGTCGTGCTGAGGGCGCTGATCTTCGACGTCGACGGCACCCTGGCCGAGACGGAGGATCTGCATCGGCAGGCGTTCAACCGCGCCTTCGCGGCCCTCGACCTGTCCTGGCGCTGGGATGCGGTGCTCTACGCCGACCTGCTGACCGTGATGGGCGGCAAGGAGCGGCTCGCCCATTACATCGAGACGCGCCGTCCGGACGAGGCGGCGGCGCTCCACGCCCTGGCGCCGGAGATCCATGCGCGCAAGACGGCCGCGTATGGCGACCTGCTTGCGGATGAGGGGCTGCCTCTGCGTCCCGGCATCGCCCGCCTGATCGGCGAGGCCCGGGCGGCCGGGATCCGGCTGGCCGTGGCCACCACCACCAGCCGGCCGAATGTCGATCGGCTCCTGGCGGCGAATTTCCCGCCGGGTGCTGCGCCCTTCGACGTAATCGCGGCTGGCGATGAGGCGGACCGCAAGAAGCCCGCGCCGGACGTGTTCCTTCTGGCGCTCGCCGGCCTCGGCATCCCGGCCTCGGAGGCGGTGGCGTTTGAGGATTCGGCCCCCGGAATCAGCTCGGCTCGCGCCGCCGGGCTGCCGGTCCTGGCGACCCGGAGCCGCTACACCGACAGCCACCGGCTCGACGGCGCCTTCTCGGCGGTCTCGGATCTAGGAGAGCCCGGGCGGCCTCACCGGCATATCGCCGGCCTGGAATGGCCCGGCGGCGTCGTGGACCTCGCAGCCCTCATCCGGTGGCACGAGTCCCTGCAGGATCAGGGCGCGGCGTTCCAAGAGATTGGTACCAGCCGGTAGCCCGGCCCGTTCCGCTCGACGTGCCCGAGGGACGGGAAGGGGAAGTGGTAGCCCACCACCAGCACCCTCTCGGCCGAGGCCATGTCGTAGAAGCGGTGGCGCGTCGCCTGCGCTTGGTCGGCATCGTAATCGTACATGACGTGCCAGTCGGGGTGCACCAGGAAGAAGGCCGGAATGTTGGTCACGTCGGACTGGATCAGCAGGCGAGCCGATCCGGAGGCCACCGCGAAGGCCGTGTGGCCCGGCGTGTGTCCGGGGGCGGCCAGTGCGGTGATTCCGGGGGCGACCTCCTCGTCCCAGGCGAAGATCCCGATTCGATCTTTCAGGTCGGCGAGCACCCGTCGGGTATTGGCGAAATAGGCCTGCGTCACCGGGTCGGCGGCGCGGGCCATGTTGGCGTCGCTCATCCAGAAGGCCCAGTCTGGCGCCGCCGCCCGGATCTCGGCTCTCGGAAAAGCGAGGCTGCCGTCCGCGGTCTTGAGCCCGTTGGTGTGGTCGGGATGAAGGTGCGAGAGCAGCACCATGTCGATATCCTCGGGCCGGATCCCTGCCGCCGCGAGGTTCGTCGTGAGCTGGCCGACCGGCGCTCCGGGGACCGGACCATTGCCGGTGTCGATCAGGATCAGCTTCGAGCCGGTGTTGATCAGGGTCGGGTTGAACGGCACCGTGACCTGCCCGGGCAGCATCGAGGCGGCCTGGGCTGCGCCGAGCGCCTCGTCCCGGGGCACGTTGCGTACGAAGCGGTCGGGCATCGGGAAGCTTCGGGCGCCGTCGTTGACGACGGTGACCTCGCAGGTACCGAGCCGCATCCGGTAGAAGCCCGGTGTCTTGGGATAGTCAGAAGGCGCCGCGGCACGAGCGCCGCCGCCGAGGCCCAGGGCGGCGGCGCCAGCGAAGGCCCCATGGACGAGGTCGCGGCGGGTTGATTCCGGCATGAGATGTCCCCTGAACGAGGCAGCCGGTGCATCCTGCCATCGGCCGCATGAGACCGGGTTCACGATCCCGCGCGTCCCTCAGGCGGGACATCCCGGATGGACGAGGCGCTAGCGCCTGCTCAGCCTGCGCTCCCCGCGGCCCTCGCTCCGCCCCTGCGCCTCGGTGGCGAACAGCATCGTGCCCGCTACTACGCCGAGCGCTGCCGCCAGCCCGAGTTTGAGCCAGCGCGGATCGGCCGCCGCCACCTGTGCCGTCGACCGGGCGTCGAAGCGGCCATGCGCGCCGGGATCGGTATCGACCGGATCATAGAGGTTGTCGGGACGGTTCTTCTGGGCCTTCACGCTGGTCATCTCCCCGCGATAGCCGTGCCGGGCGAGGTATCCGTCGATCCAGCCCGGGATCAGCATGTTGCCGACGATCGCCTTCCAGGCTGAAGCGCCGATCCACAATTCCCGCGGCGCGTCGTGGGCCGCCTTGAAGACATGGCGGGCGATGGCCTCGGGCTGGTAAATCGGCGGCACCGGCTCGAGCTTACGCGGCAGCCGCGAGCGCGCCCAGTCGAATTGCGGCGTGTTCACCGCGGGCAGCTGGATCATGGTCAAGCGCACCCGGCTGCCGTCGTGGAGCAATTCGCTGCGCAAGGAATCGACGAAACCCCGCACGGCCGCCTTGGCAGCGCAGTAGCTCGCCTGGAGCGGGATCGAGCGATAGGCGAGCGCCGAGCCGATATGGACGATCGTGCCCCGGTCGCGCGGGACCATGTGCTTGAGGGCGGCCAGCGTGCCGTGGACCTGCCCGAGATAGGTGACCTCGGTGGCACGCCGGAATTCTTCGGGGCTCGTCTCCTGCACGGGGGCGTAGATTGTCACCATCGCGTTGTTGACCCAGACGTCGATGCCGCCGAACCGCTCGGCGAGTTCGGCGGCGGCCTGCGCGACGGCGTCGGCATCGGCCACGTCTGCCAGGAAGGCCATCGCCCGGCCGCCGGCCTGCTCCACGTCGCGGATCGTGCCCCGGAGCCCCGCCTCGCCGCGGGCGATCAGACCGACATTCCAGCCGTGCCGGGCGAATTCGTGGGCGACCGCGCGTCCGACGCCCGCACTCGCGCCCGCCACCATCACCGTATTGCGTCCGTTCCGGCTCGACATCGGGTCCCCAGCTGAGAGAGAAAATCCCTGCGCCAACGTCCGGAGGCGGCAATCTTTCCGCGGCCGGCCGATCACGTTCGGCGTGGGCGACCGCGTTGCTTCGGCGAAACGGGGCGGCCTATAACGCGGGCGACCTCACAGCCGCGCGGGCGGGGTCCCGAGCCTCCGCCCGCGCCAACGCACAAAGTCCGACACGCCATGGCAGGCCATTCCCAGTTCAAGAACATCATGCACCGCAAGGGCCGGGTGGACGCCGTCCGCTCGAAGGTGTTCGGCAAGCTCGCCCGCGAGATCACGGTGGCGGCCAAGCTCGGCACGCCGGATCCCGCGATGAACCCGCGCCTGCGGGCGGCGATCCTGGCGGCCCGCGCCGAGAACATGCCCAAGGACAATATCGAGCGCGCCATCAAGAAGGCCGCCGGCGCCGACGGCGAGAACTACGAGGATATTCGCTACGAGGGCTACGGGCCCGGCGGCGCCGCCCTGATCGTCGAGGCGCAGACCGACAACCGCAACCGCACCGCCTCGGACGTGCGCTCGGCCTTCACCAAGTCGGGCGGGAGCCTGGCCGAGACCGGGGCCGTCGCTTTCATGTTCGACCGCGTCGGCGTGATCGCCTACCCGGCTTCCGTCGCCGATGCCGACACGATGCTGGAGGCCGCCATCGAGGCCGGCGCCGACGACGTCAGCTCCGGCGAGGACGGGCACGAGATCATCTGCGCGCAGGATTCCTACGGCGAGGTCGCCAAGGCTCTGGAGGCTCGCTTCGGCGACCCGAGCCGCACCGGCCTGATCTGGAAGGCGCAGAACACGATCGCGGTCGATGACGAGACCGGCGAGAAGCTGATCCGCCTCGTCGAGGTGATCGAGGATCAGGACGACGTGCAGAACGTCTACGTGAACTTCGCCCTGTCGGACGCGCTGGTGGCCAAGCTGGAGGCGTGACCGGGTTTCGCGGCGGGGGCGCCGGACCTGCGGCGAACCCCGGCGCCCGCTGGAACCTAGTGACGGCACGTCGGCTGGTCGGCGCACGTTCGCGAGGGTTCGAAGCTCAATCAAAGTCCAGGAAGAAGGCGATTGCACCGCCCACGGTCCGCATCGTGGCGGCTTCCAGGACACCGATCTTCCGACTGACCTTGCCGGCAGGCACCGTGACGATCTTGTCTATCGGCACTTGGCTGTCGGTTACGAGCCCGTTGCCGGCCGTCGGCTTCACATCCACGCGCAGCATCGGTGCGTCTGCGATAAGTTCGGTGGTGATTAGGCGCAGCGTCACGCTGTCCAGGCTGGCGAACGCACTGTTCTGCACCACCACCCACGGACAGGGCTTGCTCGTGTAAGCGCCTTTGGTAGCCAGAACGACGATATCCCTGCGCCCCGGCATCGTCCGAGCCGTCGTCCAAGTCCTGCACGTCCTCGATCAGCGCGAGGCTCTCCGCGGCGTCCGGTGCGGCCGCCACGACTCGGCATTGCCGGGCGGCCTCACGCTTGAGACTGTCCCGGACATATTGCTGCATGAGATGCCGCAGCGCGTCGTCGGGGGTGGTGTGCTCTCTCCGGACGGCCTCTGTGAAGGCGTTCCTCAGGCGTGTGTCCGTGCTGAATTGCATCACTGCGCCGTCGCGCGCCGTGTCCTCCTCCTGCGTATGACAAAAATGTACTCTAGGACGACATGGCGGCAAACGCTCGCGAGGGCGGCTGGCCTGTCCGATCGCAGTGCGCGCTTGACTGCGCCGCTCAGGCGCAGGCCGCCGCGAGTTCCGCGCCGAACCGTTCCTGCGCGTAGCGCTCGATCGAGAAGGTGTCGTCGGGCACCTGCACCATGAAGCGCTCGGCTACCTCGGTGAGCACGATGTCGGGCTTCACCCGCGCGATATACGGCCAGTCCAACGACGTGCTCCAGACGAAGTGCAGTTCCCGGAAGGTCTCGGCCAGCAGGATCGTCAGCATGTACGGCATGACATGCGAGAAGGAATCGCCGAACAGCACGAGGCGGCGCGGATCGGTGGCCTTGGCGTTGCCGTAGACCACGTGCGCGCCGACATGCAGCGTGTGCAGGAGACCCGCGGTCTCGCGCGCCTCCACGATCGGGCTGGCATAGGTCCGAACGGCGTCCTGCTGGATCATCACGGTCCGTGACCGCGCGCGCCGCGGCGGATCGAAGGCGCTGCCCAGGTCGCCGTCGTGGTCGGTCTCGAAGGAGGGCCGGCCCCGCAGCTCCGCCCGGGGCTCGGCCTGGAGCGCCCGGCAGATCTCCGCATAAGCGAGATAGCAGCCGTCGAAGGACCAGTGCGTGTCGGTCCGACAGTAGAGATCGGCCGCGTCGCGCTGGGCGCGCATCGGCGTCACGAGGTCGATGCAGGTCTCCCGCCAGCGCCTGCGCCGGCGCCAGGCGGCGTAGAGGCCGAAGGGCGTGGGCAGGCCCCGCGCCGGGGGCTCGCTGTGGAGCAGCCGGTAGGCCAACGCGGCGTCCGGCCGGATCGCGATCCCGTCGAGGCGGTGGTCGTAGACCATCAGCTTCTCCGGCGCGACGACGTGGCGGTACAGGATGCCCAGGGCACGCAGGCGCCGCTCCCGGGTCGCGACGAGGCTGCGCCACCGCCACACGAGGTCCGTTGTCTCCTCCGGTCGCTCGTACTGGCCGAGCACGTCGTTCGTCCCGGTCTTCAGGAACAGCCACCCGTCCTGTCCGACATGAATATGGTCGGTGTTGCCTGAGGCCACGATATCCTCGTGCGGCTGGTCGCCCGGTCACGTCCGGGCCGCCGGCTTTACAGCATCGGTGCGGATCCCGAACGAGGCCGCGGAAAAATTCGGCCGCAAGGAGCAGGATGCCGGGCCAGCGGCACAGGGCCAGGATGGACACGTTGTCCGCTCTCGCCCGTCGGAGCTCGTCTTGCCCCTCCCCATCGCGTCCGCCACGCTGCAGAATGCCGCCATGCGCTTCCCCCCGACGACCGACCCGATGGCGGGTCCCGACGCCGTCCGCTGGGCCGCCCTCGCTGCCCGCGACGCGGGGGCGGACGGCACCTTCGTGTACGCGGTCCGCACCACGGGGGTGTATTGCCGGCCGAGCTGCCCGTCGCGGAAAGCCCGGCCCGAGAACGTCTCCTTCCACCAGACCTGCGCGGAGGCCGAGGCGGCGGGTTTCCGGCCGTGCCGCCGTTGCCGGCCGGACGAGCCTGGCTTCGCCGCCCGCCGGGCCGAGGCCGTGGCCCGCGCCTGCCGCCGGATCGAGTCGTCCGAGACCGTGCCGTCTCTGGCCGCGCTCGCCCGCGATGCGGGCCTGAGCCCCTATCACTTCCACCGGGTGTTCAGGGCCGCCACCGGCGTGACGCCGAAGGCCTACGCCGCCGCCCACCGCGCCGCCGGGCTGGCCGCCCGGCTGCCCGGCGCCGCCTCGGTCACGGAGACGCTCTACGCGGCCGGCTACGGGGCGGCGAGCCGCTTCTACGCGGAGGGCGCCCCGCGCCTGGGCATGGCGCCCGCGGCCTACCGGAAGGGCGCCGCGGGCCTGCGCATCCGGTTCGGCATCGGCGCCTGCAGCCTGGGCGCGATCCTGGTCGCGGCGACCGACCGGGGCGTCTGCGCGATCCTGCTCGGGGATGCGCCGGAGCCGCTCCTGCAGGATCTTCAGGACCGCTTTTCGGGCGCGGAGATCGTTGGCGGCGATCCGGCCTTCGAGGACTGGATGGCGCGGGTCATCGGCCTCGTGGAGATGCCCAGCAGCGGCCTCGATCTGCCCCTCGACATCCGCGGCACCGCGTTCCAGCAGCGGGTCTGGGAGGCGCTGCGGAAGATCCCCGTGGGCGCGACCGCCACCTACGCGGAGATCGCCCGCGCGATCGGGCTGCCGGCCGCGACCCGGGCGGTCGCCCAGGCCTGCGGCGCGAACCCGGTTGCGGTCGCTATTCCCTGCCATCGGGTGGTGCGCTCGGATGGGGCCCTGTCGGGCTATCGCTGGGGCGTGGCGCGCAAGCGCGACCTGCTCCAGCGCGAGGCGGGCGGGCAGGAGCCTTAGCGTCGGCCGCCCGGTGGCCCGCCGGGACCCCCGAAGCCACCCGGGCCACCCCCTGGTCCTCCGGGCGCGCCGCCAGGTCCTCCGAAACCCCCAGGTCCCCCGAAACCCCCAGGTCCGCTGGGCGGCGCGCCGCCGAAGCCGCCGCGCGGACCCCCGAAGCCGCCCGGCCCCTCGGTGCCGGGGATCGGGCCGGCGCCGGGGCGCGTATCGATGACGGGACCGCGCGGCTCGCCCAGGGAACCCGCCCGCCCGCCGGGCTCCGCGCCAAAGCGCCCCGGAATCTCGTCAGGCAGATTGCGCAGATCGAGGCGGTCGCGGTCCCGCTCGAAGCGCGGGGCCTCGGGTCGCGGCGGTTCGGGGGCGATGCGGTCCTCGATCCGCAGGCGGTCCACGGTCAGGTTGCCGTCCCGGGCGATGTCGGCGGTCACGACGGCGCGCACGCTGCCCTGACGCGGCACCTTCGCGCCCGGCCGCCCCGAGATCCTGTAGCCGGAACCGAATTCCAGGCCGGTCCCCGCGCGGCCGATATAGGCCTCGATAGAGACCTGCTTCAGCCCGGGCGGGAAGGGCAGGCCGAGCTGCGCGGCGTTGGTCACGCTGAGGGCGCCGTCCGTCATCGTTCCCGTCACCAGGGCGCGCCGGCCCGGGGGCAGGGCGTCGGCGCCGGTCAGGCGCAGGGCCCCGATCCGGAGGGCGCCGTCCGTGCCGCGCCGCAAAGGTCCCGCGACCCGATCCGGCCCGGACTCGCGCGGCTCGACGAGGCTCGCCACGATAACCCCGTCCGGCCGCCGCAGCCCGCTGACCGCGACCCGCGCACCGGGCTTCCAGTCGCCGGAGAGGCCCGCGGTGGAGACCCGCTGGCCCAGCACGATCAGCCGCCCCGGCGTAGCCGCCTCCACCAGCCCCACCACCTCGCTGGCCACGTCGATGCGGCGCGTGGCGAGACCGGCGCCTTCGGGCCGCGCGACCACGTGGACCACGTGCCCGATCTTGAGGTCACCCGCCTTCGCGGCCGCGCCGTCGATGCGGACCTCGACCTCCGGCGGGTAGGCGATGCGCAGGTTGTTGACGATGATCGAGCCGAAACCACGGATCGTGCCGATCACACCGGTGCCGCCGATGCCGCGGTCGCCCTCGCCGAGGGAACCACTCGGCGATCCCTCCCGCGGCGCGTCGGTGCGCATCATGCCGGTGCCGCCGATCCCCTGGTCGCGCGGTGTCTCCTGCGGACGGGCGGGGGACGACGGAAGTGTCGCGGCGCCCGCGAGCAGGCGCAGGACGAAGCGGCGGTTGGGCAGGGCTCGCACCGGCCGGACCCTCAGCGCTCGTCCGCGGGCGGCACGGCCTCCGCGTAGACATAGAGGCCGAAATTCCAGCGGTGGTCGCCGCCCGGATCCTCCTGGCAGGCGGCGTGCGCCTCCCGGTTGGCCTGCTGCAGCGCCTCCATGGCGATCTCGCGAGCCCGCGCCTCGAGCTTGGCCGCGAGCTCCTTCGAGAGCCCGTCATAATGGACGGCCCGCTCCAGGAACCGCGGCTTGTCGCCGACGATGTTGGCCACGGCCGCCGCGATATGATCGTGCAGGTTGCGCCCGAAATAGTAGAGCTGCGGTCCCTCCGAGCCGTCGCCGCGCGGGACGTAGGCGGCTTCGGCCAGCACGATCCGGTCCTGCGCATCCGTGAAGGCGAGGCCCCGGTCCAGCCACTCGTCGAGGACCGCCCGAGGCCGCAGGTCGCGCGTTACCCCGGAGACCAGGGTTTCGAACGAGGGGGCGTTGCCCTCGGCATTCCGCGGCAGCGGCAGGGGATGACCCTGCGGATCGGTGAAGGCCGGGTCGGCGATCCAGCGGGCGATGATCCGGCTCGTCCGCGAGACCACGGCGGGCACGACGCTCACGGGCGCGCCGGCCCCGCGCAGGCGCCGGACCTCCTTGCGGTGGATGCCGGTGAGCAGGGAGACGCGGCTGTCGGTCTGCTCCTTGCCCGACAGCGCGAAGTCGTACTCGGCCACGTTCACGTAGAGTTCGCGCAGCAGGTCGGTCAGCGCCGGGAAGGTGATGCCGCGGGCCACCAGCAGGCGCACCAGCGGGCGCAGGAGCCGCGCCAGCGGCGCGTGCAGGCCCGCGCCCTCTCTCGGTGTTTCGGCTGTCTCGGACATGATCGGAACGTTAGACGATGCGACGTGGGAGACAATCCCACAACGTGCGCGGACACACACGGTCATGCGGTTTTCGCGTTGACGTGGGAATTTTACACACGTAACTTGGCTGTGTGGTCAAATTTCCCACGGAAACGCGGAGTTCAACGGATGACGGTCGAGACGCGCATTCTTATCGGGGACGCGTTGCCGCCCATTCAGATCGGCGAACTCACCAGCGCACGGATCGCGAACGACCATCCTATGCCGCGGCTTGGGCGCATCGCCTGCGTCCTCGCCGCCCTCGCGCTGCCCGCCTTCGGAATTGCTGTTGCGGATACGGTCCACCGCGCCAGTGAGACGAAGGCGTCGCAGGCCGCCGCCCCCGTCAACCCCTCAGACGGGGCGGCGGCACCCAAGCGGGTCATCACGCCCTCCCGCGCCCTTAGAGCCGCCCGGGTCGCCGCCTGCGCGACCGGGCGCGGCGAGATGCAGTCGTGACCGCCTTGTCTCAGACCGACCGCGACAGCGCTCGGCCGACCGCCACCTGCGGCGGCGCCTCGATCCTCGATCTTGGGCTCTGCTTGATCCTCTCGGTGACCGTCGTCGGCCTGCTTCTCCTGGCCCTCTGACCCCGCGGCCCGGCCGCTCGACAGACGAGATATCCATGACGCTTTCGTTTCGCGCCGCGCTCATCGGTGCCGCGGCAGGCTTTGTCGCGCTCGGCGCCCAGGCCGCGGATCTGCCCCGCCGTGCGCCGCCGCCGCCCCTGCCACTGCCCCCGGCCTTCACCTGGACGGGCTTCTATGCGGGTCTGAATGCCGGCTATGCGTTTCATACCGGGAGCGGCGGCTACACGGATCCGACCTACGGTGCCGTGACCGGCGGCAACCGGTCCGGCGGCTTCGCCGGCGGTGGCCAGCTCGGCTACAACTACCAGTTCACGCCGGGCTCCGGTTTCGTGATCGGCTTCGAGACCGACATCCAAGGCACGGCCTTCGCGAAGGCGGATGCGGCCTATCTGGGCACGACGCCGTACTACAGCGTCCGCCCGAGCCTCGACTATTTCGGAACGGTCCGCGGCCGCCTCGGCTACGCGTTCGACCGTGTCCTCGTCTACGGGACCGGCGGTTTCGCGTATGGCGGCGGTTCCCGCTCGTCGTACGCGACCTCCTATCCCTACACGTTGCCCGGGACCAACCGGACCGGATACGCCGCAGGCGGCGGCATCGAATACGCCTTCACCGCGAAGCTGTCGGCCAAGGTGGAAGCTCTGTACGTCCATCTCGATCGCGGTTTCGCCGGCACGAGCTACTACAACGCGGGCATCCCTGCGTATTACGGTGCCGGCAAACAGGATTCGGGATTCGCCCTGGTCCGTGCCGGGGTGAACTATCGATTCTAAGTCAGTATTGAATGCGGTGGATCTTGACGGGCCGGCCGGCTTGGGCCGCTATGCGCGATGTTCGGCTTTGCGGTGTCATCGGCCGGTCGCGGCTATTCGAGGCTGGTCTGGGGTCGTGAGTGCCGAATGCCGCGTGGGTGACACCACGCGGTGTCGGGGGCATTTCCGACGGGATTGGCCGTGAACACTCTGAGCCTCCACGCCACAGCGGCGGCGTTCTTCGTCCTGAACCTCACGACCTTCGCCGCGGCGCAGGCGCTGGAGGTGATCCCGCCCGGTCCGACCGGGCGGGGCGCCGTGCTGATTTACGGCAATTTCTGCGGGCCGGGGAATCGGGGCCCGGGCTACAAGCCCATCGACGCCCTGGACCGCGCCTGTGCACGCCACGACGCATGCTCGGCCGATCCGTTGTCGGGCACGCTGACGTCCTGCGCCTGCAACCGTCGGCTTGAAGTTGAGGCAGGTGCGGTCGCCCGCAACCCACGCGCACCGGCCCACACCCGCGAGACGGCGCAATTCATTGCCGACTTCGCCACGGCGCTGCCCTGCCAGTAGGGCGCGCCGCGGACGCGCTCAGACGGCGTCGGCCGGGCTGGCGGCGGCTTTGGGGCCGCCCTTCGCGACTCCCACCAGGGCCGGGCGCAGCACCCGGTCGCCGATCACGTAGCCCGACTGAACCACTTGCACGACCGTGCCGGCGGGCACGTCCGGGTTCGGCACCTCGAACATGGCCTGATGCCGGTTCGGATCGAATTTCTGGCCCTGCGGCTCGACGATCTTCACGCCGTGGCGCTCCAGCGTCTTGGCGAGGTCGCGCTCGGTGAGTTCGATCCCGTCGATCAAGCCCTTGAGGGCGCCGTCGGCGCTGGCCTTCGCGTCGGCCGGGACGCTGTCGAGGGCGCGGCGAATGTTGTCGGCGACGTTGAGCACGTCGCGGGCGAAGTTCGTGACGGCATAGGCGCGGGCATCGGCGACCTCGCGCTCGGTGCGACGGCGCAGGTTTTCCATCTCGGCGAGCGTGCGCAGCGTCCGGTCCTTCAGCTCGTCGCGCTCGGCGGTGAGCAGGGCCAGGGTCTCCGCGATGGGATCGACGGACGCCTCGGCGCCGTGGCCCGCGGAGGCGGGATCCTGGGCCGCACCGGCACCGGCCTCGACCGTGGTCTGGCGCTGGTCATCCTGGGGCATGTCGTTGCTCGTCATCGTGTTTCAGTCGTCCGGGGGAGGGGTTCAGGCACGCGGAACCGGCGCTGATATCTGGCCCGGGGCCAGCGAAATCAACCCGTTGCTCACGCCTCGCGCGGCGGCGGCGCGGCCACCAGCGCTTCCAGACCCCCCGCTTTGAGGGCGGCGACGTCGCCTGCGAACACATCCATCACAGCGGCGCGGATCGCAGCCTGCCGGTCGGGCTGTGTCACCCGCGTGCCGGTGAGGTCGGTGACGTAGAAGACGTCCACCGCCCGTTCTCCGAAGGTTGCGACATGCGCCGAGGTGATGTTGAGCGAAAGCCGGCCGAAGGCAGTCGTCAGCTCGTAGAGCAGGCCCGGCCGGTCGAGGCCGGTAACCTCCACGACGGTTTCCCGGCTCGACAGGGCGTTGTCGAGGGTCACGTCCGGCGGGACCGGGAAAGTCTTGGCCCGGGTGGTCGTTGGCGGGTGCTTGTCGGCCACGAGGTCCGCGATCCGGATCTCGCCCTTCAGCGCCCGCTCGATCGCCGCCGTGATGCGCTTCGTCCGGCGCAATTCGTCGTCGTCCCGTTCGAAGGCGCGGGAAATGAAGATCGTGTCGAGGGCGAAGCCGTCGGTGGTGGTGAAGATCTGGGCGTCCACGATGTTGCTGCCCGCGGCCGCGCAGGCGCCGGTGATGATGGCGAGCAGACGCGGATGATCCGGCGAGTAGATCGTGATCTCGGTCACGCCCCGCACGGGATCGAGGGCGACGTCGGTGGCGCTCGTGCGGCCGTCGCGGAGGGCCTCGCGCAGGAACATCGCGTTCTTGAGCTGGCGTGTGCCGTCGACCTTTAGCCAGTAGGCCTGACTATGCCGGGCCGCGTAGGCGTCGAATTCCTCCGAGTCCCAGCCGGACAATTGCTCCCGCAGGCCCATCTGGACGAGGCGCACCCGGTCGGTGCGGGCGATCTCGGAATGGCCCCCCGAGAGGAAAACCTCGGTCTCGTCGTACAACGTGCGGATCAGGGTGCCCTTCCAGGCGGTCCAGACGCCGGGACCCACCGCCGTGATGTCGGCCACCGTCAGGATGGTGAGGAGCTTGAGCCGCTCCAGGCTCTGCACGCTCGCGGCGAACCGCTCGATCGTCTTGGCATCCGAGAGGTCGCGGCTCTGCGCCGTCATCGACATGAGCAGGTGGTGCTCCACGAGCCAGCGCACCGTCTCGGTCTCGGCCTGGTTCAGGCCGAATCGCGGGCAGAGCTTCTCCGCGATGGCGGCGCCCGCGATGGAATGGTCCTCCGGTCGGCCCTTGGCGATGTCGTGCAGCAGGATCGCGACGTAGAGCGCCGTGCGGTTATGGATCGTGTGCACGAGCCGCGAGACGAGTGGGTAAGTCTCCTGGCCCCGGCCGGATTCGATGTCGGCCAGCACGCCGACCGTGCGCAGCAGGTGCTCGTCCACCGTGAAGTGGTGGTACATGTTGAACTGCATCATCGCGACGATGCGGCCGAAATCCGGGATGAACCGGCCGAGCACCCCCGCCTCGTTCATCTCGCGCAGGGCCTCCTCGGGGGCGTTGCGGGAGGTGAGGATGTCGAGGAACAGGCGGTTCGCCTCCGGGTCGCCGCGCAGCGACGGATTGATGAGCCGCAGCGAGCGGTTGGCGAGCCGCTTGGCGTCCGGATGGATCGCGAGGTTGTGCCGGTCGGCGAGCCAGAACAGGCGAATCAGGTTCGCGGGATCGCGCTCGAAGGCGTCCTCGGCGCGCAGGTTCACCCGGCCGTGGTCGATCCAGAAATCCTCCGCCTCCATGGCGGTGGCGCGGAAGCGGTCGCGGAACCGGCCGATCCAGCGGTCGAGCACCGGCGTGCGCTTGGCGTGGCGCGCCTCCAGCTCCGCGCACACGATGGCGGTGAGGTCGCCGACATCCTTGGCAAATCGGAAATACGCTTTCATGAAGCGCTCGACGCTTGAGAGGCCGCCGCGGGCCTCGTAGCCGAAGCGTTCGGCGATCCGCGGCTGCAGGCCGAACGACAGGCGCTCCTCCGCACGCTTCGTCACGAAGTGCATGTGGCAGCGCACCCGCCACAGGAACTCCTCGCAGCGCTCGAACAGCGCGTATTCCTCCGGGGTAAACAGGCCCGCGCTGACCAGCTCGGCCTGATCGCGCACCCGGTAGGTGTATTTGGCGATCCAGAACAACGTGTTGAGGTCGCGCAGGCCGCCCTTGCCGTCCTTGACGTTGGGCTCGACAAGATAACGCGACGAGCCGGCCTTCGAGACCCGCAGGTCGCGCTCGCGCAGCTTCGCCTCCACGAACTCGGCAGCCGAGCCGACCACGAGCTCCATGTCGAAGCGCGTCACCAGCTCCTCGAACAGGATCCGTGAGCCGAACAGGAAGCGCGCCTCCAGCAGGGCGGTGCGGATCGTCATGTCGGCCCGCGCCTCGCGCAGGCATTCCTCCACGGACCGCGTCGCGTGGCCAACCTTCAGCTTCAGGTCCCACAGGACATAGAGCATCGCTTCGACGACGCTCTCGGACCACGCGGTCTGCTTGTAGGGGAGCAGGAACAGCAGATCGATGTCCGAGCCCGGCGCCATCGTGCCCCGTCCGTAGCCGCCGGTGGCGACGACGGCGAGCTGCTCGCCGGTGGAGGGGTTGTCGTTGGGGTAGAGCCGCCAGACCACGGCGTCGTGGATCGCCCGGACCACGGCATCGGTGAGATTCGAAAGCGTCTGGGCGCAGCGCAGACCGTTGCGGTCCTTCAAGAGCTGGGCCTCGGCGGCGCGATGGCCCTCCTCGATCACCCGGCGCAGCTCGGGCACGAGGGCGGCGCGCAGCTTCGTGGGCTCGCGGGCCTCGCGGTCGAGCTGGTCCAGGACCGTGTCGAGTGCGGGAACGGGATCGAACATGCCTCCCGTTAGCATGATATGCCTACGCCGCCAGCCATCCACCGATCCGCCTTGAAGTTCCGCCGCCCGCGTCGCGCCGCTCCGGGCCGCAAGGCACTATTCCGCGGCCGGCAGATCGAGGGCGAGCAATCGCGCCGTCCGGTTGCGATTGGCAGATCGGGGCTCGGCCGCGCTCATCTGCCGCCGCGCGTCGGCGATGGCCGCGTGGACCCCGTCCACCGCCAGGATCAGGGCGCTCACCGTGCGGGCGTCGATGCTGCGCTCCCGGGCGTAGCAGACCACGTCGGCGACCAGCCCGTCGGTCTCGACCGCCAGGGCATCGAGCGCGTCGCTCCCCGTCGCCGCGCGGACCTCGCGCATGATGTCGAGCAGCCGGTCGAGGACGAAATCGACCCGCTCCCGCCGCTTGCGGGCGAGCCGCTGCCCGAGCCACGCGAAGGCGGAGCCGATCGTGCCGCCGAAGAAAGCGAACAGGTAGATGTAATCCTCGTAGCGATCGAGGAAGGTCTGCTGCTCGCGCTCGAAATAGTCGACCGCTCCCGGGTGGTTGGGCAGCCGTGCCGACGTTGCCGCGACGGTGGTGTCGAAATCGGGCGCCTTCATCAGCTTGGCGGCCGGGGCCGCGGAAGCGAGGCGCGAGCGCCATTCGAACAGGTGCTGGGTCGCAGAGGCGACCGCGACCCGGCTCACCGTGCCCCGCGCCATCAGGCGATAGGAGGCGCCGACGGTCTTGATCTCCTCGTCGGGGCGTTTCGGACGACCGCCGAACGTCCCCGCCGGGATGGTCACCGATTGCAGCTCGGGGAAGCGCTGCAGGATCGCGTCGCCGTCGGGAATCGAGACGAAGCCGATCTTGCGCTCCGGCGAGCCCAGTTCGACGGCATGCACCATGGCCGCGGCGGATTTGGAAGCGGGGCTGGCGATCACCGCCACCGCATCGACGCGCTTGTCGTTGAGCGCAGCGGTGACCTCGCCGATCTTCAGCGGGACCACCACGACGTGGCCGGCCTCGGCCTCGTCGGCCGGGTGCGCGTCCGCCTGCTCCTCCTCGGCCCGGTTCTCCGGCACGAGGTCGTAGAAAGAGAGCAGGTTCGTCAGGAAGGGCAGGTCGGCGCTGTGGCGCACCACAATGCCGAGGCGTTTGCGCGCCAGGGCGGGAATGTCGTCGAGGTCGGCCGCCTCGGGGGCCGCGATGACCAGGGCCTCGTCGTGCAGGATCGCCAGCGTCAGCCCGTTCTCGGGCAGGAACACGTCCGGCCGGACGACGGCGAGGTCGGCCTTGTTGCGCTGGAGCGCCATCGCGCTGTCGCGGACATCGCCGTAGCGCACGACCTTGAGGCGCACATCCTCGCGAGCCCGGTCGAGGGCGCCGGCATAGGCCTCGATCAGCGCGGCCTCAGGGCCGTCCTGGGGGCCGACCGCCACCGTGAGCGTGTTCGGGCGCGACAGATAGACGATCGCGGCCGCGACCGCGGCCAGCCCCAGGGCGACGAGGACCAGGAGCCACTCGCGGCGCATCAGGGACGTCGCCGCCGCATGGAGGCGTCTCCGCCACGGCTTGCGGGTGCGGTCGGGCGAAGGACGGTGGTTCGGGCCATGACCGAGCCTGTCGCGTTGCGCGCGTTCCATACCCAAGTCATGGAACGCAAACCTGTCGAGATCGTGAAGAACCGGTGAAACGAACATTCGTTGCAGGATCCGGGCCGGGGGGGGCGAACGCTGCACCTCCGCCCCCGAAGCCGATCAGCCCGACCTGGCTCGAACGGTCGGCGCTGCACTACCTCGAGCGCTACAGCGCCTCCACCGAGATGCTGCGCCGGACCCTGGCGCGGCGCGTGGAGAAGCGGGCGCGGCTGCGCGGTGAGGACCCGGCGGCCTTCGCCGAGATGATCGCCGCCACCGTGGCGCGGGCCGTCTCGGCCGGCCTCGTGGACGATACGCGCTTCACCGAGACCCGGGTCGCAACCCTGCGCCGCCGGGGCACGTCGAGCCGGGGTGTCTCGGCCAAGCTTGCCGCCAAGGGCGTGCCGCGCGACGTGGTCGAGGCCGCCATGCAGGCCGAGCGCGATGCCGTTCCGGAGGGGGAGGCTGCCGATATCGAGGCGCAGGCTGCGCAGGCCTACGCGAAGCGGCGGCGGTTGGGGCCTTTTCGCCGGCCGGATCTGCGGGCCGCGCACCGGGACCGGGATCTCGCCGCGCTGGCCCGGGCCGGGTTCGCCTACGCGCTCGCCCGACACGTGGTCGACGCCGAGATCGATGGAGTGGAGTGAGGGTGCGGCATCGCGGCTCAGGGTGAAGCGTCGGTCGCCCTTGCACCTTCAACCGCGTCGTTCATTGTCTGTTCGATGGATGAAACCCTTGCCAAGAAGCTGCGCATCCTGGCCGATGCCGCGAAATACGATGCCTCCTGCGCCTCTTCGGCCGCGCCGAAACGGGCCGCCGGCAAGGATGGCCTCGGCTCGACCACGGGCGCCGGGATCTGTCACGCCTACACGCCGGATGGGCGCTGCGTCTCGCTGCTGAAGATCCTGCTGACCAACTGGTGTCTGTTCGACTGCGCCTATTGCATCAATCGCCGATCCTCGAACGTGCGGCGGGCGAAGTTCTCGGTGGAGGAAGTCGTTAACCTCACTCTCAATTTCTACAAGCGCAACTACATCGAGGGCCTGTTCCTGTCCTCGGGTATTATCAAGTCGCCCGATCACACGATGGAGTTGCTGACCCGGGTGGCGAAGTCCCTCCGGCGCGATCATGGCTTTGCAGGCTACATCCATCTGAAGTCGATCCCGGAGGCGAGCCCCTGGCTGATCGAGGAGGCCGGCCTCTATGCCGACCGGCTGTCGATCAACGTCGAGCTGCCCACAGAGGCGAGCCTGGAACGCTTGGCACCCGAGAAGGATGGGGCGGCCATCCAGGGCGCCATGGCGCAGATCGGCGAGCGCATCGTGCAGGCCAAGGCCGAGAAGCGCCGCTTCTCGCCAGCCGGGCACTCGACGCAGGTGATCGTCGGGGCGGACGCCACCACCGACGAGGCGCTGATCCGCAAGAGCGCGCTGCTCTACGGCAGCGTCGGGCTGAAGCGGGTCTACTACTCGGCCTTCAGCCCGATTCCGGACGGGTCCGCGATCCTGCCGCCGAAGCCGCCGCCGCTCCAGCGCGAGCACCGGCTCTATCAGGCCGACTGGCTGCTGCGGTACTACGAATTCACCCCCGACGAGGTGGCCGATGCCTCCGAAGGAGGGATGCTCGCCCTCGACATCGATCCCAAACTCGCCTGGGCGCTGAAGCACCGCGAGAAGTTTCCCGTCGACGTGAACAAGGCCGATCGGGAATGGCTGCTGCGGGTGCCGGGGCTGGGCGCGCGGGCGGTGGACAAGATCATCTCGGCGCGCCGTCATGCGACCCTGCGCCTCGACGACGTGGCGCGGCTGACATCGGGCCTGAAACGGGCGCGACCGTTCCTAGTGGCCGCCGACCACCGGCCCGTGGGGCTGACCGACCGGCTCGATCTGCGCACGCGGCTGGTCGAGCCGGCGACGCAGCTGAGCTTGTTCTGATGGGGGCCGGGAACGCGCTTCTCCCTCCCCCCTTCGCAGGGGGAGGGGATGCGCCCGGTCCGCGCGCCATCACCTTGCGCCCCGGCGCCGACCTCGATGGCTTTCGCGCGGCGGTGCGCAGTCTCGTGGCGCAGGGCGTCCCGCCCGAGGCGGTGACGTGGTCGGTGACGGACGCGCCCGGCCTGTTCGGCACGGACGGGGAGGGTGCGCCCGCCGCGCCCCTCGCGCTGCCCAAACCCGTGGCCGCCCTGATCCCACAGGTGATCCCTCACCGCGATCCGGAGCGCTACAGCCTGCTCTACGCCCTGATCTGGCGGGTCTGCCACGGCGAGCGGCACCTCATGGAGGTGGGCAGCGATCCCCTGGTTCATCGCCTGCACCGGATGGCGAAAGCGATCGGCCGCGATCTTCACAAGATGCACGCCTTCTTGCGCTTCCGCCGGGCCGAGGACAGCGGCGGCGAGCACTACGTCGCGTGGTTCGAGCCGGATCACCACATCCTGGAAGCGGCCGCCTCATTCTTCGTCAACCGCTTCCGCGGGATGCGCTGGTCGATCCTCACACCGGACGGCTCGGCCCACTGGGACACCGAGACCCTGATCTTCGGGCCTCCGGGTGACCGCGGAAATCTCCCCGAGGGCGACGGGTTCGAGGCCGGCTGGCAGACCTATTACGAAAGCACGTTCAACCCGGCCCGCACCAATCTGAAGGCGATGCGGGCCGAGATGCCGAAAAAATACTGGCGCAACATGCCCGAGACGGCCGCGATCCCGGCCCTGGTCCGGGCGGCGGCCGGGCGCACCGAAGCGATGATCGAGAGGGAGCCGACCTTGCCCACACGCCGCGAACCCGCCCGCGCCGTCGCCGCCATGGCCGACCAGGACCCCAAGACCCTCGACGCGCTGAACGCCATCATCCGGCGGACCGAGCCGCTGGTCCCGGGCGCCACCCAGGCCGTGATTGGTGAGGGACCGGTCGGCGCCACGATCGCCTTCGTGGGCGAGCAGCCGGGCGATCAGGAGGACCGGCAGGGCCGGCCCTTCGTCGGGCCCGCCGGGCAGCTCCTGTCCCGCGCCATGGCGGAGGCCGGGATCGACCGGGGGGCGAGCTACCTCACGAATGCGGTCAAGCATTTCAAGTTCGAGGAGCGCGGCAAGCGCCGCATCCACCAGAAGCCGACGGCCGGCGAGGTCAGCCATTATCGCTGGTGGCTGGATCGGGAATTGGAATTCGTCGCCCCGAAGCTTGTGGTGGCGCTCGGCGCGACCGCCGTGCTGGCGCTGACCGGCAAGGCGGTGCCGATCACCCGGGCGCGCGGCCCGTTCCGCTTCGAGCGTCACGACAACCGCTTCCAGGGCTTCATCACGGTCCACCCCTCCTACCTGCTGCGCCTGCCCGACGAGGCGAAGGAGGAGGCTTACGCGGCCTTCGTGGACGACCTGCGCCGGGTAGAGGCGCTTGGGCAAGAACTCGCGGCGTGATCCTCCGCATTGCGCGGTTCTGCTATGCTCACGGGCGCCGATTCGCTCCAGTTCCGCCACCATGGATAAGCTCGCCGCCCTCGACATCCTGCGCGCCAACGAGGCGGAACTGCGCCGCCGCGGGGTCCTGCACGCGGCCCTGTTCGGTTCTGTCGCCCGCGGCGAAGCGGGGACGGAGAGCGACCTGGACGTGATGATCGAGATCGATGCGCCGGTCGTCGGCGGGCTCTTCGGCTATGTCGGTCTGTGCCACTTCATCGATGACCTGTTTCCGATCCGGGTCGATGTAGCTGACCGGGCTGCCCTGAAGGACCGGGTCCGAAAGCACGCAGAGCGCGATGCCGTTTTCGCCTTCTGAGCGCGAGCGGACCGCCTGCGCAGACATCATCGCCAACGCGGAGCGCGCCACTCGCTTCGTGGCCGGGTTCACGCTCGAGACCTTCGAGGCGGACGAGCGCACCCGCTTCGCGGTCGTGCGCTGCCTGGAGATCGTCTCGGAGGCGAGCCGTCGGTTAAGTGCCGAAACGAAGGCCCGGTATCCCGCCGTGCCGTGGCGACAGATCGCGGATGCGGGCAACGTCTATCGCCGCAGCTAACATCGGGTGACGCTGGACATCGTCTGGCTCACCGTCCACCACGAGTTGCCCGTTCTCGTCGCGGCCTGCCGTGCCGAGCTGGACCGCGCGCCCGATTCCTGATCGCCCCGAGCCGCCCGAGCCCCATGACCGACGCGAAGCCCGAGACCAAACCCGTCGGCCCCGGCGATCAGGTGATCCTGGTCGACGGATCGTCCTTCATCTTCCGGGCCTATTTCCAGTCGATCAACCAGGACCAGAAGTACAATTCCCGTCCCTCCGACGGGCTGCCCACTGGCGCCGTGCGGCTGTTCTGCACCAAGATTGCGCAGTTCCTACAGGATGGCGCCGCCGGCACAATGCCGACCCATCTGGGCATCGTCTTCGACAAGTCCGAGGGCTCGTTCCGCAAGGAGATGTTCCCGGACTACAAGGGCCACCGCCCGGACGCGCCGGACGACCTCAAGCGCCAGATGCCGCTGATGCGCGACGCGGTCCGCGCCTTCGGCCTGCACGCGGTGGAGCTGGAGCGCTACGAGGCCGACGACCTGATCGCCACCTACACCCGCCAGGCCGAGGCGCGGGGCGCGGGCGTCATCATCGTTTCCTCGGACAAGGACCTGATGCAGCTCGTCGGGCCGCAGGTGCGGTTCTACGATTTCGAGTCCGGCGCCAAGGGCAAGCCCGGCTACCGGCCGGAGCGCAACCTCGACGTCGAGGCGATCCTCGCCAAGTGGGAGGGCCTGCAGCCGAACCAGATCGGCGACGCCCTGGCCCTGATCGGCGACACCTCCGACAACGTGCCCGGCGTGCCCGGCATCGGCCTGAAGACCGCCGCGGCCCTGATCAAGGAGTTCGGCAGCCTCGACGCGTTGCTGGAGCGGGCGGGCGAGATCAAGCAGCCGAAGCGCCGGGAAACCCTGCTCGCCAGCATCGACCAGGCGCGGCTTTCGCGAAAGCTCGTGGCGCTGATGGAGGACGTGCCGGTTCCGGTGCCGCTCGACGAGCTCGGCGTGCCGAAGCCCGATCCGGAAAAGCTCGTCGGCTTCCTGAAGGCGATGGAGTTCAACACGCTGACCCGCCGCATCGCCCAGATGCTGCATGTCGACCCGGAAGCGGTGAAGCCCGATCCGCGGCTCCTGCCGGGCGCCCGGCCGCACGGCACTAGCAACGGCGCGGGCGGCAGCGATGCGGTGCCGTTCTTCGGCGATTCCGTGCCGCCGGACCCCGAGACCGCGGCGGCCGGCGCCGAGCGCCCGCCGGGGGCCGCCCCGCCAGAGGGCGGCGAGATCGACCCCTTTGCCGATCTCGATCTGCCCGACGCCCCCGCCAAGCCCCGGGCACCCGTCGAGGCGACCCCGGGCAACGTCGTGGCGGCGCGGGCCGCCGAGGCGGTGGCGCCGTTCGACACCGCCGCCTACGAGACGGTCTCATCCCTGGAGCAGCTCGACGCCTGGATTGCGGAAAGCCTGGAAGCCGGGGTGATTGCGGTCGACACCGAGACGGACGCCCTCGACGCCCACAAGGCCGGCCTCGTCGGCGTCTCGCTGGCGGTGGCGACCGGCCGGGCCTGCTACATCCCGCTCGCCCACATCCAGGCCGCGAAGGTCCAGGCCGACGCCACCGACCTGTTCGGGGAGGGTGCCGCGGCCTCGGACGTGGCGGAACCGGTGCCCGGCCAGATCCCCCTGAAGGACGCCATCGCCCGGCTGAAGCCGCTTCTGGAGAATCCCGGCGTCCTCAAGGTCGGCCAGAATTTGAAATACGATTGGGTCGTGCTCGCCCGCTACGGCATCGAGATCGCCCCCTTCGACGACACGATGCTGATCTCCTACGTGCTCGACGCCGGCAAGGGCGGGCACGGCATGGACGAGCTCGCCCGCCGCCATCTCGGCCACCAGCCGATCACGTTCTCGGATGTCGCCGGCACCGGCCGCAACAAGGTGACGTTCGACCGGGTCGCCATCGACAAGGCCACGGCTTACGCGGCCGAGGACGCGGACGTGACCTTACGCCTGTGGCGGATGATGAAGCCGCGCCTCGTGGCCGAGCACCGGGTCGCGGTCTACGAGACTTTGGAGCGGCCCCTGCTGCCGGTCATCGCCCGGATGGAGCAGCGCGGCATCCGGGTCGACCGGGAGATGCTGAGCCGGCTCTCGGGCGACTTCTCGCAGATCCTCGTCCGCCTGGAGGAGGAGATCCAGGAGGATGCCGGCGAGAAGTTCTCGGTCGGCTCGCCGAAGCAGATCGGCGACATCCTGTTTGGCAAGATGGGCCTGCCCGGCGCCAAGAAGACGCCCTCCGGCCAATGGGCCACGCCGGCCACGCTGCTCGAAGAGCTGGCCCAGGCGGGCCACGAACTCCCCAAAAAGATCCTGGAATATCGCCAGCTCTCGAAGCTGAAATCCACCTACACGGACTCGCTCCAGACCCATGCGGATCGCGAGACGGCGCGGGTCCACACCTCGTTCTCGCTGGCGGCGACCACCACGGGGCGGCTGTCCTCCTCCGAACCGAACCTTCAGAACATCCCGATCCGCACCGAGGAGGGCCGGCGCATCCGCCGCGCCTTCGTGGCCGCCCCCGGCAACCGGCTGATCTCGGCCGATTATTCGCAGATCGAGCTGCGGCTGCTCGCCCACATGGCCGACATCCCGGAACTCCGAAAGGCGTTCGAGGACGGGATCGACATCCACGCGGCGACGGCCTCAGCGATGTTCGGCGTGCCGCTCAAGGAGATGACGCCCGACCTGCGGCGGCGGGCCAAGACCATCAATTTCGGCATCATCTACGGCATCTCGGCCTTCGGGCTGGCCGACCGGCTCGGCATCGGGCGCGAAGAGGCCTCGGCGTTCATCAAGCAGTATTTCGAGCAGTTCCCGGGAATCCGCGACTACATCGACACCACCAAGCGCAGCTGCCGCGACAAAGGCTACGTCACCACTCTGTTCGGCCGGGTCTGCCACTACCCGCAGATCCGCTCCAACAACCCGTCCGAGCGCGCCAGCGTCGAGCGGCAGGCGATCAACGCGCCGATCCAGGGCTCGGCCGCCGACATCATCCGCCGGGCCATGACCCGGATGGAGGCGGCGCTGGCGGCGAAGAAGCTCAAGGCGCAGATGCTGCTGCAGGTGCACGACGAGCTGGTGTTCGAGGTCTCCGAGGACGAGGTGGATGCGACGATCCCGGTGATCGCCTCGGTGATGGAGCAGGCGCCGGCACCGGCTCTCACACTCCGCGTGCCGCTGGTGGTGGAGGCCAAGGCGGCGGGGAACTGGCAGGAGGCGCACTAGAGCTGGAGCTCCATCAGCTTGGCTGTTGCACTGTCCGAGAAGGGTGGATTTCTGCCTGTCCATTTCCCAGCCGCAGGTGCATCAGACCGGACGACCTCATCCCAAGCTGCTCACGACCAATTGCAATCGATCGCTGGGACGCCGGTCCCATACCGGATCCTGACCACAGCAGACATCTGCCTTTGAATGACATCACATAAGGTGCAACGGCAAAAAGGTTGGCGGATGAAAAAGTCCCGCTTGCATATAAGCTGCGCGGAACAACGGCCTATTCCTCGCCGTGGTTCCAAAACAATCGTAGATTAATTATTGTCGAAAAACTGATATGCATGGTAGGCGCTGATTGAGAAAGAGTTGAATATATCAACTATCGTCAGCTTGCCCTGAAACAGGTGCTGACGGCCGGGAGAGTTGTGCGCTTCCACCTGCAAGACACGGTGGAACGCTATGCCGCCCGCTTCCGATCAAAACCCCACGGCCATACTGCTCCGCAAGCTGGAGAGTATCGCCATCCTGACGGACGGGGAACGACAAGCCGTTGCGTCGCTCCCCATGCGCGTTCAATCCCTCGGCGCCCGGCAGGACATCCTCCGGGAGGGAGACGAATCTCGGCATTGCTGCCTCATCCTCGAAGGCTGGGCCTGCCGCTACAAACTGCTGAGCGCAGGCAAGCGGCAGATCTTCTCCTTCCACATCGTCGGCGACGTTCCCAATCTTCAGAGCCTGCACATCCCCGACGCGGATCACAACATCGCCACGTTGACCAAGGCCCGGATCGGCTACATCCCGCACGACAGCCTGCGAGCATTGACCACAAATCATCCCAGCGTCGGCGCACTGCTGTGGCGGGATACGTTGATCGAAGCCGCTATCTTCCGGGCCTGGATGGTCGGCATGGGCCGCCGCTCGGCCTTCGAGCAGATCGCGCACCTGTTCTGCGAGATGTATCTCAAGATGCAGGCCGTTGGTTTGGCTGAAGGATATCGGTGCCCGATGCCGATCACGCAGGCCGACCTTGCCGATGCGCTGGGGCTCACGCCCGTCCACATCAACCGTGTGCTCAAGGACATGCGCGGCAGGGCCATGATCACGCTGAAGAGCGATATGCTCGTGCTTGAAGCCTGGAACGAACTTATTCGAGTGTCAGAGTTTGACCCAACATACCTGCACCTGGAAGCACGAGCGGCTGGATGAGCTTGCGCCTACAACCCGTGTATGTCGCCACGGGTAGTGGCGATACCGAGAGCCTGTTGGTTTTCGCTGACGATTTCCTCGTGGCGGTCCTGGTCCGACTTTCGGACGATCATCAGGAGGCGGTCGGAATGTGGTTCCTGGAGGCAGGGTTCGGCCCCGTTGACGACCCCTGTCCTCCGAATTTTTCCGATCTCGATACGGCCCAGAACTGGATCGAAGAGCGGCTCGCGCACGCCGCCTGATCGCGCATGGCGGCGCTTTGCCCTGCCACATCGGCCGATGCGAGACAGCGGCCATCTATGACCGGTTTCGGGACGCCGAGACGACCTTCAGCTTGCCCGTTAGGGGTCGGTCGCAGAACGGCAGCTCTTGGGTTTGCCTGGCGGATAAGCCGACATGAAGTCCGAACCAGCGCCATCGACGAGTCAGCCGGCACGCTCAACAGCTTCGGTATCGGACCGCAATATGGTCGAGGACGATGTGCGGCACGGTCAGAGCCGACAGCATCTGAAGCGTAACGGTTAGCAGGGTGGCCGACGCGTCGGATGATCCAGCAGCATAGATCGGCCAGAGACTGGCGCCGATCAGCAGTGTCAGAGCGAAGATTGGCAGCGAAGCGCAGACGGCCCGCTGCATCGTGGTGATGCCGGGAGCCTTCCGCGGATCCTGCACCAAAGCACGCATGTGCCGAGGGGCATGGAGGCCGACGAAGTACAAGGTGAAGGCTGTAAGGGGCGGAAGCACTACGAAGACCGCAGCGAGGGCGATCATTTCGGCAACCACGGCTGGACGTGGTCGGCGTGTCAGAAGCCAGGCCGCCGTTACTGCAAGCCAGCACCACGCTGCAGCCGACCACCAGGCGGGGAGCTGTGACATCGGCATTCGGGCAACGATCGAGAATAGCCCTGCGGTTTCCTCCGGGCGCACCAGCGCCGGCAGCGCGATCGGCAGACCTCCGCGCACAAGCGCTTCGATCGGCCGCCCCGGGCCCGCATCTTCCTCACCGAAGTGCAGGACCGACACAGCTAAGAACCCCGCCAGCGTGGCGAGAGGCGCGATCTGCCAAGCCAGGAGGATCAGCGCAGACAGGCCGAGATACGGGATGGCAAAAACCCCGAACCATGCATGTCCGAAGCGGGGGCGCAGCAGCGGCGCCGCCACCGCACCATCCAGGGCACCGTGGGGAACCCCGAGGATGATCACCACCGTCAGAGCCACCACCCGGGAAGCTTCCAGCGGTAAACTGGCCGAGGCGATGAGCCCGCATACGAGCAGGGCACCGGCGCTGTGTCGCAGCAGAGTACCCGGTGAGGGCATGCGATGGCGGCTCGCGCCGATGGCATCCCCGATAAGGGAGGCAGACGACGGAGCCGCCATCCGCGTCAGGCCGCCTGGCGCAACGGCGTGGCGGCGCTTCGGCCTTCCTTCAGATCACGATCAACGGCACGCGTCGTCTCCAGCGTCGCCATGATCCCGTAGACGACCTTGGCTGTCAGATCGAGGATGGCGATCACCGCCAGGGCGACGGTGGGCGAGAGGATGCCAAGGCCGTCCTGTCCAACGAGCAGCACGACTGGGTAGGCACACCAAACCCCGGTGAGGAACACGGCGTTGCGCAGGAACGCCTTGCGCACATCACCGCGCTCGCTGGCGTTCTCCTCCCGCAACTGCACGAAGATCCCGTAGAATACCGCCAGGAACGCGCCGCACGAGATGGCGAACCACGTCCACTTTACCGAGGCGACGTCGGACAGGCCGAAGGCCAGAGCAGTCACGATCATGATGAGGTCGGAGCCGATCAGTCCCCAGACCACGGCAGACCGGCGCATGCCGGAATGCATCGCTGTGCGAGCGAGCCCGACGAGGAGAAGGGGCGTGGTGAACGTCCAGTCGATGTAGCGTGCGAAGTAGAACTGGCGCGCAGCCTCTGCTGCGTCGTGACCGGCAGGTAAGACGATACTTCCCTGTCCTGTAGCCATCGCGAAGTAGGAGCAGGCTGCGATGATCGGCACGATTCCGTGAATGATTCCGTCGGCCTCTTCGGCGGGCGTCCGCCGCTTTGCCATGAACAGGATCACGGCAGCGCCTGCCGCCATGCCTGCGAAGCCGAGCCACAGCCAGAATTGAGGCGTCATCAATATCTCATCGGGAGGGGATGAAGGGCCTGCGCACGAACGTGGCAGCACCTGCCCAATGGCTCTCCAACGCGATCGTTGCGTAGGACGATTGTCGCACTTGAACGGGACTCGCGTCTCACGCGATGCGAGCGACCCGACGCTGCTCGTCCGCCTCAAGAAGTCGCGGGTGAGCGATTTCGAACCCCTGCACCGCGTCGCAACGGATGTCGGCTTCAGAAGGTTGGTCCGATAAAGGCCTAGGGCGGCTGTGGGTCCGGGCCGTCATCGCACGCTCAAGCTGATTGGGTTCACGCTCTGGCAAGCTGGCCGGATCGAAGCTGTGCCCGGCCCGTCCGTGCGAACGGAGCGATGCCATCCAGTCGGCGCACCGCTCGCGAATATCCCGCTGCCCTGGGTTTCTTCGCTCCGCTCGCAAAGACGGCGCTCTGCAACGACGTCCTTGAACCGCGAGCGGCATCTTGGAGATGCCGCCAAAGGCAGCCATACGCCCTACGCCCATGACGTGTACTGTCCGCACCCCGTGACCGACCCTCTCGCCTTCCTCGCCGGCGGCGGCGAAGCCGCGCGCATGATCCGCGCGCGCGACTGGACCGGCCACCCCCTCGGCTCCCCGGAGACATGGCCGGCGGAGTTCCGCGCGGCGCTCTCCCTCGTGCTCAACTCGCCGGAATCGATGATCCTGGCCTGGGGGCCCGATCTGCATTTCTTCTTCAACGACACCTACTTCCCGCTGCTCGGGCCGCGACTGCCCTGGGCCATGGGGGCGCGGTTCGATGCCGTCTGGGCCGATGCCTGGGATCAGGCCAAGCCGATCATCGACGCCGCCCTGGCGGGCCGGCCGGAGCGCTTCGTCGACCTGCCCTGGCAACTCGACACCGACCGGGGCGCCCGGGACACGTGGTGGACCTTCTCGTATTCCCGCGTCCTCGATGCCGCGGGCGACGTCGCCGGGCTGTTCATCCTCACCAACGAGACCACCGGCCGGGTGCTCGCCGACGCCGCCCTGGTCGAGAGCCGCGCCCAGCTGGAATCCGCGCTGGCGGAACTCGGCCGCCTCAACGGCACCCTGGCGCAGCAGGTCGCCGACCGGACCGCCGACCGCAACGCCCTGTGGACGCTCTCCACCGACATGATGCTGCGCAGCCAGTTCGATGGGACCATTCTGGCCGTGAACCCGGCCTGGACCGAAGTGCTGGGCTGGGGTCCGGACGCGCTGATCGGCACCAACCTGATGAGCCTCGTCCATCCCGACGATCTCGTCCGCACCACCGAGGGCGCGCAGCTCCTGTCGGCGGGCCAGCGCCTCACGCGCTTCGACAACCGCTACCGCCACCGGGACGGCAGCTATCGCTGGATCAGCTGGGCGGCCCGGCCCGGGGAGGGGGTGATCAACGCGGTCGGGCGCGACTTCACCCTCGAGCGGGAGCGCGCCGACGCCCTGGCGGCCGCCGAGGAGGCTCTGCGGCAGTCGCAGAAGATGGAGGCGGTGGGCCAGCTCACCGGCGGCCTCGCCCACGATTTCAACAACCTGCTGGCCGGCATCTCCGGCTCGCTGGAGCTAATCCAGACCCGGCTCACCCAGGGCCGGATGATGGATGTCGACCGCTACATCAACGCCGCCCAGGGCGCGGCCCGGCGTGCCGCCGCCCTGACGCACCGGCTGCTCGCTTTCTCGCGCCGGCAGACCCTCGATCCCAAGCCCACCGACGTGAACCGGCTGGTCGCCGGCATGGAGGAGCTGATCCGCCGCACCGTGGGGCCGTCCATCGCGGTGGAGGTGGCGGGTGATCCCGAGCTGTGGCCGGCCCTGGTCGATCCGCCGCAGCTCGAGAACGCGCTGCTCAACCTGTGCATCAACGCCCGGGACGCGATGCCGGAGGGTGGCCGGATCGCCATCCGGACCACCAACGCGCGGCTCGACGCGGAGTCCGCCCAGCGTCACGACATGCCGCCGGGGCAGTATCTCTCGCTCTGCGTCACCGATACTGGCACCGGGATGCCGCCGGAGGTCGTCGCGCGGGTGTTCGAACCGTTCTTCACCACCAAGCCGCTGGGGCAGGGTACCGGCCTCGGCCTGTCGATGATCTACGGCTTCGCCCAGCAATCCGGCGGGCAGGTGCGAATCGACTCGGAGGTCGGCCAGGGCACCACGGTCTGCCTCTACCTGCCCCGCCATGGCGGCGCGGTGCCGGAAGAGGATCCCCTTGCGACGCTGGGCGCGCCGCCGCGGGCTGCCCCGGGGGAGACCGTGCTGGTCGTGGATGACGAGCCGACCGTCCGGATGCTGGTGACGGAGATTCTGGAGGATCTCGGCTACACGGCGATCGAGGCGGCCGACGGCGTCGCCGGGCTCAAGGTGCTGCAATCCGACGTGCGCATCGACCTGCTGGTGACCGATGTCGGGCTGCCCGGCGGGATGAACGGGCGCCAGATGGCCGAGGCGGGCCGCGAGAAGCGGCCGGGCCTCAAGGTGCTGTTCATCACCGGCTACGCGGAGGCGACGGTGCTGGGCCACGGCCAGCTCGCCCCCGGCATGCAGGTGATCACCAAGCCGTTCGTGGTCGAGGTACTGGGCGCCCGCATCCGGGAGATGATCGGGACGGCTTGACCGCAGCGCCAGATCGGGCCTCATCGCGGGAACACGCCAGGGAGGACGAGACGCCATGAAGGCGCTGCTGTGCACGCGGCTCGATGGGCCGGACCATCTGGAGATCGTCGAACGGCCCGATCCGGTTCCGGGCCCCGGCCAGGCCCTGGTGCGGATCCGGCTGGCGGCGCTGAATTTCTTCGACACGCTCATCGTAGCCGGCCGCTATCAGGTGAAGCCGCCGCTGCCGTTCTCGCCGGGGGGCGAGGGTGTCGGGGTGGTCGAGGCGCTGGGGGAGGGGGCTTCGGGCGTCGCGGTCGGCGACCGGGTGATCGTCCATGCCGGGCACGGCTGCTGCGCCGAGCGAATCGCTATCGACGCGCGGCGGCTCACCCCCGTTCCGAACGCGGTGCCGGACGAGCAGGCGGCCGGGCTCACCATCACCTACGGCACGTCGCTCCACGCGCTCGCCAACCGGGCGCGGCTTCAGCCGGGCGAATGGCTCGCGGTGCTGGGCGCCTCCGGGGGGGTCGGGCTCGCCGCCGTGGAACTCGGCCGGCTGATGGGTGCCCGGGTGATCGCCTGTGCCTCCTCGGAGGAGAAGCTCGCGGTCGCCCGCGCCCACGGGGCCGAGGCGGGTCTGGTGTACGATCCCGCCACCCTGAAGGATGAACTGCGCCGGATCTCCGGCGGCGGGGTCGATGTCGTCTACGACGCAGTCGGGGACGCCTATGCGGAACCCGCCCTGCGGGCGCTCGGCTGGCGCGGGCGCTACCTCGTGATCGGCTTCGCCGCGGGGGATATCCCGCGGCTGCCGCTGAACCTGATCCTCCTGAAGGAACTCGACGTGCAGGGCGTCCACTGGGGCGCCTTCCTGGAGCGCGAGCCGGAGGCGCATCGGGCCGACCAACGCCGGCTCCTCGACTGGGTCGCCGAGGGCAAGCTCACCGCGCAGGTGCACGGGACCTACCCCCTGGCGGAGTTTCAGGAGGCGTTCGGCCTGCTGACTCGCCGGGCGGCGGTGGGCAAGGTGCTGCTGCGGCCCTGACGCCTCAGAGCAGCCCGTGCGCCTTGGCGAGGCCGACGAGATCGGTCTGCGGGCGGGCGCCGATGTGCTGGATCACCTCGGCGGCCGCCAGCGTGCCGAGCCGGGCGCTGGCGACGTTGTCGAGCCCCCTTGCGTGGCCGGCCAGGAACCCGGCCGCGAACAGGTCGCCCGCCCCGGTCGTGTCCACCACCGCGTGGACCGGGCTCGCCTCGACGGCCCGGACCTCGCCGCCCTGCACCACGAGGGCGCCGTCGGCCGAGCGGGTCACGAGGCCGAGGAGGTGCCGGCCGCGGGCGTTGCGCTCGTCGCGCAGGGCCGCCACGGCGGCCTCGGCATCGTCGGTCTGATAGAGGCTCTGGAGCTCGCCCATGTTGGCGAACAGGATGTCGATGCTGCCGTCGCGGATCAGGCCCAGAAACTCGTCCCGGTAGCGGCCGACGCAGAACGCGTCCGACAGGGTCAGCGCCACGGCGTTGCCGGCCTGGTGGGCGATCTGGGCGGCCTTGCGGAATGCGTCCTTGGCGGCCGGCGGATCCCACAGATAGCCTTCGAGGTAGACGACGCGCGCGGAGCGCACGAGGTCCTTGTCGACATCCTCCGGCGAGAGGCCCTGGCAGGCGCCGAGATAGGTGCTCATGGTGCGCTCGCCGTCCGGCGTCACCAGGATGAGGCATCGGGCGGTCGCCGGCCCCTCGGTTGCCGCCGGGACGGTGAAGCCGACGCCGGTGGCCTTCAGGTCGTGGCCGAACAGGGTGCCGAGCTCGTCGTCCCGCACCTTGCCGACGAAGCCCGTCTTCGCGCCGAGGAGCGCCGCGCCCACGGCGGTGTTCGCCCCGGAGCCGCCCGACACGATCGTGGTCTGGCCCATGGCCTGGAACAGCGATTCCGCCCGCGGCTCGTCAATGAGCTGCATGGCGCCCTTGGTGACGTCCTGCGCGGTGAGGAAGGCTTCGTCCGCGCGGGCGATCACGTCGACGATCGCGTTGCCGAGCACGAGGAGATCGAGGGAGGCTGTCATCCGGGCGTCCTGATTCGGGTTCGCGCCGCTGTGACATCCGCCTCGGATCGGATCAAGCCGCGGGATCTGCGGGGGGCGGCAGATCGGCGAAGAGGTCGGCGATGGGGAGGGTCAGGCCGGGCGGGGTCAGGTCCAGGGTGCCCTCGGTCGTGATGCGGGTCATGATCTGGCCTTCGGCGGCACGCGCATGGTGGATGACCACGCGCTTGACCGGATCGATCATCAGGTAATGCGCCACGCTCGCGAGACTGAAATAGCGGCCGAGCTTGAGGCCTGAATCGACCGATCGCGTAGTCGGTGATTGTACCTCCACGACGATAATCGGAGCCGTGATCTCGGTCGCGTCGGGATGCGCGCGCGCACCGCAATAGACCACGGCGTCAGGCTCGAACACTGTGTCCTGATCGATGCGGACGCTGACGCCATCCGGTAGTACGTAGCAGGGGCGTTGCGCCTGCTTCAGCGCCGAGCGCAGTGCGAGATAGGCTGCAGCCTTGACTTCGGCATGTCGGACCCGTTCCGGAGACATCGCGAAGATTTCGCCGTCAACCAGCTCGAAGCGTCCTGGTTGCCCTTCAGCCCAGGCCAGGAACGTGTCGACGTTCATCCGTTGCTTCGGCAGTGCGGCCATGCGCTCAGCGTAACACGATTCGAACTGGTAAACCTCAGCCCGCGATCTTCTCCAACGCCACGTCCCGCGTCCGGGGGCCGAGAAGGCCGACGAGCAGGCCCGCGGCCAGCATCGCCGCCGAGATGAACAGGAATACCCCCGGCGTTCCGGTCTCGCGCAGCACGAAGGCGATGACGAAGCCCGTGAAGATCGCCGAGAACCGGCTCCACGAATACACGAAGCCCACCGCCCGGGCGCGGATGCCGGTGGGGAACAGCTCGGCCTGATAGGCGTGGAAGCTGTACGACATCACGTTGGAAGCGAGCGTCAGGCCGATGCCGAGCGCCACGATGGTGGAGATCTCCGTGGTGCGCGCGAAGGCGAGCCCGCAGGCGATGTACACGAGGGCGGCGGCCACGATGACGTGCTTGCGCTCAAACCGGTCGGCGATGAGGAGCCCGATCAGCGGCCCGACCGGGGCGGCGAGCGCGATCAGCGCCGTGTAGGCGAGGCTCGACGTCACCGTGATGCCCTGAGCCACCAGCAGGGTCGGCACCCAGTTGGCGAAGCCGTAGAAGCCCACGGTCTGGAACACGTTGAAACCGGCCATCATCAGCGCCCGGCGACGATAGGGCGGCACCCAGAGATCGCGGAACGCGCCGCGCGGCTGCACCGGGTCCGGCGCGGCGGGCGGAGGCAGCCGGCCGCCCGCCTCGGCCGCGACCTGCGCCTCCAGCCTGCGTAGAACGGCATCGGCTTCGGCCAGACGTCCGTGCTCGATCAGCCAGCGCGGGCTCTCCGGCAGGCCCGCGCGCAGCCACCACACCACCAGGGCCGCCGAGGCGCCGATCAGCACGACCCAGCGCCAGCCGTCGATTCCGAGGGGCGCTGTCGGGATCAGCAGGTACGACAGGAACGCCACCACCGGCACTGCGGTGAAGCCGATGCCCTGGCACAGGGCGAAGGCGCGGCCGCGGATCGCCTTCGGCACCAACTCCGACAGGTAGCTGCCGATCGTCACCATCTCCAGGCCGAGGCCGATACCCGCGATCAGCCGCCAGAGGTTGAGCCCGAAGGCCTCATGCTGGCAGGCCATCACGAGGTTGGCGGCCGTGTAGGCCAAGAGCGACCACGTGAAGATCGCCCGGCGCCCGAACCGGTCGGCGAGCCAGCCGCACAGCAGGGTGCCGATGAACAGGCCGGTGAACAGGGCGGCCACGAAGCTCGCGACGCCGCTCGCCCCGAACAGGCCGGGCGTCGTCGGCGTCAGGATCCCGGCCTTGACGAGGCCCGGGGCGACGTAGCCGGTGAACAGCAGGTCGTAGAGTTCGAAAAAGAAGCCGAGCCCGAGGAGGATCACGAGCCGCCAGATCGTCCGGGTCGGCGGCAGCCGGTCCAGGCGGGCGAGGAGGCTGCCGGGATCGAGGGCGTCGGCCGATACCTCTGCCGCCGTGAGCGTCGCCATTCAGCCGTGTTCCCTCAGGCGCCGGGTCGGCGCCCCGGCGCAGTGACGCGGAAGTTCGCGCGGTGCAAGCCGCCGGTCACGCTCCGAACACCGACCAGCCCATGCGTTGCGTCAACTGCTCCAGGGCGACCCGGCCGAGATGGGAATTGCCGGCCGCGTCGAGGCCGGGCGCCCAGACTGCGATCGAGGCCTTGCCGGGCGCTACCGCCAGGATGCCGCCGCCGACGCCGCTCTTGCCGGGCAGGCCGACCCGATAGGCGAACTCGCCCGAACCGTCGTAATGGCCGCAGGTCAGCATGATCGCGTTGATGCGGCGCGCCCGCTCCGCCGAGACCACGGAATGGCCAGTCGATGGGTTGCGGCCGTTATGGGCCAGAAACCGCCCGGCGGTGGCGAGCTGGCGGCAGGTCATCGCGATGGCACAGTGATGGAAGTAGACGCCGAGCGTATAGTCCACCGGATTGTCGATGACCCCGAAGGATTTCATGTAATTGGCGAGCGCGGTGTTGCGGAAGCCCGTGCGCTTCTCCGAGGCCGCCACCCGTTCGTCGATGGTGATACTGGAATCCTGGGCCAGGAACTGCATGAAGCGCAGAATCTCGCCCAGGGCCTCGCGGGGCTCGTGGCCCGAGAGGATCAGGTCGGTCACCGCGATGGCGCCGGCATTGATGAAGGGGTTGCGCGGCACGCCGCGCTCCCGCTCCAGCTGGACGATGGAGTTGAACGGGTTGCCGGAGGGCTCGCGGCCGACCCGCTTCCACAGCCGGTCGCCGGCCATGCCGAGCGCGAGTGTCAGGGTGAAGACTTTTGAGACGCTCTGGATCGAGAACGGCGTGTCGCTGTCGCCGCCTGTGAAGGCCTGCCCCTCGGCGTCGATCACGGCGATGCCGAATTTCTTGGGGTCGACGCGCGCGAGTTCGGGAATGTAGTCGGCCACCGCGCCCCGGTCGGAGCGCTGGGCCATCTCCTCGGAGATCTCCCGGATGACGTGGGCGAGGTCGGGCACTGGGGAGCTCAGGGTCGGGATATCGCGGCCGCGGGCCGGTCCACGACGCCGATGCAAGGCCCGGTCCGCGCGGCGCGGCGTGTGGGAGGCTTAGCAGCGCGGTTGGGGTGAGGGAACCGCAGTGCCGGAATTGGGAAAATGCGAGCAGACGCGCCTCTCCCTCCCCCGCAGAGGGGGGAGGAAGGGCGCGTGGGCATTCGGCTCGCTCAATCCAAAAAAGCTCAGGCGGCGGCGAGCGCCATCGCCATCGACTCCTTCTTCATCAGCTCCCGGAAGAAGCCGTCGAGATGGGTCAGCTTGTCGGGCGAGCCGTCCTGGGCGATGCGGCCACCCTCCAGCACCACGATCCGGTCGAAATCCTGCAGCGTCGAGAGACGGTGCGCGATGGCGATCACGGTCCGGCCCTTCATCAGATTGGCCAGCGCGTGCCGGATCGCCTCCTCGGATTCCGCATCGAGCGCCGAGGTCGCCTCGTCGAGGAGCAGGATCGGCGAGTTCTTGAGAATGGCCCGCGCGATGGCGATGCGCTGGCGCTGGCCGCCCGAGAGCTTCACGCCGCGGTCGCCCACGATCGTGTCGAACCCCTCCGGCAGGGCCTTGATGAAGTCCGTGCAATGGGCCGCCTCGGCCGCCTGCCAGACGTCCTCGTCGGTGGCGTCGGGCCGCCCGTAGCGGATGTTCTCGCGCAGGGAGCGGTGGAACATCGAGACGTCCTGCGGGACCACGGTGATCGCCTCGCGCAGGGATTCCTGCGTCACCCGCTGGATGTCCTGGCCGTTGATGCGGATCGAGCCGCTCTGCACGTCGTAGAAGCGCTGGAGCAGCGAGAACAGGGTCGACTTGCCGCCGCCCGACCGGCCCACGAGGCCGACCCGCTGGCCCGGCTCGATCGTCAGGTCGAAATCCGTGAAGACCGGGCGGCCGTCCGGGTAGTTGAAGGCGACATGGTCGAACTCGATCTTCGCGCCCTGACCGCTGAGCGGCTTGGCCTCCGGGTGGTCGACGAGGTCGTGGGGCTGGAGCAGCGTGTGCAGCGCCTCGGACAGGCGGGCCGTGTGCTGCGTGGCGTCGACCAGGGCCACCGCGAGGTCGCGGGTGGCGGCGAGGATGCGGATGCCCAGCGTGCAGACCAGCACGACCTGACCGTTGGTCGCCTCCTTGGCCTCCCACATCTGGATCGCCCAGTAGAGCAGGCCGAACACCGCCAGCACGGTCAGCACCGCATGAACGATGCGCAGCTTCTCGAGGTAGAGGAGTGAGGAGCGCCGCGCCCGCATCTCGGTGGCGATGGTGCCCTCGAAGCGCTGACCCTCGCGCTTGAATGCCGAGAAGGCGCGCACGAGCGACATGTTGCCGACGAGGTCGACCATCTCGCCATCGACCGAAGCGGCCTTGGCGGCGAAGTCGTGGTGCAGCGGCTTGCCGGCCGCCGCCATCTTGAACATCAGCACGACGACCGCCGCGAAGACGCCCGCCAGGATGGCCGCCATGGTGCTGTTGACGGTGGCGATGTAGGCGATCGACCCGAAGGCCGCGACCGTCGGCGGCATCACGTTGAACACGAACATGTTCTCGACCGTGAAGATCGCGTTCGAGGTCGCCGTGATGCGCGACGCCAGGGTGCCGGGCTGCCGATCGGAGAAGAAGGTCGGGGAATGGCCGGTCAGGTGCCGGAACAGGTCGCGGCGGATGTCGCCGGTGATGCCCACGAAGGTGAAGGCACCGGTCAGCGCCGCCACGCGCCAGAGCATGTTGTCGGCGGCGATGAAGGCGATCAGGACCGCGAGCGCGCCCCAGATCAGGGTGTTGCCCGGGCCCGGCCCCTTCGTCAGCGCATCGACCACGCCTTTGAGGGCGTAATCGGTCGAGACCGAGAAGCCGACAGCGCCGAGCACCGAGACCAGGATGACCACGTGCGGCACCCAGCGGCGGCGGAGATACCGCGCGACGAAGGCGAAGGGCCTGTCGGCGTATCGGTGCAGCTCTTCCATCGCGGTGACCATTCCGTATTCGCGCGGCTTTGGCTTACGGGCAAGGCGGAGTGCAGCGCGGGCGCAGTCTGACCCGCAGCGGCAACGCGAGAGCGTTGCCATATGTTGCACCGATCCGCACCTCCCGTGCGCTTTTATCCGTCAAACCTGAACACCGCTTGAGCGGCTTGGAAACACCCAAGCGAATCCGGTGCCGCGGGGTGTCAGGCTGCACGTTCCACAGGAGAGGCGTCGGTCTGGCGGGTTTCGGGCATGATCAGCGCCACCAGCATGAAGGCCGCGAAGCCCACGCAGGCGAGCCCCAGGAAGGCGCTGTGGCTGCCGAGCCGGTCGGCCATCACGCCGGCCAGCGAGGTCGAGAGGGCGGCGCCGATGCCCATCGCGGTGCCGACCGCGCCCAGCGCGAGGTTGAAGCGCCCGGTCCCGCGGGTGAGATCGGAGACGATGAGCGGCACCATCACGCCCAGCACGGAGGCCGAGATCCCGTCGAGCACCTGGATGGCGACGAGGCCGTAGGGGTTGGTGGTGTAGGCGAGCATCAGGCCGCGCACCGGGAGAGCGCCGAAGCCGAACAGCAGCACCGGGTAGCGGCCGAACCGCTCGGCCGCCCGCCCGACCGCGGGGGCGCTGACCGCCAGCACCGCCTGCGGGACCATGATGCACGCCGCCACCAGCGCGGTCGCGGTCTCGCTCGCCCGCAGGGTCAGGACGCTGCCGACCAGCGGCAGCATCGCGGCGTTGGCGAGGAAGAACAGCACCATGCAGGCCGAGAAGCACAGGAGTCCGCGATTGGTCAGCAGCGAGCGGATACCGTCCTGCCCGGCGGCGCGGGGCGCCTCGGGCCGCGCCGGCTCTTGGAACACCAAGGGGTCGATATCCCGGGCGCGGATGCGCGCCAGCGCGATCACCGTGGGGATGCCGAGGGCCGCGGTCAGGTAGAAGACCGCCCCGTTCGACAGGTAATAGCCGATGGCGCCCATCCCGGCAGCGCCGAGGGCGTTGCCGAGCGCCGCGAAGCTTGCGTTGCGCCCGAGGCGCTCGCCGGCTTGCGCACGCCCGACGAGGCCGATGCTGATCGCCGCGATCGCAGGCGTCAGCACGCAGCTCGCCGCCGAATGCGCCGCCATCGCCAGTAGGACCACCGGAAAGCTCGGCCAGACCGCCAGCGCGAAGGCGCTGCCCGCGATGCCGATCACCGCCACCGCGGCGGCGAAGCGCTTCGAGCGGACCACGTCCACGAAGGCGCCGCCCGGCACCTGACCGAGCAGGGCGACGAGGCTGCCGACCGTGAGGGCGAAGCCGATATCCGACTGGGTCCACTTGGCCTGTGAGAAGTAGACGGCCAGGAACGGCCCGAACCCCGTCTGCAGGTTGGCGACGAAGAACGCGAAGGCGTCGAGGCCGTAGCGGCTCGCCGACGCGATCCGGCGCTCGCCCGCCGCGGTCCCAGCGGCCGGCGCGGGCTCGCGCGGGAGCTCGGCCGCGGTGTCCTTCAGGCGCACGGGCCGGGCGCGGATGTCCTGCCGGGGCATCTCGCGCTCGCGGGGTGAGACGGCGGTTCGTACCTTCAATCGGGCCACCGTCATTTATCCGGCGCCTTCTCGGGGGAGGCGACGGGCGGGGTCTGGCCCGTGGAGGCGGAAGGTGCCGGCGATGCGGCGGGGGGCACCGGGCTGGCCGGTGGCGCCGACGCCGCGGCTGCGGGCGCGACGGCCTGATCGCCTTCGGTCGCGGGGGCGGCGGGACTCGCGGGACCCAGCACCACGATCGGCTCACCCGATTTGTACTCGGGCGACACGCGGACCTGGTTGCGCGTCAGCGCGACCGACAGCTTGCGCTCCTTGCCGCCATCCGACGTGAAGCGCAGCGCGCGCCAATCGACCGCGATCTTGCGGGTGCCGACCCCGAGGAAGCCGCCGAAATCGATGATCGCGGCCCGGGGGTGCCCCTCCTTGTCGATGATGATGTCGATGACGCGGCCGAGCTCGTCGCCCTGGGCGCTGCGCACGCTGCGGCCGAGCAGGCTCTCGTAGTCCTGCGTGTCGAGCACCGTGGCGGGCGTGCCCTGCTGCTGGGCCGGGGTCTGTGCCGTCGCGGGCGGCGGGGTCGGCGCCGGATTTGGCAGGGCGGGGGCGGACGGAGTCGGACTGGCCGCGGCAGCCGGATTCGCGGCAGGCGCCGGATTGACCGCAGGTGCTTGGGGCGAGGCTTGGCCGGCCGCGCCGTCGCTCCCGCTCGCCTGGACCTGCGCCGCGGCTCCCGACGCCCAGAGGGCGAGCGTCACGGCCGCGATCATCCGGTTGGTTCTGAACACGCTGCGTCCTCTGAGGAAGGGCCGGGCCGAGCCGGCACGCCGGCACGACCGCGACCATGTCGGCCGGGTCCGGGCCCGCCGCCGGCAGGTCTCCGCCTGCGGATGGCCGTCGTGCCGCAGGACCTGGGCGAAGTTATGGATCTCGCCAGCCACGTCGCAAGGATCGGGCAAGGTCCAGGCTGGAATCCGTGCCGGGTGGCTTCGGCGGTCGCCAGGACGGTGTCTGGTTTTCGCCGCATCCCCGGCGTAGAGAACGGCCCATAAGTCACGCGAGCCGTGGGCACCACCGCGGCCCTGTTTCGAGGACCACCCGATGCCGACCCTGCCTTCGTCGAGAGCCCCCGCCCTGCGTGGCCTTGCGCTCGGCGCCGCCCTGGCCGGCCTCGTGGCCGGCTGCCAGGCGCTCGGAGGCGGGGGCGGCGTGATGCCGGCGTCCGATGTCGGGCTCCCGCCCTCCATGCGCGACGCGCTGCCGAACCGGCAGGCTCGCAACGCCGCCGTGGATGCCGACGGCCAGCCGCTCCAGACCGCGCCGACGAGGCAGCTCGCGATTCCGAAGACCGCCGGCGGCACGACCCGCTCGGCGGATTCGGGCGAGCGGCGCATCCGGCGTGAGGATCTCGACGGTGGCAACGGCGCGGTCGGGGCCGGGACCAGCAGCGGTTCGATGGGACCGACGATGGCGCCCGGCGGCAGCGTCGGCCTTGGCGGGAAGTTCTGACGATCCGCGACGCCGCGTCGGGCGATCCAGAGTGTCTTCGCCGAAGGGGGCACCGGTTCGGCGCGAGAGCGCGCGTTGAAACAAAGGCCTAGAGCCGTACCCGATTGCAACGCGATCGAGCACGGCTCTAGCCGGCCGCCTCGTTCGGGGCGCCCGCGAGGACCCCGGGATCGATGTCGATCACGTAGCCGCCGAGCTCGGGGCTGTAGCTCAGCGCGTTCCACGGCAGGGGATGATGGGTCTCGCCGAGGCCCAGGAACCCGCCGAAGGCCAGCACCACGTAGGCGACCTGCCCGGAGAGCTTGTCCACCATGATCGTGTGGATCGCTCCGAGATGGCGGCCGGTCCGGTCGTAGACGTCCACCCCCTCGACCTTGTGCGATCCGATCAGCCGTGGGGTCTCGTCGATGGCGACGCCCTCTCCGCCCGCTGGGTCGAGCTCCAGGGTTCCGGGCTTCCTCACGGCACGTTCGGTGGGCAGGTCCGTCGGCATGGTCACTCCCGGTCGGTGGATGCGGGACACTCCGCATCACATGGATCGTCAGAACCAAGAGGGAGGCACGAGACCGGTTCCACGCCCGGGGCGTCGGGCAGGGATGCGGCCCTTCAGGAATCGGACGACAGGCCCGCCTTGGCGCGCCGCTCGTTGATCCGGGTGCGGACCGCACGGCTGGCCAGCAGCATCTCGAAGCCGAAGGCCACGAGGGCGCAGAGCGTGCACAGGATGGCCGCGCCGAACAGGCCGAACAGCAGCGTCGCCACCGTCGCGTCGCGGAGCGCGCCGACGAACAGCGTCAGCACCGCGCCGCATGTGGCAACCCCGCCGAGGGCGGCCAGGACGACGGCGGCATCGAGGGCCAGCGAGCGCTGGTGCAACCTGTCGAGGTGCCGGCCCAAGCGGATACGCTCGGCATCGGCGGCCCCGGCGAGCAGTCCGGAGACGTGGTCGGCCTGATCCGCGACCCGCGCAAGCCGGGCGCCGAAGACGTTGAGCAGGGTCGCGATGCCCGACAGGAGGAAGACAGGGCTCAGCGCGACCTGAACGACGTGGGCGGTGCTTTCCAGGGTGCCGGGGGTGATGAGGTCGGTCATGCCGGCGGGCAGATGGTCCGACCGGGCCGCCGCGGCAATCCCGGGGCGCTCAGACGAGACCGCGAGCCGGCTCCACGCCGTTCGCCGACGTCTCGGCGCGAATGCCGAACCCAAGACCAGCGACGAGGCCGGCGGCGAGCATCAGTGCGAGCGTGAGGATCGGGGCGAACATGGCTGTACTACAGGGACGGGATCGTTAAGAACAGGTTTCGCGCATGCCGATTGGATGAATGAACTACGCGCCGCCTCGGATCGGCCGCTTCCGATGTGGATTTTGACATGTGCCTTGTGGATGAGAGGCGTGCGAAGGCGATTTCCCCTTGGAACGGCAGCGGCACCGCTTAGTTGCTGCTATGCTGGCTCGGCCGTGGGGTGATCATGCCCCGGCCTGCGGCCCGAGAACCGGAGGAAGTTTATGGCCACGAAGACCGAGAAGGCTGCACCGAAGGCGGCCAAGACCACCAAGACTGCGGACAAGGAAGCTCCCGCCAAGGCCGCTCCGGCGAAGGCTGCCAAGCCCACCGCCACGAAGGCCGCCGCCGGTGCCAAGCCGAACGCCCTGCAGCAGCCGCTGAAGCCCTCGGCCGATCTCGGCGCCATCGTCGGCACCAGCCCGCTGCCGCGCGGCGAGGTTGTCAGCAAGGTGTGGGAATACATCAAGAAGCACAACCTGCAGAACCCCGAGAACAAGCGCGAGATCGTGGCCGACGACAAACTGAAGAAGGTCTTCGGCAAGGATAAGTGCTCGATGTTCGAGATGAACAAGCATCTCGCGGCGCACCTGAAAGCCTGACCATTCCCTAAAGCCATGCCCGGTCGATTGTCCGGACGTTCGGCTCTAGGAGCAGGCGCGCTCTCCGTACGACCCTGTCGAGCGCCCGTCCCTCCTCGGGCCGATGCGGCGCGTGCCCGGAACCCAGAACCGTAGGTCCGGCCGGATCGCGGCGCCCCTGGACGGGGTCGCTCTGCGGCTTTGGTTTCCGGGCTCCGCTGCGTGCCTTGCCCTGACATCAGGCTAGGCTCAGAGGCCGGACGCCACACGCGCCCGAGCCACCTCGCGACCAAGTGAAGGCCTACGCGAGACCCTGCAACACGCCCCCGTCGACGCGGAGCGCAGCGCCGGTTGTGGCGCTCGCTGCGGGGCTGCACAGATAGGCGACGAGGTTCGCCACCTCCTCGACCCGCGCGAGGCGCTGGATCAGCGAGGTCGGGCGGTGCTCGGCGACGAACTTGCGGCCCATGGCCTCGAGATCGGCGTCCGCTTGGCCGCCAGCCATCTGCGTCATGAATTCTGCGACGCCCTCCGAGAGGGTCGGCCCGGGCAGGACGCTGTTCACCGTCACGCCTGTTCCGGCCGCCGTCTGGGCCAACCCGCGGGAGATCGCGAGCTGCGCGGTCTTGGTCATCCCGTAATGGACCATCTCGGTCGGCGTGTTGATCCCGGACTCGCTGGAGATGAAGATCACCCGGCCCCAGCCGCGCTCGGCCATGCCGGGGGTGTAGGCCCGGGACAGGCGCACGCCGCTCATCACATTGACGTCGAAGAAGCGCTGCCAGTCGGCATCCGGAATCTCGAAGAACGGTTTCGGCTCGAAGATCCCGGTGTTGTTGATCAGGATGTCCACCGTCGGCAGCGCCCGCACCAGGGCCGCGACGCCCTCCGCGGTGGCGACATCGCCCGGCGCCGCGAAGGCACGGCCGGATTTCGCCTCGCCGCGCAACTTGGCCAGTGTTGCTTCGACCCGCTCGGGCGTGCGGCCGTTGATGCCGACCTCCGCGCCGAGATTGCAGAGTTCCCGAGCGATGGCGTAGCCGATGCCGGCGGTCGAGCCGGTGACCAGGGCTTTCCGGCCGGTGAGATCGAGGTCCATGTAACCCTCCTGTGGTGCGACGCAGCGTCAACGCGCGGGTGCCGTCGCGGGTCACATGCCTCAGCGGGCTAACCGGTCCGACTCCGCCGCAGGACGCTGGCACAGCCACCGATCACCGCGAGTGCCGCCGCGCAGGACAGCGAGAGGGTGACGGCCTGGCCGGGCCCCAGCCCGTGGGTGAGGCCGAAGATCACCGCCACGAGGGCCGCGCCCAGCGATTGTCCGGTGAGCCGCGCCGTCGATTGCATTCCGCTCGCGCCCCCGGCCCGGTCGCGCGGGGCAGAGGTGACGATGACCTTGTTGTTGGGCGACTGGAACAGGCCAAAGCCCAGGCCGCACAGGGTCAGGCGCCAGACGATGTCGAAGGTCGCGGGCGCTGTCGGCAGGAGCGTCATGAAGACGAGGCCGGTCGCCATCATGGCCAGACCGATGCCGCCGAGGATCCCGGGCGGATAGCGATCGGCGAGGCGCCCGGAGATCGGTGCCATCGCCGCCACCGCGATCGGCCAGGGTGTGAGCAGGAAGCCGGTCTGGGTGCTGGAGAGGTGCAGCACATCCTGGAAGTAGAACGGCAGCGCCACGTAGGACACCATCTGAGCGCAGAACGAGGCGACGGAGGTCGCCATCGACAGCGCGAAGGCGGGGATCCGCAGGAGGTCCACCGGCAGAAGCGGCGCCGGCAGGCGGATCTGACGGCGGACGAAGATCGTCCCGATCACCAGGGCGCCGATCAGTTCGGCGACGGCCACACCCTGCGCCCCGGGATCGCCCAACCCGTCGATGCCGATGATCAGCAGGCCGAAGGTCAGGGCGTTCAGCACGGCGCTGACGCCGTCGAAGGGCCGCCCGCTCGCCGGCGTCACGGGTAGGGTACGGGAGGCCACCGTCAGCGCCAGGAGGCCCACCGGGATGTTGACGAGGAACAGCCACGGCCAGGTCGCCACCGAGAGGATGGCGGCCGCCACGGTCGGGCCGGCCGCGGAGGCCACCGCCACGACAAGCGCCACATTGGCAACGCCCTGGCCGATCATCCGGTGCGGATAGATGAAGCGCACGAAGCCGATATTGACGCTCATGATCGCTGCCGCGCCCAGACCCTGGACGATCCGCGCCGCGATCAGCAGCGGCAGGCTCGGCGCCACCGCGCAGGCCAGCGAGGCCGCGACGAAGACTGCAAGTCCCGGGAGGTAGACCCGCCGGAAGCCGAAGATGTCGCCCAAAGCCGCCAGCGGCAGGAGGCTTGCGGTCACCGCGATCTGGTAGGCGTTGACGATGAAGATCGCGTCGGCGGGCTTGACCGCGAGATCCCTGGCCATGATCGGCAGGGCCACATTGACGATGGCTCCGTCGAGCACCGCCATGGTCATGGCGAGCCCGATTGCCGCCATGGCGAGCACGCGTTCGCGCGGCGGCAGGCCGTCCTGTGCGCCGCCACCCTTCACGGCGCCTGAACCGGGCGGGACCTGCGCCATGATCGCGCGCTCCTGCGGCGTCCGGGAGCCCGTGACGTCGATGGCTGGGAAACCCGGGCGCGGGGGCACCACGGATGCCGCTCCCTGTCGCGCAGGCAGGGCGGTCCGTCGAGGGGCGCGGTGTGTTCTATGTCACCGCGCGGAAGGATTTGTTTTGGAGCCGCTCAGGCCAGCATGTAGGTCAGCAGCGAGCGCAGCTGCGCCGGCTTGATCGGCTTACGCACGAGTTCGGCACCGGCGGCCGCGACCCGCTCCTCGACCGCCGCGGAATGGTCGGCGGTGGTCACAATCACCGGTAGGGGATCGGGGCGGAGCCCGCGCAGGTAGGCCGCCACGTCGAGTCCACAGGCGCCGTCGTCGAGGTGGTAATCGAGCACCAGGATGTCGGCCGTGATCGCGCCGCCCATCACGGCGTTCCGCACCCCGGCGAGGTCGTGAAACGTCGAGACCCGGGCGTCCCAGTTCTGCAGGAGGCGGGCGAGGGCGTCGGCCGTGGAGGCGTCGTTCTCCACCACGAGAACATGAGCTCCTGAGAGCCGGGTTTCCACCGGTGCGGGCGGTGCCGCGGCGGCCGGGATCGTGCTGAGGGGGAGCGCGAGTGCGACTCGGGTGCCGTGTCCTGGTCGCGAGGCCAGGGTCAGGGGATGATCCAGCGCCTGGGCCATGCGGCGCACGATCGACAGCCCGAGGCCCAGCCCCGGTTCCTCGCCGCTGCTCGACCGGGCGCCCCCGCGGAAGAACTCGTCGAAGACGAGGGCGCGGTCCTCTTCGGCGATGCCGCAGCCGGTATCGGTCACCTCCACCCGGACCCCGCCGGCACGGCGCCGGGCGGCGAGCACGATGCCGCCCGCGCCGGTGTAGCGGACGGCATTCGAGACGAGATTCTGGAGGATGCGCTGCAGCATCACCCCATCGCTGATCACGGTCAGGTCCGGGCAGCGCACCGCGAGCCGAAGGCCCTTGCGCTCGGCGAAGGGCTTGAAGCTCTCGGCGAGTTCCGCCAGCAGGTCGGGCAGGAAGACCGGCTGCTGCTGCGGACGGACGATGCCCGCATCGAGCTTGGAGATGTCCAGCAGCGTCTTGATCAGGTCTTCGATGGTCTGCAGGCCCCGCTCGACCTGGCCCGCGATGGTGCGCGCCTCCGGCGGCACGTCGAGGTCGGCGAGCGCCGAGATCGACAGGCGGGCGGCGTTCACGGGCTGCAGCAGATCGTGGCTCGCGGCGGCCAGGAAGCGGGTCTTGGAGCGGTTGGCGGTCTCGGCCTCCTCCTTGGCGGCGGCCAGCGCCTCGTTGGAGCGCTCCAGGCGATGCATCAGCCCGGTCAGCTCTTCGGTGCGGGTGCGAACGCGCCCCTCCAGCATGATCGCGGTCTGGAACAGTGAGTAGGCGCTGCCCCGCTGGTCCATGGAGCGCTCGACATGGGACATCAGCGCGGCGTTGATGCGCTCGAGTTTCTCGATCCGCCGGCGCAGGGAGGCGTCGGTCTCGAGCCCGTTCGGGTGCAGGGTCACGACGCGACCGGAGCCTCGCCGGACGCGAGAGTCTTGCCGATGGCGATGCCCGTGAAGGTCTGATTGAGGTGCATCGCCCGGTACTGCTCGCCGAAGGTCTCGAAGCCGACGACGTTGTACCGACGGTAGAGGTCGGTGATGCCCTGGCGGACCTGCCGGCTTTCGGCGTCCAGACGGCGCAGCACGCATTCGAACCCGATGATCAGATCGACGCCGCCGAGATGCGCGTCGAGTCGGGCCAGCTCCGCACGGGTCGAGGCGACGATATCGCGGGGCTCGGCCAGCGTCAGCACCACGCCTTCATCCACCGCGCAGAAGAAACTGAGCGAGCCATCCTCGTTCATCCGCCGGATCGAGCGGCAGAAATACTCACCGCCGACCTTCACGGCGAGCGGGTAGGCGGCGAAGCTCATCGGCGACAGGTTCTCGGGATCGAGGCCAATCGCCATGGCGTATTCCCGGGCTGCGGGCTCGGCATTCAGCTCCTGAACCTCGCGCCGCTCGCCGTCCGAAGCCGTGACCACGAACTTGGTCCGGGTCGGCTCGAAATTGTCGCTCTTGAAGATCTCCACGGAGAAGTCGGTCTCGACCAGGACGAGGACCGCCGCCTTCCGGTGGATCCGGCCGCCGTGGAGCATCACGGCGTCGCGGAAGCGCAAGTCGTCGCCGGCCGAGCCACCGACGATCGGGATGCCGTCGAGGGCCCAGGCGATGGCCGAGACGACGGTCTCTTCGGCATTGGTCAGCCCGTCGATCAGCGACAGGGCGAAGCGGCGGCCGGCTGCGGCGGTATCGCCCTCGCGGCACGGATCGAGCGGGTCGAGGGTCCGGCGCAGGGCGCGCACCGCCGTGGCGGTCCGCTCGACGTCGAGATGGTCGATGGTGTCGAGGAGGGTCGAGACGATGCGGAAGCGCTCGGCCGGAAACGCGATGACGACAAGGCCGCGGTCCAGGCCACCCGCGGGCGCGATGCCCCCCGACATGGAGCAGCCAGCCACCGGCACGCCGGGGAACCGGGTGTCCATCTCCCGGGCCAGGGTCTCGGCATCGTAATCGGCCGAGAAGAACACGACGATCTGCGACAGATGGGCTTCATGGATCGCCCGGGCCACGTCGGAGACCGCGTCGGCGGCCGAGGCCGCCTCCGTCCAGGCCGTCCAGATGCCGCACAGATGGCGGCGCACACCCGATCCCTGAGCCACGTTTCACCCCTGCAGACCCCCTCGGCAGGCTTGGTGCCCGCTCTTCAGTGTCTCGGTGTGAGTATGTCGCGCGCAATCGACCCGCGCAACGGGGATGTTTGCCGACGCGGAGTCGCCGGAACCGTCGGGCCTCATTTCATGCAGGCGTCCTCGGCCTTCTCGAAGGCGGCGGGCTTCGGCTCGTGCTCCGGGGGCCGGTTGCGGCCGAGCGCCCCGTCCGAGCGGGCGCGCAGGTAGGTGTAGATGTCCGGCATGTAGCACATGACGTTCCGGTTATCCCCGAAGGCCGGCATGACCAGTTCCTGCGCGGCGTTCACATCTTTTTTGCCGCCGACGATGATGCCGGCAAAGTGCGCGTAATCCATGCCCTTGAGGGCATCGACCAGCGAGGGCGCGTAGGTCGAGCCCATGCCGTCCGGCCCGTGGCACACGATGCAATTGGCATTGTACCGCAGGTAGCCCGACATCGTGTACCAATCGACCTTCTTGCCGGCATCGGTGATGTGGTAAGTCGGATCGCCGCTCTTGTCCGTGTACTGGCCATCCTGGACCTTGGCGGGCTGGGTCGGGCCGTCGCTCTTCAGGTCGGCTGCAGGCGACGGTGACGCGGGCGCGGCCGCACGGGCCGGGATGATCCAGAGGGACCCCGCCGCGACTCCAGCCAGGACGATCCGGGACAGGCCGTTCTCTGCGCACCACATGGGCGTTTCTCCTGCCGCCCACGGGCTTCGATTGCGGTGGTGCGGTGAGGACATAACGGCGCTCTTTCGCGTCGAGCACACGGCCGCGCCTTCACGATTTCGCGTCGTCGTCCCTCCCCGACGGCCCCGCGGCCTTATCCGCGTTGCACACAGCATTAACCTTTTGTTAATCCGCGGATTGCCGCCGGGCCGCCGGCGTGAGAGCTTTCGTTAACGAGAGCTTAACGGTTGAGACACGGCGATGCGGTTCGCGGTTTCCAAGGTGCAGGGACTGGTCTCGGGTCCCGCATCGCGTCGGCTCTCCCGCGGTCGCCGCGCGGCCTTCGGTCTGGCGCTGGCCTTCCTCGGCCTGGGTGTCGCGGCTCCGGCCGGTGCGCAGACTTTGGCCAGCCTGCCTGCAGAGGTTGGCGCCCGGGTGCAGGGCGACGCGAAGCCGATCCTGGCGTGGGTGACGTTCTGCCAGAGCTACGCGGCCGAATGCGCGGTGGACCGCGCGGAGCCCGCCCGCATCAACCTGACGCCCGCCACCTGGGCCACGATCGTGTCGGTGAACCGCCGGGTCAACAAGGCGGTCGAGCCGATGACCGACCAGGAGCACCTGCACGTGGCCGACCGCTGGGATCTGGCCGAGGACGGCATCGGCGACTGCGAGGATTTCCAGCTGCTCAAGCGCCACCTGCTGGCCGAGGCTGGGCTGCCGCGCCGGGCGATGCGCATGACCGTGGTGATCGACGAGAAGGGCGAGGGCCACGCCGTGCTGACCCTGATCACCGACCGGGGCGATCTGGTGCTCGACAACAAGACCAACGCGATCCTGCCCTGGCACAAGACCGGCTACGTGTTCATCAAGCGCGAGAGCCAGGACGCGGTCGCCTGGGTGTCCCTCGGCGGCGTCACATCCCCCGTCACAACCGCCAATCGCTAAGGGCGAAACCTGCCGACACTGGTGGCCGGCACAGACCGGCCGGCGCGTTGCCGCCTTGGACAACGCCACAAGTTCCGTCGTGGAACGCTCTCGTCGTTAACCGCGTGCTAACCTCAACGGCACGACTCTGTCCCGGGACGGAGTACCTGATCGATGCCGCAAGCCCGCCTCGTATCGCCCGTCCCATTCCTGATGGCCGTGCTTCTCGTTGCGACCGCCTGCCCGGCGCAGGCGGACAGCGGGGCGGCGACGCGTCACGCGGTCTGGCGCGACTGCCTCGCCCGCAACTTCCGGGTTCAGGTTGAATTAACGGCGCGGGAGCTGGCTGCGGATGCCGCCTTTCGGGCCTGCCGGGCGCCCGAGGCAGCCTATCTCGCCGCACTGTCGGGCTCTCCGCTCCTCGACGACGAGGATATCGCGCGCGCCAGGCCGCTGCTGGCCGGCCGCATCCGCGCTTGGCTGATCAGCAATCCCGGTTAAGGGAGCCGAGATTTTTTTGCGCCGGACCCCGCCGGGTGCTCTCGGTCAGGCCGGCAACGCACCACGCTCATATGCCGCAGGCGCAACAGCTCCGAACATTGGCAATCCTCTGCTCGGGCGAACCGTAGATTGCGTTCGAGGTTCCGTACGCCTGCCAGTGCCGGATCCACTGCCGCACGTAGTGCCGGCCATTCGGCGCTGTTGCCAATTGGTGGGCCGCCCAGCAATCGGCCAGCTTCATGGATCGTTTGTGGATCGCCAATTGTCCGTAGGCCTGAACGAGATAGAAGTGACTCGCGTCCCGAATTTGATCATCGGTCAGACTGGCGCGAGAGGGGCAATAAAAAATACCGTCCGACACGACCAGTGCGATTTCTCCCCCGGTCATCGCGCAGTTGTTGGTCACTGTGACGTCGAGAACCTCTCCAAAAGGGCTCCATTGCGCAATGGATGTGCCACTCAGGCCCGTATATAAGATGCATGCGGCCGTGAGGCAGCGGGGGATATTCATGGCGGATACGTGGCCTCGGCTCGCGTAAGCTCGGCGGCGATAATGCGCAATTGCGCTTTCCTTACAAGAGACGCCGAGATGCCATGCACCTCCGCGGTGTCGGGGCGCCGGTACTGTGCGGTATCGCAACGGCGGCCCAGGCAGGGCTAGACCTTCAGCCGGGCCTTGATCCGCTGCGTGAGCCCGTCGCGGACATCCCGATAGGCATTGAGGCGCTGCTCGCGGGATGCCTCCTGCACCAGGGTCGGGTCTGGGGTCGGCCAGTACTCGACGTCTGCGGCCAGAGTATGGGTCAGGTCCAGGGCCCGGTGGTGGGCCTCCGGCGCGAGGGTGATGATCAGATCGAAATTCAGCCCCTCCCAGTCCTCCAGTTCCTCAATGGTGCGGGGGCGGTGCCGACTCGCGTCGATCCCGACCTCGTCGAGGGCCGCGATCATGAAGGGGTCGGTGGGCTCGCCGGAGCGCACCCCGGCCGACTGGACGTAGGTGGACTTGCCAAAGTAGGCGCGCGCGATCGCCTCCGCCGCGGCCGAGCGCACGGCGTTGAAATTGCACATGAACAGGACGGACTGCACCCGCCGCTTCTTCGGAGTGGTCTCGAAAGGGCTCGCGGGAGTGGTCTCGGGAAGGGGCTCCGCCATCGCCGGTCGGCGCGGAAGGCGCCCTAGCCCTTCCAGTGCAGGGCGAAGATCAAGGTGAACAGGCGGCGCGCCGTGTCGTGGTCGAGGTCGACCTTGCCCTCAAGGCGTTGCTTCAACGTCTCCGACGCCTCGTTGTGCAGGCCGCGCCGGCCCATGTCGATCGCCTCGATCTGCGAGGGCGAGGCGGTGCGGATCGCGTTGTAGTAGCTCTCGCAGATCATCTCGTAGTCGCGGATCACCCGTCGGAACGGCGTCAGCGACAGGAGGTGCGTCATCACCGGCTCGCCGTCCACCGCGCTGATAGCGAAGGACAGCTTGTTCTCCACGAGCCCCAGCGTCAGCGCGTAGGGCCCTTCCCGGCCGGGAATGGTGAAGGAATTGTCTTCCAGAATGTCGAACAGGGCGATCGCCCGCTCGTGTTCCTGATCCGGGTTGCCGCGGGCGATCGAGGCCTCGTCGAGGCTCACCTTCGCGAGGCGGTTCGGCCCGCGCTGCTTCTCCGCCATCCCCAAGACCTCACAGGTTCAACCGGATCGCGACGGAGCGGGCATGCCCCTCCAGGCCCTCGGACCGGCCGAGGTTTATCGCTGCCGGGCCGAGCGCCCGCAAGCTCTCCGGCGTACAGGCGAGAATCGTGGTCCGCTTCATGAAATCCAGCACCCCGAGGCCGGAGGAGAACCGGGCCGAGCGGGCGGTGGGCAGGACGTGGTTGGGGCCGCCGACGTAGTCGCCGATCGCCTCCGGCGTGTGCGAGCCAAGGAAGATCGCCCCGGCATTGCGGACCTTGCCGGCCAGCGCCTCCGCGTCCTGTGTCTCGATCTCGAGGTGCTCGGGGGCGAGCCGGTCGACCAGCGGCACCGCTTCTTCGAAATCGCGCACGCGGACGATGGCGCCATAGTCGCGCCAGCTCGCCCGGGCGATCTCCTGACGGGGGAGGGTCGTCAGCGCCCGGTCGACCGCGGTCTCGACCGCATCGGCGAGATCGGCACTGTCGGTGATCAGGATCGCCTGGGCGGCCACATCGTGCTCGGCCTGGGCGAGGAGGTCGGCGGCGATCCAGTCCGCATTGGCGTGATCGTCGGCCAGGATCAGCACCTCGGACGGGCCGGCGATCATGTCGATGCCGACCTGCCCGAAGACCCGGCGCTTGGCCGCCGCCACCCAGGCGTTGCCGGGCCCGACGATCTTGGCGACCGGCGCGATGGTGGCGGTGCCGTAGGCCAGAGCCGCCACCGCCTGAGCGCCCCCGACCCGGTAGATCTCGTGGACGCCGGCGCGCTGTGCGGCGGCGAGGACGAGCGGGTTCATCTGCCCGTCCGGTGTCGGCACCACCATGACGACGCGCGGCACACCGGCGACCCGGGCTGGGAGCGCGTTCATCAGTACGGAGGAGGGATAGCTCGCAGTCCCGCCCGGGACGTAGAGGCCGACGGATTCCAGCGCCGTCCAGCGCCAGCCTGCGGTGACGCCGAGCGCGTCGGTGGCGCGGTGATCCGCCGGCCGCTGGGCGCGGTGGAAGCCCTCGATCCGCTCCGCGGCGAGGTCCAGCGCGTCGAGGAGATCGCTCGGGCAGGCCTCGACGGCTGCGGCGATCTCCGCGTCGGTCACCCGGAGTTGTGCGGCGGTGAAGTCCGCGCCGAGTCGGTCGAAGCGCTGGGTGTACTCCACGAGAGCCGCGTCGCCGCGTGCGACGACGGCGGCAATGATGCCGCGAACCGCCTCATCCACATCCTCGGCGATCTCGCGTTTGACCGTGAGCAGCCGCGCGAAATCAGCGGCGAAGTTCGGATCTCTGCTGTCGAGCCGGACCATCGGACCTCTCCGTTTCCTCTCAAGCCGCCGTGCCGGGCGCGGCGTCCGGACCACCGACGTCGTGGCCCGGGCGCGTGGACGCCTCCCAGACCGGGCCGAGATCCTTCATCCGGACCTCGATGCACTCGACTTCAAGCCGCACCGCCGCGCCCCCGGAGAAGACGAGATCGATATGGCCCGAGGGCGCGTCCGCGGGCGTGAAGGTCAGGGCCAGAAGGCTCATCGGCATGGCGTCGCCGGGTTTGAGGCCGCGCGTCCTGACATGCAGGACGCGCTCGAAATGGACGCCGGTGAGGCGCCGGCGGGGCGGGACATCGGGCGTCCAGTCGAAGCGCCGCGCGGCCATCAGGAACCTTTGCTCGTCGGCCAGATAAGTCAGGTCCTCCGGCCGCAGGATCGCGTCCTGAAGGTGCGCGGAGATGACGGTCAGGTCCTCGGCGTCGAGGGCGGCGAGCCTGAGCAGCTCCATGAACGGGTCCTCGGGAAACACGGGATGCGCGGGTTGGGAGGGCCGCGCGAGCCCGCACGATGGGCGTGCGGCAGGGCGTAGGTAGCGGCACCACCCCGTCCGGGCAACGGCCGCAGACCCAATCGCGATTCCGCCGCGGATTCCGCCGCGGCACAGGTTCGCGCCAGCCCGGGCGTGCAGGATCGCCCGGCCGACGATTGGAGGCGGGACCGGTATGGGAAAGCGCATCACGCACGCGACCTTGGTTGGCAAACTTCTGGCCGCCCTGACGCTGGGCATCCCGCTCGCCGGCCCGGCGCGCGCGCAGGTCGGGCCGGATGCGAGACCCTATATCTACGGCGAGCCCGGGCCGGGCCGTTACGAGTACGGATCGCCGAGGCCGCACCACCGGCCACCGCCGCCGCCCGCGGACGACGACTGGAACCTGCCGCCTCCACCGCCGCCTTACGACGCGTACGATCGGCCCCGGGACCGCTGGCGGGGCCCCGAGGCGCGCCGCCGGTGGGACGAGGGCGTCTGCATCACGTCCCGCGGGACATGCGCGGCGCCGGCCGGACCGCCCAGCGCACCCTGCGGCTGCGAGATCCCGGGCTTCGGCTACAAGCGCGGGCAGATCGGCGAGTGAGCGCTCCGGCGGCGTCGTCTTCCAGGCGATAGGGCGCCGCCAACAGCGCGATCGGCAGGTTCCAGGCCGCGCTGATCGCCCGGATCTGGCCGAGGCTCAGCGCCCGCTTCCGGTTCAGGATCTCGGATGCGCGCCCGCGAGCCGAGCAGGCGGGCGCGTTCGCTCTGGGAGCGGCCCATATCGGTGATGGCGAAGTGCAGGATCTCGATGGGATCAGCCGCCGCGATCAAAAAATGCTGCTCCTCGTAGGCTTCCACGAGGGTCGCGAGCACATCGAGCCTGTCGCCGTCCGGGGTTCCCAGGGGGGAGCCCCAAAGCCGTTCAATTTCTTGCAGCGCGTCGCGGCGATCTGCGTCTGAAAGGATCGGCCTGATCTCCACGGCCAGCCTCCTAGAACGTGAGACGGTGAGGGCATCGACGGTGTCGTACTGTTGATGCGTGCCGAGAAATTTTACGAATGCAATCTGCTTCTCGAAATCAAAAGCCGCGATCAGGCGGTACTGACCGCCTGCGATCTCGAAACGCACACGGTTGCCGTTCAGGACCTTTGCTTTCGGAAAGGCGCCTCGGATGTCGGACATTGTGCCGGGAGCCAAGATTTCGACCGTTTGATGCCATCGCAACAGAGCCGACTGTGCCTGCGGATGAAGGACCGCAAACTCACGCAGCTCACTGAATGCGATGATCCGCACGTTCGAAGTTCAGCTTGTTTCCAATATGGGAACGAGGTGTGCGGCTGACTCCGCAGAATGATCGCGAGCGAAAAAGACGTTGCTGGGCGCATTCGATACGCCCGAGCCGGCTTCATCGATCTCCGCGTCGTCCCGCGGCCGTGACGCGGATGCCCGGCCCCGGGTTTGCTGCCGGATCGCGACTCTGCGCCAGCCTTGTCCGAGACAGCCTCGGGTCTGGTCGCCCTATGCCCGCACCCGCTCGATCCGCGCGCCGCAGCGGCCGAGCTTGGCCTCCAGCGCCTCGAAGCCGCGGTCGAGGTGATAGACCCGGTTGATCTGGGTCTCGCCCTCGGCGGCGAGCCCAGCGATCACCAGGGAGACGGAGGCGCGCAGGTCGGTGGCCATCACGGGGGCGCCCTTCAGCCGCTCCACGCCCTCCACCACGGCGAGGTCGCCGTCGAGCCGGATCTTCGCGCCGAGGCGGGCCAGCTCCTGCACGTGCATGAACCGGTTCTCGAAGATCGTCTCGCGGATATGCGACTGGCCCTTGGCGAGCGTCATCAGCGCCATGAACTGCGCCTGCAGATCGGTGGGGAAGCCCGGGAACGGATCGGTCGTCACGTCGACCGCGGCGATGCCGGCGCCGTTGCGGCGCACCCGGATCCCGCCTTCCACCGAGCTGATCTCGGCGCCGGTCGTGGACAGGACGTCGAGGGCCGCGTGCAGCAACTCGGCCCGCGTGTCCTTGAGCACCACGTCGCCGCCCGCCATCGCCACCGCCATGGCGTAGGTGCCGGTCTCGATCCGGTCGGGCAGCACCGCGTGCCGGGCGCCGCCGAGCCGGGCCACGCCCTCGATCTCGATATGGGGCGTGCCGGCGCCGCGGATCTTGGCGCCCATCTTGTTCAGGCACTCGGCGAGATCGACCACCTCGGGTTCGCGAGCGGCGTTCTCGATCACCGTGGTGCCGTAGGCCAGGGCCGCGGCCATCAGCGCCACATGGGTTCCGCCCACCGTGACCTTCGGGAAGGCGATCTCGGCCCCGCGCAACCCGTTCTTCGTCCGCGCAACGACGTATCCGGCGTCGATCTCGATCTCGGCCCCGAGCTTCTCCAGCGCCATGATCAGCAAATCCACCGGCCGGGTGCCGATGGCGCAGCCGCCCGGCAGCGAGACCTTCGCTTCGCCGAACCGCGCGAGGAGCGGCGCGACCACCCAGAAGCTCGCCCGCATGGTCGAGACCAGCTCGTAGGGGGCGGTGGTGTCGATGACGTTCGAGGCGGTGAGCCGGATGGTCTGGCCGGTCTCAGTCGTCTGCCCCGGGCGCTTGCCCACCACCATGTGGTCGACGCCGTGGTTGCCGAGGATCCGGGTCAGCGCAGCGATGTCGGCGAGCCGCGGCACGTTGATCAGCTCCAGCGTCTCGCCGGTGAGCAGGCTCGCGATCATCAGCGGCAGCGCCGCGTTCTTGGCGCCCGAGATCGGGATCACGCCGTGGAGCGGCGTGCCGCCGGTGATGTGGATGCGGTCCATGCTGTGTCCTCGGGCGGCACGCCTCCGGGCGTGCGGCCGTGATCCTCGCGGGCGCCGTGGCGCCCAGGCTTGGCCGTTCCTATAGCCGGGATTTGTCGGAATCTGGACCGCTTGATTCGGACCCGTCTTCGTGCGCCCGATCCGCCTCGGACGCCGGCTGCACGTCGGCGCGGCCGCGGCCCTGGGCCTTCCGGCGGCGGAGGTTCTCCCGGAGAGCGGCCTTCAGGCGCGCCGCGCGCGCGTCCTTCGCGTCCGTCACCGCGCGACCCTTCGTCGCCGCAAGGTCCGGTCCGGTTCGGCGCCGGGAGCGGGGCCGCTCCGGAAGAACGTGGGGCAAAAACGCAAGGAACAGACACCCTATTGGGACAGCTGGACGCGGCGCAACGCTACCGCGTTCGGGCGGGCCTCTCAACGGATGCAGGGCAGCGATGCCGGAACCTTACCTTGAACCAGTTCCAGATCCGCGCGTATCTTCCGCCCCTCACGCGAAGGACTGACCGAGGCCGGAGCTCGATCGCGGGACTGAGGGTGTCGGATGGCACCGCCCGCGCGGCCGAACACGCGAAGGACGCTCGATGACCGTCACCCGGATGCCCAGCACGACGCTCGCCCCCATGGGATCGACGCGGGCCGGATCCGGCTACGAGCGCTACTTCCGCGGTGCGCTCGATCAGCTCCACGGCGAGCGGCGATACCGCGTCTTCGCCGATATCGAGCGGATCTCCGGCCGCTTCCCGACCGCCAAGTGGCGCCAGCCGGACGGCAGGACCGCCGAGATCACCGTGTGGTGCTCCAACGATTACCTCGGCATGGGCCAGCACAAGGAGGTGGTGGCCGCCATGACCGAGACCGCCGCCCGCTGCGGCGTCGGCGCGGGCGGCACCCGCAACATCGCCGGCAACAACTCGCCCCTGGTCGATCTGGAGCGCGAGCTCGCCGACCTGCACGGCAAGGAGGCGGGCCTCGTCTTCACCTCGGGCTACGTTTCGAACCAGGCCGGCATCTCCACCATCGCCAAGCTGATCCCGGACTGCCTGATCCTCTCGGACGCCTTCAACCACAACTCGATGATCGAGGGCGTGCGCCATTCCGGCTGCGCGAAGAAGATCTTTCGCCACAACGACCTCCAGCACCTGGAGGCGCTGCTGCGCGAGGCCGGCGACCGGCCGAAGCTGATCGTATTCGAGTCGGTCTATTCCATGGACGGGGACGTGGCGCCGATCGGCGCGATCTGCGACCTCGCCGACCGCTACGGGGCGATGACCTATCTCGACGAGGTCCACGCGGTCGGTCTGTACGGGGCGCGCGGCGCCGGCATCGCCGAGCGCGACGGGGTGATGCACCGGGTCGACGTGATCGAGGGCACGCTGGCCAAGGGCTTCGGCTGCGTCGGCGGCTACATCACCGCCTCGGCGGCGATCTGCGACGCGGTGCGAAGCTTCGCGCCGGGCTTCATTTTCACGACCGCGCTGCCGCCTGCTGTTGCGGCGGCGGCCCGGGCCTCGGTGCGGTATCTCAAGCGTTCCAGCGTCGAGCGGGAGGCGCACCAGCGTCAGGCGGCGGCCACCAAGGCGGCGCTGCGCGCGGTGGGCCTGCCGGTTCTGGAGACCGAGACCCATATCGTGCCCGTGATGGTGGGCGATGCCGAACTGTGCAAGGCGGCGGCCGATCATCTGCTCGAGCGCCACGGCATCTACATCCAGCCGATCAATTACCCGACCGTGCCGCGCGGCACCGAGCGCCTGCGGATCACGCCCTCGCCGTTCCACGATGCGGCGCATATCGAGCGCCTGGCTGCGGCGCTGACCGAGACCTGGGAAACGCTGGACCTGCCGCGGGCCGGGACGGTGTTCGTCGAGGCGGCGGAGTAATTCTTTCCGATCAGGCGCTCGCCGCGCTTCACCCTCCCCCCTCTGCGGGGGAGGGTGGCCCGCGAAGCGGGTCTGGAGAGGGGAACCCGGCTTAAGGAAGGGTCGCGACCTTCACGACGGGCACTAGCTTCGTTCTGCCCCGTCGCTCCCCTCTCCCGACCCCTGCTGACGCAGGGGCCACCCTCCCCCGCAGAAGGGGGAGGGGGTGATGCGGCGCCCTCGTGCTCGCATCGGCGCCCCACCCATCTCCCGCCCCCATCTCGTCTTTTCCGGCGCGCCCCTGTAACGACGGCGCCAACCCGTCCTCGCGAAAAGTCTCGAACCAATGATTTCCTCACCCCTTATGACCGTGATGGTCGATGCCGTGCGCAAGGCCGCCCGCGGCCTGCGCCGCGACTTCGGTGAGGTTGAGAACCTCCAGGTCTCGCGGAAGGGCCCCGGCGACTTCGTCTCGGCGGCCGACCGCAAGGCCGAGGAGGTGCTGCGCGATGCCCTGATGAAGGCGCGCCCCGGCTACAGCCTCGTGCTGGAGGAGAACGGGGTCATCGAGGGCACCGACAAGAGCCACACGTGGCACGTCGATCCCCTCGACGGCACCTCGAACTTCCTGCACGGCGTGCCCCACTTCGCCGTCTCGGTGGGTCTGGAGCGCGAGGGCCAGATCGTGGCCGGCGTGATCTTCGATCCGATCAAGGACGAGCTGTTCGTCGCCGAGCGCGGCAAGGGCGCCTATCTCAACAACCGCCGCCTGCGGGTCTCCGGCCGTCAGGACATGACCGACGCGCTGGTCGGCTACGGCACGCCCTATCTCGGCCGCGGCAGCCATCCGCGCCTGCTGCGCGAGCTCGGCGCCGTGATGGCGGTGGCGGGTGGCACCCGCCGAATGGGCTCCGCCGCCCTCGACATGGCCTACGTCTCCTGCGGGCGGCTCGATGCCTATTGGGAGCGCGACCTCCAGACCTACGACTTCGCCGCCGGCGTGATCCTGGTGCGCGAGGCCGGCGGGTTCGTGAGTTCGGCGGATGGCGCGGCCGAGCCGCTGGCCCCCCGCTCGGTGGCCTGCGGCAACGAGGGGCTGCACCGGGAGCTCGTCGCGATCCTCAAGAAGGTCCAGGCGGCCTGAGTCGTCGTTCGAGCATCATCTTCGTCCGAGAACCGGTGACCAGCTCTCGGGATGATGCATGAAACTGGTCAGGGCGCCGGGCTTCTGCTTTAAGCCCGCGGTTCTCCACGGAAGGCCGTACGCATGGAAGCCCGCCGCCACGTCGCGCTGAAGGAATCGATTCGCTCGATTCCCGACTACCCGAAGCCCGGCATCATCTTCCGCGACATCACCACGCTGCTGAGCGACCCGCGCGCCTTCCGGCGGGCGGTGGACGCGCTGGTCCACCCCTATGCGGGCGGTCAGATCCAGCAGGTCGCTGGCATCGAGGCGCGGGGCTTCATCTTAGGCGGCGCCATCGCCCACCAGCTCTCCTCGGGCTTCGTGCCGATCCGCAAGAAGGGCAAGCTGCCGCACAACACCGTGTCGATGGCCTACGCGCTGGAATACGGCACCGACGAGATCGAGATCCACGTCGATGCGGTGAAGCCCGGCGACAAGGTGCTGCTGGTCGACGACCTGATCGCCACCGGCGGCACGGCGACGGCGGCCGTGAACCTGCTGCAGAAGATCGGCGCGGAGATCGTGGCGGCCTGCTTCGTGATCGACCTGCCCGAGATCGGCGGCGCGCAACGCCTGCGCGATATGGGCGTCGAGGTGCGCACCCTCATGCAGTTCGAGGGTCATTGAGCCCCGCGAAACGTTGACTTCGCCGGACCCATCCGCCATAAGCCCGCCACTCGCGACGTGGCGCCCCGCATGGGCGCCCTTCGTGTTTGCAGACAACCAGGACGCGTGAAGGTCGGGTGCAGCATCAGCTGCCCGCGAGCGCGCCTCGACCTTTGAAGGCTCTGAGCCATGAAGAGAACCTACCAGCCGAGCAAGCTCGTCCGTAAGCGCCGCCACGGTTTCCGCGCGCGCATGGCCACCGCCGGTGGCCGCAAGGTGATCGCGCGCCGTCGCGCCCACGGCCGCAAGAAGCTGTCGGCCTGAGGTCGGAGAGCCCTTCGCGGCCGTACCGCGGGGGATCGGATTGGCCGGGATCGGACCATCGATGGCGACGATCGAGCGGCTGACAAAACGACCCGACTTCCTGGCGGCGGCCGAGGGGCGCCGCTTCCATACCGAGCGGATGAGCGCCCAGGGCCGTCTCCGGAGTTCGGGTGGACCGCCCGGACTGAGGCTCGGCTTCACCATCACGAAGCGGGTCGGACACGCGACGGAGCGCAACCGCATCCGCCGCCGCCTGCGCGCCGCCGTGACCCTGATCGCCGCCGACCTCCCGGCCGACCTCGCGAGCCTGCCGGCCGACATCGTGCTGATCGCCCGCCGCCCAGCGCTCGACGCGCCCTTCGAGACCCTCGCCGAGGATCTGCGCCGCGCGCTCCCCGCGGTGACGCGCCCGGCCGCCCCCCGGCCGCCCGGCCAGGGCCGCGGCAAGCGATCCGGCCAATCTGGCGCTCGACCTTCCTCGACCACACCTCTCCCGCAGGATGCGGGCCAGCCCGCGCCGTCCGGCCAAGCCGACATCGGCACGTCGTACGGGCGCGGCAGAGGTCCCCGAATCACAGGCGCGCGCGGGTCCGACGGGACCGGCGTCCGCCCTGACGTCACTCCGAACGCGTGCGGCGGTGTCCCTGATGGGCAATGACAAGACGAACATGTTCGTGGCCATCGGCCTGTCGCTGCTGGTGCTGCTCGGGTGGCAGTACTTCGTGGCGGGCCCGCGCATGGAGCAGCAGCGCCTGATCGAGGCGCAGAACAAGGCCGCGCAGCAACAGCAGCAGCCCCCGGGCGTGACCCCGGACGGCGTACCCTCGCCGTCGCCGAAGGAGGGCGGCCCGGCCGCGCCGGTCCCCGGCACGCTGCCGACCCCGCAGGGCGGCCCGGTCTCCCGCGAGGCGGCACTGGCCCGCTCGCCGCGCGTCCGGATCGACACCCCGGCGATCTCAGGCTCGATCGCCCTGAAGGGCGGCCGCGTCGACGACGTGTCGCTCAAGAACTACCATGAGACCATCGATCCCAAGAGCCCCGAGATCGTGCTGCTCTCGCCGGCCGGGAGCGAGACGCCCTACTACGCCGAGTTCGGCTGGGTCGGCGCCAATGCCGGGCCGCTGCCCAACAACGACACCCTCTGGACCAGCGACGGCAAGACGCTTTCCCCCGGGAGCCCCGCGACCCTGACCTGGGACAACGGCGCCGGCCTCGTCTTCAAGCGGACCATCGCGGTCGACGATAAGTACATGTTCACGATCCGCGACGAGGTCGAGAACAAGGGCTCGGGGGCGATCACGCTCTACCCGTACAGCCTCGTCTCCCGCTGGGGTAAGCCGCACACCCAGGGCTATTACGTCCTGCACGAGGGCATGATCGGCTATCTCGGCAATGACGGCCTGCAGGAATTTACCTACGACAAGCTCGCCAAGGAAGGCGCCTATGGCGGCGCCAACACCAAGGGCAAGGCCTGGACCGGGGTAACCGGCGGCTTCGTCGGCATCACCGACAAGTACTGGGCGGCTGCCGCGATCCCCGATCAGGACATGCCCTATACCGGCGCGTTCACCGACCGGACCGACGGCACCACCAACGTCTACCAAGCGAGCGTGCGCGGCGACGCCGTGAATCTCGCCGCCGGCGCCTCGGCCACCGCGACGCAGCGGCTGTTCGCGGGCGCCAAGGAAGTCAACGTCATCAACGGCTACGAGAAGGACCTCGGCATCAAGCACTTCGATCTCATGATCGATTGGGGCTGGTTCTTCTTCATCACCAAGCCGATGTTCCGGGCGCTGGACTTCTTCTACCACCTGTTCGGCAATTTCGGCGTCTCGATCCTGGTGGTGACCTTCTGTCTGAAGCTGCTGTTCCTGCCGATCGCGAATCGGTCCTACGTCTCCATGGCCAAGATGAAGGCCGTGCAGCCGGAGATGGCCGCCATCCGCGAGCGGTACAAGGACGACCGCATGAAGCAGCAGCAGGCCACGATGGAGCTGTACAAGAAGGAGAAGATCAATCCGGTCGCCGGCTGCTGGCCGGTGCTGATCCAGATCCCGGTCTTCTTCGCGCTCTACAAGGTGCTGTTCATCACCATCGAGATGCGCCACGCGCCGTTCTTCGGCTGGATCCACGACCTCGCGGCGCCGGATCCGACGAGCATCGTGAACCTGTTCGGCTTGCTGCCCTTCCCGGCGCCCGACTTCGTCCATCTGGGTGTCTGGCCGCTGATCATGGGCGTGACCATGTTCGTGCAGATGAAGATGAACCCTGCGCCGCCGGACCCGGTCCAGGCGCAGATCTTCACCTTCATGCCGATCGTGTTCACCTTCATGCTGGGCTCGTTCCCCGCCGGCCTCGTGATCTACTGGGCCTGGAACAACACCCTGTCGGTGACGCAGCAATACATCATCATGCGCCGCAACGGCGTGAAGGTTGAGCTGTGGGACAACCTGCGGAACACGTTCCGGCGCGGTGGCACCAAGGCAGCCACCACCAAGGGCTGACGGGCGAGACACCGTGCAAGACACAGGGACCGAGACCAACGACGATGCGGCCGACCTCACCGAGGCCGGCCGCCTTCTCTTCGCCGGCGCGGCCGATTTCTACGCGGCTGCCCAGACGCTGGACCGGCTGCCGCCTATGGAGGGCGTCGAGATCGCCTTCGCGGGGCGCTCGAACGTCGGCAAGTCGAGCCTGATCAACGCACTGACCGGCCGCAACACCCTGGCGCGGACCTCGCACACGCCGGGGCGGACCCAGCAGCTCAACTTCTTCCGGATCGGGGAGCGTCTGTCGCTGGTCGATATGCCGGGCTACGGCTACGCCGCGGTCGAAAAGGCGAAGGTCGAGGCCTGGACCCGGCTGATCCATTCCTACCTGAAAGGTCGCTCGAGCCTCGCCCGGGTGTTCATGCTGATCGACGCCCGGCACGGCTTCAAGTCGATCGACACCGACGTGCTCGACGGGCTCGACAAGGCGGCGGTGAGCTATCAGGTCGTGCTGACCAAGGGCGATTCGCTCAAGAAAAGCGAAGTCGCCAGCCGCATCGCCGGGATCGAGGCGGGGCTCGCCAAGCGCCCGGCCGCCTTTCCGCAGGTGATCCTGACCTCGAGCCGGGACGATTCCGGCGTGCCGGAGCTGCGGGCGGCGATCGCCAAGCTCCTGGTGGAGCGCGGCGCGTGAGGCTTTCGGGCGTCGACCGCGCGTTTGTCGCGCTGGCCTGCCTCGCCGGGCTGCTTGGAGTCGCGCTGAGCGCTGCAGCGGCGCATATTCCCGGGGCGGATTCGCTGAAGACGGCGGCGCAGTTCCTGCTGTTTCATGCCCCCGCAATCCTGGCGCTGATCGCCTTCGGTGCCGCGGGTCTCGCCCGGACGGGCCTCGTCCACGTCGCGGCGGGACTGCTGATCCTAGGCCTGATCCTGTTCTGCGGCGATCTCGCGGTGCGCACGTGGCTGCAGCACGCGCTGTTTCCGATGGCTGCGCCTACCGGCGGTTTCGCCCTGATGGGCGGCTGGCTCGTGGGGATGCTCGGCGCGCTGGTGCCGGTGCGGTCCTGAGTTAACGGGCCGGCCCCGTCTCGGTGGTGTGCTCAGATCCGACGCCATCGCGGCGAGCTGGTTGTGCCCCAACATTTCCGGGGCGCATGCAGCGCCAGTGGAATGCGACCCGGGAGATCCAGCGTAGGATCTCGCGCAGCGTCCATCTGTTCAACCCGTGCCGCCGGTGCGGCGCTCCATCAGGTGGTCACCGCCCCGACGGTTCGGCGATGCCCAGGGACTGTTTTGCCCTTTCCGAGGCGATCGGTCTCAACCGTCCGCTTTGACCTGCAGAAAATCCACCGCCGGTCCCTGCTGCTCGGAAAATACCCCGGCCGTCAGCGCACCCCCGTAGACCGCCCCGGTGTCGAGATTCGTCCGGAACCGGCGGCGCTCCGGCCGCCCGTTGCGCTGGGGCGTGTGGCCGTGAACGACGTGGCGTCCGAAATCGTGATCGCCCTCCAAGAACGGCTCGCGGATCCAGAGCCGGTTGTGATCGTCCGGATCCGGGATGTCGGACCCGGGCCGGAAGCCGGCGTGGACGTACCAGCGGGCCGCATCCGCGTGCAGGGTCGGCAAGGCCTCGATCCAGTCGAGGGTGTCGCGTGGCAGATCGGCGACCTCGTGCACGCCGAACGAATCCAGCGTCGCGTCGCCGCCATTGTACAGCCAGCGCTCGGCCGCCTGCGGCGTATGAAGCGCATCGAGCAGCATCCGCTCGTGATTGCCCATCAGGCAGGTGACACGGTCCGGCTCGGCCCAATGCAGGCGGCTGATGGTGTGGAGCGCCCCGGCGCTATCAGGGCCGCGGTCGATATAGTCGCCGAGGAAGACGAGCCGGTGCGCCCGGTCGCCGGCATGGTCGGCGATTCGCGTCAGCAACGCGTCGAGGAGGGCGGCACAGCCGTGGACGTCGCCGATGGCGTAGGTGAGGGGGCCGGTTTCCATGGCGCCATCGTCCACCGCGGCGGCCCGCTCCGCAAGGTGCTCAATGTCGGCCGACGCGACGGCCTCAGCCGTTGGCGGGCCGCGCGTAGCGGCCGTCGTAGCGGCCGGATCGGATCAGCGTAAGAACCTCCGCCTCCCGGACGGCCTGCGCGCGTACGGCTTCGATCAGCGTCGGCGCGATCCGGGGTGGGAAGGTCACGACGCCGTCCGCGTCGCCGACCACGATGTCGCCCGGGTTCACCGTCCAGCCGCCGATGCAGACCGGCAGGTTGCTCGCACCGGGCCCGGCCTTGAACGGGCCGCGCGGAGTCGCGGCGCGGGCGTAACAGGGGAAGTCGGAAGCCGCGAAGGCCTCGGTGTCCCGCACGGCCCCGTCGATGACGAAGCCCGCGATCCCCCGGCTCTCGGCGATCGCCTTCATGATATCGCCGACGAGCGCGCGGCTCGTGTCGCCGCCGCCATCGACCACGATCACGTCTCCGCGACGGGCCGTCTCCATAGCCTGATGGATGGCGAGGTTGTCGCCCGCCCGAACCTGAACCGTGAAGGCCGTGCCGATGAGCCGGCCGCCGCGATGGAACGGGCGCAGGCCGCTCAGGACCGGCATGCGGTCGAGGCAATCGCTGATCGCCGCCGTCGCGACGTCCTGAAATGCAGCGAGCAGATCGGGGTCGACGGAGGGTGGCAGCGGGTTCTGCGTGATGGCTGTCATCGGCCGGGTTCTCTCCCGACGTCCCGTCCGACTCACGCGGATCAGCGACGCGTCGGGCGACTCTGCCCCAAGACCGGTGCTCTGTCGTGGCTGTCGCTCGGCGTGGCGGCCGTCAGCGATCGACCCCTGGCATCGCGCCGCCGCCGCTCGTGGCAAGCTTGCGCCGGGCATCCGCTTGGCCGCTTGTCGTTCCGAAGTAGCTTGCCGAGTCACCGAGCTGGACGGCGGGCTGGCAGTTCGGGGTGCAGGAGAGCGACTCCCGATCGAGGCCCCGCTGGACCGTGATGGTCGAATCGCGCGACGCCTCCACCCGGATCATCGTCTCGGCAATCATCGAGCCGGCATTGTCCAGCGCGATCAGGTTGGTCGAGCCGAAGCTCTTGCCCGTCAGCACGAGCACGCCGTTCTTCTGCGGCGTCACTTCCGCGATGATCGGGTTCCCAACGATGACGGTCGAGGTTTTCTCCGGCAGCCGGATGACCTTGGCGTTGTCGACCAGCACGGTCACCACCGGCAACGGCTCGGGCTGCCCGGCCATCGCCGCGATGCCCGTCAGCAGGAGAAGGAGGCCGGCTCGGCCCGCATTCGACAGGGTGCGGCGCATCGGAGGTGCTCGAGTGGGGCGGGCCGTGGACAGAATCCCGCCCGGGACCATACCGATACGCGGCACGGGTGAAGGAAGCGCTAAGCAAGTTGAAGTCGTCGATCCAGTGCAGGATGCGCAGATCCGCAGGGCTTCGGCGCAACCGAACCTTCACCAAGCTGGCAGCGACACGGACTGTTCGTGCCACCAAATGCCGATTTAACCGATTTTCAAGGCGTAATCGGCAGTCTGTGCGAGCCGCCGATCGAGACCCGAGAATTCTTCGTCGGTCACCGTGTAAGTTTCAGTCGCACCGTTTTGCTCGAAGGATCGTCCCTCATGAAGAGCCTGTTCACGCGTTTCGCCTCCGACGAGTCGGGTGCCACCGCCATCGAGTACGGCATGATCGCCGCCCTGATCGCCGTCGCCATCATCGCCGCGCTGAAGACCGTCGGTAACAACCTCGGCACCAAGTTCAACCAGATCTCCGGCAACCTGGGCTGATCGAACCCTGACGGCCACGATCTGCGGCAGGCCCGAAACGCCCCCGTCGCGTCCGCGTGACGGGGGCGTTCTCGACAGGCCGGCATGGCCGTGGCGTGTGCCGACGTGTTCCGCGGGTCGGGATGCCCCGGCCCCAAGCAATGTCTTCCACCGGCACCAGACATCGTAGGTCGGCCTGAGATGGTTTCTGCAGGTGTGGCAAGCGCTCCGATGGCGGGTCTGGACCTCGCAGGCTTCGGGCTGCTCGTCCTGTTTCCGTTCCTGATGGCCTACGCCGCGGCGAGCGACCTTTTGACGATGCTGATCCCCAACCGGATTTCTCTGGCTCTGGTGGCGGGGTTCGCGCTGCTCGCGGTCACCGGACCCATGGGCTGGACCGAGATCGGCACGCATCTCGGCGCGGGGGCGCTGGTCCTCCTCGCCACCTTCACGCTGTTCGCCTGTGGCGTCATCGGCGGCGGCGATGCCAAGCTGGCGGCCGCGACCGCCCTCTGGCTCGGCTTCGACGGCCTCGGCGATTATCTTCTGGTCGCGTCGATTCTGGGCGGTGCCCTGACGCTCGCCATCCTCTTCGCGCGCACGCACCCGCTTCCCCAACGGGTCGCGCGCATGCCGTTCGCCCTGCATCTGCACGACGCCAAGACCGGTATTCCCTACGGCATCGCCCTCGCCGCCGCCGCTCTCCTGGTCCTCCCCGAGACCGAGGTCTGGACCCGAGCGCTCGCCGGCTGAGTAAGACGAAGACGGCCCGTCCTCGGGTGCATCTGTCGGGACAGCGCACCGGTTCCGGTTCCCGGCATGATGCTCTAGAAGTCGCGCATGCCCCTCGCGCTGCTGCGTCGTCCCGATCCAGATCATCTCGAGGTCGAGCACGAGGGCGCGCGGTTCCGCATCGCGCTCCGGAGGCGCCCGACAGCGCGCCGCATCACGTTGCGCGTCTCGGCGGCCACCGGTGAGGTGGTGATCACCCTCCCGAAACGCACCGCCGTGAACACGGCGCAGCGTTTCGCCGAGAGCCATGCGGGCTGGGTCGCGACCCGGCTCGCCCGCCTGCCGGAGCGCGTGATCTTCGAGCCGGGGGCGACCCTGCCGTTGCGCGGCGAGCCGCATCGCGTGCGTCTGGGCGGCACGCGCGGCGGCGTGCGCGTCGAGCGTGACGCCGACGAGCCCGTGATTGCAGTCGCCTGCGAGCCTGCCCATGCGGCGCGCCGGATCCGGGATTTCCTGGCCCGCGAGGCCCGGCGCGATCTGCTGGATTCGGTCGAGCGCTATGCGTTACGCCTCGGGCAGCGACCGGTCCGCATCACCCTGCGCGACACACGCAGCCGCTGGGGATCCTGCACGGCCCGCGGGGAGCTGAACTTCTCGTGGCGCCTGATCCTGGCGCCCCCGATGGTGCTCGATTACCTCGTTGCTCACGAGATGGCCCACTTGCGCGAGATGAATCACTCGCGCCGGTTCTGGGCGCTCCTGGGCGAGCTGTGCCCGAACGTGGACGCTGCCGAGGCGTGGCTCAAGCGCAACGGCAGCAGTCTGCACCGCTACGGCTGAGCGCGCCCGGCATCAGCCCTTGGAGTTCAGCCCTTGGAGTGCAGCACGCGCTCGCGGGCGACGGCGTCGGCCGGCCAGGTCGGCCGCGGATCGACCTCGCCGGGATTGAGGGTCCGCGGGGCGACGCTGTCGCAAATCTCGCGCTGGCGGATGATCACCGGGTTGCCGAAGGCGTCGCGTCGACGGACCAGGCCGCCGTCCCGGCAGTATCCGGCGATCGCCGCCTGTCCTGCCCGGCGGCCATACGGGTTCACCGCCACCGGCGGATGCTCGATCACCAGCGTGTCGGTGTGATTGAGCGAGCGCTCGATATAGGTGGTCTCGCCGACCGGCAGGGATTGAGCCCCGGCCTGCGCGAGGGTGGCCATGAGGCAGGCGGCCGAAAGGGCGAGCAGGCGCATCACGACTTCACGATCCGGTGCTGGAGGAGTGACTCGAACTTATCTAGGCCGCGCGATACCATCCGAATAGCGCCCCCGCGCAACACAGCACCTGGATCGCTTGACAGCGCGGGGCGGACCATGGTCCGAACGCGCCCGATTGTACGGCTCCCGCCCGCCTGCGGCCGGAGCGTTCCGAAGGGATCGGTGGTGCCGCTTCACGCGAGGCTCGTTCGTTTCCGGCGCGCGGTCCTGCGCGTCACCCTGCCGGTCACCCTTGCCCTCGTCGCGGCGGCGCTCGCCCCCGCGGGGGCCGCGAATGCCCAGGGCATGGTCCGCAAGACCTTCGACGATTGGCAGCTCCGCTGCGAGACGCCGGCTGGCGCGAAGGCCGAGCAATGCGCCCTGGTGCAGTATCTCGCGGCTGAGGATCGGCCGAACCTCACCCTCGTGGTCATCGTCCTGAAGACCGCAGACAACCGGGGCTATCTGTTGCGGGTCGTGGCGCCGCTCGGCGTCCTCCTGCCCTCAGGCCTCGGCCTGAAGATCGACCAGACCGATATCGGCCGGGCCGGGTTCGTCCGCTGCCTCACCACCGGGTGCGTGGCCGAGGTGGTGATGGATGACGGCCTGATCCGGCAGTTCAAGAGCGGTACGCAGGCAACCTTCATCGTGTTCCAGACGCCCGAGGAAGGTGTCGGCATCCCGCTCTCGATGAAGGGTTTTGCCGCCGGATTCGACAGTCTGAAATGACGAGGCCGTTCGGGAGCCGTGCCATGAGGGGAGGTCGGAAGATCACGGGACGTTGTCCCCGAGGCGGGCTCTGGATCATGACGGCCGCTGGCCTGATCGCCGCCGCAGGGCTCGCCCCGGCTCCGGCCCGGGCCGAGGAGGGCAACGTCTTCTCCAACCTCTTCAAGTTCGGTGGCACCACGGTGCCGCCTTCGCAGCCCGAGAATCTTGAACCGCCCTATTGCCCGCCGGTGGAGGTCGCCGAGAACGCCGCCGCCTCTCGGACCATGGTGGGTGCGAATGTGCGCACGCAGTTCTCCCTCGCCCGTCTCGCCCGCGAATGCACCCGGCTTCAGGACGGCTCGATCACCGTGAAGATCGGCGTCGAGGTGAACGTCCTGCTCGGCCCGGCGGGGGCGCCGGGCCGGTTCGATGTGCCGGTCACGTTCCAGATCCGGCATGAGGGCAAGGTGATCACGAGCCGCGTCGAGCGCGCCGCCGTGGTAGTCGGACCCGGGGAGGCGCAGGGTTTCGCCAGCATCGTCGCCGAGGCGCTTTCGGTCCCCGTGGCGATGACCGCCGACTACGATATCGCGGTGGGTGTCGGCGCTCTTGGGGGCGCGGGTGGGAAGGGTGCAGGCAAGACCGCCGCGAAGCCGCGTCGCCGGAAGCCGGCGGTCGCCGCGGCCCCGCCGGCCGGAGGCGACGACGCTGCCCAGTGACGCCGCGGCGCGCCGCGTCGATTCGCTTCCCCTGTTGGACGGTCGCGATCGCCTCTGGTCCGGTCGCGAGACCCGCTTCCGCCTGGAGCCCGCTGCCGATCCCATCTTCGATCGCCGTCTCGTCCTCCCGGACCATCCGGCCGGCTGGATCGTGCTGAGCTATACGGACGCCGCCCCGCTCGCGCCGCGCCGCCCGATCCTGCGCATCCTGCGCGGCCCCGGCGATCCGCCTCAGGATTTCGTGCTGCCCGGGGCATCCCTGGGTATCGCCCACTGGCTCGGCCTGATCCCACAGGATGCACGGGAAATTCGCCTCTGCACCGGTCCCGACTTCGTCCTGGAGCGAGTCGGGGCCCGGCGCGAGATTGGGGTGCTGGCCCAATGTCTGCTCCGGCGGCCCTGGCGCTTCGTGGGGGCGCTCTACGAACGCCTCCGCGGCTCGGAGCGACGCTATCGCGACACCTTGCGCGGCACCTGCGCGGTGACCCCGCTGGTGCGCTTCCCCGCCTGGGCTGCGGCCCGGACACGGCCACCCCGCGTCTCGCCCATGCACCTGCGGATCCGTTGCCTCGTCCTCGCCCAGCCTGGCGAGACGGTGGCCCTGACCGCGACGCTCGACGCGCTGGCAGCGCAGACGCACCGCCCTGACGGCATCGGTGTCGCCTGGCAGGGGGAGCCACCGGTAAAGTCCGATGCCCGCGCGGTCCACCAGACCTGGGACGCGCACGCCGGCCCGCACGATCTCGCTGCCGGAGCCGAGGCCCTGTGCCTGCTGCGCGCCGGCGACATTCCGGAGCCCGAGGCCCTGACGCTGCTGGCCCACGCCCTTCAGGACGCGGATCTAGCCTACAGCGATTCCATCGCCCCGGATGGAAAACCGCGCCTGAAGCCGGACTGGAGCCCGGATCTTGCCCTGGCGACGGGGTATCCGGGTCGTCCGTTGCTCGCATCGCGAAAATTCCTGGCCGAATCCTTGTCGGCGCCCATCGGACCGATGGCGCACGTCGAACTCGCGCTTGAGACCGCCGCCGTCTCGACGTCGGCGCGGGTGGCCCATGTCGCACGACCCCTTGCCCGCAGCGCCGCCGATCCCCTCGATCCGCCGGGCCGGGTTCAGGGGCTCACGGCGCGGCTCCGGGCGCCGCGCGCCCCGGCCGCAATGGCTGCCCGCGACGGTGCCGTTCGTCTGGACTGGCCGCTGCCGGACCCGGCCCCGAAGGTCAGCATCGTGATCCCGTCGCGGGACGGGCTCGACCTGATCACCCGCGTCTGCCGCGGCGTCCTGCAGGAGACCGCCTACGGGCCGATCGAGCTGATCATCGTCGATAACGGCTCCACCGACCCCGCGGTGCTCGCGCATTACGAGACCCTGCGCCGGGATCCGCGGGTGCGTATCCGCATCGATCCGCAACCGTTCAACTTCGCCGCCATGGTCAATGCCGGCGTCGCCGAGGCGACGGGCTCGGTGGTCGTCCTCCTCAACAACGACGTCGCGGTTTTGGAGCCGGGCTGGCTCGCGGCGATGGTCCGCCAGGCCTGCCGGCCCGAGGTCGGCGCCGTGGGCGCCAAGCTGCTTTACGGCGATGGCACGCTGCAGCATGCCGGCGTCGTGGTCGGTCTCGGCGGACGGGCGGGCCACATCCTGCGCCGCCGCCCCGGTGACACGCCCGGCCATCTCGGGCGCTTGCTTGTGGCCCACGAGGTGTCGGCGGTGACGGCCGCCTGCCTCGCCGTATCGCGCGAGAAATATCTGGCTGTGGGCGGCTTCGATGCCGGGGCCTTCCCGATCGATTTCAACGACGTCGATTTCTGCCTGCGTCTCGGCGAAGCCGGCTGGAAAACGGTCTGGACACCGGATGCGACCCTCGCCCACCTCGAATCCGTGAGCCGGGGTCCGTCGATCGGCGCGCAGCGCGCCCGGTTCGAGCTGGAGGCGGCGCGGTTCTCCGAGCGCTGGCGCGAGGTGATCCGCCACGATCCGTTCTACCATCCGTCCCTGTCGCTCACGACTTTCGGCGAGGATCTGGAATGAGACCGCGCCGAGCCCGGCGCAGGTTGGCGGACGCGGCGCGGCGGATCCTGAGCCATCCCCGGGAGGCCGGCGCGATCCTCTGGGCGCGCCTGACCGGAAAGCGCCTGCGCGCACGGCAGAGGCTCGCGGCCCTCGTGGGCATCGATCATCGCCTCACCCTGCCGGCGCGCAGCCTCGACCGTTTCCCGCCGGACCCGGCTGGATTGGGCGATGACATTCGCTTGGTCGGCGACGGCATGCTCGTGGCTGGTGCCCCGGCGCGGATCGCCGCGATCTTCGCCACCGAGCCCGATCTCCAGGCGCTCTACGGCGACGCGCTCGTTCAGGACCGGCCGGGCGATCCGGTCTGGCCGCTCCTGCCGCCGGTCTTCGACGCCGACCAGTTGGCGGCCCTCGACTATCTCGGCCCCGTCCTGGCCTATCGGCGCAAGGCGCTCGCTCCGGATTGCGATCCGCTCAGCCCGGCCGATGCCGCGTTTCGCATCGCCGAGCGGCACGGTTTTCGGGCGATCGGCCATCTACCGGCGATCCTGTCGGTTCGACGCGGGGCCGCAATCGACGCCGTATCGCCGGCAGGGGAGGGGGGGCGGATCCATCAGCGGGTGGTGGAAGCGCATCTCGGCCGAACCGGCCGCGCCGGATCCCGCATCGTCGCGGCGCCGGAGGGTCTCCTGCGCGTGGAGGATCCGCTCCCGGATCCGCGGCCGCTCGTCAGCCTGATCGTTCCGACCCGCGATCGCCTCGACCTGCTCCGCCCCTGCCTCGACAGTCTGCGGACCTGCACCGACTGGGCGAATCTCGAGATCCTGGTCTGCGACAACGACAGTCGCGAGCCAGAGACCCTGGCTTATCTGATTGATCTGGAACGGCAGGGGAGGGGGCACGTCGTGCCCTGTCCCGGGCCGTTCAACTTCGCCGCCATGAACAACGCCGCCGCCGCCCGGGCTCGGGGCAGGCTGCTGGTCTTCATCAACAACGACGTCGAGGCGTTCCGGCCCGACTGGCTGACGCTGATGGCCCGCGAGGCCCTGCGCCCGGGTGTCGGCGCCGTCGGCGCCAAGCTCCTCGACGGCGAAGGCCGGATCCAGCACGGCGGCATCGTGCTCGGCACCGGTGGTCTGGTCACCCATGGGCACCGCCATTTCCCGGGAGACGCCGCGGGCTACGGTGCGGCGCTTCGCGCGACGCACGCGGTCTCGGCGGTGACGGCCGCCTGCCTGATGGTCGAAGCGGAGAAATTCCGGGCGGTGGGCGGTTTCGACGACGCGGACTTCGCGGTCGATTTCAACGACGTCGATCTCTGCCTGCGCCTCAACGCGGCTGGCTATCGCACGCTGCTCGTGCCGGCGGCCGTGCTGCACCACCGCGAGGCGGCGAGCCGCCGCTGGACCCCGGAGGCCCAGGCCCGCCATGCGCGGGAGATCGCCACGCTCAGAATGCGATGGGGGCCACTGCTGGTGCAGGACCCCCATTATCACCCGGGCTTCGACCCGGACCTCTCGACCCACGCGCGCCTGCGCAGGGGTTTCCCGGCCGCGGGGGCGGCGTCGGTCCGCCGCCCACTCCCCTGACGCGCCTTACTGGACGAGCCGCGGGCCGCCGCCCTGGACCTTCTCGTTCTTCGACATGATCCCGAGCCGCTTGGCGACTTCGGTATAGGCTTCGATCAGGCCGCCCAGATCCTTGCGGAACCGGTCCTTGTCGAGCTTGTCGGAGGACTTGATGTCCCAGAGCCGGCACGAATCGGGGGAGATCTCGTCGGCGACCACGATGCGCATCATGTCGCCTTCCCAGAGGCGGCCGGTCTCCATCTTGAAGTCGACGAGCCGGATGCCGACGCCCAGGAAGAGGCCCGACAGGAAGTCGTTGACGCGGATCGCCAGCGCCATGATGTCGTCGATCTCCTGGGGCGTCGCCCAGCCGAAGGCCGTGATGTGCTCCTCGGAGACCATCGGATCGTTCAGCGCATCGTTCTTGTAATAGAACTCGATGATCGAGCGCGGCAGCTGGGTGCCTTCCTCCAGGCCCAGCCGCGTGGCGAGCGAGCCGGCCGCCACGTTGCGCACCACCACCTCGAGCGGGATGATCTCGACCTCGCGGATCAGCTGCTCGCGCATATTCAGCCGGCGGATGAAATGCGTCGGCACGCCGATATCGTTGAGGTGCTGGAAGACGAACTCCGAGATCCGGTTGTTCAGCACGCCCTTGCCGTCGATGATCTCGTGCTTCTTCGCGTTGAAGGCCGTCGCGTCATCCTTGAAGTGCTGGATGAGCGTGCCGGGCTCGGGTCCCTCGTAGAGGACCTTCGCCTTGCCCTCGTAGATGCGACGGCGGCGGTTCATAGGCGTGTACCGTGGTTTGAGGAAGTCCATGGGCCGAGGCTCCTGATGCGCGACGATGGGGAGGATCCGCGGCGCGGCGACCGGACGCGAGGTCGGGCAGCCGGACGGCCTCTGCCCGAAAGCCCCGGCAACCGCCCGCCAAACTAGCCGAACCGGGCTTCCAGCACAACGCGTTAGCCCGCAGGGTGGGATTGCGGGCAGCGCTCCGGACGTAGCCGGGATGCCGTCAGGACGTCGTCTTCGACGGGTATGTGCAGAGATCCGCGATGCGGCAGCGCGGGCATTCGGGTTTGCGCGCCTTGCAGGTGTAGCGACCGTGCAGGATCAGCCAGTGATGGGCGTGCAGCCGGTAGGGCTCCGGCACGCGTGCCTCCAGCCCGACCTGCACCTTGTCGGTGGTCGCACCAACGAACAGGGGGATCCGGTTGGAGACCCGAAAGATATGGGTATCGACTGCGATCCGCGGAACCCCGAAGGCGATGTTCAGCACGACGCTCGCGGTCTTGGCGCCGACGCCGGGCAGCACCTGGAGCGCCTCGAGGCTCGCCGGCACGGCGCCGCCATGCTGCTCCACGAGGATGCGCGAGAGCGCCACCACGTTCTTGGCCTTGGTGTTGAAGAGCCCGATCGTGCGGACGTAGTCACGGACCCGGTCTTCGCCGAGGGCCAGCATTGCCTCGGGCGTATCGGCGACCGTGAAGAGCGGGCCAGTGGCGAGGTTGACCCCCCGGTCGGTCGCCTGGGCCGAGAGCACCACCGCGACGAGCAGGGTGAACGGATTGACGTAGTGCAGCTCACCCTTCGGCTCGGGCTCGGCCTCCTGGAACCGGCGGAAGATCTCGGCGAGGGTTGCCGAATCGACGGCGTCCGGGGCCGCATCCGCATGGGCGGTCAGGGGAGGCCGGCTCGCATCTCCGAGCCGCCCGGTGGCAGCGGCTGTGCTCCGCTTCGCCACCCCGCGAGCGGCGCGATCCGTCACGGGACGTGGTATCTTTCTGGCGGGCATGGGCGCGTTATATGGATCGCATGGCGAGCGGCAATCCTTCCGTCCATCCCTATGGTCTCGATCCCGACGCGATGGATCGACCCGTCTTCGCGGCGACCATCCGGCCGCATCAATCGCTGAGCCGGCTCGGCTTCCGCGTGGTGATGACCGGGTGCTGCGCGGTCTCGCTCACGGTCTCGGTCTGGGCGTGGCGGATGGGGTTCTGGCCGGTCGCCGGTTTCTTCGGCCTCGACATGCTGGCGATCTATGCGGCGCTGAAGGTGAGTGTGCGGCGCGGTCGCTCCTTCGAGGAGGTGATGATCTCGCAGATCGAGATCCTGCTCGCGCGGGTCAGCCACCGGGGGGAGCGGCGCGAATGGCGATTCAACCCGCTTTGGACCAAGCTCGAGACGGTGGAGGACGATGAGTACGGTCTTCAGCGGCTGACCCTGGTCTCCCGCCGGCAGCAGGCGCTCGTGGCGCGGGATGCCGGGCCCGACGAGCGCGCTCGGGTGGCGCAGGGACTGAGCGCGGCGCTCGCGCAGGTGAAGAAGGGGTACTGAACACCCCCGCCCAGCGTGACCCCGTGGGCGGCTCCAGGAAGCCTGTAGAGAGCCGGAAGCAGCTGGATCGAAAAAATCGCGCGTCTCACGGAACAAGGCCGTTGACGGGCCGGATCGAGGGATCTATACCCCGGTTCATCGGCGCCGGCCGCGGAAGTGGACCGGGCGCTGAGGCATCTTCTGACAAGCAGCGGGATTGGCCGGCTGGGTAGCCGGGCGGTCTACTGTTTGTCTTTTGAAGCCGGCTCTGC